>Ga0209793_1000025_pt1 | contig 379356 bp, 360 predicted proteins | sample EBPBio122009_DNA_FD_185863 | JGI IMG/M metagenome (GOLD analysis project Ga0209793, IMG submission 185863) | Wastewater treatment Type I Accumulibacter community from EBPR Bioreactor in Madison, WI, USA - Reactor 1_2/2/2009_ DNA (SPAdes) (version 2) | ecosystem: Engineered > Bioreactor > EBPR...
CTCAGCCTGGCGCAGCACGCCCATGATCTGGGCTTCGGTGAAACGGCTCTTCTTCATCGGAATCTCCTCGTCCATCCTGCCGAGAAAATTCTACTTCTGCATCCCCTTAACCATGGGGAGGATTACCCCATGAGGTAACCCCTTGAAATAACGTGATTGGCTTCTATTGGGATATTCTCCCACCCTCTCCGCCATTGTCCCGCTACACGTTGAATTTGCTCAGCCCCCTTGTTCTGAAGGGGCTTTCGCCATGAACCTTGTTACAAGGTTTGCTGCAAAGCGGGGGCTCGAAGACTGAAGCATTTCAGCACGTCCGAGGGAAGTGGGGGCCTCGTGTCACGGTCCCCGAAGATCTGCGCGAGATTCTTCCCTTGCACAGGCCGACCCTCTCGACCGCCGCAAAGGCGCACTATTGCGAGGCGCTCGAATCTCACGACAGGGGGCATGTGGCTCGTGACAGCACGACCGCAGACTTCGGAGCGATACGCACGATCAGTCTACGCGAACCAGCTGCGGCTTCTGGTTGCTGATCGTCTAGAGATGGCCGAGGCTCTGATTGTCTAACGGGCACGGCCTTCATGGACATGTCCTGCCGCGTTTCACCCACATGGGCTGAAAGGGCGGAAGTTCTGCCGTGGCTGCACGGCTGCTGGCCTGCTCTGCGCGACCCGGCGGCCTTGGGTCGGTTGCACTGAACGTCTCCGGTCAAGAAATGCACAATGTGCCGGAACGGGGCCGCGCTTTGCGATGACAGGCTTGCTGGGTAGGGGCGCGCCGCACGGTCAGCCCTGCCGGATGTAGTCCACCCCGCGCGCCAGCCAGCACCCCAGCGTCAGGCCGGTCACACTGCCTGCCGCATTGCGCCGCACCACCGCCGTCCAGTCTCCGGGGGCCGGCGCGTCCATCGACCGGCGCGTCGCCACCGTCCAGACATCGCGGCCGACAGGGGCCATCCGCTCGGGCCGCCCGCTGCCCAGAAGCCCGCTGAAGCGCACGAATGCAGCGCCGTCCCGCGCCTCGATCTTCAACCCGGCACCCAGTTCGGCCGACGTATAGTGCCCGGCTATTTCGGCCGCGTCGGCGGCATCGATGACCGGAAGGGGCGTCAGGGCCTGAACGGTATTGTCACCCTTGCGCTGCATCACCAGCCCTGCCCCATCCCGCCGCAGCATGACGGTGGGTGAGGCAAGGCTGCCGTCCGCGGCAAGATCCAGCGCATCCGGTCCCCAGCCGTTGTAGAAGAGGCTGATCCCCCGTCGCCCGGCCACCAGCCGCACGACCAGCCCGTCCTCGGCCAGCCATTGCCCGTCCCAGCCGTCGGGGATCGCCGCCGGTTCGGGCGTTTCCGCCCCAAGGGCCGCATTGATCAGGCTTTGCGCCGCGCCATAGACATTGCCCTCATGGTTGAAGATCACCACCACTGACAGCCGCGCCGCCCGCGCATTCAGCCGCTGCGCCCGGAAACCGCGCAGTGCGCCGGCATGGCCGGTGAAATCCAGCCCGGCGATCCGGTGATGCGCAATGCCGTAGCCATAGGTCGCAGGCGTTCCGTCGGCATAGGCCGGGGGGACCGAAGCGCGACGATAGAGGCCGGTTTCATCATCGCGCGTGGCGTCGATCCAGCCTTCATAGGCCAGCATGTCATCGAGCGAGGCGGATATGCCGGCATCGCCGATCCAGAACACCCCGTTCTCGGCCGGAAAATAGCCCGCCGCATCGTTGCCCTCATAACCCACCACGCCATCTTCGGGGTGGCGGGTGTCCGAGGTCAGGACGGCGGTCTTCATCCCGGCCGGGTCCCAGATGTGGCGGCGGTACAGATCCTCCAGCGCGGTGCCGGTTTCGGTCTCGATCATCTCGGACAGGATGCGGTAGTTGCAGTTGCAATAGGAATAGGCGGTGCCGGGCGGGAAATGCCCGGTCTTCATCCGCGCCACCAGCGGCAGCGCATCCTCGCGCCGGAACTCCTGCTCGGCCTTGCCGCCGTGCAGCACGGTCAGCGCCCAATAGTCGCGCAGGCCCGACTGGTTGTCGCAAAGCTGCCGCACCGTCGGCAAGGGGCCGGTGAATTCGGGCAGGAATGCTGCAACCTTGCCGTCCAGCCGGGCGGGATCGCCCAGCGTGGCCAGCAGAACCTGACAGGTGAACTGCTTCGAGATCGAGCAGATCGGCAGCCGCGTCGCGCGCGTCATCGCCTGCCCGCGGTCCAGATCGGCATAGCCCCAGGCACGGGCGGCAATGATCCGGCCGTCCTTCATGACCCCAGCCACCCCGCCCGGACCGGGAAAATGTTTCGGCAGCGCATCCAGCGCGCCTTCAAGGGCCGCAAGGTTCAGATCGGTCATCGCATCTCTCCGCAGGACAGGCGGCGGCCCGGTCATCCGGGCCGCCAGTTGTTCTCAGTTGGCCTTGGTGGTTTCTTCCAGCCAGAACCGGCCCAGCGGGTTCTGCCCGAAATTGCCGATCCCCTTGCCCGTCACCGAGATGAACGGGCTGTAATACAGGTCGATCCAGTGGACATCGCCCTTGGCGGTCTTCTGGATCTCGGCATAGATCGCCTCGCGTTTTGCCGGGTCCATCTCCAGCCGCGCATCGGCGACCAGCTGCTTGACCGTGTCGTTGTTATAGCGGGTCATGTAGTTCATGTTGACATCATGGCCCAGAACGAAGGTGGTCTTCTGGTCCGGGTCAAGGATGTCATTGGTCCAGTACATCACCGACAGGTCGTATTCGCCGTTGATCAGCATGTCCCAGGTCTGGCTGGGGTCCATCTTCTGCAGGTTCAACGTCACGCCCACAGCGGCAAGCTGCTGCTGCAACAGGACGGCAATCTGTTCGTCCACCTCGTTTCCGGCATCGACCACATAATCCAGCGTGATGTCGCCCACCCCCGCCTCGGCCAGCAGCGCCTTGGCCTTTTCGGGATCATAGGCCCGCGCGCCATTGTCCTCGGTATGGTAAAGCGCGCCGCGCGGGATGTAGGAATTCGCCACCTCGCCCAGGCCGAACGTCACCGTGTCGATGATCGCCTGCTTGTCGATGGCATAGTCCAGCGCCTCGCGCACCTTGACGTTGTTCAGCGGCTCATGCTCCTGGTTCATCAGCAGATGATCCTCGCGGGTCGAGGAGTTGATGACCACATTCAGGTTCGCATCCTTCTTCAGCTCTTCCACGCGCGAGAACGGCACATAGATCGCCGCGTCCAGCTCTCCGGCCTGCACGGCCAGCATCCTTGTGTTGTCATCCGGGATCGAGATCCACTCCACCCCGTCAAGGCTGACATTGGCGGCATCCCAGTAATCGGGGTTCTTCTTCAGGATCACCCGGTCGCCGCGCCGCCATTCCGCCAGCATGAAGGCCCCCGATCCCACCGGGTTTTCCGCGAAAGCCTCGGGGCCGCTGGCCTCCATCGCCGCCTTCGAGATGATCGAGGCTCCGGGCATGGCAAGGGTGGACAGGAACGGCGCAGAAGGGCCGCTCAGCGTGACCACCAGCGTCCTGGGGTCCGGCGTCTGCATGTCCTTGATGATCTTGTAGCCGTCGGCCCAGAGCGAAAGCTCGCTGTCGCGGATGCGGGCCAGCGAATAGGCGGCGTCTTCCGATGTCACCGGCGTGCCGTCCGAAAATTTCGCGTCGCGCAGATGGAAGGTATAGGTCAGCGCATCGGCCGAGACATCCCAGCTTTCCGCCAGACCGGGGACAAGGGCCTTGCCTTCGTTGTCCACCCGCACCAGCACGTCGAACACGTTCGAGAACACCCAGAAGTCGATGTTCTGCGCGGTGTTGATCGGATCGAAGGTCGATGAATCCTCGCGTCGGCCGATGGTCAGAACGCCTTCGGCATTGACTGCCGGAACCGAGACCGAAGTCATCAAAAGGCCAAGAATGGCCGCACTGGCAAGTTTTCTGATCATGTCGTCAACTCCTGTTGGATGGGGAAAGCGCCGCCGTTGATGGGGCGGTCTGGGTCTATGTCCGGGATGGCGGCGATCAGCGCCGCAGTATAGGGCCGCTCGGGCCGGGCGAAGACGCGGGCCGAGGGGCCGTCCTCGACGATCTCACCATGATGCATGACGACGACACGCTCGCACAGGTGGCGCACGATGGCCAGATCATGCGCGATGAAGACCAGCGTCAGGCCGTTGCGCGCGGCAAGGTCGCGGAACAGCGCCACGATCTGCGCCTGGATTGTGACATCAAGTGCCGCCACGCATTCATCGGCGATGATGACGCGCGGATTGACCGCCAGCGCCCGCGCGATGCCAGCACGCTGGCATTGCCCGCCCGACAGGCTGCGCGGGCGGCGGGTGGCAAAGGCGCGGTCAAGGCCGACCATATCCAGCAACTCATTGATCCGGGCGGGAATCTGGTCGCGCGGGGTTTCGCCTTGCGTGCGCAGGACTTCGGCAATCGTCTCGCCGATGGTCAGCCGGGGGTTCAGCGCGTTGAACGGGTCCTGAAAGACCATCGCCGCCTCGCTGCGCAGACGTTTCAGCGTGGCATCGCGGGCACGCATCAGCGACTGGCCGTCAAAGCCGATCTCGCCCGCGCTGGCCGGGGTCAGCCCCAGCATCGCCCGCGCCAGCGTGGATTTGCCCGATCCGCTTTCACCGACGATCCCCACCGTTTCGCCCGGCCAGATGCGCAGGGAAACCCCCTTCAGCGCCCGGAACGGCGGCTTGCGGGTCAGGAAGCCTCCCTGCGGAAAGGCCACCTCCAGCGCCTCGATGGCAAAGACCGGCTGGCGGTCATGGGGGTGGGTCTGGGGTTCCTCACCGGCATGGGACAGCGAGGGATGCGAGGCGATCAGTTGTTGCGTATAAGCATGCTGCGGCGTGGCCAGCAGCGTGCGCTTCTCGCCCTGTTCCACGATCCGGCCGTCGCGCATCACGGCGATGCGGTCGCAGGTCTGGGCCACCACGCCAAGGTCATGGGTGATCAGGATGATCGACAGCCCGCGCCTGTCGCGCAGTTCGATCAGCAGCCGCAGGATCTGGGCCTGGATCGTCACGTCCAGCGCGGTTGTCGGCTCATCCGCGATCAGGATTTCCGGGTCGCAGGCCAGCGCCACCGCGATCATCGCACGCTGCCGCATCCCGCCGGAGAACTGGTGCGCAAAGCTGGTGAAGGCGCGGGGCGGATCGGGGAAGCCCACCTGCCGCAGCAGGTCGATCGCCTCGGCCTTGGCCGCTGCGGCCCCCAGGCCCTTGTGATGGATCAGCCCCTCGGCGATCTGCTTGCCGATGGTCATCACCGGATCCAGATGGCTGGTCGGGTTCTGGAAGATCATCCCGATCCGTCGGCCGCGGATGCCATCCATCGGCCCATTCAGGATCTCAGCCCCGTCCAGGCGGACGCTTCCGGCCGTGACCTGCAACTTGCGCGACGGCAGCAGCCCGATCACCGTGCGGCACAAGAGGCTTTTGCCAGATCCGCTTTCGCCGACAAGTCCAAGGATCTCGCCCCGGTTCAGGCTGACGGTGATGTCCTCCAGCAGCGGGCGCTGTTCTGACCCGTCTCGGTAAAGGACCGACAGGCCGGAAATCTCAAGCTGGGTGGTCATTCCTTCACCCCCAGCATGTCGGCCAGCGCATCGCCGGTCAGAGAAAAGCCGAAGGCCAGCACAACGATGGCAAGGCCGGGAAACAGGGTGATCCACCAGGCCTGGGTGATGAAGCCCTGCGCCTCGGCCACCATGATGCCCCATTCGGCCAGGGGGGGCTGCACGCCAAGGCCAAGATAACTGATCGCCGCCCCGTTCAGCAGCACCAGAACGGCATCCGACATCACGAAGACCAGCGACCCGGCCAATGCATTGGGCAAGAGGTGGCGGAACATGATCCGCGCACGGGAAAAGCCCAGCGACTGCGCCGCCACCGCGAAATCCTGCGTCTTCAGCACAAGGATCTGCGCCCGGATCAGGCGGGCATAAGAGACCCAGCCGACCAGCGCCATGGCGATGTAGAAACTGCCAAGGCCGGGGCCGAGGATGGTGATGATCGACAGCATCAGCACCAGAAAGGGAAAGGCCAGCACCACGTCGATCAGCCGCATGAATATGACATCGACCCAGCCGCCGAAAAACCCGGCAACGGTGCCGACAAAGGTGCCGATCAGGAACGGGAAGATCACCCCGATCACCGCGATCTGCAGGTCGATCCTTGCCCCCCAGATCACGCGGCTCAGGACATCGCGGCCGAAATTGTCGGTGCCGAACGGATGCGCCCAGGACGGGGCCAGCAGCTTTGGCCCGGCATCATGCAGGATCGGATCATGCGGTGCCACCCAGGGGGCCAGCAGCGCCAGCGCCAGAAAGGTGCCAAGGATCGCCAGCCCGCAGGCCAGCATCGGGCGGCGGCCCAGACCGCCCAGGCGCGGCATCAGACGAAAGGTCGGCTGCGGGGCAGAGGTCACAGCTTGATCCTCGGGTCCAGCGCCACGGTCAGGATGTCGGCGGCAAAGTTGATCAGCACCGTTGCCACGGCGAAGGTCAGCGCCACCCCCTGCACCACCATGTAATCACGGGTGAAGATGCCGCGCACCATCAGCTGCCCCAGCCCCGGCACGGCAAAGACGCTTTCGACGACCACGGTGCCGCCGATCAGCCAGCCGATGTTCACCGCCAGCAGGTTCACCACCGGCACCAGCGCATTCGGCACCACATGACGCCAGAACACCACGCCTTCGGGCATGCCCCTTGCCCTTGCTGCGGTGGCAATGTCGGAATCGAGCCCCGCGATCATCCCCGCCCGCAAGGACCGCATGATCACCGCCGACAGCGACAGCGCGATGGTCAGCCCCGGCAGCACCAGATGCGCCAGCTTGTCGCCAAGGGTTTCGCCATAGCCCGAGACAGGCAGCCATTCCAGCCGGACCGAGAACAGAAGGATCAGCATAGCCCCCAGCCAGAATGACGGAAAGCCTATGCCGGCGGTGGACACCATCCTGACCGCATGGTCGATCACGCTGCCCCGGTTGCGGGCCGACAGCGCGGCCAGCGGCACCGCGATGATCAGTGCCATCAGCACGCCCATGCCGACCAGCGCCAGCGTAGGCTCGATCCGGGTTGCGATCAGGCGCAGCACGTCGATCTTGTAAAGCGTGGACTTCCCCATTTCTCCTGCGCCAAGGTTCTTCAGGAAATACAGGTATTGCAGCCACATAGGCTCATCCAGCCCGTATTGCGCGCGGATATTGGCGATGGCCGAAGGGGTGGCCCGCGCCCCCAGAAGGATGCGGGCGGGATCGCCGGGGATCAGCCGCACCAGAACGAAGGTGATCACCGAAATCCCGAACAGCACCGGAATGAACTGCAACGGGCGGAACAGGATGAATCGATAGCGGTGCATCAGCGGTCTTTGCGCATGGTCATGCCGCAGCCTACCCCATGCGGATCGCTTGTGCAACCAGATGCCCGCCACCGATGTCGTTTAATGGCACTTTCTGCGGCCCCTGTCCGGCGGGATGGATCGGGCTGGGCACTTCGCCCGTCAGACGGGCAGAGGCGGGACGGCGATGCGCCGGATCGGGGGTCGGAACCGCCTCGATCAGCCGTCGTGTATAGGGGTGCTGGTTGCCGAAGACCTGGCGCGGGTGCCGGTCTCGACGATCTGGCCCAGAGACATCACACCGACCCGGTCGCAGACGTTTTCCACCACCGCCATGGCGATCATCACCCGCTGGCGCATCCCGCCGGAAAGCTGGTGCGGATATTGCCAGAGCCGCCGTTCGGGTTGCTGCAGCCGCGCCGCCCGAAACCGGCAAAGGTCCAGCCCAGAAGCGGCAGAAGATGCTGGTTCGGGCAGGCATGGGTGTAGACCGGATGGCACGAAGCCTCGAAGCCGTCGTAGGCACCACATACCACAGCGTTCCGCGCGCGCGTTCCAGCGTCGGGATCACTTCCTTGCGGCTTCAGCTGGTGACACAGCCGAAGACATGCCGCGCGTCGATGTCTTGCAGGATTTCCGCGCAGAGCGGGCCGTAAAGGTCGATCCGCCGCTTCATGCCGTTCCGCAAACGAAAAAGCCCCGCCTCCCGCAGGCGCCGGTGCGCATGGGGAATCGGGGCCAGACTGCCGCTATGGGCCTTCAGCAGACAGGATCGCGGTGGTCGGCGTCAAGTTGTTGATCAAGGGCAGTGGCTGTTTTGTTGGCCCGGCCCGCGACAGGGTCAGCCGATGCCGAAGGGCGTGACCGGCGATTGCGCGGGCGGGCAGAACCAGCGCGGGCCGGTTTCGGTCATATAGGCGATATCCTCAAGCCGGACGCCGCATTCGCCATAGACGCACAGCATCGGTTCGATCGAAAAGCACATGCCGGGCGCCAGCGGCATGGCATTGCCGGCCACGATCCACGGCTCTTCGTGGATTTCCAGGCCAAGGCCGTGGCCGGTGCGGTGCGGCAGACCGGGCACCTGATAGCCGGGGCCGAAGCCATCGGCCAGCAGCGAGGCCCGTGCCGCGGCATCGACCGCCGAACAGGCCACACCCGGCCGTGCGGCGGCAAAAGCCGCCTGCTGGGCGCGGTATTCGCAATCCCACAGGTGGCGCTGGCGCTCGGTCGGCATCCCGAACACATAGCTGCGGGTGATGTCGGAATTGTAGCCGTGCAGCGTGCCGCCCAGATCGACCAGCACCATGTCGCCCGCGTTCAGCACCTGCCCATAGGGCACGCCGTGGGGATAGGCCGTCGCCTCACCGAACTGCACGGCGGCAAAAAGCGGCTTCAACCCCAGCACGCCATGGGCGGCGTCGATGAAGGCCAGAACCTCGGCGGTGCCGACACCTGGGCGCAGCCCGGCGTGAACTGCCCGTTGCACCGAATGACTGGCCGTCATCGCCGTCTGAAGGATCGCCAGCTCGGCCGCGGATTTCACCCGCCGCTGCGCTGCGATCAGCGGGTCGGCAGAGATGGCCTCGATCCCCGGCGCGGCCATCAGCCGCCCGGCAAAACCAAAGCTCATCGCCGGATCCAGCCCGATGCGGCCCTGCACCGCCGCCGCGATCAGGGCGAAAGGGTCTTCGTCTTCCTCCCAGACCGCAATCGCGCCCGGCAGGCGGATCATGGTTTCCAGCTTCGGCCGCTCGAACGCCGGGCTGATGTAGAGGAGCGAGCCATCCGCCCGCAGCAGCGCGCCGTGCAGCCGCTCCGAGGCATGAAGGGCAAGGCCGGTGTAATAGGTCAGCGAAACTGTGGCATCCAGCCAGACCGCCGCCAACCCTTCGGCCCGCATCGCCGCCGCCAGCGCCGCCACCCGCGCCGACAGTTCGGCATCGCCGATCGCGCGGGCTTCAACCGGGGAAAACCGCGTCAGGGCCTTGTCATAATCGATCATCGGCAGGGTCCTTGATGCTCAGGCACTGGCGCGTGCGGCCTTGCGCGCCGTCACGCGGGCACGGATCGCGGCCACATCCGTCACCGGGGTCGCGGCGAACAGCTGCCGGGTATAGGCGTGCTGCGGGTCGGCGAACAGGGCCTCGCGGCTGCCCTGCTCGACCGCTTCGCCCTTGGAAATCACCATCACCTCATCGGCGATATAGCGCACCACCGACAGGTCATGGCTGACGAAGACGTAAGTGAGGCCGAATTCGTCCTGCAGATCGGCCAGAAGGTTCAGCACCTGCGCCTGAACCGACAGGTCCAGCGCCGAGACCGGCTCGTCCAGCACCAGCAGCGAGGGGTTCAGCATCAGCGCCCGCGCAATGGCGATGCGCTGGCGCTGCCCGCCCGAGAACATATGCGGATAGCGGTTGAAATGTTCCGGTTGCAGCCCGACCTTGCGCAGCATCGCCTCGGCCCGATCGCGCCGTTCGGGCGCAGGGGTGGCGGTGTTGATCACAAGGGGCTCCATCAGCACATCGCCGATCTTCTGGCGCGGGTTCAGGCTGCCATAGGGGTTCTGGAACACCATCTGCACCTTGGAGCGCATCGCGGCCCCCGGACGCCGGCGGCTGATGTCCACCGCTTGCCCTTCGATCCTGAGTTCGCCCCCCGACGGCGGGTCGATCAGCGCGATGATCCGCGCAAGGGTGGATTTGCCCGAGCCGGATTCGCCGACAATGGCCAGCGTCTTGCCCTTGTCCACCCGGAAATCGACGCCCTTCAGCGCGCGGACAGTCTTTGCCCCGCCAAACAGGCCGCCGGGAACGTGGTAATCCTGAACGATGCCTCGGCCTTCGACGACGGGTGTTTCGGAAGCGCCGGTCATCCTGCCACCTCCTGCGTGAAAAAGTCCGAGACGGTGGGAAGCCGGTCGCCGGTGGCGTTCTCCGGCAGGGCCGACAGAAGCGCGCGGGTATAGGGGTGCTGCGGGGTTTCGAACAGCGACAGCACGTCGGCCTCTTCCATCTTCTTGCCCTTGTATTGCACCACCACCCGGTCGGCGGTTTCGGCGACGACGCCCATGTCATGCGTGATCAGGATCAGCGCCATGCCGTAATCGGCCTGCAACTGCATCAGAAGATCCAGGATCTGCTTCTGGATCGTCACATCCAGCGCGGTCGTCGGCTCATCCGCGATCAGCAGGCGCGGATTGCTGGCGATGGCCATGGCGATCATCACCCGCTGGCATTGCCCGCCCGACATCTGATGCGGATAGGCGCGCAGCTTTTCCTCGGGCTCCGGGATGCCGACCGCGCGGAACAGCTCCAGCGCGCGGGCACGGGCCTCGCGCCGGTTCATCCCCAGGTTCAGCCGCAGCACCTCTTCGATCTGGAAGCCGGTGGTGAAGCTGGGGTTCAGCGAGGCGACGGGCTCCTGAAAGATCATCGTGATCTCGCGTCCGATCAGCTTGCGCCGTTCCGCCACCGTCAGCCGCGAGATGTCGCGGCCGTCATAGGTCATCTCGTTGGCGGTGACGGTGGCGGTGTCGGGCAGAAGGCCCATCACCGCCAGCATCGAGACGGATTTGCCCGAGCCGGATTCGCCGACGATGGCCAGCACTTCACCCTTGTCGACGCTGACGTCGATGCCGTCGACAGCGGTAAAGCTGCCTGTGGCGGTGGCGAATTTCACTGTGAGGTTGCGGATGGTCAGAAGCGCCATGATGTCAGCTCCGCTTCAGCTTGGGGTCAAGCGCATCGCGCAACCCGTCGCCCATCAGGTTGATCGCCAGCACCGAGATCAGGATGGCAAGGCCGGGGAAGGTGACGACCCACCAGGCGCGCAGGATGAATTCGCGCGCTTCGGCCAGCATGGTGCCCCATTCCGGGCTGGGCGGCTGCGCCCCCATGCCCAGAAAGCCCAGTGCCGCGGAATCCAGCACGGCCGAGGAAAACGACAGCGTCGCCTGCACGATCAGGGGGGCCAGGCAGTTGGGCAGGATGGTCCTGAACATCAGCCTCAGGTTGCCCGCCCCCGCGACCCGCGCGGCGGTGACGTATTCGCGTTTCAGCTCGCTCATCACTGCGGCGCGGGTCAGCCGGGCGAAATGCGGCTGGTAGACGATGGCGATGGCGATCATTGCATTGGTCAGCCCCGGCCCCAGCACGGCCACCAGCACCAGCGCCAGCAGAAGCGACGGGAAGGCCAGGATCACATCCATCACCCGCATGATGACGGTATCGACCCAGCCGCCGAAAAAGCCCGCCAGCAGGCCGACGAAAATGCCGCCGACCAGCGCGATGGCGACAACGACGATGCCGATGAACAGCGAATATTGCGCGCCGTAGATCAGCCGCGACAGCATGTCCCGGCCCACGGCATCGGTGCCCAAGAGATAGGCGGACTGCCCGCCCTCTTGCCAGGCGGGCGGCACCAGCAGGGCGTCGCGGTATTGCACGATCGGGTCATGCGGCGCGATCAGTCCGGCAAAGACGGCAATCAGCACCAGAAGCACAAAGACGACCAGCCCGAGAACGGCCCCGCGGTTCTGGCTGAAGTAGAACCAGAACTCGCGCAGCATGCGGCGGCGGATGGCGGCATCCGAAAGTCTGACGGTTGCGTCGCTCATTTGTTGCGGATCCTCGGGTTGATGAGGCCATAGGTCAGATCGACCAGCAGGTTGACGATCATGACCAGCGCGGCAATCAGCAGCAGGCCCGATTGCACGACCGGATAGTCGCGGCGGGAAATGGAATCGATCATCCATTTGCCGATGCCGGGCCAGGAAAAGATCGTCTCGGTCAGGATCGCCCCCGCCATCAGCACGCCGATCTGCAACCCGATGGTGGTGATTACCGGGATCATGGCGTTCCTCAGCGCATGGATGCCGATGACGCGGGCGGGCGGCATGCCCTTGGCCCGCGCGGTGCGGACGTAATCCTCGCCCATCACCTCAAGCATGGCTGATCGGGTCTGCCGCGCGATCACCGCCAGCGGGATCGTCGCCAGCACGACCGAGGGCAGGATCAGATGGCTGACCGCCGAGCCGAAGGCCCCCTTCTGCCCGGAAATCAGGCTGTCGATCAGCATGAAGCCGGTCACGTCGGGGAAGAAATACATCAGGCTGATCCGGCCCGAGACCGGCGTCCATCCCAGGATGCCGGAAAAGAAGATGATCAGCAGCAGGCCCCACCAGAAGATCGGCATCGAAAAGCCGACCAGCGCCGTGGTCATGGAAATCTGATCGAACCAGCTGCCGCGTTTGATCGCGGCCAGCACGCCCACCGGCACGCCGATCAGCGTGGCGATCAGGATGGCGCAAAGGCCCAGCTCGACCGTTGCCGGGAACAGGGCCAGGAATTCGGTCAGGACCGGCTTTTTCGTCACCAGCGAATTGCCAAGATCGCCATGGAACAACCGGCCGAGGAAATCGAAATATTGCAGCACGACAGGTTTGTCATAGCCCAGCTGGGCCGACAGTTCGGCATGGCGTTCGGGTGTCACGCCGCGTTCGCCCGCCATCAGCAGCACCGGATCGCCGGGCAGGATGCGCACAAAGCTGAAGGCGATGACCGTGATGCCAAGGAAGGTCGGCACCAGATACAGAAGTTTCGAGAGGATGAACCGGACCATGGCCTTGTCCCTTGAAAGACGCGCGGAGGACCAGCCCCCGCGCGCCCGGTTTCGTCAGAACATGCCGCCGATTATTCGGCGATGTCCACGGTGGCAAAGGTGAAATCGCCCAAAGGGCTCATCACGAAGCCCGAGACCTTGGCCGACATCGGCACATATTGCGTCGAATGGGCGATGGTGAACCAGGGGGCCTGCTCCTTGAAGATCACCTGCGCCTGTTCGTAAAGCGCGGTGCGCGCCGCCGGATCGGCAGTGACCTTGGCGTCCTTCAAGAGCTTCGAGAAGTCCTCGTTGCACCAGAAGGCCCGGTTCGCCCCGCCTTCGCCCGCGGAATCGCAGGACAGCAGCACCGACAGGAAGTTGTCGGGATCGCCGTTGTCGCCGGTCCAGCCCAGGATGACCGCACCGTCACGGCCCGGCTCCATCGACTTTTGCAGGTACTCGCCCCATTCGTAGGACACGATTTCGACCGTGACGCCGACAGCGGCAAGATCGGCCTGCATCAGTTCCGCCGTGCGGCGGGCGTTCGGCATGTAGGGGCGCTGCACCGGCATCGCCCAGATCTTCATCGACAGATCCTTGACGCCCGCTTCCTCCAGCATCTTCTTGGCGGCTTCGGGATCATAGGCATCGTCGACGATGGCATTGTTGTAGGACCACATGGTCGGCGGGATCGGGTTCTTGGCCGGCTCGGCCGCGCCCTGGAACACCGCATCCACGATGGCCTGCTTGTTGATCGCCATGTTCAGCGCCTTGCGGACCTTCGGGTTGTCGAAGGGCGCAACGGTGGTGTTGTAGGCCAGATAGCCGACGTTCAGGCCCGCCTGTTCATCCAGCTTCAGCGTGCTGTCGGCCCTGATCGCCTCGATGTCGGCGGGGGCCGGATAGGGCATCAGGTGGCATTCGCCGGCCTTCAGCTTTTGCAGGCGCACGGCGGCATCCGGGGTGATGGCGAAGACCAGATCGTCGACGATCGCGGCGGTGCCCCAGTAGTCGGGGTTCTTGGCATAGCGGATCACCGCGTCCTTCTGATAGGCCACGAACTTGAACGGGCCGGTGCCGATCGGCAGGTTGTTCAGGTCTTCCCTGGTGCCCGCAGCTTCCAGCGTATCGGCATATTCCTTCGACACGATCGAGGCGAAGGGCATGGCGATATTGGCCAGGAACGGCGCTTCGGGCGTGTTCAGGGTGAACTTGACCGTATAGTCGTCAATCTTCTCGATCGACTTGATCAGGTCGGGCATCGCCATCGAGGTGTAATATTCATAGGTGATGCCCGCGATATACTGGTGCCACGGATTTTCGGCATTGCCCTGACGGTCATACGAGAAGATCACGTCATCGGCGTTGAAATCGCGGGTGGGGGTGAACTTGTCGTTCGACTGCCATTTCACGCCCTTGCGCAGGTGGAAGGTGTATTCCAGCCCGTCGGCCGACACGTCCCAGCTTTCCGCCAGACCCGGCTCGACCTCGGTCGTGCCCTTCTTGAACTCGGTCAGGCGGTTGTAGATCGGATGGGCCGAAGCATCGAAGGTGCCGCCCGCCGTATAGGGCGCCGGATCAAAGCCTTCGGGCGAGGCTTCCGAACAATAGACAAAGGTCTTGGCCTCGGCCAGACCGGCACTCAGCGCCAGCGCCGAGGCGAACAGGAACAGTTTTTTCATCGCTCACATCTCCCTAGGATGAAGGTTATCGTCTTGATGGCCGGTCACTCCGACCGGGAATGCAAATCGGCAGCCGGTCCCGCAGGCAGGGGTGCAGGGTCCGGTGACAGGGCCAGCGCCTCGTGCCGCATCTTGCCCGTCCACAACAGCCGCGCCACCCGGTCCGAGGCATTGGCCCAGCAATGCGGATTCTGGCCAAGATAATGGATGCTGTCACCGGCGTTCAGCAGGAATTCCTGCCCGGCGACCATCTGGCGGATCGACCCTTCCAGCACGAAGATCAGTTCTTCGCCTTCATGCTGCACGATCTCGGATTGATAGCCGACCGGAACGTTCAGGATGAACGAGGTCAGCTCGTGCCCCGGAAAGGCCGCGCCGATCTGTTCATAGACGACCGAAGTGCCCGCCACCGCAAAGCGCAGCCGGTCGGCCGCACGGGTGACACTGTCGGCCTGCTGCGGCGTGGTGATGAAGTGGTCGATCCCGACATCCAGCGCAGCGGCGATATTGGCCAGCGTGCCCAGCGTCGGCACGGCATTGTCACGCTCGACCTGGCTGAGATAGCCCACGGAAATGCCGCTGGCACCGCTCAGTTGTTGCAGCGTCAGGTCCAGTTGCTGCCGACGCTTGCGGATGCGTCGGCCAAGCGCGACCGGCATGGCGGCAGGTTTCTTCGACAAAGGCATCCCGTTGGCTGGCAGCCGGGGCTGATGTGCCCCTTTTCTGGCCCCATAAAGACCGCATCTCTTGGGCACAGGCAACAATAATTTTTGATCAGAGAATAATTTTTGATCCTCCGCCCGCCCCATCCGACGGCGCGACCGCGACATCCCGATTGTTCAGGCCGGAAGGGCGGCTTCGGCCCGGCACTCTGCAAAGGCCCCCAGAAGCTGTGCAAGCTCGGCCTGATCGCGGGTCAGGCAGGCGGCCGTCGCCAGCGCATCGGCCAGCGCCGCAGAAGGGGCCGAGATGCTGATGGCTTTCCACCGTGCCGAAACCGGTGCGCCGGTGCGCGGATCAAGGATATGGCCATCGCGCCCGGCTGTGTCGAAACAGGTGCCAAGCGGCGCCGATGTCGCCAGCGCCCGCGACGCCAGCGGAATGTCGCGCCCGCCCGCGTCGGCCTTCAGCGGCCAGGCGCTGCCGTCGGGGCGGGTGCCAAGCGCGCGGTGTTCGCCGGTGTCGATCAGGATATCGGTCAGCCCCTCGGCCATCAGCAGGCTGGCCACCCGGTCGGCGACATAGCCCTGACCGATGCCGTTCAGGGTGATCGCCATGCCGCGCAGCAGGGAAATCCGCCCGGACGAGATCTCCATCCGCTCCTGCCCGGTCAGGGCCAGCGCCGCGCGTCGTTCAGCCTCGTCAGGGCGGCGGCCCTGGGCGGCGCTCTCGGCCCAGAGCGTCCAGAGCGGTTGCAGCGTCACGTCGAACAGCCCGCCGCTGGCCCGGTGGACAGCCTGCGCCTGCGCCAGACAGTCAAGCAGTTCGAAGGGCGGGGCTTCCAGCCGACCGTCCCGGTTCAGCCGGGACAAGGCGCTGTCGGCACGGTACAGGCTGAGGATGCCTTCCAGCCGGTCAATTTCGGCAAGGCAACGGGCGGTGATCGTCTCGGCCTGCGGATGATCCAGCCGGATCGAGGCGCGGGCACCCAGCGCCTGCCCTGCCCAGTGACGCGGCACCGGGCGGGCCGTGACGGGGCCGGGCAGGCTGGCAAAGGCGGCAGAGATGGCGATGAAACGGCGGCGGGTCAGCGGCATGGTTGGGCCCTCGGGGATCATTGGATGGCGCGCAGGCGCGCGTCGAAATCGGCGTCATCTTCGCTCTGGTCGGGGGTCAGGCTGACGGGGGCCAGAACGGCATCGTCGGGAATTTCGGTCAGGGTCATCACGGTGCCGCCCTCGGCCGCGGCAAAGGCCAGCGCGGCCTCGCGGCTGGCGAAGGGCACGGTTTCCGGCGCACCCATGCCGCCTTCGCGGGAGGAGCCCAGCACATAGAACGCATCCCCGGCCGGAATCCAATTGCCCTTGCCGGGCACCTCCCACGTCGCCCCGGCAGCCCCCATGTCATTGACGTAGATCGCAAGGATCGGCAGGCTTTGTTCGGGCAGGCGCTGATAGGCGATGGCGTCGCGCACCTGGCTGAAGAACAGCGGCAGGCCGGGCTGGCCCTCCAGATGGACCTGCGCCTTGGGGCCGGGATGTTCCAGCAGGTTCATCTGGCAGTAATGGCCCAGGGTTTCGACGCTCATGTCGACCGGGGTCAGATCCTGTCCGGCCTCTTCCTTGCAGCCCGCAAGGCCCAGCGTCAGCACGGCAATCAGGGCAAGGCGGATCATGGCGTGACCTTTCTGAAGGCCGCAAGGGCCAGCGCAAAGGCCACAAGCGGCCAAAGCGCCATCGACAGCGCCGATTGCCAGAGCGGGATCGAGGCTGCCGCTGCCCCTATGCCCCCCGCCGCGCCGACAGCGGCAGCCGCGGCAAGGTTGAACAGGCGGAAGGCATCGGCGGGATTGGCCAGCAAAAGTCCCGGCAGGGCCTGCACGGCAAGCCCGTCTCCGCCGGAGACGACCAGCGCCAGCAGGCCCAGATCGTACAGCACGACCAGGGCCAGCCACAGCCCGATCGCCAGCCCTGCCGCACCCGAGGGCCGCCGCGCCAGCGACGACAGCGCATAGCCAAGGCCCAGGAAGGTGGCCCCCAGCAGGACCGAGGTCCAGATCAGCCGCACCAGCGCCGACAGCCCCGCCACCGCCTTCGGATCAGCCCAGAACGCGGCCAGCGCCGCCGCGCCATAGCCCAGCGTCACCGCAATGGCGAGGATCAGCACATGCGCCAGAAGCTTGCCCGCAAGAATGCCCGCACGCGATACGGGATAGGTCAGCAGCAGGGGCAGCGTGCCGCGCTCCACCTCGCCCGCAACGGCGTCAAAGCTCATCAGCAGCGCCAGCAGCGGCACCAGATAGACCGCCAGCGATGTCAGCGACACCACCGTGACCGACAGCCGGTCGGCCCCGATATCGCCGGTGGGCGCGGCCCCGGCAGCGGCCAGAACCAGCGCGAACAGCACCATCAGCCCGGTTGCGATGGCAACCCAGCGGTTGCGCAGCGCAATGCGGAACTCGATGCCCATGGTCGAAAGGATACGGCTCATTGTCCGGTCCTCCGGCTGAAGTGGCTGTAGATATCCTCAAGACTGGGCGGCGTCACATCCAGATCGGCCAGTTGCGGGCCAAGCCCGCTGATCCGCGCCAGAAGCGCCAGTTTCCGGTCCTGCGGGCAAGAGATCTGGATCTGGCCCGAGGCAAGGCGGCTGGCCCCCGGCAGCGCAGCCAGCAGGCTGTCGGCCCCCCCTTCGGCCGGGGTCAGGGTAAAGCCCACCGGCAGATCGGCGCTGCGGCGCAGTTCGGCCAGGGTGCCCTCGGCCGCAAGCCTGCCTTGCGCCAGGATCAGGATGCGGTCGGTGCGGGCCTCGACCTCGGTCAGCACATGCGACGACAGCAGGATCGCCGCCCCTTCGGCGGCCAGACCGTCCAGCAGGGCATAGAAGTCGCGGCGCGACACCGGATCAAGCCCCGAGGTCGGCTCGTCCAGCACCAGCAGGCGCGGGGTGCCGATCAGGGCCTGCGCCAGCCCGACGCGCTGCCGCATCCCCTTGGAATAGGTGCCGATCCGTCGCCGCGCCGCCGGGGCCAGCCCCACCCGTGCCAGCAGATCCGGCGCCAGCGCCGGGTTTTCACCGCGCAGCCGCAGGTAATGGCGGATCTGTTCCTCGCCGGTCAGGGCGGGGTGGAAGGCGGCGTTTTCCGGCAGATAGGCCACCTGCGCGCGGGCCTCGGCCGATCCGGGCCGGGCACCACAGACCGAAACCGCGCCCTGATCGGCGGCAATCAGGCCAAGGATGATCTTCATCATCGTCGACTTGCCCGCGCCGTTATGGCCCAGCAGCGCCACGCGCTGCCCGGCGTTGACCGTCAGCGAGACATCGCCAAGCGCCTCGACCGGGCCGAAGCGTTTAGTGAGCTGCGAGATCGTCAGGGTCGATGTCATCGTAACTTCCAGAGGTCCAGCGCCCCGCCACGGCGGTCTCCATCTCGGCGATGGCCGGAGGGACGGGGATATCAAGTGGGTGCATCAGCGGATGGCTGTCGGTCACGCCGCCCGGCATGGTGGCAGGAAAGCTCGACTGGCTCCAGCGGACCAGTTGCACGGCGGGCGACCCGGTCAGAAGGGCCGCTGCGGGTTGTGACCAAAGGATATGATCCATCAGGTCGTTGGGACGATAGCTGCCATCGGCGATGCCGTCGCCGTTCAGGTCGAAGGCGGGATGATCCGACCAGAAATTGCCGCGGCCCTCATGGCTCCATTCCATGAAGCGGGTGCCGACATATTTCACCTGTTCGCGGTTGGCGACAAAGGCATTGCCGGTCAGCACGTTCTTTTCCGATCCGGCGGTAAAGTGAAGACCGATGCCGCAGCCCTGAAACCGGTTGTTCCAGATCAGGTTCTTGTGCGCGTTATAGATGAACAGGCACTTCTTGGTGCCGCCCCGGATCAGGTTGCCGGTGACATCGGCATTGTTGGCATAGTTCAGCATCAGCCCGTGTTCGCGGTCGCCAAGGCTGAGATTGTTCAGGATCTTCGCCCGGTCCGAGAACATGATGGCAAAGCCCAGATGGTTGCCGATCGAGATGTTGCCCGACACTTCGGTGCGCTGCGTATACATGAAATGCACCGCAAAGCGCAGATCGCGCATGATGTTGCCCCGATAGATGCTGCTGGCGCTGGCATTGGAAAAGATACCGTCGCGGCCAAAGCGGATGTCGTTGCCCTCCAGCAGGGTGCCGGGGCTGTTCCAGACATAGATGCCGTTGCCGCGTTCGTTCATGTGCAGGTTCTGGCGGCCGGTGATGCGGTTGCCGATGATCTGCGCATCGCGCCCGCCATGCACGTCGATGCCGTGCATGTTGTCGACCAGGCTCAGCCCCTCGACACGCACGCGGTCGGCCCCCTTCAGGATCTTGACGCCGGCATCCAGGTCTTCGTTCCGGCTGCCCGAGCCGGTAACGGTGAACCCCTCCAGCACCACATCCGGCGCGCTGATGGTGATGACGGTGCCATTCCCGCCCCCTTCTACCGCAGCGGTCTCGGGGCCGCGGATGGTCAGCGGACGGTCGATGGTGACGGGGCCCGCATAGGCCCCGCCTTGCAGGATCAGCACATCGCCGGAGTCCGCCCCGGCGATGGCTTCGGCCAGCCTGCCGGGGCCGGGCACGACCTCGCGCTCTGCCGCAAGGGCAGGCAGGGCGCAAAGCAGGGCAAGGCACAGGGCAGGCAGGCGCATCGGATCAGGCTTTCTTCGGCTCGACGAACATCCGGCCGCGCATCTCCATGTGCAGGGCGTGGCAGAACCATTGGCAATAATACCAATAGACCCCCGCATTGGCGGCGACGAAGGTGACGGACGAGGTCTGCTGCGGCCCGATCTCCATCGCAACGCCATGGTTGCCCATGGTGAAGCCGTGGGTCAGATCGTCGATCTCGTCCATGTTGGTGATGATGACCGTCACCTCGTCGCCTTCCTGAACCGTGAACTCCTCAAGCGAGAAGGACGGTGCGACGCTGGTCATGTAGACCCGCACCTTGTTGCCGTCGCGCACCACCGTATCGGCCCAGTCGTCAATGTTGACGCCGTCCGCCTCGGCCTGCTTGCGGGTCTCGGCCCACATCGGATCCTGCCGGTCCCAGACCGACTTGATCCCCGACATGATCGACGGCGCCACGGCAATCGCGTCATGCGGTTCGGCAAAGTTCGGGCCGTCGTGGACCAGCTTCATCTTGTCGCCGGAAATGTCGATCAGCTGGTCGTTCTCGGGCTTCAGCGGGCCGACGTTCAGGAAACGGTCCTTCGAGAACTTGCACAGGCAGACCAGCCAGTCGCTCGTGGCATCCAGCGTCTCGCCCATCACCGTCTTCAGGTGGCCGGGCTGGTAATGCACGTCGATCTTGTCCTTGATCGGGTCGACGGCCTCTCCCGCATAGGCCTTGACGGCATCCTCGATATTCCACTTCACCACCTGGCTGTCGAGGAAGAGCGAGGTATAGGCATTGCCGCGCCCGTCAAAGGCGGTGTGCAGCGGGCCAAGGCCCAGCTCCGGTTCAGCCACCACGGCACTGCGCGGTTCGGCATTGTCCGTGAACAGCGCGTCGAATTTGGTGATGTCCAGCACCGTCACCGTGGGCGACAGCTTGCCGCCGATGCAGAGGTGCTTCTGGTCCGGGGCCATGTTGCAGCCATGCGGGTTGTTGGCGATCGGGATATAGCGGGTGAATTGCGAATTGGCTTCCTTGCGGCCATCCACGACCTTCACGCCGTTGATTTCCTCGAACTGGCCGGCGGCGATGGCCTTTTCGATCTCTTCGATGTTGAAGATGACGACATGGTCCATCTCGGCGGCGGTCATCTCGGCCAGGGTCATCCCCATTTCCGAATTGTAGCTGGTCGAGAACGCCCATTTGCCGGTGTAGTCGGCGTCGCAGTTGTCCAGGTTGCCCGAGACCTGCACCTGCCATGCCACTTCCCAGGCATCCGCATCGACGGCGGTGAAGATGTTCACATAGGTCGACACGTCCTTCATGGTCGAGCCGTCGTTGTTCAGCGGCGCCTCGTCCTCGCCATTGCAGAACACATAGTTGGTGCGCGGGAATTTCTGCGGCCGCAGCCCGTGGATGCTTTTGGCATTCGGGATTTCCAGGATGGCATCCGGTTTCATCACGTCGCAGCGCACGCGGGCAACGCGGGTATTGGCCTTGTCGTTCATGAACAGGAACCGGCCGTCATATTTCCCTTCGGTGAAGGACATATGGACGTGGTGCAGGTCGCCGTTGTCATGAATCTTCTTGCCGTTGGCGGCGAGCTGCTTTTTCGTCTTCTCGGTCATGGTCCGCTGATGGATGCGGATCGATTCATTGGTCTGCCCCCAGCCGGTGGCCGAACAGCGGTTGAAGACCGGGATGCGCATCAGTTCGCGCATCGAGGGGATGCCGAGAATCCGCATCTCGCCCGACTGGCCCGAGGACCAGAAGCCGTAGTAATCGTCCAGTTGGCCGGGCGCGATTCCGCCATCCGGCCCCGCCGCCAGCGCGGCACCCGAGGTCAGGCCGGCAACCGCGCCAACCCCGCCAACGCTGAGCGCCAGGCGGCCGGGAAGCGACCCGGCAAGCGCGGCACTTCCGGCGGTGGCACCAAGAACGGCACGGCGGCTCAGTCCCTTGGCTTCGTTCTGTTTCATGATCTGGTTCCTTTCGATCAGATGGCAGGGGGGGTTGTGCGGGCAGCATTGGGGTGCCCCGCCGGGGGCATCCCCAGCTTCGGCGGCGTGCTTTCCGCGATTTTTTCCCGGCGTTTCAATTTCTTGATGACGACGGGGCAGGTGGTTTCGGATTGATACAGAACCTGGCAATGCAGGCAGTTGATGCATTCGTTCGGGTTGATCTCGCCCGTCGGATGGATGGATTGCACCGGGCATTGGTTGGCGCAGGTCTGACAGGGGTTGCCGCATTCGTGGTAGCGCTTCAGCCAGTCGAACATCCGCAGCCGCGCCGGGATCGCCAGCGCCGCGCCCAGCGGGCAAAGATAGCGGCAATAGAAGCGTTCGACGAACAGCCCTGCCACCAGAAGCGCCACCGCATAGGCCACGAAGGGCCAGGCGCGGATGAATTTCAGGATGATGGCGGTCTTGAACGGCTCGATCTCGGCCAGATGCTCGGCCTGTTCGACGCTCATCAGCGAAACACCGAAAAGGCCAAGGAAAATCATGTATTTGATCGGCCACAGGCGTTCATGCAGGCCCCAGGGCAGCGTCCATTGCGGGATGCGCAGCTTGCGGGCGATCTGGTTGGTCAGCTCTTGCAGCGCGCCGAAGGGGCACAGCCAGCCGCAATAGGCCCCGCGCCCCCAGAACAGCAGCGCCGCCGCCACCGCGAACCACAGGATGAAGGTCAGCGGATCAAGCAGGAACGCCTGCCAGCTGAAACCGCTCATCAGGCTGCCGAACAGTGCCATCAGGTTCACCACCGACAGCTGCGCATTGGCATACCAGCCCAGGAAGACCAGCGTGACCGTCAGATAGGCCATGCGGAAGATGTAGAAGCGGCGTTCGTTGCGGACGGCGACGGACTGGAAGAAGAATACCCCGGTCAGCACCAGCAGCATCGCTGCCAGCCCGGCGATTTCCGGCTTTGACCCCTGCCAGATCCGCTTCCACAGGTCGGATTGCGCCTGCGCCTCGTCGCGGTCGGCCACCTGCGCCACTTCGGGCGGCGGGGCCGGGGGGGCCAGCGCGCGCAGATATTGCGGCGGCAGCTGATAGGCCAGATCGAAGGTCTGGAACACCTTTTCAACCGGGCCGACGGCGCGCTGCACCAGAAGCTGGATGCGGAACGGCCGGGTCGCGTCAAAGCCCGAATCCGCCGGGATGCGGAACAGGTCCATCTCGGTGAAATCCGGCGCGCCTTCGGCCGCGATCGCGTTGATCCGCCGATGGTCGCGGTCATGGAACCGGACGGAAACATCATCCTGGATCAGCACGATCCGGTCAAAGATGCCGCCGCGCACATAGCCCGACCCCTTGAAGCTGTAGAGACCGCGCCCGACGATGGCCAGGGCGTGATCGCCCTCTTTCAGCCAGTCTTTCAGGTTGGCATCGGCGGCTTCGCCCAGGATCGTCTTGCCGATGGCCGGAACCGAAACCAGTGCCGCCTGCATCTCGATGAAAGTGGTGGCCGGCGCTTCGGTCAGGGCGCGTTCGGCGGCGCGCGGATCGGGGTTGGCGGCGAAGGCCGCGTTGACCTGCCCCACATCCAGCGACAGGCGGCGCAGGGTGCCGTCCCCTTCCATCTGCGTCCAGTCGGCGGGGGCGGCTGCGTCGGGGTTGATCTCGAACTGCGGGCCGGTCTGCGCGGCTTCTGGGGCAAGTCCGCCCAGCCCGAGCGCACGCGCCACCTTCAGCCCCGAGCGGATGATGGAATCGTCGATCACCATCACCGTCACCGTCGCGCCCGAGATGATGTCCACCTCATGCTCGGTGCCGCCCGATTTCGCCTCGGCCACCAGATCAAGACCCAGATAGCCTTCGACCAGCGCGCGGATCTTCGCTTCGGGTATGCCGATCAGCACGATGGGTTCGGAATGCTTGACCAGCCGCAGCCCGGCGATCCTTGCGTCCTTATCAACCGCGACAAGCGTGTGGATCGGCTTGCCGGAATAGCCGGTGGTGCCGACGAAATCCGAGGTGACGAAGGCCCAGGCGACGGTTTCGCTGCCCTTCAGGACGGGCGCGACCGCAAGATCGGGCTGCACCGGGCCGAAGGCATCGGCGCCGGGCACCAGATCCGCAGCGGATTGATCGGGAAGCAGTTTCTCCAGCACGGTTTCCGCCCATGCGGGGGCGGCGATCAGCAGGAAACAGGCGAGAACGGGGGCCAGAAGGCGAAGGATCAGATGGCGGGCTTTCATGCGCTGGCAATCCGGGATTGAAGGGATGGAGGCCCGCGCGCGGGCGGGAAACGGTTCGACGGCGGCAGTCGGCGCGGGGCGTCGGGGCGCAGGGCGATGTCCGCTGTGTGAAGCAGGAAGATGGCAGTCAACGGCGCGCTTCGGGCCGGATCCAGCGCAGGCAGCGCACAGAGCGGGCAATCCCGGCAATCCGGCGCGGCAGGGTGTTCGTTGCCGGCCGCATCGACAAGGATCGTGCGAACCGTATGGTCGTGACAAATCTCGATTGCCATCAGCGGCCCGGCAAACGGCATTGCGGCCCTGGCCTGGGCCGCCGCAAAGAGGCTCAGCACCACAAGGAAGGTGGCGGCAAGGCGAAGCCAAAGGGGAAGCAGACTGCGGATCATGAGGATACGCCTACGACGGGTGAAGACAGGCTTCTTTGCGCCCGAACAATGAGGGGACACTTCCGCAAGCCGGTTGCAGGCCCGCAGCACAACGACAAAACCAAACTCTGACCGGATTTTTACTTTTACAGAAACGTGTTACCGGGCCGCGCCCGAACGCCCCGCAGGCGGGGCCGCAGAAAGGATCAGCGTCGGCACCACCAGGCAGATCTTGTGCCGGGCCGGGGTGCCTTTCCCGTCATGCCGCCACCCGTTGCGGCAAGGCGATATCGGCAAGCGTGGATTGGTTCAGATCGTCAAGAAACCGCGCCTCGGCACGCCGCAGCCTTGCCTTGAGACGGCAACACCCTTCGATGCTGCACGCCCCGCCCCCCGGACCAAGGCATTCGACCAATGCCTGCCCCTGTTCAAGCAACCGGATCACATCGCCAAGTCGGATGGCCGAGAGATCGCGGCTCAGCACCGCCCCGCCACCCGCTCCGCGCCGGGTTTCCACAATCCCGCCACGGGCAAGCCGCTGCATGATTTTCGTCAGATGGTTGCGCGACAGATTCATCTCTTCGGCAAGCTCGGCCGTCGAAAAGGCCCGGCTTGGCGCGCTGGCCATCCGCATCAGCATCCGCAATCCGTAGTCGGCAAAAGAGGTGAGACGCATGGGACCACATCGGCAGGATTGAATCGGTATTTACAATATCTATTAAAGACCATAGGACTGATATCAAGTCCAAATTTCTGAAATGCGACGCCATCCGAAAGCATCCGGGCTTCTGCGCCCACAGCCACCGGGCCGCCCGGAACAGGGTGCAGTTCTGTCAATGCGGCATGCAAACGCCAGATTGGCAGCTGTGCCCACAGCGACGGCATGGACAGACAGGACAGAAGATGCCGGTCAGACCGCCCGTTCCCGATACCCCGGCCGCGCGCATCCGCGTGAAACGGATCTACCGCGCCGCCCGCCTGTCCGACGGCAAACGCATTCTGGTGGATCGCCTCTGGCCCCGCGGCGTGACGAAAGACCGCGCGCGACTGTCCGGCTGGTTCAAGGATCTCGCGCCAAGCGATGCCTTGCGGCACTGGTTCCACGCCAACCCCGACCGCTGGCAGGAATTCGGCACGCGTTATCAGGCGGAACTGGCTGCCAGGGACGATCTGGTCCGCGATCTGGCCGGATATGCGCAAGGTGATGTCGTCACGCTGCTTTTTGCCGCAAAGGACGAGACCCACAACAACGCCATCGTCCTGCGGGACCACCTGCGGCGATGGCTGGACCGCGAGGAAGGGAACCATGGCTGAGCCTTCGCTGCATACGCCGCTTTGCGACCTGCTGGGGTGCGAGGTGCCGATCCTGCTGGCCGGAATGGGGGGCGTTTCCCGCTGGGAACTGGCGGCGGCGGTGGCCAATGCAGGCGGCTATGGCATGTTGGGCATGGTGCGCGAACCCCCCGGCCTGATCGCCAGCGAGATCGCCGCCTTGCGGGCCGCAACCGACCGCCCCTTCGCCGTCAACCTGATCCCTGCCGCAACGGACCCGCGGCTTCTGGACGAACAGATCGCCTGCTGTCTCGATCTCGGCGTCTCTGCCTTCACTTTCTTCTGGGACGTGATGCCAGATGTGGTGGCGCGCGTGAAGGCCGCCGGCTCTCTGGTCCTGCATCAGGTCGGCACGGTGGACGCTGCCCGGATGGCCGAAGCGGCCGGGGCAGACGTGATCATCGCCCAGGGGATCGAGGCCGGCGGCCATGTCCACGGCCGCAGCCCTGCCTTCGGACTGGCCGCAGAGATTCTGGCCGGAACGCGCCTGCCGGTGATCGTCTCGGGCGGGATCGCAACGGGGCAAGGGCTTGCCGATGCCCTGGCCATCGGGGCCAGCGGCGTGCAATGTGGAACCGCCTTTCTGGCGACCGAAGACTCCTTCGCCCATCCCTATCACAAGGCCCGCGTGGTCGCGGCGACCGGCGGTGACACCGTGCTGACCGATGTCTTCGTGCTGAACTGGCCCAAGGGCGCGGCGGTGCGGGTGATCGCCAACAGCGTGACCAATGGGCTGGACGGCCGTTATCTGGGCCACGACCCCGCTGCCCTGCCGCGCGAGGCGATTGCCTGGGACGACGACCAGCCGCGCCTGCGCTTCAGCACGGATTCGCCACTGCGCACCACGACCGGAGATCTGGAAGCGATGGCGCTTTATGCCGGTCAGGGTGCGGGCACCATCCGTGAGATCCCGCCCGCCGCCGCGCGTCTGGCCGCGATGGTCGCCGAGGCCCGGCGCATCATGATCGGGGGCACAGCATGAGCGACGCCCCCCGAAGCGGCTTTGCCTCTCCGCCCTGCTATGCGGCCGAGATCGCGCCGGATTATTTCGACCCGCTTGCCGTGGACCCGCAGCAGGCGCTGGACGTGGCGCGCTGGCGCAAGGCCGAACGCCAACGCCTGCGGGCCGAACGGATGGCGCTGACCGTCGCCGACCGCGACGCGATCGGCAAGGCGCTGGCCGGGCATCTGCTCCAGATTCTGAACGACCGTTTCGGCGGCGCGCAGGGTCTGGTCTTTTCGGCCTACTGGCCGATCAAGGGAGAACCCGACCTGCGCCCGCTGATGGCGGATCTGCATGACGCCGGGGTGTCCGTGGCCCTGCCGCTGGTCGAAACCAGGGCCGCGCCCCTGACTTTTCGTCGCTGGACCCCGCAGACACGGATGCAGCGCGGCGACTGGAACATTCCCGTGCCGCCGCCCGAGGCGCCGCGCGTCATCCCGCAGATCGCGCTGGCCCCCCTGGTGGGCTGGACGGAGGATGCCTATCGTCTTGGCTATGGCGGCGGCTATTTCGACCGGACGCTGGCAGCCCTGTCGCCGCACCCGTTCGTGATCGGAATCGGGTTTGAATCGGCCCGGCTGCAGACCATCTTCCCACAGCCCCATGACGTGCCGCTTGACCTCATCGTGACGGAAAACGGGATACGGGGCGGATGCCGCGTCGGATCGGAACCGGCCAGCCTTGCCCCGGATGGCAGCCTTGCAGAAGACCGGACCAACCCGGACGCCCCCTTCCTGCGCTGAGCAAGAGGCGAGATGGATGGTATCTCAGAGGAATCCGGGCAATGCGAACACCCCCATTGAGCATCGCGCGCCTCATACCGCTTCGCCGACATTTCCGGGCTGCATGTCACGACAGGATTTGCCAGGAATCATCCATTTTCCCGACAGGGAATCCTGAATGCCGATCAGGCCTGGGCCGGTTCCCCAGCCACCGTCTGGATATAGGCGGCGGTGATTTCGGCGATGACCGAGATGACCAGACAGGTCGAATCCCGGACCGCCGGGATCAGGCCGACCGGGCGACCAAGAGCCGGGTTGACGTTGACGCCCCGTTCGCACCTCCCGCCGCCGAATGACCTTAGCGCCTTCGGGTGCTTCCGACCTTCCACACAAGGGCCGTGGAAGGTGACTGACCCCGGTTGCAGCGCATAGGGCCGCGTTGCGCCGGGGTCTTTTTCATTTCGTCGCGGTTGGCTGCAAACGGTCGAGCGTTTGGAATATCCATGCTGTGAGCGCCTCGCCCCAACGCCTTGCCCTCTCCATTTCTTCGATTGGGACGGCTTCCACCGCAAGTTCTCGTTCGCCGACACGTTCGAAGACTTGGAATACGATGTAGTTTTCATCGCTGGTTATGCACGACCTGTTGCAAGCGTTTGTCACCAGCGAAGCACAGGACAGGGCAGCGGTGTTCTGTGCAGGCTATGACGCGCTGGCGGAACGCTACTGGCCGACCGATGACGATTACCTGCTGGACCGGGCAGACAGGTAGGGGGAGTGAGTCCCAGACTCACTGGGGGGTGAGTCCCACACTCACCCCCTATGAGTTACACACTCACCCTAAGAGGAAGGATATAACCACCAACAGAAGGAGGATGACATTCGGCGGTCCAAACGCCGGAGGATACCCCCAAGAGAAGATCATCGGTCATCTTGCTGCTAAATGACGACGACCGCGCAGCGGGCTGGCTCTGCTAGATGGGCGCAGCCCCGGCTGCTGGCTCTGCCGGGCGCGCAGCGCGTGGGAGCGCCGCCAGAAGGCCGCAAGGCCCTTCGCCGCTACCATGCTACCCCCGCGCACGGCGGGGCCTTCTACGGGCTTCCAGTGCTGGCGATGAGCACATAGGAAATGACCAGCCATGTGGTCGTCAGTGCCCAGCTAACTATCGGAATAGCGCCCTTCGGTTGCCAAAAGCCGGTCATTGACAAGCCCAGTGTGATTGAGAGGCAACCGAACAGCGAAATTGGGACACAAAGCAGTGCAAGCAAGGTTGCCACTGGCACCTTGACCCATAGAGAGGCCAGTGAACTAGTCCCTAAATTGAACGCGGCGTGACCGACCGCGAGTGACGCGGCGAACAGTGCTACCCCGAGGCCAAACGCTTGAACTCCCTTGAGCATGTATTCTGGATCGTCGTGCTTTGACTTTTCGTCACTAGCGGTATCGCCGCCAGAATCTCTGCCACCCACAGCCGCGCCTCCTAGTCATTCTTCAAACCATGATGCTCGCGGCTTTGGTCAAAATCAACGCGAGGCAAAATCCAAACTGTGTATTATATGTGTATGACTTGGCTGATCATCTGAATTTATCAACAATATCAATGTCTTATGGGTGTGGTATGGCGGACAGTGAGGGATTCGAACCCTCGAGACGGTTCCCCGCCTACACACTTTCCAGGCGTGCGCCTTCGACCACTCGGCCAACTGTCCGTGACCGGGGTCTTAGCCTGTGGCCCGGACAGGTTCAAGGGGGCAGGTCGTGGCCGGTGCCGGTGCGGTTCAATCCACCAGCGAAACCGAGATGCGGCGATTCTGGCGGCCCTTCTTTTCCACCTTGTCGATGGCGACGCGCCCGATTTCGGCGGTGCGGGCGACATGGGTGCCGCCGCAGGGTTGCAGATCGACCTGCCCTGCCCCTTCGCCGATCCTGACCAGCCGCACCCGGCCCTGCCCCACCGGCGGCATGACCGACATGGTCTTGACCAGCCCCGGATTGGCCAGCAACTCGTCATCGGTGATCCAGCTGTCGGTGACTTTCAGGTCGCGGTCGATCAGCCGGTTCAGCGCGTCTTCCACCGCGGCAATATCCTCGGGCGGGTCGGGCATGTCGAAATCCAGCCGCCCGCGTTCGGCCCCGATCTGGCCGCCCGTTACCGGCAGCGGCACCACGACCGACAGAAGATGCAGCGCCGTATGCACCCGCATATGCCGGTGGCGGCGGGTCCAGTCCAGGATCTGCGCCACCCCGGCCCCGACCGGCGGCATCCGGGCAGGCTCTGCCGGAACCAGCGCCACGCCACCACCGTCAACCTTGACCGCCGTGGCGACCGGCAGCCGCCCGCCCTCCCAGTCCAGCCAGCCGGAATCGCCGGGCTGGCCGCCGCCGGTGGCATAGAACACCGAACGATCGACCACGATCCCGCCTTCGGGGGTATGGGCCAGAACGCGTGCGGGGGCGGTCTGCAGATAGGGATCGGCACGGAACAGAAGCTCGGTCATCATCCGCTGTCATCCTTGTCGCGGGGCTGTTGCGGCAGGGGCGGTGCCTCGGACGGCGGGGCGACGGCGGGCACGGCATCGCCCCGCAGGATTGCCAGTGCGCGGGCGATCTCTTCGACATTGCGGATCGAGACATCGCTTTGCGCAAAGGGAATCTCGACCCCCTCTTCGGCAAACCGCTCGATGATCAGATGGTTGATGTCGGTCCTGACCTGCGCACTGAAATTCACGTCACGCAGGATGACCCGGATTTCGAAATTCATCGAATCCGCGCCAAAGCCGGTGAAGGCCACTGTCGGCGGCGGGTTCAGGATGGCCAGGGGCTGCGCTTCGGCAATATCGCGCAGGATGCGTTCCACCTTGCGGGTATCCGTTCCGAAGGCCACGCCGACCGGCACCACCAGCCGCCCGGCCAGTGAAAACCGCGTCCAGTTCTTGACCTGCTGGCTGACGAAATCGGCGTTGGGCACGATGACCATGGTGCGGTCGAAGGTCTGCACCTTGGTCGAGCGGACCGAGATCGACTTGACGATGCCCTGCACGCCGCCGACCTCGACCCAGTCGCCTTCGCTGACCGGGCGTTCGACCAGAAGGATGATGCCCGAGACAAAGTTCTGCACGATGTTCTGCAGGCCGAAACCGATGCCGACCGACAGGGCACCGGCGACGATGGCAAGGCCCGAAAGGTCGATTCCGGTGGCGTTGATCGCCACCAGTGCGGCCAGGAAGATGCCGACATAGCCGACACCGGCGACAAGGGCAGTCTGCCCGCCGCGGTCCATGCTGGTCTTGGGCAGGATGGTGGTGCGCAACGCGCCCTGCAACAGACGCGTCACCATGTAGCCGATGACGAAGATCACCGCGAAGGCCAGGAAATCGGTGGGCGAGATCCGCGTCTCGCCCATCTGGAAGCCTTCGCGGAACCGGGTCCACAGCTCGGTCAGATCGGAAAACCGCGCGCCCCAGATCAGCGCGAACAGGGGCAACGACACCACGGCCAGCGCAAACCCCGCCAGCACCGGAACCAGCCCGTCGCCCGGTCCGGCCTCATCCCCTTCGGCCCGGCGGCCCAGCGTGACGGCCCAGACATCGCCGATCAGCCGTTGCAGGATGAACAGCAGGCAGACCAACCCCAGCGAGATGATCGCCGGAAAGATCATCGCATCGGCGGCGGCGACATAGCCAAGGGCCGCCAGCACTGGGCCGATGATGCCGATCAATCCGATGCCGCGGGCAATCAGGGCCAGAAGCGTCAGCACATAGCTTTGCCCTGCCGCCTCTTGGCGGCCCAGCCTCAGCACCCGGCCCAGCCGCCACAGCACCAGCCCGCCCGCGACAAGGATCGGGAAGGTCATCACCGAAGTCGTCGCCTCGGAATATTCCTGCGGGTCCATCGCCTCTGCCCGCAGCATCTCGGCCGAGACGACAAGGCCCATCATCACCGCAAGAAAGCGGCCCTCGGCCCGCCGTTCGGCCGGCAGGGGCAGGACGGCCCCTTCGCCCTGCTGGCGCGGAAAGGCCCGCATTCCCAGCCAGGCGGCCAGAAAGATCACGAAGCCCAGCACCGGCAGAACATTGTTCAGCCGTGTGCCCACCTCGCCCAGCATCTCGGTCGCCCGCAGCGCCGAGGTCAGCGCCACCACGCCCAGAACCGGCACCACCACCAGCCCCAGCGAGGCCAGCACCCCCAGCACACGCCGCCGCATCTCGCCGCCGCGCTGTTGCAGCCGGTCGGCATAGCCGTCGATCCAGCGCCGGGCATAGATCGTCAGCCCGGCCCAGACCGCCAGCAACAGGAAGATCAGCGGCAGGTTGTCGACCAGACGGTCGCGCGCATCCGGGTCGTCCCAGGCATCGCTGCCCTCATACCACAGCCGCATCACGGTGTCAGAAAGCCCCACCAGCGCCTCGGGCCAGTTCGCAGGATTGACCGGCGACGGCCAGAGCCGAAGCAAGGCATCGGCCTGACGTTCACGCAGGATGCGGTCGATCTCGCGGATCAGGCCATCGGCCCGGCGATAGGCTTCGTCGGCCGCGATGCCCGGTGCCTGCAACTTGACCAGCCGGTCGGCCAGTTCCTTACGGCGCGCGCTGATCTCCTCGGCTTCGGTCTCGCCTTCGGCCGGGGCCGGGCCAAGGGCGGCGATCTGTTCCTTGACCGTGCCGATCCGGGCCGAATTGGCGCTTTGCGCCGTCGACAGCGCCGCCCGCCATTCCGCCATCTGGCCGCGCAACTCTTCCAGCCGGGACTCGGACGGATCGCTGTTTTCCAGCTCGTCCTCGGCCTTTGCGGCGGTCCTTTCCCAATCCTCGTAGTTCACAGCCTCTTCAGCCGGAACGTCCTGCGCCAGAACCGGGCCCGTCAGGGGCCCGGCCACCAGCATCAGCAGGGACAGGATCAGGAAAAGGCCGCGCAAGGCCCGCATCGGTTCTATGCGTCCTCGAAGACCGACGGGATCGCCCGCGCCGGACGCGCCAGCCATTCAGGCACCGGCAACCCCTTTTCACGCAGGAAGGCCGGGTTGTAGATCTTGGATTGATAGCGGCTGCCGTAATCGCACAGAACCGTGACGATGGTGTGCCCCGGCCCCATCTCGCGTGCCATGCGGATGGCCCCCGCGATGTTGACCGCGGTCGATCCGCCCATGCACAGCCCTTCCTCCATCGCCAGATCGAAGATCAGCGGCAGTGCCTCGGCATCGGGGATGCGCCAGCTGAAATCAGGGGTGACGCCTTCCAGATTGGCCGTGATCCGCCCCTGCCCGATGCCTTCGGTGATCGACGAACCGGGCGCATCCAGCTTGCCGGTGGTGTAGTAGGAATACAAGGCCGCCCCTTCGGGATCGGCCAGCCCGATCTTGACGCCCTTCGGCTGCAAGGCCATCGCCACGCCGGCCAGGGTGCCGCCCGAGCCGACGGCACTGACGAAGCCATCCACCTTGCCGCCGGTCTGCTCCCAGATCTCCGGTCCCGTCGTCTCGATATGGGCCTGCCGGTTGGCGACGTTGTCGAACTGGTTGGCCCAGATCGCGCCATTGGGTTCGCTCCGCGCCAGTGCCTCGGCCAGACGCCCCGAATAGCGGATATAGTTGTTGGGATTCCTGTAGGGCGCGGCAGGCACCTGCACCAGTTCGGCCCCCGCCAACCGGATCATGTCCTTCTTTTCCTGGCTCTGCGTCTCGGGGATGACGATGACGGTCTTGAAGCCCATGCTGGCCCCCACCAGCGCAAGCCCGATCCCGGTATTGCCCGCCGTGCCCTCGACGATGGTGCCGCCCGGCTTCAGCGCCCCGCGCTTCACCGCATCGTTGATGATGTAAAGCGCGGCCCGATCCTTGACCGACTGGCCGGGGTTCAGGAATTCGCATTTGCCAAGGATGGTGCAGCCCGTCATCTCGGAGGCGCGGCGCAGCTTCAGAAGCGGCGTGTTGCCGATGGCATGGGCCAGATCGCTGTGGATGGTCATGGGCAGGCTCCTTGGCGGTTCCCCTTCAGTCTTAGGCCCTGCCGCGCCAGACCTCAAGCGGCGCGGATGGGATCGGCGGCCCCGGCATCAGAGCGGTTTCCGCCTGCACCCCCACCCGGCGGGACGGTCGGAATGCAAAGGGGCCGTTCTTGCGAACAGCCCCGGCCCCGGCCCTGCAAATGCCGGATTTCAGTCCTTCTTCGCCACCAGAAGCCCGTCGGCCTTCAGCCCGGCATAGCATTCGTCCAGCGATTTTTTCGCCCGCTCGACCAGCTGGTCGATCTCGGACGGCGTGATCACCAGCGGCGGCGCGATGATCATCCGCTCTCCCACCGCGCGCATGATCAGGTTGTTGGCAAAGCAGCGTTCGCGGGCGCGATAACCGACGTCGCCCTCTTCGCCAGCGAATTTCGCCCGCGCCGCCTTGTCCGGCGTCAGGATCAGCGACCCCATCAGCCCGACCAGTTTCGTCTCGCCGACCAGCGGATGATCGGCCAGCGCGTGCCAGCGTTCGGCCAGATAGGGATGGGCCACGTCGCGCACATGCTCGACAATCCCTTCTTCCTGAATGATGCGCAGGTTCTCCAGCGCCACGGCGCAGGCGACCGGATGGCCGCTGTAGGTGTAGCCGTGGAAGAATTCGCCGCCCTCGGCCACCACGCGCGCCACGTCATCACTGACGATGCTGCCCCCGATCGGCGCATAGCCCGAGGACAGACCCTTGGCGATGGTCATGATGTCGGGCGTGATGTCAAAGGTCTGGCTGCCGAACCAGTTGCCGGTGCGGCCGAATCCGGTGATCACCTCGTCGGCGATAAGAAGGATGCCGTGCTTGCGGCAGATGCGCTGGATTTCCGGCCAATAGGTTTTCGGCGGCACGATCACCCCGCCCGCGCCCTGGATCGGTTCGCCGATGAAGGCGGCAACCTTGTCGGCACCCAGTTCCTCGATCTTCGCCTCCAGTTCGCGCGCGCGCAGAAGGCCGAACTCGTCCTCGGTCATGCTGCCGCCCTCGGCCCACCAATAGGGCTGGCCGATATGCTCGATCCCGTCGATCTTGCCGCCATGCGAATGGATGGGCTTCATCCCGCCCAGACTGCCGCCGCCCAGGGTAGATCCGTGATAGCCGTTCCAGCGCCCGATGATGATGCGCTTTTCCGGCTGGCCCTTGACCTGCCAGTAGCGGCGCACCAGCCGGATGTTGGTGTCATTGGCCTCGGACCCCGACCCTGCGAAGAACACATGGTTCAGATCGCCCGGCGCCAGTTCGGCCAGCTTGGCCGCCAGCGCGATCGCGGGCACATGGGTGGTCTGGAAGAAGGTGTTGTAATAGGACAGCTCCTCCATCTGCTTGGCCGCCGCCTGCGCCAGCTCCTTGCGGCCATAGCCGATGTTGACACACCACAGCCCCGCCATGCCGTCGATGATCCGGTGGCCCTCGCTGTCGGTCAGCCAGACCCCCTCGCCGCGGGTGATGACGCGGGCCCCCTTGGCAGCCAGTCCGTTGGCATCGGTGAAGGGGTGGATGTGATGCGCGGCATCCAGCTTCTGCAGCTCGGCCGTGGGCAGGTGGTTGGTGATCATGTTCATCGAAACATCCTCGCAGAATCGGCAGGGCGGTTCCCCGCTTCCATGCAGGATATGATCATATCAGGGGGGCTTCAAGAAATTTGATCAAATTATTCGGCATCAGACCCATGCCCGGCCTTGGGGGCGCTTCGCCCCCCAACCGCCCCCGAGGATATTTGAAGAAGGGAAAGCCTGAACCGCGCCCACCCTTTCCCTTCTGGAAATATCCCCGCCGGAGGTGCGAGCGGACTGCGCCACCGGTTCGAGCAGACAGCGAGCGGCCCGAGCCGGTTGCGCGGAACGCGCAGAGGCGAGAAACGACCTTGCGGCCGCAAGGCCGCTCAATGTCCTTCGGTCAGCGCCTGACGGACGTGATCGACACCCTGCTGGATATCGCGGGCCATCGCCTGCGCCACCTTGCCCGCCTCCCCGTCCCGCAGGGCAGCAATCGCCTCGGAATGGCGGTCGGGCATCGCGGCGCGGCCATAGCGACCGATCACCGCCCGCAGCGAGGGCCCCGCCCGCAGCCAGAGCGAGCGCACCATATCGACCAGCACCGGCGCATCCGATGCCTCGTAAAGCGCAAAGTGGAAGGCGTGGTTCGCCGCAAGATAGGCCGGGATGTCGCCTGCCCCGATGGCACGGTTCACCTCGTCATCGGCCGCCTCCAGCCGCCGGATCAGCGCCGGGGTGCAGCGTGCCGCGGCCAGACCGCTGAGATGCGGCTCCAGCGCCAGACGCGCGAAGGCCACCTGGTCCAGCATCGCCAGCGTCATCGGCGGCACCGCGACCCGGCGGTTGCCCTGCGGTGACAGCGCGCCTTCGGCCGTCAGCCGCCGGATCGCCTCGCGCACCGGGGTCATCCCGGCCCCGAGATCGTGGATCAGGCCCTGGATCGTCACCGGCTGACCCGGCGTCAGATGGCCATAAAGGATCATGTCGCGCAGGCGGACATAGGTCACTTCATGCGACGGCACCTTGCGGTCCCGCCCGTCTTCGTCCGCTGCTGCCTTGCCCGTGTCCGCCGTCTTGGCCCTGTCCGCCTTCATCGCCGCTCCGCCCCTTGCCGGGGCCAGTCTTGCGCCATGGCGCGGCACAATCAAGATGTGATCAAATGCCGGGCAAGATGTGATCAAATGCCGGGCCGGGGACCGGACAGGAACGCCGTCTTCAGCCGGTCGCGGTGCCGCAACAGCCATTGGACGGTCAGGATCAGCGGTGCATTGCCCAGTTCTCCCGCATCCATCCGCGCCACCAGATCGTCGAACCCGACCAGATGGCCGCGGATATCCTCGGCTTCCTCGGCCAGACCAAAAACCCCCGCAGCCTCATCCGGCAGGTCGCAGGGTGCAACATAGGAATAGAGATATTCCGAAAAGGCCGAGGTGGTCGGGTAATATTCGGCGCATTTCTCCAGCGGGCCAATCACGATCCCGGCCTCTTCCAGCGCCTCGCGCCGGGCGGCCTCTTCCGGGGTCTCGCCCGCGTCGATCCGGCCCGCCACCGGCTCCAGCTGCCAGGGATTCGCCTCGCCGCGCGCCATCGGGCCGGTGCGGACCTGTTCCACCACCAGTACCCGGTCGCGCACCGGGTCCCAGGGCAGCACTGTCACCGCATCGGCCCCGATGAAGACCTCGCGCGTCACTTCGGGGCTGAGACTGCCGTCAAAGCGGCGGAAGCGCAGGCCGAATTCCTCGACCGAGAAAAAGCCCGCGAACGGCACCCGCAGACGGCTGCGCCGGACATCCCCCGGCCCGGCGGCCCGACGCAATCCCTGCGGTGCCGCCTCTGCCTGCGCCCGCAAGGCCGAGGCCGCGCGTACCAGCATGGAATTGCGTCTGGCCAGCAGCCGCTCGGCCGACACCTGCCCCCGCAGCGCCAGGATATCGACGGCCAACTGCCGCTCCAGCGCCGGATCCGGGGCCGACAATCCCCCTGTCGCCGCCTGCCAGAAGGCCAGGCGCGCCGCCGCATCCGCTTCGGAGCCGTCGCCCCGGATCAGGGTCATCAGATCGGACGACATGCCTAGCGCCAGCGCCGTGATGCCCATTCGGTCAAGAGACCGGCCCCGGCCCCGCCGATCACCAGAACGCCCAGCACGCCGGGTGTCAGCATCTTGCGGCCATGTTCCAGCATGAATGCGAACACGCCCAGCACGGCCTCCATCGGGCCGTCATAGGCCATCTTTTCGGTCTGCTTGAACATCAGCCAGGTCGAAAAGATCAAAAGCGCGAAGAACACCAGCGTGATCGACGTCCGCAGACCCGAGCCGATGGCATCGGAATAGCCCTTTCCGACCAGCGACCCCATGGTTCCCCAGCCGACGACCAGCCCGATCAGCGCCGCGATCTCGCGGAACCGCCCGATTGCCGCGCCTTCGCCCAGGGCGGGCACATGGGCATTGGCCGCCAGCCAGCCGATCAGGGCGAAAAGGACGGCGGCGACGAGTTTGGCAGTTGTCGGCATGCTTTATCTGTCCGGGCTTTGCCCCAGGGCGGGGCGGCTGAAGGTGATCTGCGTCACATCGCAGTTACCGCCGCGAAAGCTGCCCGCGCAAGAGGTCAGGTAGAAATCCCACATCCGGCGAAAGCGGTCGTCGAAGCCAAGGTGACGTATTTCGTCCCAGCGGGCGGTAAAGGTTTCACGCCAGCGGCGCAGGGTCTGGCTGTAGCTTTCGGCGAAGGTGATCGCATCGGCAAAGGACAGACCGGCGCGGCGGCCTTCATCCTTCAGGCGGCTTTGGGTGGGCAGCATACCGCCCGGAAAGATGTATTTCTGGATGAAATCCACGTTGCGCCGATAGCTGTCCCAGCGCGACTCGGCGATTGTGATGACCTGAAGCACCGCACGGCGGCCGGGTGCCAGCCGGTCGTGCAGGGTGGCGAAATAGGTTGGCCAGTATTTCTCGCCCACCGCCTCGAACATCTCGATGCTGGCGATGCCGTCATAGCGGCCACGCTCGTCGCGGTAATCCTGCAACCGGATGTCCACCCGGTCGGCCAGCCCGGCGCGGGCCATGCGGGCCACTGCGAAGTCATGCTGGGCACGGCTGATCGTCAGCCCCGTCACCTTCAGCCCGCGCTGGCCGGCCGCATATTCGGCAAACCCGCCCCAGCCGCAGCCGATCTCCAGCACATGATCGCCGGGCGCAACGCCCATCCGGTCCACCATGCTGGCATATTTGCGCGCCTGAGCGGCTTCAAGGCTGTCCTGCGGCCCGTCGAAGATGGCCGAGGAATAGGTCATGCTGTCGTCCAGCCACAGCCGGTAGAATTCATTGCCCAGATCGTAATGCGCGGCGATGTTGCGGCGGGCCTGCCGACGCGAATTGCCCTGCAACCAGAACCGCACCCGCTCCCACAGCTGGATCAGCGCCTGTCCGGGATAACCGTCGCCCACCTGCAGATTGGCCGGACGCAGCACCAGATCCAGAAGCGCCTGCAAATCCGGCGTCTCCCACCAGCCATCCAGATAGGCATCGCAGAACCCCAGCTCGCCCTCGCGCACCATGCGGGCGAAAAGTTCGGGATTCTTCACCACGATTTCCACCGCCTCGCCGGGGGCACTGCCCTCGCAGCGGAACCGCCGGCCGTCCGGCAGCACGAAATCCAGCCGCCCCTCGGCCAGCTTCGACGCCACCTCGAACACCGCCGCGAAATAGCGCGGCAGATCGGCCTGGCCCCGAACAGTCGTCACAACGCCCATGATCTCACCCGTGGAAATCGGCCTGCGGCACACAGCTTCCACGAAACCGGCGATCCGCTCAAGCGTTTCGCGCGATGCCGTTAACCCTCACGCCGCTGCCAGGCGGCCAGGGCGCGCCTGCGCCCTTCGTCCAACGCCATCATGGGTGCCGGGTAAGGGGCCGCAGGGTCCAGCCCCCAGTCGCGCGGCACGGCATCGAAGAAAGACCGCGCCTCGGCCCCCGGACGGGGCGACAGCTCGGCCAGCCAGCGGCGGCGATAAAGGCCGTCAGGGTCGAACCTTGCTGCCTGACCGGCGGGGTTGAAGATGCGGAACCAGGGGGCCGCATCCGGCCCGCAGCCCGCAACCCATTGCCAGCCCATCGCATTCGCGGCCGGGTCCCAGTCGGTCAGGCAATCGGCGAACCAGTCCAGCCCGATGCGCCAATGCGTCAGAAGATGCTTGGTCAGATAGCTGGCCACCACCATCCGCACCCGGTTGTGCATCCGCCCGGTGACATACATCTCGCGCATCCCGGCATCGACCAGCGGCTCTCCGGTCATGCCGCGCCGCCAGCGCTCGGCCTCCGGGCTGTCGCCGCGCCAGGGGAAATCCTGCCAGCCATCGCGCCAGCTGTCCCGCGCCATGGCGGGGAAATGGTGCAACAGATGATACGAGAATTCGCGCCAGCCCATCTCCTTCAGAAAGGTCTCGGCCCCCGCCGCGCCCGCGTCGCGTGCCCGCATCCCGGCCTGCCAGATCTGGCGCGGCCCGATCTCGCCATAGGCCAGATTCTCCGACAGGCCCGAGGTCACGGCCCGCGCCGGAACATCCCGGCCCCCGGCATAATCCGAAACCGGCCCGCCCATGAAATCCGCCAGGCGCCGCCCGGCGGCGGCCTCTCCAACGGTCTGATGCGGCAGCACGACCGATGCGCCGCGCCGCATGGCCGCCCCCATACGCCATGCCTCCGGCCGGTCCGAAGGCGGCAGCCCCCCGATGCCGCGCAAACGGACGGGCGCGGCAACCGGCTCTGCCACATCCCGCCGCCGGATCGTGGTCCAGAACGGGGTGAACACCCGATAGGGCCCGCCCTGCCCGGTCTGAACCTGCCATGGTTCATGCAAAAGATGCCCGGCAAAGCTGCGCGCCTCGATCCCCGCCGCCTTCAGCGCCGCCTTGACCCCGGTGTCCCGCGCCACCGAGGCCGGATCGTAAAGCCGCGACCACCAGACCCCGCCCGCCGCCGTCTCGGCCACCAGCCCCTGCAACACCGCCAGCGCCGGGCCACGCCGGAACACCATGGCCGCCCCCAGCCGCGCCAGTTCGGTCGAAAAGGCCCGGACAGCCAGATCCAGCCGCCAGCGCGCCGCCGCGCCGATCGCTTCGGTTTCCGGGTCCAGGATGAAGACCGGCAACAGGGGGCGTCCCGTCGCCGCCGCCGCCGCAAGCATCGGCTGATCCGCCAGCCGCAGATCGCGGCGGAACCACAGGATCAGCGGGGCCATCATCATGCCAGTTCCATCCTTCCCGCCCCGGCGGGATCGCCCGGCATCAGCCTGCGCCTCCGGCGGGGATATTTGAAGAAGGGAAAGACCTGATACGCAAGCCCTTTCCCTTCTTCAAATATCCCCAGGGATTCGGGGGCGGGACGCCCCCGCTGCAACGCGGGCCAGGGGCGCAGAGGCCCCATAGCCAGAACAATGCGGCGGCAGCCGCGCAATCCGGCAGCCTACAGCACCCGCTCCAGCGCCGCGATCAGGCGCGATACCTCGTCCGCGCTGGTGTAATGCGCCGCCGACATCCGCAGCACGCCCTTGTCGCGGTCGATCCCCAGCGCCGCCAGCGGCCGCACGGCATAGAAATCGCCGCCCCAGCAGGCGATGCCGTTGCGGCCCAGTTCCTCAGACACCGGGACCGCAGGGCGGTCCAGCTCCACCGCCACGGTGGGCGCGCGGCGGCTGGCATCGCGGGGGCCCAGCAGGCGCAGGTCGTTGCGGGCGGACAGGAACGCCAGCAGCGGCTGGATCACCGCCACCTCTTGCGCGCGCATCAGGTCATGAACGCCGCGGTTGCGAGCCGCGGCATCGCCCGCCACGCCATGATGCGCGGCCAGCGCATCGACGTAATCCGCCATGCCGGCACAGGCCGCGATCTGGGCATGATCCGGCCCGGCCGGGGTATGGCGCTTGTACAGCACGCCATGGTTGAAGAAATGCGCCTGGCCGGGCAATTCCATGCCGAAGGCCTCGCGCAGCACCATGATGCCCTGATGCGGGCCAAAGGTCTTGTAGGCCGAGAAGAGATAGCAGTCGCAGCCCAGCGCAGGCACATCGGGAAAGCCATGCGGCGCATAGCTGACCCCGTCCACCACCGTCCGCGCCCCCGCCGCCCGCGCCAGGGCGGCAATCGCCGCCACATCGTTCACCTCGGCAATGACGTTGGAGCAATGCGGAAAGCAGACCAGCCGGACCCGGCCATCCGCCAGCAGCGCCGCCAGCGCCGCAGGGTCCAGCGCGCCGGTGGCCGGGTCCAGCTTCCATTCCCGCACCTCGATCCCGTCTTCGGCCAGACGCCGCCAGACGCCGGAATTCGCCTCGTGATCCTGATCCGTCACCACGACCGCGCCATCGGTGCCTGCCAGCCAGCGCCGCACGCCTTGGGCCAGCACATAGGTGTTGGCCGATGTCGATGGCCCGAACGACACTTCTTCCCGCGCCACCCCCATCATCGCCGCCAGCCGGGTCCGGGCTTCGTCCATCTCGGTCCCGCCCGCCTGCGCGCCCGGATAGGGGCCATAGGGCTGCACCTTGCGGTCACGGTAGAACCGGGTCAGCCGGTCCACCACCTGAGCGCAAGGGTAGCTGCCCCCGGCGTTTTCAAAGAAGGCATGCGACGACAGCACCGGCGAGGCAAAGGCCGGGAATTGCGAACGGACGAAATTCAGGTCCAGCGCCATGGGGCGGCTCCATCTTGGGGCCGCGGCCGGATCCCCGCGCGCGAGGCGGGAATTCCCGGTCCGCGGCAGGTCTTCCAGCCAGACCCGCGGATGTGTCCCCGCAGGCCAGAGCCGGGGCGTCCCGGCATCGGCAACAGGCATAGCGCCCGCCCCGGCGTCAGGCAATCCCCTGAACGCAGGACGCCCGGAGTTTCCTCCGGGCGCCATGTCAGAACAGCCGCAAGGCGGGGATCAGAAGCCCGACTTGATCAGCTCGAACTCTTCCACCAACTTGTCACGCAGCGCCGGTTCCATCGGGGTCTGCAGGAACAGTGTGCTGTCGATCTTGTCGACGAAGGCCGCCTTCAGATCGTCTTCCGGGATGGTGGCCATCGCCGCCGGGTTGGTGTTGGCATAGCCTATCGCCTCAAGGATCGGCGCGGCAGAGGACGGGGCATACATCGAATTCACCCAGTCATAGACCTTGTCTTCGTTGCCCGGCCCGTCCTTCATGTTGACAAAGCCGCAGAAGAAGGTGGTCGAGCCTTCCTTGGGCGCGCGGTTGAAGCCGACCGGGAAGTTGTCAGCCTGCAGGATCGCCACCGGGTCATTCCACGACCAGGCCACCAGAATCTCGCCCGAGGCCATCGCCTGCGACAGTTCCGACGGATCGGACCACCAGGACCGCACGTTCGGCGCGACTTCGCGCAGCCAGGTGGCGGCGGCTTCGATCTGCTCGTCGGTCACGCTTTCCCACGAGGTCACGCCGGTGGCCAGGAAGGCCAGCGCCCAGACATCGTCGGAATTGTCCGAGATCGAAATCCGCCCGGCATATTTCGGGTCCTTGAACACCTCAAGCGACTGGACGTCCTCTTCAGGCACTTCGGTCTTGTTGTAGGCGATGGCGGTATAGGCAAAGTCGAACGGCAGGAACCAGACGCCCTGATCGTCCTTGATGTGATGCGACGCGAAAAGCGCCGGGTCGATATTGGCAAAGGCCTCGACCTTGGTGGTGTCCCAGGGTTCGATCAGCCCGGCTTCACGATAGCGCGGCACAGCGCCGGGGCACGGGTGGACCGCATCGGCCTTGAAGCCCGAGGATACCTTCTGGAACGCCTCATCGTCATCGGCATAGAAGGAATAGGTCGGCTTCTGGCCATGCTTTTCCACATAGGGCGCCAGCGCGCCGTCGATTTCCCAGCCGGCCCAGTCGAAGATGGTCAGCTCGGGATCGGCGGCATGGGCGGCGGTGGTCAGCGCAAGACCGGCAGCGGTTCCTGCAAGAAGAGTGGCGAAACGGGTCATTCTGGCTCCTTCGTCATCGGGCGGGACCTTCCCCTGGCGCACCGCCTTTTCATCTGGATCGAAGCTAAGCGAGGTTCGGGGACTCTCACAAGCCTGAACTGACGTTGCGCCTGCGCGGAAATCCACCAAGCGGAAATATCGCGCAACCTGCAAAAGCGGCTGCAAATGCCTGTTACTCGGGCGTGAAGCAGGGCAGTCTGGCAGCCGATTACCGGATTCGGGGCGACTGGGAGACACATATGTTCCGCGCGATTCTGATGGAAAAGGGCGAAGACGGGGCTGCCTTGGCACGGCTGGCCGAACTGGAGGACGCCGCCCTGCCCGAAGGCGACGTGACGGTTGCCGTCGATTATTCGACGCTGAACTACAAGGATGGGCTGTGCCTGTCGGCCAGCGGCGGCGGACTGGTGCGGAATTATCCGCATGTGCCCGGCATCGACTTTGCCGGCCGGGTCGAGACGTCGGCCGATCCGCGCTATCGCCCCGGCGATGCCGTGGTGCTGACCGGCTGGCGGGTGGGCGAGGCGCATTGGGGCGGTTTCGCCGAAAAGGCCCGCGTCCGGGCTGACTGGCTGGTGCCGCTGCCTGCGGGTCTGACCACGCGGCAGGCGATGGCGCTGGGAACAGCCGGGTTCACCGCCATGCTGGCCGTGATGGATCTTGAAGCGCATGGCCTGACGCCCGAAGCGGGCGAAGTGCTGGTGACGGGGGCCGCAGGCGGTGTCGGCTCGGTCGCGGTCGCGCTCTTGGCGACGGCGGGCTACAAGGTGGCCGCCGTGACGGGCAGGCCCGAGACGGCGAACTATCTGACAGGTCTTGGCGCAGCCCGCATCGTTCCACGCGAAGATCTGGCCGAGGTGGTGAAGCGGCCGATGGAATCGGAAACCTGGGCGGGCTGCATCGACGCCGTCGGTGGCGCGATGCTGGCGCGCGTGCTGGGCCAGATGCAATCCGAAGCCGCGGTGGCCGCCGTCGGCAATGCGGGCGGCTTGCAGGTGCCCGCCAACATCATCCCCTTCCTGTTGCGGGGGGTAAAGCTCTTGGGCGTGAACTCCGTCACCGTCCCCTACGCCCGGCGGGTAACGGCCTGGGACCGGCTGGCACGCGAGATGCCGCTGGACAAGCTGGATGCCATGATCCGCCCGGCCCGGCTGGAAGACGTGCCCGCGCTGGGGGCGGCGATCCTGAAGGGCCAGGTGCAGGGCCGTGTGGTGGTCGAGATGGGCGCTGCATAGGGGCCCTTGCCTGTCAGTCCGCTATGCGGACGAAGCGGACGGTCAGGGCAACGAGAGGCCAGCGCCCGGCCGAGGGTGGGCGCATCCAGCGGCACGGGTGCAGTGCTTTATGGTGCGGCCCCTCCTGCGGGTTGGACGGAAGACTGACGGCGCAGAAGTGCCCGCCCATAGGGGCGGTCGGGCGCTGGCCGGGGCGGCTGACGCGGCTGTTAACCCGGCCGGATTGTCATTCAAACCGCAGCTAAGGGCTCGGAAGCGGTAACAAGATCCAAGAGACCTGGCCCGAACCGATCCCGATGGAAACCTCTCTCATCGACAGAAGGGGCATCCAGCCCCCTTCGTCCCGCCCGCGCTTTCGGCTTGTGAGCGGGGATACATCCCTACGGCAACTTCAACAGATTGATTTAATTCAACTTCCCGTTTCCACCCACGGCAAGCGCCTCCCTTGCACACGCCGCGCCGCCCCCCTATATTCAACCCTGTCCGGGGCAACCCGGACTATGGCGATAAACGCACCTGTAATAGACGGCTCGGACCCGGGGGCGGTACCCGGCGGCTCCACCAAATCCTCCCGTTCATTGCGGGCGTGTGGGGCCGAAACAGGATCGACGGACGTTCAAAGAGGCCAGCTTTCGCTCGGTGAGGTACCACCGTTATCGGTCCAAGATCACAGTTGCCAATGACAACCGTGCTCCGGTGGCGCTGGCTGCGTAAGCGGCTCGCAATACCAAATCTAAGCCCCTGCGCTTAGCCGCGTAGGGCGGGGTTCGCAGGCACCTGGCAACAGAAGCCTGCACTCTTCCTTCTCTACATCAAGCATCTGTTTTCCTTTCCCTTTCTGTTTACAGTTTTTCACTGTTTTACAGTCTTGGCCTGCTTACGTTCTTGCAGGTCGCGCAGCACCGCCTGTCCACCAGCCTTGCGGTTGGTGTGGCGGCTGTAGTGTTCGACGGTCTCGACGGACATTCCCACCATGTCGGAAATCTGTAGCGCGGTGACGCCGTTCTGCCGCAGGTGGATCACCGCATTTGCCCGCAGGCCGTGCCAGACAGCGCCATCAAGGGTCGGGTGATCTTCCCGCAGCTTGTCGAATACCTTCCAGAGCTGGTTGGTCGAAAAGGGCTTGCCCGCTCCCTTGCCGGTCTCCTGCAACAGGAATGGACCGGGGCGCTTCTCCCAACTTGCCATTTCGGCTTCCAGCTCGGGGTAAATCGGGCACCACGGCCGAACGCCAGTCTTTTTCTGTGGCAGGCTCAACCCGCCCTCGTCCAGATCGGTCCAGCCTAAGCGAACAATGTCGCTGACCCGCTGCCCGGTGTAGCGGGCAAGAACATAGGCGCGGCGCAGCATCCCGGTCAGGTTCTGGTCGGCATAGCGCAGTTGTTCAGGCGTCCAAGGCTTGTGCCCCTCTCCGGCGCTGAATTTCGCAACCCCCTGTGAGGGATCACGGGACAATAGCTCACGCGGCCCCATCGCCCACCGGCACATCGAGCGGAGCGCGTCCAGCACGTTGTTCGCCCTGCCCGGCTTGTCTGCACCGATCTTGTCCATGAGAGCTTGGACATGCGACGGGCGCAGATGCTCGGCTGGCAGGTTGCCCCAAGCCTCGCGCACCACCCGCAGATGCCGCCTGTAATGCTCCTGCGTGCTGATCGCCAGCTTTCGGGGCAAAGACGGCCACCCGGCGACATAGGCGTCAATCAGTGCGTTGATGGTATCGGTCGGGATCGGGCCGACAACGCCTTGCGCCTGCCGAACGGCCACCTTTACCGCCGGTCCCGGCAAGATCACGGCAGGGATCGACTTCGCCTATTCCGACTATCGCGTCGACAACTACGGCGACAATCCGGCCAGCTTCAAACCGGTCTGGACCTTCTCGACCATGCAGGTGGGGGCCTTCGTGCAGGGCCGGTTCGAGTTCGACAACGGCATCGACCTGTCCACCGGCATCCGCTATGACCACCACCGCCTGAACGGCTTTGATGGTTCGCGGTTCACCGGATCGGGCCCCAGCGTGAACGGCACGATTTCTTACGAATTCGCCGACGGGTTCGAAGTCTTTGCCGAGGCATCAGAAACCTGGCTTGGCTATGATGTGGGCGAATACGGCCTGTTGCATGCACGGGTGCCGACATTCCACATCGACCCGGATTACCAGCCCGCCACGGCCAGCAACATCAAGCTGGGCCTGAACGGCGGCGGCGAGAACTGGTCCGGCGGCATCACCTTCTTTGACACCAGTCTGAAGGGCGTCGCCTCATACGACACCTCTGCCGCCGTCAATGCCATCGTCAATTCGGGCGAGATGCGCAGCAAGGGCTTTACCCTGAACGGCCATTACACATGGGACACCGGCCGTGTCGGTCTCAGCTATACCAAGGCCGATGTCACCCGAGACGGCACCATCGCGCTGGCTGACGGTGGCGGCGTGATGCCGATCGGCGATACCGCGTCGATCTATGTCGATCAGGAGCTGCCTGCCTGGAACATGAAGATCGGTGCGACAGTCGAATGGGCGGGCACGCTGTCCGATCCGGTGCTGACGGCGGCGAATTTCAGCGATCACGACTCCTACACGGTCGTGAACACCTATGCCGAATGGACACCCCCCGCGGCCGAGAACCTGACCGTTCGGCTGGCCGTCGACAACCTGCTGGACGAAACCTACTACGAACGCTCCAGCTACATCGAACGCAATCTGGGTGCGCGATACGTCTATCCGCTTTACGCCCCCGGCCGCACCGTCAGCCTGGGCGTGAACGTGAAATTCTGAACAGGCCGCTTGCCGCAGAACGCAAAGGGGGCCTGCGGGCCCCCTTTTTCATCGGGCTGCGGGGCTGCGACGGGCGGGCCGCACTTTCGCGGCCGCCACCCCTTTCCTTGCCCCGCGAATCCCCTATGCTGGCCGCAACTGCGAAAGGGTGGCGAATGACGCGCAGCATCGACTATGGCAACCTGATGCACCGGGCGATGCGCGGGCTGATCCAGAGCGTGCTGGAGGATGTTGCGAAGAACGGCCTGCCGGGTGCGCACCATTTCTTCATTACCTTCGACACCAATCACCCCGGCGTTGCCATCGCCGACTGGCTGCATTCGCGCTATCCCGGCGACATGACCGTGGTGATCCAGCACTGGTTCGAAAACCTGGTGGTGACGGATCAGGGATTTTCGGTGACGCTGAACTTCGGCAATCAGCCCGAGCCGCTGGTGATCCCCTTCGATGCCGTGCGCACCTTTGTCGATCCCTCGGTCGAATTCGGCCTGCGCTTCGAGACCCACGAAGACGAGGATGACGAAGAGGACGAGGATGAGGATGACGGCGATGACGATCCGCCTCCGCATGATGCCGAGATCGTCCGCCTTGACCGCTTCCGCAAGCAATAACCAATGACCAGCGACCTTGCGCTTTTCCGCCGCCGGTTGTTGAAAAACCCCCGGCAGGTGTCGGCCATCGCACCGTCGTCGCGCACGCTGGCGCGGGCGATGACGCTGGGCCTTGGCCCGCAATCGGGCCAGGTCGTCGAATTCGGCCCCGGCACCGGGCGGTTCACCGAGGCGATCCTTGCCCGTGGCGTGCCGCCCGAAAACCTGACCCTGTTCGAACTGGACGATGAATTCGTCGCCTATCTGCGGCAGAAATTCCCCGGCGTGACAGTGCATCAGGCCCCCGCGCAAGAGGCCGCGCAACGGGTCAGCGGCAAGGCCGCGGTGGTGATCTCGGGCCTGCCGCTGCTGTCGATGCCCGAAACGGTGCGCGAAGGCATCGTCGGAGCCGCCTTTCAGATCATGGCACCGCGCGGCAGCTATGTGCAGTTCACCTACGGTCCGCGCCCGCCCCTGCCGCCCGAGCAGATCGCGGCCCTGGGGTTGAAGGTGAACAAGGGCTTCAAGGTCTGGGCGAATCTTCCGCCCGCAACGGTCTATCGCTTTCGCCGGGCCTGAGCCCCAGCCCCGGCGGTGCCTTGCCCCGGCCTCAGACCTCGCGCCGCATCCGCCGGTCCAGCGCAAAATGCCCCCCGCCATAGGCCGCGAACAGCGCGGCCGTCCCGGCCCAGAACAGCGAATTCGTTTCCGCCTTCATCTGCACCAGCGACAGAAAGCCGGTTCCGCCATCAGCCAACAGGTTCTCCTGCCCCGCCGCCGTCAGGTATTGCAGGTTGGCCTTCAGGAATTCGATTCCCTCAGCCGTCAGGAACGCAGGGCCGTAGGGATGGCTGACGTGAAACCACCATGTCACCATCAGCATCACCGCATTGGCCAGCGCCACCGGCCGGGTGAACAGACCCAGAACGATCAGCGCCCCGCCGATGAAGTTCACCACCGCCAGCAGGGGTGAAAACAGCCAGCCGGGGTAAAAGCCCAAGCCCTCGACAAAGCCGGTCATCGCCAGGGGCGCGGTGATCTTGGGCCAGCCTTCGACCATCAGATAGCCGCCGACGACCACACGCAGCGCCAGCCAGCCGACCGGCTGGGCAAAGCCGTGGTAGAAGGGCGCAAGGAAAGGCAGCACCAGCCGCTCGCGCGGGGAGGACGTCAGTTCGGGCATGTCGGTCATTCGCATTTCCTTTCAGGGATCGCCGCGCGCCCCTTTGCTATAGCACATCCGGCGGCAGCCGCGGTCGTCCAGATGCGAACAGGGCCTGTGCGCGCGGTCTCCGCGGGCATTTCCGCACAGTATGCGATGGTATGCCGATTGATTTTGCCGCCCCCGGCCGCTATGCGATGCGCAACTTCCCGCAGGAGAGACCCATGACCGCAACCCGCACCGAAACCGACAGCTTCGGCCCGCTCGAGGTTCCCGCCGACAAGTACTGGGGCGCGCAGACCCAGCGGTCGATCATCAACTTCCCGATCGGGTGGGAGCGTCAGCCGGTCCCGGTCATCCGCGCCCTTGGTGTGATCAAGAAGGCCTGCGCGCTGGTCAACAAGGCGCAGGGCGATCTGGCGCCCGAACTGGCCGATGCCATCGCCGCCGCCGCAACCGAGGTGATCGAGGGCCGCTTCGACGACAACTTCCCGCTGGTGGTCTGGCAGACCGGCTCGGGCACCCAGTCGAACATGAATGCGAACGAGGTGATCAGCAACCGCGCCATCGAAAGCCTGGGCGGGGTGATGGGGTCGAAAAAACCGGTCCACCCGAACGACCATGTCAACATGGGCCAGTCGTCGAACGACACCTTCCCCACCGCGATGCATGTCGCCATCGGCATGCACACCCGTGACGTGCTGATCCCCGGCCTGGAAAAGCTGTCGGCGGCCCTGTGGGCGAAATCACGCGAATTCAAGGACATCATCAAGATCGGCCGCACCCATACCCAGGATGCCACCCCCCTTACCCTAGGGCAGGAGTTTTCCGGCTATGCCACGCAGGTCGACAAGGGCATTGCCCGCGTGAAGATGTGCCTGCCCGACATCTATGAGCTGGCCCAGGGCGGTACTGCCGTCGGCACCGGGCTGAACACAAAGGTTGGCTTCGATGCCCGCGTTGCGGCCGAGATTGCCCGGATTACCGGCCTGCCCTTCGTCACCGCGCCGAACAAGTTCGAGGCGCTGGCGGCGCATGATGCGATGGTGATGTTCTCGGGTGCGCTGAAGACCGTGGCGGCGGCGCTGTTCAAGATCGCCAACGACCTGCGGCTGCTCGGCTCCGGCCCGCGTTCGGGTCTTGGGGAACTGATCCTGCCCGAGAACGAGCCGGGATCGTCGATCATGCCGGGCAAGGTGAACCCCACCCAGGCCGAGGCGCTGACCATGGTCTGTGCGCATGTGATGGGCAATGACGCCGCTGTCGGTTTCGCCGGCAGCCAGGGCCATTTCGAGCTGAACGTCTACAATCCGATGATGAGCTATAACGTGCTGCAGTCGATCCAGCTTCTTGGCGATGCGGCGTCGTCCTTCACCGACAACATGGTGGTCGGCACCCAGGCCAACGTGGCACGGATCGACCGGCTGATGAAGGAAAGCCTGATGCTGGTCACGGCGCTGGCCCCGACGATCGGCTATGACAACGCCACCAAGGTGGCCAAGACCGCGCACAAGAACGGCACCACCCTGCGCGAAGAGGCGATTGCGCTTGGCTTCGTCGATGGCGAAACCTTCGATCGCATCGTGCGGCCCGAAGACATGGTGGGGCCGAAGGGCTGATATGGCCGAGGTCGTCAACCTGAGGGCGGCCAAGAAGCAGGCGGCCCGCAAGGTCGCCCGCGCGACCGGCGATGCCAATGCCGCAAAGCACGGCCGGACCAAGGCCGAGCGCGAGTTGCAGGAAGCCCAGGCGAAGAAGGCCGCACGGGAGCTTGCGGCGCATCGCCGGGAGACCGGGGCGGATTAACCGGCGGTTAACCCTGTGGCGGAAAGGATGGCGCAGGAGGTGTGCCATGCGTGATCTTTCCCCGACCCGTCGCTCACTGCCCGTCTCGCCGCAGGAATGGCTGCGTCAGATGCTGTCCAGCCGGACAGTGATCGACGGCGGCGTCGTGCGGCGCAGCGTGTCGGACGTGGAACGGCTGGTCGGAAGAGAGGTCTTTCTGGACCTGATGCGCCGAAGGGGATTTCGCGTGGCCGAAAATGCAGGACATTTCATCGTGTTCTGCAACTCCGACCCCGTTTATCTGTGCCTGTGACGGGGAAAGAGCAAATTTCTTGATCAAGAAATTTGACAAAATCCTTGCACAAGGATTTTGCGGCCGGGGAACTCCGTCTAGGCTTTCACCATGACCACCCGCCCCGAAAAACACTCGCTCACCCTGCGCGGCCACCGCACCTCGGTCTCGCTGGAGCCGGAGTTCTGGGCCGCCTTCCGGGCCATCGCGTCGGAAAGATCGCTCACCCTGAACGAACTGGCGTCCGAAATCGACGCGGCACGTCGCGGAGAGGAGGGCCTTGCCTCGGCGATCCGGGTCTTCTGTCTTGACCACTACCGCCAGAGGATCTGACCCATGCGCGCCGCCGTCCTTCGCACCTATCGCGCGCCCCTGTCGCTGGAAACCGTGGCCGACCCGGTCTGTGAAGCCGATGGCGTGGTGCTGAAGGTGCTGGCCTGCGGCATCTGCCGCAGCGACTGGCACGGCTGGGTGGGCGAACATCCGAAGGTCAGGCCCGGCGACATCCCCGGCCATGAATATTGCGGCGAAGTGGTCGAAGCCGGGCCGCTGGCGACATGGCGCCCCGGCGATCGGGTGATCGCACCCTTCATCCTGGCCTGCGGGGCCTGCCCCGAATGCCGCTCGGGCCAGACCACCACCTGCCGCGCGCAGCGGGTGCCGGGCTTCGGCGACCGCGGGGCCTATGCCGAATATGTCTCGGTGCCGCATGCCCACAACCTGACCCGCCTGCCCGAAAGCCTGTCGCCCGCGCTGGCGGCCGGTCTGGGCTGCCGGGTCACGACGGCCTATCACGCGCTGACCGGGCGGGCGGCGCTGCAGGCCGGTGAATGGCTGGCGGTGCATGGCACCGGCGGCATCGGCCTGTCCTGCCTTCTGATCGGAAAGGCGCTTGGCGCGCGCATCGTCGTGGTGGATGTTGTGCCGGACAAGCTGAGCCATGCCAGAGCCTTGGGAGCCGAAGCTGCCGTGGATGCCCGCGACGGCGACGTTGCGGCAAGGATCGTCGAGATCACCGGCGGCGGTGCCCATGTCTCGGTCGAAGCGCTGGGGATCGAGATCACCGCCAATGCCTCGCTGCGCTGTCTGCGCCCGCTGGGGCGGCATGTTCAGGTCGGCTTGCCGGTCGGCCACACCGCCACGATGCAGATCGACGTCAATGCGATCTACATGCGGCAGTTGTCGGTCTTCGGCACCCGCGGCATGCCCGCCTGGCGCTATCCGTCGCTGTTGTCGCTGATCGAGACCGGCCGCGTCGATGTCAGCCCGATCGTGGCCCGGCAGGTGGCGCTGTCGCAGGCGACCGGGGAATTGCGCGCCTTCGACGGACCCACCGCACCCGGCGTTGCGGTCATCACCGATTTCGCGGCCTAATCGGCCACCCGCGCCAGGGTGGTGGCCAGATCGCCATAGCCGGTGAACCGCCGCTCATACTCCAGCCCCAGCCGGGCGGCGCAGTCGCGGGCCTTGGCATCCAGCGCGGGGTCGTCGATCTGTGCCTGATAGACCAGCTTGGTGTAATTGCCAAAGATCATGTCGCGCAACTCGGGGTGGCGGTCCAGACCCATCGGCTTCCATACGAAGGCATCGAACTGCCGCACCAGGAAATCGGTCAGGTAAAAGGCGGTGAATTCGGTTTCGGCCCGTTCGGCAAAGGCCGCGTTGCCTTCAAAAAACGAATAGCAATGCGGGCCTTCGATCATCTCGACGCCCAAATCCTTGCACTTTTCGAACAAAAGCCCGCCCGTGCCGCAATCGGCATAGACGACGAAGATGCGGTCGTATTCCGCGCGATGGTCCAGCACCGATCTCTCGACCTCGGTGACGATCCGGTCAGGCCAGAGATGCAGCTTGGCCGGCAGGCATTGCAGATCCAGATGCGTCCAGCCATTCGCCTGCTTCAACGCCAGGATTTCATGCGCCAAGGCACCGCAGGCGATCAGCAGCACCTTGCCGGAGTGCGCCAGCGAAAGGCCCTCCTCGGTCAGGCCCTCATCGGTGACAGCGGTCAGCGCCACTGCCTTATTCCAAGGATCAGGCTGCCCGCCAGGGCCGCGAAGCTGATGGCCAACAGCGGCACCCCCGCCCAGAAGGCCAGCGCAAGTGTCGCCCCGGCGGCCAGAACGACCAGGGTCAGAAGTCCAAGAAAGTGGGTCAGCGGCATGAACATATCCCCCGAACCTTCAACATGGTCCCGCGCGCGGCGGAATCCAAGTCACGAATGAAAGAGGCCCCGGAATGTGCTGGGGCCCCGATCCGCAGAGCCCGAAAGATCAGACCCCCATCTGGTTGTGCTTGCGCGACACAAAGGTCTTGGCGGTTTCCACCGCGACAGCCGCATCACGGCAATAGGCATCGGCGCCGATCGCCTTGCCGAATTCCTCGTTCAGCGGCGCGCCGCCCACCAGAACGATATAATCCTCGCGCATGCCTTTTTCCTTCATCGTGTCGATCACGACCTTCATATAGGGCATCGTCGTGGTCAGCAGGGCGGACATGCCCAGAATGTCGGGCTGTTCCTTTTCCAGCGCTTCCAGGTATTTCTCGACCGAGTTGTTGATGCCCAGGTCCAGCACCTCGAAACCGGCCCCTTCCATCATCATCGCCACAAGGTTCTTGCCGATGTCGTGGATGTCGCCCTTGACGGTGCCGATCACCATCTTGCCCATGCGCGGCGCGCCGGTTTCGGCCAGAAGCGGCTTCAGGATCGCCATGCCAGCCTTCATCGCATTCGCCGCCAGCAGCACTTCGGGCACGAACAGGATGCCGTCGCGGAAGTCGGCGCCGACGATGGTCATCCCGGCGACCAGCGCCTTGGTCAGCACGTCATAGGGGGTCCAGCCGCGCTCCAGCAGGATCTCGACGCCCTCTTCGATCTCTTCCTTCAGACCGTCGTAAAGGTCGTCGTGCATCTGCAGGACAAGTTCGTCATCCGAAAGTTCGGACAGGATGATGTCTTCTTCGTCGGCCATGGGGCGGCTCCGTGGGAAATTGCCTGCACTTTGCATGGGCCATCCCCGGCCCATCCACTTCTTCTTTTGCGACATGCGCCGATTGAAAGCCGACAGCAAGGGAAAAGCGGCATCGGGGGCTTTCCAAATGTTCTTCTTATGTTCTATATTTGACCATGCCCAGCCATTCCAGCCTGCTGCCCGGAGACAGGGCCCGCGCACGCGGGGCGACATCGAATGTCGCTGGCAGGTATGAGGCAACCACGCGCGAAGCCATGGATGACGGCTGGGAGACGGAGCATGACGACCGGCTGCTTCAGACCGAAGTGCGGGTTGAACAGCCGCGGTCGGCGCTGACGTTCAACCGGTCGCCCGATCTTCCGTTCGATCGCTCGATCAACCCCTATCGCGGCTGCGAACATGGCTGCATCTATTGCTTTGCCCGGCCTAGCCATGCCTGGCTGAACCTGTCGCCGGGGCTGGATTTCGAAACGAAGCTGATCGCCCGCCCCGGCATCGCGGCGGTGCTGGAGCGTGAGTTGCGGGCGAAATCCTATCTGCCGCAGCCGATTGCCATCGGCACCAACACCGATCCCTATCAGCCGGTCGAGGCGAAATGGAAAGTGATGCGCGAGGTGGTGGAAGTGCTGGCCGCCTTCAATCATCCGCTGGCCATCACCACCAAGGGCACGCTGATCGAACGCGACATCGACATTCTGGCCCCGATGGCCGCGCAGGGGCTGTTGCGGGTGGGGATCAGCATCACCACGCTGGATCCGGGCCTGTCGCGGAAGATGGAACCACGGGCAGCAGCCCCTGCCCGGCGGCTGGCGGTGATCCGCAGGCTGGCGGAGGCGGGCATTCCGGTGCGCGCCATGATCGCCCCGGTGATCCCCGGCCTGACCGATCACGAGCTGGAACCGATCCTTGCGGCGGTGCAAGAGGCGGGGGCCGGTGCGGCGAGCTGGATCATGCTGCGCCTACCGCGCGAGGTTTCGGACCTGTTCCAGGACTGGCTGGCCGAAGCCGTGCCCGGCCGCGCCACAAAGGTGATGGCGCGGGTGCGCGAAACCCACGGCGGGCGCGACTATGACCCAAGCTGGGGCAAGCGGATGCGCGGCGAAGGGCTGTGGTCGCGGCTGATCGCGCAGCGCTTCGACAAGGCGGTTGCCCGGCTTGGCCTGAACCAGCAGATGCCGCCCTTGCGCCGCGACCTGTTCCGGCCGCCCCCTGCCAGAGGCGACCAACTCAGCCTGTTCTGAGCGGATTCGATTTTTCGTCGAAAAATCGGCGCTTCAGCCCCGCCGTCCGCGACGTTCGCGCTTCGGCTCGCCCGATGTGTCGCCGGTGCCGTCCGAGGCTGAGGAAAAGCTGCCCAGCCTGGCCTGGATATCCTCGGCGCTGGGACGCGGCCCCTTGGGGGTGTTTTCCAGCGCGGCACGCATCGCCCTCAGATGTTCGGGCATGGTGCCGCAGCAGCCGCCGATGATCCGCACACCGGCATCGCGCGCCATCACCGCATATTCCGCCATCAGTTCGGGCGTGCCGTCATAGTGGATATGGCCGTCGTGGTATTTCGGAATGCCCGCGTTGCCCTTGGCAATGATCGGGCGTTCGGTGCCGGTGGCGGCAAAGCCCAGCACCGTGCGCATCAGATCCGACGCCCCTACCCCGCAATTCGCCCCAAAGGCGATCGGCGGGTTCGGCAGCTTTTCCACCAGTTCGGCCATCGCGGCCGAGGTCACGCCCATCATGGTGCGGCCTGCGGTGTCAAAGCTCATGGTGCCGCACCAGGGCATCCCGGCACGGGCGGCGGCTTCGGCGGCGGCGCGGTATTCTTCGGGCGCGCTGATGGTTTCCACCCAGAGAACATCGGCGCCGCCCTCTTTCAGACCCTCGGCCTGTTCGTGGAAGATCTCTACCGCCAGCGCATGCGTCATCGTGCCCATCGGCTCGAAAATCTCGCCGGTCGGACCGACAGACCCGGCAACAATCACCTTGCGGCCCGATGCATCGGCAATCTCGCGCCCCAGTTCGGCCCCGATGCGGTTCAGTTCCCGCACCCGCCCCTGGGCATTGTGCAGCTTCAGCCGCGAGGCATTGCCGCCAAAGGTATTGGTCAGGAACAGGTCCGACCCTGCCTCGACCGCGCCGCGATAGAGGGCGCGGATGTTGTCGGGCTGGTCGACGTTCCACAGTTCCGGCGGCTCGCCCGAGGACAGGCCCATGTTGAACAGATTGGTCCCCGTCGCCCCGTCGGCCAGCAGCCAGTCACGGGCGGAAAGCAGGCTGGAAAGCGCATCCTTCGTCATGGCGGGGTCCTTTGACACTGGTTCCGACAGGGCATGCTCTGCCACGCAGGCCGGGGCGATGCAATTCCATTCTCCGGCCCGGCCGGGGCGCAGCGCCAGCAAAAAGCCGCGCCCCGGTCAGGAAGGCGCGGCCCCATGCAGCATCAGGTCAGGACCTGATCAGATCTCGCTCATCAGCTGCGCCTTGGCGACGGGCAGCAACTCGGCCAGTTTGGCGCGAATCTCGTCATCGCTGGCCTTGCCGCCCAGATCGGCTGCCAGCTTGCGCACCACATCCTCGTTCCCGGCCTCTTCGAAATCGGCGGAAACCACCTCCATCGCATAGGCGGCGGCATCGTCGCCGGTCTTGCCCATCAGCCCGGCAGCCCAGAGACCGGCCAGCTTGTTGCGGCGGGCCTCGGCCTTGAACTGCATTTCGCTGTCATGGGCGAATTTGGATTCGAAGGCGTTTTCGCGGTCGTCGAAGGTCGTCATGGCATTCCCCGGCTCTTGTCGGTTGGTTCCCTGTCATATGCCCATCGCGGGGCCGCGCCGCAAGGGCAAAGACGGCGGCGGGCCCCTCGCCTTGCGGCGGGCGGCCCCTTGGCATATAGGCCAAGGCAACTCGGGGTGGCGTGGCCGCCCCCTTTCGGCATCCGCATCGGAGAATTCATGGCACGGCGCAAGAAGGTCTACGAGGGCAAGGCAAAGATCCTCTATGAAGGCCCCGAGCCCGGCACGCTGATCCAGTATTTCAAGGATGACGGCGCGACCCCGGTGGCGGCGGCCCCGGCGGCGACCGAAGGCAAGGGCGTGCTGAACAACCGGCTGTCGGAATTCTTCATGGCCGGGCTGAATGCCGTTGGCGTACCCACCCATTTCATCCGACGCATCAACATGCGCGAACAGCTGGTGCGAATGGTCGAGATCATTCCGCTGGAAGTGGTGGTGCGCAACTTCGCCGCCGGAGACATCTCGAAACGGCTGGGTATCCCCGAAGGCACCCCGCTGCCGCGCCCGATCGTCGAATATTACTTCAAGGACGACAAGCTGGGCACGCCGCTGGTCAGCGAAGAGCATATCGTCGCCTTCGGCTGGGCCAACCAGCAGGATCTGGACGACATCATCGCGCTGGCGCTGCGGGTGAACGATTTCCTGTCGGGCGTGATGATGGGCGTCGGCATCCGTCTGGCCGATTTCCGCATCGAGGTGGGCCGGATCTGGGAAGGCGACTTCATGCGGCTGATCGTGGCCGACGAGATCAGCCCCGACAGCTGCCGCCTGTGGGACATGCGCGTGACCGAAGGCCCGGACGGCACCCTGCCCGATCCCGGCCCGCTGGCCGATGTCTATACCGAACTGGCCCGGCGGCTGGGGGTGATGCCCTCGAACGTGACCCATACGACGAAGCCCAGCCTGATCAACTGATCCGGCTTGCCTGCGACACGGAAACCGCGCCTATTCGGCCCATCGGTTCCGAAAGGCGGACAAGATGGCCATCGACAGGTTCCTGCGCCTCTTCATGCTGGCCGCCGGCCTTCCGGTTCTGGCCGGTGCGGGGCTGGCAGCCCATACCTATTGGTGGACCACTCAGGCCTATCGGCTGGAGGCCGTGGTCAGCCGGTTAGAGGCAGCCCCCCGCAGCACGACGCGCGACAGTGTGACGACCTACTGGATGCATGTATCCTTTGCCGATCCTGTGGACGGATCAATGCGCGAGGCGCGGACCGGCACAGCCACCAACCTCTGGAAACAGCAAAAGGGCGATCCGGTCGAGGTCTACTGGTCCCCCGCCCGGCCGGAGCGGGTCAGCCTGGCCAGCCTGTTCTGGCTTTCTTCGCCCCAGTTGTTACCGCGCTGCCGGGGGTGCTGATGCTGGCCGTGCTGCTGGTGCTGCGAAAGACCCTGCGGCGGCGATTGCCGGGGCTGTGAGACCTTGCCCCTTGCGACGCGGGGCGCTAAGCGGACGCCATGCACCGCAGCCCGGAGGTTGAGATGAAAGCCCGCGTCACCGTCATGCTGAAGAACGGCGTCCTGGACCCGCAGGGCGAAGCGATCCGGCATGCGCTTGGGTCCCTGGGGTTTGGCGGCGTCAACGGGGTGCGGCAGGGCAAGGTTATCGAACTTGATCTGGCCGCGACCGATGCCGCAGCCGCCGAGACCGAGGTCAAGGCGATGTGCGAAAAGCTGCTGGCCAACACGGTTATCGAAAGCTACCGGGTCGAGATCAGCTGAGCATTTCCCCCGCCGCGCCGGAATTTTCAAAAATTCCGGCACGATTTCTTTCAAGAAATCGTGGCCCTACCGTCTGACGACTCGCAGGGGGATGCCATCTTTCGCCCGCACTGTCAGATGTGCGACGGGAACCGGCTCCTTGCCCGCGATCCGGTCGAACCTGAACGCCCGGACCAGCAGCGCCAGCAAGAGCGGGCCTTCGACCATGGCAAAGCCCGCCCCCGTGCAGACACGCGGCCCCGAGGAGAACGGCATATAGGCCAGGCGCGAGGATGCGCGGCCTTCCTCGGTCTGCCAGCGGGCGGGGTCGAAGGCATCGGGATCGGACCACAGCCTTTCGTGCCTGTGCTGGTGCCAGGGCGACAGCACGACCTGCGCGCCGGGGCGGATGCTGCGACCCCGGAATTCCTCGGGGCAGCGGGTTTCGCGCACCATCATCGGCACGGGGGGGTAGAGCCGCAGGGTCTCGCGGAAGACATCACGGGTCAGCCTGAGCCGGGAAATATCCGAAAAGGCAGGGGTTTCGGGCAGGCTGGCGGCTTCGGCGGCCACCTGGTCCTGCACCTCGGGATAAAGCGCCAGCAGATACAGCGCCCAGGCCAGCGCCGAGGCCGATGTTTCATGCCCGGCCAGAAAGAAGATCGCCACCTGATCGACCATTTCTTCGGGCGCGAACCGCGCGCCGGTCAGCGGATCGGCGGTGGTCATGATCTTGGTGGCAAGATCGTCCGGCGCGGTACCCGCCTCAATCTCGGCGGCGCGGGCAGCGGTCATCTGCGCGATCAGGCCCCGGATGATGCGGGCCGAGGTCCGGGTGGCGCGGCGGTGCAGGCGGGGGAACCAGCGCGGCAGAGGCAGGAAGGCGGCCAGGTTCAGGATCGGCTGGCTGCGCTGAAAGACGCGGAATTCGTGGAACACGCGGGCCGCCGCCTCATTCTCGATCGGGATCGAAAACAGCGTGCGAAAGATCACATCGGCAGCGGCATGCGACATCTGCTCTTCGATCTCGACCTGCCCTTCGGGCAGGCGGGCGACGGCGGCGCGGGCGGCATCCAGAATGGCGGGAAAGGTGTCGCGCAGGCGGCCGCCTTCAAAAGCCGGGTCGATGATGCGGCGCTGTCGTTTCCATGTCTCGCCATTGGTGACAAAGACCGACTGGCCCAGAAGCGGGCGCAACCCCTCGCCGATCCGGTCGGATTTGGGAAAATCATCGGGGCGTTCGTCCAGCACGCGGGCAACCAGCGCAGGATCGTTGACCATGTAGCTGCGAAAGAACGGCGTGCGGAATTCGGCCATCCAGGCGCGGTAAAGCCGGGCAGGCTGGGCCGACAGGATATCGCGGCGGAACAGCCGCAGATAGGTGAGGAGCGACACCTTGTCGGGCCGGGGCGCGGGCTTTGGCGGGTGAAAGGGGCAGCCGGTCACAGCGTGGCCCTGTGGCGGTTGACCGCGCGTTCGATGCGGCTGTTCGACGGTTTGCGCTGACGGAACCGATCGGCCAGGGTTTGCGGCCCCGCGGTGATGCGGAAGTAGTCATAGTCATCCGTCTTGCCCGGCAGCGCATCGAAGGCGCAGAGATACTGGAAGTGCAGCCGGAAATAACGGCGCTTCAACTCTTTCTGCTTCTGCGTCGACAAGGTCTGCGAAAAGGCGGCCGAGATCACCAGCGGCCAGAGCTTGCCCTCGGGCGCGACGCCGGTCACGGCAACCGGATCGCACAGCGCAAAGGCACAACCATCGCCGGGGGCGGTGACATCGACCCAGGTGATGTCCTGCCGGGACGAAAGGAACCGCAGGTCGGCGCGCAGGCGGTGGGCTTTCGGCAGGAAACTGACCATCGGCACGACATGGCCCAGCGACAGGAAGGCCAGCGCCGGAGCATCGGCGGGCAGGCCGCCTGCCCTGTCGGCATCGCGCAACAGGTCGGCCAGGATCGACACCCCCAGATGCGCCCCCGAGGAATGGCCGATCAGAAGGATTTCGTCGAAATCCTGATCCAGCGCCGCCCTGATCGTGGTGCCGAATTCGGCCATCCGCGCCTCCAGCTCGGGCGGATTGGCCCCGCCGGATTGCGCCGAATAGGCATAGTCATGCATCAGATACCAGGCAAAGATCCTGTTGTCCCTGGCGCGGAACCAGCGCAGACCGCCATGGACAGTGGCCGCAAACACCAGCAGCCCCGGCACCCAATGGCTGTAGCCCGCGACAAGGGCCCCAAGGCCCCAGCCGAGAAGGCCGACGAGGAGCAGTTGCAGGATCAGGAAGACGATCGGGTAAAGCGCGGCAATCATCGGCCCCTTGCGCAGCCGCATCAGCCGGAACAGCGCCCCGGATCCGATATAGGCCCAGGCGGTGCGGATCAGTTGCAGATAGGTGGCGGGGATGGTCTCGGACATCGAGGATTTGACGAGATCGGACCAGACCAGCACGTCGATATCGGTCTCGGCCATCTGACCATCCATCCTGCCGATGGCCTGCCAGCCATAGCGGCCCTTGCCGGATTTCGGTTTCAGCTCCAGCACATAGCCCGAAAGCCGGGCCTGTTCGCTGCTTTCCTTGCGGTAAAGCTCGCGGTAGCGGCGGGGGTGGAACGGATCATAGCCGGGAATATAGAACACCCGGCGGCGAAACGGCCTTGCCGTCGCCTGCGGCGGCGCGGTCGGATCGTGCTGCATATCCCCATCCATCGGGCGGATCATGGCCGAGAATCCGGGCGGAATTAAGGGGGGAACCGATTTTCGCCGAAAATCGGGGCGATTACCCCAGCAGCGGAATGCCGAGACGGTCCATCGCATCCAGCATCCAGCCCGACAATATCGACAGCGACGAGGTGAAAAGCAGCAGCCCGACCACCACCAGCAGGGCGCCCATGGCAATCTCGATCTTGCGCATATGGGGGCGCAGGCGGCGCATCAGACCCATGGCGCGGCTGATGAAGATGGCCGACAGCAGGAACGGCAGGCCAAGGCCGATGGAATAGATGCCCATCAGGTAAAGGCCGCGGGTCACATCCGCCTCGCGCGCCACCATGGTCAGGATGCCCGACAGGATCGGGCCGTTGCAGGGCGTCCAGCCGGCGGCAAAGGCAAGGCCCAGGATGAAGGCCCCGAAGGCGCTGCCGCCCTGATCCCCGGCATCGACCCGCGCCTCGCGCATCAGGAACGGCAGCCGGATCACGCCCAGAAAATGCAGGCCGAAGGTGATGACGATGATCCCGGCGATCCGGTTGAACCATTCCTGGTTGCTGAGGAAGAAGATGCCCAGTTTGGACGCCGCAAACCCCAGCAGCAGGAAGATCGTCGACAGCCCCATGACGAAGAACAGCGCCGGCACGATGACGCGGCGGCGGCTTTCGGCCGGGCTTGTCATCTCCGAGACCGAGATGCCGGACATATAGGCCAGATAGGGCGGCACCACGGGCAGCACGCAGGGCGACAGGAAGGACAACAGCCCCCCCGCCAGCGCAAGCAGCGTGGCAAGGGCAAGGCCCGCGTCAAGGATCGAGAAATCGAGCATCGCTGTTCCTTCCGGCCACCGGTTTAGCGTGGCGGCCCGTCAACGTCACCTGTCAACCGGCGCCAGCGGGGGCGACCTGTCGTCACATTGGCGGGAGTGGATTGTCATGCCCCGGCCGCGCGGCTATGGGGCGGGCATGACCGATGACAGGCCCCACTGGGATCAGGTGCTGGATTGCGAGGGGCTTCTCTGCCCCCTGCCCGTCCTGCGTGCGCGCAAGCGGCTGATGACGATGGCGCCGGGGCTGGTGCTGTGCGTCCGGGCGACCGATGGCATGGCGGCGGTGGATCTGCCGCATTTCTGCGCCAAGGCCGGGCATCATTATCTGGGCGCCGGGGCCGATGGCCCCGTGGCGCTGCACCTGATCCGGGCGGGCGAGCCACCGCAAGGCCGCGCCGCGCAGAACGGTTGAAAAGGCGGGGTGATTGAAAAAGGCGGGCTGGTTTCCCTGCCCGCCTGATGCATGTCACTTCTTCGACCACCAGCCGATGCGGCGCGGCTTGGCCGGGCCTGCCTCGCCCGGATCGGGCTGCAGCGCGGTGCCTTCGGCCGGGCTTTCGGCGGGTGCAGGCTGCAGCAGCGGTTCGGCTGCAACCGGAACGGAAGCCGGTTCAGGCTGAGACTCCGCAACAGGCTCGGCCACCGCTGCGGCCGCCCGCGATCTGGCCGGGGCCTTGGCACGGGGCGCGGGTTTCGCCTTTGCCGGGGCGTCAGCGGCTGGGGCCACCTCGTCAGCGGCACCGGCCTTGGGCTTGCGCGGCGCGCGGCTGCGTTTCGGGGCCGGAGCTTCGGCTTCGGGCGCGGGGGCAGCTTCGGCCACCGGCTCGGCAGCGATTTCTGCCACGGGCTCTGCCGCAGCGGCCTTGGGCTTGCGCGGCGCGCGGGTGCGCTTCTTCGGGGCCGGAGTCTCGGCCGGTTCTTCCGGGCCGGTCCCGGCACCGGGCGCAGCCTCGGGCGTAGCCTCTGCGACTTCGGCACCATCGGCATCCGCGCCATCCTGCGCCTCGGTCTCGGCCGCGCCTTCCGCACCGCCTTCGCCCTTGCCGCCCCGCCGACGCCGACGGCGACGGCGCTTCTTCTTGCCGTCGCCATCCTTGCCCCCGTCGCGGTTGCCGTCGCGGGCCCCGTCGCGGCGGGTCTCGGCCGCTTCGCTGGCCTTGGCCTCGTCCTCGCCCTCTTCCTCTTCCTCGTCTTCGACGAGATCATCGAGCAGGTCCTCATCCTCGTCCACCGGCGCGCCCATCAGCCCGGCATGGCCCGAGATCACCGGTGTTTCCGGCACGACACGGGTCGCGGTCTTGAACTTCTCGATCGCGTAATCGGGCGAGATCAGCGACGGATCCGCCTCGATCCGCACCGACATGGCATAGCGGGCCTCGATCAGGGCGATATGCTCGCGCTTCTGGTTGATCAGGAAGTTGACGATGCCGATCGGGGCCTTCAGCAGCACTTCCTTGCTGCGCTTGCGGGTGCCCTCTTCCTCCAGCGCGCGCAGGATCTGCAACGCCATGCTGTCATCGGATCGGATCAGCCCGGTGCCATGGCAGTGCGGGCAGGGCTGGGTCGTCGATTCCAGCATCCCCGGACGCAGCCGCTGGCGCGACATTTCCAGAAGGCCAAAGCCCGAGATGCGGCCGATCTGGATACGGGCGCGGTCGGTCTTCAGCTTGTCCTTGAGGCGCTTTTCAACCGCAAGGTTGTTGCGCCGCTCTTCCATGTCGATGAAGTCGATGACGATCAGCCCGGCCAGGTCGCGCAGGCGCAGTTGGCGGGCAATCTCTTCCGCAGCCTCGAGGTTGGTCTTGAGCGCGGTCTCCTCGATCGAGCCTTCCTTGGTGGCGCGGCCGGAGTTGATGTCGATGGCCACCAGCGCCTCGGTCACGCCGATCACGATGTAGCCGCCGGATTTCAGCTGCACGGTCGGGTTGAACATGCCGCCAAGATAGCTTTCGACCTGATGGCGCGCGAACAGCGGGGTGCTGTCTTCGTAGCGCTTCACCTGCTTGGCATGGCTGGGCATGATCATGCGCATGAAGTCTTTTGCGTTGCGATAGCCCGCCTCGCCTTCGACCAGCACTTCCTCGATCTCGCGGCTGTAAAGATCGCGGATCGTGCGCTTGATCAGGTCGCCCTCTTCATAGATCTTGGCCGGGGCGATGCTTTTCAGCGTCAGCTCGCGGATCTGTTCCCACAGCCGCATCAGATATTCGTAATCGCGCTTGATCTCCGCCTTGGTGCGCTTGGCCCCTGCGGTGCGGATGATCAGGCCGGCCCCTTCGGGCACCTCCATCTCTCCGGCGATTTCCTTCAGCTTCTTGCGGTCGGTCGCCTGGGTGATCTTGCGGGAAATGCCGCCGCCGCGCGCGGTGTTGGGCATCAGCACGCAATAGCGCCCGGCCAGCGACAGATAGGTGGTCAGCGCGGCCCCCTTGTTGCCACGCTCTTCCTTGACCACCTGCACCAGCATGATCTGGCGGACCTTGACCACTTCCTGAATCTTGTAGCGCCGCGCGCGCGGGGTGCGGCGGGGCTGGCTGATTTCCTCGGCCACGTCTTCTTCGGCGATCGACTCGATCTCGTCATCGGTGTCAGACGCATGGTCGATGGCGTGATAATGACCATTGCCATTTTCATCCCCGTTTCCCGCGGGTTCGGCCGCAGTCTCGACCGGCTCGGGGGCCTCGGCGGTCTCGGCCACTTCCCCCTCGTCCAGATCGACGACCTCCATTCCGCTGGGGGCCGTCACCACCGCATCACCATCCGCTGCGGTCTCGGCCTTGGGCTTCGGCTTCGGGCCCCGGCGACGGTGGCGGCGGTTTTCTTCCTCTTCCTCATCCCGGGCGGCCTGGCGTTCTTCTTCCAGCAGCGCTTTGCGATCAGCGACGGGGATCTGATAGTAATCGGGGTGAATCTCGGCAAAGGCGAGGAAGCCGTGCCGATTGCCGCCGTAATCCACAAAGGCCGCCTGCAACGACGGTTCGACCCGCGTCACCTTGGCCAGATAGATATTGCCGGCAAGCTGGCGCTTGTTCAGCGTTTCAAAATCGAATTCTTCGACCTTGTTTCCGTCCACCACGACCACGCGGGTTTCTTCCGCATGGGTGGCGTCGATGAGCATTTTCTTGGACATTGATTTCCATCGCGCCCCGGACCCGAACCCGCACGGCCCCGCAAGGCAGGGCGCGAAAATCCGGGCAGGAGGCGGCTTGTCTGTGCAGGATGCGGCGGAACGACAGAACGGGCGATGCCGAAAGGCACCCCCCTGACAGCTGCCGTTTCCCGCGCGCGATCCATCGCGTTCACACCATGGCCCCGCCGTGGCAGAGCCTGTTCACAACGCCCGATCCGTCGCTGGCGGAGCCGGGCAATCCTTCCAGTCCCTTGTCAGGGGCCGATCCGACCACCTTCGGCGACAGACAGCGATGCCGGGCTCGAGGGCGGAGAATTCACCGGGCGCCAAAGCGCCTCGCGCAGACCATAGGGGCAGAGGCCGGGCAATGACAACAGGGATTTTCCCCCGCCTTGCCCGGCTGGCGTGCAATCGGGGGCTGAACCGGCCATGCCGTCAGTATTTTGCCGGCACATAAAGCTCGGGCGGCAGGACGGCGCGTTCGTAGTTCGGGTTGAACACCCGGTCTGGCAGCGTGATCTCGTCATGCGGGACGGGTTCATAGGGAAAGCGCGACAGAAGGTGGTCGATGCAGTTCAGCCGCGCCCGCTTCTTGTCATTGCCTTCGACGATATACCACGGCGCCTCGGGGATGTTGGTATGGGCGAACATCTCTTCCTTGGCCTTGGTATAGCTTTCCCAGCGCACCCGGCTTTGCAGATCCATGGGCGACAGTTTCCACTGTTTCATCGGGTCGTGGATGCGCATCAGAAAGCGCATCTGCTGTTCCTCGTCGGTGATCGAGAACCAGTATTTCACCAGCGTGATGCCCGACCGGACCAGCATGCGTTCGAATTCCGGCACGTCGTTGAAGAAATCCTGCACCTGGTCTTCGCTGGCAAAGCCCATCACACGTTCGACCCCGGCGCGGTTGTACCAGCTGCGGTCGAACAGCACGATCTCGCCCCCGGCGGGCAGGTGCGGCACATAGCGCTGGAAATACCACTGGGTCTTTTCGCGGTCGGACGGCGCGGGCAGCGCCACCACCCGCACCACACGCGGATTCAGCCGCTGGCTGATCCGCTTGATCACCCCGCCCTTGCCGGCAGAATCGCGGCCCTCGAACAGCACGACCACTTTCTTGCGGTGATACTGCACCCATTCCTGCAACTTGATCAGTTCGGATTGCAGGCGGATCAGCGACTGAAAATAGGCATGTCGGTCGATTCCCGCCGGATGGTTTTCCTTGTAGATGCGGGCGATTTCCCGGCTCAGGACGGCGTCTTCCAGTTCCAGCTCGTAATCCTCGTCCAGCGCATCGGCCAGTTCGGCCTGCAACCAGTCCTGCGCGGGGGTGGTGTCGGCGGTCATGGTCAGCTCCTGTCGCTTTGCCCTGCCTTGTGGCGGCGTTTGGTGACAGGGGTGTGACAGGGACGTAACGAACCTGCGGCGTCAGAACAGGCTGGGGGTGAAGAAGGCGAAAAAGAGAAGGACCGCCAGCACGGCCAGCAGGATCAGCCCGGCGCGGCGGGTCTTGCGAAAGAGCAGCATCCCCAGCCCGGCCAGACCGACAAGGGCGGCGATGGCCATGGCGGCCAGCAACCAGACCAGGCCGTCATAGCAGCCATCGCCCAGACATTCGGCGCGGGCGGGGGCCGCCAGCATCAGTAGAACCCCTGCCCCCGACAGACGCCGCATCAGACGTAATCCGACCGTTGCAGCGAATATTTCGCCATCTTCTCGTTCAGCGTCCGGCGCGGCAGGCACAGTTCCTCCATCACCGCGACGATGCTGCCCTTGTGTCGGCGCATGGTATTGTCGATCAGCATCCGCTCGAACGCCTCGACATAATCCTTCAGGGGCTTGCCTTCGGTGGTCAGGGCGGGGCCGGATGCTTCGTTGTCGGCCATCAGCAGGGACGCGATGGACCCCGACCCGCGCCGGTTCTGCAACACCGCCCGTTCGGCGATGTTGACCAGTTGCCGCACATTGCCGGGCCATGGGGCCTGCAACAGTTGCGCTGCCTCCTGCGCCGTCACCTGCGGGGCGTCGCAGCCGTATTCCTCGGCGAATTGCTCGCTGAGGCGGGTGAAGAGTTGCAGGATGTCCTCGCCCCGCGCCCGCAGCGGCGGCAGCACGATGGTCATCGCCCCAAGGCGATAGAACAGATCCTGCCGCAGCACCTGTTCCAGCGTCATGTCGGGGGTGTGCTGGTTGCAGATGGCGATGATCCGGGTTTCCGGCGGGGTGCCCTGATCGTTGATGAAGGTCAGAAGCCGGGCCTGAAGCGCGTTCGGCAGCGCCTCGATATCCTCAAGGCAGAGCGTGCCGCCGCGCGCCTCTTCGACCAGCGGGATACTGCCATCCTCGGCCGGTCCGAAGAGCTTGGCCGCCAGTTGATCCTCGGACCAGGCCGCGCAGGAAATCGTGGTGAACCTTTTGGAAGCCCGCGGCCCCACGGCATGCAGGGCATGGGCGACCAGCGTCTTGCCGGTGCCGGTTTCGCCGTCGATCAGGACGTGGCTGTCGGCCTGCCCCAGATCAAGGATATCCTCGCGCAGCCGCTCCATCGCCGGGCTGCTGCCGACCAGCTTCTTCATGATGGACGAGCCGTCCGACAATTCGCGCCGCAACGCGCGGTTGTCCAGCGTCATCCGGCGGCTTTGGGTGGCCTTCTTGGCCAGTTCGGTCATCCGGTCGGGGTTGAACGGCTTTTCCAGAAAATCGAAAGCCCCGACGCGCATCGCCTCAACCGCCATCGGCACATCGCCATGCCCGGTGATCATGATCACCGGCAGGCCGGAATCCTGGCTCATCAGCCGTTTCAGGAAGGCCATGCCATCCATGCCCGGCATCTTGATGTCAGAGACGACGACCCCCTGAAACTCCGGCCCGATCGCCTTCAGCGCCTCTTCGGCGCTGGCATAGGTTTCCGTGTCGAAGCCCGAGAGCGCAAGCCATTGGCTGATCGAGGCCCGCATATCCGCCTCGTCATCGACAATCGCCACTTTCATTGCCCGTGCCATGCGTGGTCTTCCTTATTCCGCTGCTTCCTGTTCGCGCCCGAGGATGGGCAGCTGCATCTCGAACACGGCGCCCCCCTCTTCGGCATTGCGGGCGGTCAGTCGGCCGCCCAGATCGGTGACGATCCCCGAAGAGATCGCCAGACCAAGCCCGACGCCCTCGCCGGGTCTCTTTGTGGTGTAGAAGGGTTCGAAAATGTTGCCCAACTCGTCGATGCCATGACCGTTGTCGCGCACCGACAGGGTGGCTGTTTCGCCCGCGGCCAGCAGCAGGTCGATCTGTGGCGTTGCCGCGTCCTTTGTTGCGTCCAGCGCATTGCGCAGAAGGTTGATGATCACCTGCTCCAGCCGGATCCGGTCGGCCATCACCATCACCGGCTGGCGCGGCAGGGCGCGGCTGATCTTCACCACGCGCGCCTTGAGCTGTGGTTCCATCATCGCCAGGGCCGAGGAAATGCAGGCGCGAAGATCAACGGGTTCAAAGGCTTCGCCGCCCTTCCTTGCGTAAGACTTCAACTGACGGGTGATGGCCCCCATCCGTTCGATCAGATCGTCGATGCGCTGAAAGCTGGACAGCGCCTCATCCGGGCGGCGGCGCTGCAACAGCAGGCGCGCGCCGGCAAGATAGGTCTTCATCGCCGCAAGCGGCTGGTTCAATTCGTGGCTGACGGCGGCCGACATCTCGCCCAGGGCCGCCAGCTTGGAGGATTGCGCCAGCGTCTGCTCGGCCACTTCCAGATCCTTCTCCACCTTCTCGCGCTCGGCGATCTCGCGCTGCAGCCGCGCGTTCAGCATCCGCAATTCCGCCGATTCCCGCTGGAAGCCCACCGAACGCGACCAGGCGCGACGGCTGAGGACATAGAAGGTGATCGCCATCAGGATGGCGAAGCCCATGATCTCCAGCGCAAGGATGCCGTTCACCTTTTCGCGCACCGAATCATACGCGGTGAAGGTGTAGATCCGCCAGCCGCGGAACGGCACCCGCGCCTCGGTCTGCATTACCGCCTCGCCATGGATATAGGCATCGGGCGGGGATTGGGCCCAGTCGGTCGTGGCGGCCAGCGCGCGCTGGATGGCGGAAGGCGGATCGCGCGCCTCCAGCGCTACGGCCATGGCCTGCCCGCGCCACACCGGCTCGGTCGCCAGGATCACGGTGCCTTCGGTATCCGTCACCAGAACCGCATCCTGCAACCCGGCCCAGGCGCGTTCGTATTTCATCAGATCGACCGAAACGACGATCACCCCGACGACCTTGCCATCGGCGCGCAGGGCGCGGGAATAGCTGAAATCATAGCCGCCCGCTTCGCGGCGCGAGGCGGTAAAGATGGTGTCATTGGCCCGCTGCGCATCGACAAAGGCGGTGTCGTTGCGGTGAGAGGCCCCCAGAACGTTGCGGTTGGTTGCCCCCACCACGCGGCCATCGCCATCCAGAAGCTTGATCGACGCCACGGCGATTTCGGATTGCAGCGCGATCAGCTTGGCCGAAGTGCGCGAATAGAACCCGTCCTTCAGCGCCGAGATCAGATCGGGGTCGCGCGCCAGCAGGAGCGGCACCACCGAGGTGCGTTGCAGTTCCGAAACGATGTTCCCGGTGTAAAGCGCCAGCCGCACTTCGGCCCGGTTGCGGGTGGCTTCGGTAAAGCGGTCGGACAGCCAGCGGTTCGTCGTCAGCACCACCACCGCCGCCAGCAGCACCAGCAGGATCACAGCCAGCTTGACCCGCCAGGGCAGGCCCTGCGGCGCATCATCCAGCTGGGGATCGGGGCTTTGGCTCATGGCCCCGAGATTAGGCCCGTGCAGGGGACGTCTCAAGCCAAGGCCCCTCAGGCCAGCGCCATCCCGCCCATCAGGGCCGCGAACATCGCCGCCCCGTCGGTCGAGCCATGCAACGCCTCGGCCGCGCGTTCGGGATGCGGCATCAGGCCCAGAACGCGGCGGTTCGCCGACAGGACGCCCGCGATGTCGCCCATCGAGCCATTGGGATTGTCGCCATAGGTAAAGGCGATGCGGTCCTGATCACGAAGCGCGGCCAAGCCCTCGGCATCAATGGTGTAATTGCCGTCATGATGGGCGATCGGGATGCGGATCTCCTGCCCCATGGCATAACCTTCGGTAAAGGCCGAGGCCGTGGTGGCAACCTTCAGCGTGATGGACTTGCACAGGAATTTCAGGCTGGCATTGCGCATCAGCACGCCCGGCAGCAGGCCCATCTCGGTCAGCACCTGAAATCCGTTGCAGATTCCCAGCACATGCCCCCCCTTCTGCGCATGGGCTTTCACCGCGGCGGAAATCGGCGATTGCGCGGCGATGGCCCCGCAGCGCAGGTAATCACCATAGGAAAAGCCGCCGGGGATGCCCACGACATCGGTGCCTGCGGGCAGCGCGCTGTCCTTGTGCCAGACGCGGGCGACCTGAAACCCCGCGCGGTCGAAGGCCACCGCCAGATCGCGGTCGCAGTTCGATCCGGGGAAGGTGATGACGGCGGCTTTCATCAGCGACTCCTGCGGCTGGGGATGGGCGCGGCATAGCGCAAGGCGGCGGGGTCTTCCAGATGTGGCGGCAGGGTGGCCGCGAATTCTGTGCAGAATTCGCGCCGGAGTTTTCTGAAAACTCCGGGGCCCGCCCCATTCCGCCGGGGCTTTCCCTGAACCGCTTTCCGCCCTAGCCTTGCACCATGCTGACCGATGCCGCAATCGCCGATCTGACCGCCCTGTTCGGCCCGCGTTTCACCACCTCGCGCCCCGTGCTGGGGGAGCATGGCCAGAGTGAAAGCCACGTCACCGCCCCGCCGCCCTGGGCCGTGGTCTTTCCGCTGACCACGGATGAGGTGGCCGGTCTGGCCGGATTGTCAGCCCGGCACGGATTTCCGCTGATCGGCTGGGGCGCCGGCACGTCGCTGGAAGGGCATGCTCTGGCGGTGCAAGGCGGCGTCACGGTGGATTTCACCCGGATGGACCGGGTTCTGGCCGTGCATCCCGAGGATATGATCGCCGTGGTCCAGCCCGGCATCACCCGCGAGGCGTTGAACCGCGATTTGCGGGCGACCGGGCTGTTCTTTCCGGTCGATCCCGGCGCGAATGCCACGCTGGGCGGCATGACGGCCACGCGGGCCAGCGGCACCACGGCGGTGCGCTATGGCACGATGCGCGACAATGTGCTGGGGCTTGAGGTGGTTCTGGCCGATGGCCGGGTGATCCGCACCGGATCATCGGCCCCGAAATCCTCGTCCGGCTATGATCTGACCGCGCTGATGGTCGGCTCCGAAGGCACGCTCGGGCTGATCACCGCCCTGACCCTGCGGCTGCATGGTCAGCCCGAGGCGGTGTCGGCCGCGGTCTGCGGCTTTGGGGCCATGGCCGAGGCGGTGGATTGCGTGATTGCCACGATCCAGACCGGCCTACCGGTTGCCCGGATCGAATTCCTGGATCAGGCGACGGTCGCCGCCTGCAACGCCTTTTCCGGCACCGACCTGCCCCTGCACCCGCAACTTTTGCTGGAATTCCACGGCTCGCCCGCCGGGGTGGCCGAACAGGCCGCCCGGTTCGGCGAGATTGCCGCGGGCTTCGGCGCGCTGGGGTTCCGCCGGGCCGAGGCCCAGGAAGACCGCAGCCGGTTGTGGAAGATGCGGCACGAGGCCTATCGCGCCATCCTTGCCTCGCGCCCCGGATGCCGCGCCATCGTGACCGATGTCTGCGTGCCGATTTCGGCGCTGGCGCAGGCGGTCGAGGAAACGCGGGCCGATATTGCGGCCTCGGGCGTGCCGGGGCCGATTCTGGGCCATGTCGGGGATGGGAATTTCCATGCGATCCTGCTGATCCGCGACGGGGATCAGGCCGAGGCCGCCATTGCGAAGGATCTGGCCACCCGGATGGCCGAACGGGCGCTGCGGCTGGGCGGCACCATCACCGGAGAGCATGGCGTGGGCTTTGGCAAGCGGGCGCTGATGGCTGCGGAACATGGCGCGGGCTGGCAGGTGATGGGGGCGGTGAAACAGGCGCTGGACCCGGAAAACCGGATGAATCCGGGGAAAGTCGTGCCCTGAATGCAAAAGGTGCCCCGACGGGCACCCTTTCGGTTGGTTACGCTGGCAGCGGCATGACGCCGGTTTACCAGGGCTGCGGCCCCTTGCCGGTGCGCGCGATGTCCAGCTGGCGCTGGCGGCGTTCCAGATCCACCAGCGAGGTGGATTCCGCCAGATAGGCATATTCGCGTTCGGATTCGGTCGGCAGGCGCAGGTCGCGCAGGGCGGATTTCAGGAAAGTCAGCATCATTTCGGTCCTTTTCGTCTGGACCCAATATGGATGCTGCGGCGCGGCATGTTAAGCCATGCGGCAGATAAACCCGATATGCGCATGACGCATGACGCAGCCCGCACGCGTCAGCCCAGCAGCGCCCTTGCGGCGGCCCGCGCCGCCTCGGTCACGGTGTCGCCGGCCAGCATCCGGGCCAGTTCCTCGACCCGTGCGGCCTGATCCAGCGCGGTGACGGTGGACAGGGTCTGCCCCCCGGCCACCCGCTTTTCCACCCGCCAGTGATGCGCGCCAAGGGCGGCCACCTGCGGCGAATGGGTGACGACCAGTACCTGCGCGCCATCGGACAGCGCCTTCAGCCTGCGCCCCACGGCATCGGCGGTGGCCCCGCCGACCCCACGGTCGATCTCGTCGAAGATCAGGGTCAGGCCGGATTGCCGGCCGGTCAGGCACACCTTCAGCGCCAGCAGAAACCGGCTGAGTTCGCCGCCCGAGGCGATCCGGTTCAACGGCCCGGCAGGGGCACCGGGGTTGGTGGCGACGGTGAAGGTGACGGCATCCATCCCGTCCGGGCCCGGCTCGCCATCGGCGATTTCGGTGGTGAAGACAGCGCGTTCCATCTTGAGCGGGGCGAGTTCCTTCGCCATGGCCTGATCCAGCCGCCGCGCCGCCTTTTGCCGGGCCTGATGCAGCGCCTGCGCCGCCGCGGCATAGGATGCCTCGGCCGCTGTCACCGCGCGGGCCAGCTGCGCCAGCCCGGTCTCGCCCGCGTCAAGGGCTGTCAGCCGGGCGCGCAGGTCCTCGGCCAGCCCGGCCAGATCGTCGGCGGCCACCGAATGCTTGCGCGCCAGCGCGCGGATGGCGAACAGCCGTTCCTCCAGCGCCTCAAGGTCGTGCGGATTGAAATCCAGCGCCTCAAGGCAGCTTTCCACCCCGGCCTGCGCCTCGGCCAGTTCGATCATCGCGCGCGACAGCGCGGCCAGCGGATCGTCCAGCCGGCCTTCGGAACGGTCGGCGGCCGCTTCCAGCCAGCGGGTCGCATCGCGCATCCGGCCTTCGGCCCCGTCATCCGACAGGGCGGCGGCGGCGCGGGCGATGTCGTCGCGGATGCGGGCCGCGCCCTGCATCAACCGGCGACGGGCGTCGAGATCAGCCTCTTCACCGGGCTGCGGGGCCAGCTTGTCCAGCTCGGCCACCGCGTGCCGCAGGAAATCCTCTTCGGTCTTCGCCCGCGCAATCGCCGCCTCGGCCGCAAACAGCGCATCACGCGCCTGCCTCTGTGCGCCCCAGGCGGCACGGGCGGGCGCAAGGTCGATGCCCGCAAAGGCATCCAGCAACTGCCGGTGGCCGCGCGGGTTCAGAAGGCCCCGGTCATCCTGCTGGCCATGCAGTTCCACCAGCAGATCCGACAGATCGCGCAACACCTCGGCCCCGACGCGGCGGTCGTTGACAAAGGCCGTCTTGCGGCCGTCGACGGTGGTGGTGCGGCGCAGGATCAGTTCGTCTTCGGTCTCGATCCCGGCCCCGTCCAGCACGGCGCGGGCGGGATGGCCGGGGGCCAGGTCGAAGACGGCGGTGACTTCGCCCTTGTCGGCCCCGGCGCGCACGATATCGGCCCGCCCGCGCCAGCCCAGCACGAAACCCAGCGAATCCAGCAGGATCGACTTGCCCGCGCCGGTTTCCCCGGTCAGCACATTCAGACCCGGCCCCAGATCCAGCGCCAGCCGGTCGATGATCAGCACATCGCGGATTTCAAGCGAACGCAGCATCCGGGTCCCGCAGGATGGGCAATCCGCCCATCCCCCTTACAGCCATTCGCCGCGGATCATCTGGCGATAGACCTGCGCCAGCCAGCTGTCGCCCTTGGCCTCGGGCTTCAGACCCTTGTTCTTCAGCAGGCGGAAGGCATCCTCGTAGAAGGGCGAGGACTGATAGTTGTAGCCAAGGATCGCCGCCGCCGTCTGGGCCTCGGCCTCGAAGCCAAGCGCCAGATAGGCTTCGGTCAGGCGCATCAGCGCCTCGGCCGTGTGGGTGGTGGTCTGGAAATCCTGCACCACGGTGCGGAACCTGTTGATCGCGGCCGTGTAATGCTTGCGCTTCAGATAATAGCGCCCGATTTCCATTTCCTTGGCCGCCAGATGGTCGAAGGCCAGGTCGAATTTCAGGATCGCCGACTGGGCATATTCGCTGTCGGGATATTTCTCGATCACGTCGCGCAGGCCCTGAAGGGCAAGGAAGGTCAGGCCCTGATCGCGGCCGACATCCTCGATCTGGTCGTAATAGGACAGGGCCAGCAGATATTGCGCATAGGCCGCGTCTTCTTCGCCCGGATAAAGGTCGAGATAGCGCTGCGAGGCCATGCGGGCCTCTTCATACTTTTTCGACTTGTGCAGGGTGAAGGCCTGCATGATCAGGGCGCGCTTGGCATATTCCGTATAGGGATAAAGCCGCTCGACCTCCCGGAAATAGCGCAGGGCATCGTCGGGCTTGCGATTCTGCTCCAGCGCCAGTTCGCCCTGACGATAGATTTCCTCGGCGGTGTATTTCTCAAGCGACTCGTCCTGACGGGCATCCTTGCCGCCGCAGGACGCCAGCAGCAGGGCAAGACCCAAGGCCAGAGCAGGGGCCATCGCTGCCCCGCCGCGCCCAGCGCCCGATCCTCCGCCTGCCATTTTCCGCAATTCCAAACCTGTGTTCCTTGTCCGGCCCCCTGTTGACCCGACATTCCGTCCGGGTCTTCGGCACCGTGTTTGCAGAGGTCCTAGCACAGAAAATCCGGCTGCGCAAAACGCCTTTGTGACATTGGACACATCGGCGAGAGGTCAGGAAATCCGGCAGGGAAGGCTCCTCGTCGGTCTTCGACCGCTCGTCGCGGCCCCCCGGACGAGCGGTCGAAGACCGACGAGGACGGATGGGAAAGGATCAGGCGGCGCGGTGGCGCGACGGCAGGTCGCCCCGGTGAACGCCGACGCCGGGCAGCTTGCCGCCGACGCCATCGCTGACCGACACCATGCGGAAGGCTTCGGGATCGGAAAACAGCGCGCGCAACAGCTTGTTCGTCAGCGCATGGCCGGCGCGGATACCGGTATAGCGGCCCAGAATCGGCCCGCCCGCCAGCGCCAGATCGCCCAGCGCATCCAGCATCTTGTGACGCACGGGTTCATCGGCATGGCGCAGACCGCCGGGGGTGACAACGCGGTCGCCGTCAAACACGACGGCATTGTCCAGCGTGCCGCCAAGCGCCAGCCCGTTGGCGCGCATAGCATCGACATCGGCCTGACGGCAGAAGGTGCGGCTGTCGGACAGTTCACGCACAAAGGCCCCGTTGGCCATATTCAGTCGACGCTCCTGCCGTCCGATGGCCCCTTCGGCAAAGTCGATGCGGAAGTCGATTTCCAGCATGTCGGAGGGGTCAAGGCGGGCAACCGCCTCGCCCTCGCGCACTTCGACCGGTTTCAGCACGCGCACCGCTCGCACTTCGGCATCCTGCTCGACCAGCCCGCGGGCGATGAAGGCGGCGACGAAGGGCTCGGACGATCCGTCAAGGATCGGAACCTCGGGGCCGTCGATGTCGATCAGCACATTGTGGATGGCACTGCCCGCAAGCGCCGCCATCAGATGTTCGATGGTCGAGACCGAAACCCCGGCGGCATTTTCCACCACGGTGCAAAGGCGGGCGGCGGGAACGGCGGACCAGATGGCGCGGATCATGGCATCGCGGCCAGTGCCGTCGGCCATGATGTCGGTGCGGCGGAACCAGATGCCATAATCGGCCGAGGCGGGGCGCAGCGTCATGCGCGCGGCTTCGCCGGTGTGGAGACCCACACCAGAGAATGTCACCGCGGATTTCAACGTGTTCTGCACGTTTCCAGGCCTTCTGTTGCCTCTCATGATCAGGAAACCCGCAAGCCCCCGATCGGTTGCAGTCTAAGTAATCAAGCAGGGGGGCTTGCTCAACTCACCTTTTGCAACGGTTTGTGACAGAGAGTGTCACAATCTCAAATGACTGATCTGAAAAGAAAAAGGCCCGGATAACCGGGCCTTTTGCAGGGTTGTGCCGCCCTGTCTTTCAGTTGGCCTGACGGCGCAGGAAGGCCGGAATCTCGATCCGGTTGTCATCTGCGCTGTGGTCCTGCTCTTCGTCATAGGATGTCACCGGCGGCTGGGCGCGGCGGTCCTGCGGCTGGGGGCGGTCGGTGGTGGCCTCCAGATGCCCGGCCATGCGGTTGATCAGCGATCCGATGCCAAAGCGCGGTTTCGCCGCAGCGGCAGCCGCGGGCTGCGGTGCCGCTGCGGGGGCCGCAGGGCGCTGCGCGGCGGGGCGCTGGCCCGCCATGCCGGGGTTCCGCGACACGGCGGCCTGCAACCGGGCCAGTGCCTCGGGCGAGGGCTGACCGGCCGTGCGCGGACGCGGCGCGACGAAGGCACCGGCATCATCCTCGATCGACGGCGGGGCGGGGCGGGCAACGGCCACCGGGGCGGCAGCGGCAGGCTGCGGGCGATAGACCGGCGGCGGCAGATCATTGTCCGCCATTTCTTCGACCTCGGCTTCGGTCTCATAGGACCCGTCGAAGGCCGCAGTATCGAAGGCCGGGGCCTCGAACAGATCGGGTTCAACCCTGCGGGCAACCGGCTCGGGCTGCGGCGGGGCGGAGACCGGAGCCATCGGAGCCGCCGCAACCGCCGAGACGGCAAGCGCTGGTTCCCGGCGCGGTTCGGGGCGCGGTTCGGGTTGCAGGGTCAGCGGGGCCGCCATCGAACGCCGGGCGACCGGCAGTTCGGGTTTCAGCTGGGCGCTGGCGTCGATGCCGGTGGCGACGACCGACACGCGGATGCGGCCTTCCATCGTGGTGTCCAGCGTGGACCCGACGATGATATTCGCCTCGGGGTCCACCTTTTCACGGATGATATTGGCGGCCTCGTCCAGTTCGAACAGGGTCAGGTCATAACCGCCGGTGATGTTGATCAGCACGCCCTTGGCGCCGTTCAGGCTGATCTCGTCCAGCAGCGGATTGGCAATGGCCTTTTCGGCGGCATCGACGGCGCGGGATTCGCCATCCGCCTCGCCGGTGCCCATCATGGCCTTGCCCATCTCGTCCATCACGGCGCGGACATCGGCAAAGTCCAGGTTGATCAGGCCGGGGCGCACCATCAGGTCGGTCACGCCCTTGACGCCCTGATACAGCACGTCATCGGCCATGGCGAAGGCTTCGGTAAAGGTGGTCCGCTCGTTCGCCAGCCGGAACAGGTTCTGGTTCGGGATGATGATCAGCGTGTCGACAACCTTTTGCAGGGCATCGATGCCCTCTTCGGCCTGCTTCATCCGCTTGTTGCCCTCGAACTGGAAGGGCTTGGTCACGACGCCGACGGTCAGCACCCCCAGCTCGCGCGCGGCCTGGGCGATGATCGGGGCCGCGCCGGTGCCGGTGCCGCCGCCCATCCCGGCGGTGATGAAGCACATATGCGCGCCCGCCAGATGGTCGACGATTTCCTCGATGGTCTCCTCGGCGGCGGCGGCACCGACGGTCGGACGCGCACCCGCCCCAAGACCCTCTGTCACCTTGACGCCCATCTGGATGCGCGCACCGGCCTTGGATTGCTGCAACGCCTGCGCATCGGTGTTGGCGACGACGAATTCAACGCCTTCCAGCTGCTTTTCGATCATGTTGTTGACCGCGTTGCCGCCGGCCCCGCCGACACCGAAAACGGTGATGCGCGGCTTCAGCTCTTCGCGCTGGTTGGTCATCGTCAGATTGAGTGCCATGGGTCCGCCTGTTCGTTTTTTATGCCGCATCCACGAATCCGCGGGCCTGTCCCTGCCCCGGATAGCGCCAATTATGGCCGACTCTAGCCATTCCGTGCCCCAAGGTCACGAGAAAAACACGCAATCCCCACAAAATATGGGGGATTGCGGCCCGCAATCGGCGGGATTTCGCGCCTGATACCGTATGTTGGGCTTACCAGTTGTCCTTGAACCATTTGAACGCCCTTTTCAGCGATCTTGCCGGATAACGCTCGGCAGGGATTTCGAAGTCCCACCATTCGTCCTGCGGGTGTGCCGCAAAGAGACACAGGCCCACGCCCGAGCTGAACGCAGGGCCGGTCGCCGCCTGCGGCAACCCCTGCACGCGCAAGGGGCGGCCAAGGCGGACGCGCTGGCCCAGGATGCGGCTGGCCAGCCCGTCCAGACCGGGAATCTGGCTGCTGCCGCCGGTCAGCACGATCTGCTGGCTGGGCAGGTGGTCGAAACCCGCCGCATCCAGACGCGCGCGGGTTTCCTCAAGGATCTCTTCGACGCGCGGCCGCATGATGCCGATCAGTTCGGTCCGGCTGATCTGGCGGCGGTCCTTTTCCCAGTCGCCGGAATTGCCGCCGATCTCGATCATCTCGCGGTCGTCCATGCCGGTGGCGAACAGCCCGCCGTGGCGTGTCTTGATTGTTTCGGCCATGGCGAACGGGATCTGGAGGCCCTTCGAGATGTCGGAGGTGACGTGATCGCCGCCCATCCGCACCGTATCGGCATAGATCATGTGCTTCTTCATGAAGACCGACAGGCCGGTGGACCCGCCGCCCATGTCGATGCAGGCGGCCCCCAGTTCCTGTTCATCCTCGACCAGCGACGAGATGCCCGACACATAGGCCGACGAGGCGATGCCAGCCAGTTCCAGATCGCAGCGCTTGATGCAGTAGAGCAGGTTCTGGATCACATCGCCGTCGACCGACAGAAGATGCATGTCGCAGGCCAGCCGGTTGCCGATCTGGCCGCGCGGATCGCCAAGGCCGGAGCGGTGATCCAGCGCGAAATTGACCGGCTGGGCATGCAGCACCTCGCGCCCCTGCCCCAGGTCGGGCACGTCGCAGGCGGCCAGCACGCGGGCCACGTCCTGTTCGGTCACGACACTGTCGGCCAGATCCCATTCCCCCGCCAGCCCATAGCTGCGCGGTTCAGCCCCGGAAAAGCAGGCGATGACGTGATCGACGCGGACATTGGCCATCTTCTGCGCCGCCTGCACGGCGGTGCGGATGGCGCGTTCGGTTTCGTTCATCACCGCGATTTCGCCAAAGCGCACACCCCGGCTGCGGGTGGTGGCGGCCCCGATGATGCGGAACTGCGACTGACCGGCCATCGGGCCGACGCCTTCATCCGTCAGGCGGTGATCCCCGTCGAAGCGCAGGATCAGGCAGGCGATCTTCGAGGTGCCCACGTCCAGAATGGCGATGACTCCGCGCTGCATGGCCGCCTTGCGCATGTGCCGCATGGCACGTTGGGAGTGGTAAAGATCGGTCACAGATCGGTCTCCATGGGATCAAGGCCCTGGCTGCGGCGCAGGGCGGTCATGGCAAGGGTCGAAAGGCGCAAGGTGGGGCGCGCATCGTTGCGCAGGTCGATGACCAGCAGGTCGCGGGCCAGGATGTCCTGCGCATGATCCAGCGCCAGCAGGCGCTCCAGCGCGCGAACCGGGTCGCCGGTGGGCAACAGGATGCGCTGGTCACGATCCAGCACGATATCCCAGCGGCGGTCGCCCATGCGGACAAGGCCGCGGATGCGCGGTGCCAGCGGGCCCGCGGCGGCAATCAGTGACAGCGCCTCGGCGGCGGCGGCATCGGCGCCCTGCCCCGCGATCAGCGGCAGGTCGGGCCGGTCGGTGCGGGCATGCAGCCCGGCAACGCGGTGGCCGGTGTCATCGACCAGCGTCAGCCCGTCTTCGGTGCGCCAGACGGCAACGGGCTGGCGTTCCGTCACCAGAACCTGCAGCACGCCGCCCGACCGCACCCGCAATTCCGCCGATTTCACAGCATCCAGCGCCTCGATCCGCGCCCGCGCGGCGTCAAGATCCAGATCAAAGCTGGATTGCGGCAGGTTCAGCCCCAGCCTTGCGCGCACCGCTTCGGCCAGATCGTCGGAACAACCCTCGATCGAGGCCAGCGAGACCCGGAATTCCGGGCGGCTTTCGAATTTCTCGCGGATCTCGGTGAAGACCCCGACAACTCCGGCCCGGCGGCCTTCGTCGGCCAGATAGAGACCGGTCATCGCCAGCACGACAAAGCTGGGCAACCCCACCCGCAGCAGCGCCCGCAGATAGGGCGTCAGCATCACCCGCTGCATCCGGTAGGCCCAGCGGCTGGGGGCCGGATCGCGGCGCATCACGGGTTCATGCCCCGACCGGCGTTGGGCGTTCAGCGGTTGCATGAGGCGTCCTTCACCAGCCAGTCGCAGAGTTGCGCAAAGGTGATGCCGTGATGGGCGGCCTGTTCGGGGGCCAGCGACGTGGGCGTCATTCCCGGCTGGGTGTTGGTTTCCAGCAGCACCAGCCCGGCCACGCCGCGCGTGTCGTCCCAGCGGATGTCGGTGCGCGAAAGCCCCCGGCAGCCCAGCGCCTGATGGGCGCGCAGCGCATAATCCAGGCAGGCCGATGTCACCTCGTCCGGCATGTTCGCGGGCAGTTGATGCCGGCTGCCCCCCGGCTTGTATTTCGCATCGTAATCATACCAGCCGTCGGTGATGATATCCGTCACCGCCAGCGCCCGGTCACCCATGACCGAAATCGAAAGCTCGCGCCCCGGCGCATAGGTTTCCACCATCACCTGCGTCGGCATCGTGGCCGCCAGTCGCGGCGCGTTCGATCCGGGGTGGACAATATAGACGCCGACCGAAGAGCCTTCGTTGTTCGGCTTGACCACATAGGGCGGCGGCAGGACATGGCCCTGTTCCACCGCCTCGCGCGCGACGATCACGCTGTCGACCACCGGCAGACCGGCGGCGCGATAGGCATCCTTGGCGCGCTGCTTGTCCATCGCCAGCGACGAGGCCAGAACGCCGGAATGGGTATAGGGAAGGCCCAGCCATTCGAGGATGCCCTGCACGCAGCCATCCTCGCCCCAGCGGCCATGCAGCGCGTTGAACACAACATCCGGTTTGGCCGCAGCCAGCTGTGCCACGATATCGCGGCCGCAATCGACCTCGATCACCTCTGTATATCCAGCCTCGCGCAGGGCCTTTGCGCATTCCAGCCCGGAGGAGAGGGATACCTCACGCTCCGCGGACATGCCGCCTTTCAGAACCGCCACGCGGGGAAATCTGCCCGATCCCGCCGCCATCTACTGCCTCTGGGGTCTTGTGCCCCTTTATTTGTCCGCGCGTTCTCCGACGCGCATGATTTCCCACTCTAACGCGATCCCACTGTTTTGGAAAACCTTTTTTCGCACCTCTTCGCCCAGATCTTCCAGATCGGCGGCGGTGGCGGCATCGGCGTTGATCAGGAAGTTGGAATGTTTGGGCGACATCTGCGCCCCGCCCCGCCGCGCGCCGCGCATTCCGGCCTCGTCGATCACCTTCCAGGCCTTCAGCTCATGGCTGTCATCGGCCCGCCCGGTGCTGCTGCGCCCCAAGGGGTTGCGGAAGGTGCTGCCGGCAGACCTATCCTTTGTGGGCTGGCTGGCATCGCGCTTGGCCAACTGGTCCTCCATCCGCGCGGCCAGTTCGGCGGGGTCGCCTGCGGGTGCGCGGAAGGTGGCCGAGACGACGACCGCGCCTTCGGGCAGGTCGGACTGGCGATAGCGCAAGGCAAGGGCGGCGGCGGGCAGGGTCTCGACGCGGCCCTGCCGGGTGACGATGCGGATTTCGTCAAGGAAATCCGCAACATAATGACCATAGCAGCCCGCGTTCATCCGCACCGCGCCGCCGATGCTGCCCGGAATGGTGCGCAGGAAGGTCAGGTCGCGCCCGGCCTCGGCGGCGCGGCGGGCGACGTGAGCATCCAGGGCGGCGGCCCCGGACACCACCCTATCCTCTTGAATTTCAATGGAATTGAATCCCCGCCCCAGCCGGATCACCACCGCCCGGATGCCGCCGTCGCGCACGATCAGATTCGATCCGACTCCCATGGGGAAGACAGGGATGGCGGGGTCGAGGTCGCGCAGGAAATCGGCCAGATCAGCCTCGTCCGCAGGCTGGAACAGCCAGTCCGCCGGGCCGCCGACGCGCAGCCAGGTCAGATCGGACAGAGGGCGGTTCGGGGTCAGGATGCCCCGGGGTGTTGGAAGCGGTGTCATGCCCGGTTGGTAGCCCCTGGCCCCGGGGGGAGGCAAGGGCTGGCAGAGGCGGGGTGCGGCTATTCGCCGTCATCCGGCGCGGGCGGCTTGCGCGAGGCGCGGCGGTGCAGGCCGGCCAGCCACAGGCCCCCTGCCCCCAGCATGACCAGCAGCAACAGTCCCACAAGCGGGCCAAAGGCGCCGAAGGCATCGCGCAGCCCCTCGCGCACAGCCTCCAGAGCAGCGGCGAGTGTGGCGATCACGATGAACAGCAGGATCAGCGCCGTTTCGAGCCCGGACCTTTCGGACCCGGAAGAGCCGGTGCCGGTGGCCGTCTGAAAACTGCCGAAGGCCAGAAGGCTCAGCCCCCCGATGATGGCAAGGGCAACCAGGACAAAGCGCCGCTCAGCCCCACGGATGAAGGGCAGGGACAGGAGGAAGAGAAGCGCCATGAAGGCGGGAAAGACCATGGAAAGCGGCATGGGCAGGTCACTCCGGATCGGTGGCGTTGCGGTGGAGAAGGTAAAGGATCAGCGCCACCGGCAGCCCGACCGCTGCAATGGCCAGCACCAGGGCGGGAGAGCCGCTGAACAGCTCCATCCCCCAGCCCCAAGTGTCGGCCCCCATGCGCGCCAGACGGTCGGACAGCCGCGACAGGAACAACCCCCGCCCGTTCACCGGCGAGACGGGGCCGTGGTCCATCTTGCTCCAGACGTCGACGCACAGGGCAAGGAAGGCACAGAAAATCCCCAGCCCGAGCAGCAGAAGGAACGAGGCCCGCCGCTCGCGGGCGTTGAAGAAGGGGCGCGACATCAGGAAGATGAAGGCAAGGAAGGTGGGGATGATCTTGGCCATGGGGGCTGTTGTGACACGCAGGCATGGCGAAATCTGGGCAATAGGCGGGGCGAAGCGTGGCGCCCTACCCCCGGCGCACCCAGCGCCAGAGATGGACCAGCGGCCAGCGCAGCAGCGATGCCCCAGCGGCCAGGAAGGCCAGGCCCCAGAACGGGCCGGCGGCCCATGTGACCCAACCCAGAAGCGGGATGCCGAGGGCAATCAGCCCATAGGCCGCGCGCCAGTGATGATCGCGCGAGGGCAGCATGGCGATCAGGTTCGCCGTGACCAGCCACAGGCAGGCAAGGCCGAGGGGAAGCATCATCTTGCGGCCCCCGCAGGCAGAAGGACTCGGCACCGCATCCGGTCAGGCGGCCTTCGCGGTCAGCTTGGCGGGCAGGCCGTTGGCCCAGCCGCTGATCGTCCCCGCGCCCAGACAGACGAAGATGTCGCCCGGCCGGGCCTGTTCGCGGAACAGGCGGGCCAGATCGGCCTCGTCCAGGCAGGCGCGGGCATGGCGGTGGCCATGGGCGATCAGGCCCGCCACCAGATCATCGCGCGAGGCACCGGGGATCGGATCTTCGCCGGCGGCATAGACATCGGCGATGGCGACCACATCCGCCTCGTTGAAGCAGGTGCAGAAATCGTCGAACAGGTTCGACAGCCGGGTGTAGCGGTGCGGCTGGTGGACGGCGATCACGCGGGCACCGGGGGTGTTCGACACCGCCTGACGCGCCGCCTTCAGCACGGCGGCGATTTCGACCGGGTGATGGCCGTAATCGTCGATGATGGTCGCGCCATTGATCTCGGCCACCTTGGTGAAGCGGCGGTTGACCCCGGCGAAACCGGCAAGGGCCTCGCGGATTTCATCCTTCTTCATGCCCAGATGGCGGGCGACGGCGACGGCGGACAAGGCGTTCGAGACGTTGTGCTGCCCCGGCATCGGCAGGGCGCAGCCTTCGATCCGGCTGTCGTCACCTTCGTTCTGCAAAAGGATGTCGAATTTCGATGTGGCACCGTCGAAGGTCAGGTTCACCGCGCGCACATCGGCCTGAGCGTTGAAGCCGAAGGTGACGACGCGGCGGTCGGTGACGCGGCCGACAAGGGCCTGAACCTCGGGGTGGTCGGTGCAGCAGACGGCGACGCCGTAGAACGGAATGTTCGACACGAAATCGAGAAAGCCTTTGCGCAGGGCGTCGATGGTGCCCCAATGCTCCATATGCTCGGGGTCGATATTGGTCACGATGGCAATCGTGGCGGGCAGGCGGTTGAAGGAACCGTCGGATTCGTCGGCCTCGACCACCATCCATTCCCCTGCCCCGGCCCGCGCGTTCGACCCATAGGCATGGATCACGCCGCCGTTGATCACCGTTGGGTCAAAGCCGCCCTTGTCCAGAAGGGTGGCGACCATGGTGGTGGTGGTGGTCTTGCCATGGGTGCCCGCAATGGCGATGTTCGAGCGCAGGCGCATCAGTTCGGCCAGCATCTCGGCCCGTCGCACCACCGGCAGCTTGCGGCGGCGGGCTTCTTCCAGTTCGGGGTTGCCCTTCTTGATGGCGCTGGAAATCACGACCACCGCCGACTCGCCGATGTTATCGGCACTTTGGCCTTCGAAGAAGGCGGCCCCCAGCCGGACCAGCCGGTCGGTGATCTTGGACGCTTTCGCATCCGACCCCTGCACCCGGTAGCCCAGCGTGATCAGCACTTCGGCGATGCCCGACATGCCGATGCCGCCGATGCCGACGAAATGAATCGGGCCAAGCTCCAGCGGCAGTTTGGTGGCGGCGTTCATGCGGGGTCTCCAGTCTGGGTCCGGGCCAGGTCTTCGACAAGGGCGATCAGGCGGGCGGTGGCGTCGGGCTTGCCTTCGGCCAGCGCATTGCGGGCCATGGTCTCGGCGGCCTCTGGGTTGCCGAGGATCGCGGCGATGTGGCCTGCCAGCGTGGCGGCGTCAAGCGCCTTTTCCGGGATCACCACCGCTGCCGCAGCGTCAGACAGGCCGCGGGCATTGGCGGTTTGATGATCGGCGGTGGCGGCGGCATAGGGGATCAGGATAGACGGACGACCGATCACGCTGATGTCGGCGATGGAGGAGGCCCCCGAGCGGCTGATGACCAGCTGCGCCTCGGACAGGCGGCGGGGGATGTCGGTGAAGAAGGGGGCGATTTCGACGCGGACGCCTGCGGCCTCATAGGCGGCGGCGGCGCGGGTGGCGTCTTCGTCGCGGGCCTGATGGGCAATGCGCAGGTTGGCCAGAAGGGTCTCGGGCAGTTGCGCCACGGCGGCGGGGACGACATCCGACAGGATGCGCGCGCCCTGGCTGCCGCCGATCACCACCATCGACATCGGATAGTCCCCCGGCGGAATATAGGGGGCGGCGGCGCGCTCCAGAACGGCGGCGCGCACCGGATTGCCGGTGGGCGTGCCTTCGGCCCCCTGCGGCAGCGCGGTGGGCCAGGTGCCGCAGGCGATGCGGTCGACGCGGGGGGCAAAGATCTGGTTCACCCGGCCCAGCACACCGTTCTGTTCATGGATCATCCGCGGGCGGCGCAGCACCCAGGCCGCGGCCAGCGCCGGGATCGACGGATAGCCGCCGAACCCCACCACCACGGCGGGCCGGTCGATCAGTTGCGACCAGACCGCCCGCAGGATGCCGCCCGCGATGCGGAACGGCACCGCCAGTTTCGCCAGCGCCCCGCCGCGCGCAAAGGTGGCCGAGGCGGTCTGTTCCACCGTCACCGCCGCCGGAAAGCCGCCCGCATAGCGCGCGCCGCGGTCGTCGGTCGACAGCTTGACCCGCCAGCCGCGCGCCAGCATCGCCTCGGCCAGCGCCTGCGCGGGGAACATGTGCCCGCCGGTGCCGCCCGCCGCGATGAGAAGAAGTTTCGCCCGGTCGGCCATCTAGCGCCCGCTCCGCCGAAAGACCTCGGACATGCGGTCGCGCGGCCGGGTGCGCGTCATCGCCAAGAGCGCGCCGACGGTGATGCCCGCCGCGATCAGCGACGACCCGCCGTAGGAGATGAAGGGCAGCGTCATGCCCTTGGCCGGCAGAAGCCGCACCGCGACGCCCATGTTGATCATCGCCTGCACGCCGAAGATGCAGGCCAGCCCCGCCCCCGCCAGCCGGGTGAAGGGATCGCGCTCGGACATCAGCCGCACCAGAGACCGCACGACGATCACCCCGAACAGCCCGAGGATCAGGAGAACCAGCAACAGGCCGTATTCCTCGGCCGCGACGGCGATGATGAAATCGGTATGGGCATCGGGCAGCGACCATTTCACCTGGCCCTCGCCGACGCCGACGCCGAAGAAGCCGCCCTCTTGAATCGCGTTGGTGGCATAGCCAAGCTGGGTGCGCGGGTCGACATCGGGCGACAGGAAACCGTCGATACGCCGGGCGAAATGCTCGGACGCGCCATAGGCGATGACGCCGCCCCCGGCCACCAGACCGGCAATGCCGAGGATCAGCAGCATCGGGGCCCCGGCGACGAAATAGATCACGCCCCAGGCGAACAGGATCAGCGCCGACTGGCCGAAATCGGGCTGCATGGCCAGAAAGCCGACGACAATGCAAAGCAGGCAGAACGACAGCGCCTTGCCGGGCGGACCGCCGACCTGCTGGGCCGCCGCCATCAGCCAGGCGGTGACGACGACGAAGGCCGGTTTCAGGAATTCCGACGGTTGCAGCGAAAAGCCGCCGATCGACAGCCAGCGGATCGCGCCCTTGCCGTGATCCTCGCCCACGAAGGGCAGCGCCACCATCAGCGCCATCGCCCCCACGAAGCCCAGCACCCCCAGCCGCCGCACGGTTTCCGGGGCCATCATCGACACGGCGACCATCACCGTCAGCCCCAGGGCACCGAAGATCGCCTGACGCTGCACATAATAGAACGGCTCCAGCCCGTTGCGGTTGGCCAGCGGGACCGAGGCGGCAAGGCCCAGAAGAAGCCCGATGCCGAACAGCAGGAAGATCGACGACAGCGTCCATTTGTCGATGGTGCGCCACCAGCGCGGCAAGACCGGTTCCGTCACCGGAACGGGGTTGGAGCCATAGACCATCTCAGTCATGGGAAAGCCGCCTCGATTTTACTGCCTCTGGCCCGGATGTTCCCTCCAGGCTCTGCGGCAACTCTAGCGGCAATCGCGGCGCGTGGCTAGCGCGAATGCGGGGCCGGCCGGCCGGGGCCGAAGGCGGCGGCCTCATGCCGCAACAGCCAGTCCTTGCGCGCAAGGCCGCCGCCATAGCCGGTGAGCCGGCCGTCCGACCCCAGAAGCCGGTGGCAGGGCACCAGGATCGAGATCAGATTGGCCCCGTTCGCCGCCCCCACCGCACGGGGCGCATCGCGCCTGCCGATGCGCCGGGCCAGCCCGGCATAGGTCTCGGTCTGTCCGGCAGGAATCCGGCACAATTCCCGCCAGACCGACTGGCGGAATTCGGGGCCTGGCTGGCGCAGGTCCAGATCAAAATCCGCGCCCGTCCCGGCGAAATAGGCGGCAAGCTGGCGGCGGAGCCGCGCATGAACCACGGTTTCTCCGGTCTCGATCCCGCCCAGGGCCGCCAGCCGCCTGCGCCCCGTCGCCAGCCGCCCGCCCTCGTCCCAGTCCAGCAGATGCAGCGCCGCCTCTCCGGCAACCGCCAGCATCGGACCCAGCGGCGTATCGATCCAGCATTCCTTCACCGCAGCCTCTTTCCTGCCCGATTGAGCGGCTGCCGCCGCAAGTCTTCCGTCTCGTCGTCGGCCTGCGCCTCCTCCTCGGGGATGAGGGGCCTTGCCCCTCAAACTCCCCAGGATATTTGCTGAAGGGAAAGCAGAAGCGTCCCGGCTTTCCCTTCTGAAAATATCCCCGCCGGAGGTGCGAGCGGGCTGCGCCATCGGTTCGAGCAGACCGCGAGCGGCCCGAGCCGGTTGCGCCGCAAGGCGCAGAGGCGAGACAAAAAAACTGCGGCCGCAAGGCCGCGCCGCATGACAACCGCCGGTCCGGGGTCAGCCGGTCAGGGCCTTTACCTGCGCGGCAAAATCCTCGCCGCGTCTTTCGAAATTCGGATACTGGTCGAAACTTGCCGCCGCAGGGGCCAGAAGGACCACCTCGCCCGGTTCGGCCTCGGCGGCGGCGCGGGCGACGGCGCGGGCCATGGTCTCGCAGATCTCATGCGGGGTTGCCCCGATCTGCAAGGCGAAGTCGCGGGCGGAATGGCCGATCAGATAGGCTTTCACCACGGGGCCGAGAAAGGGCTGCAACGCTGTGATGCCGCCGTCCTTGCCCATGCCGCCCGCGATCCAGCGGATGCGCGGAAAGGCTTGCAATGCCTTGGCGGCGCTGTCGACATTGGTGGCCTTGCTGTCGTTGATGAAGCGGATGCCACCCTTTTCGGCGACCAGCTGGCTGCGGTGCGGCAGGCCGGCAAAGCTGTGCAGCGCCGCTTCGATCAGCTTCGGTGCCAGGCCCAGCGCGCGGGTGGCGGCATAGGCGGCGCAGGCGTTCTGGTGGTTATGGGCACCGGGCAGGCCCTTCACCTCGCGCAGGTCGATCGAGGCCATCTGCCTGCCCTTGCGCCATTCGGCGAGGAACCCCTTGCGGGCGAAGACCGACCAGCCGAAACCCTCCAGCTTCTGCCCCGAGGAGATGCGGATCACCCGGTCGTCGGCCGGACCCTGCCCGATCTGGTTGGCGAGATAGGCGCCTTCGGTTTCATCGACGCCGATCACGGCCCGATCCGGCCCGCCTTCGGCGAAAAGGCGGCGCTTGGCGGCGAAATAGCCGCCCATGCCGTTGTGACGGTCCAGATGGTCGGGCGAGAGATTGGTGAAGACCGCGACATCGGGCGTCAGGGCGCGGGCAAGGTCGGTCTGGTAGCTGGACAGTTCGAGAACGACCACCTCGCCATCCTGAAGGGGGTCGATCGACAGCACGCCCTTGCCGATGTTGCCCGCCATCTGGGTGGGGCGGCCCGCCACTTGCAGGATGTGGTGGATCAGCGCGGTGGTGGTCGATTTGCCGTTCGATCCGGTGATGGCCACCACTTTCGGCGGCTGTTCGAAATTGTCCCAGTCCGGCCGGGCATAGCTTTGAAAGAACAGGCCGATGTCATTGTCGACCGGGACCCCCGCCGCGATGGCGCGGGCGATCACCGGATGCGCTGCGGGGTAAAGATGCGGGATGCCGGGGCTGGTGATCAGGGCGGCCACTCCGTCAAAGGCGGCGTTGCGGGTCAGGTCGGTCAGGGTGAAGCCTTCGGCTTCCGCTTTGTCCCTCGCCTCGGGGCTGTCGTCCCACAAAAGCGGCGTGGCCCCGCCCGCCGCAAGAGCGGCTGCCGTGGCAAGGCCGGAACGGCCGAGGCCGAGGACGGCGACCCTTGCGCCCTTGTAGCCGATGACCGGGATCATGGATTGCCCTTTCCTTCACTGGCATGAGGAATAGGGGAGGCCGGGGCAAAGGGAAAGGGCCGGCTCATCGCCCGCGCCGTGCAAGCCGACGCCTCTGCCAGCGGTGCAGCAGGAAAAGGGCCGCAAGGCACAGCATTACGGCCAGCACAAGGTGCCAGTGCAGGCGCAGGGGGCCAAGGAGCAGGCCGATCAGATGGCCCGAGGCATGGCCGATCAGCGTGACGCAGCCCGCCCAGACGAGGCAGGCCAGCGCATCCAGCACGGCAAAGCGCGGCCAGGGGATGCGACGGGTGCCGATCAGCACCGCGCCGGCCGACTTCAGCCCGTAGAGAAAGCGAAAGCCGAGGATCGCCGCAACGGGGTGCCGGTCAAGCCGCTCGGCAAGGAAGACCACCGGCCCCCTGGCCAGCAGGCGGCGGGCGAAGGCGCCCTGCCCCGCCCTGCGGCCCAGAAGAAAGAACAGGTTGTCGACCAGGATTGCCCCCAGGGTCGCCGCAAGGATCGCCTGCCAGAGCGGAAAGAACCCGCGATGCGCCAGAACACCGCCCAGGAAGGCGACGCCGTCGCCTTCGACCACAACGCCAAGGGCGATACCGGGCAGGCCGTGGGTCTGGATCAGGGTTTCAAGGGTCATGCCATGATCTGCCTGGCACAAGAGCGGTCGGACCGCATGGATCAGAACGGCCAGAAGATCGGCAGGGCGACCATCGAGACCGCGACAACGATGCCTTCCAGCACGATGCCCGGACGCCAGTAATCACCGAACCGGAAGCCGCCGGGACCAAGGATCAGCGTGTTGTTCTGATGTCCGATCGGCGTCAGGAAGGAACAGGAGGCCCCGACCGCGACCCCGATCAGAAAGCTGTCGGGGCTGATCTGCATGGCGGAGGCCACCGACAGGCCGATCGGGGCCATGACGGCGGCGGTGGCGGCGTTGTTCATCACATCCGACAGGAACATCGTGGTGACGATCAGCAGGAACAGGGCCAGCAGGGGCCGACCTTCGGCAAAGGAAACCACCAGCACATCGGCAATAAGCTGGGCCCCGCCGGTGGCCTGCAAGGCGGCGGCCACGGGCATCATCGCCCCCAGCAGCACGATCACCGACCAGTCGATCGAGGTATAGAGCAACCGCAGCGGCATGGTGCCGAGCAGGACCGACGCGACGGCGGCGGCGGTGAACGCCACGGCGGTCGGCAGGATTCCGAAGGCCGCCAGCGCCACGCCTGCCGCAAAGATCAGCGCGGCGAGAAGTGCCTTGCCGGGCTGGGGCAGTTCCATCCCACGGTCGGCCAGCGGAACAACACCGGCCTCGGTGGCGAAATGGGCCAGTTGATCGGGCTCGCCCTCGACCAGGACCAGATCGCCGGGCCAGAAGCGGGTCTCGCGGATCCGGCTGACCTGCTGCTTGCCCGCGCGGGATACCGCAAGGACGTTGATGCCGAAGCGGGTCCGCAGTTCCAGCCTTGCGGGGGTCTGGCCGATCAGAAGGGAATCGGGCCGCACCGCATATTCGCGCGCCCTGTGAGCGCGGGGGCGCGACGGAGTTTCGGCTTTTGCGTCATCGGCTGCGGAGGGCACGGCATCGGCGGGGTTTTCTTCCTCGGTCTCGGCAGTGGTTTCGGCTACATCACTTCCGGCTTTGGACTTGTGCAGGACCACACCCAGATCACCCAGACCTTCGCGCAGGGCATCCAGCTCGCCCTCTACCACCAGAACATCACCCGACTCGACCGGGCGCGAGCCGCGCGGGACGGCAAGATAGACCTCGCGCCGCACCAGCGCGGTGATCTGCGCGCCGTGTCCTTGCAGGGCGCGCTCGACCTCGGCCACGGTCATCCCCACGGCGCGGGCACCTTCGGGAACGATGAATTCCGTCAGATATTTGCCGGCCGAGAAGGTCTCGGCCCCCTGCGGCTTGCGGGTGGGCACCATCCGCCACAGGAACAGCGCCAGCGCCGCAATACCCGCCAGCGCCACCGCAAGACCGACAGGCACGAAATCGAACATCTCGAACGCGCCAAGGCCCGCATCCTGCCGGATGCCTGAAATGATCAGGTTCGGCGGGGTGCCGATCAGCGTGACCATGCCCCCCAGCAGGGTTGCAAAGGCCAGCGGCATCAGCACCTGACCCGGCATGAGCCCGTTGCGCGAGGCCAGCTTTACCCCGACCGGCAGCAAGAGCGCCATGGCACCGACATTGTTCATGAAGGCGGACAGAAGCGCGGCCAGACCCAGAAGCGCGGTCAGACCCAGCGTGATGCCGCCCCGCTCCGGTATGGCGCGGCGGGCCAGCATGTCGACCGCGCCGGTCAGTTGCAGCGATCTCGACAGCACCAGAACGGCCGCAACGGTGATGACGGCGGGCTGGCTGAAGCCGCTGAAGGCCTGATCCCCCGGCAGAAGCCCCGCCCCGACCACGGCAAGCAGCGCAACAAGTGCTACGATGTCATGCCGCAGCCGCCCGGACAGGAACAACGCCATGGTTCCCACAATTATGATGAAGATCAGAACTTGCGGGGTTGTCATGACCTGTCTCTGTAGGGTTCAGCGCACCTTCAGCGTGGCAAGGCCTATGGCCGCAAGAATCAGCGAGATGATCCAGAACCGGATCACGATCTGCGGCTCGGCCCAGCCCTTTTTCTCGAAATGGTGGTGGATCGGGGCCATCAGGAAGATGCGTTTCTTCGTGCGCTTGTAATACAGCACCTGGATGATGACCGACAGCGCCTCGACCACGAAGAGCCCGCCGACAACGGCCAGAACGATCTCGTGCTTGGTGCAGACAGCGATGGCACCCAGCGCGCCGCCCAACGCCAGCGATCCGGTATCACCCATGAACACCGCGGCCGGGGGGGCGTTGTACCACAGGAAGCCAAGGCCCGCGCCGAACAGGCCCGCCGTGAAGACCAGCAGTTCGGCGGTGCCGGGAACGGCATGGATGCCAAGGTCATTGGCGATGGCGGAAGAGCCGACGACATAGGAGATGATGCCAAGCGTGCCTGCCGCGATCATCACCGGCATGATGGCCAGACCGTCCAGCCCGTCGGTCAGGTTCACCGCATTGGCCGCGCCGACGATCACCACCATGCCGAAGGGCACGAAGAAGACGCCGAGGTTCAGGAGCGCGTCCTTGAAGAACGGAAAGGCCAGCTGGTTGGTCAGCGCATCGGGATGGAACTGCGCTGCGGCATAGGAGGCCAGCCCGGCGATCAGCAGGCCCAGCAGGAAGCGCAGGCGCGACGACACGCCCTTGGTGTTCTGCTTCGTCACCTTGGCGTAATCGTCGGCAAAGCCGATCAGCCCGAAGGCCAGCGTCACCAGCACCACGATCCAGACATAGGTGACATCCAGCCGCGCCCAGAGCAGGGTCGAGACCATCAGCGCCGACAGGATCAAGAGGCCGCCCATGGTGGGCGTGCCCGCCTTGGCCAGATGGCTTTGCGGCCCGTCATCGCGGATCGGCTGACCCTTGCCCTGCTTGCGGCGCAGAAGGTCGATCAGCGGGCGGCCGAACAGAAAGCCGAACACAAGGGCGGTGGCAAAGGCCCCGCCGGCGCGGAAGGTGATATAGCGGAACAGGTTGAAGAACCCGCCGGTGTCGCCAAAATCCGCAAGCCAGTACAGCATTCATTCGGTCCCTTCTGTTGGGGCGGCTCTCTGGCCGAGTTTGCGCATCTGGTCAACGATCAGGCTGACTTTGGAGCCTTTCGACCCCTTCACCAGCACGATATCGCCCGCATCGAACAGGCTGCGCGCGCGGCCGGCCAGTTCGGGCGCAGTTTCCACCCATTCGCCGCGCTGGCCGCGCGGCAGCGCCTCCCACAGGTGGCGCATCCTGGGGCCGACGCAATGGATGGTGGCGATGGCCTTCAGGCCGGGGTGGTGGGCAATGGCACGGTGCATGGCGATCTCGTCCGGGCCAAGCTCCAGCATGTCGCCCAGAACGGCGATGCGGCGGCCGTCGCCGACGCTGCCCATGCCATGCGTGGGCCGGGCGGCGATCAGCACCTCCAGCGCGGCGGCCAGCGAGACGGGATTGGCGTTGAAGGCATCGTCGATCAGGTCGAAATGGGTTTCGTCCACGATGTCGAGGATGATGCGTTCGCGGGTGCCGCGGCCTGCGGGCGGGACCCAGCGGCCGATGTCATGCGCGGCCAGCACCGGATCGGCGCCCAGCGCGGCGGCGGCGGCCAGCGCACCCAGCGCGTTCAGCGCGAAATGGCGGCCGGGGGTGGCGACCTTGAAGAGGACGGGGCCTGCGGGCGTGGTGGCGCGGCAGACGGTGGCGCTGTCGCAGATCGTGGCGCTGTCCAGATGCCAGTCGGCCGCCGTTTCGCCGAAAGTGACGGCGGTGGCCCCGCTGTCGCGGGCCGCGCGGATCATCAGCGCCGAGGTGGACAGGTCGGCATTGACGATGGCCGTCCCGCCGGGTTCCAGCCCCTTGAAGATGCTGGCCTTTTCGGTGGCGATGCCGTCAAGGCCGTCGAATGCCTCAAGATGTGCGGGGGCGATGGTGGTGATCATCGCCACATGCGGCCGGGCCAGCCGGGCCAGCGGCTCGATCTCGCCAGGGTGGTTCATGCCGATCTCGATCACCGCATAATCGGCGTCCTGCGGCAGGCGGGCCAGCGTCAGCGGCACGCCCCAGTGATTGTTGTAGCTGGCTTCGGCGGCATGGACGCGGCCCTGACCGCCCAGCAGCGCGCGCAGCATGTCCTTGGTCGAGGTCTTGCCGACCGAGCCGGTGACGCCGATCACGCGGGCCTTGGCGCGGGCGCGGCCCGCAGCGCCAAGGTGTTCAAGAGCCTTCAGAACATCATCCACGATCAGCAGCGGCGCATCGGCGGGCAATCCGTCGGGGATGCGGCTGACCATGGCGGCGGCGGCCCCCTTCGCCAGCGCCTGCGCCACGAAATCATGCCCGTCGCGCGCATCGGTCAGGGCCACGAACAGATCGCCGGGTTGCAGGCTGCGGGTGTCGATCGAGACGCCGCTGGCCTGCCAGGCGGTTGTGCTGCGGCCCCAGGTGGCAGCGGCGGCGTCGAGGGCGGTCCAGAGGGTCATACCGATGCCTCTTGCAGCCGGCCGCGCCGGCGGGGGTTTTGCACCCCCGCACCCCCGCAGGATATTTTCGTTCTGAAAGAGGGAGATGTGGTCTTCATCAGATCAGCCCGTCCAGGGCGGCGACGGCGATGGAGGCCTGTTCCACATCGTCGAAGGGGAAGATGTCGCCCTTGATGACCTGGCCCGTCTCATGCCCCTTGCCCGCGATGAGAAGGGCGTCGCCGGGTTGCAGCGCATCGGTGGCGCGCAGGATCGCCTCGGCGCGGTCGCCGACCTCGTTGGCGTCCGGGCAGGCGGCAAGGATGGCGGCGCGGATCAGGGCGGGGTCTTCGCTGCGCGGGTTGTCGTCGGTGACATAGAGGACATCGGCATTGTCGCGGGCGGCGGCCCCCATCAGCGGCCGCTTGGTGGTGTCGCGGTCGCCACCCGCGCCGAAGGCGACGATCAGGCGGCCCATCACATGCGGGCGCAGCGCACGCAGCGCGGTTTGCAGCGCATCGGGGGTATGGGCGTAGTCGACGAAGACCGAGGCACCGTTCCGGCGTGTCGCCGCCAGTTGCATCCGGCCGCGCACGCCGGTCAGGCGCGGAAGGGTTGCCAGCACGGCGGCGGCCTCGTCTCCGGCCGCGATGGCAAGACCGGCGGCAAGGGCGACATTCTCGGCCTGGAAGGCGCCGATCAGGTTCAGCCGGGTCTGGACCGCCTGCCCCTGCCAGAGATAGCGCACCTCTTGCCCGGTCGCATCGGGGCGGGTGGCGGTGATCTGGAGATCGGCCCCCTGCCCCTTGCCCACGGTCAGCAGCCTGAGGCCGCGGTTCAGCGCCAGTTCGGCGATGTCGGAGCCATGCGCGCCGTCGAGATTGACCACCGCCACGCCGTCGGGCGGCAGGAGGCGGGTGAAAAGGCCCGCCTTGGCCTGAAGATAGGCCTCCATCGTGTGATGATAGTCGAGGTGGTCCTGCGTCAGGTTGGTGAAGCCGGCCGCGCGCAGACGCACGCCTTCCAGCCGCCGCTGGTCGAGGCCGTGGCTGGATGCCTCCATCGCGGCATGGGTGATGCCTGCGGCAGCGGCCTCGGCCAGCATCCGGTGCAGGGTGACGGGGTCGGGCGTGGTATGCGACGAGGGCGCGGACCAGGCCCCTTCGACGCCGGTGGTGCCGATGTTGATCGCCTCGTGCCCCAGCGCGGCCCAGATCTGGCGGGTGAAGGTGGCGACGCTGGTCTTGCCGTTGGTGCCGGTGACGGCGACCATGCAATCAGGCTGTGCCGCGAACCACAGCGCCGCGGCATAGGCCAGCGCCTCGCGCGGGTCATCGGCGACGACAAGGGCGGCACCGGACGGGCCCAGCCGTTCCGAGGCGATGATCGCGCCCATCGGATCGGTCAGGATGGCGGCGGCCCCGGAATCGAGCGCGGTGGCGATGAAATCGGCACCATGGCGCAGGCTGCCGGGAAGCGCCGCGAACAGCATTCCGGGGGCAACGGCGCGGCTGTCGGCGGTCAGGCCGGTCAGCAGAGGGTTGCGCCCTTCGCGGGCGTTCAGCCCCAGGTCGGCCAGCCGTCTTGTCCCCGCCATGATCGTCCCCACGATGGCACCCGTTCAGTTCTTGGCGGCTGTTAGCGTGGTTTGGTCGGGAAGTTCAACCTTCGGCCGGAGGCCCATGATCGGGGCGATGCGGCGGACGATCTCGGCCGTGACGGGAACGGCGGTCCAGCCTGCGGTGCGCTTGGGTTTCGGGCCCGAGGTGTCGACAGGTTCGTCCAGCGTCACCAGCACCACATAGCGCGGGTCCGAGGCCGGGAAGACCGAAGCGAAGGTGTTGATCACCTTGTCCTTGTAATATCCGCCCGATTTCTTGGGCTTGTCGGCGGTGCCGGTCTTGCCCGCAACCTCATACCCCGGCACTTCGGCCAGGCTGGCCGTGCCGGTGGTGACGACCAGCCGCAGCATCTTGACCGCCTCATGCGCCACCCGTTCGGACAGGATGCGGGTGCCCTTGGCCGGGCCGGTCTGTTTCAGCAGCGTCGGTTTCACATAGATGCCGCCATTGCCGATGGCCGCATAGGCGGCGGCAAGGTGCATCGGGCTGGCCGACATGCCATGGCCGTATGAGGTGGTGATGGTCACGATCTCGGGCCATTTCTTCGGGATCAGCGGCCTGGCCCCCGGCGCCTCGATCAGCTCCAGCGGGGTCGGGTCGAAAAAGCCCAGCGATTTCAGGAAGGCCTGCTGGCGCAGCCCGCCGATCATCAGCGCGATATGCGCGGTGCCGACGTTGGAGGATTTGGCGATGACCTGGCTGACCGACAGGAGCGGACCATAGTTCTTGCCTTCGAATTCCTTGATCCTGTGCTTGCCCCAGGTCATCGGCGCATTGGCGTCGACCATGGTGTCGGGGTTGACGAGACCCAGTTCCATCGCCTGAGCGGCGGCAAAGATCTTGAAGGTGGAGCCGAGTTCGTAGACGCCCTGCACCGCGCGGTTGAACAGCGGGCTGTCCGACGGTTCGGCATCCTTCGACACCAGCGGCACCGGCCGGTCATTGGGATCGAATGTGGGGGCCGAGGCCATGGCGATGATCTCGCCGGTGTTCACATCCATGATGATCGCGGCACCGCCCTTGGCGTTCAGCGCGGTGATGCCGGCCTGAAGCACCTCTTCCACCGTGGCCTGAACGGTCAGGTCGATCGACAGTTGCAGGGGTTCGCCGCCCTGGGCGGGATCGCGCAGCCGGGCATCCATCGCTTTTTCGATACCGGCGGTGCCGATCACTTCGGCGGAATGCACGCCTTCGGCCCCGAAGGAATAGCCGCCAAGGATATGGGCCAGAAGGGTACCGTTGGGATAAAGCCGCATCTCGCGCGGGCCGAACAGCAGGCCGGGGTCGCCGATCTCATGCACCAGTTGCATCTGTTCGGGCGACATCACCTTGCGGATCCAGACAAAGCGGCGGCCGTCGGTAAACCGCTTTTCCAGCGCCCTGGCGTCAAGTTCGGGGAAGATCGCCGCCAGTTTCTGCGCGGTGCCCTTGGGGTCCACCATGTCCATGGGATGCGCATAAAGCGCGTGGGTGGTCATGTTGGTAGCCAGGATCCGGCCGTTGCGGTCGACGATGTCGGCGCGCTGCGCCACGATTTCCGCGCCCGGCGCGGATGCGACCGGCTCCATCGGGACCGAGGCGGCAAGATGGCCCATGCGGACGCCGATGGTCAGGAAGAAGGCGGCAAAACAGGCGGCCATCAGCCCCAGACGGGCGGCGGCACGGGTCTGGGTGCGTTCCTGGATCGCCTGCTGGCGGCGGTTGATGTTCTCGCGTTCGATCAGATCGGGATTGCTGCCTTCGGCACGGGCCTGAAGGATGCGGGCAAGCGGGCGAAGCGGTGTGCGCATGGTCAAAGCCCCCCGTCTGCGGCGGCGGCCACCGCTTCGGTCTGGTCGGCAAGCGTATCCTCGACCGAGGTCACGCCCGCGATGGTGTCGATCGGCCCGGTGATCGCCGGAACCTCGGGCACCGGGAAGGCCACCTGCGCCACGCTGCCGAACTGGCCCGGTTCCATCGGCATCAGCATCAGGCTGTCGAAGTTCAGGCCGACCAGCTCCCGCAGGCGGTCGGGGCGGTTGAGATAGGCCCATTCGGCGCGCTGCACCGACAGCGCCTCGCGCAGGCCGGCGATTTCCTGTTGCAGCCCGCGCACTTCGCGCAAGGTCGCCTGGGTGGCGTAATTCTCGCGGTAGGCCCAGAAGCCAAGGGCGATCAGGCCAAGGAAGGTCAGGACGTAAAGCACGGGGCGCATCTATCGGCGTCCTTTGCGGGCAAGGGTGGGCAGGCCCAGATCGGCCGGCGGGATGGCTTTGGCGGCGGCATCGGTGCGGATGCCGACGCGCAGTTTCGCGCTGCGGGAACGCGGATTGGCGGCCAGCTCGGTCGCATCCGCCGCAATGGCCTTGCGGGTGGCCATGGTGAAGCGCGCCGCCGCCTGCGCCGTGGCGGGGGCATATCGGTTGGCGGCGGGTTCGTGACCGGAGGCCAGCTGGAAGAACCGCTTGACGATACGGTCCTCAAGGCTGTGGAAGGTGACGACCGCCAGCCTGCCGCCCGGCTTCAGCGCCCGTTCGGCGGCGGCCAGCCCTTCGGCCAATTGGTCGAATTCGGTGTTCACCGCGATGCGGATGGCCTGGAAGCTGCGCGTCGCGGGGTGGCTTTGACCGGGTTTCGGGCGGGGAAGCTGGCGGGCGACGATCTCGGCCAGCCGCAGGGTGGTGGTGATGGCCCCCTTGGCGCGTTCCGCCACGATGGCGCGGGCGATGCGGCGCGAGGCGTGTTCCTCGCCGAAATGATAAAGGATGTCGGCCAGTTCGCCTTCGGCTGCGGCATTGACCAGATCGGCGGCGGAAGGCCCGTCCTGCGACATCCGCATGTCCAGCGGGCCGTCCTTCATGAAGGAAAAGCCGCGTTCGGCCTGATCCAGCTGCATGGACGACACGCCGAGGTCGAGGACCACACCGTCAAGCGGTTCGCCGCAAAGGTGATCGAGATCGGAAAAGGTGCCGTGCTTCAGGGTGATGGCGGGCATCCCGGCCAGCCAGCCGGCAGCCATCTGATGCGCCAGGGGATCGCGGTCGATGCCGATCACGCGGGCGGCCCCGGCGGCAACCAGACCGCGGGCATAGCCCCCCGCCCCGAAGGTGCCATCGCACCACAGGCCCGAAACCGGCGCGACCGCCTGCAAGAGCGGGGCCAGCAGGACAGGGACGTGCGGATCGGGCGGATCGGTCGGGGGGGCCATGGCAGCGGCGGACATCGCGTCACCCGCTGCGGCTGGCGCGGCCCACCAGGGTCAGCGGATCGGTGTCGTCGTCGTCCTCGTCGGCCTGTTCGGCCTCGTAGACTTCGCTGCGATACAGTTTGAACCGGTTGGTCGCCCCGGCAAAGACCGCCTCGCCGCCCTGGGTGGTCAGGTCGCTGCCCAGAAAGCCCATCTTCTCGCGCACTTTCTGCGGCAGGACGATGCGGCCGTCGGGTTCGATTTCCACCATGACCGAGCGGCTGATCAGATCGCGCTCGGCACGGTCGCGTTCGGGAGATCCAAGCTCCATCGCCTCGATCCGGGCGGCAAGGGCATCGGCCCCGGTCTTGGAATAGCATTCGACGAAACGCCGCGACTTGCCGCCGTAAACCATATACAGCCGCGCGCCGTTCTTTTCGCCTTTCTGGGGATCGTCGGCATCCAGAATGCGGCGGAAGGCCGCCGGGATCGACACCCGGGCCTTCTTGTCTACCGACTGGTAGATCTCGCCTCTGAACGCCTCAGCCATCTGTCCTGTGGCCTCTGCCAAAACCTGTTACGCACCCTGCGAATGAAAATGGGCGGATCGGACTGCTGCCACTGTCCGATCCGCCGCTGTCCCATCGCTGGGCGTCCAGCTACGCGCGCCACCTGGGGGAGATGTCTGCTCGCTCGCGCGCCGGATCTCTGTCGTCCGATGAAAGGGGCTGCCTGTATGAAGCTGCCTTATTCGCCTTGTTCGGGGTCTTTCGCCGCCCCTGCGTTTTGTTTGCCCGTCTCATCGTCCGTGGAGAAAGAAATGCATGGGATGGCATGGGATAGCAAGGGATTTTTCGGGACGCATGGCCCGACATTTAGTTCCAGAGCCCGCCGAAAAGCATCATCTGGTAGAGATTTTACCAATATCAGGATAATTCTTGGGGATCACGGCAGCGTGTTCCGCTAGATATTGTGTTGTGAGGTCGCGTCAGAATTTTTCCCACAAGATCCCAATATTTTTCTGGATCCAGGTCAGGCGCCCCACGATACGGCAGGGTTTCATGGCGATCTTGCAACCTGAGAGCATGGAATCAGTCGATGGAGCGCCCCGCTGAAGCACCATTTCCCATGAAATCCCAGGAGCGTGATTCGTTTCCGGGCCCGATCCGGGGCGGCCGGCTGCGGGTCCGGGTCAGCCGTGCCGCATCGGCCCAAGCAGACCGGCGCCAGCCGGGCGGCGGCATCGGGTGCGCTTTGCCGCCTTTGTGCTGCTGTTCGTCTATCCGCTGGTGACTGTGTTGCAGGTCGCGCTGATGGTGAGGGCGATGGACCGGGGGATCATCCCCTTCATCCCGACCCAGCTGCGGCGCGGGTTGTAAGCGGGCACCCGTCCGCGGGTCAGGCCATGCCGCCCGCGATCAGCCGGTGCGCCAGCCGGGCATAGGCCTCGGCGTTGGGGCCATCACCAGCGGCGATGGGGGTGCCCGCATCGCCGGCCTGCCGCACTTCCAGCGCCAGCGGCAATTCGCCTAGGAAGGGCAGGTCCAGCTTCGACGCCTCGGCCGCAACGCCGCCATGACCGAAGATATGCGCCTCATGCCCGCAGTTGGGGCAGATATAGGTGGACATGTTTTCAATCAGGCCCAGAACCGGGGTCTTCAGCTTGGCGAACATGTCGATCGCCTTGCGCGCATCCAGAAGCGCCACGTCCTGCGGGGTCGAGACCACCAGCGCCCCGGTCAGCTGGGTGCGCTGGCACAAGGTCAGCTGCACATCGCCGGTGCCGGGCGGCAGGTCGACGACCAGCACATCCAGCGTGCCCCAGGCCACCTGCCCCAGAAGCTGCTGCAAGGCCCCCATCAGCATCGGGCCGCGCCAGATCACCGCTTCATCCTCTTTCAGCATCAGCCCCAGCGACATCATTCTGACGCCATGCGCCTGCGCCGGGATGATGGTCTGGCCGTCCGGGCTGGCCGGGCGTTCGGTGACGCCCATCATCTTGGCCTGGCTGGGGCCAAGGATATCGGCATCGAGAAGACCGACCTTCCGCCCCTGCCGCGCCAGCGCCACCGCAAGGTTCGATGATACGGTGGATTTGCCCACCCCGCCCTTGCCGGAAGCCACCGCGATGATCCGCGCCACGCCCGAAACCTTCTGCGGCCCGCCCTGCTGCGCTGTGGGATGGCCGCCGATCTTCAGCTGCGGCGGCGGCTCTTTCTTCGCGGGGCCATGCGCCGTCATCACCACGCCGACCTGCGCCACGCCCGGCAGCGTCTTCAGCGCCGCCTCGACCTGCGGCTGCACCGGTGCCAGCAGACGGGCCTCGTCGGGGGTGGCCGCCTCGATCACGAAGCGGATCACGGTGCCGCCGGGGCCGTCCTCAAGGGTCAGCGCCCGAATCAGATCGCGTGACACCAGCGTGCCGCCGCCCGGCAGCGGGATAGTGTCGAGCCTGCCCAGAATGCTGTCGCGGGTGACGGACATCGGATAATTCCCCCTTGATCTGCGACCAAGGTGTTAGGCTTTGCCGGAAAGGGCAAGGGCTGTTGACCAAATGCTCAAAAATCCATCAAAGCCGTTCAAAACAATGACAAAATCATGACACTCAGCCATGCGGATGCTGCATGGCAGCATTGCGGAGCCGGTCATTGTGCAGGTGCAGCAAATGACCCAAGTTAGCGGCAACAGCAGGACAGAACGTCCGCAAGCGAAACGAACCCGAGGCTAGAGTATCATGGCTTACGTCACCACGACCCGAATTGCCGCCCCCAGCCGCGCCCGCCGTTCCACCGGCCTGATCGGCGCGCTGAAGACCGCCTTTGCACAACGCCGCGTCTATGCGCAGACGCTGGCCGAACTGAACCAGCTGAACGACCGCGAACTGGCCGATCTGGGCATCTCGCGGCTGTCGATCGCCCAGGTGGCCCACGAAGCCGCCTACGGCAGATAAGATTTCTTGCTCGGGCCCCACTCCTCCTCCCTCGGGGTCCATGGCAAAAGCGGCGCTGCCTCTCCTCCTCCCTGGCAGCGCCGCACTTTGAACGGCTTCGGTGGCTCTCTCTCCTCCCTCCCTGAGAGTCACTGGAACAGCGGCGGCACCCTCTCTTCCTCCCTCGGGTGCCGCCGCGACAGGATAGATTTCGGCGGCCCTCTCCTCCTCCCTCGGGCCGACGGAACCAGCGACGGTGCCACTCCTCCTCCCTCGGCACCGTCGCACCCTTTGCGGGCCGCACGGCCCAGGATTTCGGCGGCCCCTCCTCCTCCCTCGGGCCGACGGAACAAGCGGCGCTGCCTCTCCTCCTCCCTCGGCAGCGCCGCCCCTTTCCTTTCCCCGCGCCGCCCCCGATAGTCCGCCCCGGTCCCGTGGCGGAGGTTTTCATGCGCGCATCCCTGATCTCGGCCGCCTTCGTCGCGGCGCTGGTCGGCTATGGCTCCACCATCTCGCTGGTGCTGGCCGCGGCGGCGGCGGTCGGCGCGACCGAGGCCCAGACGGCAAGCTGGGTGCTGGCGGTCTGTCTGGCCAAGGCGGTGGGGGCGGCGGTGCTGTCCAGCTGGCACCGGGTGCCGGTGGTGCTGGCCTGGTCCACCCCCGGCACCGCGCTGGTGGCGGCGACAACCGGTATCAGCATCCATCAGGCGGTCGGGGCCTTCGTGCTGACCGGCGTGCTGATCGCCCTTACCGGGCTGCTAAAGCCGCTGGGCCGGGCGGTGGCGATGATCCCCGACGGGATTTCCGGCGGCATGCTGGCCGGCGTCCTTCTGCCCTTCGTGCTGAAGGGCGCGGGCGCGGCGCAGGCGGCCCCGGTCCTGGTGCTGCCCATGGTGGCGGTCTTTGCGCTGGTGCGGCTGAAGAACCCCGCCGTCGCCGTCATCGCGGCACTGGCGGCCGGGCTGGCGCTGGCCTTCGGCACCGGACAGGCCGACTGGCCCGCGCTGGCGCTGCCGCTGCCCCGGCTGACCTTCATCGCGCCCGAATTCGACATGGGCGTCGTGGTCGGGCTGGCGCTGCCGCTGTATCTGGTGACGATGGCCAGCCAGAACCTGCCCGGCTTCGCCACCATGCGGGCGGCGGGATACGAACCGCCGGTGCGGGCGGCGCTGGGGGTGACGGGGATCGTATCGGCGATCTCGGCGCTGTTCGGCGCCCATACCACCAGCATGGCGGCGATCACGGCGGCGATCTGCATGGGGCCGGATGTGCATCCGGTCAAGGAAGAACGCTGGAAGGTCGGCCTCGCCTATGCGGTGTTCTGGGGCCTGCTGGGCCTGATGTCGCCGGCGATCCTGACGCTGCTGGCCGCCCTGCCGCTCCAGGTGATGCTGGCACTGGTGGCGCTGGCGCTGCTGGGGGCGCTGACCGGCGCGCTGGCCGGGGCCATGGCCCTGCCGGACCAGCGCCTTGCCGCCACGCTGACGCTGGTCGTCACGGCGGCGGGGGTGCCGTTTCTGGGCATCGGGGCCGCCTTCTGGGGCCTGCTGGCGGGGATTGCGATTCACGCGCTGGAGCAGGCAGGCCGCAAGGGCTGAGCCTGCGCAACCCTCGAACCGCAGCTGGGGGCGCTTCGCCCCCCAAACCCCCCGAGGATATTTGCAGAAGGGAAAGGTGACGGTTTTCGGCTTTCCCTTCCTGAAATATCCCCGCCGGAGGCAAAATCGCCGAGCCGGTTGCGCGGAACGCGCAGAGGCGAGACGGGGAACCCGCGGCCGCAAGGCCGCTCCGCCTAGAACGGAACTTCATCGGCCAGATCGGCGGGCATCACGAACCGGGCGACGATCTTCTTTTCTCCCGCTTTGTCGAAGCGGATGTCCAGCTTGTCGCCTTCGATCCCCGTCACCCGGCCATAGCCGAACTTGCTGTGGAACACCCGGTCGCCGACGGTATAGGCGCTGTCGGCGCTCAGGTCGATGGTCATGGTCCGCGCCTCGCGCGGCTGGGCCACGGGCCGGGTGCCCTGCCGGTCCTGCAGGCGGCGCCAGCCGGGGGAATTGTAGACATCGGCCTTGGCCACGCGATCTTCCAGGCCCGACCCGAAACCGCTGCCGAACCCCGGTGCCGCCGCGCCATAGCCGCCGCCCATCAGGCCGGGCGGCGTCAGCACCTCGACATGATCCTGCGGCAGTTCGTCGATGAACCGGCTGGGCATCTGGCTTTGCCACTGGCCATAGACCCGGCGGTTCGACGCAAAGGAAATGGTGCAGATCTCTTCGGCCCGCGTGATGCCGACATAGGCCAGGCGGCGCTCTTCCTCGATCCCCTTCAGCCCGGATTCGTCGATGCTGCGCTGGCTGGGGAACAGGCCGTCTTCCCACCCCGGCAGGAATACCACCGGGAATTCCAGGCCCTTGGCCGCATGCAGGGTCATGATGCTGACCTTCTCGCCCGCTTCTTCGGAATCGTTGTCCATGATCAGGCTGACATGTTCCAGAAAGCCCTGCAGGCTGTCGAACTGTTCCAGCGCCTTGACCAGCTCCTTCAGGTTTTCCAGCCGCCCCTCGGCCTCGGGCGTCTTGTCGTTCTGCCACATCGAGACATAGCCGGACTCCTCAAGGATCACCTCGGCCAGCCGGACATGGGTCAGGTCGCTGTTCGGCGGCGTATCGGGCAGCAGCGGTTCGATCACCGCATCGGCCACCGGCGCGCGGGCGGTGCGGATGGCGTCGTGCCAGCGGTCCACCGCCTCGACAAACACCCGCAGCTGCGCCCCGCCCTTGCCGCCGATGCCGCCCGAGGCGACCAGAGAGCGCGCGCCTTCCAGAAGGCTCATCCCCAGGCCCCGCGCTTCGCGCTGAATCTCCTGCTGCGCCTTGTCGCCAAGGCCGCGGCGGGGCAGGTTCACCACCCGTTCGAAGGCCAGATCGTCATCGGGCGACACCGCCAGCCGGAAATAGGCCATGGCATCGCGGATTTCGGCGCGTTCATAGAACCTTGGCCCGCCGATCACGCGATAGGGCAGGCCGATGGTCAGGAAGCGGTCTTCAAAGGCGCGCATCTGGTGGCTGGCGCGCACAAGGATGGCCTGCTTGTCCAGCGACATCGGTGCCCGGCCACGGGTGCCGCGCTGGAGGGATTCGACTTCCTCGCCGATCCAGCGCGCCTCTTCCTCGCCGTCCCAATGGCCGATCAGGCGGACCTTCTCGCCCTCCTGCGCCTCGGTCCACAGGGTCTTGCCCAGACGGTCGGCATTGGCGGAAATCACCCCGCTGGCGGCGGCAAGGATATGCGGGGTGGAGCGGTAGTTCTGTTCCAGCCGGATCACGACCGCGCCGGGGAAATCCTTTTCGAACCGCAGGATATTGCCCACCTCGGCCCCGCGCCAGCCATAGATCGACTGGTCGTCGTCGCCGACGCAGCAGATGTTGTGATGCGCCTGCGCCAAGAGCCGCAGCCACAGGTACTGGGCGACGTTGGTATCCTGATATTCGTCGACAAGGATATAGCGGAACCAGCGCTGGTATTGCGCCAGCACGTCGGGGTGTTTCTTGAAGATTTCCACGCAATGCAGGAGCAGGTCGCCGAAATCGCAGGCGTTCAGGCTGCGCAGGCGGTCCTGATATTCGGCGTAGATCTCGGTGCCGATGTTGTTGTAGGCGCCGCCTTCGGACGAGGGCACCCGGCCGGGCGTCAGCGCCCGGTTCTTCCAGCCGTCGATCAGCCCGGCCAGCATCCGGGCGGGCCAGCGCTTGTCGTCGATGTTGCGGGCGGCGATCAGTTGCTTAAGCAGGCGCAGCTGGTCGTCGGTGTCGAGGATGGTGAAACTGGGTTTCAGCCCGACCAGTTCGGCATGGCGGCGAAGGATCTTGACCGACAGCGAATGGAAGGTGCCCATCCAGGGCATGCCTTCGGCCACATCGCCCAACATGCGGACGACGCGGGATTTCATTTCGCGCGCGGCCTTGTTGGTGAAGGTCACGGCAAGGATTTCGTTCGGGCGGGCGCGGCCCATGGTCAGCAGATGCGCGATGCGGGCGGTCAGCGCCTTGGTCTTGCCGGTGCCGGCCCCGGCCAGCATCAGGACCGGGCCGTCCAATGCCTCGACCGCCGCGCGTTGGGCGGGGTTCAGGTCGTCAAGATACGGGGCCGGGCGCGCAGCCATTGCCCGCTGCGACAGCGGGGCTGTCGGAGGGGTGGGCGCATTCAGCGGATCGGAGTCATCCCATCGGGTCATTCCGACAGGATAGCCGGGCTTTGCGGCAAGGGAAAGCGTTGTTCTTGTATTGTTCAGGCTCAGGGCGCAACACAGGCCAGCGCGCGACCGCGGGTGGGCGCATGCAACGTTGCGCAGAGGCTCTTTATGGTGCGGCCTCTCCCATGGGTGGAGCAGGGAACTGCCGGCACAGAAGCGCCCGCCCCCCAATTCTGTAACGGGGGGCGGTCGGGCGCTGGCCGGGGGCGCGTGGCGCGCCTGTTAATCCGGCGGGGACTTCGGCTCGACCGACGGCACTACGGGGCCGGATATTCCCGCCGCATGCCTTCGGAAAACCGGCCGAACAGCCGGGCGAAGCTGGCGATATCCTCCTCGGACCAGTCGGCGAACAGCCGCGACAGCCGCTGCCATTTCGCCGCAAGGAAAGCCTGCATCAGCGCGGTACCCCGGTCGGTGGGGGTCAGGATAGAGCGGCGGCCGTCTTCCTGGCTGACGCCGCGCGCCACCAGCCCGCGGTCGACCAGATCGGCGGCGATGCGACTGGCGCGCGACGGATCAAGGCACAGCTCTTCGGCCAGCAGGCCGACGGTGGGTTCCTGCGGCGCGGGCCGACCATAGCCGCCGCGGATGCGCAGCAGCGCCGACAGGGCGTGGAACTGCGACACTTCCAGCCCGGTCTCCAGTTCCCGCATCAGCGCCTGGGGCATGTCCCCCTTCATCACCCGGCGGACATAAAGGAAATTCTCGGCGTCGAAGTCCAGCAGCGCGGCGATGGCACCGGGGGCGAAGCCCTGCCCCGCCAGCAGGTCGGAGACCAGCGCGCGATAGGCGGGCGAGCCCTTGCCGGAGGGGGGGGCTGAGGCGGGCCGATGGGAAGGGGATGCGTCGGTCATGTCGGCGTGATGGCGCAGATGCATGCCAATGTCAATATATTGCTAACAACATTTATATGTTATTGACACACATTTGCCCGCAAGGCATGTAACCTGCATCCCGGAATCCGAATTTTCGCAGCGAGTCGCCCATGTCTTCCCCGCTTTCCCCGCCTGCCCCGTCACCCGTGCAGGGCGCATCCTCTGTCCGGGTCGTCATCGGCTCGGTCGCGGTTCTGCTGCTCTTGGCGGCGCTGGACCAGACCATCGTGTCGACCGCGCTGCCGACCATCGTGGCCGATCTGGGGGGCCTGGATCACCTGAGCTGGGTGGTCACGGCCTATATCCTGGCCTCGACCATCGTGGCGCCGCTTTATGGCAAGCTGGGCGATCTTTATGGGCGGCGGAAGATGGTGATCGTCTCTGTCACCGTCTTTCTGACCGGATCGGTGCTGTGCGGGCTGGCGCAGAGCATGGAGTTCCTGATTGCCGCCCGCGCCTTGCAGGGGCTGGGTGGCGGCGGCCTCTTCGTGCTGGCGCTGTCGATCATCGCCGATGTGCTGCCGCCCAAGGATCGCGGCAAGGTGCAGGGCGTCTTTGCCGGGGTGTTCGGCGTGTCGTCGGTGATCGGGCCGCTGATCGGCGGCTGGTTCGTCGAGGTGGCCAGCTGGCACTGGATCTTCTACGTCAACCTGCCATTCGGCCTTGCGGCACTGGCCGGGTTCATCTGGGGCTTTCATGCCCCCGCCGAGCGGGTGGAGCATCGGATCGACTGGGCGGGCGCGGCGCTGTTGTCGCTGGCGCTGGGGTCGCTGATCCTTGTCACCTCGCTGGGCGGGCGGTCCTTCGGCTGGGGCAGCCCGATTGCGCTGGGGCTGATCGCGCTGTCGGCCCTGTCGCTGGCCGCGTTCCTCTGGGCCGAGACGCGGGCGGCCGAGCCGGTGCTGCCGCTGGATCTGTTCCGTGGCAATGTGTTCAACGTCACCTCGGCCATCGGTTTTGTCGCGGGGGCGATGATGTTCGGCACCGTCACCTTCATGCCAGTCTGGTTGCAGATCGCGCGCGGGGCCAGCCCGACGCAATCGGGATGGGAGATGATCCCGCTGACGCTGGGGATCCTTGCGGCCTCGACGGTCTCGGGGAATTATATGGGCCGGACCGGGCGCTACCGCATCCTGCCGCAGGTGGGGCTGGCGGTGGCGGCGCTGGGGATGGCGGTGCTGACGCAGCTGTCGCCCGACCTGCCGAATCTGTTGCTGTGGGCCGCCCTCCTGGCCATCGGCATCGGGATGGGCACGATCTTTCCCGTGGTCACGACGGCGGTGCAGAACACCGTGCCGCGCCACCAGATCGGCACGGCCACGGCGGCGGGGCTGATGTTCCGGCAGGTCGGCGGGTCGATCGCGGTGGCCGCCTATGGCGCGATCTTTGCCGCCGGGGTGGCGGCCAGCCTGGGGGCTGCGGGCACGGGCGCGGTGCATGTGGCGGAGTTGGGCCCGCAGATGATGGCGGGGCTGGACGCGGCGGACCGGGCGATGGTGGGGCAAGCGGTGTCCGACAGCCTGCGGCCGGTGTTCTGGATCAGCCTGGTGCTGGTGGGAATCGGCTTCGCGCTGACCTTCATCCTGCGTGAGGTGCCGCTGGTGAACCGGGTGGTGCCGAAGGGCGAATAGGCCCTTTGCACCTGCAAAGACCGGCCTGCATATTTCGCAAAATTTGCAGGCCATGTCGTCCCGCGCACTTGCGCTGCACCGCAGCACCCCTAGAGTGACCGCAGAAAAGCGCCAGTCTGGGGAAACGGCCGATGCCCGAGTTCAAGAAGATTCTTGTCGCCAACCGGGGCGAGATCGCCATCCGCGTGATGCGCGCCGCCAATGAGATGGGCAAGAAGACGGTCGCCGTCTATGCCGAGGAAGACAAGCTGTCGCTGCACCGCTTCAAGGCGGACGAGGCCTATCTGATCGGCGAGGGCCTGTCGCCGGTGGGCGCCTATCTGTCGATCCCCGAGATCATCCGGGTGGCGCGAATGGCCGGGGCGGATGCCATCCATCCGGGCTATGGCCTGCTGTCGGAGAACCCCGATTTCGTCGAGGCCTGCGATGCGGCGGGCATCACCTTCATCGGCCCGCAGGCGGCAACGATGCGGGCCTTGGGCGACAAGGCTTCGGCCCGCAAGGTGGCCATCGCGGCGGGCGTGCCGGTGATTCCGGCGACCGATGTGCTGGGCGATGACATGGCGCTGGTGAAGAAACAGGCCCGCGAGATCGGCTATCCCTTGATGCTCAAGGCCAGCTGGGGCGGCGGCGGGCGGGGGATGCGGCCGATCGCCTCCGAGGACGAGCTGGAAGCCAAGGTCCGCGAAGGTCGGCGCGAGGCCGAGGCCGCCTTCGGCAACGGCGAAGGCTATCTGGAAAAGATGATCCTGCGCGCCCGGCATGTCGAGGTGCAGATCCTGGGCGACAAGGCGGGCAATGTCTGGCACCTGTGGGAACGGGATTGCACCGTGCAGCGGCGCAACCAGAAGGTCGTCGAACGCGCCCCCGCGCCCTATCTGAGCCAAGACCAGCGCGAGGCGGTCTGCGAGATGGCCCGCCGCATCTGCGCCCATGTGAATTACGAATGCGCGGGCACCGTCGAATTCCTGATGGATATGGATTCGCAGGACTTCTACTTCATCGAGGTGAACCCGCGCGTGCAGGTGGAACATACCGTCACCGAGGAAGTGACCGGCATCGACATCGTGCAGGCCCAGATCCTGATCGAGGAAGGCAAGTCGCTGGCCGAAGCCACCGGCGTGGCGGATCAGGCCGGGGTGAAGCTGAACGGCCATGCCGTGCAGTGCCGCGTCACGACCGAAGATCCGCTGAACAACTTCATCCCCGATTACGGGCGGCTGACGGCGTACCGCAGCGCCACCGGCAACGGCATCCGGCTGGACGGCGGCACGGCCTATGCCGGGGGCGTGATCACGCGGTATTATGACAGCCTTCTGGTCAAGGTGACGGCCCATGCCCAGACGCCGGAAAAGGCGATTGCCCGCATGGACCGGGCCTTGCGCGAATTCCGCATCCGCGGCGTGGCGACGAATATCGAATTCGTCATCAACCTGCTGAAACACCCCACCTTTCTGGACTATTCCTATACCACCAAATTCATCGACACTACGCCCGCACTGTTCGCCTTCAAGAAGCGGCGCGACCGGGCGACCAAGATCCTGCTCTATATCGCCGACATCACCGTGAACGGCCACCCCGAGACGGCGGGCCGGGCAAGGCCCCCGGCCGAAGTGCGCGCCCCGAAACCGCCCGCACCCATGGGCGAACCGGCGATGGGCACCCGTAACCTGCTGGAGCAGAAGGGCCCGCAGGCGGTGGCGGACTGGATGCGGGCACAGAAGAAGATGCTGATCACCGACACCACCATGCGCGACGGGCATCAGTCGCTGCTGGCGACACGGATGCGGTCGATCGACATGATCAGGGTCGCGCCCGCCTATGCCGCCAATCTGCCGCAGCTGTTCAGCGTGGAATGCTGGGGCGGGGCCACCTTCGACGTGGCCTACCGCTTCTTGCAGGAATGCCCCTGGCAGCGGCTGCGCGACCTGCGCGCCGCGATGCCGAACCTGATGACGCAGATGCTGCTGCGGGCGTCGAACGGGGTGGGCTATACCAACTACCCGGACAATGTTGTTCGATCCTTCGTAGCCCAGGCGGCAAAAACCGGGGTTGATGTGTTCCGCGTGTTCGATTCCCTCAACTGGGTCGAGAACATGCGCGTCGCCATGGATGCGGTGGTCGAGGCCGGGAAGCTGTGCGAGGGGACGATCTGCTACACCGGCGACATGCTGAACCCGGATCGGGCGAAATATGACCTGAAGTATTACATCGACCGCGCGCAGGAACTTAAATCCGCCGGCGCGCATGTGCTGGGTCTGAAGGATATGGCGGGGCTCTTGAAGCCCGCCGCCGCCCGCGTTCTGGTCAAGGCGCTGAAGCAGGAGGTCGGCCTGCCGGTGCATTTCCACACCCACGACACCAGCGGTGCGGCGGCGGCGACCATCCTGGCCGCCTGCGATGCCGGGGTGGATGCGGTGGATGCGGCAATGGATGCCTTCTCGGGCGGCACCTCGCAGCCCTGCCTTGGCTCGATCGTCGAGGCCTTGCGCCACACCGACCGCGACACCGGGCTGGACATCGGGGCGATCCGGCGGATCTCCAACTACTGGGAAGGGGTGCGGGCGCAATATGCGGCCTTCGAATCCGGTCTGCCCGCGCCCGCGTCAGAGGTCTATCTGCACGAAATGCCCGGCGGCCAGTTCACCAACCTCAAGGCGCAGGCGCGGTCCTTGGGGCTGGAGGAGCGTTGGCACGAAGTGGCGCAGGCCTATGCCGATGCCAACCGGATGTTCGGCGATATCGTGAAGGTCACGCCCAGTTCCAAGGTGGTCGGCGACATGGCGCTGATGATGGTGGCGCAGGGGCTGACCCGCGCGCAGGTCGAGGATCCGGCGGTCGACGTGGCCTTCCCGGATTCGGTCGCAGACATGCTGAAGGGCAACCTTGGCCAGCCGCATGGGGGCTGGCCCGAGGGCATCCTGAAGAAGGTGCTGAAGGGCGAGGCCCCGCTGACCGAACGGCCCGGCAAGACGCTGCCGCCGGTCGATCTGGAGGCGGTGCGGGACAAGGTTTCGGCCGAGCTGAACGGGTTCACCGTCGATGACGAGGATCTGAACGGCTATCTGATGTATCCCAAGGTCTTTCTGGATTACATGGGCCGCCACCGCGCCTATGGCCCGGTGCGGACCCTGCCGACCCATGCCTTCTTCTACGGCATGCAGCCGGGCGACGAGATCACCGCCGAGATCGACCCCGGCAAGACGCTGGAAATCCGTCTTCAGGCGGTGGGCGAGACCACCGAGGATGGCGAGGTCAAGGTGTTCTTCGAGCTGAACGGCCAGCCGCGGGTGATCCGGGTGCCGAACCGCGCGGTCAAGGCCAAGACCGCCGCCCGCCCCAAGGCCGCCGAGGGCAACCCGCTGCACATCGGCGCACCGATGCCGGGGGCGGTCGCCTCGGTCGCGGTCACGGCGGGGCAGAAGGTGCGGGCGGGCGATCTTCTCCTGACCATCGAGGCGATGAAGATGGAAACCGGCCTGCACGCCGACCGTGAAGCCGTGGTGAAGGCGATCCACGTCACCCCCGGCGCACAGATCGAGGCCAAGGATCTGCTGGTGGAGCTGGAGTGACCCTGCCCTTGCCGGTCCGGCCGACGGTGCAGGCCGTGCGCCCTGCCCCGTCGGCCCCGGAATTTTCCGCCGCCGCGCGTGTTTTCCCCCTTGCGCCGGCCCCGCCACCTGACTAGATCACCGCCTGTCCAGACGGTGCGGGCGTAGCTCAGGGGTAGAGCATAACCTTGCCAAGGTTAGGGTCGTGAGTTCGAATCTCATCGCCCGCTCCATCCGGACCAGACGAAAGGGCGTCCCTCAGGGGGCGCCCTTTGTCTTTTCTCCCTCCTCGTCGCCTCCGGCGCTTGTCGGAGATTGCACGGACAAGACGAAGGCGCCGGACGCACCGTTCCCCCTTGCACCCCTCTTTGCCATCGGCTATTCCCCCGCCACGGAGTGCGGGCGTAGCTCAGGGGTAGAGCATAACCTTGCCAAGGTTAGGGTCGTGAGTTCGAATCTCATCGCCCGCTCCAGTCGACAAGGGCACCCCTGCGGGTGCCCTTCGTCTTTTCCGGGACTTGCCCGGAGCGGCCCGAGGGTTTACCAGCCGCAGGGACAGCGACGGAGCATCCCATGCGCAAGGCCGAGATCAGCCGCAAGACCGCCGAGACCGCGATCACCGTCGCGGTGAACCTGGACGGGACCGGGACATACCGGAACCAGACCGGCGTCGGCTTCTTCGATCACATGCTGGACCAGCTGGCCCGCCACAGCCTGATCGACCTGACGGTCGAGGCGAAGGGCGATCTGCACATCGACGATCACCACACGGTCGAGGATGTCGGCATCGCGCTGGGGCAGGCGCTGGCAAAGGCGCTGGGCGACAAGGCCGGCATCCGGCGTTACGGCCATTTCCGGCTGGCGATGGACGATGCGCAGGTGGCCTGCGCGCTGGACCTGTCGGCCCGGCCCTATCTGGTCTGGACCCTGCCCTTTCCGACGGCGAAGATCGGCAGCTTCGACACCGAACTGGTGCGCGAGTTCTTTCAGGCCCTTGCCACCCATGGCGGCATCACCCTGCATGTCGACCTGATCCACGGGCTGAACAGCCACCACATCGCCGAGGCCTGTTTCAAGGCCGTCGCCCGCGCCCTGCGCGAGGCGGTGGAACCCGATCCGCGGCTGAAGGGCGCGCTTCCCAGCACCAAGGGCGCGCTGTGAGAGGCTTGCGAATTTTCGTCGAAAATTCGGGCACCCGGATGGTCCGGCCATGCCGCTGACGGTTCTGGTCGATTACGACAGCGGCAATCTGCATTCCGCCGAAAAGGCGTTTCAGCGCATGGCGGCCGAGGTCGGCGGCGGCGAGGTGCTGGTCACGTCGCGCCCCGAGGATGTTGCCCGCGCCGACCGCATCGTTCTGCCCGGCGACGGGGCCTTTCCGGCCTGCCGCGCGGCGCTGGGGGCGCATGGCGGGCTTTACGAAGCGATCGAGGAAGCAGTGCGCGTCCGGGCGCGGCCCTTCCTTGGCATCTGCGTCGGTATGCAGATGCTGGCCAGTTGGGGCCGGGAATACCGCGACACGCCGGGCTTTGACTGGATCGGCGGCGAGGTGCTGCGGATCGCCCCCGCCGATCCGGCGTTGAAGGTGCCGCACATGGGCTGGAACGATCTGGTCCTGTCCGGCGCGCATCCGGTTCTGGCCGGGCTGGAGACCGGCGACCATGCCTACTTCGTGCATTCCTATCATTTTCTGGTGCAGGATCCGGCACATCTTCTGGCCCATGCCGATTATGCCGGGCCGATCACCGCCATCGTCGGGAAGGACACCATCATCGGCACCCAGTTCCATCCCGAGAAAAGCCAGGCGCTTGGCCTGCGGCTGATCGGGAATTTCCTGCGCTGGACCCCCTGAGCGCCCCCCGAGCGGCGATCAGTCCCAGAGACGCGGCTCGGCGAATTCGATGGAATTCCCGGCCGGATCGCGGATGTAGAGCGAGCGAGCCCCGCCGGGCCATTCGAATTCCGCCTCGATGGCGATGCCCGCAGCGGTGAAGACCGCGCGCCAGCGGGCAATCTCGTCCCGGCTGGCGGCGAAACACAGATGACCGGGGCCTTGGGCACCATGCGTCGGCACCGGCAGCGCGGGATTACTGCCGCCGATGGCGGTCGCGGCCGGGTTGAACAGCAAAAGGATGCCGCCAGCGGCGCGGAAGAACACATGCCGCCCCTCGACCCGGCCCAGAACCGGCAGGCCCAGAAGGCCGCCATAGAAGGATTCGGCCGCCGCCAGATCATCGGCATAAAGCGCGGTTTCCAGGATGGTCAGCACGGTCATGGGCCAAGGCTGGGACACAGGCGCGGCGGGGTCAAGCCCGGCCGACCCGGCGCTGCGACGGGACAGCGCAAGTCTTGCGTGAATTCGTCGTCAATCCTGACCTGGCAACAGCCGTGCCGCTTTGCCGAAGCGCGGAGCGAAGGCAGTCTGACAGTCTTTTCGATCTGTTCTTTCGAGGTGTCTCATGATCCTGCAAGCCGTAACTCCACCGCTTTCCGCCAACAAGCCGCCCGCCCCCATGACCACGATCGTGCTGCATGCCACGGCGGGCAGCACGGCGCGCTCCAGCATCGACTGGCTACGCTCGCAAGGGTTGGGTTATCATTTCATCATCGCCCGCGACAGCAAGGACACGGCCAGCACGGCCAAGGCCGATGGATCGCAGTCCATCGTCTATCACTGCGTCTCGACCGGGCATTGGGTGTCGCATGTCGGATCGCATATCCCGCTGCCCGGCGGGCATCGTGCCAACCGGATCGGCATCGGCATATCTCTGGCCAACCGCCAGAACGGAGAGCCCTATACGGCAGCGCAGATCACGGCGCTGGACGAGGTGATCGCGCTGGTCAGGAAACAGCGGCCCTCGGTGACGCATCTGACCACCCATGCGGTGATCCAGCCCTGGAACCGGCGTGACCCGATGCAGATCGACGCCAAGGCGCTCGCGAAAGCCCATGGCCTGATCTGGTTCGAGCCGACGGCGGATCAGATTGCCGCCTACAAGCCCAAGCCGATCAAGAAGCCCAAGTGACCCCGCATACGGGCGGCTGTGCATCCCGTACCGCCGCCCGCCCTGCCGTCTGCTTCCGTCACCCGCCGCCGCAGCGCCTGCAGGCGCGGAAGCCTGCCGCCTCGGCCTCGGCCCGCGTGGCGAAGATACGGGTATTCTGCGGCAACGGCCGCGCGGGGCAGCCGTCACGGCAATGGATGCCGGTGGTGACGACGGCCCAGACCAGCCCTGTAGGCCGCTCCGTCTGATGCGCCTGCCACTCTGCCGCCGTTACCGCGCGGCCCGTCTTGCGTCTTTCTGCCGTGCCAGCCATCGCCCGATCCTTCCGTCCATTGCCATCAATCCTGCCGCGATCAGCAGAAAGCCAAGGATGTGCCGCGGCTCCAGCCGCTCTCCCAGCACCAGCGCCCCCAGGGCCGCCGCGCTGACCGGGATCAGGAAGGTTACAAGCGACAGGTTGGTCGCACCCGCAGTGGCCAGCAGCCGGAAATAGATCAGATAGGCCAGTGCCGTTGACAGGGCGGCCATGGCCAGCACCGCCAGCACCGGCCCTGCCCCCGGCGTCGGCATCGCCCAGGGACGGTCGACCAGCAGCCATACGGGCGTCAGCAGCAGCGTCGCGGCGGCGGTCTGGCCGAAGGCGGTGGCCAAGGGTGGCACACCCATGCGGCGGAAGCGTCGGCCCCAGACGCCCGCCAACCCGTAGGACAGCGCCGCGCCAAGGCAGGCCAGGATCGCCAGCATCTCGCCACCCGCAGCGCCGCCACCGCCCATCATCACCGCAACCCCGGCAAAGCCGAAGCCCAGACCGGCGGCCTTGGCCGGGGTGATCCGTTCATCGGCGGTGAAAAGATGTGCCACCACCACGGTCCACAGCGGTGTCGTCGCATTGACGATGGCGGCAAGGCCCGAATCGATCCGGCCCTGTGCCAGCACGAACAGCGTGAAGGGCACCGCATTGTTCAGAAGTCCCATCACCAGAACCGCCGCCCAGGCCCGACGCGGCAGCGCGCCGCCAGGCGCGCCCGATTTTTCGTCGAAAAATCGTGCCCTTGCCACAAGCACCGCGCCCAGGATCAGCGCCGCCACCGCCACCCGCCCCCAGACGATGCCCAGTGCCGGCAGGCCGCGCAGCGCCAGTTCGACGAAAAAGAACGACCCTCCCCACAACAGGGAGAGGGTCATGAGCAACATCCACTGGGAACGGGTCATCGGGGTCTCCTTGCCCCCTTGGTAAGCGGGACCGAAGACGGGCGCGACCCGGAAGCTGCGGTTACTTCACCCGCGTCCAGGTGCCGCCATCCCGGCAAATCCCCAGCACGCAGCCCTTGACCGCAAGACTGTTGCCAGTCAGCTGCATCTCGCTGTTATAGGTCTTGTCGCGGTCGGGCGAATAGATCTTGCCGTCGTCATAAAAGCCGTCGCCATAGGGCACCATGTCCCAGATGATCTTCTTGCCGACGTTGTCGCTGTCGATCTTCTTGCCCGATCCGTCAAAGGCGGTGACAAGCGTGCCACAGATCTTGGCACCGCAGGTGGTGACTTTGACATGGCCATAATTGCCGTTGTCATCGGGCTTGGTCTTCCAGGTGCCCTCGACCGGATCGGCGAAAGCGGCGGTGCCCAGCATGGCCAGCGCGGCGGCGATTGCAAACGTCTTCATCGGGTTCTCCTCCCCTGAACCATATGCGCCATGCTTTGCGCCACTGCCCTTGCCGATCAAGCGTGACGTTGGGTCCCTTTCCTTTGTGCGCAGGCCGTGGCATGGGGCGCGGCACCAAAGACCGGAGGCCGCCATGATCCTTTACCCCGCCATCGACCTGAAAGACGGCAAATGCGTGCGCCTTCTGCGCGGCGACATGCAGGCGGCGACGGTCTTCGGCGAAGATCCGGCGGCGCAGGCGGCGGCGTTTCAGGCGGCGGGGTGCGACTGGCTGCATCTCGTCGATCTGAACGGCGCCTTTGCCGGCACCCCGGTCAATGCGGCGGCGGTCAAAGCGATCCTGGCGCGGGTCACGGTGCCCGCCCAGCTGGGAGGCGGCATCCGCGACATGGCGACGATCGCGATGTGGCTGGAACAGGGGTTGACGCGGGTGATCCTGGGCACGGTGGCGGTGGAAAACCCCGGTCTGGTGCGGCAGGCGGCCCGCGAATTCCCCGGCAAGGTGGCGGTGGGGATCGACGCCCGCAAGGGATTTGTGGCGACAAAGGGCTGGGCGACGGAAACCGATGTGCAGGCCACCGATCTGGCCCGCCGGTTCGAGGATGCCGGGGTGGCCGCGATCATCTACACCGACATCGACCGCGACGGCGCGATGCAGGGGCCGAACATTGTGGCAACCGAGGCGCTTGCGCGGGCGGTGTCGATCCCTGTCATCGCCTCGGGCGGGGTGTCGTCCATGGCAGACCTGCTGGCCCTGCGCGACAGCGGCGTGATCGCCGGTGCCATCTCGGGCCGCGCGCTTTATGACGGGGCGATTGATCTCGGCGTGGCGCTGCGGGCGCTGCGGGGGTGACGGCTCCTCGTTCGGCTACGCCTTCTCGTCGCGGGGCGTTGCGAGGACTGACGAAGTCATGGACGAGCCTTCCTCAGCAGCAACGACCCGGCCTGCCGACGGCCAATCCGATGCGGTGACTTGACGCCTGCGCGCCCGCGCGGCATGTGGGAACCATGCTGAAGACCCGGATCATTCCCTGTCTGGACGTGGCCGACGGCCGCGTGGTCAAGGGCGTGAATTTCGTCGACCTGATCGACGCGGGCGATCCGGTTCAGGCGGCCAGGGCCTATGACGCCGCCGGTGCGGACGAGCTGTGTTTCCTTGACATCCACGCCACGCATGAAAACCGCGGCACCATGTTCGATCTGGTCACGCGGACGGCCGAGCAATGCTTCATGCCGCTGACGGTGGGCGGCGGGGTGCGCACCGTCGCCGATGTGCGGGCGCTGCTGCTGGCGGGGGCGGACAAGGTGTCGTTCAACTCGGCCGCAGTGGCGAACCCCGATGTGGTGGCCGAGGCGGCGGATCATTTCGGCAGCCAGTGCATCGTCGTCGCCATCGACGCCAAGACCGTGGAACCGGGCCGGTGGGAGATCTTCACCCATGGCGGGCGGCGCGCGACCGGCATCGACGCAGTGGAGTTCGCCCGTCTGGTGACGGCAAAGGGGGCGGGGGAAATCCTGCTGACCTCGATGGACCGCGACGGCACCAGGGGCGGCTACAACCTGGCCCTGACCCGCGCGATTGCCGATGCCGTGACGGTGCCGGTGATCGCCAGTGGCGGCGTCGGCACGCTGGACCATCTGGTCGAAGGCGTGACGATGGGCCATGCCTCGGCAGTATTGGCCGCCTCGATCTTTCATTTCGGCACCTTCACCATCGCCCAGGCCAAGGCCCATATGGCCGCCGCCGGCATCCCGATGAGGCTGACATGACACCGCTGGACCGGCTGGCCGAGACCATCGCGGCGCGCAAGGGGGCAGACCCTGACAGCAGCTGGACCGCCAAGCTCTTGGCGAAGGGCCCCGAGAAATGCGCCGAGAAATTCGGCGAAGAGGCGGTCGAGGCGATCATCGAGGCGGTGAAGGGCGACCGCGAGAAGCTGACGGCCGAGGCGGCGGATGTGCTGTATCACCTGCTGGTGATGCTGGCGGCGCGGGATGTGACGCTGGCCGATGTTCTGGCCGAACTGGCGCGGCGCGAGGGCACGTCGGGCCTTGCCGAAAAGGCCGCGCGCAAGAGCTGAGCCTTCAGCCGTCCGCGACCCGCCGCAGGATGGCGGTGATGTGGTCGGCCTGACTTTCCGTCACCCTGCCGTGAAACGGCAGCAGCAGCACTTCGGGACCAAGATCGGGGGCCAGCGGGCCTAAGGCCGTGGTCACGATCCGCGCCTGCGGCCAGGGCGTGCCGGGGCCGCAGAGCAGCGGGAAATGATCGCGCGCCAGCACCTGCGCTTCGGCCAGCGCGGCATGGGCGCGGGCACGAAGGGCGGGTGGCATCCGCAGGGCATAGCAGGTCAGCGCCGCGCTGGTGCCCGGTTGCGGCACGGGCAGGCGCACCCCTGTCACACCCGCCAGCGCCGCATCGTAGCGCTGCCGCAGCGCATGGCGGGCGGCGCTCTCGGCGGGCAGGTCGGGCAGCAGCGCCAGCCCCAGCGCCGCCTGTGCTTCGGACAGTTTGGCATTGATGCCGGGGCCGGTCATCCGCCCGCCTTCCAGCCCGAAATTCCGCAGCCGCCGCAGGGGCGCGGCTTCACCGTCCGCCACCACGAAACCGCCTTCGCCGGTGTGCAGCATCTTGGTCGCATGCAGGGAAAACGCGGTGGCATCGCCGAAGGCACCGATGGGGCGGCCATCGACCGCAACCCCGAAGGCATGCGCGGCGTCATAGGCCAGCCACAGCCCATGCCGCTGCGCGACCGACTGCAACCCCGCCGTATCGCAGGGCGTTCCCAGAAAATGCACCGGCAGGATCGCCGCCGTGCGCGGCGTCACCGCCGCCTCGGCCGCGCGCGGGCAAAGCGTCAGGGTATCGGGATCGACATCGGCAAAGACCGGACGAAAGCCGCACCAGGCAATCGCCTGCACCGTGGCCGCAAAGCTGAGCGGCGAGGTGATCACCTCGGCCCCTTCGGGCAGATTGCCCAACCGCAGCGCCAGCATCAGCGCCATGGTGCCCGAAGAGACCAGCGCAAGCGTCTGCCCCGGCGCGGCGTGGTCGCGGGCCAGCGCCTGTTCCAGCCGGTAATGCAGCATGCCGCCATTCGAGAACCATCCCGCCGAAATCGCCTCGGCCATCAGCGCCGCAAGGCGGGCCGGATCGGGCCGCATAGGAGAGCCGACAGTCACAACAGCGGGATCGGTAATGGTGCCGGGTCCGGGGGGTGGGATCAGATCGGTCAATGCGGGCAACTGAAGCAAGGGACTGGGACACGCATGCCGCAGGCTAGGGCAGGATCGCGGGGCGGTCCACCGGCAAGATGGCCTGCCCTTGCAGGCCGGTCAAAGGCCCAACCGGGGAATTTCGATCGCCGGGCAATGGTTCTGCACCGCCAGCAGACCGGCGGCCCGCGCCCGCGCCAAGGCCGCATCGTCGATGACGCCCAGTTGCAGCCAGACCGCCTTTGCCCCGATGGCAATGGCCTCGTCCACCACGGCCCCCGCCTCTTCGCTGCGGCGGAAGACATCGACCATATCCACCGGGCCATCCTGTTCCAGCACCTCGGCCAGCGAGGCGCGGATCGTGACCCCCAGCGCCTGTTGCCCGGCCTGCCCCGGATTGACCGGGATCACCCGATAGCCGCGGGAGGCCAGAAAGGCCGCGACGCCATGGCTGGGCCGGTCCGCCTTGGGCGACCAGCCGACCACGGCGATGCTGCGGGCGGTGCTGAGAATCCGGCGGATGGTATCGGTGTCGGTCATATCGGGACCTCAGCAGAAAAAAGCGCCCGAGCCAAGGGGGCCGGGCGCATGAGGTGTGGAACGAGGGACAGTGAAATCAAGGTGCGGGGGTTCCGGTCCCGCGCCTCCTCACCATGATTTAGAAAGGTAAAGCATCGGTTAAAGAGACAGTCGCGCGGATGTGAACATCTGTCGCAGGCGGGCGCGGGCAGTCGGGGGGCCAGCCTGCCCCCGGCGGATGCGGTCTGCCTATCGCGTGCTGGCCGCATAAAGCGCCACCGCAGCGGCGTTCGACACGTTCAGGCTGCCGAATTCCCCGGCAAAGGGGATGCGGGCGATCAGGTCGCAGGTCTCGCGCGTCTTGTCGCGCAGGCCCGGCCCTTCGGCCCCCAGCACAAGGCCCAGCGCCCGCGTGCCCGCCTGTTGCAGCGCCTGCGGCAGGCTCAGATCGGCCTCGCCGTCCAGACCGACCAGCAGATAGCCCATCTCCTTCAGCTCGGCCATCGTGTCGGCAAGATTGGTCACGCGCAGATAGGGCTGGCGTTCCAGCGCGCCGCTGGCGGTCTTGGCCAATGCCCCGGTTTCAGGGGCCGAATGGTGGCGCGGCGCAATCACGGCACGGGCCCCGAACACCTCGGCGCTGCGCAGCACGGCCCCGGCATTGTGCGGGTCGGTCACGCGGTCCAGCAGCACCACCAGCGGCGCGCCCTGCCCCGACACCGCCACATCGGCCAGACTGCCCCAGTTCAGCGGCTTCACCTCCAGCGCGGCACCCTGATGCACCGAAGTCTCGTCGATCGGGGCCGAGAACTTGCGCGGATCCTCGATCTCGGGCGCGATTCCGGCCGCCGTCACCGCATCGCCCAGCCGGTCCAGCGCGTTCTTCGTCACCAGCAGCCGCAGCTTCTCGCGCCGGGGATTCAGCAGCGCATCGCGCACGGCATGCAGGCCGAACAGCCAGACAGTTTCCTTCGCCTCGGCCTTGGCCCGGCGTTCCTTGTCCACGACCCATGTGGGTTTCACCGACCCCGGCTTCATCTGGCGCTCTCCGTTTCTGACCGCCCTGCTATAGCGGGCAAAAGCCGCACGTTCCACCCTTGACGCCCCTCCGGGCCATCGCTAAACCCCGCCCCATCGGGTGACGAGCTGCAAGGTGCGGCAGCGGACTGTAACTCCGCCGGGGCGACCCACGCCTGGTTCGATTCCAGGGTCACCCACCATCCCCTTCATGGATGTTGGACCGATGCGCGCAAGGGCCGTTGTGGCCCCTGCCCGCCACATGGCAGGATGGCGCGGTTCAAAGGAGGCCCCGATGACCGACCGTTCCTTTCGCTTCAGCCATGCCGTGACCCGGCGGCCCGCGGCCAGCATCACGCGCGGCCTGCGCGCGGTGGATACCGGCAATCCCGATCTTGCGCTGATGCAGCGCCATCACGCCGATTACATCGCCGCGCTGCGTGCGACCGGGGCCACGGTGATCGAACTGCCCGCGCTGGAGGATTACCCGGATTCGGTGTTTGTCGAGGATACAGCACTGTGCCTGCCGCAGGGCGCGGTGGTGATGCGGCCCGGCGCACCGTCACGCCTGGGCGAGGCGGCCGAGATGGCGCCGGTGCTGGCCGGGCTTTACCGCGACATCCGCCGGATCGACGGCGAAGGCAGCTTCATCGAGGGCGGCGACATCCTGGTGACGGAGACCGAGATTCTGGTCGGCCGCTCGGCCCGCACCAATGCGGCGGGGGTGGCGGAACTGTCGCGGCTGGTCGCCGACTGGGGGCATTCCGTGCGCGAGCTGCATACCCCGCCTGGAGTGCTGCATTTCAAGACCGATTGCAGCCTGATGGATGGCGAGACCATTCTGGCGACCGACCGGCTGGCGGCCTCGGGCTGTTTCAGGGGCTATCGCGTGATCCCGGTGGCGGCGGGCGAGGAAGCCTCGGCCAATGCGATCCGCTTCAATGACAGCGTGCTGTTCCCGGCAGGTTTTCCGCGCACCCGCGACCGGCTGGAGGCAGCGGGCTACACCGTCACCGAGATCGGCAACAGCGAATGTGCAAAGATCGACGGCGGCATGTCCTGCCTGTCCCTGCGGTTCACGCCGGTCTGAGAGCGCCGACTGTCGCCGGACGGCCGCCCTACGGCATCAGCACCGCCTTGCGCTCATATTCCGCCGTCTCGACGGTGCCATCGTCAAAGGTCACGGCGACCGAGACGCTGGTGATCACCCCCAAAGGCGCCTCGGCATAGGGCAGGATCGTGTCCATCTTCAGCGCATTGGGCGCGGCCTCGCCTTCATGGCAGGGTTCCATCGGCATCACGGTTTCCGGTGCCCCGCCGTTGATGCCCCAGGCGACCTGCTCCACCCCGCAGCGCCAGGCCAGAAGATTGGTGAAATAGATCAGGTCCTTGCCGTCGAACTCCCGGATGGCGATCCATTGCGCCTTGGTCGCGGTCAGGATCGGCTTCACTTCGGCGGCGGTGGTGAAATCCTGCGCGGTCAGCGGCAGCGGGGCCAGCAGCAGGGCAGCAAGCAGCAGATGTCGCGGCATCATGGGTTAGACCTCGCCCGGTTCCACTTTCGTCCCCGGACCGGCGTCCCTATACTGCGGGGGCCGAGTCCAGAGTATCGCCAGAGTGACACCGAAGCCGCCATCGACTCAAGTCCGGGGTTCCGCCCCCTTCACCATCGCCGCCGTGCTGCAAGCCGGACGTCTGGGCCATGAGGCGCTTTTGCTTGCGGCCTCGCTGCGGGCCACCAATCCGGGCTTTGCCGGGCGGCTGTGCCTGATGGAACCGCAGCCCGGCCCGAACTGGACCAGCGACCCGCGGCTGGCCGATCCGGCCTTGCGTGACCGGTTGCAGGAGCTGGGGGCCGAGATCCTGCCCTTCGAAAGCCGTGTCTTCGGCAGTCATTATCCGCATGGCAACAAGATCGAGGGGCTGGCCGCGCTGCCGGACGGGCCGTTCCTGTTTCTGGATACCGACACGCTGATCACCGGCGATCTGGCCACTCTGGACATCGACTTCAGCCGCCCCTCGGCCAGCATGAGCCGCGAAGGCACCTGGCCGGTGATCGAGCTTTACGGCCCCGGCTATGCCACCACCTGGAAATCGCTTTACGACCGCTTCGGTCTGGATTTCGACACCTCGCTGGATCCGGGCCAGCCCGAGGAATACTGGCAGCGCTATCTTTATTTCAACGCGGGCTGGTTCTTCCACGACAGCCCGCAGCGCTTTGGCAGCCGCCTGCTGTCCTATGCGCGCGAAATCCGCGACAACCGGCCCGCCGAACTGGTCTGCCAGGAGATCTATCCCTGGCTTGACCAGATCGCCCTCCCGCTGGCGGTCCACAGCTTTGGCGGCGGACGGCCGGGGCCGGGGCTTGCGGGGCTGGATGGCGATGTGACCTGCCATTACCACACCTTGCCGCTGCTTTACGCAAGGGAAAGCGACCAGGCGGTCGCGGTGCTGGAAGAGGTGGCGGCGGTCAAGGAAAACCGCAGACTCCTGCGCGACTGGCCGCAGGCGCGGCAGATGATCTACCAGAACAAGGGCAGGAAGGCGCGCGCGCTTTTCGACCGCGCTGCCCTGCCGCACCGAAGCCAGGTGATCCGCAACACGCTGAAACGCGAAGGGCTGTGGCTGCGCTGATTGCGGCGGACAAGGGCTGGCAGGCCAGAGCCTAGATCTTCAGCATCACCACAGGCCAAAGCGATGCCACCAAGAGCGCGGCCATCGTCCAGTTGAACGCCCGCAACCGCGCAGGCACCGCCAGCCAGCGGCGCAAGCCCTGCCCCGCCGCCGCCCAGACCGCCACCGAGGGCAGGTTCACCATCGAGAAGGTCGCCGCAACCGCCAGATAGGCCCAGACCGACGGATGCGCGACATAGGCGGTCACGGCACCCAGGCTCATCGCCCAGGCTTTCGGGTTCACCCATTGGAAGGCCGCCGCCTGAAGGAAGGAAAACGGCTGCGGCCGCGCCCTGCCTTCGCCCGGTGCCCCGGATTGGGCGATCTTCCAGGCCAGCCAAAGCATATAGGCCACCGACAGCAGCTTCAGCCCGGTCAGGGCCGGGGGCCAGGCCGTGAAGATGCCTGCAATGCCCAGCCCGACCAGAAACACCATCAGCGAATGCCCGCAGGTGATGCCAAGCATATGCGGCAAGGTCCGGCGCAGGCCGAAATTCACCCCGCTGGCCAGCAGCATCATGTTGTTCGGCCCCGGCGTCACCGATGTGACGAAGGCAAAGCCGAGAAGCGCAAGGAAAAGATCATGGGTCATGGCGCAAGGATTACGCCAGTCACGCGCAATTGGCTTGCGATTCGTTGCCGGAAACATCAGTCTTCGCAATTGATGACGAAGATGGATGACCTGAACCACCGAATATTGCGCGAACTGTCGCGCGATGGCCGCCAGACCAACCTGCAACTGGCCGATCGTGTCGGCCTGTCGCCCAGTGCCTGCCTGCGCCGGGTGCAGGAGATGGAGCGCGCAGGCATCATCAAGGGCTATCGCGCCGTGCTGAACCCCGAAAAGCTGGGCACCGGCTTCATCGCCTATGTCACGGTCGGCCTGAACACCCACACCAAACAGGCGCAGGAAGCCTTTGAACGCGCCATCGCCCGCGCACCACAGGTCCGCGAATGCCACAACATCACCGGCACGGTGGAATATCTCTTGCGGGTCGAGACCGCCGATCTGCCGTCCTACAAGCACTGGCACACCGATGTGCTGGGCGTGCTGCCGCAGGTGCAATCCGTCACCACCTTCGTCGTCATGGGCAGCCCCAAGGACGACCGGGCCTGACCGCCCCGATTCGCAGCAAGGGCCCGCCGATTATCCACCATTCCGCGCCGATACAGCCCAAGGTTGACGGATTGACGCCAAAGTCCGCGGCCGCGGTCGACCTCGCGTCAAGATCATGGCCAGCGGCGCGCAGCAGGTCTATCTGAAAGGCCAAGCCCTGCCCCATCCGCCGACCCGAGGCCATCATGCTGATCACGGCCACCAGCAGAACCACCGAAGGCAACGTCTATATCCTGGAAAACGACGACGACCTGATGATCGGCGTCGGCGTCGTCCTGCGGTCGACCTGGACCGATCCGGTCAGCCGCACCGGGGCCGATGCGGTGATCTCCTGGACCGGCACGCACAAGATTACCGTCCACGGCACGATCTATGGCGCGGACGAGGCGATCAACCTTGTGGGCTGCGTCACGCCGCAGAAGGTGGGAATCGGCAAAACAGGGCAGTTGTTCGGCGGCGGCGATGGCGTGGTCGAGGATGCCGACGGGGTGATCCTGGACGGCGTCGGCTCGACCCTGACCAATGCGGGCACGATCACGGCCTATGGCTCGGCGCTCAGCCTCATCGTGGCGGATGGCGGGACCACCATGATTTCCAACAGCGGCACGCTGTATGGCCGGGTCTGCGGCGTGTGGCACAAATGGGGGCTGGGCACGCTGACCTTCACCAACAACGGCACCGTGCAATCGCCCGGCTATGCTTTTCTGGGCGGCGACAGCAGCGACAATGTGATCAACCATGGCAGCATGATCGGCACGGTGGCGCTGGGAAACGGCAATGATTTCTACGATGGCCAGTTCGGCACCGTGACCGGGCAGGTCCTGGGCGGCGACGGCGACGACACGTTCCGGCCGGGCCATGGGGCCGAAACCATCAACGGCGGCAACGGCACCGATCTTCTGGACTTTCGCTATGGGTTTGGGGTTGGCATCGCGCTGGACGGCAGCTTTGCCAATACCGGCGATGCGGCGGGCGATGTCTATGCAGGGATCGAGACGATCTATGGCTCGCGCATCGGAGCCGACCATCTGCGCGGCGATGCCTGGGCCAATACCCTGATGGGCTTTGGCGGCCGCGACACGCTGGACGGCGCGGGCGGCAATGACACGCTGACCGGCGGGGCCGGGGTCGATACGCTGACCGGCGGCCTGGGTGACGACGTGTTCGTCTTCGTCCTGCCGACCGATGGCGGCGACGTGATCACCGATTTCTCGTCGAATGCCGTTGGAAACAACGATTCGATCCGGGTCGATGCCGCGGGCTTTGGCGGCGGACTGGTTGCGGGCGTGCTGGCCGCCGGCCAGTTCCAGAGCCGGGCGGACAATCTGGCGCAGGATGCCGATGACCGGTTCATCTTCCGCACCACCGACAAGACCTTGTGGTTCGACGCCGATGGCAACGGGGCCGGGGCGGCCATTCTTCTGGCCGATCTTCAGGACGGGGCCACGATGACGGCGGCGGATATTCTGATCGTCTGACGGCGCGAAGAGGGAAATCTTTCATCATCGGGATGAAAACTTCGCATGGTTCAATCGCAGCCCGGCCATTGCCGCGCGGGCGCGCCTCCCCTAACCTGCCGCGCAATCGGAACGGGAGGATCTCATGAGCGATACCGAGACAGGCAAGCCGATGGGCTTTGACACGCTGGCCATTCACGCGGGCGCGGCCCCCGATCCGGCCACCGGCGCGCGGCAGATCCCGATCTATCAGACCACCGCCTATGTGTTCAAAGACGCCGATCACGCCGCGCGGCTGTTCAATCTGCAAGAGGTGGGCTGGATCTATTCGCGGCTGACCAACCCGACGGTGGCGGCGCTGGCCAATCGCGTGGTGGCGCTGGAAGGCGGCGCGGGCGGCATCGCCTGCTCCTCGGGCCACGCGGCGCAGATCATGGCGCTGTTCCCGCTGATGGGGCCGGGCAAGAACATCGTCGCCTCGACGCGCCTGTATGGCGGCACGATGACCCAGTTCAGCCAGACCATCAAACGCTTCGGCTGGTCGGCCAAGTTCGTCGATACCGAGGACCTGGGCGCCGTCGCCAAGGCCTGCGACAAGAACACCCGCGCGATCTTCTGCGAAACCATCGCCAACCCCGGCGGCTATGTCACCGACATCCCGGCGCTGGCCAAGATCGCCGACCGCAAGGGCATTCCGCTGATCGTCGACAACACCACCGCCACGCCCTGGCTGTGCAAGCCGATCGAGATGGGGGCGACGCTGGTCGTCCATTCAGCCACCAAATACCTGACCGGCAACGGCACCGTCACCGGCGGCATCGTCGTCGATTCGGGCAAGTTCGACTGGTCGGCCAGCGACAAGTTCCCCAGCCTGTCGCAGCCGGAACCGGCCTATCATGGCCTTGTCTTCCACCCCACGCTGGGCGGGATGGCCTTTACCTTCCATTCCATCGCCGTCGGCCTGCGCGATCTTGGCATGACGATGAACCCGCAGGGCGCGCATTACACGCTGATGGGGATCGAGACCCTGGGCCTGCGGATGGAACGCCATGTCAGGAACGCGCAGAAGGTGGCGGAATGGCTGGAGAAGGACCCGCGCGTCGACTCCGTCACCTATGCCGGGCTGAAATCCAGCCCCTATGCCAAGCGCGCGAAGAAGATCGTGCCCAAGGGGGCCGGCGCGCTGTTCACCTTTGCGCTGAAATCGGGCTATGACGGCTGCGTCGACCTGATCAACAAGGTCAGGCTGTTCAGCCATGTCGCCAACCTTGGCGACACCCGCAGCCTGATCATCCACCCGGCCTCGACCACACACCGCCAGTTGGAGCCGGAGCAGCAGGTCGCCGCCGGCGCGCCGCCGAACATGGTGCGGCTGTCGATCGGGATCGAGGATGTCGAGGATATCATCGCCGATCTCGATCAGGCGATGGGCTGATCCGCAAAGGGCCGCCTTGGGCGGCCCTTTTCCTGCCGTCACATCAGCGGCGGGGCAGGAAACATTCCCTGCGGCAGCGGCAGAAGCCGGTCATAGGCGATGGTGAAATCGGCACCTTCCTGCCCGCGCAAGGCAATGCCGATCGAGGAGACCCGGCAGAAATTGCCCGCCTCCATCTCTTGCCGACAGGTCTCGGCCGCCATCCGGCCGACATCGCGCAGCGTTTCGCTGGCCGAAGCATTGCCCCCAAGACTGGTGACATCGCCACGCACCCATTCGCCCTTCAGCACATGCGCGGCAAGGTCCGGCAGAGGCTGCGTTTCGGTCTTCTGCGTGAAGACCAGCGTGATCTGGAATTCCGCCGTCAGGGTCGCGGGGTCATAGCTGTCATCGACCAGCCGCGCCCCTTCGATGGCGCAGCCCTGGGCCAGCACCTCGACCAGAGGCGCGCAAAGCGGGGCGGCCAGCGCCCCGGCGCGGAGTTCGGCAAGCGCCTCATGATAGACCGGCGCGGGCAGGATTTCCCCTTCGGACAGCAGATCGGCCAGCGGCGCGCGGAAGGTCAGCGTCACGTTGCGATCCTGCACGAAACGATCCTGCGCCAGAAACACCCGTGCCTGTTTCCGGGAAACCAGCCCGCCACCGGGCGAGATCAGCCAATCCTGATCCGGCAGGTCGACGGCTGCCGGGGCCACCTGCGTCCCTGCCATGGGGGACGCCGTCTGACCGCTGTCGGGGGCCGCAGCCGCCTGCCGGGGCAAGCTTTGCCAATACTGCCAGCCGACAGCGCCACCGGCCGCAAGTACCAGCAGAACCCCAAGGGTAAGGAAAATCCGCAAAATCATCAGAATTCAACCCCTTGTCTCAGGTTCTTCAGATCACCCCAGGCAAAGGATTCCGCAATGGCCAGCACGCGGGCGCGGAAATCCACCCCCTTTTCGGTCAACGCATCATATTCCACATAGGTGTCGGCGGTGATCCAGGCCCTGGCCTGCGTGACCGGATGCCAGACCGCCCGCGCCTCGGGCGCAGCGGGAACAGGCCCGACCACGGCGACAGACCCGCCGTCCCAGTTGCCCGCCATCGTCTCCAGCGCCGACACCCCGAAAGCCGACCGGAACCAGCGGTCATAATCCTGCACCTTGGCATCGATCATGGCCAGGGTCGCCGATGCCTCTTCTTGGTCCAGCACGCCCGCCTCAAGCGACTGGAACAGCAGCGCACCGGGGTTCAGCGGATAGGCCGGGCCGGGCAGACCGCAGGCCGCCATCTCGTCCTCGCGCATCACCTCGACCGGAACGCCGTCGGGCAGATGCGCGACCCCGGCCTGATTGCCGCCCAGCAGGACCACCCGTTCCAGCTGCGCGCCGGGGGCAAGATGCAGCGCCCAAAGCCGGTTGCCGCCGCGCCCCTGCAACACCAGATAGACCGGCTTGCCCGTTTCGGTCACAGCCACATCGAAGGCATCGAAGGTCAGGCCCGACAGGCCGGGCACCTGCCGCAGCCCGGTTTCACGATAGACCTTGCCGAAACCGCGCACCGCCGCGGCCAGTTCGGCATCGCCATAGGTCGACAGGCCCAGCGCCATATTGTTGCTGCCCCAGGCGCTGACATGGCCGACGAAGGCCCCTGCCGTCGGGGGCGTGAAGCTGCATCCGGTCATGGGCCGGATCACCTCGACCGCAGCCGGGGATGCGCCCCGGCTCTTGCGGCGGCCTGACATCACGTCGCGCAGAAAGACCGCGCTGTTGCCGGGCATCGCGGCCACCTTGTCCGAGGCACGCCAACCGTCCTTGCCATCGTGAAGATGCGAGGCGGGATCATCGCCGTTCGAGGCTTCGGTGGTGAACGATACCATATCGGTCCCATCGCCGAAGAGGCCAAGGCTGTCGTTCTCTTCGATCCAGACCAGTGCGCTTTCGGGCAGCACGCGGTCCAGAACACTCGGTCCGCCGAAGACAAGACCGAACATCATCAGGCTGATCAGCCCGACGATGGCCATGCTGACCGGTCCACGCACCATTCCGTCGCCCCATGCCCACTGCTTTCTCTGGGCCGTATGGCAGCAGAATGGGGCGAAACCGGGCCGAAAATGGCCCGGTTTCAGGTCAGGTCACGGGGGCGTTCCGGGCTGCCGTCAGTCGGCCAGATCCCAGACCACCGTCACCGTGGCCTGCATCGACAGCTGGCCCGCCTCGACCGGCACCGGCGCTGCCGAAGCGGCAACCTCCTTGTACATCGGGGCCGGGCCGCCGCCGTAATTTCCGCCCTCGGTGATCACCGAGATCCGGCCCAGCTTCACCCCGGCGGCTTCGGCGAACAGCGCGGCCTTGGCCTTGGCATCCTCGATCGCGGCCTGCCGTGCGGCATCCATGGCGGGGCGCGGGTCCTGCAAGCCGAAGGTCAGCCCGTTCAGCGTATTGGCCCCGTCCTGCACGGCGGCATCCAGCACAGCCCCCAGCGTCTCCAGCTTGCGCACCTTCACCGTCACCATGTTCATCGCCGTATAGCCGGTGATCTGCTGCCCCGAGATCGAGCTGTCATAGCCCGACCAGTTCGGCGTGACCGACAGGTTCGAGGTTTGCAGGTCGCGGTCCCCGATTCCGGCCGCCCGCAGCCGTTGCAGCGCGGCATCCAGCGCGGCGGAATTCGCGGCCAGGGCCTCGGCCGCAGTGGCGGCGGTGGTGGTGACGCCGATCTGCAAGGTGGCCAGATCGGGGGTGATCTCGGCGGCACCCTCGCCGGTGACGGTCAGGATGTCGTCATCGGCCAGCGCAGGCGCAGCCAACGGCAGAGCCAGGGCAAGGGCGATGGCACTGGCGGGGATCAGACGGTTCAGCATTGGGTCCTCCTTGAACTGAACGGACATTTCGTGATCTGAAACGCATCCCGCAAGGGTATCCTTGGTCTGGTAACGGCCCTTTTTCTTTCTTTCGGCAGAATCCTGCTGTAGGAAGGCCGCACCCTTGCCGGGCGCGTTTCCGCGCCCCTTTGCCCTGTGTTAGACCCGTCGCATGAAACCGAGCTTTGCCCTCAGCTTCACCGAAGACTCGATCCAGCTTTTGCACCGTTCGGGCAAGGCCTGGGTCGCCATCGGTGAAACCCCCTTCGCCGCCCCCGATCTGGATGATGCGCTGGACTACATGCGCCGCACCGCCCTTGGGCTGGAACCTGCCGGATTCGCCACCAAGCTGGTGATCCCCAATTCGCAGATCCGCTATCTGGAGCTTGAGGCCCCCGGCCCGTCGGACGACGACCGCCGCGCGCAGATCCGGGCGGGCCTGGAAGGCAAGACGCCCTATCCGGTTGACGATCTGGTGTTCGACTGGTCCGGCAAGGGCAAGCTGGTGCGCGTGGCGGTGGTCGCGCGCGAGACGCTGGACGAGGCCGAATCCTTCGCCGCCGAGCGCCGGTTCAACCCGGTCGGCTTCGTCTCCATCCCGGATTATGGCGATTTTTCCGGGGAACCCTGGTTCGGCACCTCGGCCATTGCCTCGACCCTGCTGCCCGCCGGGGAAGAGGTGGAACGCGACAAAAGCGCGATCCGCATCCAGACCCGCGGCGCGCCCCGCAGCGGCGAGACCGCCGAACAGCCTGCCGCCGCCGAAGCCGCAGAGCCCGCGCCGATTGCCGATCCCGCTCCGCCCGCGGCCCTTGCTGACCCGGTCGCCGCCCCCGTGGTGGAAACGCCGGTTGCCGAGACCGTTGCGGCACCCGTTCCTGACATCGCCCCCCCGCCGCCTGCGGCCGTCGAACCCGAACCGCCGACACCCGCGGCAGCACCTGCCGGCCTGTCCTGGCCCGAGGAAGCCGCGCCCGAGGCCTCGCCGCCCGCCGCCGCTGCGCCCCCCGAGAAAGCTGCGGCCCAACCCGCCGCTGCGCAGCCCGACACCGAAGACGAAGCGCCGTTCACCCATGTCCCGGATCCGGCCCCCTTCCCCGAGGTGGAGGATGACCTGCGCGGGGCCGATGCGGTGGCCGCGGCGCTGGCGGCGAAGGGATCGGCTCCGCTCGGCGATCCGTCGCTGGACGATGACCTGCCCCCGCCACCGTCGCAGGCGGCGATGCTGGCCTTTGCCAGCCGCCGCGGCGATGCCGAGGGCCGCAGCCCCGTTCTGGGTGCCGCGACCCGCCCCGATCCCGCCGTGCTGGCGCAGGCCGCGCGCGGCAAGCCGATCGAAGACCTGCCGCCGATGCCGCGCCCGCCGCAGGCAGGCAACCGCCCGGCCCCCGCCGGGGTCGGCCTGCGCGCCGCCGCAGGCAAGGGGGTGGGCGCCCTGGTCTCGGCCCCCGGTCTGGCCGGGGCCCGCAAGGCCAAGGCCAAGGCTCCTGCCCTGGCGCCGCAGCCTTCGGCCGCCAAAGCCGCCGTTGCCGCGGCGACCGGCCCTTCGGATGCCGCGAAATCGCTGACCCGGCCCGGCGGCACCTTCGGCAACCAGCCGCCGCCGAAGAAATCCCGCGCGGTGCTGTTCCTGTCGCTGGTGGCGATCCTGCTGCTGTGCATGGCGCTGGTCGCGGCCTGGTCGACATTGTTCCTGGCCTCTGGCGGCCAGGACGAGCCTGCGGCCGTGCAGCAGGCGGAAGCCGATGTTCCCGGCGTCGATGACGAGATGCTGGCCGATGGCGAAGGCGATCTGATCGGGGCCGAAGGTCTGGCCGAGGGCGACGAACCTCCGCCCGAGGATCTTGCCGCGACCGAGGCAGCCCCCGAAACGACCGCCGAAGCGCCCTTGGACGACAGTGCCGAGGCAACCGCCGTGCCCGTGGCCGAAGCGGCCCCGGATACTGCCGTTGCCTCGGACAGCCCGGCGGCCGAGCCGCTTGCCGAGACGCAGGACGAAATCTTCCTTGCCGCCTCGGATGCGCCGCCGCCCGCGCTGGATGCGCTGGCCCTGCCCACGCCCGGAACGACCGCCGATGCCCTGCCCGATCCGCAGATGCCGCCGCCACCCTATGGCACCGTCTATGCCTTTGACGAAAATGGCCTGCTGATCCCGACACCCGAAGGCATCGTCAACCCTGACGGCGTGATGCTGATCGCGGGCAAGCCGCCGAAAGTGCCGCCGCCGCGCAGCGAAGCCGCCTCGGCCGCTGCCGAAGCAGCGCGGCTGGCCGAAGCAGCGGCGGTTGCCGCCGCCGCCCTGCCGCCCGAGGGCACCGCAGATGCACCGCTGGTCGATGCCGTGCCGGTGGGCGACCTGCCTGCCCCGGCAGAGGGCGCTGCCACGGTCGAGACCGCCGCGGAACCGCAGCCGGTCGGCCCCGAAGCCCAGCCGAACCCGGACCTGGCCGACCGTCGCCCGAAGGAACGTCCCGCCGATCTGGTGCCGAACCCCGATGACGCGGCCCTGACGACCGAGGCCGAGGGAGAGGTTCAGGCGGCCAGCCTGAAGCCCCGCGCCCGCCCCGGCGTGATTCTGGCCGCCGCCGAAGCCGCACGCCTGCAGACCGAAAGCGCCTCGCTTGCCGTCACCCCAACCGCCGAAGAAGCGGCGCAGGCCGAGGCGGAGCTTGCCGCCGCTGCGGCGGCCGAGGCGGCGAATCCCTCTGTCGTGGCCATTTCGCGCCGCCCGGCCGCACGCCCCAAGGATTTCAGCCGCGCCGTCGAGGCCGCCGTTGCCGCCGCCATCCGCGCCCCGGAACCCGAGCCCGAGCCGGAACCCGTTGCCGTGGCGGCCGCCAAGCCGAAGAAGGCCGCACCCGCACCGGATCTGAAACCCGAGGAACAGGACGAGATCGACGAGCCGGAGGTGGCCGCCGCCCCTGCGCCAAAGATTCCGACCAAGGCCAGCGTAGCCAAGCAGGCAACCTACAAGAAGGCGCTGAACCTCAAGAAGATCAATCTGATCGGTGTCTACGGCACGCCGTCCAAGCGCTATGCGCTGATCCGGCAGGCCAATGGCAAATACAAGAAGGTGGGTGTCGGCGACCGCATCGACGGCGGCCGGGTCGAAGCCATCACCCAGACCGAGGTGCGCTATCAGAAAGGCGGCAAGCTGATATCCCTGAAGATGCCCAAGGGCTGAACCCGATTTTTCGTGGAAAAATCGTGCCCGATCCTTCGTCGAAGGATCGTCACCCCGCCTTCAGAACCCCGCGCGCGATCTGGTCGGCCTCGATCGATTCGAACAACGCCTTGAAATTGCCCTCGCCGAACCCGTCGTCGCCCTTGCGCTGGATGAATTCGAAGAAGATCGGTCCGATCACCGTCTTCGAGAAGATCTGCAACAGGATACGGGTCTCGCCGCCATCCACCACACCTTCGCCGTCGATCAGGATGCCGTGTTTCGCCAGCCGGTCGACCGGCTCGTCATGGCCCTTCACCCGATCGAAGGATTGTTCATAGTAGGACATCGGCGGCTTGGGCATGAATTTCAGCCCACGCGTGGCGATGGCATCGGTGGCGGCATAGATGTCGTTGCAGCCCACGGCGATATGCTGGATGCCCTCGCCCTTGTAGCGCTTCAGATATTCCACGATCTGCCCGGTCTCGCCCCGGTCTTCGTTGATCGGGATGCGGATGCGCCCGCAGGGAGAGGTCAGCGCCCGGCTGAACAGGCCCGAATATTTGCCCTCGATGTCGAAGAAGCGGATCTGGCGGAAGTTGAACAGCGATCCGTAGAAATCGAACCATTTGTCCATGTTGCCCTTGTGGACGTTATGGGTCAGGTGGTCGAGATAGCCGAACCCCACGCCTTCGGGCTTGGCCTTGGCCAGCCAGTCGAACCCTGGCCCCCAGGGGTCTGCGCCGGGGCCATATTGGTCGGTGAAATAGATCAGGCTGCCGCCGATGCCGACGATGGCTGGCCAGTCCAGCGTCTTGCCGGGGCCGTCATAGGGCGTGGCGCCGTTCTTCACCGCATGGGCAAAGGCATGGGCGGCATCGACCACCCGCCAGCCCATCGACGGCGCGCAGGGGCCGTGTTCGTCGACAAAAAGGCGGGCGTGGCTGTCGGGATCGTCGGTCAACACATAGGTGATGTCGCCCTGCTGCCACAGTTCGATGGCGCGGGCCTTGTGCCGGGCGGTCAGGGTGAATCCCATGCGGGTGAACAGCGCGCGCAGTTCTTCCGGCTGGGGATGGGCGAATTCGACGAATTCGAACCCGTCTGTCCCGGCGGGATTTTCCGGGCCGATCACGGCGCGGGCGGCATCATGCGGGAAGGGACCCATGGCAAACCTCATATCCTGGATACAGGAATTCTAGCGCGGATGGCACGCGGGATTTGCGCATCCTTCGTGCCATATGCCATGATCTTCGCAACAGAAACGCATGTCGGCGCATGAATATGCAACAGAACAACACTCTCGACACCACCGATTCCCGCCTGCTGGCCGCCTTGCAGCGCGATGCCACCCTGACCGCGCAGGATCTGGGCGAGCGGCTGAACCTGTCGCCCAGCCAGGCGGCGAGGCGGCGGCAACGGCTGGAACAGGCGGGCGTGATCACCGGCTATCGCGCCACGGTGGCCCCCGACCGGATCGGGCTTGGGGTGGAATCCTTCATTCACGTCGTGATGGCCGCGCATTCCGAAGAAAACGCCCGCGACTTCCGCCGCCTGTGTGACACCCGGCCCGAGATCGTCGCGGCCTGGACGCTGACCGGCGAGGCGGATTACCTGCTGCGGGTCTGGTGCGCCGATCTGGCGGGGCTGAACCGGCTGGTGCAGCAGGCGCTGTTGCCGCATCCGGCCGTGGCGCGGGTGCAAAGCCAGATCGTGCTGGACCGGGTGAAACCCGACGCGCCCCTGCCGCTGATGTCACGCTAGATCGTCCGGCGGCGGCACCCGCCGCCGGGCTCTGCTCATCCCGCCTTGCGGTCGGTCACGGCCGCACGCGCGATGGTCGGGCTGCGGGCGATGGAGAAATAAACCACCGCATATAGACCGATCACGACCAGCCCGACCCATTCGATCTTGAACGGGGTGAACTGATAGGCCAGCACCAGCGCGAATTGCAGACCGAAGTGCAGCGGATAGTAGCGGTTCCACCCCAGTTGATCGACGCCCCAGTCCAGATTGCGCGAGTAGAGCCGGATCAGGCTGTCCAGCGAGTTTATGACGAAGACCACACCCACGAAGATCATCGCCCAGTTCAGCCAGCCGGGGATCACGATAGCCTGTTCATAGTAGATATACAGGACCGAGAACCACAGCCCCAGCGGGATGGTCGGCAGCACGATCATCGCAAAGGCCAGTTTCCATGCCTTCAGCCCACCCACGAAGGTGGACACGAACTGCCCGATCATGATCGACCATGCGAACCACCAGAACAGGTAGAATTCATGATATTCGGTGATTGGCGTGGCAAAGCGGTGGATGTTGGCGAAATAGTCCAGCAACTGCACGACATTGGCCGCAAGTCCGGTCAACCCGGTGCCGGTATAGACATAGGCCACGATCACCAGCGCGGTGAAGACCAGGATGCCAAAGCCCCAGGTCGACAGGATCGCCAGCCATTTCATGAAGTTGAGATTGCCCGACGAATAGACCGACACTGCGATCACCGTCACCACCAGCGCCCAGATCGCCCAGCGCGGAACATCGGGGACATATGAGGGCAGCGCCGTCATGAAGAGATAGCAGGTAAAGGCGCAGGTGGCTATGACGGTCAAGTTGTAGACCCATTTCACCGCCGGGATCTGGAACACCTTCAGCCGGGGTTCCAGCACTATGAAATAGAAGGTGGACAGGAAATACATCATCCAGACCAGCGGCCCCCACATGCCGAACTCGATCGCCAGCGGGTTGGTGAAGGCATAGGCCGTATCCCCGGCATAGACCGGGAATTCTGTCAGCGGCAGCATCACAAGGCCCATGTCCAGCCCGGCGGTAAACAAAAGCGCCACCAGAGTGAAGGTATTGACCGGCTGCAGCCCTTTGCAGGGCACGGTGCCCCAGCGGAACAGAACGAAGATGGCAGAAAAAAGCACGGCCACATAGGCCAGGCTGATGATCAGGGTCATGAGACCTCCCGTTACCCGTTGTCACTGATCTTGCCGGCTGCGCCACAAGGCGTACCGGTCTTGTCGTCCCGTGCCGCCTGTGTGCGGTTCTGACAGGGTTGGCGTCTTGCCGCCTGCGGGGATTTTTATTGATTGACGGATCAATTAACAGAAGAAAGCGACCTCGAAAGCGCCATCTCCGACATTTCCCGCGATCGAATCGGATGCGCAGCGGTTCATCCGCCACTGACGCCCGCTTCGGCAAAGGTCGCCATGCCGGTATGGCAGGCCACCGCCCCCCGGATCGCCCCCAGCGCCAGCGCGGCGCCGGACCCTTCACCAAGCCGCATTCCCAGCGACAGCAGCGGTTGCTTGCCCAGCGCCTCCAGCAGCCTGCCATGCGCGCCTTCGGCGCTCAGGTGCCCGGCAACGCAATGGTCCAGCGCGCCGGGCCGGGCGCAATGCAGCACCGCCGCCGCCGCGCAAGAGATGAAGCCGTCCAGCACCACCGGCACCCGATGCATTCGGGCGGCCAGATAGGCCCCGGTCATCGCCGCGATCTCACGCCCGCCCAGACGGCGCAGCACGTCGAAAGGATCGTCCAGCTGCCCGGCATGGGTGGCCAGCCCGGCCGCCACCGCCGCCTCTTTCCGGGCCAGGCCCGCATCGTCCACCCCGGTGCCCCGCCCGGCCCAGCCGCTGCCGCCGAACAGCGCCGCGGCCATCGCCGCCGCCGGTGTGGTGTTGGCGATCCCCATCTCTCCGGCCACGAACAGATCGGCCTGCGGGTCCACTGCCGCCCAGCCTGTCAGCAAAGCCTCCAGCAGCTCATCTCCGGTAATCGCAGGCCCTTCGGTGAAATCCGCCGTCGGCCGGTCCAGCGCCAGCGGATGCACCGTCATCGCCGCGCCATGCAGGCGGGAAAGCTGATTGATCGCCGCGCCGCCGGCCTGAAAATTCGCCACCATCTGCACGGTCACTTCCGCCGGAAAGGCCGAAACACCCCGCGCCGCAATGCCATGGTTGCCGGCAAAAACCGCCACCTGAATGCGGTCAACGGCCACCCGGCCACGCCAGCCCGCCAGCCATTCCGCCAGATCCTCCAGCCGCCCCAGCGCCCCCGGCGGCTTGGTCAGCACGGCGTCGCGGGCACGGGCGGCAGCAATGGCGCGGACGTCGGGCTGCGGCATCGTCTCCAGCGCACGGCGCAGGTCGGACAGCGAGGTCGGGGCGGGCATGGCAATCTCCGAAGCGGTGGGACGGGCGGGTTGATCGGGCAACAGTTCGGGGCTACCCCATGGCGGCAGGCGGGGCCAGAGCGGAAAGGACCATTCCCGGATGAACGGCGACCGGATACCCGATCTGCGCGACCAGATCCTGTCGTCGCTGGCGCTGCTGACGCGGCTGCCCCTGCCCGACCATCGCCCCGCCGGGGCCGAAGCCGCCTGGGCCTGGCCGCTGGTGGGTGCGCTGCTTGGCGCGATGGCGGCCCTTCTGGCCTCGTTTCTGCTGGCGCTGGGGGTTTCCCCCGGCCCCGCCGCCGCCGCCACGCTGGCGGCACTTGCCTTGCTGACCGGCGCCTTGCACGAAGACGGGCTGGCCGACAGCGCCGATGGCCTTCTGGGTGGGCGCAGCCGCGACAAACGGCTTGAGATCATGAAGGACAGCCGGATCGGCAGTTTCGGTGCGCTGGCTCTGGGACTGGTGCTGCTGGCCAGCTGGTCGGCGCTGGTGCCACTGCTGGCGCAGGGCAGCCAGTGGGGCGCGTTGATTGCCGCCGGGGCGCTGTCGCGCGCGGCGATGGTGGCGGTGATGGCCGCCCTGCCCCCGGCCCGGCCCGGCGGCCTGTCCGCCGCCAACGGACGCCCCGCCCCCAGCGTGGCCGCGCTGGCCTGCGTCCTTGCGCTGGGGCTGGCCGCTCTCTGCCTTGGCACCGCCGCGCTGGCCCCGGTTCTGGCCGCGGCCCTGCTGCCCGCAGCGCTGGCCATTGCAGCGATGCGCCTGATCGGCGGGCAGACCGGCGACATCCTTGGCGCCAGCCAGCAGCTTGCCTTCGCCGCCGCCCTGGCAGGGCTGGGCTGACCCCGATTGCCGCACAGGCCCTGCGCAGCCTTCCCTCTGGCCTTTGCCGTGCTGTCGCGCTATCCCGCCAGTCGAACCCGCTGCCCGCGCAATCCCGGAAGGCTGCCCGCATGTCCGAACGCACCGATTATTCCGACGCCATCTCTTCGGTCGAAGAGATCATCGAGGATGCCCGCAACGGCCGGATGTTCATCCTTGTCGATCACGAAGACCGCGAGAACGAGGGCGATCTGGTCATCCCCGCCCAGATGTGTACCCCGAACGCCATCAACTTCATGGCCACCCATGGCCGCGGCCTGATCTGCCTGGCCCTGCCCGGCCCCCGCATCGACGCGCTGGGGCTGCAATTGATGAGCACCAAGAACTCCAGCCGCCACGAAACCGCCTTCACCGTCTCGATCGAGGCGCGCGAAGGGGTGTCGACCGGGATTTCCGCCGCCGACCGGGCGCTGACCGTGGCCGTCGCCATCGACCCGACCAAGGGGGCCTCTGACATCGCCACGCCGGGCCATGTCTTCCCGCTGCGCGCGCGCGAAGGCGGCGTGCTGGTCCGCGCCGGCCATACCGAGGCTGCGGTGGATGTGGCCCGTCTGGCCGGGCTGACCCCGGCCGGCGTGATCTGCGAGATCATGAATGATGACGGCTCCATGGCCCGCCTGCCCGATCTGGTCAGCTTTGCACAGAAGCACGGGCTGAAGATCGGCACGATTTCCGACCTGATCGCCTATCGCCGCCGCCATGACAACCTGATCAACGAACGCTCGGTCCAGCCGGTCAGGTCGGCCCATGGCGGCGACTGGCTGATGCGGGTCTATTCCGACGACACCCAAGGGGCCGATCATGTGGTGCTGACGAAGGGCGACCTGACCACCGATGCCCCGGTTCTGGTGCGCGTCCATGCGCTGAACCCGCTTGAGGATGTGCTGGGCATCGGGGCCGCCGGAACATTGCCCGCCGCGATGCGGCTGATCGCGGCCGAAGGGCGCGGGGTCGTGGTGCTTCTGCGCGACACCACCACCAAGATGGTGACGGCCGGCGAGCATTCGCCGCAGACCCTGCGTCAATACGGGCTGGGGGCCGAAATCCTTTCGGCGCTGGGGCTGACCCGGATCACGCTTGTCACCAATTCGAAGGCACCGCGCGTCGTGGGTCTGGACGGCTACGGCCTGACCATCGCCGGCACGCGCCCCCTCACGGAGTAGACCATGGCCGCGATAGCCCATTACACCCTGCCGCTGCCCAGCTTCGACAAGCCAGTCAAACTGCTGATCGTCGTCGCGCCCTATTACAAGGACATCGCCGACAATCTGGTCGCCGGGGCGCGCGCCACGGCAAAAGCCGCCGGGGCCGGGGTGGATCTGATCGAGGTGCCGGGCGCACTGGAAATCCCCACCGCCATCGCCATGGCCGAACGCCTGGCGCAATATGACGGCTATGTCGCGCTTGGCTGCGTCGTGCGGGGCGAAACCACGCATTACGATACCGTCTGCAACGATAGCTCGCGCGGGATCACCCTTCTGGGCCTGCAAGGTGCCTGCATCGGCAACGGCATCCTGACGGTGGAGAACATGGCGCAGGCCGAGGTGCGGGCCGACCCCGCCCAGCAGAACAAGGGCGGCGGCGCGGCGGCGGCGGCCCTGCATCTGATCGCACTGGCGCGCGGCTGGGCCGGGGCATCCAAGGGCATCGGGTTCCGCGCATGACCACGCCCGCCAAGCCTTCGCAGACCGACAAGAAGCAGATGAAATCCGCCGCCCGGCTTTATGCCGTGCAGGCGCTCTTTCAGATGGAAGCCTCGGGCCAGACGGTCGAGGGCATCTGCCGCGAATTCGAGACCCACCGCTTCGGGGCCACCTATGACGGCGACGAGATGGCCGAAGGGAATGTCGACCATTTCCGCGCGCTGGTGGAAAAGGCGGTCGACTGGCAGGCCCAGATCGACCAGATGACCGACCGCGCCCTGGTGGCAAAATGGCCGATCGACCGCATCGACCCGGTGCTGCGGGCGCTGTTCCGCGCCGCAGGGGCCGAGTTGACGCAGATGGAGACCCCGCCCAAGGTGGCGATCACCGAATTCGTCGATGTGGCCAAGGCCTTCTTTCCCGAGGGCAAGGAGCCGAAGTTCGTCAACGCCGTCCTTGACCATATGGCGCGCGAGGCCAAGCCTTCGGCCTTCTGATGCGTCATATGGACAGGACCAACCGGAAAGGACTGTCCATGAAACGTCTGATTGCCGCCGTGACACTGGCCCTTGCCGCCTGCACCCCCGCCCTGGCCACCGAGATCGGCGGCGAATGGCATCTGGTCGGGATCGAGGGCCAGCGCGCGCCCGCGCCTTTGTCGATCACCTTCACCACCGAGGGCAAGATCTCCGGCAAGGCGCCTTGCAACCGCTTTTTCGGCAGCTACACCGGCACATTGCCCGCGATCAGCCTGTCACCGCTGGGGGCCACCAAGATGGCCTGCGACAAGCTGGAGGTCGAGGCGATCTATTTCGAGGCGCTGCAGGCGATGACGCAGGCCGAGGTGGATCAGGATCATCTGCTCCTGATCGGGGCCGAAGGCCGCGTCCTGGAATTCGCCCGCGACCCGGCGGATGACAGCTGCCTGACCTGCGGCGATTGAGCGGCCGAATTTTCGACGAAAATTCGCGCCCACCCGGCGGCCGGGTCTTCGACGAAACCCCGTCTACCCGCGATTGGCGTCGAACAGCGCCGCCGCGCGGTCGAAGAACCGCGCGCGGTCGGCGGGGCCTTCCATCATGATCTCATGCTCGGCACCGGGGTAAAGGTCCAGTTGCCCCCTGGCCCAGCCCGCCATCCGCAGATGTATCGGGCCTGGGTCCACCACCTTTTCCACCGTGCCCAGCGCACAGATCGCGGGCAGGTCCGGTGCAGGCCGCGCCATCAGCGCGGCGCATTCCAGCAAGGCCGCGCGCAGCCAGGCGATCGACGGCCCGCCCAGCCCAAGCTCGGGCTGCGCCAGCACCTGCGCGCGCATGTAATCCCACATCGGCCGGTCGGTCGTCAGCACGTTGCCGGGGAATTCCGACGCGGCCACATAGACCGCTTCGCTTGTCGTCGGCGCATAGCGCAGCGATTGGCCGAAAGGCACCGCCAGCGCCGAGACGATCTGCGCCACCGGCCGCAGCCAGGCCGCCATCAGGATGCCCCACATCGGCGCCGAGAATACCGCCGCACGGAACCCGAAGCCGCGATACAGCGCCCGCAGCCCGATGCAGCCTCCCATGGAATGCCCCATCAGCATCAATGGGCCGGGCATCCCCTCATCCGCCACCAGCGTCATCAGCGCATCCATGTCGCGCTGATATTCGTCGAACTGCCCGACATGGCCCAGCATCGGATCGGCTGTCGGCCGGTCCGCCAGCCCCTGCCCCCGCCAGTCGACCGAGACCACCGACCAGCCGCGCGCCACCAGTTCCCCGGCCGCGCGGCCGTATTTCTCGATATATTCGGTCCGTCCCGGCAACAGCACCACTGTTCCCCGGTCGCCGCCGCGCCACAGCCCGGCGCGGATGCGTACCCCGTCCGCCGTCCGCAACCAGACCGCACGCGCACCGGGCGGCCCATCGGCCAGCGCGGCGTGAAACGGTGCGGATTGCGGGGCGAACGGCGCGTTCACGACAGGACCGATCCCAGCTTCATCGCCAGACCCATCGACCCGTCGACCGAGAGCTTGCCCGACATGAAGGCCATGGTCGCGTTCATCTCGCCATCGAGGATCGCCTTGAACACCTCGGCCGTGGCGGTCAGCGTCACATCCGCCTCTTCGTCGCCCGCGCGCACACCCGACTGGTCCAGCATGATCGCCCCCTCGTCCTTGATGACGAATTTCGCAACGCCGTCAAATCCGCCCGACAGCTTGGCCGACAGTTGTTCGACAGCCGTATCAATCACCGCGCTCATCCCCAAGTCTCCCTTTCGTGACCTTTGCGCCTCTGGCATTCCGCTGCCGATCGGCTACCATTCCCATATGAAAGCGCAGGGCCGGTTACACAATCGTATCGTTGCGGCACTTCTGCCGCGGGGGCGTATCGTTGCGGCACTTCTGCCGCTCTTTTTGGCCTGCGCACCCGCGCTGGCGCAGGACGCGGCGAAGCTGGACGATCTCTATACCCGGCTGGCACAGGCGCAGGATGCGGGCGAAGGTGGTCGGATCGAGGCCGAGATCCGCATCGAGCGGTCGAAATCCGGCTCTCCCTCGATGGACCTTCTGCTGCGGCGCGGACAGGATGCGATGGAACTGGGCAACGTTCCCGCCGCCATCGAACATTTCACCGCCCTTGTCGATCATGCCCCCGATTTCACCGAAGGCCATTTCGCCCGCGCCGTGGCCTATTATTCCGGCGGCGAGATCGGCCCCGCGCTGGAGGATCTGGCCGCCGTTCTGACCGCAGACCCGCGCAATTTCGATGCCCTCGGCCTGCTGGGTGCCCTGCTTGAAGAAAGCGACAAGCCGGAAAAGGCGCTTGAAGCCTATCGCGCGGCGCAGGCTATACATCCCCATCTTGCCGACATAAACGATGCCATCGACCGGCTGGCAAAGACTTTCGAGGGGCAGGAGCTTTAACCGCCATGAACGCGATGGGGCGGGTGACGGCGGTCCTTGGGCCGACGAACACCGGCAAGACGCATCACGCGATCGAGCGGATGCTGACACACCGAACCGGCGTCATGGGCCTGCCCCTGCGCCTTCTTGCGCGCGAGGTCTATGACCGCGTGGTCGCCCGCATCGGCCCGTCGACCGTGGCGCTGGTGACGGGCGAGGAACGGATCGTCCCCGACCGCACCCAATACTGGATCTGCACCACCGAGGCGATGCCGCTGGAGATCGGCGCCGATTTCGTCTGCGTCGATGAAATCCAGCTTTGTGCCGACCCGGACCGCGGCCATGTCTTCACCCACCGCCTGCTGCATGCGCGCGGCTTGCTGGAAACCCTGTTTCTGGGTGCCGACACCATGCGCGGCGCGATGTCCGGGCTGGTCCACCAGCATTCCTATGTGAAACGCGACCGGTTCTCGACCCTCAGCTATGCCGGATCGAAAAAGATCAGCCGGATGCCGCCGCGCAGCGCCATCGTCGGGTTTTCTGTCGAAAACGTCTATGCGATTGCCGAACTGATCCGGCGGCAGAAGGGAGGCTGCGCCGTCGTCATGGGCGCGCTTTCCCCCCGCACCCGCAATGCGCAGGTGGCGATGTATCAGAACGGCGAGGTGGATTATCTGGTGGCCACAGATGCCATCGGCATGGGGCTGAACCTCGACATCAAGCATGTCGCCTTTTCCAGCACCGCGAAATTCGACGGCCGCCGCATGCGCAGCCTGACCGCGCAGGAAATCGGCCAGATCGCCGGCCGGGCCGGGCGGCATACCGAGGACGGCAGTTTCGGCGTGACGGGCGAGGCGCGGCCCTTTGACGAAGATCTGGTCGAAGCCATCGAATCCCACCGCTTCACCCCGGTGAAGAAACTGATGTGGCGCAATGCCGATCTGGATTTCGGCAGCGCCGACCGGCTGATCCGCAGCCTTGAGGCCCCGACCTCGAACGACTGGCTGTCCCGCGCCCGCGATGCCGATGACGTGCTGGCGCTGAAGGCGCTGACCGCCATGCCCTTGGTGACGGAGCGCCTGACCGATGCCAAGCGGGTGAAACTGCTCTGGGATGTCTGCCGCATCCCCGATTTCCGCAACGGCAGCGAAGCCGATCACGCCAGCCTTCTGGCCCGCATCTTCGACTTTCTCTGCGGCCGCGGTCTGGGCGGCGGTCGTATTCCGTCGGACTGGCTGGCCCGCGCCGTCGAACGCATCGACAAGACCGGCGGCGACATCGACACGCTGTCGCGCCGGCTGGCGCATATCCGCACATGGACCTACATCACCCAGCGCAAGAACTGGGTCGATGACGAATCCCATTGGCGCGACGAAACCCGCGCTGTAGAAGACCGCCTGTCGGACGCGCTGCACGCCGCCCTGACCCAACGATTTGTCGACCGCCGCACATCGGTTCTGCTGCGGCGGTTGAAACAGAAGGAGAGCCTCGTGGCCGAGGTAAACGACAAGGGCGAAGTGACCGTCGAGGGTCAGTTCACCGGCAAGCTTGAAGGCTTCCGCTTCCAGCAGGATGCGACCGGATCGTCGGACGAAGGCAAGACCCTGCGTCAGGCGGCGATTGCGGCGCTGCGGCCCGAATTCTCGCTGCGCGCCGACCGCTTCTACAACGCGCCCGATACCGAAATGGATTTCACCGAACAGGGCGGCCTGATGTGGGGCAGCACTGCGGTGGGCAAGCTGGTCAAGGGTGCCGATCCGCTGAAGCCCGGCGTCGAGGCTTTCGTCGATGAAGAGGCGGGCGAGGATGTGGCCGAGAAGGTCCGCCGCCGGTTGCAGCATTTCATCGACCGCAAGGTGGCAGCCCTTTACGAACCCCTTCTGGCCATGGGCCGGGACGAGGCGTTGCAGGGCCTGGCCCGCGGTTTCGCCTTCCGCCTGACCGAGGCGCTGGGCGTTCTGCCGCGCGATGCCGTGGCGCAAGAGGTGAAAGAGCTGGATCAGGAGGCCCGTGCCAGCCTGCGCAAGCATGGCGTGCGCTTCGGCCAGTATACCGTGTTCCTGCCGCTTCTTTTGAAACCCGCCCCCACCCGGCTGCGGCTGGTCTTGTGGTCGCTGTGGAACGGCCTGTCGGAATTCCCCGAAAGCCCGCCCCCCGGTCTGGTGACGATCCCCAACATCGCCGAAGTGCCGAAACAGCACTACACTCTTTCGGGCTATCATCCGGCAGGGGTCCGGGCGATCCGCATCGACATGCTGGAGCGTCTGGCCGACATCCTGCGGCAAAAGGACAGCCGCGGCGGGTTCGAAGCCACGCCCGACATGCTGTCGATCACCGGCATGACGCTGGATCAGTTCGCCGATCTGATGGGCGGCCTCGGCTACAAGGCCGAAAAGGCCGAACGGGTGAAGGTGAAGGCGCCCGAGCCTGCCGCCCCCGCCGCTGCTGCCGTGGATGAGGCGATCGAGGCCGCCGCCGCAGCCGGTCAGCCAATCCCGGAGGAAATCTCGCTTCTGGCCCCGGTGCCTGATACCGCGCCAACGCCCGAAGAGGCCGCAGTCGCAGGCGACGGCACCGACGAGGCCGCCGCACCGGAAATGGAAAGCTATTACAGCTTTACCTGGGCGCCGAAACCCCGCTTCCAGCGCCCCGAGCGCGGCCCCCGTCCAGAACGTGCCCCCCGCCCCGAAGGCGAGGCACGCGCAGACCGTCCCAAAGGCGACCGGCCCAAGGGCGACCGCCCGCAGGGCGAACGGCGCGACCGCAAGGGCGAAGGCTTCAAGGGCGGCAAGCCGAAGGGCAAACCCGACGGCAAGCCCGGCGACCGCCGCGATGACCGCAAGGGCGGCGCGCAGGGCGAACGCAAGTATGAAGCCCGCCCGCCCCGCGCCGAAAAGCCGATCGACCCCGACAACCCCTTCGCCGCGCTGCTGGCACTGAAGGGCAAGGTCTGACCCTTGGCCGGCCCCGGCGGCAGACCCGATCCGAAACCGCGCCTGCGCATCGACAGATGGCTGTGGCAGGCGCGGTTCTTCAAATCGCGCACCCTGGCCGCCGAACTGGTGGAAAGCGGCCATCTGCGCGTCAACGGCCAGCCGATCCACAAACCCGGCCGCGACGTGGGCCCAGGCGATGTGCTGACCTTTCCGCAGGGAAGACGTATCCGCCTGATCCGCATTGTCGGAACGGGCGTCCGCCGCGGCCCCGCTTCCGAGGCACAGACGCTCTTTATTGATCTCGATCCCCAGCCGGAAGACGCAGCCCCGCTTGAATGATCCGCGTCACTGGACTAGTCAGGCGCTGATCCCTCGCCAAGCCTCGCGGCTCACGCCATCCGACCCGGAACCCGCCATGACCTATGTCGTCACCGACAACTGCATCGCCTGCAAATACACCGATTGCGTCGAGGTCTGTCCGGTCGACTGTTTCTACGAGGGCGAGAACACCCTGGTCATCCACCCGGACGAATGCATCGACTGCGGCGTCTGCGAACCCGAATGCCCGGCCGATGCGATCCGCCCCGATACCGAACCGGACATGGAGGAATGGGTCGAGTTCAACCGCAAATATGCCGCCCTCTGGCCGGTGATCACCCAGAAGAAAGACCCGCTGCCCGGCTACGAAGACCGCGACGGCGAACCCAACAAACGCGAGAAGTATTTCTCCGAAGCCCCCGGAACCGGCGACTGAGTCGCTGAACCTGTTCACGATTCGCAAACTGCGCATCCCTGAATCGTGACTTTTCCGGATTTCCCTTGCAAATCAGTGGCTGGGCGGCCGGGCGTCATGTTGCGCCGCAGTTGGAATCAGCCCGATTCTGTGTTATACAGTCTTTACATACACGCATGGAGACCTGTGCCCTGCCTCAGAGCTGCTCGCCTGAGACGGCAATTTTCGTGACCGCACCGCCACCAGGCCGAAGGTTCCGCCTTCGACAGGGTTCCTATCGTCCCGAGACAGGCCCGACCCGAGGAAGAGACTGAATGACCAAGTCCAAGAAGCCCGAGTTCCGTCCCAACGAGTTTGTTGTTTATCCCGCCCATGGCGTCGGCAAGATCCTGTCGATCGAGGAACAGGAAATCGCCGGATTCCGGCTGGAACTGTTCGTGATCCATTTCGAGAAGGACAAGATGACCCTGCGGGTGCCCACCCACAAGGCCACCGAAATCGGCATGCGCGCCCTCTCGGCCCCCGATGTGGTGTCGAAGGCGCTGGACACGCTGAAGGGCAAGGCCAAGGTCAAGCGGCTGATGTGGTCGCGCCGCGCGCAGGAATATGAACAGAAGATCAACTCGGGCGACCTGATGGCCATCGCCGAAGTGGTCCGCGACCTGCACCGCACCGACGACCAGCGCGAGCAAAGCTATTCCGAGCGTCAGCTTTACGAAGCCGCGCTGGAACGGCTGACCCGCGAAGTCGCCGCCGTGGCCGGGCTCGAAGCCCCCGCCGCGCAGAAAAAGGTCGACGAGGTTCTGATCACCCGCGCCGCCTGAGGCGCCGGATTAACGGATTAATGAACGGCGGTCCTCCGGGGCCGCCGTTTCCCGTTTCAGCCGCGCGACGGCAACAGGATGATCGCGGTGCCCAGCAGGCAGACCGCCGCACCGATCAGGTCCCAGCGGTCGGGCCGCTGCCCCTCGGCCAGCCACAGCCAAAGCACCGAGGCCGCCACATAGATTCCGCCATAGGCCGCATAGGCCCGCCCCGCCGCCTCGCTGGGCACCAGCGTCAACAACCAGGCGAACAGCGCCAGCGACACCCCGCCGGGCAGCAGCCACCAGGCCGATCTGTCCATCCGCGCCCAGGCCCAGACGGCATAGCACCCGGCAATCTCGGCGGCGGCCGTCAGGGCAAACAGCAGATAGACCATCAGCCCTGCACCCGCATCCCGAAATACTGCTCAGCCGGCAGATAGCCCGCCAGCCGCCCCGCCGCGACCCAATCCGCCTCCAACCCGTGATCGCCCACCAGTACCACGCCATCGCCCGGCAAACGGCCCAGCGCCACCCGCAAGGCCGCGCGGATCTCGGCCCAGCGTGCCAGGGCATAAGGGGCGGCATGACACTCCGCCAGCACCGGATTTGCCGCCGCCAGAACATCGGCGGTCAGCGGCGCCACCGCCAGCCCCCGGCACTCTGCCGCCACCGTTGCCAGCTTGTCCGCCCTCGCCTGCGCCATGGCAGGTTGCAGCGCACTGACCCGCAGCGCATTCGACGAAAACAGGAAGGCCACCACATCATGCCCGGTCGCCGACCGAACCCCGGCATAGGTCTTGTAATCCAGCCCCAGCGCCGCCGCCCGCTTCACCCGCGTGCGGATCACCTCGATCGGCAGCACCGGCAAGAGCCGCGCTCGCGCCTCGGCCCAGCAGTGCCGCCGCCAGCTGATCCCGCCCTCGATTGACGGCCCACCGTTATGCCCGATCCCAGTCAAACCACCCTCCCGACAGTCGGCCTTCATCTTTGCTGAAATACCCCACGGGAGGTCCGGAGGGTGTGAAACCCTCCGGGACCGGCGCAAGGGCGCCTCACTCCCACTCCCGCAGCCGCGCCACATAGCGCGCCATGGTGTCCACCTCCAGGTTCACCAGATCGCCCGGTGCCACCTCGCCCCAGGTCGTCACCTCGCGGGTGTGCGGGATCAGGTTCACGCCGAAATCGCAGCCCGCCACCTCGTTCACCGTCAGCGAGGTTCCGTTCAGCGCCACCGACCCCTTGGACGCGATGAACCGCGCGAAGTCCTCGGGCGCGCGGAAGGTGACGCGCAGGCTGTCGCCCTCGGCGCGCAGCCCCACCACCTCGGCCACGCCATCGACATGGCCCGAAACGATATGCCCGCCCAGTTCGTCCCCGACCCGCAGCGCACGTTCAAGGTTCAGCCGCTTGCCCACCGCCCAGCCGCCCAGATTGGTCTTCGACACCGTCTCGGCCGAGATCTGCACATCGAACCAGCCCGCGCCCTTGGCCACCACGGTCAGGCAAACCCCTTCGCAGGAAATGCTGGCCCCGATGTCGATCCCCGCCACGTCATAAGCGGTGCCGATCCGCGCCCGCAGGTCGCCTTCCTGCCGCAGGTCCAGCACGCGCCCCACATCGGTCACGATCCCGGTGAACATATCCCGTCTCCTTGCCCAGCCCTGTGACCTAACCCTGCCCGCGCGCGCGACGCAAGACCCGCGCCGAAGCTTGGCACCATGCCCTAAATTCGCCGTGCTTGCCCGGCAGGGTTAACCGGGCGGCAAGGTTTCCCCTTCACTCTGCCGCGCGGCAGGCGATAAAGGGGATGGGTGTGGGACAGTAACGATGCGCATTTCCGGTCAGGGCAAGACTTTCCTTTTCCTTCAGGGCCCGCACGGCCCCTGGTTTGCCAGGCTGGCCGCCATGCTGCGCAAATCCGGCGCGGCCTGCTGGCGCGTCGGCTTCAACCGGGGCGACCGCGCCTTCTGGCCCGATGCCGCCAGCTACATCGCCTTCCGGGGCTGCCCTGACGACTGGGCCGACAGCTTCGCCGCGATCCTGGCCGAAAAGGGCGTGACAGACCTTGTGCTGTACGGTGACACCCGCCCGATTCACGCCACCGCCGTCGACATCGCCCGCGCCCGCGGCCTGACCGTGCATGTGTTCGAGGAAGGCTATCTGCGGCCCTACTGGATCACCTATGAACGCGGCGGGGCCAATGGTCATTCCCGACTGATGCAGACTTCGGTCGACGACATGCGCCGCGCGCTGGCAAAGGCCGACATGGATCTGCCCGATGCCCCCGCCCGCTGGGGCGACATGCGCCAGCATGTGTTCTGGGGCGCGCTCTATCACTGGTTCGTGCTGACCGGCTTTCGTGACTACCGCAACTTCCGCCCGCACCGGTCGCTGACCGTGGGGCAGGAATTCCTGCTGTATCTGCGCCGTCTTGCCCTGATGCCCTTTCACGCGCTGGAACGGCGCATCGCCACCTGGCGCATCCGGCACGGCGGCTTTCCCTATCACCTGGTGATCCTGCAACTGGAGCATGACGCCAGCTTCCGCGACCATTCGCCGTTCAGGACCATGACCGAATTTCTGGCACTGGTCAGCGAAGGCTTTGCCAAAGGTGCCGCGCCGCATCATCACCTGGTCTTCAAGGCGCATCCGCTGGAAGACGGCCGCGTCGCGGTCAAGCATGAAATCTTCCGGCTGGCGCGGCTGCATGGCATCGCCGACCGGGTGCATTTCGTGCGCGGGGGCAAGCTGGCCCGCCTGCTGAACCCCGCCCGCAGCGCCGTCACCGTCAATTCCACCGCCGGGCAACAGGTGCTGTGGCGGTCGCTGCCGCTCAAGGCTTTCGGTCGCGCGGTCTATTCCAAGCCGGAATTCGTCTCGTCCCAGCCGGTCGAGCAGTTTTTTGCCCAACCCACCCGTCCCGATACCCGCGCCTACCGCGATTTCCGGCACTACCTTCTGGAAACCTCACAGGTGCCCGGTGGCTTCTACTCCTCGCGGGGGCGGCGCGAGTTGCTACGACAGGTTGTGGATATGTTGCTTGCGCCGCAGGATCCCTATGATGCGCTGACTTCGGGAAACGCGGCACCACGGCAACAGTTACGCGTGGTGAACTGACGTCCCGAAAACGCGGCGCTTTCTATTTCCCTTCGGATTCCCTATGGTTGCCGACAAAACTTGAGGCAAATCCGAAAAGGAGCCCGAGCAGTGAACGTCAAATATACCCGGAGGACTGCGGTCCTCGGTTCGCTTGCGTGCCTGACGATGGCCGCAGGCTGTGGTCTGCCGCGTCCCGGTCCGAACAAGCGGGAAATCTTCGCCGGATCGGTTCTGAAAGAAGGCGATGCCTTCATCGTCACCGTCAACGCGCGCGTCACCCGTGCGACATCCGTGCTGCCGTCCTTCGGCTTTTCCTCGGCCTTCAAGGGGGCGGGGCTGGTCGGTTCAGACACGCTGTCGCCCGGCGATACGCTGGCCATCACCATCTTTGAAAACGTCAAGGACGATCCCTTGCTGGGCAACACCGGCCAGCGCGTCAGCGCCCTGACCGAAGTGCAGGTGGATGGGCAGGGCTATATCTTCATCCCCTATGCCGGAAAGATCCGCGCCGCCGGGCAAACCCCCGACGGGCTGCGTCAGGCCATCACGCGCAAGCTGGATGCCCAGACCCCTGATCCGCAGGTCACGGTCAGCCGCCTTGCCGGTGACGGGTCTTCGGTGACGATCTCCGGCTCGGTCGCGGCCCCCGGCGTCTATCCGATCGAACGCCCGACCCGGACCCTTGCCGCCATGCTGGCCAAGGCGGGCGGCGTTGCGATCGAACCTGCCGTGGCGATCGTCCGCGTCACCCGCGCGGGCCGGACCGGCAAGGTCTGGCTCAAGGATCTCTGGGCCAGCCCGGCGCTGGACATCGCGCTGCGGCCCGGCGACCAGATCGTGATCGAGCAGGACGAACGCCGCTTCACCGCCCTTGGGGCCACCGGCAGCCAGCAGCTTGTGCCGTTCGAATCCGAAACGCTGTCGGCCATCGAGGCCATCGCCACCGTCGGCGGCCTGCAAACCGCTGCCGCCGATCCGACCGGCGTCTTCGTCTTCCGCAACGAACCGGCGGAAATCGCCAATATCGTGCTGGGCCGCAAGGATCTGACCGGGGATCAGCGCATGGTCTATGTGCTGGACCTGACCGCCCCCACCGGCATGTTCGAGGCGCGCGATTTCCTGATCCGCGACGGCGATACCGTCTATGTCACCGAAGCACCCTATGTGCAGTGGAACAAGACGCTGTCGGCGCTGACCGGCACCACCGGGGCGGCGGCCACGCTCGATTCGCTCAACGGTGGCAGCGGCTGAGCCTGCCGTCGCATGGCCGTCGAACGCGATCCGAAACCCGAAGCCGCCGTGGAGATTCCGCGGCGGCTTTGTCATCTGAACCTGTCCTTCCTGCGTGACCGGCGACTGAAGCGCATCCTGTCGCTGATGGGCCACGACCTGCGCCCCGCCCTGCCGCCCTTTTGCCTGCCCCGCCCCGGCGATGGCATTGCGGTCTGGGGGGCCAGCCCGACCGCCTGGCGCGGGCAGGCGCTGGCCGCACGATACAATGCCCCGCTGATTCGCATCGAGGATGCCTTCCTGCGCTCGATCCGTCCCGGCCGGATGGGCGATGCGCCACTCGGCCTGATCGTCGATCCGCGCGGCGTGCATTTCGACCCGGCCGCCCCCTCGTCGCTGGAGCATGTCCTTGCCACCGATGCCTTGGACAATTCGAACCTCCTGGCACGGGCAAAGGCGGGATATGAGCGGATTCGCCATCTCGACCTGTCGAAATACAATATTCACGACCCGACCCTGCCCCCGCCGCCGCCCGGCTATGTGCTGGTGATCGACCAGACCGCCGGCGATGCCTCCGTCACCGCTTCGGGGGCCACACAGGTCACGTTCGACGAGATGCTGGCCAGCGCCACCGAAGCGCATCCCCATGCGCCGATCCTGATCAGGACCCATCCCGAAACCGCCCACGGCCTGCGTCCCGGCCATTACGGGGCCGCCAATGCGCAGGGCCGCATCGCACTGATCACCGAAGCGCATTCGCCCTGGGCACTGCTCGACGGTGCCATTGCGGTCTATACCGTTTCCTCGCAGCTGGGGTTCGAGGCAATCATGGCCGGGCACAAGCCGCACGTCTGGGGCCAGCCCTTCTATGCCGGCTGGGGGCTGACCCATGACCGGACCCCGCCGCCGCGCCGAGGCCGCAGCCTGACGCGCAACCAGCTGTTTGCCGCCGCGATGATCCTTGCCCCGACCTGGTATGATCCCTGCCGCGACCGGCTGTGCAGCTTTGAAGAGGTGCTGGACCAGTTCGAGGCCGACCTCCGCGCCTTCCGGCAGGACCGGGCGGGCCATGTCGCCGCCGGAATGCGGGCCTGGAAGCGGGGCCGGCTGCAATCCATCTTCGGCAGGGATAAGCCGCTGATCTTCAAGGACGATCCGGCACAGGCCGCCGCGCTGGCCGCCCGCAAGGCCCGCCCCCTGCTGATCTGGGCCGGGAAGGAGCCCGAAGGTTTTCCCGCCCCCTGCCTGCGGGTCGAAGACGGCTTTCTGCGCTCACGCGGGCTTGGTGCCGATCTGATCCCACCGCTGTCTCTCGTCACCGATGATCTTGGCATCTACTACGATCCCGGTCGCCCCTCGCGCCTTGAAGCCCTGCTGCTGTCGCCGCTGCCGCCCGGCGGGCGGGACCGGGCCGAGCGGCTGCTGGACCGGCTGCGCGCTGCCAATCTGACCAAGTACAACCTTGGCGGGGACCGCCCCGTCCTGCCCGAAGGCCATCGCATCCTGGTGCCCGGACAGGTGGAAGACGATGCCTCGATCCTGAAGGGCACGGGCGAGGTCCGCAGCAATCTTGCCCTGCTGCGCGCGGCGTGGGAGGCCAATCCGCAGGCGGTGATCCTCTACAAGCCCCATCCCGATGTCGAGGGGGGCCTGCGCCCCGGTGCCATCCCCGAGACCGAAGCCCTGCGCTATGCCGATCTGGTCCTGCCCGGCACCGACATCGCCGCGCTGTTGCCCGAGGTTGACGAAATCTGGACCATGACCTCGCTGACCGGGTTCGAGGCGCTGATCCGCGGCGCAGCCGTCACCACGCTCGGCGCACCTTTCTATGCCGGATGGGGCCTGACCACCGATCTTGGCCCCGTTCCCCGCCGCAGGCTGCGCCGCGACGACGGCAGCCTGCACCCGCGCCCCGACCTGATCCACCTGATCCATGCCGCGCTGATCGCCTATCCGCGCTACTGGGACCCGGTTTCCCGCCGCCCCTGCCCGCCCGAAGTGGCGCTCGACCGTCTTGCCACAGGCGAGATTCCCCGCCCCGGTCCCTTCAATCGGCTGATCGCAAAACTCCAGGGCCGCTTTGCCAGCCACGCCCGCCTCTGGCGCTGAGACCTTCTGCCGACACGTCTCCAGCGGTCCGGGGCGCTGTCACCCCTTCGGGGCCAGCATCCAGAACCGCATCATCAGGCTGCCCGAGGCCGCGACCAGCCCGATCACCAGCCCCAGCCACAGCCCCACCCCGCCAAAGCCCAGCGGGAAGGCCAGCACATAGCTGGCGGGCACGCCGATCACCCAGTAGCTGACCGCCGCCAGCGCCATCGGAACCCTGGTGTCCTGCAACCCCCGCAACAGGCCCAGCGCCATCACCTGCATGGAATCGGCCAGCTGGAACAGCGCCGCCAGCGCCAGCAGGGTCACGCCAAAGCCAAGGATCGCGCCGCTTTCCGGCTTGGTCTCGTCCAGGAACAGCCCGATGATGAATTCGGGCCAGGTCACGAAAGCACCGATCACCACCACGGCCACCGCAAGCGACAGCGCCAGTGCCGCCATTGCCGCACGGCGCAGGTTGCGCGCCTCGCCCGTGCCGCGGAACCCCGCCACCCGGATCGTCGCCGCACTCGACAGCCCGACATGGATCATGAAGGCGACCGAGGCTGCCTCAAGCGCGATGCCATGCGCCGCCAGTTCCACCGTGCCGACCCAGCCCATCATCAGCGCGCTGGCATGAAACAGCCCGCCCTCGGCAATCCCGGTCAGCCCGATCGGCCAGCCCAGCACGAACACCTGCCGCAGCGCCTGGCGGTCGACGCGCCAGAACCGCTGGAACAGCCGATAGGGCCGCAGGCCGGGCAGAAGCGCGGCATAGGGGGCCAGAACGCCGAACGACACCAGCTGCACCAAGAGCGTTGCCACCGCCGCCCCCGCTGCCCCCATCTCGGGGAATCCCCAGTTGCCGAAGATCAGCGCCCAGTTGACCGCGATGTTCAGCCCCACCGCCGCCACCGTTACCCACAGCACCATCTGCGTGCGCCCCAGCGCCGCCAGCCAGCTTTGCAGCACCGCCACCCACAGCGCGGGCACCATGCCCAGACCGACGATCCGCAGGTAATCCTGTCCGATCGCGGCCACGTCGGGTTGCTGGCCCAGCGCCAGCAGGATCGGTTCCGACCACCAGAACACCGGATAGATGGCCACGCCGAAGGCGCCCGACAGCCACAGCCCCATCCGGGCCGACCGGCGCACCTGCACCTCGTCCCCCGTCGCGCGGGACTGTGCCACCATCGGCAGCACCGCCTTGGCAAAGCCCGAGCCGAGGACGAACAGGATGAAGAAGGTCGAAGAGCCCAGCACCCCCGCCGCCAGCGCCACCACGCCATACCAGCCCAGCATGACGGTATCGACGACATGCAGCGCCATCTGCGCCAGGCTGGAGCCGATCAGCGGCAGGCCCAGCACAAGGGTGGCCCGTGCATGGGCAGAGGTGGATATCGTCCGGGTCATGATGCCGCAGCTATGCCGGGCGCACCGGCCAAGGGCAAGGGCGGAAATCCGCCGCGCTGCGGCGTGCGGGATCTGGCCCGACAGGTGCTGCGGGTTGGCCGGGCAAGGCCGCCGCCGCGCACCGACGGATGCTGCCCTAAAGCCCCCGCCAGAACAGCACCAGCCCCGCCGCCAGAATCACCGCGCCGAACAGTGCCTCGGCCAGGGGCAGCACCCGCGCCAGAGTGCCGCCCGACAGGCTGGAAAAGGCCCCCTCGCGCGCCCAGGCCGCCAGCGCCGCCGCCGCCATCGTCACCAGCGCCACGCCCGCGCCCATGGCAAAGGCCCCGGCGATGCCCGCCGCGCCGATCCCCAGCTGCCAGGTCAGGATCAGCAGGAACAGCGCGCCCGAACAGGGCCGCAGGGCAATCCCCGCCACCAGCAGCGCCGCATCGCGCCAGCCGGTCAGCGCCTGCACCTGCGCCACCGTCGGCCCATGGGCATGGCCGCAGCCGCAGTCCTCGTCGTGATGGTGATGGCCATGGTCGTGGTCATGGCCGTGCCCCTTATGCTCCTGCGGCTGCATCGCTCGCCACTGCCGCCGCAGGCCCGCCAGCCCGCGTCCCAGCAACCACAGCCCCAGTCCGGCGATCAGCAGATTGCCCAGCGCCGGCACCGCGCCCTCGGCCAGCCCGGTGGCGGCATCCCGCGTCAGGCCCAGCGCCGCAACCGCCGCATAGACCAGCCCCACCGCCACTGCCGCCTGCGCCAGCGACGCGACCAGCGCCAGCATCGACAGCCGCAGCACCGGCACCCGGCGGGCCAGCCCATAGGCCCCGATCAGCGCCTTGCCATGCCCCGGCCCCACCGCATGCAACACCCCGTAGCCGAAGCACACCCCCAAAAGGCCCAGCGTGGCCCCCGGCTCGTTCGCGCGAATCGTCCGCACCGCCCCGGCCAGCGCATCCTGCGCCTGCCGTTGCGCCGCCACCGCCCAGCGCAGCAGCCCGTCAAAGCCCCCGGCCAGCCACCACAGCCCCAGCAGAACGGCGACCGGCAGGCCCAACAGGATCAGGGCGCGGCGCATGTCACCCGCACCTCCTCGGCGAAATTCTTGCCGACGGCGGGGAAATCCACCTCAAGATCCTGATCCGGCGCATATTCCAGCAGCGCATCCTTCAGGATCTGGTCCGCCGCATCCGGGTCGGGCGCCCAGACTTCGGCCCGGCAGGCCCCCGTCCCGCCGGTCAGCACCGGATCGAAGGGGATGAAATAGGCGGTGTAATAGCCCGGATCATAGATCTGCACGATGAATGGCCCCGCCCCCACCGCCACCGGTTCGGCCAGATGCCGCAGATGCGTGGTGCGGATATGCTGGCCGTCCCAGGCCGACGTCGGCTCCTCGGGTGGGCCAAGGGCCAGATCCCGGCCGCCCAGCAGGGCAAAGCTGTCGCCGGGATAGCCCTCCATCCAGTCCATGTCGAAGCCGGTCAGCCCGGCCGCCTCCTCGGCCGTCAGCGTGCCGTCCAGATCGGCGTCGATCTCGCGGTCGGCGATCACCATCAGCGAGAACAGCTCGTCATAGACCCAGCCGATGCGCACCGCCGTCACCCGGTCCTGATCATCCAGGATCACCTCGACCGAGGTGTCGATGAAGACATGCGGATGCGCCCGTGCGGGCCCCGCAAGCGCCGCCAGAACCGCGATCAGACCGAAGACCCGCATGACGCCCCCTTTGCGGGCGGCAGGTTAGGCGGGATCACCCGGCAGGGCAACCAGCGGACGCGCCCCCCGCAGGCCCGCCGCCCGTTATCCCGCCTTCACCACCGGATGCCGCGCTGCATCGAGAATATGCCCCGATCCGCCCAGAACCTGACTGGCCCGCCCCACGATCAGCGGATCCGGCGTGCCGACCACGGCATGATCCTTGTTGGGGTAATCCAGCGTCGACAGGAAATGCCGCATGCAGTTCAGCCGCGCCCGCTTCTTGTCGTTGGATTTCACGATGGCCCAGGGCGCATCTGCCGTATCGGTATAGAAGAACATCGCCTCCTTGGCCTCGGTATAGTCGTCCCACTTGTCCAGAGACGCCTTGTCGATCGGCGACAGCTTCCACATCTTCAGGGGGTCGGTCTCGCGCGACTGGAAGCGCGCCCGCTGTTCCTCGCGCGTCACCGAGAACCAGTATTTGTAAAGCCGCACGCCGGACCGGACCAGCATCCGCTCGAACTCAGGCGCCTGGCGCATGAATTCCAGGTATTCCGCTGGCGAGCAGAAGCCCATCACCCGTTCCACCCCCGCGCGATTGTACCAACTGCGGTCGTAGAACACCATTTCGCCCGCCGTCGGCAGATGGGCGATATAGCGCTGAAAAAACCACTGGCCCTTTTCCACATCCGACGGCTTGGTCAGCGCACAGACCCTGGCATAGCGCGGGTTCAGATGCTCCATGAACCGCTTGATCGTGCCGCCCTTGCCCGCGGCATCGCGGCCTTCCATCAGGATGACGAATTTCTGCCCGGTCTCCTGCGCCCAGATCTGCACCTTCAGAAGCTCGGCCTGCAACCGCGCCTTTTCCGCCTCATAGGCGGCGCGGCCCATCGGGCGGGCATAGGGATAGCGGCCCGATTCGAACACCTCGCGGATCGCATCCGGGCTGATGGCCGGAAACTGCTGCGGCCCGGTCAGACCTTCGCCCGCGCCCGCATCCGCACTCTCGCCAGATATCTGAGCCGACATCGCAGCCCGCCGCCTGCGTGGTGCCGCGACACTGGCAATCCCGGCCTGCGGACCATTCCCCTGCGGTGCCTGATCTTCCATGCAATATCTCCCCTGCTGCACTGACATGCGGGAATTCTACATCTCGGGCAGAGTGTTTGCATTGATCCGGGTCAAACCCGCCCCTGTCGGCGGCAGAAAGCCCGGCCCCAAAAGTTACGGGGCGGCAGTCATCCACCGACTGCCGCCCCGCCAAGGGGAAGAAAGGGATTGATCAAAAGGCGGCACCGCAAACCGTTCGCGGCTGTCTCCTGCTTGCCCGATCCAGCCGTCTTCCGCATACCCCATTTGCGGTAGGGCCCGGAATAAAGTGACCCAAGGTAAGGAATCCCCGCCTTACCCGGTCCGGTCGGCCATCGCCTCCACCTCTTCCAGCACCAGCGGCCATTCCTTGAAGAACAGCATCTGCCCGGTCTGGGGCAGGAAACGCACCTCAAGATGCGGGAAATCCGCCATCAGCTCGCGGATGCTTTGCACCGGGGTCTGCGGGTCCTGATCGCCCTGCAACAGCAGAACCGGCACCCGGCAGGCCCGCACCACCTCGGACCAGTCCTTTTCCGACCCGATGCATTCGCGCGTGAACGCCTCATGCGCCGACCATTTCCGCGTCAGGCAGACGTCCGATCCGGTCAGGATCGCCTCCCGCACCTCAGGCCTCCCGAAAGCCTCGATATCCGCCGGGCTGCCGCCGTTGACCTGGGCAAAGAATGCATCCTTGCCCAGACGCCGGGCCAGAGAGAACCCGGCCTGCACCAGAAACGGCAGCACCTTGGGCGCATAGCGGGCATTGGCCAGGATGAACCGCTGCCACTTGTCCATGCGTTCGTATTGCGCCGCCGTGCGCAGCGGCAACTGGCAGGCTGCACCGACGATTCCCGCCACCAGATCGGGCCGCTGGTTGGCCAGATTGATGGCAAAGCGCAGATCGGCCCCCAGGGGCAGCGCAATCGCATCCTGCACGCCCAGATGATCCAGCACCGCCGCATAATCCTGCGTCACCGCCCGCAGATGGTCGGCGGCCCGCAGATGCAGGTCGGTGTCACCATAGCCCGCCCGGACCGGCACGATCACCCGCAGCTTGCGCGCCGCCGCATGCCGCTCGGCCGAGGCGGGCCAGCGGATCAGCCCGTAATCCAGATGCATGTACAGCACCGGCTGCCCCTTGGGGTTGCCGAATTCGATCCAGGTCAGCCGCCGCCCGTCGGCCAGCCACAATTCCCGCAGCTCGCGCGGCTCCAGCGATCCGCCCACCGGCACCGACCGCCCCGCCAATTCGGTCGGGATCAGCGCCACATCCATCAACCCCAGCACCACCCGCACCAGCTCGCTCTGGCTGTGGGTCTCGGTCTTCTGCAGGATCGACCGCAGCTGCGTGCGCACCGTTTCGGCGCTGCGGCCCCGCGCCCCGGCAATGTCCTTGACCGGCAGGCCCAGCGTGATGCCGCGCACGATGTCCACCTCGGCCGGGGTCAGGCCGAATGCCTCCTGCACCGTGGTCTCGAACCCCACCGGCCAGACAAGCTCGGTCGACAGCACCAGCGCCAGCGGGGTTTGCCCCGGCTCGGCCTCGACCCGGCTGACCCGCACGATCACCGGGCTGCCCGTCACGTTCGACCGGATGCGCAGCGTCACCACCTTTTCGGCCCGCCCGCCCGCGACCTTGCGGATCACCCCCGACAAGAGCGCCCGGTCCTCGGTCTCGAAAGGCAGCGCCGCAAAGGGCCCGCCCGCCGCGATGCCGAAGGCCACCACCGCCGGGCGGTTGCAATCCGCGATCACCGTGCCGCCGTCCGACAGGAAGGCGGCCGAGCGCGGAATATCCTCCAGCACCGACCGATAGCCGCTGTCGGACGCCGCATCGAACCGGTCCAGGAACACCGTGGCGCGCTGCATATGCGCCTCGATCTCTGCATCCTCCAGCGCGATCACCCGATCCGACGGCCCACTGCGCAACGGGGCCGCGCTGCCTTCCCAGACCTCCAGCAGATGTTCCAGCCTGATCGGGTCCAGCGCCACGTCATACAGCCGGTCGACGATCTCGGCCCTCTGGTCGCGATCGGCAAGCGAGGCAGTCTGCGGGGGGCGCGGCGTCTCGGTCATTCCCGCATCCTACCGCGTCAGGCGGGGGGGCCGACAAGAGGCAAGCTGCATTTCCCGGTGGACCTTCCGTCAACCTTGCGCGAAATCTGCATCGTCGAACCGCATCGTCAGGAGAATCCCGATGCTCACGCTTTACGGCGTCTATCGTTCCCGTGCCTCGCGCCCGCTCTGGCTGTTGCGCGAATGCGGGGCGGACTTCCGTCATGTCCCGGTGATTCAGGCCTACCGCCTGCCCAATGCCGCAGCCCCGGACGCGGCCCTGAACACCGCATCGCCCGAATTCCTGGCCGTCAACCCGATGGGCCAGATTCCCGCGCTGACCGACGGCGACCTGCTGTTGACCGAGTCGCTGGCCATCACCCAGCACATCGCCCGCACCCGTGGCGGCGACCTTGGCCCGCGCGATGCCGCCGAACTGGCGCTGATGGAGAACTGGTCGCTCTTCGCCGCCACTTCGGTGGAAACCCCGGCGCTGGAAATCCTGTATGCCACCCAAAGCGACACGGAAACGCCCGAGGGCAAGGGCGTGATCGCCATCGCCGCCGAAAAGCTGCGCCGCCCCTTCGCGCGGCTGGACCGGCATCTGGCCGGGGCCGAATACCTTGTCGGCAACCGCTTTACCGTGGCCGATATCAACCTGGCCGAATGCTGCCGCTATGCCCAGACGCATCCCGCGCTGCTGGCCGAATTCCCGGCGCTGGACGGCTGGCTGAAGCGCTGCCAGTCGCGCCCGGCGTTCCAGGCGATGTGGGCCGCCCGCGCGGCAGAGCCGGAATAACCCCCGAAAGGGGCACAGCGCCTGTGCAGCCCGGCGCACTGGCGGCGGGCCGCGTCACGCCTTACCTTCCCGGCACCCCCAGACGGGAAAGGATCACGCCATGAAGAAGGTCGGTTTTCTGTCCTTCGGCCATTGGTCGGAGGAACGCGGCTCGGCCGTCCGCTCGGCCGCCGACGTTCTGCTGCAATCCATCGAACTGGCCGAAGCGGCCGAAGAGCTGGGGGCTGATGGTGCCTATTTCCGCGTTCACCACTATGCCCGCCAGCTCGCCTCGCCCTTTCCGCTGCTGGCCGCCGTCGGCGCGCGCACGAAGCGGATCGAGATCGGCACCGGCGTCATCGACATGCGGTATGAGAACCCGCATTACATGATCGAGGACGCCGGATCGGCCGACCTGATCTCGGGCGGGCGGCTGCAACTGGGCATCTCGCGCGGCAGCCCCGAACAGGTGATCGACGGCTGGCGGCACTTCGGCTATGCGCCGGGCGAAGGCGAGACCGACCAGGACCTTGCCCGCGACCATGCGCTGACCTTCCTGCAATTGCTGGATGGCAAGGGCTTTGCCAAGCCGAACCCCCGCCCGATGTTTCCCAACCCGCCCGGCCTGCTGCGGCTGGAGCCGCATTCGCCGGGCCTGCGCAACCGGATCTGGTGGGGCGCCGCCTCGGATGCGACCGCCGAATGGGCGGCGGCGCTGGGGATGAACCTGCAAAGCTCGACCCTGAAATGGGACGAATCGGGCGAACCGCTGCACATCCAGCAGGCCCGGCAGATCCGCAAATATCGTGACGCCTGGAAAGCGGCCGGGCACAGCCATGAGCCGCGCGTCTCGGTCAGCCGGTCGATCTTTGCCATCACCAATGACCTTGACCGGATGTATTTCGGCCAGGGCCGCCCCGAGCAGGATCAGATCGGCGTCATCGACAACACCCGCGCCGTCTTTGGCCGCAGTTACGCCGCTGAACCGGAGCGCCTGATCGAGGACCTGCGCCAGGACGAGGCGATTGCCGAAGCCGACACGCTGCTGCTGACGGTGCCGAACACGCTGGGTGTCGACTACAATGCCCATGTGATCGAAAGCATCCTGAGACACGTCGCTCCGGCTCTTGGCTGGCGTTGACGCCTCCGGCGGGGGTATTTTTGCAAAGATGAAGGGCCGAGGGTTGGCCCTTCATTTCCTTTTGCGGCACCCCACATCTTGCGTTTTCCCCCTTGGGAATGGTCTAATGCCTGCGTTCCACAGAAGAGCAGAGCATGGCAAACGACCTCCTGTCCAAGGCCGAATCCACCTATGACGCCTCGTCCATTCAGGTGCTGGAGCAGCTGGAGGCGGTACGGATGCGCCCCGGCATGTATATCGGCGGCATCGACGAGCGCGCCTATCATCATCTGGCGGCCGAGATCCTGGACAATGCCATGGACGAGGCCGTCGCTGGCCATGCCAACCGCATCGAGGTGGAGCTGCATGCCGATGGCGCGCTGACCATCCGCGACAACGGCCGCGGCATCCCGGTCGATCCGCATCCGAAGTTCCCCGACAAATCGGCGCTGGAGGTGATCCTCTGCACCCTGCACGCCGGGGGCAAGTTCAACGGCGACGCCTATGAAACCAGCGGCGGGCTGAACGGCGTCGGCTCCTCGGTCGTCAACGCGCTGTCCGACACCATGCGGGTCGAGGTCGCCAAGAACCGCGAACTCTTTGCGCAAGAGTTTTCACGCGGCAAACCGCTCGGCCCCTTGCAGAAGCTCGGCCCCACCGCCAACCGGCGCGGCACCACCGTCACCTTCCACCCCGACCCCGATATCTTCGGCCACCAAAGCTTCCGCCCCGCCCGGCTGATGCGCGCCGCGCGGTCCAAGGCCTATCTCTTCTCGGGTGTCGAGATCCGCTGGAAATCCGCCATTCCCGACGGCGACATGCCGCAGGAGGCGATCTTCCACTATCCCGGCGGGCTTGGCGAATATCTCTCGGCCCAACTGGAACGCGACTCCACCTATGCCGACCGGCCCTTCACCGGCAAGGTTTCCTTCAAGGAGAAATTCGGCGTTCCCGGCTCGGTCGAATGGGCGATCAACTGGACGCCGATGCGCGACGGTTTCATCTCGTCCTACACCAACACCGTCCCCACCCCCGAAGGCGGCACGCATGAAACCGGCTTCTGGGCCGCGATCCTGAAAGGCATCCGCGCCTATGGCGAGCGGGTGAAGAACCGCAAGGCCGACCAGATCACCCGCGACGACATGCTGACGGGGGGCTGTGCCCTCTTGTCGGTCTTCGTGCGCGAGCCGCAGTTCGTCGGCCAGACCAAGGACCGGCTGGCCACCGAAGAGGCGGCGAAATGGGTCGAAGGCGCGGTCCGCGACCATTTCGACACCTGGCTGGCGGCCGATCCGAAATCCGCAGGCGCCATCCTCGATTTCCTGGTGCTGCGCGCCGAAGAACGCCTGCGCCGCCGGGCCGAAAAGGAAACCCAGCGCAAGACCGCGACCAAAAAGCTGCGCCTGCCCGGCAAGCTGGTGGATTGCTCGGCCACCGACCGTTCGGGGACCGAGATCTTCATCGTCGAGGGCGACTCGGCCGGCGGCTCCGCCAAGGGCGCGCGGGACCGCAATTACCAGGCGCTGCTGCCCTTGAAGGGCAAGATCCTGAACGTCCTGGGGGCTGCGTCCAACAAGCTGGGCGACAATGCCGAAATCCGCGACATCTGCGAGGCGCTTGGCGTCGGCATGGGCACGAAGTTCCGCGTCGATGACCTGCGCTATGACAAGATCATCATCATGACCGACGCCGATGTCGACGGCGCCCATATCGCCAGCCTCTTGATGACCTTCTTCTTCACCCAGATGCGCCCGCTGATCGACAAGGGGCACCTCTATCTGGCCTGCCCGCCGCTTTACCGGCTGACGCAGGGGGCACACCGGATCTATGTCTCGGACGACGCCGAGAAAGAGGAATGGTTGGCCAGGGGATCGGTCGGCGGCAAGGGCAAGATCGACGTGCAGCGCTTCAAGGGCTTGGGCGAGATGGACGCCAAGGACCTGAAGGACACCACGATGAACCCCGAAACGCGGAAGCTGATCCGCGTCAGCATCGACGACGAGGAAGGCGGCGAGACCGGCGATCTTGTGGAACGCCTGATGGGCAAGAAGCCGGAATTGCGGTTCCAGTATATCCAGGAGAATGCGCGGTTCGTGGAGGAGCTGGATGTGTGAGGCAGATACGATGTGTAAGGCAGAAGCCCCGTCCGCTTTCCCTTCGCCAAATATCCTGCGGGGCGAGCCAGCGAGGCGCCATCGGTTCAAGCCCGCCGGCGAGGGGGCGCAAAGCCCCTGCCGCGGCCTGCCCTACTGCAACCCCTCCACATATTCCGCCAGCTGCACCAGCCGCAGCGGCGTCGGGCTTTCGATCCCGTCCCCGGCGTCATAGGGCACCAGCGGGCTGTCGAGCAGCGGGCCGAAGTTCGGCATCACCGCAGCGCCGTCGTGGCCGCCGGTATAGCCCCAGATCTTCGCCATCACCCGCAGCTTCGGAAACTCACCGCCGTTGCGCGCCGCAAGGCGGGTCAGGTCGGCGGGGCGGTGGGCCAGTTCCCCGGCCATCGGGCCATCGCCCTTGCCGCCAGCGCCATGGCAGCCCGAGCAGAAGGCGGCAAAATCCTCGGCCCCGCTGGGCTGATGCTCCTCGACGCAGGCCGCAAGCAGGGGCAGGATCAACAGAAGCTTCAGGCGCATTTCGACCTCGTGGCTGGCGGCTGCGGTTCCCCAACAGCTATCAGACCACGCGGCCCTGATCCAGCCGGACCACCCGGTCCATCCGGCCCGCAAGCTCCATGTTATGCGTGGCGATCAGCGCGCCCATGCCGGTCGCGCGCACCAGCTCCATCAGCGCGCCGAACACCTGATCCGAGGTGGCGGGGTCCAGGTTCCCCGTCGGCTCGTCCGCCAGCAGCAGCCGCGGCCCGTTGGCCAGCGCCCGGCAGAACGCCACCCGCTGCTGTTCGCCCCCCGACAGCGCCGCCGGGCGATGCGACGCGCGCCCCGCCACGCCGACGCGGGACAGCAGGTCCTGCGCCCGCGCCTCGGCCGCCGCCTTGTCCACCCCGTTGGCCAACTGCGGGATCACCACGTTTTCCAGCGCAGTGAACTCGGGCAGCAGATGGTGGAACTGGTAGATGAAGCCGACCTCGCCGCGCCGCGCCTCGGTCCGGGCGCGGTCGCCAAGGCCGCCCATCTCGCGCCCGCCCAGCATCACGCGCCCCGCATCCGGCGTGTCCAGGAGGCCCGCGATATGCAGCAGCGTCGATTTCCCGGCACCCGAGGGTGCCACCAGCGCCACCACCTCGCCCGCCGCCACGGCCAGCGAGGCCCCGCGCAGCACCTGCACTTCCGACGGCTTGCCGCGGTTATAGCCCTTCTCCAGCCCCTCCAGCAGCAGCGCGTCACTCATAGCGCCCCTATTCATATCTGAGGGCCTCCACCGGGTTCATCCGCGCCGCGCGCCGCGCCGGGAAGATGGTGACGACAAAGGACAGCACCAGCGACAGCACCGCCGCCGTGGCCACGTCGCCCGTCTGCAACCGGGCCGACAGCTTGTAGATCGGCCGGACTTCGGGGTCCCAGAGCCCCCCACCCGCCACCAGATTGATGAAATCGAAGATCGGGGTGAAGTAATGGGCGAACAGGCTGCCCAGCGCCACGCCGGCCACCGTCCCCACCAGCCCGGTCAGCGCCCCGCACAGGAAGAACACCCGCAGCACCGATCCTTCGGTCAGCCCCATCGTGCGCAAAATCCCGATGTCGCGGCCCTTGTTCTTCACCAGCATCACCAGCCCGGAAATGATGTTCAGGCTGGCGATCAGCACCAGAATGGACATCAGGATGAACATCATGTTGTCCTCGACCGTCAGCGCCCGCAGGTAGTTGCCCGCACTCTGCTGCCAGGTCCAGGTCAGCGCGCCCTCGCCCCCCGCCGCCGCCAGCGCAGGCACGTAGCTGTCGATCCGGTCGGGGCTTTCGACCATGATCTCGAATTCATCGGCCACGCCTTCGGCGTTGAAATACTCCTGCGCCTCGGCAAAGGGCAGGAAGGCGCGGGTGCGGTCGATGTCGGGGCTGCCCGAGGTGAAGATATAGACCACCTCATAGGCCTTGACCCGCAGGCTGGTGCCCATCGCCGTCTTTGCCCCGTCGGGAGAGATCAGCCGCACCCTGTCACCCACCGACAGCCCCAGATCCCGCGCGACACCGGAGCCGAGGGCAATGCCGTCGGGCAGCCGCGCGATGTCGCCGAAATCATCGCCGCCGGTGGTCAGCGCCGGGATGCTGGCCACATCCGCCGGGGCCATGCCAAAGACCTGCACCCCGGAATTGGCCTCGGCGGTCGAGATCATCGCCTGTCCCTTGACCAGCGGGGCCACCCGCGTCACGCCGGGCACCTGTGTCAGCCGCGCCGCAACCTCCTGCCAGTCGGGAAAGCCGCGCAACCGGCGGCCCTGCTCGTCCATCCGCCAGTTGTAGACGCTGACATGGCCGTTGGCGCCCAGAAGGGTGTTGACGAATTCTTCGCGGAACCCCGCGCGCACCGCCATCACCGCCACCAGCGCAAAGACCGACAGCGTGATGCCGATCACGCTGATCCAGGTCATCACCGAAACGCCGCCTTCGGCGCGGCGGGCGCGCAGATAGCGCCAGGCGATCATCCATTCAAAGCCTGCGAAAGGTGCCGTCCTGCCTGCCATTCCCAACCCGTTCCGGTGTTTGCCCCGGCGTGACGCCACAGCTTTTGATTGCCCGCGAAACTGGCCTGTCCGGCCCGAAAGGTCAAGAAAGCCCCCGCTGCGCGCAGATGCCGCCGCCCCGGACAGCGGCAAGGATTGGCCCGCCGCGCGGCCGTCCGGCTTTCCCCACTGGACAAATCACTCACGAAAGCGTGTTCTCCGCAGCGGCGCAGATCGCGCCACGACCTGTCTTTAAGGAGTAATCCCTTGCGCATCCTTCCCATCGCCGCCGTGATCTCTGCCGCCGTTCTGCTGTCGGCCTGCGACGACAAGGCCACCTGCACCCAGGCCGAAGCCGAGAAGAAAGCCACCGAGCTGACGACGAAGATCACCGAGCTGGCCACCTCCGACCCGGCCAAGCTGGCCGAGCTTGCGCCGAAAGTGCAGGAAATGGCCACCAAGGCCGCCGCCGGGGGCGACGATCTGGCCGCCGCCTGCAAGGCCATGGATGAAATGATGGCCGAGCTGTCGAAGTAAGGCGCCTTGGCATTTCGCGGGGGGCGGCAGCCCTGCCCCCTGCTCTCTGCCCTTGCCCCTGGTCCGTCTCCGGGGGTCCGGTTTGCCTGCCTTTCGCGGCGGGGGGAAAACCGGGCAGGCCTTGCGTCCTGCCGTCCGCGGGGCAGACGGGCTTTACCCCACCGCCATCGCAATCGCGGTGAAATGCAGCCCCGCCGCCACCGCCACGAAGCCATGCCAGATCGCGGTCTGGAACCGCAGCCGCTCCCACAGATAGAACGCGACCCCGGCGACATAGGTCAGCCCGCCCGCCACCAGCAGCCACAGCGACACCACTGGCAGCGCCGCCGCCACAGGGCCGATGGCAAAGACGCCCACCCAACCCAGTGCGATATAGGCCAGCACCGCCAGCCGGTCGAACCGCCCCGGCAGCACCACCTTGACCAGAATCCCGAACACCGCCCAGGCCCAGACCACCACGCCCAGCGCCCAGGCCCAGCCCGCATGGGCCAGATGCGGGATGATGGCGGTATAGGTGCCCGCGATCATCACATAGATCATCGAATGATCGAACCGCCGCAGCAGCCATTTCAGCGCGCTGGGCGGCGTCATGTTATAGGCCAGCGAAAAGCCCCACATCAGGAAGAACCCGGCCGCATAGACCGCCAGCGCGGCAAAGACCCCGATCCCCGCCGTCACCAGCGCGTGATAAAGCAGGATCGGAAAGGCCACCAGTCCGGCCACCAGCGCCGCCGCATGGACGATGCCATCGGCCAGCACCTCGGCCATCGTGGGCAGGCGCTTGTTCAGGCGTCGTGCGGAAACGGTCTGGGTCATGCGGCCAGCCTGTCAGGAAAAGGTTGACCGAAGATGACAGCCGATGGCGGCACGATCAATCCGGCGAAGGGCCAGGTGACGCGCGGTCATCCGGCAGTTCCGGCCGCGGCCCCAGCCCGATGAACCAAGCCGGCACCCGCCGCAGCAGCGGAAACCGGATCAACAGCCGCAACGGCCAGGGCAGCGCCGCCGCCCGCCGCCCCAGCTGAGGCGCGATCATCCGTTCCTGCACCAGCACCTGCATCCGCTGCACCACCCGCACCGGCATCAGCCGCCGCTTCTGCACCGCCGCCAGCGCCGCCCCCGGCACCGGCCCGGCCCGCAGCGGCCCGGCCAGCAGGTTGGCCGCCGCCACTGCGTCCTGAATGGCCAGGTTGATCCCCACCCCGCCGACGGGCGACATCGCATGCGCCGCATCGCCGATGAACAGCAGCCCCTCGCGCCACCAGCGCTCCAGCCGGTCGACCCGCACCGACAACAGCTTGACCCTGTCCCAATCGTCGATTTCCGCCGCCTGCGCCGGCGTCAGGCGCGCCAGCGCCGCGATCTCGTCGCGGAAGGCGGCGATCCCCGCCGCCCGCAGGACGTCAAACCCGCCCTTCGGCACCACGCAGGCCATCTGCCAATAGTCGCCCCGGTTCAGCAGCACCAGCACCCGCCCGCCCGCGATCCGGCCCAGCGATTCATCGGTCTGCCCAGGCGCGCGCGTTACCCGGAACCACAGCACGTCGATCGGCGCGCCCAGATCGCGCACCTGCAACCCGGCCTCGGCCCGCAAGGCCGAATGCCGCCCGTCCGCCCCCACCACCAGATCGGCCAGGATCCGCAGCTTCCCCTCCGGTCCTTCGGCCAGGACGCCCGTCACCCGGCCCCCTTCGGCCACCAGCTCCGTAGCCTTGGTCTGCATCCGCAGATCGAACTCCGGCAGGGCACGGCCCTGATCGGCCAGGAAATCCAGGAAATCCCATTGCGGCATCATGGCGACGAATCCCGTCTCGGCCCCCAGCGCGCCGAAATCCGCCACCGGCACCGACCGATCACCCAGATCCAGCCGCATCTCGCGGAACTTGTGATGCGGCAGGGCCAGAAACGCCTCCAGCAGCCCCAGCGCCCGCATCACCCGCAGGGTCGAGGGATGCACCGTATCGCCCCGGAAATCGCGCAGGAAATCGGCGTGCTTTTCCAGCACCATGACCCGCACCCCGGCCCGCGCCAGCAGAAAGCCCAGCATCATTCCCGCCGGACCGCCGCCTGCGATCACGCAGCCGGTGCGCAGCTCTTGCGTGGCCGCGCTCACACCGCCGACCGCCGCCGGAACGGTCGCATCAGCAGCGACAGCGCCGCCCCGATCACGCCCCACCCCGCGACAAAGCCGATCCCGGCACAGGCCAGCCCCGCCGCCGTCACCGGCACCGCAGGCGCATAATCCGCCCAGGTTGCCCGCAAGAGCTCGGCATCGGCCATGCGGTGCGGCATCACCAGCCGCTCATAGACTCCGGCCAGCCGCAGCATCGCCAGATCGTTGCGCAGGCCTTCGGCGCGGGCAAAGGTCGCGCGCAGGTCGCCGGCATGCTGGCCGCTGAACCCCGCCGTGCCCAATTCGTCCAGCGCCGCCGCGCGAGTCAGCCCGGCGCGTTCGGCCGAGCGGTCGAAATCCGCCTCGACCTGCGTCAGCGCATCCACCTGCCCGGCCAGCCGTTGCAGATATTGCTGCGAGAATTCGGGGAACTGCGACAGCCCCACCGCCCCCGCCAGCCCGCCCGCCAGCGTCAGTATCCGCCCGATCATGCGCACCTCCGTTTTCTCCATCCTGCCACGGCTGGCGCCGCGGGGCGAGAGGGCGCGCCCCCGGCCCGCGGTGCCCCGATTTTTCGACGAAAAATCGCATCCGCCCGAAATCGCGCCCGGCCAAGGGGGCCCACCGGATCGGCCGCTTCCGGCCAATCGGTTCATGCAGAACCGCAAAAGGCCCGGCCCGACGCGGACCAGACCTTTGCCATACGCAAGCCATACGTTCCGCATATGCCGGAAACCCGTTGCTTCAACGGGTTAACCTGCGGCTGCACGCCCTCAGCGATGCGCGGCGTAGATCTCCGCAACCCGCGCCACCGCCGCCTCGGGCGACATTTCCTCGGACTCTCCGCTGCGGCGGCTGGTCAGCTCGACCACGCCCTTTTCCAGGCCGCGCGGCCCGACGGTGATCCGCCAGGGCAGCCCGATCAGGTCCATGGTGGCGAATTTCGCCCCGGCCCGTTCGTCGCGGTCGTCGTAAAGCGGCTCCAACCCCTTGGCCAGCAACGCCTTTTCCAGCGACGCACAGGCCGCATCCGCCGCCGCGTCGCCCTGTTTCAGGTTGACGATCCCCACCGGGAACGGCGTCACCCCCTCGGGCCAGATAATGCCCTTGTCGTCATGGCTGGCTTCGATGATGGCGCCCAGAAGACGGCTGACGCCGATGCCATGCGATCCCATTTCCACCGGAACCTTGTTGCCGTCCTTGGTGACGACCGTGGCCCCCATCGACTCGGAATACTTTGTTCCGAAATAGAAAATCTGCCCGACCTCGATCCCGCGCCCCACCTTGCGATGTGCTTCGGGGATCTGGTCGAACAGCGCCGGATCATGGGTTTCGTCGGTGCGCGCATAAAGCGTGGTGAACTCGCGGCACACGCCCTCGACCTCGGCCCGGTTGTCATAATCGACCTCGCGGTTGCCCAGCTTCAGCGCTGTCACCCGGTCGTCATAGAACACCTCGCTCTCGCCGGTATTGGCCAGCACAAGGAATTCATGGGTGTTGTCGCCGCCGATCGGCCCCGAGGCCGCCCGCATCGGAATCGCCGTCAGGCCCATCCGTTCATAGGTTCTCAGGTAAGACACCATATGCCGGTTATAGGCATGCAGCGCCGCCTCGCGGTCGACGTCGAAATTATACCCGTCCTTCATATAGAACTCGCGCCCGCGCATCACACCAAACCGCGGCCGCACCTCGTCGCGGAACTTCCACTGGATATGATACAGCGTCAGCGGCAGGTCCTTGTAGCTGCTGACATGGGCGCGGAAGATGTCGGTGATCATCTCTTCATTGGTGGGGCCATAGAGCATGTCGCGCTCGTGCCGGTCGCGGATGCGCAGCATTTCCTGGCCGTAATCGTCATATCGACCGGATTCCCGCCACAAATCAGCGGGTTGCAGCGTGGGCATCAGCAAGGGGATATGGCCCGCGCGGATCTGCTCTTCATGGACGATCTGCTCGATCCGCTTCAGCACGCGATAGCCCAGCGGCAGCCAGGAATAGATCCCGGCGGCCTGCTGCTTGATCATACCCGCGCGCAGCATGTAGCGGTGCGAGACGATCTGCGCCTCGGCAGGGTTTTCCTTCAGGACGGGCAGGAAGTAGCGGCTAAGACGCATCGGGGCCTCGCGTGGGACTGGTCCCGGATGTCCTAGCGGCTTGAGGGCGGGCAGGCAAGGGAGGCTCCTCCATGGCCTTCGGCCGGTCGTCGCGGAGGAGGAGCCACAGGCGAACGACGACGGGACTCAGCCGATCAGGATCGCCCTGAAATCATTGACATTCGTCAATGTCGGTCCCGTCACCACCTGCCCGCCGATCTGTCCGAAGAAGCCATGCGCATCGTTCGCCGCCAGCGCCGCCGCAGCATCCACGCCCTTTGCCGCCGCCTGCGCCAGCGTGTGCGGCGTCACCACCGCCCCCGCCACCTCGGCCGCGCCGTCGACGCCGTCGGTATCGCAGGCGATGGCATGGATGCCGGGTGCCCCCTTCAGCGCCAATGCCAGCGCCAGCGCGAATTCGGCATTCGGCCCGCCGACCCCGTTCCCCCGCCGCGTCACCGTCAGTTCTCCGCCCGACAGAAGCAGCACCGGCGCATCGCCGGGCCTGCGCGCCGCCGCAATCTCCAGCGCCATCGCGGCCTGCGCAGCGGCCACATCCCGCGCCTCACCTTCCAGCGCATCGCCAAGGCTGCGAACCTCCACCCCGGCGGCACGGGCGATTTCAGCAGCCGATTCAAGCGATTGCGCCGGGGCGGCGTAGATCCGGTTCTCCACCCGCGCCAGCCGCTCATCGCCAGGGTTGACCACACCCGACCGCGCCAGCGCCGCCCGCACATGATCCGGCACCGCGATGGCCCAGCGGTCCAGGATCGCCGCTGCATCATCCGGGGTCGACGCATCGCCGACCGTGGGACCCGAGCCGATGAAGGCCGGATCGTCCCCCGGCACGTCCGAGATGATCAGCGACAGCATCCGCGCCGGATGGGCGGCGGCGGCCAGTTGCCCGCCCTTCACCCGGCTCAGGTGCTTGCGCAGGGTATTCATGGCCGAAATCGGCGCCCCGCTGGCCAGCAGCGCCGCATTCACCGCCTGTTTCTCGGCCAGCGTCACCCCTTCGGACGGCGCGCACAGCAGGGACGAGGCCCCGCCCGAAATCAGCGCCAGCACGAAGTCGCCCTCGCCCAGCCCCGAGACCAGCGACAGCATTCGCCCCGTCGCCTCGGCCCCCGCCGCATCCGGCACCGGATGGGCCGCCAGGGCAATCTCGATGCCCTGACAGGGGCGGCCATAGCCATAGCGGGTGATCACCAGCCCCTCGCAGGGGCCCCAGGCGGCCTCGACCGCCTCGGCCATCCGGGCACTGGCCTTGCCCGCCCCGATCACCAGCACCCGGCCCGCCGGTTTCGGCGGCAGGAACCCGGCCAGCGACCGCATCGGATCGGCCACTTCGACGGCGCGATCGAACAGGCGGCGCAGAAAGGCGGGGCGGTCGCCAGGCAGGTCGGAGGTAAGTTCGGGGGGCAGGTCAGAGGGTCGAGGCACGGGCGATCAGTTCCACGGGAGACAAGGTTTCCGCTGCGGGTTTAGCACCCTCTTCCAGCCATGCCAGCACGGTTCCCGCCATCGCCTGTCCGAAACCGGCGATATGGCTGCGGACCGAGGTCAGGCTGGGATAGACCTGCGCGCATTCCTCGATATCGTCAAAACCGACCAGCTTCAGCTCCGGCCCGACCCGGCGGCCGATCTCGGCACAGCCCGACAACAGGCCCAACGCCACCAGATCATTGAAACACAGGACGCCATCCACCTGCGGATGATCCGCCGCCAGCCGCGCCGCCATCTCGCGCCCAAAGGCGCGGACGGGGCGGCCCTCCAGCACCAGCGGCGCAATTCCTTCGCGGGCCAGCACATCCAGATAACCCGCCTTGCGGGCCTCGGTCACAGATCGGCCCGGCAAGCCGCCGACAAAGGCGATGTGCCGCGCGCCCTGCGCCAGCAGATGCTCGGTCGCCAGCCGCCCGCCCGCCGGGCCATCGGGACTGGCAAAGGGGAACTGCGCGGTATCGGGATGCACCCGGCGCAGCACCTGCACCGCCGGAATACCGGCCCGCGCGATCTGCTCGAAGGTGGCTGCCACCTCGCCATAGGCCGAGGACAGGATCAGCGCCGAGACGCCGTGTTCGATCATCGCACCCACGACCTGCGCCTGCAGGCCGGCATCCTCGTCGGTATTGCCCATCACCGTGGCATAGCCCCGCGCCGACAGCGCCATCTGTACCGAGGTGGCGAATTCGGTGAAGAACGGGTTGCGCAGGTCGTTGATCACCAGCCCGATCAGCCCGGCATTGGCCGACCGCAGGTTGGCCGCCGCGCGGTTGTAGACATAGCCGATCTCGGCCATCACCCGGCGCACATCGGCGCGGGTTTCCTGTTTCACCAGCGGCGAGTTCTGCAAGACCAGAGAGACGGTCGACTTCGACACGCCCGCACTTCGCGCCACATCGACTATGGTCGGCCTGCGCTCCATCCTACCCCTGATCCACCCCATGCAGCTGGCACAGCAGTTGCATCCGCGACACTGCCAGATCCGGGTCTAGCAGAAGCCCGGCCTGATCGGCCAGCCGGAAGACATTGGCATAATGGGTGATGTCGCGGCTGGACTGGAACCCGGCGGGCATGAGGAAATGCCGCTGCAAGCCGTTGATCCAGCTCAGGAACGCGATGCCGGCCTTGTAGAACCGGGTCGGTGCGCGAAAGATCTCGCGGCTCAGCGGCACGGTCGGGGCGAACAACCGGTGATAGGTGGCAAGGTCGCCCTGCGCCAGCGCCTCCAGCGCCTGCGCCGCGGCGGGGGCGATGGCGGTGAAGGCCCCCAGAAGGGCATGCGAATGGTGGGTGCCGTCGCCTTCGATCAGCGCGGCATAGTTGAAATCATCGCCGGTGTAGAGTTTCACCCCGGCCGGCAGCCGGGCGCGGAAGCTTTCTTCATGCGCCTGATCCAGCAGGGAAATCTTGATCCCGTCCACCTGTCCCGGATTTTCGGCGATCAGCGACAGCACGAAATCCGATGCGGCGGCGACATCTCGGCTGCCCCAGTATCCGGTCAGGCCTGGGTCGAACATGTCGCCCAGCCAGTGCAGCACCACCGGTTGCGCCGCGCCGTCGATCAGGCGGCGATAGACCTTGCGGTAGATCTCTGGCCCCGCGCCGATGGCGGGCAGCGCACGGGTCGCCATCAGGATCAGTTGCCCGCCCGCCGCCTCGATTGCCTCGGCCTGGGTTTCATAGGCGGCGATGATCGCCTCGGCGCTGGTCAGATCGGCCAGCACCTTGTGATCGGTCCCGGCACCGCTGGCGACGCGCGGCCGCAAGGGATGCACCTTGGCCGCCGCCATCGTGCGCTGGATCAGGTCCTTCGCGGTCTCCCAATCCACCCCCATGCCGCGCTGCGCGGTATCCATCGCCTCGGCCAGCCCCAGTCCCTGATCCCAAAGCCAGTGGCGAAAGGCCAGCGTCGCCTCCCAATCCACCGCCGGGCGGCCATCCCATGGGCTGCGCTCGCGCAGCGCATCGCTGATCACATGGGCGGCGGCAAAGGCGGTGCGGGTCAGCGCCACCCGCGGCGCGCGCGGCAGCAGCGGGGTGCCGGTCGGGCGATAGCGCTCCAGACGGAAATCTTCGGTAGGCAAGGTCAGCATGATCGGCCCCTCAGCAGGCAAGGTCGAAGACAAGGATCCCGTCGATCCCGCCTGTCGCGGCGGCGACCAGCGCCGCCCCGACACGGCGATGATCGGGGTGATCCTGATAGGCGGCCAGCGCCGCCCAATCGGTGAAATCCACGGTGAAGCCGTGCAGATAGCCACGCTCGATCTGTTCGGGGCTTTCGCTGCGTCCCGCGCGAATGTCCAGCACGCCGGGCAGTTTCGCCCGGATCGCGGCCAGATCGGCAAAGATCGCGGCGATGGCGTCCTCTGTCACCTCGGCACGGAATTTCACCAGAACGATATGGCGGATCATGCGGCGGCTCCTTTGCTGGCGCGGATCATGTCGGCGGCCTTTTCGGCGATCATGATCGTCGGCGCATTGGTGTTCGACGACACCACGCGCGGCATGATCGAGGCATCGACCACCCGCAGGCCGGAAAGCCCGTTGAAGCGCAGTTCGGGGTCCACCACCGCCTGCGCGTCGCTGCCCATCCGGCAGGTGCCCGCCGGGTGATGGTCGGTCTTGGAATGCCGGCAGGCATAATCGAAATAGTCCTGATCGGTGCGCACCTGCGGCCCCGGCAGGCGTTCGGCCAGCACGAAGGGTTTCAGCGCCGATTGCGCCATCATCTCCTGCGCCAGCTTCAGGCCCCGGATCGACATTTCGCGGTCATGCGGGTCTTCCCAGTAATTCGGGTCGATCAGCGGGGCGGCCAGCGGATCGGCCGATGCCAGCCGCACCGTGCCGCGCGACCGGGGCCTGAGATAGGCCGAATTCAGCGTGACGCCGCCCTGCGGCATTGCAGCCACCCCGGCCTCGATCCCCGAGCCAAGGCCAAGGTGGAACTGGATGTCGGGGCTGCGCGCGCCATCCTCGGCATACCAGAAGCCGCCGGTTTCAAACAGGCTGGAGGCAACAGGGCCACGCCGTGTCAGCAGATATTGCAGCCCCGCCAGCGCCGACCAATGCGGTTTGGCATAGCGGTCATATGTATGCGGGCCGGTGCATTCGGCAATGACGAACAGGTCAAGATGATCCTGAAGATTGGCCCCGACCCCCGGCTGATCCAGCACCACCGGGATGCCAAGCGACCGCAGGTGATCGGCCGGGCCGATCCCCGACAACTGCAGCAGCCGGGGGCTGCCGATGGCGCCCGAAGACAGGATCACCTCTGCCGTGGCGCGGATCACGCCTTCGGGGGTTTCCACCCCCACCGCACGGCCATTCTCAACCACGATCCGCAGCACCTGAACGCCGGTCCGCACCGTCAGGTTCGCCCGCCCCCGCGCCGGGCGCAGATAGGCGATCGAGGCCGAAGACCGCCGGTAATTCCGCTGGGTCAGCTGGTAATAGCCGACGCCGTCCTGCACCTCTCCGGTCATGTCCATGTTGCGCGGGATGCCCATCTGCGCGGCGGCGGCGAACCAGGCCTCGCAGATCGGCAGCGGGGCGCGGGGCTGCGACACGCCCAAAGGCCCGCCCTTGCCATGGTATCGGTTGTCGAACGTGTCGTTATCTTCGGCCTTGCGGAAATAGGGCAGCACGTCTTCATAAGACCAGCCGGGACAGCCCAACTGCCGCCATTCGTCATAATCCAGCGCATTGCCGCGGGTGTAGATCTGCGCGTTGATCGACGATCCGCCACCGATCACCTTTGCCTGCGTATAACGGATCTGCATGCCCTTCATGTGGCGCTGCGGAACGGTCTGCCAGCCCCAGCTGCCGATGCCCTTGGTCATCTTCGCAAAGCCTGCGGGCAGGTGATAGAAGGGATGGCTGTCGCGGCCTCCCGCCTCCAGCAGCAGCACCTTCGCGGCGGGGTCTTCCGACAGCCGCGCCGCCAGCACCGACCCGGCCGAGCCGCCGCCGATGACGATGTAATCGTAGCCTTCAGTCATCTCGCATATCCTTCCCGCGCGACAGGCGGGGCTGGGGCCAAGAATTTTCCTGAAAATTCTTGACAAAATTCTTCGAAGAATTTTGCAGATCGCGCATCACAGCCTCGGGACGGACAGCCCGCCATCGACCGGGATCACCATGCCGGTGGCAAAGGCCATCTGGCCCAGCGCCAGCGGCACCACGGCGCGGCCAATGTCCATCGGCTCGCCCCAGCGGTGGGCGGGCACCAGCCCGCCTTCGATCCGGGCGGTGTATTTGTCCCTGACGCCTTCGGTCATGCCCGTGGCGATGATGCCGGGGCGCAGTTCGAACACGCCGATGTTCAGCGGCGCAAGCCGCAGCGCGAACAGCCGGGCCACCATCGAGGCACCGCTTTTCGACACGCAGTATTCGCCCCGCTCGATGCTGGCCAGTTCGGCCGAGACCGAGGTGACGAAGGACAGAGACCGGTAATGCGGCGACTGGCGGCTGACCATGCGCCGCGCCACCTCCTGCGCCAGAAAGAAAGCACCGCGCAGGTTGATGTCCAGCACGTGATCCCAACTGTCCGGGGTCAGGTCCAAGAGGTCGCCGCGCACCTTGGCGGGCACGCCGGCGTTCGAGACGAAACAGGTGACGGGGCCAAGGTCGGCCTCGATCCGGGCCAGAAGGCCGGGTGCCGCACCGGCATCGGCCACGTCATGCGGGTAATAGCGGGCCTGCCCCAGCCGGGCCAGACCGTCGCGCACCGCGGGGGCATCGGCCGGGGGCAGCGAGGCGATGGCAAGGCGAAAACCTGCGGCCCCCAGCGCCTCGGCCACGGCAAGGCCGATGCCCTGCTGGCCGCCGGTGATCAGGGCAACTTTCGGGGCGACGGGCGGGGTCATGTCCGGTCTCCGATATGGGCCCCCGCCCGCAGCGCCAGCGCGGCGATGGTCAGCGACGGGTTGACCGCGGCCGAGGTCGGCAGGACCGAGGCATCGGCGATGTAAAGATTGTCCAGATCATGCGCCTTCAGGTTCCGGTCCACCACCGAGGAGGCCGAATCCACCCCCATCCGCGCCGTGCCGCACTGGTGGCTGGGCTTCGACTTCGGGAACCCCCGCGCCATGACGATGGGCCAGCCCGCGCACCGCATCGCCCGTTTCAGGCGCGCGACCAGCAGGTCATGCGCGCGGGTGTTGGTGCGCCGCCAGTCCAGCACCACGCCGTTCCGCCACAACACGCGGGAATCCGGGTCCGGCAGGTCCTCGGACATCGCCATGATGTGAAGGGAATGATCCGCCACATGCCGCGCCAGCCACAGCGGCAGGCCCGCCTCTCCTGCCAGAATCGGCCCGGTGATCCGGCCCAGCATCTGCACATTGCCCAGGGGTTCCCCGCCCGGCCCGCCGGTCAGATACCAGTCGTTGAACTGGATGGTCTTTTCATAGACCGTCCGGTTCCACCGCAAGGGGTGATAGGCCACCATCCCGGTCAGATTGTGGTTCATGAAGTTGCGGCCGACCTGATCCGAGCCATTGGCCAGCCCGTTCGGATGATCGGCATTGGCCGAGGCCAGCAAGAGCGCCGCCGACATCACCGCCCCGGCGCAGAGGCAGACCACGGGGGCCGACAGGGTTTCCCTGCTTCCTGCCCGGTCAAGCTCGACCCCCGTCACCTTGCGGCCCTGCGCCAGCAGGCGGGTCACGCGGGCCCCGGTCAGCAGGGTGACATTGGGGTATTTCAACGCCTCGGCCAGCCCGCAGCTTTCGGCATCAGACTTGGCCCCGGTGGTGCAGGGAAAGGCGTCCCAGGCGGTGGGCGCGCGTTTCAGCCAGGCGTCAAGATCCACCCCCAGCGGCAGCGGCGTGGGGTGCAGGCCCTGCGCGGCAAAGGCGGCGCGCAGAGTGGCGATGTCCGGCTCATCCGGCACCGGCGGAAACGGATAGGGCGCGGAATGCGGCGGCTCGGTCGGATCATCGGCCAGGGCATCGCCGCGCACCCGCAGCAGGGCTTCGGCCTGTGAATAATAGGGTTCAAGATCGTCGTAAGAGATCGGCCAGCCCGGCGTGATGCCGTCGATATGGCGCTGGGGGCGGAAATCCTCGGCCCGGTAGCGCAAGAGAACCGCGCCGTAGAACTTGGTATTGCCGCCGACAAAGGCATAATTGCCCGGCTCGAACGCCCGGCCTTCGGCATCCTTCCAGGTTTCCTTCGGCTTGAAGAAACCGCGCCGGAAGATTGCCGACGGATCGCGGGCCTCGGGGCCGTCAACCAGCCGCTCTCCGCGCTCCAGGATCACGATCCGGCGGCCGCTGGGGGCAAGCGCAGCCGCCAGCGTGGCCCCGCCCATGCCGGACCCGATGATGATCACATCCGGGGCGGATCGGGCGGTCTGCATCACGGGGCGATCCGTTCCTCGGTCGCGGGATCGAAGGCCACGGCCTTTTCCATGTTCACCGCGAAATCGAAGCTTTGCCCCGCCGTCACCGCCGCATCCGCCCGCATCCGCGCGATGACATCCTTGCCCGACAGCGTCATGGTGACGAAAGTATCGGCCCCCGCCGGTTCGGTGACTGTCACCACATTGGCGAAGGGCTGGATATTGTCCGACTTGCGGTCCGCGCCTTCGGGATCTGTGATCGCCTCGGGGCGGATGCCCAGCAGGATCGGCTTGCCGTCCCAGCCCGCCAGATTGGGCTGGCTGAAGCGCAGGGTCCGCACCGCCCCTGTCGCATCGGTGATCGCGGCATGCGGCACACCGTTTTCCATCGTCACCGTCGCCGGGACGATGTTCATCGCCGGGCTGCCCATGAAGGTAGCGACGAACAGGTTGGCCGGCGTGTCGTAGATCTCTTTCGGCGTGCCCAGCTGCTGCACATGGCCCTTGTTCATCACCGCGATGCGGGTCGACAGCGTCATCGCCTCGATCTGGTCATGCGTCACATAGACGATGGTCGTCTTCAGCTTCTGGTGCAGCTTCTTGATCTCGGTCCGCATGTCGACACGCAGCTTGGCGTCAAGGTTGGACAAGGGTTCGTCGAACAGGAACACATCCGGGTCACGCACCAGCGCCCGGCCCATGGCAACGCGCTGGCGCTGGCCGCCCGACAGCTGGCCGGGCTTGCGGTTCAGCAGATGGTCGATCTGCAGCAGCTTTGCCACATCGGCCAGGGCCTTGTCGCGCTCGGGCTTCGGCACACCGTGCATCTCAAGGCCGAAGGTCATGTTCTGGCCCACGGTCATGTTGGGGTAAAGCGCGTAGGACTGGAACACCATGGCGATGTTGCGCTTTGACGGATGCACCCCGTTCACCACCCGGCCCTTGATGGCGATTTCGCCGCCGGTGATGCCCTCCAGCCCTGCGATCATGTTCAAGAGCGTGGACTTGCCGCAGCCCGAGGGGCCGACGAGAACAAGGAATTCGCCCTCTTCCACCGCGATGTCGACGCGGTGCAGCACCTCGACGGCGCCATAGGATTTGGTGACGTTGCGGATGTCGAGAAATCCCATGATTTCAGCCTTTCACAGAGCCAGCCATCAGACCGCGCACGAAGTAGCGGCCCGCGACGATATAGACGAACAGGGTGGGCAGGGCGGCCAGGATCGCGCCGGCGAAATGGACGTTGTATTCCTTCACCCCGGTTGACGACTGCACCAGGTTGTTCAGCGCCACCGTCATCGGCTGGTTCACCCCGCCGAAGGACGCCCCGAACAGGAAATCGTTCCAGATGTTTGTGAACTGCCAGATCACCGAAACCACCGCGATCGGGCCAGAGACCGGCAGCAGGATGCGCCAGAAGATGCGGAAGAAGCCCGCGCCGTCGATCTGCGCCGCGCGCACCAGCTCGGTCGGGAAGGCGGCATAGTAGTTGCGGAAGTAAAGCGTGGTGAAGCCGATGCCATAGACCACATGCACAAGGATCAGCCCCGGCACCGACCCCGCCAGCCCCAGCCAGCCCAGCACCACCGCCATCGGGATCAGCACGATCTGGAACGGGATGAAGCAGGAAAACAGCATCAGCCCGAAGACCCAGGTGTCGCCGCGAAAGCGCCATTTGGTTAGGATATAGCCGTTCATCGCGCCGACGATGGTGGAAATGGTGACGGCGGGCACCACCATCAGGATCGAGTTCAGGAAATAGGGCTTCAGCCCCGTCGGCTCGACCCCGATCTGCGCCGTCGACCAGGCGGACCGCCAGGGATCCAGTGTCCAGGTCGAGGGCAGCGCCATCATGTTGCCGCCGGTGATCTCGGCCAGCGGTTTCAGCGAATTCACCCCCATGACATACAGCGGCAACAGGTAGAACAGCGCGAACAGCACCAGCACCAGATAGATCAGCACGCGGACGGGGCCACCGGTCGAGACGGCGGTATCTTGCGATGCGACGCTCATTCCTTTTTCTCCCGCAGTTCGGCGTAAAGGTAGGGAACCATGATCGCGGCGATGGTCATCAGCATGATCACGGCACTGGATGCCCCGACGCCCATCTGGTTGCGGGTGAAGGTGTAGGAATACATGAAAGTCGCGGGCATCTCGGTCGACCGTCCCGGCCCGCCGCCGGTCAGCGCGATGACAAGGTCATAGGACTTGATCGCCAGATGCGACAGGATCACGAAGGCCGACAGGAAAGCCGGCCGCAACAGCGGAATGACGATGCGGTGGTAAAGCTGCCAGTTCGACGCGCCGTCGATCTGGGCGGCCTTCAGAATCTCGTTGTCGATCCCGCGCAGGCCAGCCAGGAACATCGCCATCACGAAACCCGATGTCTGCCAGACCGCAGCGATGACGATGCAGTAGATCGCCAGATCATTGTCCTTGATCCAGGTAAAGGAGAAATTCTCCCAGCCGGGAATCGTCAGGAAGCCGATGTCGAAACTGTGCCAGCCCCAGAGGCGCACGACCTTTTCCAACCCGATCCCCGGATCGAGGAACCATTTCCAGGCCGTGCCGGTGACGATGAAGCTGAGCGCCATCGGATAAAGGTAGATCGGCCGCAACATCCCCTCGCCCCGGATCTTCTGATCCAGGAAGATCGCCAGCATCAGGCCGATGGCGGTGCAGATCACGATGTAGAGGCTGGCGAAGATGGCGATGTTTCCCACCGCCGTATGCCAGTGTTGCAGCCCGAAAAGCCGGGTGTAATTGTCGAAGCCCACGAAATCGAACCGGGGCAGCATCTTCGATCCGGTGAAGGACAGGATCACCGTGAAGATGATGAAGCCATAGACGAACAGCACCGTCACCGCAAAGGACGGGGCCAGCACAAGCCTTGGCAACCAGTCCTGAAGGCGCGTTCGGAAATCGACTGTCGCGGGCGCAGCCATTGCTGGTCCTCCCCTTCCCCTTGGGCACAGACAAAAATCTTCGAAGATTTTTTGCAAATTCCTTGATCAAGGAATTTGTGGATCCGGGGGCGGGTGGTCCGCCCCCGGAGAAACCGCTTACTGCGCGGCGGCGACGGCGTCGGCCAGGGCGGTGGCGGCCGAAGCCCCGTCCGCATACTGGCCGTTCACCACGGCGGTGATCACGTCATAGGTGGCGTTCTTCACCGCCGCCGGGGCGCCATGGCCATGCGCCATCGACCCGAAGAGCGTGCCGGCCGTGTTGGCTTCGGCCAGGTCCTTCATGCCCTTCTTGCCGCAATCGTCGAAATCAGTGTCCGGCACATCGGTGCGGGCGGGGACCGATCCCTTGACCACGTTGAAGGCCGACTGGAAGGCCGGGCTTTCGATGGCCGATGCCATGGCGGCCTGGGCGGCCAGCTTGCCTTCGCCTTCCACCTTGAACATGGCGAACTGGTCGGAGTTGAACGTCACCGACCCTTGGGTGCCGGGGAAGCGGATGCAGACGAAATCGGTGCCCGGCACCTTGCCGGCCTTCAGGAATTCGCCCTTGGCCCAGTCGCCCATGAACTGCATCCCGGCCTCGTTGTTGATCACCATGGCCGAAGCCAGGTTCCAGTCGCGGCCCGAGAAGTTGGCGTCGAAATAGCTGCGCAGCTTGATCAGTTTGTCAAAGGCTGCGGCCATCTTCTCGCCGCCCAGCGCCGCCGGATCGAGATCGACGAAGGCGGCCTTGTAGAAATCGGCCCCTTCGGCCAGCACCAGCGCGTCGAAGATCGTCGCATCCTGCCAGGCCTGCCCGCCATGGGCGATCGGGGTAATTCCGGCTTCCTTCATCTTGTCCAGAACGGCGACCAGTTCGTCGAAATTGGTCGGCTCGCCCAGGCCGGTGGCATCCAGCGCGGCCTTGTTGATCCAGACCCAGTTGGTCGAGTGGACGTTGACCGGGGCGGCAATCCAGTGGCCGTCATATTTCGAGAACGCCTGCAGCGCCCCTGGGATCACATTGTCCCAGCCTTCGGCTGCCGCCACGGCGTCAAGGTTGCCCAGGGCCCCTTCGGCGGCCCAGTCGAGAATGTCGAAGCCCAGCATCTGCACGGCCGTCGGCGCATCGCCTGCGGTGACACGGGCGCGCAGCGCGGTCATCGCGGCTTCGCCGCCGCCGCCCGCCACCGGCATGTCGACCCAGCCGATGCCCTTGCCGGCCAGATCTTCCTTCAGAACGTTCAGCGCAGCCGCCTCGCCGCCGCTGGTCCACCAGTGCAGCACTTCGACATCCTCGGCCCTGGCCGAGGCCGACAGAGCCACCGTGATCGCCATCGCCGAGGCGAAGCTCTTCATCGTCATCTTCATGATCATCCTCCCAGATGAAGTGTCCCTTTTCGGGAACACATTAGTGAAACGTTACAACAGATACCTTCGTCAACAGGAATCTTCCCTCATCCCCAACTTGCCGCATTGCAGCGAAATCGGCCCGATCTCGCATTGTCCGGCAGGAACCGGCCTTCCAAGAAAAGGATTGTATCGTTGCACAATCCTGTCATAGCCTTGCCCCGTTCCAGTGGAGGCCAGATCCTGACCGACAGCGCCACAAGACCCCAGCCGCCTGCGAAGCCACGGGCCCGCCCGACACTGCGCACTGTTGCCGCGGCGACGGGACTTGCCGTCACCACAGTGTCGCGCGCGCTGGCCAACGATCCGCGAATCGCCGCCAGCACCCGCGCGCTGGTGGCCGAAGCCGCGGCCCGGCTGGGCTATGTCCCCGACCGCGCGGCGCAGCGGTTGCGCACCGGGCGCACCAAGGTGGTGCAACTGCTGCTGAACCTCGACCACGAATTCCTGGGCTTTACGCATGAATTGATCGGCGGGCTCAGCGCCGCGCTGGCCGGAACCGGCTATTCCGTGACGATCTTTCCCGACGTGCTTGGCAGCGACCGGCTGTCCGCCGTGCGCCAGATCGTCGAAACCCGGCTGGGCGACGGCATCATCTTCAACCGGACCGAGCCGTTCGACCCGCGCGTCCGCTATCTGATGGAACAGGGCTTTCCCTTCGTCTGCCATGGCCGCACCGAATTCACCGTGCCGCATCCCTTTGTCGATTACGACAACGAAACCTTTGCCCGCATCGCGGTCGAGCGGCTTATGGCCAAGAGCCGCACCCGCCTTCTGATGGTACTGCCCCCCGCGCGCTATTCCTTTGCCCAACATCTGCGCTGGGGTGCGGTCGCTGCCGCCCGTGCCGCCGGCATCACCATCGAACTGCCAGAGGATATCACCCTGGACACCCCCCAGCAGGAGACCAGCGCCTGGCTGGCACGGCGGCTGACGCAGCCCGACCGGCCCGATGGCATCATCTGCGTCGGCGAAGTCGCCGCCATGGTCTCGATGGCCGCAATCAGCGACAGCGGGCTGACCCTTGGGCGCGAGATCGACCTTGTGGCCAAGCGCGCCAGCGGCATCTTCGACATGTTCCGCCCGCGCATCGACACCATGGTCGAGGATCTGCGGCTGGCGGGCCGGGTGATGGGCGAACACCTCCTGCGTGCGATGGCGGGCGAGGATCCAGCGATCCTGCAGACCCTGCATCAGCCGGTGGTGGAGTTCTAGGATCATCCGCGCACCCAGTTCGCCCGCGTGCGGCCCACACGCATGACCAGCGATTTCACCTCAAGGAATTCGTCCAGCCCATAGCTGCCAATCTCGCGCCCCAGACCGGATTGCTTCATTCCGCCGAAGGTCACTTCGGGGAAGCCATCCATCCAGGTGTTCGTCCAGACCGTGCCCGCCTGTGCCTTGCGCGCAAATTCAAGGCAGGTATGGACATTCTCGCTCCATACCCCCGCCGACAGGCCATAGGAGGCATCATTGGCCAGCGCCAGCGCCTCTTCCAGAGTGCGGAAGGTCAGGACGGACAGGACCGGGCCAAACACTTCCTCGCGCGCAATGGCCATGTCGGGCGTGACATTCGCCACGATGGTCGGCTGGTAGAATTCGCCGGGCAGGCCCGGAATCGCCAGCTTGCCACCGCCCAGCGCCACCTTGGCACCTTCGGCCCTTGCCGCCTGCACATAGCCGTCGATTTTGGCCTGATGTGCCGGGGTGACGATGGCGCCGACCTGGGTATTCGGGTCCAGCGGATCGCCGAAGGCCACCTTGCGCGACAGGGCGGCCACCCTGGCGGTGAAGGCTTCGGCGATGTCTTCGTGGACGATGATCCGGCTGCCGGAATTGCAGCACTGGCCAACGTTGAAATAGATCCCGAAAGTGACGGCATCGGCCGCCGAGTCGAGATCGGCATCGGGGAAGATCACCTGCGGGTTCTTGCCCCCCAGTTCCAGCGCCACCTTCTTCAAGGTGCCGCTGGCCGCCGCCGCGATGCCGCGCCCGACTCCGGTCGATCCGGTGAATGTCACCATGTCCACCGCGTCATGGGATGCCATCAGCGCACCCACGGGCTGCCCCAGACCAAGGACGATGTTGACCACCCCGTCCGGCATCCCCGCCTCGGCCAGCATCTCGCCCAGCATGACGGTGGTCGACGGCGTCATTTCCGACGGTTTCACCACGCAGGTGCAGCCCGCCGCCAGTGCGAAGGGCAGCTTCTGCGACAGGATCCAGAACGGAAAGTTCCATGGCGTGATGATCGACACCACGCCGATCGGCTCCTTCAGAACCACGGCCAGCATGTCCTGACCAATATTGTTGTGACTGTCGCCATGGCTGGTGCGGGCCAGCGCCGCCGCATAGCGCCAAAGATCCGCCGCCCCGCCGCATTCACCGCGCGACTGGCTGATCGGCTTGCCCGATTCCAGCGTTTCCAGAAGGGCAAGGCGTTCAACATTAGCCTCGATCAGGTCAGCCACCTTCAGCAGCACCGCGGCCCGCGCCTTGGCGGAAATCCGGCTCCAGCGCCCGTCGTCAAAAGCCTTGCGGGCGGCGGCAATCGCCGCCTCGGTCTCGGCCACGCCGCCTTTCGCGGCGCGGCTGACCACGACGCCATGCGAGGGCGAGAGGCGTTCCGTCACCGCCCCATCCGCGCTGTCCTGCCAGCGCCCGTCGATCAGGTGGCGGCCGTGAAAGGGGGTCGCAGGCAGCGCCGTGTTGGTTGCGGGGATCAGCGTCAGGTCAGTCATCGTCAGGTTCCCGGAAATTCTGGTGCGCGCTTGGCGCGGAAGGCGGCAACGCCCTCGTCGCGGTCGGCGCTGGCGGCGATGGCCGCCGATCCCAGCGCCTCGATCATGGCAGCGGGGTCTTCGCCGCGCCCGGCATGGATCATCGCCTTGTTGATCTCGGTGGCGCGGGGGGACAGCGCGGTCAGCCGTTCGGCAATCGCAAAGGCCGCCGCGCGGGCGTCTTCCGCCACCTCGGCGACAAAACCGCAGGCCAGCGCCCGATCCGCGCCGATCCGGCGGCCGAACAGCGCCATCTCCTTCAGCATCGGCTCGGGGATCAGGCGGCCAAGCCGCTGCGTCCCCGACCATCCCGGCACGATGCCGACGCCCGCCTCGGGCAGCGCGATGGTGGCCTTTGGGGTCATCACCCGCAGATCGCAGGCCGCCGCCAGTTCCAGCCCGCCGCCAAAGGCATGGCCGTTCAGCGCCGCAATCGTCGGCTTGGCCAGCCGCGCCAGCCGGTCAAAGATGCGATGCCCGCCGCGCACCCAGTTACGGGCGAAATCGGCAGGCGACAGATCGCCCCAGCCATTGATGTCGGCCCCGGTGCAGAAGGCACGCTCTCCGGTGCCGATCAGAACCACAACACGGATCGCCGGATCGGCCTCGATCCCCTCAAGATGCGCGGACAACTGACCCAGCATCTCGACCGTAAAGCAGTTCAGCTTGGCCGGATTGTCCAGCCACAGCTCGGCCACCGTGCCTTCGATCGTCAGCCGCACCCCGCTCATGGTGCCCACCCCATCGGGCCTTCGGACAGCAGCGACAACGGCATGACCTTTGCGTTCCCGGCGACCGAGACCCTGCCTTGCGACGCCGCCACGATGTCGCGCGCAGGGTCGATCCCCGGCATCATCTCGACCGCCACCAGCCCCTTGTCGGACAGGCGCATCACGCAGCGTTCGGTGATATACAGCACCTCCTGCCCCTGTTCGCGCGCCCTTGCGCCCGAAAATGTGACGTGTTCGACTTCTGCAACCATTTTGGTGAACTTGCCCGGCTGACGCACGGAAATGCCGGAACTGGTCAAGTCGATCTGCGCACCCGCCTCGAACCAGCCGGAGAAGACGATCTTCCTGGCATGGGCGGTGATGTCCACGAAGCCGCCGCAACCGGCCGTCAGATAGGGCTTCTTACCCAGTTTCGAGACATTGACGTTGCCCTCTACATCCACCTCAAGGAAGGACAGGAACGACATGTCGAACCCCGCACCCTGGAAGTAGATGAACTGCTGGGGCGACGGCACATAGGCATCGGCATTCGACGCGCAGCCAAAGGCAAAGCCGGTCAGCGGCATGCCCCCCACGGCGCCCTGTTCGATGGCCCAGGTCACGGCCTGAGGATGGCCTTCTTCCAGCAGAATGCGCGGCACCATGGCGGAAATGCCAAAGCCGAGGTTGGCCGTCATCCCCGCCTTCAGCTCCATCGCGGCGCGGCGGGCAATCACCTTTTCGATGCCATGCTCGGCCAGCGAGAAGCTGGACCAGGGGCGGATCACCTCGCCGGAAATCGCCGGATCATGCGGGGTTTCCGTGGTCTGTTTCTGGTCGGGGTCGATCACGATCAGATCCACCAGATGCCCCGGCACCCGCACGTCATGCGGCCGCAAGGACCCGCGCGCCGTCATCCGCTTGACCTGCGCAATCACCAGCCCGCCGTTGTTGCGCGTGGCAATCGCCTGCTCTATCCCGCCCAGATAGGCACCTTCGTGTTCATAGGTCAGGTTGCCCCATTCATCCGCCGTCGTGGCGCGCAGGATGCAGACATCGGGCTGGATATTGGGGAAATGCAGCCAGGTCTGTCCGCCGAATTCCACACGGGAAACAATGGGATGCGCGGCGGCTTTCGCGTTCATCGCACAGCCCTGACGGACCGGATCGACAAAGGTCTGCAACCCCACGCGGGTCAGCACGCCGGGCCGTTTCGCCGCCGCCTCGCGGTGCATGTCGAACATGATGCCGGACGGCACGTTGTAGGCCAGAACCCGGTCCTCGACGATCATCTTCCAGATTTCCGGCATCGGCAGATTGGAACTGCCCGAAGGGTAAGATCCCGCCAGCACCCGCGCCAGAAGCCCGTCCTGCGCGATCCAGTCGATGCCCTTGACGCCATACATGTCGCCCGCCGCAATCGGATGCAGCGTGGTCAGGTTGCGCGGATGGCCTTCGTCGCGGAACCGCTGGCCCAGCGCCTTCAGCACCAGATCGGGGCAGCCGAGCGCCGAAGAGGACGACACAGTCACCACCGCATCATCGGCGATGCGGGCGACGGCCTCGGCTGCGGAAACCAGCTTGCTCATGCCGCGCCCCTGATCTTCACATCCTGCCGCGCGCCGGTCCTTGCCGCCTCCCGCACCGCCAAAGCCACGGCCAGCGAGGCGACACCGTCCCAGCCATCCGCCGCCGGACGGCCATGGCCTGCGGCGGCGGCGGCAAACTCGGCCACGGCCTGCACATAAAGGTTGTGGTCCGGGAACGGCAGCGCTTCACGCCCCTTGGCCGTCACCAGTTCGATCTCGCCCAGCGGAAGCTGGGTCATCACGCCGCGGGCGAAGACCGATCCTTCGGTGCCATGCACCTCAAGCCCCGAACCGGCAAAGGGATGGGTGAAACTTTCATGCGAGAACACCATCGCGCCCGAGGACATCGACCAGACCGACATCGCAGAATCCTCGACCCCCTGCCCCATGCCGGAAGACGCCATCTGCGCCACCACCGAAGCCGGGTCTTCACCCAGCAGGAAGCGCGCGACATCGGCATTATGCACGGTGATATCGGGGATCACCCCGCCGCCTGCGCCTGGGTCGGTGATGCGCCAGCCTTGCAGGTGGGGCGGCAGGTGGACGGCGTGAAAGATGCGCAGGGACAGCACCTTGCCGATACGGCCGCTTTCGATCAGCCCGCGCACCGCCCGGTGACTGCCCGAGCAGCGCAGGTGATGATTGGTGGCGAAGGTGACGCCCGCCGCATCGGCGGCCCGCACCATCTGCGCCGCCTCGGCCACCGTCATCGCCAGCGGCTTTTCGCACAGCACATGCTTGCCCGCCGCAATGGCGGCCAGCGCCTGCGACAGATGCTTTTCATTGGTCGAGGAAATATAGACCGCATCCGTCGCCGGATCGGCCAGCGCCGCCGCCAGATCGCTGCCATGGCCAGGGATGCCATGTTCCGCCGCAAAGTCCGCCGCGCGGGCGGGTGTGGTGGAAACCACATGCGCCACCGCATGACCATTGGCGCGGAACGCCCCGATCATGTGCTGGGCCGCAATCGTGCTGGCCCCGACCAGTATCCAACGCATGAATCCCCCCATCGGCCCCAAATTTGGACCGTTCCAAATCATATATTGGAACGATCCAAATTCGTCAAGCGATTCGGAAGGTCATTCGGTGGGCAAGCCCTGCCCCAGCAGATCCTCGACAAAGAACGCCGCGAACTGCGCCCGGCCCGAAACCCCCGCCTTGGCATAGATCCGCGTCAGTTGCGCCCGCACCGTGCCCTGCGCCGCCTCTCGCAAGCTGGCAATCTCGGCCACGTCCAGCCCCTTCAGCGCCAGAAAGCCCACGTCGCGCTCCGCCGGGGTCAGCCCCCAATCGGCGAACTGCCGGTCGATCACCTGCGCCAGCGCGCCAGAGGCCGCCTGCAATGCGGTTTCCTGCGCCCGCATCTGCTCCAGCGTGCGCCGCAGCGCCACCGCGCCGAAGATCACCCCCAGCACCAGCACTGCCGTCACCAGCACCTCGGACATGAAATGGATCGACCCTGGGTCTTCGATCAGATCCCCGATCACATCGCCGACAAAGAACACCGCCGCCAGCGTCTGCACCACCAGAAAGGCCGCCAAGGCATTGCTCAGCCGCCGGGTGATGCCCGCCTTGGCGCGGGTCGAGGGGTCTGTCATTCGCGAGGCCCCAACAGCATGGGTTTCACCAGATTACGGCGCAGCGCGCGGGATTCAACAACAACCCCGCCGACATGCAGAAGAACCAGAAACAGGATCAGGTTTCCAGCCACCTCATGCACCTCTTCCATCACATCGCCCAGCCCTTCGTCCTCCGGCCCGTCAGAAATCATCACAGACCAGTCGCCCGCCGCCACCGCCGCGCGCTGCGCATCCAGTTGTGACGGCGACAGCCCGCCCGTCATGTAGAGGCCTGTCGCCATCAGTACGGCCAGGGTGCCCCACAAGGCATAGGCCATCAGCGCCCCCGCCGGGTTGTGGCTGGAATGCTCTGCCACCCGCCCCCGCGCCAGCCCCCCCAGATGCCGCAAGGCGGCCATCGGATCGGGCGGAAAGGCCGAAAACCGCGCCTCTGTCGTGCCGATCAGGCCCCAGACCAGCCGCAGCAGCAACAGCGCCAGCCCCATCCAGCCAGCCCAGACATGAAGACGGCTGCCCCCTTGGGTCAGCACGGCGTTGACCAGCACCACCGTTGCTATTCCCCAATGCGCAAGCCGGACCACCGGGTCCCACAGCCGCACCGGCTGCACCCCGGCGCCCTTGCGCGCCTGCGTCCTGAAAAGGGCAGCCATCAGATCAATCCTCCAGCTTCACTTCAGCCACGGCGCCGGTTTTCGGGTCGATATAGACCTCAACCTCGTCCCCCGTCGCGGTATCCGTGCATTTGGCTTCGATCTTGCCGTCCTCCGGCTCGAATTCCTTCACCTCACAGCCCTTGTCCTTCAGCGCCGCCGTCGCCGCCTCGGGCGAGGTGCCGACGATATCGCCCACCACGGGCAGGGCCATCGCAGCAAAGGGGGCGGTGGCAAGTGCCATCGACAGAATGAATGTACGGGTCATTTTGTATCCTCTCGGGTCATGCGCACCGGACCACATGGCCGGGCTGCCCCGCCGATCTCTGCCCCGACAGGCCCCATGTCGATGCGCGCCGGGCTTATACAGCCCGCCATAAGCGCCCGCTGACAGCGGTTTTCCTCCATCCCCGCCCGCATCGCCACACTTGCAAGCCCCCCATCCCTCTGCCATCTGAATGCGAAACAGGAGGTACCATGGCCCTGCCCGTCCGCCAGCAACTGACCCTCTGGGGCATCGCCTTCCTGGCGTTCCTGCTTCTGCTTTATGTGATGGGGCAGGTCCTGTTGCCGTTCCTGGTGGGCGGTGCCATCGCCTATTTCATGGACCCGGTGGCCGACCGGCTGCAACGCGCAGGGCTAAGCCGCACCGCCGCCACATCGCTGATTTCCATCGTAGCGCTGATGATCGTCGTGTTGCTGGTGCTGGCACTGATCCCGACGCTGATCAAGCAGCTGACCGCCCTGATCAATGCGGCACCCGAGATCTTTCAGAAACTTCAGGGCTTCCTGCTGGAACGCTTTCCCGATCTGGCGGATTCCACATCGACCATGCGGCAGACGCTGGCCGACATCGGCGCGGCGATCCAGTCGCGCGGCGGCGAACTGGCGGCCGGGGTGGTGAATTCGGCGCTTAGCGTGGTGTCCATCGTGGTCTTCATCCTGGTCGTGCCGGTGGTGGCCTTCTACCTGCTGCTGGACTGGGACAACATGATTGCCCGCATCGACAACCTGCTGCCGCGCGATCATGCCGCCACGATCCGCCGCCTTGCGCGCGACATCGACACCGTTCTGGCGGGCTTTGTGCGCGGGCAGATGTCGGTCTGTCTGCTGATGGGGGGCTTCTACTCGGTCGGACTGATGCTGGCGGGGCTGCAATTCGGGCTGATCGTCGGGGCCATTGCCGGAACGATCACCTTTATCCCTTACGTCGGCGCGCTTCTGGGCGGGGCGCTGGCCATCGGGCTGGCGCTGTTCCAGTTCTGGGGCGACTGGTGGTCCATCGGCATCGTCGTCGCCATCTTCGCCGCCGGGCAGTTCATCGAGGGCAACATCCTGACCCCGCGCCTGATGGGCCGGTCGGTCGGGCTGCATCCGGTCTGGCTCTTGCTGGCGCTGTCGGCCTTCGGGTCCGCCTTCGGCTTTGCCGGCATGCTGGTGGCGGTGCCGGTTGCTGCCTCTCTCGGTGTGCTGACCCGCTTTGGCGTGCAGCAATACGAGGCAAGCCTGCTTTACCGCGGAACCGGAGGGGACAGGGCCGCCCCGCCCCCCGTTGACCCGCCCTCCGTCTCTGCGCCCCCCGTCTCTGCGCCCCCCGTCTCTCCGGCGGCCGAACCGGAACCGGCCGCAAAGGCCCCGGCACGGCAGCGCCGCACCCCCAAGGCAAAGGCGTGACCCGACAACTGGCCTTCGACCTGCCCGCCAGAGACGGAATGACACGGGCAGAGTTCTTCGTCGCGCCCGCCAATGCCCTGGCGCTGGCGGCGCTGGACGACTGGGCGCACTGGCCACAATCGAAGATGTTGCTGGTGGGGCCGTCCGGCGCGGGCAAAAGCCATCTGGCGCAGATCTGGGCCAGTGACGCGGGGGCCAGGATGATCGCAGGGGCAGATCTTGCCGGGGCCGACCTGCCCGCCCTGTCCGCCGCCACCCGTGTCGTCGTGGAAGATGCCGAGGCGGTGGCAGGCAACGACCGCGCCGAAACCGCGCTGTTCCATCTGCACAACCTTCTGGCCCAGAGCCCCGGCGGGGCCCTGCTGCTGACCGCGGCCGCGCCGCCGCGCGATTGGGGCCTGCGCCTGCCCGACCTTCTGTCGCGGATGCAGGCCGCCCCGGTCACGCGGATCGAGGCCCCCGATGACACCCTGCTGTCTGCCGTGCTGATCAAGCTTTTTGCCGATCGCCAGCTGACGGTGCAGCCCAACCTGATCCCCTATCTTCTGGCGCGGATGCCACGGTCCATCGGGGCCGCGCGGGCAGTGGTCGCCGTCCTTGACGCCCGCGCCTTGGCCGAAGGCCGCCCCGTCACCCGCGCATTGGCTGCCGAGCTTCTGGACAGCGGCGATGCCGAGTGAAACAGTGGCAGCCAACCGCCGCCCCGGCGGCCTGTCCCTTCCGCCGCAGATGCCATGACCATTGCCGATTTCCTGAAAGCCCCCTTCCCCGCTCCCGTTTCGCTGCCCGAAGCAGAAGTCCACGGTCCCCGCCGGTTCTTCAACCGCGAACTCAGCTGGCTGGCCTTCAACTGGCGCGTCCTGGAAGAGGCCGGCAATCCCGCCGTGCCGCTGTTGGAGCGGCTGCGTTTCCTGTCGATCTCGGCCACCAACCTGGATGAATTCTACACAGTCCGCGTCGCGGGTCTGCGCGCGCTGGTGCGCACCGGCAATGCCACCATGTCCGAAGATGGCCGCAGCCCGGCCGAGCAACTGGCACTGATCCATGCCGATGCCCGCGCGCTGATGCAGACCCAGCAAAGCACGTTCAAGGCCCTGCGCCGCGAGATGGAGGCCGCCGGGATCGACCTGCTGACCCGATCGAAACTGACCACGCGCGACCAGAAGTTTCTGGAACAGCACTTCCTGACCAATGTCTTTCCCGTGCTGTCGCCGCTGGCCATCGACCCTGCGCACCCCTTCCCCTTCATCCCCAACACCGGCTTTTCGCTGGCGCTGGAACTGGAACGGGTGGCCGACAGGCGCAGCCTGAAGGCGCTGCTGCCGATCCCGCAGCAGATCGCCCGCTTTGTCCGGCTGCCGGGGAAAGAGGGCGAAAACCGCTTTTTGCCGCTGGAAGAACTGCTGCTGCTGCATCTCGACATGCTGTTCCCCGGCTATGCCAATCGCGGGCACTGCATGTTCCGCGTGCTGCGCGACAGCGATCTGGAGGTCGAGGACGAGGCCGAAGATCTGGTGCGCGAATTCGAGGTGGCGCTGAAGCGCCGCCGCCGCGGCGAAGTGATCCGGCTGAAGATGTCGGCCGGTGCCCCCGATGACCTGCGCGCCCTGATCATGGAGGAGTTGCAAGTCACCGAATCCGAGGCGGTCGAGGTCAAGGGCCTTCTGGGCATCGCCGATCTGAAGGAACTGGTGCTGTCCTCGCGCCCCGATCTGCTGTGGCCCCCCTTCACCCCGCGGGTGCCGGAACGGGTGCAGGATCACGAAGGCGACATGTTCGCCGCGATCAAGCAGAAGGACATGCTGCTGCATCACCCCTACGAGACCTTCGATATGGTCATCCGCTTTCTGGAACAGGCAGCGCGCGACCCGAACGTTCTGGCGATCAAGCAGACGCTGTACCGCACCTCATGGGACAGCCCGGTGGTGACGGCCCTGTGCGAGGCAGCCGAGGCCGGGAAATCCGTCACCGCGCTGGTGGAACTGAAGGCACGGTTCGACGAGGCCGCGAACATCCGGCAGAGCCGCCGCCTGGAACGGGCGGGCGCGCATGTGGTATATGGCTTCATGCATCTGAAAACACATGCAAAAATCAGCACCGTTGTGCGGCGTGAGGGTGAAAGCCTGGTGACATATACCCACTACGGGACCGGCAACTATCATCCGATCACCGCGCGGATCTACACAGATCTTTCCTTCTTCACCTGCGATGCCGCGCTGGGACGCGATGCCACCAAGGTCTTCAACTACCTTTCGGGCTATGTGCAACCACAGGGGCTGGAGAATCTGGCCATCAGCCCGATCAGCCTGAAACCGCGCCTGCTGGAACTGATCGCGCGCGAGGCCGAGAATGCCCGCGCAGGCAAGCCCGCCGCGATCTGGGCCAAGATGAACAGCCTGATCGACCCCGAGGTGATCGACGCCCTTTATGCCGCCTCGAACGCCGGGGTCAGGATTTCGCTGGTCATCCGCGGCATCTGCGGCGTGCGCCCCGGCGTGAAGGGCCTGTCGGAAAACATCCGCGTCAAATCCATCGTGGGCCGGTTTCTGGAACACAGCCGCATCGTCTGTTTCGCCAATGGCCACGCCCTGCCGTCGAAGAATGCGCGGGTGTTCTTCTCATCGGCCGACTGGATGGGCCGCAACCTGATGCGGCGGGTGGAAACCCTGGTCGAGGCGCATAACCCCACGGTGAAAAGTCAGATCATGGGGCAGATCATGGCGGCCAATTTCGCCGACGAGGCGCAAAGCTGGGTCCTGTCGGCCGATGGCACCTATAGCCGCGAACTGGCGGCGCGGGATGGCAACCTGTTCAATTGCCACCGGTTCTTCATGGAAAACCCCTCTCTGTCCGGCCGCGGCACCGCCGGGGCCAAGGATGTGCCCCGCCTGGCGGGTGCCCCGGAAGACGGCACCACGCGCGACGCACGAGCCTTGTGAACGGGCCTTGTGAGTTGGCACCGGCGGCGGGTCATCGCCCGCCGGCCATGTCCTTTCTGTTCCTTCGGGAACTGCACCTGCGCGCATCCCCTGCGACGGTCCCTCCATCAACGGGGGAAAAGACATGCAGCGCAGCGGTATCGAACGGATCCTTCAGACCCTGATCTTCGAAGCCGGCGGCCTGGTGCTGGCGGTTCCGGCCTATGAGGCCGCCTTCGGTCGCGGCGCGGATCAGGGGCTGGTGCTGATGGTCGCGCTGTCGGTTGCCGTCATGATCTGGACCCCGGTCCACAACATGATGTTCGACCGGGCCGAATATCGCCTGACCGGCCGCCCCGCCAGCGCGCGGCCGCTTTCCTTGCGCCTCATCCATGCGCTGTCGCATGAGATCACGCCCATCGCCATCACCCTGCCGCTGATCATGATCCTCGGGCAGCACAGCCTGTCCGAGGCCCTTGCGGTGAATTTCGGCCTGACGCTGCTCTATGTCGCCTATGCCTATGCCTTCTATCTGGCCTACGACCGCCTTCTGCCGCTGCCTGCCGCCGCAAAGGCCTGATGCCCCGTCCAAAGGTTGACCGCCCTCCCGTCCGCTGACATCTAGGAAGCGCGAAACCGGGAGATTCTGCCATGGCTGCCGACGGTGCGACACCCGCCCATCCCGATGACGATGATGATGCGGGCGACTGGGGCCCCTTCGGCCGCCCGCTGTTCGACGATGCTTCGGCCCGCGCGCTCAGCCGTGTCGGCGTGGTCGATGTCGGCTCCAACTCGGTCCGCATGGTGGTCTTCGACGGGGCCGCCCGCAGCCCGGCCTATTTCTACAACGAAAAGATCATGTGCGGCCTTGGCAAGGGCCTTGCCCAGACCGGCCGCCTGAACCCCGAAGGCAAGGCGCGCGCCCTGTCGGCGCTGAAGCGGTTTTCCCTGCTGGCCAAGGGCATGAACATCGCCCCCTTGACCGTGGTTGCCACCGCCGCCACCCGCGAATCCGCCGACGGGCCGGAATTTCAGGCCCAGGTCCTGAAGGAAACCGGGCTGAAGCTGCATGTCATCGACGGCGCCGAAGAGGCGCGGCTGTCGGCCCAAGGCGTGCTGCTGGGCTGGCCCGATGCCAAGGGCATCGTCTGCGACATCGGCGGCAACTCGATGGAACTTGCGCGGATCGGCGATGGCAAGGTCGGCAAGCGGGTGTCCACCCCGCTTGGCCCCTTCCGGCTGCAACAGGTGGAAGGCGGACCAAGGCGGCGCAAGGCGCATATCGACGCCATTCTGGAAGAGGCGGCAAAAGCCATTCGCCCCGACAGGGACCGGGTCTATCTGGTCGGCGGCAGTTGGCGCGTCATCGCCCGGCTGGACATGGAGCGGCGGAATTATCCGCTGACGGTCCTGCACGAATACCGCATGACGCCCGAGGGGCTGACCGACACGCTGGACTGGCTGGCCTCGGCCGATCTGGCCGCGCTGCGCGGCCGCACCGGCACATCGGCCGAACGGATGGAGCTGGTGCCGCTGGCCTGCGAGGTGCTGCGCGAGATCATCCGCGTGCTGAAACCGTCGGAAATCGACGTGTCTTCCTACGGGATCCGCGAAGGGCTGCTTTATGAACAGATGCCCGAACGGCTGCGCGCCCGCGATCCGCTGATCGAGGCCGCAAGGATGACCGAACTGACCCAGGCCCGCATCCCCGGTTTCGGCAAGAAGCTGTTCGCCTTTCTGGAACCGCTGTTCAAGGACGCCACCGAGGAACGCCTGCGCCTGATCAAGGCTGCCTGCCTTCTGCACGACACGACATGGCGTGCCCACCCCGATTACCGGGCCGAAGCCTGTTTCGACAATGCCACCCGCGCCAATCTGGGCGGGCTGGACCATCCGGGCCGCGTCTTCCTGGGGCTGGCGCTTCTGCACCGTTACAAGAACAGCCGCGCCGGCAGCCGGTTGGAACCGCTGTTCCGGCTCTTGCCCGAAGACGACATCCAGGAGGCCGAAGTTCTGGGCAAGGCCATGCGATTTGGTGCCATGTTCGCCGTGGGCGAGCCGGCACAGGCGGGCGAATTGCGCTGGCAGCCGAAAAAGCGCGCCCTGGCGCTGTCGCTGACCGAAGAGGGCGTGGGCCTGTTCGGCGAGGTGGCGCAGGCCCGGTTCTCGGCCCTTGCGCTTGCGCTGAAGGCAACGCCGAAGATCTCGCTGCAAAGGCCGAAGCCCGATGCTGCGCCTTGATCATCTGGCCGTCTCGGCGCTGGCACTGGACGAAGGGGTTGCGGCCGTCGAAGCGGCGCTTGGCGTGGCGCTTGCGGGCGGTGGCCAGCATTCGCACATGTCCACCCACAACCGCCTGCTTGGCCTGGGCGATGTCTATCTTGAGGTGATCGCCGCCGATCCCGCCGCCCCCCGGCCCGCCTGGCCGCGCTGGTTCGACCTTGACCGTTTCACCGGCCCGCCGCGCCTGACCAACTGGATCGCCGCCTGCGAAGATCTTGCGGCGGCACTTGCCGCCGCCCCGCCCGGCACCGGCATCGCCACGCCGCTGGCCCGTGGCGATTACCGCTGGCAGATGGCGATTCCCGCCGATGGCCGCCTGCCCTTTGACGGCTGCTTTCCCGCGCTGATCCAGTGGCAGGGCAGCCTGCACCCGGCCCGCGCCCTGCCCGATGTCGGCGTGCGGCTGACCCGGCTGGAGATCGCCCATCCCGACGCCGCCGCCCTGCGCGCCGCTCTTGCAGGCTTTGCCGACCCACGGGTCCAGATCACCCAAGGGCCATGCAAGGCGCTGCGGACCAGTTTCTCCACCCCGCACGGGGCAAGGCGGATCGAATGATCCGCGACGCCCGGCCCGAAGATGCCCCGGCTCTGGCCCGGCTGTGGAATCCCTGGATCACCGAAACCGCCATCACCTTCAACCCGACCGCCCGGACCGGCGAGGACATCGCCGAAATGATCGTCGCCCGGCAGGGGGCCGGGCATCCCTTCCTGGTGGCCGAACAGGATGGCCAGCCCGAGGGCTTTGCCAGCTACAGCCAGTTCCGCAACGGCATCGGCTATGCCCGCAGCATGGAACACACCGTCATCCTTGCGCCTCAGGCGCGCGGCCGCGGCACCGGGCGCGCGCTGATGCTGGCGATCGAGGATCATGCCCGCCGCGCCGGGGTCCGGCTGATGATCGGGGCCGTCTCGGCCGAAAACCCCGAAGGCCGCGCCTTTCACGAAGCCATCGGCTATCGACTTCATGGCACGATCCCCGAAGCGGGGTTCAAGTTCGGACGCCACATCGACTTGTGGCTTCTCGGGAAATTGCTCTGACATTTCTCTGCACTGCGGCTATGATCGGCCATCATGTCGATCTGGACCCGCATCGCCGACGCCCTTTCCGCACTTGCCAAGGGCGAACCCCTTTCGGCGGTCTTCGACCGTCTGCTGGGGGCCACCGCACCAGAACAATCGGTTGGCTTCACCATCGCCGTGCTGGCGCTGGGGGCCAAGATGGCCAAGGCCGACGGCACCGTCAGCCGGGCCGAAGTCACCGCCTTTCGCCGCATCTTCCAGTTTCCCCCCGGCGAGGAATCCCATGCCGCCCGCGTCTTCGACCTGGCCCGTCAGGATGTGGCCGGGTTCGACGCCTATGCCCGCAAGATCGCCCGGCTGTTCAACCCGGACGGCCACCGCATCTGCGCCGACGATCACCATATCCTTGTCGATGTGCTTGAGGCGCTGTTCCAGATCGCACTGGCGGACGGGGCCTATCACGAAGGGGAAGATGCCTTTCTGGCCCATGTTGCCGATGAATTCGGGCTGGATGACCGCTGTTTCCGCATCGTCCGGTCCCGGCTGGTCGAAGGCGCGCCGCGCGACCCCTATGACGTGCTGGGCCTGCCGCGCGATGCCACCAGGGACGAGGCGCGCAGCGCCTGGAAACTGCTGGTCCGCGACACCCACCCCGATGTCATGCAGGCCCGCGGCGTTCCGCCCGAGGCGATGAAACTGGCCGAACGCCGGATGCAGCTGATCAACGAGGCGTGGAAGCAGATTTCCGCCAAAGAGGCCGCGTGACCCCCGCCGCCGCCATCGCCCGGCCCCACCTGCGGCTGGCCACCTACAATGTCGAATGGTTCAACGCCCTGTTCGACGATGCCGGCGCCCTGCTGGAAGATGCCCTCCTCTCGTCTCGCTATGGGATCAGCCGGGGCGAACAATCGGGTGCCCTGGGCATCGTCTTCACGGCGCTGGATGCCGACGGGGTGATGATCATCGAGGGACCGGACACCAATTCCCGCCGCTCGACCATCACCGCGCTGGAACGGTTCGCCCGCCATTTCGGCCTGCGCGCCCGCCGCGCCCTGCACGGCTTTTCATCCGAAACCGAACAGGAGATCTGCTTTCTCTACGATCCCGACGTGATCACCGCCCGCCACGACCCAAAGGGCGCGCCGGTGGGCAAAAAGGGCAGCCGTTCTGCGCCGCGCTTTGACGGGACGTTCCGCTACGATCTGGATACCGACACCCAGCCCGAACTGATCCGCTTTTCCAAGCCGCCGCTGGAAATCGCCCTGACCTCGGTTCATGGCCATGACCTGCGGCTGATCGGGGTGCATGCCAAGTCGAAGGCCCCGCATGGGGCCGAGACGCGCGACGAGGTGATGCGGCTGTCGATCCTGAACCGCCGCAAGCAGCTGGCGCAATGCATCTGGCTGCGCGAGCGCGTGGAAGAGCATCTGAGCCTGAAGGACAACCTGCTGGTGATGGGCGATTTCAACGATGGTCCGGGCCTTGATGAATTCGAAAAGCTGTTCGGCCGTTCGGGCGTCGAAATCGTCATGGGCTGCGAAGCCCCGCTGGCGCATCGGCTGCGCGAACCGCATGCCGAACTGGCGCTGCAATCCAAGGTCGGCATCACCCCCACCACCGCGCGGTTCTATCTGAAGCCGCAGCGGCGCTATTTCGAGGCGCTGCTGGATTTCATCATGGTCTCGCCCGATCTGGCCGCGCGCGGCCCCGACTGGCGGATCTGGCATCCGTTCAACGACCCCGGCGTCATGGCGGTGCCCGAACTGCGCGAGGCGCTGTTGCAGGCGTCAGACCATTTCCCGGTGACGATCGACTTGCCCTGACGCCTGCCGCGCGTCACGCGCCGCGTCATTCGTGATTTGCACACGCCCGGCCCGATCCCCATATTCAGGCAAGCTTCAATGAAAGGCCGCCCCGATGAACCGCCTGATCCTTGCGCTTGCCCTTGCGCTGCCCCTGCCTGCCGTCGCGCAGGACATCCCGGCCCCGGACGCCGACGAAGGCTTTTCGCTGATGGAGGAAGGCGCGAAACTGATGCTGCGCGGGCTGATGTCCGAGATGGAGCCCGCATTGGACGAGATGGGCGATGCGCTACGGCAGGCGGAACCCTATCTCAAGGATCTCGGCCCGCAGCTGACCGAACTCGCCCGGCTGATGGGCGACATCCGCAATTATGACGCCCCGGTCATGCTGGACAACGGCGACATCCTGATCCGCCGCAAGACCGGCGCCCCGCCGATGCCAAAGGCCCCGTCGGGCCCGGTCCTTCCCGCCCCCGGCCCCAATGGAGCAATCGACCTCTGACCCTGCGCAGACCCTGTCCGCGGATGCCTCCGGCCTTTATAACCCCTTGGCGGCGCGGATCAGGTCCAGAATGTCCTTCGCCGCAGCCGGGATATTGGTGCCCGGCCCGAAGATCGCCTTGACCCCGGCCGCCTTCAGGAAATCGTAATCCTGTTGCGGGATCACGCCGCCGCAGATCACAAGGATATCGCCCGCCCCCTGCGCCTTCAGCGCCTCGATCAGCTTGGGCGCAAGGGTCTTGTGGCCGGCCGCCTGCGACGAGATGCCGATCACATGCACATCGTTGTCGATGGCGTCCTGCGCGGCCTCTTCCGGGGTCTGGAACAGCGGCCCCACATCCACGTCAAAGCCGATGTCGGCAAAGGCGGTGGCGATGACCTTCGCCCCCCGGTCATGGCCGTCCTGCCCCATCTTGACCACCAGCATCCGCGGGCGGCGGCCCTCGGCCTCGGCAAAGGCCTCGACATCCTTCTGGATCTGGGCAAAGCCCTGATCCCCCTCATAAGCCGCGCCATAGACGCCCGCCAATGTCTTCACCTCGGCCCGATGCCGCCCGAACGTGCCTTCCATCGCCAGCGAAATCTCCCCCACTGTGGCCCGTGCGCGGGCACATTCCACCGCGGCCTGAAGCAGGTTGCCGCCTTCCACCGTGCGCCGCCCCAGTTCCAGAAGCGCCGCATCGCATGCCGCCTGATCCCGGCTGGCCCTGATCCGCTCCAGCCGGGCGATCTGGGCATCGCGCACCTTGACGTTGTCAATGTCGAGAATGTCGATCGGGTCCTGCTTTTGCAGCCGATACTTGTTGACCCCGACGATCACCTCTTCGCCGCGGTCGATCATCGCCTGCCGCCGCGCGGCCGTCTCTTCGATCCGCAGCTTCGGCATGCCGGAGGCGACGGCCTTGGTCATCCCGCCCATCGCCTCGACCTCTTCGATCAGCGCCCAGGCCTCGGTCGCCAGCTGATGCGTCAAGCTTTCGACGTAATAGGACCCGGCCAGCGGGTCGACGACATGGGTGATGCCGGTTTCTTCCTGCAATATCAGCTGGGTGTTCCGCGCGATGCGGGCGCTGAACTCCGTGGGCAGGGCAATCGCCTCGTCCAGCGCATTGGTGTGCAGGCTCTGCGTGCCGCCCAGCGCCGCCGCCATCGCCTCATAGGCGGTGCGGATGACGTTGTTGTAGGGATCGGCCTCTTGCAAGGACACGCCCGAGGTCTGGCAATGCGTCCGCAGCATCAGGGAGCCGGTCTTCTTCGGGTTGAATTCGGACATGATGCGGTGCCAGAGCATCCGGGCGGCGCGCAGCTTGGCCGCCTCCATGAAGAAATTCATCCCGATGGCGAAGAAGAAGCTCAGCCGTCCGGCAAAATCATCGACATTCATCCCCCGCGCCAGTGCGGCACGGACATATTCCCGCCCGTCGGCCAGGGTATAGGCCAGCTCCTGCACCAGATTCGCCCCGGCTTCCTGCATGTGATAGCCGGAAATCGAGATGCTGTTGAATTTCGGCATCTCTTGCGACGTGTATTCGATGATGTCGGCGATGATCCGCATCGAAGGTTCGGGCGGATAGACATAGGTGTTCCGCACCATGAATTCCTTCAGGATGTCGTTCTGGATCGTGCCCGAAAGCAGGCTGCGGTCCACACCCTGTTCTTCGCCCGTCACGATGAAATTGGCCAGGATCGGGATCACCGCCCCGTTCATCGTCATGGAAACGCTGACCTTTTCCAGCGGGATACCATCGAAGAGGATCTTCATGTCCTCGACCGAATCGATGGCCACCCCTGCCTTGCCCACGTCACCAACAACGCGCGGGTGATCGGAATCGTATCCCCGGTGGGTGGCCAGATCGAAGGCGACCGAAACCCCCTGCTGCCCGGCGGCCAGCGCCTTGCGGTAGAAGGCGTTCGATTCCTCGGCGGTGGAAAAGCCGGCATATTGCCGGATCGTCCAGGGCCGACCCGCATACATCGTGGCGCGCACGCCGCGGGTAAAGGGGGCAACGCCCGGCACTTCGCCCATCTGGGGCAGGCCCGCCACATCCTCGGCGGTGTAAAGCGGCTTTACCGTGATGCCTTCCAGCGTCTGCCAGTTCAGGCTGTCGGGGGCAGCGCCCTTCAGCTCCTTCGAGGCCAGCGCCTGCCATGCTTTCAGATCGGTCATCTCTCACTCCGTCCTTGGCGGCCGCAGGAGATGCGCTGCCGCTTGGGGTTTGGTCCGGCCTGCCCTATATCTGGGGCATGAAGCAGCTGAACCGTCGTCATTTTCTGATCCTTGCCGGGCTTGCCCCGATGGCCGCCCCGACAGGCGGCATCGCCGAAGGTGCCGCCCCCTTCGCCCCGATCCCCGCAAGCGAGGTGGTCGAGGCGGATTTCCTGTTCCTGCGCCGCCCGGTGATCGTCTTTGCCGACACGCCGAACGATCCTGCCTTCATCCGGCAGATGGAGCTTCTGTCGCGCTATCACGCCGAACTGGCGGCCCGCGACGTGATCCTGATCACCGACACCGACCCGGCTGCGCAAACCACGCTGCGCAAGCGCCTGCGCCCGCGCGGCTTTGCGCTGGTGCTGATGGACAAGGACTGGAAATCCACCATCCGCAAGCCGCTGCCCTGGGACGGGCGCGAGGTGGTGAACGCCATCGACAAGATGCCCATCGCACGGGCCGAGGCGCTGGAGAAGAACCCGGCGGGCCGATAACCCTATTCGCGGAAATCCTCGGCCACCGGAATCCGGCCAAAGGCGATCTTGGCGCCGGTATAGGCCACACGATGCGGCGGCAGCTGGCCGATGCGGATCGTGTCCTGCCCGAAGCGCTGGTTCAGCGCATCTATCGCCCCGAACAACCTGTCCTGCCGGGCCGTCGGCCGGTCGGCTTCGAACAGATCCGGCGTATGATCGGCCTCGGGCAGCAGGCCGCCCAGCGTCACATGTACGGCAAGCGGACGGCGCAGCGGCAGAAGCCGCCAGTAACGGTCCAGCGTTTCCAGAAGGAACAGCGTGTCCTGCGTGGCGCGGATCTCGCCACCATGCGAAACCCGGCCCGACAGCGCACATTTGCCGCCCACTTGCAGGCTGCGGGCAAAAAAACCCTCGCGCCGCAGCCGGGCTGCGGCCTTGACCAGCAGCCGCCGGGCCACCAGCCGCGCGCCCTCGGGCGTCTTGTTCCCGGCCGTCAGCACCTGACCATGCCCGATCATGCCGCGCGTCGTGGTGGGCCAGACCACGGTTTCGCCGCGGAGTTCGCGTAAAAACCGCTCTCCGGCCACGCTGCCCCAGATGGCGCGCGCGCGCTTTGGGGCCAGCGCATGCAGCGCCGTCACATCCGGCACCCCCGCCGCGACAAGCCGCGCCTTCATCCGGGACGAGATGCCCGGCAACCCGTCCAGATCCAGATGCGTGATCTTGCCGGGCAGGTCCGACGGCAGGATCGAATTCAGCCCGGCCGGTTTTATCAACCCCGCCGCCACCTTGGCCAGCAACCGCGTCGGTGCCAGGCCGACCGAGCAGCGCAGCGCCGGATGCACCAGCCGCAGCACCGCATCCTGCAAGTCGCGCCCGATCTGCATCGCACGTTCCAGTTCCTGCTGCGATCCGGTCAGCAGGCAGGAACATTCGTCGATCGACCAGACCCGATGCACCGGCAGCACGGTTTCCACCGCGGCAAGGATCGCATGGTGATAGCGGACGCAGACATCGTGCTTCACCGGGCGAAAGACGATGCCGGGACACAGGCGCCGCGCCTCGTCCTGCCGCGTCCCCATCCCGACGCCGCATTTCTTTGCATCGTGACTGGCCGCGATACAGGCCGCATTGCGGGCATCCGTGGTCAGCACCCCGACCGGACGTCCCATCAGCGCGGGTTCCTCGGCCTGCGCAACCGAGGCATAGAAACTGTTCATGTCGAAGAACAGGGTCGAGACACGAGGCGACATGGCAGACCGAATCGAGACCGGGGCGACAAGGAGCCAGAATGGAACAAATGAAGAACATTTGTCCAGCCCCCCCTTTGCCTGCACCCGGTTCGCGGATCATGGTCTATTCGAACTCCATGATCACATCGTCGACCTTCAGACTGGCACCCGCCGCCGCCTTGATCTTCTTCACCACGCCCTTCTTCTCGGCCTTGAGGATGTTCTCCATCTTCATCGCCTCGACCGTGGCAAGGGCCTGGCCTTCCTGCACCTCCTGCCCCTCTTCGACCGCGATCTTCACCACCAGCCCCGGCATCGGGCACAGCAGGTATTTCGACGTATCCGGCGGGGCCTTTTCCAGCATCAGCCCGGCCAGTTCCTTCTGCCGGGGCGTCTGGACATGCACCTTCAGATCCGCGCCGCGCAGCCGCATGCGGAATCCCATCGGGATCTTGGCGGTCTTGATCACCAGCGGCGTGCCATCCACCACCAGCCGGGCCAGCGGCTGCCCCGGCGTCCAGTCGGATTCCACCCGCAGCGCAGGGCCGCCGTCGATGATCACCGTCGATCCGGTCGGGTCTGCCGCGATCCTGACCGCAAAGGCGCGGCCTTGCAGCGAGACCAGCCAGTCATCGCCCACCCGGCGGGTATGGTTGTCCATGGTGCCGGAAATCCGGGTGCGCCGGATTTCAGCCACCCGGTTCATCGCAGCGGCTGCGGCGGCAACGCGGTGCAGCGTGGCATCATCCAGCGTCGCACCCTGAAAGCCCTCGGGATATTCCTCGGCGATGAAGGCGGTGGTGATATTGCCGCTGACGAAACGCGGATGATCCATCACCGCCCCGACAAAGGGCAGGTTATGGCCGATGCCTTCCACCTCGAACGTGTCCAGCGCCAGCCGCATTTCCTCGATGGCCTTTTCGCGCGTGCCGGCCCAGGTGCAAAGCTTGGCGATCATCGGGTCATAGAACATGGAAATCTCGCCGCCCTCGTAGACGCCGGTATCGTTGCGCACGATGCCGCCCGCCTGCGTCACCCCTTCGACCGGGGGACGATAGCGGGTCAGCCGCCCGATCGAGGGCAGGAAGTTGCGATAGGGATCCTCGGCATAAAGGCGGCTTTCCATCGCCCAGCCGTTGATCTTCAGGTCGGCCTGCCGGAACGGCAGGGGTTCGCCCGCAGCGACGCGGATCATCTGTTCCACCAGATCGACGCCGGTGATCAGTTCCGTCACCGGATGCTCCACCTGCAATCGCGTGTTCATTTCCAGGAAATAGAAGTTGCGGCTTCCGTCGACGATGAATTCCACCGTTCCGGCGCTGGTATAGCCCACCGCCCTGGCCAGCGCACAGGCCTGTTCGCCCATCGCCTTGCGGGTGGCTTCGTCCAGGAAGGGCGAAGGCGCCTCTTCGATGACCTTCTGGTTCCGGCGCTGGATGCTGCATTCGCGTTCGTGCAGATAGACGCAATTGCCATGCTTGTCGGCCAGCACCTGAATCTCGATATGGCGCGGCTGGGTCACGAATTTCTCGATGAAGATGCGGTCATCGCCAAAGCTGGAGGCAGCCTCGTTCTTTGACGACTGAAAGCCTTCGGCCGCCTCGGCATCGGTCCAGGCGATCCGCATCCCCTTGCCGCCGCCGCCGGCCGATGCCTTGATCATCACCGGATAGCCGATCTCGCGGCTGATCTTCACCGCCTCATCGGCATCGGCGATCAGGCCCATATAGCCCGGCACGGTGGACACCCCGGCCTCGGCCGCGATCTTCTTCGAGGTGATCTTGTCGCCCATCGCCTCGATCGCGGGGGACGGCGGGCCGACGAAGGCCACGCCTTCGGCCTCCAGCGCCGCCGCAAAATCGCGGCGTTCCGACAGGAAGCCATAGCCGGGATGCACCGCCTCTGCCCCGGTCTGGCGGATGGCCTCCATGATCCTGTCGATCACGATATAGGACTGGTTCGCCGGGGGCGGGCCGATATGCACAGCCTCATCCGCCATCTTCACATGCAGGGCGTTGCGGTCGGCGTCGGAATAGACGGCGACGGTCTGGATGCCCATCAGCTTGGCCGTCTTGATGACGCGGCAGGCGATCTCGCCCCGGTTGGCGATCAGGATCTTCTTGAACATGGCTCCCCCTCAGTCGGCACTGGGCGCAAGAATGCAAAAGGGGCCGGCCGGGCGATGTGCCCGGACGACCCCGTGGTTCGGATCGACGCGCCCGAAGGCGGCGATTACATCAGTAGCGCGGCTGGCAGGGCGGCAGGCCCAGTTCGATGCCGCAGGTGGCTGCACCGGCCAGCGCCCCAAGCGCGGCACCGGCGACCATGTTTTCATCCAGCGCATCGGCGACCAGCGCGCCCGCGGCAGCGCCGGCAATCCCGCGCGAAGCAGGGTCCTGCATGCAGGCCGACAGCGGCAGGGTGAGAAGAGCGAAGACGATGATGGTTTTGTGCATGTTTGACTGCCTCGGTTTGTGGTTTTTATTGGCAGTGAATCTACCAAAAACCACAAGGATTCAAAGCGGAATGTCGTGACCTTCACAGAATCGGCATTCACCCGCCGATTGTGGAAAGGGTGCGCTCCGGTCTGGGACGGACCGGAGCGCAGGGTAAGGGAAGGGTAACAAGTGTGACTATGCAGGCCCGGCCAGGGCAGCCGCTGGCCTGCCCGACCAGACTGCCCAGCCGCCCGAGTCGGTGCAAACCCGAACTGTATCCGCGGCCCGGCCTGCGCGGAAGAATGCCGGAATGCCAAGGGGTTGGGCGGATTCATGCCTAGTCCTCCCCTTCGTCCCAGTCGAAGGTGACGGCATCCTTGCCGGTGGCAAAAACCTCGGGGAAGGCCGCTTCGGCACGCTTGCGGTCGATCTTCAACAAGGCGTCGTAAGAGGCGGGATCGAAAGGATCTTCGGCCGGCAAAACTTCGCGGCCGAACAGCCAGGACAGGCGGCCTGCGTCCAGATTACCGCGCTCGAACGGCTCTTCACCAAAATGCTGCCAGAGCGCCGCCATGAAGGCGGTATCGGCCATCCGGTCGACCGACTTGCGGTCCTTGAACCGCTCGCGCCGGATGATCTTCGTCGCCCCTTCCTTCACGTTGGCGCGGCGGATGGTGAACTGGAAATCGGTGCCGGTCAGCCGCCCCGGAAAGCCGCGATGCTTCAGCATGGGACCGCGCTCCGGAACGGGGCGTGCAAGGCCGGTGATGTGGGGGGGGGCTGCGCGAAATCGCCCGCGCGGGGCGTCACGTCAGGGCCGAAGGCGGTTGCCAGCCGGCCCTGACGAACTGTCTTACTTGTATTTGCCGGTGTAGGTCGGCTCGACCGACACACCATCGTCAACATAGACGACTTCTTCTTCTTTTTTCGCGCAGGCGGCAACGAAGCCGACAAGGGCCAGGGCCAGAACGATACGCATGCTCTTTTGCATCCTCTACTCCAGTTTTCTTGGGGAGCAGCGGCGGGCAGAATGCCCGTCGGCCCCCGATGCGAGGCAAAGGCCGCTTGGGCTCGGCCTTTCGTCACCATAGCCGAGAACTGCCGCGATTGACACGGCAGCCATCCCAAGTTGTCCGGCTGTGACTCGAATACATCAACGCCCGGCGGGGTGCCACAGGAGAAATCAAGATGTGGTGCCGTCATCAGAACATCTCCCAGATGCAGGTTCCGTCCCGCAGCGAATAGGCTTCGAAAAACTGCACGGCATCGGCCACCGGCTCTCCGAAGGGAACGGCGCGGTCGGCGAAGGTGATGATGATCTGCTGTGGTTGCGGCACCATGCCTTCGGTGCGCGGCATGGCATAGCTGTCGCAGACGGCCTGCATGTCGGCGCTGGCATCCTGATCCGCCGTCAGGCCCGGCACGACAAACCGGAACCGCGCGGTTGCCCCCGCAGGCCCCGGCGCATCGGTGATCACATCCAGCAGAACCACCTGCCGCCCCGAGGGCACGGCGATGGCATCGCCTTCGGGCACGTCGGCCTTGTCCTCGCAGCCGCCAGCCGCCAGCAGAAGGCCGGCAGCAACAACCAGAACGACACGATGGACGGCGGCGGTCACGGTCATCACAGCGGGATGTTGTCGTGCTTCTTCCAGGGGTTCTCCAGCCGCTTGCCCCGCAACGATGCAAAAGCCCGCGCCACCCGCTTGCGGGTCGACCGCGGCAGGATCACCTCGTCGATGAACCCCTTTTCGGCCGCAACGAACGGATTGGCAAAGCGGTCTTCGTAATCGCTGGTCCGGGCCGCGATCTTGTCCTTGTCGCCCAACTCGCTGCGATACAGGATCTCGGTCGCGCCCTTGGCCCCCATCACGGCAATCTCGGCCGTGGGCCAGGCATAGTTGAAATCGCCGCGCAGGTGTTTCGAGGCCATCACGTCATAGGCCCCGCCATAGGCCTTGCGGGTGATCACCGTCACCTTGGGCACCGTCGCCTCGCCATAGGCGAACAGCAGTTTCGCACCATGCTTGATGACGCCGCCATATTCCTGCGCCGTGCCGGGCAGGAAGCCGGGCACATCCACGAAGGTCAGGATCGGAATCTCGAACGCATCGCAGAAGCGCACGAACCGCGCGGCCTTGCGGCTGGCGTCGATGTCCAGGCATCCGGCCAGAACCATCGGCTGATTGGCCACCACGCCGGTGGTCTGGCCTTCGATGCGGACAAAGCCGGTGATGATATTGGCGGCGTAATCCTTCTGGATCTCGTAGAAATCGCCTTCATCGGCAACCTTGGCAATCAGCTCTTTCATGTCATAGGGCTGGTTCGGGTTGTCGGGGATCAGCGTGTCCAGACTGCTTTCCAGTCGCGCCGGATCGTCGAAGAACGGGCGGACAGGGGCCTTTTCGCGGTTGTTCAGCGGCAGGAAGTCGAACAGCCGACGGATTTCGGCCAGCGCCTCGACATCGTTTTCGAATGCCCCATCGGCGACGCTGGATTTGCGGGTATGGGTCGAAGCCCCGCCCAGTTCTTCGGCCGTGACCTGTTCGTTCGTCACGGTCTTCACCACATCGGGGCCGGTGACGAACATGTAGGAACTGTCCTTCACCATGAAGATGAAGTCGGTCATCGCGGGCGAATAGACCGCGCCGCCCGCGCAGGGCCCCATGATGACCGAGATCTGCGGCACCACGCCCGAGGCCATGATGTTGCGCTGGAACACATCGGCATAGCCTGCCAGCGAAGCGACGCCTTCCTGAATTCGCGCGCCGCCGGAATCGTTCAGCCCGATGACCGGCGCACCGTTCTGCATCGCCATATCCATGATCTTGCAGATCTTCTGCGCATGGGTTTCCGACAGCGACCCGCCGAAGACGGTGAAATCCTGGCTGAACACATAGACCATGCGGCCATTGATCGTGCCCCAACCGGTGACGACACCATCCCCCGCCGGACGATCCGTCTCCATCCCGAAATCTGTGCAGCGGTGGCGGACGAACATGTCGAATTCCTCGAAGCTGCCCTCGTCCAGCAAAAGCTCGATCCGCTCGCGCGCGGTCAGCTTGCCCTTGGCGTGCTGGGCCTGAACCCTGCGCTCTCCTCCGCCGGCCCGCGCGATGTCGCGGCGCGTTTCCAACTCGGCCAGAATGTCTTTCATGGCGTTCCCTCCCAGGCGGTCCGCAGGATTTCGTGGGACCATACAGACCGCACCGCAGGGCGGAAAGCGGATTCGGGAAAATTTGCAAACCCTTGCCAGACAATCATCCGCGAATTGAATATCCGCAAACTCGACCCGACGCCTCCGGCGCGGATCAGGCAGGGTCCCCCTGCGGATGGTCATGACCGCAAAGCGCATGGTTGCCCAGGACCTCGATCACCCGGCAATCGGCGATGGTGCCGCAGGCACATTGCGCGACCATCCGTTCCAGCTCGCCGCGCAGGGCCAGCAGGCGGTCGATCCGGGCATTCACGGCGCGCAACTGGCGCTTTGCAATGTCATCCGCCGCCTCGCAGGATTGACCAGGATCGTCTGACAGCCCCAGCAGTTCACGGATCGCCTCCAGCGGAAAGCCCAGGTCGCGGGAATGGCGGATGAAGGCCAGCCGCTCCTGCGCCCGACGCCCATAAAGCCGCTGGTTGCCTGCGCTGCGCTCGGGCGCGGGCAGAAGGCCGATCTGTTCATAATAGCGGATGGTCGGCACCTTGACCCCGGTCGCCTCGCTCAACTTTCCGATCGGAAGCATGGGAAACCTCTTGCAGCTCTAGTTGCTAGAGTAATTAGGGTTCCGATTCGATAAAGGCAAGTCCGCAAGGAAAGGACCGGGCCGAAGACAGGCGCGGAAGACGGATATGACGCAGACATCGGCGAAACGGCAGGAATGGACAGTGACGGGCATGGATTGCGCCGCCTGCACGGTCAAGGTGACGCGGGCCATCGAACGTCTGCCCGGCGTCGGCAATGTGAAGGTCGCGCTGATGGCCGAACGGCTGTCGCTGGATCTTGCACCGGGAACCACAACGCCCGAGATCATCGAAGGCATGGTCCGGCAACTGGGCTACGGGATCGCCCCCAAGGGCGCGGCATCCGCGCGGACCGCGGGCTTTGCCCCGACGACAGCAGCCCATGATCACGACCACGCCGACCATGACCATGATCACACCGGGCACGATCACGGCCCGAAGGCCGGCAGCACCGACCCCGGCCATGGTCATGCACATGATGATCCGGCGGATCGCGGCAAACCCTGGTATCGCACGGCAAAGGGCCGTCTGGTGATCCTCACCGGCGCACTGCTGGCGCTGGCCTGGGTATTCGAATTGCTCACCTCGGCCAACTACGGCTATTGGGCCTTTCTGGTGGCCTGCGTGATCGGCGTCGCCCCCGTGGCGCAGCGCGCCCTTGCGGCCCTGCGGATGGGCCAGCCCTTCACCATCGAAAGCCTGATGACCATCGCCGCCATCGGTGCGCTGTTCATCGGCGCGGCCGAAGAGGCGGCGCTGGTGGTGTTTCTGTTCGCGGTGGGCGAGGTGCTGGAAGGCGTGGCGACCGACAAGGCGCGCGACGGCATCCGCGCGCTGGCCAGCCTTGTGCCAAAGACGGCGCTGGTCGAAACCGGCGGCCAGATCCGCGAAGTGCCTGCCGAAACGTTGCAGATCGGCCAGACCGTGCTGGTCCGCCCCGGCGACCGCCTGCCCGCCGATGGCGAGATCATCGACGGCACCAGCGGCATCGACGAAAGCCCTGTCACCGGCGAAAGCATGCCGAAGACCAAATCCCCCGGCGATCCGGTCTTTGCCGGATCGATCAATGCCGAGGCCGCCCTTCGCGTGCGGGTGACGAAAGCCGCCGCCGACAACACCATCAGCCGCATCATCCGTCTGGTGGAAGAGGCCGAAGAGGCCCGCGCGCCGACCGAACGCTTCATCGACCGGTTCTCGCGCTGGTATATGCCCGCCATCGTGGGCCTGTCGGCGCTGGTGATCCTGATCCCACCGCTGGCCTTCGGGCAGGATTGGGCGACCTGGGTCTATCGCGGCCTTGCGCTGCTGCTGATTGGTTGCCCCTGCGCGCTGGTGATTTCGGTTCCGGCCTCGATCGCCTCGGCCCTGTCGTCCGGGGCGAAGAAGGGGCTGCTGATGAAGGGCGGTGCGGTGATCGAAGCGACGGCGCATGTCACCCGGATCGCCTTTGACAAGACCGGCACGCTGACCCATGGCAAGCCCGTCGTCACCGATCTGGTCGCGGCCCCCGGCGTGACCGAGGCGGACATGCTGGCCGTCGCCGCAGCGGTGGAAACCAGGTCCAGCCATCCGCTTGCGCTGGCCATCCTGCGCCGGGCCGAAGAGGCGGGCATCCCCGCCCTGCCCGCACGCAACGCAAGGGCCATCGTCGGCAAGGGGGTGGAGGCACTGGTCGGCGGGGCGCTGGCCTGGGTCTCTTCGCCCCGTCATGCGGCCGAGGCGGGCGGGGTCGGGGCCGAAGCCGCAACCCGCGCCACCGCGCTGGAGGGCGAGGGCAAGACCGTGGTCGTCGTCTTCCGCGAAGGTCAGCCGCTGGGTCTGATCGCCATGCGGGACGAGCCGCGCAGCGACGCCGCCGATGCGATGCGCCAGCTGAAGGCCCTGGGCATCCGCACCACCATACTGACCGGCGACAACCCCCGCACGGCGGCGGCCATCGCTGGCAGCCTTGGCACAGAGTTCCGGGCCGAGATGATGCCCGAGGACAAGTTGCGCGTGATCCGCGGGATGGGGGCCGATGGCGGCGTGATGATGATCGGCGACGGCATCAACGATGCGCCGGCGCTGAAACAGGCCGGCGTCGGCGTGGCGATGGGGTCCGGCACCGATGTGGCGCTGGAAACCGCCGATGCCGCCATCCTGCGCGACAGGGTAACGGATGTGCCTGCCCTGATCCGTCTGGCACGGGCGACAATGGGCAACATCCGGCAGAACATCACGCTGGCGCTGGGGCTGAAAGCCGTGTTCCTTGTCACCTCGATCCTCGGGCTGACCGGATTGTGGATCGCCATCCTTGCCGATACCGGCGCAACCGTTCTGGTGACGCTGAACGCGCTGCGCCTGCTGGCGCTGGATCCAACCCATGAACGATAGTCGCTGGCATGGGAATTGCCATTGCCCTGCACCGGATTTCCGGGTTCCTGTTGCTGCGATGACCTGCCGTCTGATGCGCAAAGGGGGCCATGGTGCCGCAAGTTCCCGTTCCTGTCCTGACCATCGGCCTGCTGCTGGCCTCGAACATCTTCATGACCTTCGCCTGGTATGGCCATCTGAAATACAAGGCCGCCCCGCTGATCACCGTGATCCTGGTCAGCTGGGGCATCGCCTTCTTCGAATATGTCCTGCAGGTGCCCGCGAACCGCATCGGCCACGGCCATTTCAACGCCGCGCAACTGAAGACGATTCAGGAGGTGATCACCCTGACGGTCTTCGTGCTGTTTTCCTACTTCTACCTGAAAGAGCCGGTGACGCTGAAAACCATGATCGGCTTTGGCTTCATCGGCCTTGGGGCCTGGTTCATCTTCACCAAATAGCCCCCATGGACTTCGCCCCCCGCCGGGCGTAGCCAAGGGGGATGGAGAAGGCCCGTTTCCTTGACCGCCGCACCCCGCTTGTGCTGGCCACGCTTGTGCTGTCGGCGGGGCTGTCGGCGCTGGCGATGAACATCTTCCTGCCTTCGCTGCCGCGCATGGCCGACTGGTTCGGCGTGTCCTATGGGGTCATGCAGCAGTCGGTGCCGCTTTACCTTGCGCTGTCGGCGGCGCTTCAGATCGTGATCGGCCCGCTGAGCGACCGCTATGGCCGCCGCCGGGTGCTGCTGGTGGCGCTTGTGCTGTTCCTGATCTCGACCGCGGGCACGCTGCTGGCCCCCAATGCAACCGTCTTTCTGATCTGCCGCATGGCGCAGGCGGTGATCGCCGCCGGGATGGTGCTGAGCCGCGCCATCGTGCGCGACATCACCTCGGATGCGGAAGCCGCCAGCATGATCGGCTATGTCACCATGGGGATGAGCCTGGTGCCGATGGTCGGCCCCGTCATCGGCGGCTGGCTGGATGACATGGTGGGCTGGCAGGCGAACTTCGCGCTGCTGCTGGTGCTGGGGCTGGGCGTGCTGGCGCTGGTCTGGGCCGATCTGGGCGAAACCGCCGATCTGCGCGATGTCTCGATTCTGGCGCAGCTGAAGGAATATCCCGTGCTGCTGACCTCGCCCCGGTTCTGGGGCTATGCCGGGGCCGCTGCGTTTTCCTCGGGCTGCTTTTTCGCCTATCTCGGCGGCGCGCCCTTTGTCGGAACCGAAGTCTATCATCTGTCGTCGTCCAAGGTCGGCGCGCTGTTTGCGCTGACGGCGGTGGGCTATGCGGCGGGGAACTTTCTGGCCGGGCGGTTTTCGGTGCGGGTGGGGCTGAATCGGATGATCCTGATCGGCTGTTCCGTCACCACTGCGGGGCTGGCCGTGCTGGCGCTGCTGACAGCGGCGGGGCTGTCCGGGCCGGTGCTGTTCTTCGGGCTGACCATCTTCATGGGGCTGGGCAATGGCATCGCGCTGCCCAATGCCAATGCGGGCATCCTGTCGGTTCGGCCCGAGGTGGCGGGGGCGGCCTCTGGCCTTGGCGGGGCGCTGATGATCGGCGGCGGCGCGGCGCTGGCCTCGCTGGCGGGCTGGCTGCTGGGGCCCGAGTCGACCGAGATGCCGCTGGTTCTGCTGATGCTGGGGTCTTCGGTGGCCTCGGTTCTGGCAATCCTGCTGGTGATCCGGCGCACACGCGCACTGTCCGGGGTATTTTAGCTTGACCCGCCTTTTGCAAAACCAATAGGAGATTTGCAAAGAGGAGCCGGCCCATGCCAGCGCAAAAGCTCTATGCCGGGGTCAAGCTGCGCGAGATCCGCGGGCGCCTGTCGCTGACCCAAAAGGTCTTTGCCGACAAGCTGGGCGTCAGCCTGCCCTATCTGAACCAGATGGAGAACAATCATCGCCCGGTGTCCGCCGCGGTGGTGCTGGCGCTGGCACAGGAATTCGGGCTGGACGTCACCGAACTGACCGTGGGCGAAAGCGAACGCATGGTCAGCGACATGCGCGAGGCCCTGGCGGATCCTGTCTTTACCGCAGGCACGCCGCCGCTGGCCGATCTGCGGCTGGCGGCATCGAACGCGCCGGCGTTGGCGCGGGCCTTTCTGGACCTGCACCGCGCCTATCGCCAGACGCATGAACGGCTGGCCTCTCTGGACGAGGCCTTGGGCCGCGAAGATGCCGCGCTGAAGCCAAGCCCCTGGGAAGAAGTGCGTGATTTCTTTCACTATTGCGACAATTACATTGATGCTGTCGACCGGGCGGCCGAACATTTTGCGACGCCCGCAGACCCACGAAAAAACATCGAAATTCTGGCTGAGGATCTGCTTCGCAGACAGGGCATAACCCTGCACTATTCCGATAATCCTGCCATAAGGCGCTATGACCACGCCGCCCGCAGGCTGGAAATCAGTGCCCGCGCACAAGCCGCGACCCGGCGGTTCCAGCTGTTGCATCAGGTGGCGCTTCTGACCCAGAACGACCTGATCGAGGCGACGCTGGATCTTGCCCGCTTTTCCACCCCCGAGGCCCGCGACATCGCCAAGATCGGATTGGCCAACTATTTCGCCGGGGCCGCCCTGCTGCCCTATCGCGTCTTTCAGCAGGCCGCCAAGGACTGTCGCTATGATCTGGAACGGTTGGCCGACATTTTCGGCGCCAGTGTCGAGCAGGTGGCGCATCGGCTGTCGACCCTCCAACGGCCGGGGGCCAAGGGGATTCCGTTCTTCTTCGTGCGTGTCGATCAGGCCGGGACGATCACCAAGCGCCATTCGGCGACCCGGCTGCAATTTGCCCGCTTCGGCGGGGCCTGCCCGCTTTGGAACGTGCATTCGGCCTTTGAAACTCCGGGCAAGTTTCTGCGCCAGCTGGCCGAAACGCCCGATGGCGTGCGTTATCTCTGCCTTGCGCAGGACATATCGAAACCGGCCGGGGCGTTTCTGGCCCCGGTGCGGCGCTATGCGATCGGGCTGGGCTGCGAGGTGCAGCACGCACATGAGCTGGTCTATTCGGACGGGCTGGATCTGAAAGGCCGGTTCGAGCCGATCGGCATTTCCTGTCGCATCTGCGACCGGCGGGACTGTCATCAAAGATCCGTCCCGCCGCTGGAGCGCAGGCTGAAGGTCGATCCCGACCGTCGCGGCCTGCTGCCCTATGAAATCGCCGATTAGGCGCGCAGGGCGCGGGCGATGTCGTCCTTCAGCCGCGACCGCTGGCGGCGCAGGCCCTCTTCTTCTTCTTCCGTAATCAGGTCCAGTCTGCTTTCGGCCCGATGAACCTTGTCGTTCACCGCGTCATAATCGGCCAGCAGCCGGGCGAAATGCGCATTGGCAACCTTCATCGCGCTCAGTTTCTCGGCCTCGCCGGGAAACTCTTCCTGCAGCGTGTGAGGGGTATTGGACATTGCAGTCTCCTTCTCTTGCCGCCCGATTCTAGGCGGTGCCGCGAAAGATGACTTTGACGCCGATCAATTCAGCGCTGCGCCGTGCGCCAGTGCGGGTTGATCCAGGGTTCCACGTTCAGCGCCGCAAGCGGCTTTCGGCCAAGGATGTGGTCCGATGCCTTTTCGGCCGACATGATCGTCGGGCCGTTCAGGTTGCCGTTCGTCACCTGCGGGAAGATCGAGCTGTCGGCCACGCGCAACCCTTCGACACCGATCACGCGGGTTTCCGGGTCCACCACCGCCATCGGATCGCTGGCCCGCCCCATCCGACAGGTGCCGCAGGGGTGATAGGCGCTTTCGACATGCTGGCGCAGGAAATCATCCAGCTGGGCGTCGGTTTCATGTCCCGGCCCCGGCTGGATTTCCGATTTGACAAAGGGCTTCATCGCCTCCTGACCGAAAATCTCGCGCGTCAGACGGATGCAGCTGCGGAAATCCTCCCAATCCGACGGATCGGACATGTAGTTGAAGCGGATGACCGGCGCATCCTCGGGTTGGCCCGACCGCAGCGTGACCGAGCCGCGCGACTTCGACCGCATCGGCCCGACATGGGCCTGAAAGCCATGTCCACCCGCCGCAGCCTTGCCGTCATAGCGCACGGCGATGGGCAGGAAATGATACTGGATGTCGGGATAGTCGACGCCCGCCTTCGACCGGATGAAGGCGCAGGCTTCGAACTGGTTCGACGCACCCACCCCGCCCCCGGTCAGCAACCATTGCGCGCCGACCCAGGCCTTGCCGAACAGGTTCCAGTATTTGTACAGGCTGACCGGCTGGGCGGCGGCGAATTGCATATAGATCTCAAGGTGATCCTGCAGGTTCGCCCCCACGCCCGGCCGGTCGGCCACCACCTCGATCCCGTGGTCGCGCAGATGCGCGGCCGGGCCGATGCCCGACAGCATCAACAGCTTGGGCGAGTTGATCGACGAGGCGGCAAGGATCACCTCGCGCGCGGCCCGGATCACCTTGCGGCCTGCGCCGGTATCGACCTCGACCCCGACGGCACGCTTGCCCTCGATCACCACGCGGCGGGCGAAACCGCGGGTCACATGGACATTGCCGCCCGCCATCGCCGGTTTCAGATAGGCATTGGCGGCAGACCAGCGGCGGCCCTTCCAGATCGTCGCCTCCATCGGGCCAAAGCCTTCCTGCTTCTGGCCGTTGTAATCCGCCGTCACCGGATACCCCGCCTGCCGCCCGCTTTCGATGAAGGCATCGAACAGCGGGTTCGACCGGGGGCCGCGGGTGATGTGCAGGGGGCCGTCCGTTCCGCGCCACTCAGGCCCCTGCCCGCCGTGCGAATGCTCCATCCGCTTGAAATAGGGCAGCACATCGGCATAGCGCCAGCCATCCGCCCCCATCTCGGCCCAGGTGTCATAGTCGCGGGCATGGCCGCGCACATAGACCATGCCGTTGATGCTGGACGACCCGCCGATCACCTTGCCGCGCGGGGTGGCAAGGCGGCGGCCGCCAAGGTGGGGTTCGGGTTCCGACTGAAAGCCCCAGTCGTAGATCCCCATGTTCATCGGATAGCTGAGCGCACCCGGCATCTGGATGAACGGCCCGGCATCCGATCCGCCGTGTTCGATCACGATCACCCGCCGCCCGGCCTCGGCCAGACGATAGGTGATGGCGCAGCCCGCCGATCCTGCCCCAACGATCACATAATCGGCGTTCATTCCCGCAATCCCCTTGCGTCCTGCACAATCTCCGCAAACCGGGCAAAGGGGATGTTGCCCCCGCTTGCCATCACCAGAACACACTTGCCCTGAACGGGCACCCGGCCCGCCAGAACGGCGGCAAGGCCAACGGCCCCCGAAGGCTCCAGCACCAGTTTCAGTTCCTCGAAGGCCACGCGCATCGCATGGGACACCTCGGCATCGGTCACGGCCAAACCCCGCACCCCCGCCGCCTGACAGGCTGCGAAAGGAGCCTCGCCCGGCATCGTGGCCTGAAGCGCATCGCAGATGGTTGCCCCGCCGCTGGCCTTGACCCGATGTCCCGCCATCAGCGACCGGCCCATGCCGTCATAGCCCACAGGTTCGGCCGCCCAGATCGCCGCCTGCGGATTGGCCGCGCGCACCGCCAGCGCCGTGCCGCCCATCAGCCCGCCGCCACCAACCGGCGACACCGCGACATCCGGTGCCGCGCCCATCTGCGCCATCGCCTCCAGCGCGGCCCCGCCCTGCCCCGCCACCACGCGCGGATCGTCGAAAGGGTGCAGCAGCGTCAGTCCCTGCTCCTGCGCCATTTTCCGTGCCAGTTCGGACGCCACCTCTTCGCGCGGACGCATTCCGTGATGCGACAGAACCACCCTTGCGCCGAATCCTTCGGTGGCCTGCCGCTTCATCGTGGGCGCATCCACAGGCATCACGATGGTGACGGGCACGCCCATCTCACGCCCGGCCAGCGCCAGCCCTTGCGCGAAATTGCCCGAGGAAAAGGCCACGACGCCGCGCCGTTTCTCGGCATCGGTCAAGCCGCACAGCCGCCACCAGGCCCCCCGCAGCTTGAACGACCCGGCCCGTTGCAGGCTTTCGGCCTTGACCCACAGCCGGGCGGCCCCGGTCGCGCGGGTCAGCCGTTCACTGTCCAAAAGCGGCGTTTCACGCGCTATGGCGCGGGTGGCCGCATGGGCCGCGGCCAGTTCGGCGGCATCGGGCAAAAAACTCATGCGCGGTCCTTCAGCGCCGCATCCAGATAGGCCAGCGCCATAGCGGCGGCCGAAGCCCCATCCGGCGCGCCGGTCTTCAGCACCTCGCGCAGGTAAAGCCCGTCGATCAGCGCGCCCAGCCCATCAGCGACATCGGGCGCATGCCCCCCGGCCAAGGGTCGCAGCGCCGAGACCAGGTTGGACCGCAGCCGCCCCTGATAGATCGCCAGCAGCCGTTTCGCCTCGGGCACCGTCTGCGCCAGAACCCAGAAGTTCAGCCAGGCCCCCACCGCCTCGCGGCGAAAGTTGCCGGGGCTGAAACTGGCCCGCAGAATCGCCCGGATCCGCCCCTCCGGCCCTTCGGCGGCGGCCAGCGCGCCGCGCACCTCGGCCCCGTACAGCGTCAGCACATGGCGCATGGCGGCCAGGAACATCTCTTCCTTGGAGCCGAAATAGTGATGCGCCAGCGCCGGAGACATCCCGGCCCGCCTGGCGATCTGGCTGACCGTCACGTCCAGAGACCCGGTGCGCCCGATCTCGACGATCGTGGCTTTCACCAGCGCTTCCTTGCGGATAGGCTCCATCCCAAGCTTCGGCATATCCTCGGCCCAACAAATCTCTTGCCAAACCGACGAAGCACGAAGTTTATTGACTCGTCAATCAACAAAAACCGCGGGGAGTTCCATGACCATCCGTTCCACCCTTCTGACCACCGCCGTCACCTTTGCGCTGGCTGGTTCGGCCTTTGCCGAAGGCTGCGACAAGATCATCTTCTCGGATGTCGGCTGGACCGACATCACCGCCACCACCGCCGCCACCACGCTGGTGCTGGAAGCGCTGGGATATGAGACCGAAACCAATATCCTGTCGGTGCCCGTCACCTATGCGGGCCTGGCCGAAGGCGATATCGACGTGTTCCTGGGCAACTGGATGCCCACGATGGAAGGCGACATCGCCAGTTACCGCGAGGCGGGCACCGTCGACACCGTGCGCACCAATCTGGAAGGCGCGAAATACACGCTGGCCACCAACGAGGCCGGGGCGGCGCTGGGAATTTCGGATTTCGGCAACATCAAGGACCACAAGGACGCGCTGGAAGGCAAGATCTATGGCATCGAGGCCGGGAATGACGGCAACCGCCTGATCCTGGACATGATCGGTGCCGATCAGTTCGGCCTGGGCGGGTTCGAGCTGGTGGAAAGCAGCGAACAGGGCATGCTGGCCGAAGTGGACCGCAAGAGCGGGGCCAGCCAGCCCATCGTTTTCCTTGGCTGGGAACCGCATCCGATGAACGCCAATTTCAAGCTGACCTATCTGGCCGGCGGCGATGATGTCTTCGGCCCCGATTTCGGCGGCGCCATCGTGGCGACCAACACCCGCAAGGGCTATGTCGCGGAATGCCCGAACCAGGGCAAGCTACTGGAAAACCTGGTCTTCTCGCTGCCGATGGAGAATGAGATCATGGGCGCGATCCTGAATGACGGCACCGATCCGCGCGCGGCGGCAAAAGCCTGGCTTGCCGCCAATCCGGCCGCGTGGGAGCCCTGGCTGGACGGCGTGACCACCAAGGATGGCGGCGACGCCAAGGCCGCGGTGGCCGCAGCGCTGCAATAAACCGCTGCACGGCATCAGGGGGCTGGGGAAACCCCCGGCCCGTCCTGGCACGGGCCCGGCACGTCAAGAAGGCCGGGTCGTTTGCGGGATGAACACCATCCCGGCCTGCACATGACGGGGGGACAGGTTTGGACTGGTTGCAATCCACATTTCCGTGGCTGTTCGAAAAGATTCCGGTCGGCTGGGCGGCAAAGCAGATCGTCGACTGGCTGAAGGCCAACGCGCGCCCGCTGTTCGACGGCATCAGCGATGCCTTCGGCTGGCTGATCGACGCCACGCTGAGCCTGATCCAATGGCCGCATCCCCTGATCTTGATCGCGCTGTTCGTGGCGCTGACCTGGTATCTGCAACGGTCGTGGAAGATCTGCCTGCTGGTCCTGCTGGGCTTTCTGTTCATCCTGAACCAGGGCTACTGGAAGGCGACAACCGAAAGCCTTGTGCTGCTGTTCTATTCCTGCCTGCTGTGCATGGCGATCGGCGTGCCCATCGGCATCGCCGCCGCGCACCGGCCCCGGCTTTATGCCGCCATGTCGCCGGTGCTGGACCTGATGCAGACCCTGCCGACCTTTGTCTATCTGATCCCGGCAGTGGTGTTCTTCGGCCTTGGCATGGTGCCGGGGCTTCTGGCCACGGTGATCTTTGTCGTGCCCGCCCCGATCCGACTGACATACCTGGGCATCTCGGCCACGCCGCAATCGCTGATCGAGGCGGCAACCGCCTTCGGGGCCACGCCGCAGCAAAAGCTGTGGAAGGTGGAACTGCCCTATGCCCTGCCGCAGATCATGGCCGGGCTGAACCAGACCATCATGCTGTCGCTGTCGATGGTGGTGATCGCGGCGATGGTGGGGGCGAATGGGTTGGGCATTCCGGTGGTGCGGGCGCTGGGGCAGAACAATTCGGCGCTGGGGTTCGAATCCGGCATGGTGATCGTGGTCGTCGCGATCATGCTTGACCGCATGCTGAGGGTAAGCCGCAAATGACCAATGCCGTCGAATTCGACAAGGTTTCGATCGTCTTCGGCGATGCCCCCGGCCTTGCCCTGCCGATGATGGACGAGGGCCGCAGCCGGACCGAGGTTCAGCAGGCCACGGGGCAGGTGCTGGGCGTGCATGATTGCACGCTTTCGGTGGCCGAGGGCGAAATTCTGGTGCTGATGGGCCTCTCCGGCTCTGGCAAATCTACCCTGCTGCGCGGGGTGAATGCGCTGAACCCGGTGGTGCGGGGCGAGGTGCGGGTGCTGGACGGCGACCGCATGGTATCCGTCACCCATGCCGATCCGGCAACCCTGCGGCGGCTGCGCGCCAACCGGATCGCCATGGTCTTCCAGCAGTTCGGCCTGCTGCCCTGGCGCACGGTGCGGGAAAACGTCGGCCTGGGGCTGGAACTGGCAGGGCTTCCCCCGGCCGAACGCACCCCCCGCGTCGATGCGCAACTGGCGCTGGTGAACCTGTCGCAATGGGCCGACCGCAAGGTGGGCGAGTTGTCAGGCGGCATGCAGCAGCGCGTCGGTCTGGCCCGCGCCTTCGTGACCGAAGCGCCGATCCTTCTGATGGACGAACCGTTCTCGGCGCTGGACCCGCTGATCCGGGCCAAGTTGCAGGATGAATTGCTGGAACTGCAGGCGCGGTTGAAGCGCACGATCATCTTCGTCAGTCATGACCTTGACGAGGCGTTCAAGATCGGCAACCGCATCGCCCTGATGGAGGGCGGCCGCATCGTGCAATGCGGCACCGCCCGCGAGATCATCGCCAATCCGGTCAGCGACTATGTGGCCGATTTCGTCGCCCATATGAACCCGCTTGGGGTGCTGACCGCGCGGGATGTGATGGTGGCCGGAACGGCGGGCGATGGGCCGGAGGTCGCGGCCGAAACCCCGGTCAAGCTGGTGATGGAACAGCTGCGCGGCGGGGCCGAGGTGCTGGGCGTTACCGATGAAGGCCGCCGGATCGGCAGCATCCGGTCGGCGGATGTGCTGGGCAAACTCTTGAACCCGCGCGGCTGATCCTGCGGCAGGACGCGGGGGCCGTCTGCCCCCGCACCCCCGAGGATATTTGCAGAAGGGAAAGATCAGGCGGTTTTCGTGGTCTTCCTTGCCGGTTTCGCAGCCGCCTGCTTGGGGGCGGCCTTTTTTGCCGGGGCTTTCTTTGCCGGGGCCTTGGCGGCCGCCGCAGTCTTGGTCGCGGCTTTGCCGGCCGGTTTCTTGCCGCCCTTGGCCGCCTTTTCCGCAATCAGCGCCAGCGCCTCTTCCAGCGTCACGGCTTCGGGCGTCAGGTCCTTGGGAAGCGTGGCATTCACCTTTTCCCATTTGACGTAAGGTCCGTATTTGCCGGGCATCACCTGCACCACGCCGCCATCTGGGTGATCGCCAAGGACGCGCAAAGGCTCTGCCGCCGCCGCGCGGCCTGCCCCGCGGCTGCGCTTTTGCGCCAGCACCTCGACCGCACGGTTCATGCCGATGGTGAACACCTCTTCGACATCCGGGATATTGGCGTAGACGCTGCCATGCTTGACGTAAGGTCCGAAGCGGCCGATCCCCGCCTCGACCGGGGCACCATCGTCGGGGTGCGGGCCGATCGGGCGCGGCAGCGACAGAAGCGACAGCGCGCGGTCCAATGTCAGGCTGTCGGGCGACCAGCCTTTCGGCAGGCTGGCGCGGTCGGGCTTCGGCTGCGCCTCGCTGGCCTCGCCGCGTTGGACATAGGGGCCAAAGCGGCCGACCCGCAGGCTGATCTCCACTCCATTGTCATCCAGCCCCAGGATGCGGCCATCCGAAGCCACGCTTTCGGCATCTCCCGCCAGCGGCCGTGTGTAGCGGCATTCTGGATAATTGCCGCAGCCGATGAAGGCGCTGCCCGACCGTGCCGTCTTCAGGTGCAACCGCCCGCTGCCGCAGGTCGGGCAGGCGCGCGGATCGCCGCCATCGGCGCGGGGCGGATAGAGATGAGGGCTGAGGAAATCGTCGATCTTCGTCAGCACCTCGCCGATGCGCAGATCGGCGGTTTCGGCCACGGCGGCGCTGAAATCGCGCCAGAACCGGGCCAGAACATCCTTGTAATCGCGTTCCCCGGCAGAGACATCATCCAGTTCGGTCTCAAGATCGGCGGTAAAATCGTATTCCACGTATTTGCGGAAGAAATTGGCCAGGAACGCCGTGACCAGCCGGCCCTTGTCCTCGGGGAACAGGCGGTTCTTGTCTTTCCGCACATATTCCCGGTCGACGATCGTCGACAGGACGCTGGCATAGGTCGAGGGCCGCCCGATCCCCAGTTCCTCCATCCGTTTGACCAGCGTCGCCTCGGTATAGCGGGGGGGGGCCTGGGTGAAGTGCTGCTCGGGCGTCACCGCGCCCTTTTCGGCCGCTTCGCCCTGCATGATCTGCGGCAGGCGGCCTTCGTCTTCCTCGTCGCCGTCCTGACGGTCGTCGCGGCCCTGATCGTAGATCTTCAGATAGCCGTCGAACAGCACCACCTGGCCATTGGCGCGCAGGCCGACCTGGCCGTCGGGGCTGGTCACGTCCACGGTCGTGCGTTCCATACGCGCGGCGGCCATCTGGCTGGCAAGGGTGCGTTTCCAGATCAGGTCATAAAGCTTGCGCTGATCCTCCTCGACCCGGATCTTTTCCGGGCCCAGTCCCATGTCGGTGGGCCGGATGCATTCATGCGCTTCCTGGGCGTTCTTGGCCTTGTTCTTGTACATCCTCGGGCTGTCGGGGACATAGGCGGCCCCGAAGCGGCGGGTGATCTCGGCCCGTGCGGCCATCACCGCCTCGGGGGCCATGTCGATGCCGTCGGTCCGCATATAGGTGATGTGGCCCGCCTCATACAGGCGCTGCGCGGCGTTCATGCATTGCTTGGCCCCCATGCCGTATTTGCGGCTGGCCTCCTGTTGCAGGGTCGAGGTCATGAACGGCGGCCAGGGGTTGCGGGTGGCGGGCTTCGATTCCACGCCCGAGACGGTGAATGTTCGGGAAGTGACGGCATGCACGGCCAATTCGGCTGCTGTCGCGGTCGGAATGTCGAATTTTTGCAGTTTCTTGCCGCCAAGGGTGACAAGCCCGGCTTCGAATTCCTGGCCGCGCGGGGTGCGCAGCACGGCCTTCACCGTCCAGTATTCCTGCGCCTTGAAAGCCTCGATCTCCATCTCGCGCTCGACGATCAGGCGCAGGCAGACCGATTGCACCCGGCCGGCGGATTTCGCCCCCGGCAGCTTGCGCCACAGCACCGGCGACAGGGTGAAACCCACAAGGTAATCCAGCGCGCGACGGGCGAGATAGGCCTCGACCAGGGGCGTGTCGATGTCGCGCGGTTCCTTCATCGCCTTCGTCACCGCATCCTTGGTGATGGCGTTGAAGGTGACGCGGGCAACTGTCTTGCCCTTTTTCAGGCTGCTTGCCAGCGCCTCTTTCAGATGCCAGCTGATCGCCTCGCCCTCACGATCAGGGTCGGTCGCAAGGATCAGCGTATCGTCGGATTTCAGCGCCTCGGCGATGGCCTTGACGTGCTTCCTGCTGTCGCTGGCCACTTCCCATTTCATCCCGAACTCATGCTCGGGATCGACGGATCCATCCTTGGGTGGCAGGTCGCGGACATGGCCGTAAGAGGCCAGAACCGTAAAGTCGGGACCAAGATATTTGTTGATTGTCTTGGCCTTGGCCGGGGATTCGACAACGACGACAGGCATGGAATCCCCTTTGAACCAACGGCGGTCAGGCGCTGCTAGATGTGTTCCAAAGCGGGGGGTTGTCAACCGCGGCCGTCCCGACCCCAGGTTTTCATGACGTCGCAGGGGTCAGCCGCGGCTGAGAAGACCACCCGGCTGACGCAGGACCTGGCCTTCCAGTTCCAGCGTCAACAGGGCCTGCGCCAGATGGGCGGGCGGCATGGCCAGATCGCGGATCAACTGGTCTTCGGCCAGCGGGCTGGGGCCAAGGCGGGCCAGGATGCGGGAATGCAGTTCCGCCGTTTCCGTCAGCGGGCGGGGAGCCGGAATCGGGCCGGGCAGCGGCGGTTCCTCCGCCAGTGCGGCATCGGCAACCGCCTCGATCCGGGGGGCGGGGCTGCCCAGCGCCTCAAGCACATCGGCGGGGCCACGCACCAGCAGGGCCCCGTCGCGCAAGAGCATGTTGCAGCCCGAGGCACGGGCGTCGAAGGGATGGCCGGGCACGGCCATCACATCACGGCCCTGATCGGCGGCATTGCGGGCGGTGATCAGGCTGCCCGACCGCGCCGCCGCCTCGACCACGATCACGGCGCGCGACAGGCCCGCGATCAGCCGGTTGCGCAGCGGGAAATGCCGCGTCTGTGGTGTCAGCCCCATCGGCTGTTCCGACAGCCTCAGGCCGCGGCTGCGGATGTCTTCTGCCAGCGCCGCGTTTTCCTCGGGGTAGATCACATCCACCCCGCCTGCCTGCACCGCCACCGTGCCGGTGGGCAGGGCCGCCTCATGCGCGGCCTTGTCGATGCCGCGGGCAAGACCGGACACCACGGTGAACCCCGCCTGCCCCAGCCCTTCGGCCAGCCGCCGCGCCATCCGCAGGCCCAGGGACGAGGCATTGCGCGCGCCTACCATCGCCACCATGGGCCGCGACAGCAGCGCCAGATCCCCCTGCGCCCAGAGGATCGGCGGCGCATCCGGCAGATCCAGCAGCGATTGCGGATAATCCGGCGCACCATGGAACAGCGGCACCGCGGCCGCCACCCTTGCCTCGGCCATCTCGGCACGCGCAACCTCGGCCGGGCAGACGGCATAGTCCCTGACGCCCGCCGCCTGTGCCACGTCCGGCAGGGCCCGAAGCGCCGCTGCCGCGCTGCCATGTTCGGCCAGCAGCCGGTGGAACGTCACCGCACCAACGCGGCGGGAGCGGATGAGGCGCAGCCAGTCCAGGCATTCGGCCTCCGTTCGGGGTGGTGTGGGGTGTGTGGGGTTCGAAAGTTGTCCGTCCGCCATTCCCGGCCTCGCCTCATCCGCGAGTCGCAGCATGGACCACGGAAGGTTAACGAAACCTGAATCAACGAACTGAATTCCTTTTACATGAAATCCTTCGGGCCCCCCTGCCGCCCGCCCCGACCTCTGACCTGCCCGCTGGCCCGATCCAGCACCCCGATCTGGCCCTATCCCCCCGATTGATAGACGGGTGAAAACTTGATCAAATAGCGCCAGTTTCCGGGGCAGGCCCGCCCCGCAGGGAGTATGCCATGAAGAACGCAGATGTCGCCAAGCGCCGGGACGATGCCATTTCGCGCGGCGTGGGGATGCAGACCCAGATCTATGCCGACCGCGCGCTGAACGCCGAGGTCTGGGATATCGAGGGCAACCGCTATATCGACTTTGCCGCCGGGATCGCCGTGGTCAACACCGGCCACCGTCATCCCAAGGTGATGGCCGCCGTGGCCGCGCAGCTGGACAAGTTCACCCATACCTGCCACCAGGTTATGCCCTATGAGCCCTATATCCGGCTGGCCGAACGCCTGAACGACAAGCTGCCGGGCGACTTCAAGAAAAAGACCATCTTCGTCACCACCGGGGCCGAGGCCTGCGAGAATGCGATCAAGATCGCCCGCATCGCCACGGGTCGTGATGCCGTCATCGCCTTTGGCGGCGGCTTCCATGGCCGCACCTTCATGGGCATGGCGCTGACCGGCAAGGTGGAACCCTACAAGAAGGGCTTTGGCAGCATGATGCCGGGCGTGTTCCACGTCCCCTTCCCGATGGGCCCGCAGGGGATTTCGACCAAGGACGCGATGGCGGGCATCGAAAAGCTGTTCAAGGCCGATTTGGACCCTGCCCGCGTCGCCGCGATCATCTTTGAACCCGTGCAGGGCGAAGGCGGCTTCAACCCCGCGCCGACCGATCTGGTCAAGGCCATCCGAAGCTTGTGCGACAAGCATGGCATCGTGATGATCGCCGACGAGGTGCAGACCGGCTTTGCCCGCACCGGGCATCTGTTCGCCATGGAGGCGCATGGCGTCGCCGCCGACCTGACCACCATGGCCAAGGGCCTTGCCGGCGGCCTGCCGCTGGCCGCCGTCACCGGCCGCGCCGATCTGATGGATGCCGCCAATCCCGGTGGTCTGGGCGGCACCTATGCCGGCAACCCTCTGGGCATTGCGGCCGCCAATGCGGTGCTGGACGTGATCGAGGAAGAGGACCTTTGCGCCCGCGCCAATGAACTGGGCAGCCGGCTGAAGCAGAAGCTGGAGGAAATCCGCTCGACCACGCCCGAGATCGTCGACATCCGCGGCCCCGGTTTCATGGTCGCCGCCGAATTCGCCAATCCGTCCACCAAGGAGCCGGATGCCGCCTTTACCAACCGCGTCCGGCTGGAGGCGCAGAAGCGCGGGCTGATCCTGCTGACCTGCGGCGTCTATGGCAACGTGGTGCGCTTCCTGGCGCCGATCACCATCCCCGAGGCGCATTTCACCGAAGCGCTGGGGATCCTTGAGGCTTCGGTCGCCGCCGCACGGGCAGGCTGATTTCCGCCGACCCGCGGCAGGCCCGGCCTGCCGCGGGAACCCTCTGTGCCCTTGTGCGTTCTCTCCCGGTCAAGAACAGCATCTGGGGAACCACCATGAAACTGCGCATCCTTATCCTTTCCCTGTCGTCCCTGGGCCTTGCAGCCTGCGTGGCGACGCCGGAACAGAACACCGCCGTCGGTGCGCTGACCGGGGCGGCCGTAGGTGCCGCCGTGTCGGGCGACGGCGACAAGGTGCAAGGGGCCCTGACCGGGGCGGCCGTGGGGGCCATCGCGGGCACCTATCTGGGCCGCACCAACCAGCCCGGCAAATGCTATTATCGTGACGTGAACGGCAACCGCTTCATCGCCGACTGCTGATCCGTCACACGAGCCATTGCAAAGGGCAGGCCTCCGCCTGCCCTTTTCGCATTGCAGCCCCCGGCCCGGCGCGGCTATCACCCCGGCCAGAGACGGAGAGGTCATGACCGGGATCACGCTGCAGGATGCGGGCTATGCCACGGGCGGAAAGACCATCCTTTCCGGCCTGTCCTTGCACCTGACCGAATCCCGCATCGGCATCATCGGCCGCAACGGCAGCGGCAAGACCACGTTTCTGCGGCTGATCGCCGGGCTGATCGCGCCTTCGGCAGGCACGGTGCGGGTGGACGGTAGCGACCCCTTCACCGACCGCAAGGCGGCGCTGGCCCGCATCGGCATCCTGTTCCAGAACCCCGAACACCAGATCCTGTTCCCAACGGTCGAGGAAGAGCTGGCCTTCGGCCTGCGCCAGCAGGGCATGCCGCAGGCCCAAGCCCTGAAGGCAGCCCGCGCCGCGCTGGCCGCCGAGGGCCGCGCCCATTGGGCGGGGGCGGCGGTCTCGACCCTGTCGGGCGGGCAGAAGCATTGGCTGTGCCTTCAGGCGGTGCTGATGATGGCCCCCGCAACGATCCTGCTGGACGAACCCTTCGCCGGGCTGGACCTGCCCAGCATCGTCCGCGTCCAGCGCCGTCTTGCTGCCCTGCCGCAGCGGCTGATCACCATTTCGCATGATACCGCCGCCGTGGCGGGGGCCGACCGGGTGATTTGGCTGGAGGCCGGTCGCCTGCGCGCCGATGGCCCGCCCGCCGAAGTTCTGCCCGCCTTCACCGCCGAAATGGCCCGGATGGGGGCTGCCGATGCTGACGCTGACCTCGCCGGTTGAAACCCCGCTGCACCGCCTGCCCGCCGGGCTGAAGCTGGCGGCGCTGGCGCTGTTCACGCTGGTGCTGTTCCGGCTGGCCTCTGCCCTGCCGCTTGCCGTCGCGGCGGTGCTGGTGGCTGCGCTGCATCTGTGCTGGGGCCGCCGGTTCGCCCTGCATGGCCTGCGGATGCTGCGCCCGCTCTGGCCCTTCGTGCTGGTGGTGGCGCTCTGGCATCTCTGGACACAGGATGTGGCGGGCGGGGCGGTGATCCTGTTGCGGATGGGCGCAGCGGTGGCGGCGGCGAACCTTGTCACCATGACGACCCGGCTTTCGGACATGCTGGCGGTGTTTGAAACCCTCGCCCGCCCGCTGTCGCCCCTGCTGCCGCCGCGCCGCCTGGCACTGGCCTTCGCGCTGGTGATCCGCTTCATCCCGACGATGGGCGAGCGTATCGCCCTGCTGGCCGAAGGCTGGCGCGCCCGCAGCTCGCGCCGCCCCGGCTGGCGGCTGGTGGTGCCTGCCACGCTTGCAGCACTCGACAATGCCGATCAGGCCGCCGAGGCCTTGCGTGCCCGCGGCGGAACCGACTAAGTCACGGCAAAGGAGAACCGCATGGAACGCAACCTGACCCACATCGCCCTGTTTGCCGCTCTGATCGCGGTTCTGGGTCTCGTGCCGCAGATCACCTTGGCCGCCGGGGTGCCGATCACCGCGCAATCGCTGGGCATCATGCTGTGTGGCACCGTTCTTGGGGCCCGGCGCGGCGCGCTGGCGGTGCTGCTGTTCCTGGCGCTGGTGGCGGCGGGGCTGCCGCTTCTGTCGGGCGGCCGCGGCGGGATCGGCGTCTTCGCAGGGCCGTCGGTTGGCTATCTGGTGGGTTTTCCCATCGCCGCCTTTGTCGCCGGCTGGATCATGGAGCGCACGACCCTGCCCGTCGGGCTGGCGGCGGGGGCGGCCTCGGTCATCGGCGGCATTGCGGTGCTGTATGTCTTTGGTATCGCCGGGCTGGCGATCATGCTGGGCAAGTCCCTGCCCGAAGCCGCGATGCTGGGCATGGCCTTCCTGCCCGGCGACGTGCTGAAGGCGGTGCTGGCGGGCTTTGTCACCCAGGGCATCGCCCGGATGCGGCCCGGCTCGCTTCTGTCGCGGGCCTGAGACCGCGCTCATCGCTTGCCTTCCGCTGCTCTTCACGCCCGCGAGAACACGCCAAAGGCGCAGGAAGGGCGCTCAGTCCGCCGCCAGCACCATCGCAGCGCCAATCCCCCCGGCCGAGGCGATGGCGGCCAGCCCCCGACCCGCCCGCAGGTCATGGAACAACCGCACGGCCAGGATCGCGCCCGAGGCCCCGATCGGATGCCCCCGCGCCAGCGCCCCGCCCTTCGGGTTGACGACCGCCGGGTCCAGCCCCGCGCCCCGGATGCAGGCAATGGCCTGCACGGCATAGGCTTCCATCACTTCGGCCTGCGCCAGATCGCCGGGCCGCAAACCCGCCCGGCCCATGGACGCCGCAATGGCTGGAACCGGGGCAAGACCCGGCTCGACGGGGTCCGCGCCCAGGGTGGCCGAGGCGGCGATCCGCAAGCCCCGCCCTGCGGCGACCTGCGGGCCGACCACCAGGACGAATCCGGCCGCATCGGCGGCCACGGCGGTATTCGCCGCCGTGACCGGGCCTGAAATGACCTTGGCCCGGCCCGCCACCGCCATCGTCAGCCTGCGGGTGAAGCTGTCGCGCCCAACGTCGGCAAGGGGCACGATTTCCGGGCGGAAATCGGCGCCCCCTGCCCGGCGGTGGCTTTCGACGGCATAAAGATCGGCCTCCTCGCGGCCGATCCCCAGACGCGCGCCCAGAGCCGCCGCCGCCTGGGCCATATCCGGGTCACGATCCGGCCATGGGGTGAACGGAGCCTGCTCATAGGGCCGCGCCGGGCCGCCCTCCGGGTCCGGCATCGCGCGCAGGGGGCGCAGCGAATGGCTTTCCACCCCCCCCGCGATCACCATCCTTGCCTGCCCGCTGGCCACCAGTGCCGCCGCCAGCGCGATCGCATCCAGCCCCCCGGCGCATTGCCGGTCGATGCTCAGCCCCGCCACCCGCTCCGGCAGGCCCGCGGCCAGCGCCACCCGGCGCGCCGGATTCCCGCCCGCCCCCAGCGCATTGGCGCAGATCAGCTCATCCACCTGATCGGCCGCAATCCCGGCATCCGCCAGCACCGCCTGCACCACCGGAGCGGCCAGATCCTCGATCCGCAGCCGCGAGAAGGCCCCGCCCTGCGGCACCACCGCCGTCCGCCGCGCGGCGATGATCCGCGCGGTCATCCCTGCCGCTCCAGCGCGGCGAAATCGGTCTTGCCTGCGGCGGTCACGGGCCAGTCCTGCCGCCAGCGGATCGACCGCGGGGATTTCATCGGCCCCAACGCGGCGCGCAAGGCGGCCATGACAGCTGCCTCCTGCGCCGGATCGCCCATCGCCACCGCGTGCAGCACATGGCCGCGCGCCCCGTCGGGCACGGCCAGAACCGCCGCGCGCGCGACACCCGGCAGGCTTTCCATCAGCGCCTCGATCTCTTCGGGAAAGACGTTCTGGTCGGCCACCGTCACCATCCGCCCCTTGCGCCCCGAAAGATACAGAAAGCCGCCCTCGATCCGACCCATCTCTCCGACCGTCAGCCAGCCGTCCTGCCTGCGCGACGATCCGGGGTCCGAAGCGTAGCCATTGAAAAGATAGGGGCTTTTCACCCAGACTTCACCCTGCCTTATGTCGATCTCCACCCCCGGATAGGGCCGCCCGACCGAAGCGGCGGGTGTCTGGTGATCCGCAAGCGTGATGAACGACGCCTCGGCCGCGCCGTAGAATTCGCGCAGATCCGCCTGCGGGGCCCGCGCCGCCACCTGCGCCCGCAGGGCGGTATCCAGCTTCGAGCCGCCGACCAGCACCAGCCGCAGATCGGGCATCGGCCCCGCCAGCGCGCGCAATTGCGCCGGGGTGGCATAAAGGATTTCGATCCGGCGGGCGGCCAGGGCTGCCGCCTGCCGGTCCGGCCGCAGACCGGCCAGCAGATGCACCTCGGCCCCGAGACAGGCCCCCTCCAGCGCCCCGTAAAGCGAAAGCGAATGCACCAGCGACCCCAGCACGGCGACACGGCTGCCCGGACCGATGCCGAAGAGCCGGGCATTGACCGCGAAGGATGTAGTCCAGCTGGCCACCGACCGGGCGATCCGCCGCGGCGTGCCGGTCGAACCCGAGGTCAGCGTTTCGAACCCCTCCCGCCCCGGCGGGGCGGCAACCGGCAGACCGATGCGAAAGCCCGATCCCTGCGCCAGCGCCGCAGACAGCGCCGCAACCGGCGGATCGGCCGCGATCACGCGGGCGGGCGGGGCTTCCGGGGCCTCATCCCCGTCCGGCCCGAACATCCGCGTTGCCGGATGCCGCCGGAAACGGGTGTCAGCCATCGCCCCGGCCAAAGCCGCGCGCAAGGCCGGAGGCGGCATTGCGCAGCAGCGCCATGTCCACGCCGACGGCGGTAAAGCTGGTGCCCAGTTCCATGCACCGTCTGGCAAAAGCCTGATCCAGCGTCAGAATTCCCGACGGAACGCCCACCGCCTTCAGCCGCAGGATCGCCTCTTCGACCTTGGCCACCACTTCAGGATGCCCCGCATTGCCGGGATGGCCCAGGCTGGCCGCAAGGTCGGAGGGGCCGATGAACACCGCATCCACGCCGTCGACCAGCGCGATCTCCTCGATCCGGTCCACCGCCTCGCCGGTTTCGACCTGCACGATCAGGCACAGCTCTTCCTCGGCCCGCTGGACGTAGTCCTTGACCGCCCCGAACCGGCTGGCGCGGGTCATGCCCGACACCCCGCGCAGACCGCGCGGCGCATAGCGCATGGCGCGAACGGCGGCCTCGGCCTCGGCCTTCGTCTGGACATAGGGCAAAAGCAGCGTCTGCGCGCCGATGTCCAGAACCCGCTTGATCAGCACCGTGTCATTGGCCTGCGGGCGCACCACAGGGGCCACCGCATAGGGGGCGACAGCCTGCAACATGCCCATCAGATCGGGAATGTCAGTCAGCGAATGTTCGGTATCCAGAACGATCCAGTCAAACCCCGCGCCCGCCAGAAGTTCGGTCACGACCGGGCCGGGAATGGTGTTCCAGATCCCGACCTGCTGTTGCCCGGCTTTCAGGGCACGTTTGAACGTATTGATCGGCAAGGTCATTTCGTCACCAGGGTTGCCATGCGCCGCAGCGCCAGAAGATATCCTTCGGTGCCGAAACCGGCGATCACGCCTTCGGCCCGTGTCGAGACATAGGAGTGGTGCCGGAAGGATTCGCGCTTGTGGATGTTCGAAATATGCACTTCCAGCACCGGACCGTCATAGGCGTTCAGCGCATCCAGAATGGCGATGGAAGTATGCGAATAGGCACCGGGATTCAGGATGATCCCGTCCATGCCGTCGCGCGCGGCATGGATGTAATCGACCAGCGCGCCTTCGTGGTTGGACTGCTTGGCCACCACCTCCAACCCCAGATCGCGCCCCAGCGCCGTGCAGGATTTCACCACATCGGCCAGCGTCTCGCGCCCGTAAATCTCGGGCTGGCGCAGGCCCAGAAGGTTCAGGTTGGGGCCGTTCAACAACAGGATCTGGGGCATGGTCGGCGCTTTCCTTGCGGCACTGGCCAGACCTTAGCCGATCGGGCCAGCGGGACAAGGGCGGGTCGGCGGGCGGGACGGAAAAAGACGGCCCCCTGCGGGTGCAGAAGGGCCGTTCAGGGAGACAGGATGAACCGCAGCCTGAGTTGTTCAGGCCACCTTCTCCAGCGCCACAGGCTGCTGGATGCCCAGGGCCCGCACCACTTCGCGGGTCATGTCGGGGCGGTTGAGCGTGTAGAAATGCAGGTCTTCGACACCGCCTTCGATCAGCCGGTCGCAAAGCTGGGTGCATTGGGCCAGGGCATAAAGCTCTTCGCGGCCATCGGCGATGGCACGGGTGAAGGCGTCATCCAGTTTCTTCGGCACCGATCCACCGCAACGCAGGGCGAATTTCCTTGCCCCGTCCCAGCTGATGATCGGCAGGATGCCGGGGATGACCGGGGCGTTGATCCCCGCCCTGACGCAGGCATCGCGGAAGCGGAAGAACGTCTCGGGTTCAAAGAAGAACTGGGTGATGGCGCTGGTGGCCCCGGCATCAATCTTGCGCTTCAGCCATTCGACATCGGCGGCGGTATCGGCGCTGTCGGGGTGCGGTTCGGGATAGGCGCCGACGCGCAGCTTGAACTTGCCGGTCCTTGCCAGCGCCTCGACCAGTTCGACCGACGAGGCAAAACCTTCGGGATGCGGGGTGAAGCGGGTGGCACCTTTCGGCGCATCGCCGCGCAGGGCCACGATCTCGGTCACGCCTGCGGCGGCATAGGATTCGGCGATGTCCAGCGTTTCCGCGCGGGTCGCATCGACACAGGTCAGATGCGCGGCGACGTTCAGCCCATAGTTGCGGTGGATGGTTCCCACCGCCTCATGCGTCAGCTTGCGCGTGGTGCCGCCCGCGCCATAGGTCACGGACACGAATTCCGGTGCCATCGGGGCCAGAACCTGAACCGTCTCCCACAGCCGGAACGACGCATCCAGCGTCTGCGGCGGGAAGAATTCAAAGCTGATGCGCGGGGTTCTGGTCATGGCAGGGCTCCTTCAACCTGGCCCTTGTCGCAGATTCCTGAATGTGAGACCAATTCATAGTATTCAGCATCATTATGAGGTTGACCTCATGTATATCGAGCTTCGCCACCTGCGCACGATCCGCGCCATCCATCAGGCCGGGGGGCTGGCCAAGGCGGCCGATCTTCTGAACATGACGCAATCCGCGCTGAGCCATCAGGTCGCCGGGCTGGAAGATCAGGCGGGGATGGAGCTGTTCGTGCGGCGGTCAAAGCCGATGCGGCTGTCTGCGGCGGGCCACAGGATGCTGCGGGCGGCCGAACGTATCCTGCCCGAGATCGACGCGATGGAGGAAGAATTCCGCGCCCTGCGCGCGGGCAAGACCGGGCGGCTGCACATCGCCATCGAATGCCATGCCTGTTTCGACTGGCTGTTCCCGGTGCTGGAACTGTTCCGCCACGCCTGGCCCGAGGTGGATGTGGACATCCGCGCCGGTTTCGCCTTCGATGCCTTTCCGGCGCTGCACCGCGAGGAGGTGGATCTGGTGATCGCCTCGGAATCAGGGCCGATGCCGGGCATCACCTTCAATCCGCTGTTCGACTATCATCCGACCTTTGTTGCTGCCGCCAGCAACCCTTTAGCTGCAAAGGACTATATCCAGGCCGAGGACTTCCGCGACCAGACCCTGATCACCTATCCCGTGGGCCGCGACAAGCTGGATGTGTTCAGCGAAATCCTGACCCCGGCCAAGGTGGAACCCCGCGCGCACCGGACGGCCGAATTGACGGCGGTGATCCTGATGCTGGTCGGATCGGGGCGCGGCGTGGCGGTGCTGCCCGACTGGGTGATGCGCGAGGTGAAGACCAATGCCGATTACATCACCCGGCCGCTGGGGCCGCAGCCCGTGACCAAACGGATGTATGGCGCGACACGGGATGAGGATGCGGCACGGCCCTATGTCGCGCATTTCCTGCGTCTGGCCCGGTCCGAGCCGGTCAAGCTGCAACGCGGCCAAGGCTGACCGGGCATTGCGCCGGGGAGGGCGGCCTCAGGGGAATACGGTGACGCGCATGTTCTCCATGCCTTCGGCCTTTACCATGCGGAACAGGATTTTCGCATGGTCGGGGTGCAATCTGACACAGCCGTTGCTGGCGGGCTTGCCCAGCCGCTTGATCTGGTCGGTGCCATGGATCGCATAATTGCCGTGGTAAAAGATCGCCCAGGGCATCGGCGCATTGTTGTACCGGCTGGAGCGATGGTTGCGCGACAGGAATTCCGGCGTCCAACTGCCCGAAGGCGTGATCTTGCCCTTCTTCGCGGTTGAGACCGGCCATGCGTAAATCTTGCGCCCTTCGTGGAACACTTCCATCATCTGCCGCGAGACGGAAACGCGCACTTCAATCCTTTCGGCCAGCACCGCGCCCGATATCGGCACCGCCAGTAAAAACGCAAGCGCAAAGGCTGTAAGACTCCGGCGCATCCAGATGCCTTGTCCAAAGAGGCCTTGGGAACAGGATTTCCCGCAATACCCAAGGCTTGCCGCCAGTTGCCGGGCTGTCAACGCCAAAGTCCGCACCGCCGGGTCAGGATTTGTCGCCCTCGGGGGGTGCCGGCAATGCCGCCAGCGCCTCGGTCAGCTCCCGGATCAGCTTGCGGCGGATCGCCTGCGGAAAGTCGCCCTGGGTTTCCGCCACTTCGACAAAGGCACCGGGGCCGTGGATCAGATGATCCTGAAAATAACGGATCAGCCCAAGTTCGTGACTGCGGATGGCAAGCGCATTCACCGTGATGCCCCGCCAATCCCCCTGTGCCAGAACATGATGCGGGCTGCGGCCCTGATTGTTCTGGCCGTCCCCCGCCAGATCAATCACCCGTCGGCGACAGTCCGGCCCGCGCGCCAGCAGGCTGCGGCCGAAATCCAGCGCCTCGCCCAGCGCGGTCAACTGGCGAACCTCGGGCCAGCGTTGGGCGCGAAGCCTGGCCGCCACGGTCTCAAGCTCTTGCGGCGACCGGATGGCGATCCAGTCCGCCACCAGATCCTGATGCCGCTCGCCGCTCCAGAAAAAGACCGCCAGTTCCACCTCGCCCGCCGGAGCAAAGAAAGCCGCGCGCACCTGCGCATCTTCCAGCGCCAGCGCCAGCCCTTCGGTCTGCACCACGAAATCCGCCCGGTTGACCGACCGCGACACATCCATGCCCAGCACCAGCGCCAGCCGACAATCGGCTGCGGCAGGAAAGGCCAGCAGTGCGGCGCCGAGCATCAGGGCCTTCATGGGCAGCCTCCGACCGGGATGCGCGCAGCCTAGAGCGTGTCCGACAAAAGTGGAATCCGGTTTTGGCGAAAGACGCGCGATCCCGAAGAGGCCAAAGGCAGTCCGGCGCTTCTGTCAGCGTCGGACAGACTCTGGCGCAAACCGGCCATCCTGCCGAAGGCTTTCTGCGGCGCGTTCCGCTTCGCCTGGCTTCTCGGGTCTCAGCCGCCTGCCTCATGGGAAAAGAACCCCTCCGGCCCCTCCACCTCGTCCAGGCGCCCCGAGACGATCTGCCAGAACCGGGTTCCCACCGCGCGGATGAAGGCGCGGTCATGGCTGACCAGCAGGGCACCGGCGTCCTGGTTCTGCAATTCGGCCTCAAGCGCCTCTTGCCCGTCGATGTCCAGATGGTTGGTCGGCTCATCCAGCAGGTAGAAATTCGGCCGCCGCAACCGCAGCAACAACAGCATCAGCCGGGCCCGTTGCCCCCCCGACAAGGCCGCGATCCTGCGCCCCTGCCAATCCGGCGCGATGCCCGCCCCCGCCAGCTGACTGCGGGCCACGGCATCGGCGGCCTCGGCCGCCACCAGATCGAACGGGGTAGCCCTGGGGTCCAGTTCCTCCAGCATCTGCCCGGCATGACCCAGCCGCAGGCTGGCCGCAGCCCGGATTGCCCCCGCCGCCCCCTGACAGGCGGCCAGCACCGCCCGCACCAACTGCGTCTTGCCCGCGCCGTTCGGACCCAGGATCACCACCCGATCCCCCGGAGCGATCCATTTCTGCCCGGTGCGGAACAAAAGCCGCCCGTCCGGTGCCCGCACCTCGGCCCCGTCCAGCGACACCAGCGCCTTTGCCCGCACCTCGGCACTGTCGAGACGGATCACCCCTGCGGGGCGTTCCCGATGCGCGGCCCTGGTCTGGGCTTCGATCTTCTCGGCCCGTTCGGTCAGTTGCCTTGTCTTCACGACCAGCAGATCAGACCCCGAATTGATTCCGATGTTCTTCAGCTTGGCCGCCTGCCGCCGCAGCTGGTCGGCCTTTGCCATGTCATTCTCGTGCCGCCGGGCATCTGCCGCATCGGCCTCGTCCAGCGCGGCCCTGGCGCGGGAATAGGGCAGCGCGAAATCGCGGCTGGCTTCGGGCCGCAGGAACAGGGTGCGGGTCGACACCGCATCCAGAAAGGCCCGGTCATGACTGGTCAGCACGACTGCGGCCGCCTTCGGCAGATCCGCAAGCCAGCGTTGCAGCACGCCGATCCGCGCCAGATCCAGATGGTTGGTCGGCTCGTCCAGAAGGTAAAGGTCCGGCTCTGCCACTGCCGCCCGCGCCAGAAGGGCCGTGCGCTGCCAGCCGCCCGAAAGCTGATCCAGCGGCCGGTCGCGCAACTCCCACGGCACGTCCAGCGCATCCAGTGCGATGCCCGCGCGCCAGTCCTCGCCGGGAACGGCCGCCTCCACCGCCCCGGCCAGCGTCAGCGGCAACAGTTGCGGCGGCACATCCTGCGGCACATGCGCCAGCGTCAGCCCGCGCGCGCGGGTGATCTCGCCACCGGTCGGCTCGGCGGTTCCGGCCAGCAGGGCCAGCAGGCTGGACTTGCCGCGCCCGTTGGCTGCGATCAGCCCCAGCCGGTCGCCGGAGTTCAGGGAAAAGGACAGGCCCGCGAACAGCGGGCGGCCAAGGGTCAGGGACAAAAGGCGGGCGGCGATCAGGCTCATCAGGGGGGTCCGTCATCTCGGGGCAATGCAGCGCCAGCGGCGCCGAGGCTCAAAGGGCGGACCTTGGGATATGCCGAAAGGTCAGCCCTGCGCGTCACGCAGGGCAAGAACAGGGCCGAAATGCAGTCTCCGCAGCAGCAGCATCCGGCAATTCTGCCCTGCAACGGGCGATTCGGCCAGATCGGATGCGACATGACGCCAGGGCGGGATCGGCCGTGCTGCGGCGCGCGGGCTTTTCAAAGCCGGATTTTGCGGCTAGAGGCCGGACCTTGAGCCCAAGGAGTCCGCCCATGCAGGGAAGCGCCAACCTGAACCTGATGATCAAGGCCGCCCGCCGGGCAGGCCGTTCGCTGGTCAAGGACTTCCGCGAGGTCGAGAATCTTCAGGTCTCGGCCAAGGGACCGGGTGATTTCGTCAGCCGCGCCGACCGCGAGGCCGAACGCCTGATCAAGGAAGAGCTGATGGGCGGCCGTCCGACCTATGGCTGGCTGGGCGAGGAAACCGGCGGGAGCGCAGGCCAGGACCCGACCCGGCGCTGGATCGTCGATCCCTTGGACGGCACGACGAACTTTCTGCACGGCATGCCGCACTGGTCGATCTCGATCGCGCTGGAACACAAGGGCGAAATCGTCTCGGGCGTGGTCTACGACCCGGCCAAGGACGAGATGTTCTGGGCGGAAAAGGGCACCGGCTGCTGGCTGAACGACAACCGTCGGCTGCGGGTCTCGGCCCGGCGGCACATGCACGAGGCGGTGTTTGCCACCGGCGTGCCCTTCGGTGCCAAGAAGACCCTGCCCGCGACCTTGAAGGATCTGGCCGCGCTGATGCCCGCCTGTGCCGGGGTGCGGCGCTGGGGATCGGCGGCGCTGGATCTGGCCTATGTCGCGGCGGGCCGCTTCGACGGCTACTGGGAGCGCGAGTTGAACGCCTGGGACATCGCGGCGGGCCTGCTTTTGGTGAAAGAGGCAGGTGGCATGGTCTCGGGCATCCGTGAGGGGCAGGACCCGATGGGCTCCGGCTCCATCCTTGCCGGGAACGAGGCGCTGTTCGATCCGTTCCGCACCCTGATCCGGGGGTAGGGGACGAATTTTCGACGAAAATTCGGGCGCGCCTATCGGCGCGGCACGCGCGGAATAGCGGTTTTCTGCAAGGAATAGCGGGCCTCTGGATGCGGCGGACGGCCATCCGTGCTGGCCCAATAGCCGCGCGCCCCGCGACGGCGCCAGACCGGAACGGTCAGCGCCAGCCCGGCAGCAAAACCGCCGACATGCGCCCAATAGGCCACCCCGCCGCCTTCGGTCGGCGTCGAAAAACCCGAGAACAGTTGCAGCGCGAACCACAGGCCCAGCACGATCCAGGCCTTCAGCGCGAAGACGCGGAAGAAGATGACGAAGAACAACAACACATCGACCCGCGCCTTCGGAAACAGCAGAAGATATCCCCCCATCACCCCGGCCACCGCACCCGAGGCCCCGACCATCGGCACCCCGGACGCCGGATCGGCCAGGATCTGAAGCCCGGCCGCCGCAAGGCCACAGGCCAGATAGAACATGAGGAAGCCGAGATGCCCCATCTCGTCTTCCAGATTGTCGCCGAAGATCCACAGGAACAGCATGTTGCCGACCAGATGCATCCAGCCGCCGTGCAGGAACATATGGCTGATCAGCGTCTCATAGCCCTGCCCCGACGCCAGCCGCCCCGGTACCAGCCCCCAGTTCATAAAGAACCGCATCAGGTCCCAGTCGCCCAAGGTGGTGAAATAGCCCAGGAACACCACCACATTGGCGGCGATCAGCGCCAGGGTGACTAAGGGTGTGCGGCCCGAGGGATTATGGTCGCGAAGCGGAAACATGCGCAACCCTTGTCGATCCGGGACAGCCGGTCAATCCCCCAGCCCCGTTCCCGGCCATCGTGACCATGACGGCAAAAGATGGGTATTTGAACAAAGGTGAAGCCCCATTCACCTTTGCCCAAATACCCCCAATCCCGAGCCGGTTGCGCCCGCAAGGGCGCAGAGGCGAGACACGGGGCTGCAACCGCGCCTGCGCGGTTGCTCCGCTCATATCCCGCCGCTCAGTCCTCGGAGACCGCGGCCAGCAGGCGCGCGTTGCCGCCCGAGGCGGTGGTGTCGATGCAGATGTGCCGCTCATGCGCGACATGCGCCCGGTCGGGCTGGCCGCCGATCAGCGGCAGGATCGGGCCATCGCGGCCGGCAAGGCTGCGGGCCAGCGCGCGGGCCGTCTCGGCGCCCCCCCACCACAGCACGCCGGAAAAGCCCTGCAGCCGGGCCAGCGCCGCCGGCGGCAGGTCGGGGGCCTCGACCGCGTGGCCGCCGAGGCGGCGCACGGCCTCGACCTGCGCCAGGGCGGTTTCCGTGCCGGGGCCAAGACACAGCAGCGGCGCGCGCGGCACCAGATGCAGGCGGTTCGATTCGCCGGTGGGGCCGGGCAGGTCCAGCGTCTCGACCGGAAGACCGGGCACGGGTGCGGCCAGAAGGCGGGCGGTCGTCGCCTCGTCCGCCGGGGTGCCGGGCGTCCCGGCAGGGGCGGTGGCGCGGGTGAAGCGCAGCAGGTAATCCGGCCCGCCGGCCTTTGGCCCGGTACCCGAAAGCCCCTCTCCGCCGAAGGGCTGGCTGCCCACCACCGCACCGATCTGGTTGCGGTTCACATAGGCGTTGCCTGCGGTCAGCTGTTCCGTCACCTGCTGCACCCGGTCGTCGATCCGCGTGTGCAGGCCGAAGGTCAGGCCATAGCCGGTGGCGTTGATGCGGGCGACGATCTTGTCCACCTCGCCGGCGCGGAAGGTGGCGACATGCAGGACCGGCCCGAAGATTTCGCGCTGCATCGCCTCGATGCCGGGGACCGAGATCACGGCGGGGGCAAGGAAATGGCCGCCCTCCGGGGCCGTCAGGCTTTTCATCAGCCGACCTTCGCTGCGCGCCGCTTCGACATGAGCCGCGATACCGTCATGGGCCTGTGCGTCGATCACCGGGCCGACATCGGTCGACAGCGCCCAGGGGTCGCCCAGGGTCAGTTCCTCCATCGCGCCGAACAGCATCTCGGTCACGGTTTCGGCCACATCCTCCTGCAGATAAAGGCAGCGCAGGGCCGAGCAGCGTTGCCCCGCCGACTGGAAGCTGGAGGCGAGGATGTCGCGCACCGCCTGTTCGGGCAGCGCGGTGGAATCGACGATCATCGCATTCAACCCGCCGGTTTCGGCGATCAGCGGCGCGGTGGGCGACAGGTGTTCGGCCATGGCGCTGCGGATCCTGCGCGCGGTGGCGGTCGATCCGGTAAAGCAGACGCCGTCGACGCGCGGGTCGGATGTGACCAGGACCCCGACCTCGGCCCCGCCCGGCAGCAGGTGCAGCGCGGTTTCGGGCACGCCGGCACGGTGCAGCAGGCGGGTTGCCAGCATGGCGATCAGCGGGGTTTGCGGCGCGGGCTTGGCCAGCACGGCATTCCCGGCGGCCAGGGCGGCGGCAATCTGGCCGGTGAAGATGGCCAAGGGAAAGTTCCACGGGCTGATGCAGGCGAAGATGCCATGGGCGGGGTGGCGCAGGCCGGTGGCCCCGGCGGCGTAGTAGCGCAGGAAATCCACCGCCTCGCGCAGTTCCGACACGGCATCGGCCAGGCTTTTCCCCGCCTCTCGCGCCAGCAGGGCGAAGATTTCGCCGAAGTTTTCCTCGTAAAGATCGGCGGCGCGGGTCAACACCTCGGCGCGGATCGCAGGGTCGGCGGCCCAGGGTTCGGCCAGCCGCAGCGCGGTGTCGACATCGGCGGCACTGGCGGGCAGGACATGGCCGACCAGCGCGCCGCTGGCCGGGTTCAGCACCTCGGCCCGCACCCCGCCTGCGGCGCGGCCCGCGATGAGAGGCGAAGCCTCGAAGAGCGTGCCCGCAAAGGGCGCGCGCGCCGCTTCGATCGCGGCCAGATCGGCGGCCGAGGTCAGATCCCAGCCGCGCGAATTGCGGCGACCGGGGAAAAGATCAGCGGGCGGGGTGACGGCGGCCGAGGGAATGGCGGCCAGTTCCTCGACCCGCGTCAGCGGGCAGGCGGCGACGCGCTCGGCCGGAACATCCTCGTCCACCACCTGATTGACAAAGCTGGAATTGGCGCCGTTTTCCAAGAGACGGCGGACCAGATAGGCCAGAAGATCGCGGTGCGCGCCAACCGGGGCATAGATGCGGCAGTTGGTCTTGTGGTCGGTATGCACAAGGTCATGCAGGCGTTCGCCCATGCCATGCAGGCGCTGGAATTCGTAGGCCCCGGCCGGCAGCCCTTGCGCCATATGCAGCACGGCGGCGACGGTATGGGCGTTGTGCGTGGCGAATTGCGGATAGATCCGGTCGGTCATGCCCAGAAGTTTGCGCGCATTGGCGATATAGCTGACATCGGTGGCCTGCTTGCGGGTGAAGACCGGGAAGCCGCCCAACCCCAGCACCTGCGCCCGTTTCACCTCGGCATCCCAATAGGCGCCCTTGACCAGCCGCACCATGATGCGGCGGTCCAGCCGGGTGGCCAGCGCGTGCAGCCAGTCGATCACCGCGCCGCAGCGGCGACCATAGGCCTGCACCACCACGCCGAAGCCGTCCCAGCCCTTCAGCGCCGGGTCGGACAGCACGGCCTCGATCACCTCCAGCGACAGCGCCAGACGGTCGGCCTCTTCGGCGTCGATGTTGAACCCAAGGCCCGCGGCCTTTGCCAGCCCCGCCAGCGCCCGGACGCGCGGCACCAGTTCTTCCATCACGCGGTCGCGCTTGGCCACCTCATAGCGCGGATGCAGCGCCGACAGTTTGACCGAAATCCCCGGATTCACCCGGATGTCACGCCCCTTGGCGGCGGCGGCGATGGCGGTGATCGCCTTGGAATAGGACAGGTGATAGCGGCGGGCATCGGCCTCGGTGCGGGCGGCTTCGCCCAGCATGTCATAGCTGTAGGTATAGCCCTGCCCTTCCATGTCGCGGGCGCGGGCCATGGCCTTTTCGATGGTCTCGCCCAGAACGAACTGGCGACCCATCTCCTTCATCGCGCGGGAAACGGCGGTGCGGATCACCGGCTCGCCCAGCCGTTTGACGGCCGCGCGCAGATGGCCGACGACACCCGGTTCGCGGTCATCCAGCACCTTGCCGGTCAGCATCAGCGCCCAGGTCGAGGCGTTCACCAGCGACGAGGCCGAGCGGCCCAGATGGCGGCCCCAGTCCGAGGGCGCAATCTTGTCCTCGATCAGCGCATCCATGGTTTCGGCATCCGGCACCCGCAGCAGCGCCTCGGCCAGACACATCAGGGCGATGCCTTCGTCGGTCGACAGCCCGTATTCGGCCAGGAACACCTCCATCAGCCCCGGCCTTGTGGCGGCGCGGATGCGGCGCACCAGATCGGCCCCGGCGGCCACGATGGCCGCCCGGTCGGCGGGCGGCAGCGCGGCCTGATCCAGCAGCTGACGGACCAGTGCGGTTTCATCGGTCAGCGACTGGTTGGCGATGATGTCCCAAGACGGCGTTGCGGGCATGGCGGGCTCCTGTTCCTTCGGCGCAGGATACAGCCGAAATGCCGGGCTGTTTTCCCGAAAGTGACATGCTATGCAGCCGGAACGCCCGAAGTTGAGGAGAAACCCATGCCTGTTGGACCGGAGCCGCTGGACCGCTTCGACCGCGCCATCCTGAATGTTCTGGCGGCCGAGGGCCGCATCGCCGCCGTCGAGCTGGCGCGGCGGATCGGATTGTCGAAAAGCCCCACGCAGGCACGGATGAAACGGCTGGAGGAATCCGGCGTGATCGCGGGCTATCGTGCCATCCTGGACCCGGTCAAGATGGGGCAGGCGCATGTGGCCTTTGTCGAGGTGCGGCTGTCGGATACCCGCGAGGCGGCGCTGCAGGCGTTCAACCGGGCGGTGCGGCAGGTGGCCGAGGTCGAACAATGCCACATGATCGCCAGCCGCTTCGACTATCTCTTGAAGGTGCGGACCGGCGACATCGCCGATTACCGCCGGGTGCTGGCCGAACGCATCAGCGCCCTGCCGCATGTCGCCAGCACATCGACCTATGTGGCGATGGAGGCGGTGAAGGATACGGCCTGATGCTGGGCGGTGTCCGCTTTGCGGGACGAAGGGGACGGTGGGTAGCAACACAGGCCAGCGCCCGACCGCGGGTGGGCGCATCCAGCGGCGCGGGTGCAGTGCTTTATGGTGCGATCTCTTCTGCGGGTCGGGCGGAAGACTGACGGCGCAGAAGCGCCCGCCCATGGGGCGGTCGGGCGCTGGCCGGGGCCGCTGACGCAGCTGTTAACCCGGCCGGGACTCCCTTCAAGCGTCAGCGATAGCGGCACCATCCCAACCGTCCGCAATGGGCTCAAACCGACGGGCGCAATGCCCTCGCCGCCCGCTGGTACCCGCGGCCGGACTCGAACCGGCACGGCCTTGCGGCCCAGGGATTTTAAGTCCCATGTGTCTACCATTCCACCACGCGGGCAGGCGGCTGCACCATAGCGAAGCTGTCCGTGGGGGGAAGACCCGTCACGATCCCGCGGTGTCGTTTTCCGCCCCCCGATGCCGCGGCGCGGCGATTGACAAGGCGGCGTCCCCCCGCCTTTATGTGGCCCGAGAGTTTGCGGGGGACATCCATGAACAAGGTCTATCCAAATGCTGCGGCGGCGCTTGAGGGGCTGCTCAGCGACGGGATGCTGATCGCGGCCGGGGGCTTTGGCCTCTGCGGCATTCCCGAACTGCTGATCGCCGCCATCCGCGATGCGGGGACAAAGAACCTGACGGTGGCGTCGAACAACGCGGGCGTTGACGGGTTCGGGCTGGGTCAGCTTCTGGAAACCCGGCAGGTGAAGAAGATGATCTCCTCCTATGTCGGCGAGAATGCTGAATTCATGCGGCAGTATCTGTCGGGAGAGCTGGAGCTGGAATTCAATCCGCAGGGAACGCTGGCCGAACGTATGCGGGCGGGCGGCGCGGGCATCCCCGGCTTTTTCACCGCGACCGGCGTCGGCACGGTGATCGCCGAGGGCAAGGAACACCACGATTTCGACGGCCGCACCTATATCCTGGAACGCGGGATCGTCGCCGATCTGGCGATCGTCAAGGCCTGGAAGGCCGATCCCTCGGGCAACCTCGTCTTCCGCAAGACCGCGCGCAACTTCAACGTTCCCGCCGCCACCTGCGGCAAGACCTGCGTCGTCGAGGTCGAGGAAGTCGTGCCGCTGGGCGCGCTGGACCCTGACACGATCCACCTGCCGGGCATCTATGTGCATCGCATCGTGCAGGGCAAGCACGAGAAGCGGATCGAACAGCGCACGGTGCGCAAGCGGGAGGCGGTGTGATGAGCGATCAAAAGGGCTGGGACCGCAACGGCATTGCGGCGCGCGCGGCGCAGGAACTGCGCGACGGCTGGTATGTGAACCTTGGCATCGGCATCCCGACGCTGGTGGCCAACTACATCCCCAAAGGGGTGAACGTGACCTTGCAGTCGGAAAACGGCATGCTGGGCATGGGTCCGTTTCCGTTCGAGGGCGAGGAAGACCCCGATCTGATCAACGCGGGCAAGCAGACCATCACCGAACTGCCGCAGACCGCCTATTTCGATTCGGCGCAATCTTTCGCCATGATCCGCGGCGGCAAGATCGCCATGGCCATCCTGGGCGCGATGGAAGTGGCCGAGAACGGCGATCTGGCGAACTGGATGATCCCCGGCAAGCTGGTCAAGGGCATGGGCGGCGCGATGGATCTTGTGGCCGGTGTGGGGCGCGTGGTGGTGGTGATGGACCACACCTCGAAACACGGCGAATCGAAGGTGCTGAAGGAATGCACCCTGCCGCTGACTGGCAAGGCGGTGGTCAACCGCGTCATCACCAACATGGGGGTTCTGGACGTGGTGCCGGGCGGGCTGAAGCTGGTGGAACTGGCCCCCGGCATCACCGAGGCCGAATTCCGCGCCGCGACCGAGGCCACCCTTGTCTGAGGCGCATCATGTCACGCGGGAACACGGGGCGACGAAAGGCCGCTTCGTGATCCGCCGCGGCGGCGGCGAGGCGGAACTGACCTATTCCGTCACCACGCCGACGCTGATCATCGCCGATCACACCGGCGTGCCCGACAGCTTTCGCGGCACCGGTGCCGGGCTGGCGCTGGTCGAGGCGCTGGTTACAGCGGCGCGGGCCGAGGGGTTCAAGGTGGTGCCGCTCTGCCCCTTCGTGAACGCCCAGCGCCGGAAACATCCCGAATGGGCCGACGTCTTCGCCGTGTGAAACCTGGCAGGGGGCAGCGCCCCCTTTCGTCAGCCCCCGGCGGCCACCACCTTGAAGACGCAGGGGTCGCTGACGAGATCGGGCTGCGACAGGCACAGGCCCTTGGCCACCTGCCAGGCCGCCAGCACCTTCGGCACATAGTCGCGGGTCTCGGCATAGGGGGGCACGCCCTGATTCTTGCGCACCGCGCCCTCGCCCGCATTGTAGGCGGCAAGAACCATCAGCGGATCATGGTCGAACTCGCCCATCAGCCAGTCGAGATAGGCAACCCCGCCCCGGATGTTCTGCACCGGATCGGTGGAATCGGTGACGCCAAAGCGTTCGGCCGTGGCGGGCATCAGCTGCATCAGCCCGGTGGCACCCGCGCTGCTGACGGCATCCTTGCGGCCCGCGCTCTCGATCCCCATCACCGCCAGCACCAGCGCGGGCGAGACTTTGGTGCCCACGGTGGCGACCAGAATGTCCTTGCCGTAGATTTCGGCCAGCGTCTGCATCGATTGCATCCGGGGCGCGGCCACCTGCGCCCCGCCCGGCCCCATCGACAGCGCCGCCATTGCAGCGTCATAGCGGCCTGACGAATCGCCAAGACCGGCGGGAATCGTCTCCCAATACCAGGCATAGCTGGACTTGGGTGCAGGAACCGGCACACCCGCCGCATCGGGCGGGGTCGCCTCTGACGATTTCAGAGCCGGGTCCTTCCAGGCCGTCGCGGCCAGACGGCGGGCCTGTTCGACCGGGTCGATCTGCACGGTGATCAGCTTGCCCGACACCCGATCCGATGCCTTGATCCGCTTGAAGGTAAAGTCTTCCTGTGCCGAAGCCCAGGTCACGGGCAGGGCAAGGAAGAGAATCGCCAGAATCGCGCCCGTCGTCGCGCCGTTCGAGATCCGCATCTGCGCTGGCCTGCTCTGTTCTTCTTTTCCGGCAGAATCGCAGAGAAACCCCCTCCGGCAAAGCGGAATCGCCGTCCAAAAATGGCATTTCCGCCCGATTTGACCGGAAAACCACGGTTCCGAAGCAACCGCCCCCATCCGTTAACAAGAAATGAATCTTTTGGATTCAGTCGATTACCGGAAATTCATCAGCATTTGACCACGAACCCGAAAAGGCCCCGATCAGAGCCAACTGCCGCCACGATTGGGGGGCCATATGCAGACATCCCGAACGGGGATCGGAACGGAACAGAGGCCGGACTGATCAAGGACCGTGGCGGATAAGTGAACAACCTGAGCACCTTGAAAGGGACATCGACATGAAAGCTCTGAACCTGCTGAAGCGTTTCCAGAAAGACGAAGACGGCGCCGTGACCGTTGACTGGGTCGTGCTGACCGCCGCCATCGTGGGCCTGGGCCTGATCGTCATGGCCGCCATCCGCCCGGCGATCTCGAACCTGTCGCAATCGATCGCCGACGAGATCGAAGCTGCCGACGACGAATTCTGAGCCACCCGCCGGGCCTGACCCGGCTGTCTCAGAGGCCGCGCTTCCGAAAGGAATGCGCGGCCTTTCGCATTTCCGGCACCTGCCCTTCTGCGCCCGCTGGCCGCGCCAGGTGCAGTGCCAGCCTGCCGCGCGTCCATGATGTCAAAGCCCCGATGTGACCGCAGAAGCAGAAGGAAACGATAGAATTCTGTTGTTTCCAGGAAATCGCCAAGACTCCGCATTTCCGCCGCAAAGAACCGTGGTTCTTCCCAACTGCCGCCACGATTGGGGGGCCATATGCAGACATCCCGAACGGGGATCGGAACGGAACAGAGGCCGGACTGATCAAGGACCGTGGCGGATAAGTGAACAACCTGAGCACCTTGAAAGGGACATCGACATGAAAGCTCTGAACCTGCTGAAGCGTTTCCAGAAAGACGAAGACGGCGCCGTGACCGTTGACTGGGTCGTGCTGACCGCCGCCATCGTGGGCCTGGGCCTGATCGTCATGGCCGCCATCCGCCCGGCGATCTCGAACCTGTCGCAATCGATCGCCGACGAGATCGAAGCTGCCGACGACGAATTCTGAGCCACCCGCCGGGCCTGACCCGGCTGTCTCAGAGGCCGCGCTTCCGAAAGGAATGCGCGGCCTTTCGCTTGCAGGGATGCCGCGCCGATACTGCGAAAACGCCGCGAAATCCCCCCGGACCCTGCAAAGATTTGCCGCAATCTGCGGGCAAAAGACTGGATTCAAAGCAGGACGCATCTGCGCCTGCGCATCGGACGGAGTGGTAACATGCGGAAACTCGTCAAATCCTTCGCCAGCTCGCAAGACGGCGCGGTGACGGTGGATTGGGTTGTGCTGACGGGCCTGATCGTGGGCATCCAGGTCATTCTGCTGCTGACGCCGATGCGCGACGCCCTGGTGGGCGTGTCCGAAAACATCGGCGACAAGGCATCGGAATACCAGGAGTTCCTGGAGCAATGACCCTGTGCGGCCGGATCGGGCGCTGACCGCGACCGGCCGGGCAGGAAAGGCAGGATGACGGCGCTGCAATGAGGTGGTGCCGTATGGGTGAACCGGGCGACGGCAAGGCCGCGTCTGGAAGGTGATAGGGGTAACGGGAATGCGGGCAGTCTTTGCACTTGTGCTGGTGGTCGGCATGGCGCTTGCGGGCGTCGCCGTCTACATGGCGCAGAGTTATCTGGGTCAGACGCAGGCGGAATTGGCCAGGGCCAACGCGCTGAAGAACAAGACCGGCAAGCTGGTGCAGGTCTATGCAGTGAACAAGCCGCTGTCCTTCGGCACGCCGCTGACCAAGGACGATGTCGAGGTGATCTATGTGCAGGAGAAATTCCTGCCCGCCGGGGCCTATCTGGTGCCCAAGGAAGACGAGGTCATCGAATACAAGGCCACCTTGCCCGCCAAGGGCGACGAGGTGGTGATCCAGACCCCGACCGGCCCGCTCTTCCCCGAGAAAGAGGAAAAGCCGCGCTATGTGATGCGCTCGATGGAACCGCATGAGATCGTTCTGGCCAGCCGCGTGACGGAACCCGGCCAGGTGGCCGGCCTGACGGGCAAACTGGAAAAGGGCATGCGCGCCTTCCAGATCAAGGTCAGCTCGTCCTCGGGCGTCGCCGATTTCGTGATGCCCGACAATTACATCGACATCTACTGGACGGGCGTGTCCTCGGGCAACATCAACGGCGAGATCACGCGGCTGATCGAAAGCGCGGTCCGGGTGATCGCTGTCGACCAAGCCTCGGGCGAAGGTCAGACGGTATCGGGAACGGCGCGCACGCTGACCGTTGCCGCGACCCCCGAACAGGTGGCGCGCCTGGCGCAGGCCCAGTCGACCGGCAAGCTGTCGATGTCGCTGGTGGCCGATTCCGCCGATGCGATCGACGGCCTGGTCGAGGTGGACGGAAACTCGCTTCTGGGCATCCAGCAGCAGGAAGTCGTGGCTGTCGAAGCCGAGAAAACCTGCTCGATCAAGACCCGCAAAGGGGCGGATATCGTCGAAGTTCCGATCCCCTGCACCAACTGAGCCATGCAGAATTCCGGGCGCGGGCCACATCATCTGGTGCCCGCGCCCGACCGTTCCAACCAAGAATTGCGGCCTGTTGCAGGTTATCCACATAAGGAATGGCCTCCAAGCAGTTGATTCTTGCAAAAAAACACCGCCTCCGGCACATTGAGGCAGTAATATGGGCATCAAGACCCGTCCCGAGGCGTGATCGAAAGGGCAGATCACATGAGCATGAAGACAATCCTTGCAGCCGGCGCATTGGGCGCGGCTCTGGCGACCACGGCGCTGACGCCGGTGGCTGCCGAAGTCCTTCGAGTCGCTACGGGACAGGCATCCTCGGCGCTGAACGTGCCGATGAACCGCGCCGTGGTGGTGGAAAGCGACGTTCCCTTTGCCGAACTTTCGATCGCCAACCCCGGCATTGCAGACATCTCCACCCTGTCGGACCGGTCGATCTATGTGCTGGGCAAGGCCCCCGGCCGCACGACGCTGACGCTCTTGTCCCCGGATGGCAAGCTGATCTCGAACGTCGATGTGCATGTCACCCCCGACATCGCCGAATTCAAGGAACGCCTGCAACAGATCCTGCCCGGCGAACGGATCGAGGTCCGCACCGCCAATGACGGCATCGTGCTGTCGGGCACCGTGTCGTCGACGGCCAAGCTGGACCGCGCGCTGGATCTGGCCAACCGTTATGCGCCGGACCGGGTGTCGAACCTGATGGTCGTCGGCGGCACCCAGCAGGTGATGCTGAAGGTGCGCTTTGCCGAAATGCAGCGTTCGGTGTCGAAGAACCTGTCGTCGTCTCTGGCGATCAATTCGAACAGCAGCACGGTGGGCGGCGCGGTCGAGACCGGGACCTGGCTGAACGAAAACAACGCGCTGGGCACCCTGCCGGTAGAAGTTCGCGGCAATACCAACGGGGCCATGCTTCTGGGTTTCACCGCCGGGGCGTTCGAATTCGGTGTGCTGCTGGAGGCGCTGGAATCCAAGGGCATGGTCCGCACCCTGGCGGAACCGAACCTGACCGCCCTGTCCGGGCAAGAGGCCAAGTTCCTGGCCGGTGGCGAATATCCGATCCCGATCGCCGCGGGCCAAGGCCAGATCGGCATCGAATACAAGCCTTTCGGCGTTGAGCTGAACTTCACGCCGGTCGTGGTGGATGGCGACATCATCAACCTGACGCTGAACGCGGCCGTCAGCTCGATCGACAGCACCATCTCGCTGGAATCGAACGGTTTCTCGATCAACGCCTTCAAGCGGCGCGAAACCTCGACCACTGTGGAAATGCGCGACGGCGAAAGTTTTGCCATCGCCGGCCTGTTGCAGGACGACTTCCGCGACCTGAATGGTCAGGTGCCGTGGCTGGGTGACATTCCGGTGCTGGGCGCGCTGTTCCGCAGCGCGGAATATCAGCGGGCGCAATCCGAACTGGTGATCATCGTTACCCCGCATCTGGTGACGCCGGTCAATGGCGAGGCGCTGGCCCTGCCGACCGACCGCGTGCGCATCCCGACCGAACGCGAGCTGTTCCTGTTCGGCGATGTCGCCAAGCGGCCCAAGGGTGCGGCCGGCGAAGTCGCGCAGCAGGACTTCTCCACCTCCTACGGCTATGTGATGGAGTAAGGCGATGCAAAGCAGGATCACCTCCCTTCTCGCCTCGACTGCCCTGCTGGGCCTTGCCGCCTGCGGTGAAACCTCGACCAGCTTTGACAAGGAGCTGGGGTCCGAGGTGGACAAGGGCCAGTTCGGCAATGCCACCATGCACAACACCCTGATCCAGACCGGCGAGATGGAATATACCGTCGCCCTGGCGCAGCGGTTTGCCAATGAAGTGCCCGATACCGTCAACTTCGAATTCAACCGGTCGGACCTGTCGGCCGAGGCGCGTTCGGTCCTCGACAAGCAGGCCAATTTCATCCGGCAATTCCCCGAAGTGCGCTTCAAGGTCTTTGGCCATACCGATCTGGTCGGAAGTGCGGGCTACAACCAGGCGCTTGGGATGCGGCGTGCGAATGCCGTGGTCAACTATCTGGTCGGAAAGGGAATTTCCCGGTCGCGGCTGGAAGCTGTGGTCAGCTATGGCAAGACCCGCCCGATCATCCAGACCAACCAGCCCGAAATGCGCAACCGCCGCACGGTGACGGAAGTGTCGGGCTTTGTCAGCAATCACCCGCTGGTGCTGAACGGCAAATATGCCGCGATCATCTGGCGCACCTACACCACCACACTGGCCGAACGTCCGCATCCGGGCAACACCACGGTCGAGACCCAGACCAATCCCGAAGGGTGACGGGGTCGCATCCATTGCAGAAAGGCCGGGCCATCGTGCCCGGCCTTTGTCTTTTCGGGCCTTGATCGGCGCATTCTGCCACAGCCGGACCCGCAAATTTCAAGGATTGACGACAATCTAGCCCCAATCTCGCCAACATCCGCCGCCAATGTCCTGCCAATGGGAACGATCGCGGCGGGATTCCAACCACCGCGCGGCATCCGGGGCATTGGGCAACACGGCCATGAAACGATGGCAGGCCAGTGTCTTGCGGAGCCGTCTTGAAAGGACGTGAGGCAGATGACGAGCGTGGCAACCCTTCAGCCTGATCCGGCACCGATCGTCGCGTGTACGGTTTCGCGCGACGTGCAGAATTTCGAAATCCTGATCGACGACATGGAGGCCGAACTGGGCGAAGCCTGGGGCGACCTGAGCTTTGACGATGCGCTGCTGTTCCTGGACCAGCCTGATTCGGCGGCCCTGGAATTCGTGGCCATCGCCGTCGACGCGGATGATGAAAGCGATCTCAGCCGCGTCAGCGACGTGATCCGCAAGGCAAAATCCCGCAAGGTCAAGGTGGTGCTGGTCGCCAACGAGGTCAGCCCCATGGCGCTGCATCAGCTGATGCGCCTCGGGGCCGATGATTTCGTGCCCTATCCCCTGCCCGAAGGGGCCCTGCATGACGCGGTGGACCGCATCCGCCGGCCCGAGCCGGAACCCGCGCCTGCGCCCGCTGCCGCACCCGCCCCCGAGGCCGACGCGACGGCCCCCGCCTTCAAGGCCAAGGGCGACCGTCAGGGCGTGCTTCTGCCGGTGCATGGCATGGCGGGCGGTTGCGGCACCTCGACCTTTGCGGTGAACCTGGCTTGGGAGCTGGCGACCATCGACAAGGACGCCCCGCGCGTCTGCCTGATGGATTTCAACTTCCAGTATGGCTCGGTCGCCACCTATCTGGATCTGCCGCGCAAGGAAGCGATCTTTGAACTGCTGACCGATCCGACCCAGGCCGATGCCGACAGCCTGATCAAGACCATGCAGACCTTCAACGACAAGCTGCATGTCTTCACCGCACCGGCGGACATGCTGCCGCTGGACATCATCTCGGGCGAGGATCTGGGCCGGCTGGTCGATCTGGCGCTGTCGAACTTCGATTTCGTCGTGATCGACATGCCGCCGACCGTGGTGCAATGGACCGAAGCGGTGCTGACCCGTGCCCATGTCTATTTCGCCATGCTGGAACTGGACCTGCGGTCGGCGCAAAACATCCTGCGCTTTGTCCGCGCGCTGAAGGCCGAAGGGCTGCCGCATGAAAAACTGCGCTATGTGCTGAACCGCGCACCGAAATTCACCGATCTGTCGGCGAAAAGCCGGGTCAAGCGGATGGCGGAAAGCCTGGACATCGACATCGAGGTGCAGCTGCCGGATGGCGGCAGCCAGGTCACGCAGGCCAATGACCACGGCCTGCCGCTGGGAACCAGCGCCGCGAAAAACGCGCTGCGCAAGGAACTGCAAAAGCTGGCCAAGTCGCTGCACGATCTGAACAAGGCCGCCGAAAGCGGCGCTCGCAAGTAAAGCACGCCCCGGCCACGCCGGGGCAAGTCACACCGGGTTTCGCCCAAGAGGTTACGCAAGATGTTCAGCCGCTTCAAGAAAGACGCCGCCAGCGACCGGCCCGCAGCCCCCGCTGCCCCCGCACAGGCCGCGCCGCGCCCCGCGCAGGCGGCCCCGGTCGCCGCGATGCGCCCGCCCGCCGCCGGTGCCGCGCGCAGCCCGGCCGAAGCGGTCGCCGCCGACAAGGATGCCAAGCGCAAGGCCCGCTTCATGGAATTGAAGCTGGAACTGCACAAGCGGCTTCTGGAGACGCTGAACCTCTCGGCTCTGGAACATGCCAGCGAACAAAGCCTGAAGCAGGAAATCTCGGCGCTGGCCAGCGAGGCGCTGGACGAAATGTCCGTGGCGCTGAACAAGGAAGACCGCACCCTGCTGGTGCAGGAACTGTATGACGAAGTGATGGGCCTTGGCCCGCTGGAACCGTTGCTGAAGGACGAAACCGTCAACGACATTCTGGTGAACGGGCCGAAACGGGTGTTCGTGGAACGCGCGGGCAAGTTGCAGCTGACCGATGTCACCTTCCGCGACGAACGCCACCTTCTGCGCATCATCGACAAGATCGTGTCGGCCGTGGGCCGCCGCGTCGACGAATCGAACCCCTATTGCGACGCCCGTCTTGCCGATGGATCGCGTTTCAACTGCATGGTGCCGCCGGTGGCGGTGGATGGGTCTCTGGTTTCCATCCGGAAATTCAAGAAGGAAAAGCTGAAGATCGCCGATCTGGTGCGCTTCGGGGCCTTCACCGAAGAGATGGCCGCCTATCTTCAGGCTGCTGTGTCCTGCCGACTGAACATCATCGTGTCGGGCGGAACGGGTTCGGGGAAGACCACCACGCTGAACGCGCTGTCCAGCTTCATCGACAACACCGAACGGGTGCTGACGATCGAAGACACCGCCGAACTTCAGCTGCAACAGGTTCATGTCGGCCGGATGGAAAGCCGCCCCGCCAACGTCGAGGGCAAGGGCGCCGTCACCCAGCGGGATTGCTTGCGCAACGCGCTGCGGATGCGTCCCGACCGGATCATCGTCGGCGAAACCCGCGGCGAGGAAGTGATCGACATGCTTCAGGCCATGAACACCGGCCACGACGGATCGATGACCACGATCCACGCCAACAACCCGCGCGACGGCATCAGCCGTCTGGAAAACATGGTCGCCATGGCCGGGATCGAGATGCCGCTTAAGGCCGTCCGCAGCCAGATCGCATCGGCCGTCAACCTGATCGTGCAGGCCAGCCGCCTGCAGGACGGGTCGCGCCGCATGACCAGCGTCACGGAAATCACCGGGATGGAAGGCGAGGTGATCTCGATGCAGGAGGTGTTCCGCTACGAACGCCTTGGCATCGAACCTTCGGGCAAGATCATCGGCCGCTTCAACTCGACCGGGATCCGCTCGGCCTATTCGGATCGCTTCCGGCAGTGGGGCTTTGACCTGCCGCCGTCGATCTACGAACCCATCGTCTAAGGTATCGCCATGCAGATCAGTGCAGCCCCCCTTATCTACATCATGATCTTCGTGGCGGTGGTGGTCCTTGTCGAGGGCCTCTACCTGACGGTGTTCGGCAAGTCGATCAGCCTGAACAGCCGGATTTCCCGCCGCCTGACCCTGCTGGAAAAGAACGGCAACCGCGAACAGGTTCTGGATCAGCTTCGCAAGGAGATGAACCAGCACCTGAATTCCAAGAACATCCCGCTTTACTCGATCCTGGCCAAGAAGGCGCAGCGCGCCAACATCGCCTTTTCTCCCAAGGCGCTGGTCGGCATCATGGCGGGCCTGTCGGTCTTTGCCTTTCTGGCGCTGACGGTCGGCACCTCGGCCGAACTGGCGATCCGCGTCATCCTTTCGATCGGGATGGGCGTGGGCGGCGTCTATGTCTGGGTGAACAACAAGGCCAAGAAGCGGATGTCGCTTCTGGAAGAACAGTTGCCGGACGCGGTGGAACTGATGGTCCGTTCCTTGCGTGTCGGCCACCCGTTCAGCAGCGCCATCGGCATCGTGGCCAAGGAAATTCCCGATCCGCTGGGGTCGGAATTCGGCATCATCGCCGACGAGGCCGCCTATGGCCGCGACGTGGCCGAAAGCCTGAAAGCCTTCGCCGAACGCATGGACAGCCAGGATTTGCGCTTCCTTGCCGTGGCGGTGTCGATCCAGCAGACCTCGGGCGGCAACCTGGCCGAGATCCTGGAAGGGCTGGCCAAGGTGGTGCGCGCCCGGTTCAAGCTGTTCCGCCGCGTCCGCGCCATCACCGCCGAGGCGAAATGGTCGGGCATGTTCCTGTCGGCCTTCCCGATCGGCGCGCTGGTGATGATCAACGTCATCCAGCCCGACTATTATGACGAGGTGCGCGAAACCGCCGCCTTCGTTCCGGCCGCACTGGTCGTCGTCGCCTTCCTGATCATCAACGTGATCTTCATGAAGGTCATGGTCAACATCAAGGTCTGAGGTCCCGCCATGTTCACTGCACTCAACGACTGGCTTGTCGGTCTGATGGGCCCTCTGGGACCGCTGGTGGCTGTCGGCCTGCTGGGGATGCTGCTGATCATCGTCACCCTGCCGACGATGCTGAAAAAACAGCGCGACAGGTTTTCGGAACTGAAGCACGAGGCGCGCCCCGGCAAGGGCGATGACAAGGCCCTGCGTCGCACCGCCGGGGGCCGGGCCGAAAAGCTGGAAAAATTCGCCCATTTCCTTGAGCCGCAGAAGGCCGAGGAAATGTCGGCGATCCGGCTGAAGCTGCTGCGCGCCGGATATCCCGACAAAAGCGCCGTCCACATGTTCCATGCCGCCAAGCTGGTGCTGGGCATCGGGGCGCTGGTGCTGGGTCTGCTGTATGCGCTGATGAAATCCGCCAACGAGGAAGTATCGACCCAGTCGATGATCCTTTACACGCTGATGCCGGGCGCGCTGGGGTATTACCTGCCGCAATACTGGGTGACAAAGCGCATGAACAAGCGCCAGACCGAAATCATCCAGGGCTTTCCCGATGCCCTGGACATGATGCTGGTCTGCGTCGAGGCCGGGCAGTCGCTGGACCAGTCGATCATCCGCGTCGCCCGCGAAAGCCGCGCCGGCTATCCCGCGCTTGCCGATGAATTCGACATGGTCAGCCACGAGGTCAAGGCCGGGAAGGAACGCGTGACCGTTCTGAAGGACATGTCGGATCGGGTGGGCGTGCCGGATGTGGCCTCTTTCGTCACCACGCTGGTGCAATCGGCCACCTTCGGCACCTCGATCGCCGAGGCGTTGCGTGTCTATTCTGCCGATATGCGCGACAAACGGGTGATGCGCGCCGAAGAGAAAGCGAACATGTTGCCGACGAAGCTGACTCTTGGCACAATGATGTTCACGGTGCCGCCCCTGATGATCATCCTCATCGGCCCCTCGGTTTATGGCATCGCCACGATGCTGGGGGAAATGGGCACCCGTTAGGGCAGACGTGACAAGAACAGGCATAACGCTATTTTCGCTGATCCTGCTGGCCGCCTGTGGCAACATGGGCGGCCCGGACGTATCCAGAAACACCCCCTACGGCGTCAACCCGCGCGGCGAGGCGGTCGATCCGCTGATCGTCGGGCATCGGCTGATGGCGGCGGGCGAGTATGAACTGGCGCTGAAGGCCTATTACGGGGCCGCCGCCGAACATGGTGTCAATGTCGACACGCTCTCCGCCGTCGGGTCGGCCAACCTAAAGCTGGGCCGTCTGGGTCAGGCCGAAAAGATCCTGCGCCGGGCGCTGGAACAGGACCCGACCTTTGTGCCCGCGCTGAACAATCTGGGCGTCGTGCTGATGGAACAGGGCAAGAATGGCGAGGCGAAGATCGTCTTTCAGGAAGCCTATGCGCTGGACAGTGGCCAATCGGACTCGATCCGCCAAAATCTGATGCGCGCTATCGCCGCGACCGAAGCCAACGTGTATGCTCCGGCTGAAGAAGAAGGCGAGTACCAGCTGGTTCGGCGCGAGAAGGGCAAATACGTCCTTCTGACGCAGCTCTAGCCAAGGGCTCCGGGCAGTCAACGAAAAGGACGCAACAAATGCGCCAGACGGTTTTCTTCGCGCTGTGCCTGGGTGGCACCGCGTTTCTTGCGGCGTGCGGCGGGGGCAATGACGCCCAGGTGCAGCGCGCGCTGAAAGACGTGAACGTCATAGACGAATCCAACCTGAACGACATCATGCTGTCGGTCGGCGACCCGGACGAAGCCGTGGCCTATTTCCAGGGTGCCCTGCAAAAAGACCCCGGCCGCGTGGATCTGATGCGCGGACTGGCCAAGTCGCTGGCCCGCGCCGGAAAGCCGACCGAAGCCGCCGCCATCTGGGAAAAGGTGACGACCAGCGCCGAAGGCACGATGGAGGATCGGGTGATGCTGGCCGATGCCTATATCCGCGCGAACCAGTGGGACAAGGCCAAGGCCACGCTGAACACCATTCCGCCGACACATGAAACCTATGACCGCTACCGGCTTGAGGCGATGGTCGCCGACAGCGAGAAGAACTGGAAGAAGGCCGACAGCTTTTATGAGATCGCCGCCGGGCTGACCACGAAACCCGCGGGCGTGCTGAACAACTGGGGCTTTTCCAAGCTGACGCGCGGCGACAATGCCGGGGCCGAAAAGCTGTTCACCGAGGCGCTGAAATACGATCCCACCGTCTTCACCGCCAAGAACAATCTTGTTCTGGCCCGTGCCGCGCAGCGCAAATATGACCTGCCGGTGGTGGACATGACCCAGACCGAACGGGCCGAACTGCTTTACACAATGGCGCTGGCCGCCATCAAGCAGGGCGATGTCTCGGTGGGCAAGGGTCTGTTGCAACAGGCCATCGACACCCATCCGCAGCATTTCGAGGCCGCGACCCGCAGCCTTGCCGCCCTTGACGCCAACGTCCGCAACTAGGGCCGACCCATGGATTTCAGCTATCCCCCGCTGACACTGGCGCTGTGGTTTCTGCCCTTTGTCCTGCCGATCGCGATCTGGGTCGCCTGGTCCGACATGGCGCGGATGAAGATCCCGAACAAGGCCGTGCTGGCAATGGCGGCCCTTTGGCCGCTTCTGGGCTGGATCGTGTTTCCCTGGCAGCTTTGGCTGATGGGCTTTGCCATTCTGGCCATCGTGCTGGTGGCAGGGTTCATCGGCAACGCGGCCGGGCTTTTCGGCGCGGGGGATGCGAAATTCGCCGCCGCCATGGCCCCCGTCTTCACCGCGGGCGATCCGATGTTCATCGCCACGCTCTATGCCGTCTGCTCGATCGGGGCCTTTGTCGTCCATCGCGGCCTGCGCGCCATTCCGGCCGTGCGCGCGATGACGCCCGACTGGAAAAGCTGGACCCACAACAAGTTTCCGATGGGTCTGGCGCTGTCGTCGATGGTGGTTCTCTATCTTCTTGCCGCCTTCCTGCCCCAAGGCTGACATTTTCCCCCGCTAAGGCTGGGCCCCAAAGACAATCCGTCTGGGGCACAAGGCATAGGGGCAGTCATGAACGTGCAGGTCAATCCGGTCGCACCGGGCGCAACTTCGGGCGTGCAATCCCCGCCCGGTCCGCGCAGCCTTGCCGATGTCGGCATCAACATCGTGATGATGCGCGACATCCTGCTGAAGACGATGTTCCGCACCAATCAGTCACTGGTGTCGGAAATCAGCCGCTCGATCTGCCTTCCGGTGCCGCTGACCCAGGAACTGATCGACCTGGCCCGCAGCCAGCGGATGCTTGAGGCGATGGGCACCCTGCATGCCACCGGCGGTAACGAGATGGGCTATCAGCTGACCGACGGCGGCAAGGCCCGCGCGCTGGATGCGCTGTCGCAATCGGAATATTACGGTGCCGTGCCGGTGCCGCTGGAACAATACCGCGAGCAGATCAAGCGCCAGTCGGTGCGCAACATCAGGCTCAGCCGCGAACAGCTGATGTCCGGCATGGGCCATCTGATCCTGCCGCCCGACCTGTTGTCGAACCTTGGCCCCGCCGTCACATCCGGCCGGTCGATCCTGATGTATGGCCCGCCGGGCAACGGCAAATCCAGTATCTCGCACGGCATCCGCGCAGCACTTGGCGACAAGGTCTATGTCCCCCGCGCCATCGAATATTCCGGCCAGGTGATCAGCGTCTATGACCCGATCGTGCATTCCTCGGCCGAAGCCAACGTCGACGATCCGACCGCGCTGCGCCGCACCTCGAACCGCTATGACAACCGCTATGTCTATTGCGAACGCCCGTCTGTGATCACCGGGGGCGAATTGTCGCTGGACATGCTGGACCTGACCTACAACCCCACCGCCCGCACCTATCAGGCACCTTTGCAGCTGAAGGCCACCGGCGGCATCTTCATCATCGACGACCTTGGCCGTCAGGCGGAACCGCCGCAGAAGATCGTCAACCGCTGGATCGTGCCGCTGGAGGAAAGCCGCGACATCCTTGCCCTGCAATCGGGCGAGAAATTCACCGTGCCCTTCGATACGCTGGTGATCTTTTCCACCAACTTCCACCCGAACGAGATCTTCGACGGCGCGGCCCTGCGGCGGATCTTCTTCAAGATCAAGATCGACGGGCCGGACCAGCAGAACTTCCTGAAGATCTTCGCCATGGTGGCGAAGAAGAAGAAGATGCCGCTGGACGAAAAGGCGCTGATGCATCTGTTGAAGGTGAAATTTCCCACCATCAACAACAATTACGCCAACTACCAGCCCACCTTCCTGATCGACCAGATGATCGCCGTCTGCGAATTCGAAGGCATCCCCTATCAGATGACGCCCGACCTGATCGACCGCGCCTGGGCCAACATGTTCGTGGCGCAATCGGAATTCGCGCACTGACGGGGCAGGCCCTGTGCCTCAGCGCAGGGCCACCACCTTGCGCGACCAGGGCGCTTCGTCCGAGGCCGACGCCTCGCGCAGGGGCAGAAGCGACGGCAGGTGCAGCCAGACCTCGACCGGGTCTTCCTCGGCCCCGTTCACCCTGCGGCGTGTCTCGATCCGGGTCACGTCATAGCTGCAACCCGCCACCTCCAGCTGTTCGGTTCCGGCGACCGACAGCGTCAGGCTGACCGGCACCCGTTCCCCCCAGGCATCCACATTGCCCTTGAGGTCGAACTTTGCCCCCGGCACCAGATCGGCGGCCGAAGGCAGGGGCGTTGTCCAGTCATGGCTGACCGGCCCGTCCGCCCCGGAATTCCACAACGGGACAATCCCGGCCTGCGTCCTGAACCGGACGGGATAGCGGTCCCCGCCGCCCATCGGGATTTCGCTGTCCAGCGCCAGCACGTCATTCTCACGATCTGAAACGGTATCGCGCGCACCGTCATCCCAGTCGATGTGGGTGATCGTCACTGGACAGGCCCCGGCCAAGGCCGCCGAGGCATTTGCCATCAAGACAAGCGCCGCCAATGCTGCTTTCATCACGCGTCCTCCACTCTTTCACTCCATCACCACCACTTCCTGCGCGCGCATCCTGTCGCCCTCGCGCACTTCGCTGCGCAGGGTGATCAGGGTCGCCGGGTCCACCCATTTGGTGATCTCGCCCAGATCCTTGCCGGCCTCGCGGTTCTTCACCACCATCTTCAGCGCCTGCATGGGGCAACCCGCCACGGTGATCTCTTCCATCCCGATGATTTCCAGATCGGTGATGAAGGGGCGCGGCGGCAGGAAGCCCGGCGTGGTCAGGATCGCCTCTTCATGGAATTTTGCGCCGGGGGTCAGCTCGGCCAGCGCCGGCAGCGCCTCTTTCCAGTCGAACACCGCGCCTTCGCCGTCGCGCAGGGCGCTGACGGTGAAGATGCCGGCATGGACAGTCATTTCCACCTGCTTGCCGGTCTCGGCAATGGTCTGGCGATAGCGGATCACCTCGCCCTCGCGCGCCAGCACCTCGACCACCGCGCCGGAATCGAAGGTGATTTTCGACGGCAGGGTGCCGTCCGGCAGACATTCCGCCAGTGCGGGCATCGCAAGACCGGTCAGGGCAGCGGCGAAAAAGGCGGGGCGGATCATCGGCATCTCCTGAATTCTCGCGGCGCAGATTAGCGCGGGAACGCGGGCCTTGGGATGAAAACTTCCGTCATCAGCGCACTATTCCAGCCCGGTCAGCGCATAGGAATAGGTCGCGCCGGTTGCCGGTTCGGTGGAGTCGCTGCGGAACGAGATCATCGCGCCGGGGGCATAGAGGATCACCCCGTTCGAGATTTCCTTGCCGCCGATCCACAGCATCTTGCGGAATTCGGTCACGTCATAGCGGCAATCTTCCCAGTCAAGGGTGCGGTTGCCCAGAATCTCGATTTCGATTGCCACCGTCTGCGGTGATTTTCCCTGTTCCGTCTTCTGCCCCTCGACCCGCGCCTTGCCGCCCGCAGCGGCAATCTCGGACAGCGTCGGCAGCGGATCGTCCCAGCGGTAATCGACATTGTAGGAGGCGCCGCGATGCTCCAGCGGCCAGATGCCATCCTTCATGCGCGAGGTCAGCTGTCCGCTGCGATAGGTCAGCACATCGCCGTCACGCGCCAGATAGTCCAGCGTCGCGCCCCCGTCGTAGATGGCCTTCGCGGGCATGTCCTCGGCGGTGAAGCACCCGGCCAGCGCCGGATCGGCGGCCATCACAGCGACAAGGCAAAGGGCCCGCATCATCCGAACTCCGTCACGCCTTCTTCCGTCACCACCGCATCCAGTTGCTGATCAAAGCTGTCGATCGGCACCTCGTCCACCTCTTGCGCGGCAAAGGCAAAGCCCACGGCCAGGGTCGGCCGCCTTGCCCGCAGCATTTCCAGCGTGCGGTCGTAATAACCACCGCCATAGCCCAGCCGATAACCGCGCGCGTCAAAGGCCAGAAGCGGCACGATCAGCACGGCAGGTTCGACAAAGGCCCCCTCGGCGGGGATCTGCGTGCCGAAGCCGCCATCCTCCATGGCACAGCCGGGCGACCATTCGCGGAACTTCAGCGGCACGGCAGTGCCGGGGATCACCGGCACCCCCACCACGCCGCGATGCGCCGCCATGGCGGGCAGGGGGTCGATCTCGGTCCGCATCGGCAGATAGCCGGACAACACTGCGCCTGCATGGCGCGACAGGTAATCGGCCAGGATTTCCGCCGCCTGCCCCTGGCCCCTGGCAAAGGCATCCTTGCGGGCGGCAAAGGCCGCCTTGCGCGCCAGCGCTTTCACATCGGTCATAGCAGCACCACCGTTGCCAGCCCCAGAAAGGCAAAGAATCCAACCACATCCGTCACCGTCATCACAAAGGTGCCAGAGGCCAGCGCCGGATCGAATCCCAGCCGGTCCATCGCCAGCGGCACCAGAATCCCCGCCAGGGCCGCTACACACAGATTGATGATCATCGCCGCCGCCAGGACGACGCCCAGCATCGGCATCCCCAGCACCAGCCAGCCCGCCAGCCCCATCAGCGCCGCAAAGGCCAACCCGTTGATTACCCCCACTGCCGCTTCGCGCCGCACCACGCGCATCGCATTCGACACCGTCAGATCGCGCGTCGCCAACGCACGCACCGCGATGGTCAGGCTTTGCGTGCCCGCGATTCCGCCCATCGACGCGATGATCGGCATCAGCGCCGCCAGGATCACGATCTGGCCGATGGTGCCCTCGAACTGGCCGATCACCAGAGCCGAGATGTTGGCCGTGATCAGGTTCACGAACAGCCAGGGGATGCGGCCCTTGATCGTCTCCCACACACCATCCTGGATCGAGCTTTCACCACCGACCCCGGCCAGACGCAGCATGTCTTCCTCATGTTCTTCGTCCAGCACGTTCATCGCATCGTCGATGGTGATGACGCCGACCAGCCGCCCGTCGGTATCGACGACGGGGCAGGAGATCAGGTGGTACTGGTTGAAGATATAGGCCACGTCGGCCTCTTCCGCGGTCGCCTTGACGGTGCGGAAACTGTCTTCGGTGATGTCGCGCAGATGGGTGGCGCGGGGGGCCGAAAGGACCCGGCCCAGGGTGACATAGCCCACCGGCTTCATCCGCGGATCGGTCAGGATGACGTGATAGAACTGGTCGGGCAGCAATTCGGCCCCGCGCAGCCAGTCGATCGCCTCGCCCACGGTCCAATGTTCCGGGGCCACCACCGTTTCGCGCTGCATCAGGCGTCCGGCGGAATATTCCGGGTAGGACATGGCCTGTTCCACGGCCACCCGGTCGGCATCCTCCAGCGCGTCGAGAATCTTTTCCTGCGCCGGCTCGTCCAGATCCTCAAGGATGTCGACGACATCGTCGGTATCCAGCTCGCGGACGGCTTCGGCCACCACCTCGTCGGGCAGGAAGTCGATCACCTCTTCGCGGATCGACTCGTCGATCTCGGACAGGATCTCGCCGTCGATCCCGCCATGCCACAGCGTCAAGAGCGCCTCGCGGTCCGCCGCGCCGATCTGTTCCAGAAGGTCGGCGATGTCGGCGGCGTGCAACGGCTCCAGCAGGGCATCGACCGCTGCGGCATCTCCGGCCTCGACAGCCTGAAGCACGGCCTCCAGCCGGATCGAGGCTTCGGCCTCTTCGTCGCGCTCTGCCCGGTCTTCCGCCATGCCGCCCCCAGTTTGATTGCCCCGACCTTACCGGAAGCAGTTTCAGGGAAACAGAAGAAAGCGGCGGATTCCCTTTGCGCGCCGACCGCTTATGATGGGGCGGTTTGCAGCAGGGGGACAGGAATGGCCGATCTACTTCTGGGGCAGGTGCTGTCCTTCACCGCAGATCCCTTTGCCGAAGGGCCGCAGGCCGCGCGTCATATCGCCGATGGGGCGGTTCTGGTCGAAGACGGCAGGATCGCCGCCGTGGGCGAAGCGGCTGCGCTGAAGGCCGCCCATCCGCAGGCGGCGCGGCACGATTACGGCCGCGCGCTGATCTCTGCGGGGTTCGTCGATGCCCATGTGCATTATCCGCAGACCGCCATCATCGCGTCATGGGGCAAGCGGCTGATCGACTGGCTGAACGGCTATACCTTTCCCGAAGAGATGCGCTTTGCCGATCCGGCCTATGCGACGGACATCGCCAACCGCTATCTTGACCTGACGCTGACCAACGGCACCACCACCGTCTGCAGCTATGCCACGATCCATCCGGCGTCGGTCGATGCGATCTTTTCCGCCGCCCAGGCGCGCGGTCAGCGGCTTTATGCCGGCAAGACCTGCATGGACCGCAACGCCCCCGATGGTCTGCGCGATACCGTGCAATCGGCCTATGACGATTCGAAGGCGCTGTTGCAGACATGGCATGGGGTGGACCGGCTCTCCTATGTCATCACGCCGCGCTTTTCGCCCACCTCGACGCCCGAACAGCTGGCCGCGATGGGGCAACTGTGGAAGGAACATCCCGACTGCCTGATGCAGACCCACCTGTCCGAACAGACCGACGAAATCGCCTGGGTCAAGGATCTGTTCCCGCAGTCACGCGACTATCTGGATACCTATGAATCGCAAGGTCTGCTGCGCGAAGGCGCGCTCTACGGCCATGCCATCCACCTGACGCAGCGCGAGAAGGACCGGCTGGCCGAGGCCGGGGCCTCGCTGATCCACTGCCCCACCTCGAACACCTTCATCGGCTCGGGCCTGTTCGACATGGGGCTGGCGCGGCGTTTGCGGGTCGGCCTGGCCACCGATACCGGCGGCGGATCGTCCTTTTCCATGCTGCGCACGATGGCCGCAGCCTATGAGATCGGCCAGTTGCGCGGGCAGGCGCTGCATCCGTCGCAGCTGTGGTGGCTGGCCACGCAAGGATCGGCCCGCGCGCTGCATGCCGATCACCAGATCGGCAATATCGCACCGGGGATGGAGGCCGATCTGGTGATCGTCGACCTTGCATCGACCTTCGCCATCGAACAGGCCACAAGGCGGGCGGATGACATCTGGCAACAGATCTTCCCGACCATCATGATGGGCGACGACCGGGCGATCCGTCAGGTCTGGGTGGCGGGCCGCAAGCGCTGATCACCCATACCGCAGTCGGGCGGCGTTCATTCGGCCAGTTCCCAGCCGTCGGGATAGAAGTCGAAGGCCAGCGCAATCGCCGTCGCCATCTCTTCCCAATGCCAGATTTCCTCGGCCGTCACCGGAACCGGGCCGATCGCGGCCACCACCGTCTCGCCATCGCCCAGGCGTTTGACGCGAAAGCCCTTGGCCTTCAGCGCCCGTTCGAACCCGGTCCAGTCGGCGTCGTTCTCCTCGACGAAGAAGTCATATTCCACCACCGACCGCGCGGGCAGGCTGATCCCCTTCGACTTGCGGAAGGTATCGAAGGTGTCTTTTCTCTGGGCGGCGTAATTGTGGCGCATTCCCCCTTCTACGCCCGGACGGCCGCCATCTCAACCACCTGCCCTGCTGCACCAGCCGCGATCATAGGCCGCGCCGAAATGCCAGGCCGAGGCATTGGCCGCCTCGAAATCCATCGCGGGCAGGTCGCGGGTCCGGCCATCCTCGATCACCTTGCCGGCCCGGACATCGACCTCGCAGACCGAGACGACCGGCGGCGCATCATAGGCAAAGAAAGTGTCCTGATGTGCATAGCCGATGACCGTATACTGGTTGTCCAGGAACTGAACCTGCACAACCTCCCGGCCCTCGCCTTCCTCATCGGCATAGCCCGTCACCACCAGCAGCACGCTGCCATCGGCGGTATCCTGCACCTCAAGATGCTGATCGGTGGCAAAGGCCGCCAGCGCAAACCCGTCGACCCGCAGGTCCGGGTCGCCGCCCGGTGCGGGCACGGCATCAAACCCGTTCCAGATCGTCAGATTGGCCTTGTCGCCCGCCTGCTCCAGCCGGGCGCGGAAGAAGAACCCGCCGCCGCCCGGTCCGGCCCAATTGCCCGTCACCTCTGAAACCGGGGCTTCGGCCAGCACTGGCCCGCCCTGTGTCAGCGCCGCCACAGATCCGATGCCAAGTGCGGCCACTGCCGCAGAAATGCCACGCATTGCCGATCTCCCTGATGCCGCACCGCCGGGATAGACCGGGCCGTCGGCCGGGGCAAAGCAGGATTTCCCCACTCTGCCCCCGGCCTGCCCGTCAAAATCCCTTGCGGCGCGCAAATCCCGGCCTCACAGTCCCGTGAGCCCGATCGAACTCAGGAGGCCGCCCATGCGCGCCATTGCCATCCTTGCAGCCCTTGCCATGGTCGCCGGGCTTTTCCTGCCCTGGCTCAACCCGAACATATCCGGGCTTGGCTTTGTGCCTTGGGATCTGGTCAAGGATCTGGACCCCAGCGTCGATACCGTGAAGACCCTGGCCGACCGGGCACCGGAGCTTCTGGGCTTTCTTGCCACTTTCGTGCTGGCGGCGCTGTTCCTGCTTCTGGCCATCCTGGGTGCGCCGTCCCGCCTGCTGGCCTTCCTGTCAGGCGGCAGCGCGGTGGGCATGGTCGGTTACGCCTGGATGCAGCTCAAGGGCACGGCCACAGCCTATGGCATCCCGATGCCGGATGCGGAGAATATGGCTGATTATGCCGGCCGCATCCCCGAGATTTTCGGCACCGGCGCGATGGCCTGGGCCGGGGGTGGCGTGGTCCTGCTGCTCTGCGGCCTGATCGGTTTCCCCTCGCGCCGCTGACCCGCAGAAAGCCCGCCGATGGGAAATCGCCTGACCTTCGTTGCCGTTGCCCTGCTGCTGGGGCTTGGCGTCGCCTATCTGATGCTTGGCCCCAATGTCTTTCTGGGCGGACCGACGAAATCGGCCATCGTTGACGCCACCCGCGCCGCAATGATCACCGCCGCCGCCTCTGCCGAAGAGGACGCCGCCGCCAAAGCTGCCGACATCGTGCCGCAGGGCCTTTGCGCCAGACATGACGGCGACAGCCTGGCCTGCATGGTCGAAATCACCCTGGCCGGGGCCGCGCCGAAGGCGTTCATCTCGGTTTTGAGGCAGGACGACACCGGGGCCTGGGTCCCGGTGCCCTGACCTTCATCCCGCCAGCCGCGCCGCCAGCCGGTTCTGCCGCGCGATCACCTGGGGCAGGTCGATGGTGGCCATGGTGCCATCCCTCACCACCCGGCGGCCTTCGACCCAAAGATCGCGCACCCGCTGCGGCCCGCACAGCACCAATGCAGCGACCGGGTCCCATGCGCCGGCCGCCTCGACCCCGCGCATATCCCACAAGGCGACATCCGCCCGCTTGCCCGGTTCCAGCACCCCGCAGTCGCTGCGGCCCAGCACCCGCGCCCCGCCCAGGGTGGCAATCTCCAATGCCTCGCGTGCGGACATGGCATCCGCCCCCCGCGCCACCCGTTGCAGCAGCATCGCCATGCGCATCTCGCCCGCCAGATTGCCGGCATCGTTCGAGGCCGAGCCATCCACGCCAAGCCCCACCTTCACCCCGGCATCCCGCATCGCCCGCACCGGGGCAATGCCGGACCCAAGCCGACAATTCGAACATGGGCAATGCGCCACCCCGGTCAGAGACCGGGCAAAAAGTGCAATTTCCGAACCATCCAGCTTGACGCAATGGGCATGCCAGACATCCGGCCCGGTCCAGCCCAGATCTTCGGCATATTGCCCCGGACGGCAGCCGAACTTCTCCAGCGAATAGGCGATGTCCTCGTCATTCTCGGCCAGATGGGTGTGCAGCATCACCCCCTTGTCACGCGCCAGCAGCGCCGCTTCGCGCATCAGGTCGCGGCTGACCGAGAACGGTGAACAGGGGGCCAGTCCCACCCGGCACATGGACCCCTCGGCTGCGTCATGGAATCCGTCCACCACCCGCAACATATCGGCCAGAATCGCCTCCTCGCGTTCGACCAGGGCATCGGGCGGCAAACCGCCCGAAGATTCGCCGATGCTCATCGCCCCGCGGGTCGGATGGAACCGCAGTCCGACTTCGGCGGCGGCATGGATCGTATCCTCCAGCCGGGCACCGTTCGGGTAAAGATAAAGATGATCCGAGGTCAGCGAACAGCCGGTCAGCGCCAGCTCTGCCAGCCCGACCTGCGCGCTGACAAACATCTCATCGGGGCCGAACTGCGCCCAGATCGGATACAGCGTCTTCAACCAGCCGAACAGCAGCGCATCCTGCCCACCCGGCACCGCCCGCGTCAGCGTCTGGTACAGATGGTGATGGGTGTTCACCAGGCCCGGTGTCACCACACAACCCGCAGCCTCCACCACCTCGGCCCCCGGCGCGGCCAGCGCCTGCCCGACAGCGGCGATCACGCCGCCCCGGATCAGCACATCCCCGCCCGCGATCTCGTCACGGGCCGCATTCATCGTGACAACGGCAGCGGCATTGCGGATCAGGATATCCGTCATCGTTCCCTCCATACCCCTTCGGTGGAACGATCCGGCGGGCTGACAGAAGGGGGAAGGACTCAGGGCACCGCAGCTCGGGACATAGCCGAAAAGCGGGCCGCGCTCAACCATGCCAGCGGGGCTGCGGCTTTCCCTTCCGCAAATATCCTCCGGGGGTCCGGGGGGCGAAGCGCCCCCGGCTTCTGACATCGGCCAAAGGCGCGACGCCGCCCCTGCCCCGGATCAGGCCCCGTTCAACAGCGCCATCGCCTCGGCATGCAAGGCGCGGCAAGACGCCGCCAGAACCTGCCCGCCGTCATGCACGGGGCCGCCCTGCCAGTTGGTCACGATCCCGCCGGCCGCTTCGATCACCGCAATCGGCGCCTGCACATCATAGGCCTGCAGGCCCGCCTCGATCACCAGATCGATCGACCCGGCCGCAATCAGCGCATAGGCATAGCAATCGGTGCCATAGCGCACCAGTCTGGCCCCCGGCGCGACCCGGCGGAAGGCGGCGCCTTCCTCGGCTGTGCCGACCTCGGGGAAGGTGGTGAACAGGATCGCCTCGGCCAGCGGGCGCGGCGCGCGGGCCTTCAGCGCATGGCAGCCCAGCGGCCCCGTCACCTGCGCCAGACCAAGGCCGCCTTCGAACCGCTCGCCGATATAGGGCTGGTCGATGATGCCATAGACCGGCCCCGCCGCATCGCGGACCGAGATCAGCACCCCCCAGGTCGGCGTGCCCGAAAGATAACCGCGTGTGCCGTCGATAGGGTCCAGCACCCAGGTCAGACCGGATGTTCCGGCAACTGCACCGAATTCCTCGCCCAGAATGCCATCCTGCGGACGGCGGTCTGCCAGAAGCGCCCGCATCCGCTGTTCGCTTTCGCGGTCGGCCACCGTGACCGGATCGAAGCGCAGGGTTTCCTTGTTCTCGGCCGACAGGCCCGATTGCCGGAAATGACGGAGCGTGGCCTCGCGCGCCGCATCGGCCAGCGCATGTGCCGTCGCGATCAGATCCGCCGCCTCGCCTGCCGATACCCGCATGATCCGCCCCCAGAAAACCGGGCCCCTGGAAATCCGGCCCTCAGAAGTGCATTGCCCCGGCCTAGAGCAAGGCCGGGGCAAGGGTCAAGAAGACTGAACCGCGCCCGTGGGGGCAGAATGGGCCGGTTCAGGCCGCTTCGGACAACACACGCGCCAGATCGAACAGACGGCGGCGCTGGGCTTCGGGGATGGCATAGTAGGAACGCACCAGATCCAGTGCCTCCTTGTCTGCCAGAATATCGCCCTGCGACACGGCGGCCGCGGTCTCTTCTTCCGTCAAACCTTCAAAAAAGAACGCAATCTGCACACCCAGAGCATCCGCGATGTCCCAAAGCCGCGAGGCGCTGACCCTGTTCATCCCGGTTTCGTATTTCTGGATCTGCTGGAACTTGATACCAACCTTGTCTGCGAGTTGTTGCTGGGTCATGCCCACCATCCAGCGGCGATGACGAATACGTTTGCCCACATGGGCGTCAACAGGATGCTTCATTCTTTACTCCGTATTGCGCCGTCGCAGCGCGTGGTCCCCTCGATCCATATAAGCATAAATCATGCCATGTTCTCGGATTTCTGAAAAGAATCGAAGATCAAGCAATTGATTGTCTAAACCTGTCCATTTGGATAGGTGCAATTATACGCCCGTATAACAACTTGTCTCGGCAAAGTGGACAATACCCTGACGCGCCAAGAGACTCGTCAACTCGCCTTTTGCGGGTTTTCCATTATGCATTTGCAATTTGCAATAAAATCCCAAATCGCACAAATTCATCCTCTGGTCGTTTCCGCCAACCCGCGCTAACCTGCCCTGTCAAAGCGGGGGCAGAACGTGAAGGCCTGGCAAATCGAATCCCTGGGCCAGCCGCCGAAGCTGGCCGACCTGCCCCGCCCGGTGCCGCGGCCGGGTGAAGTGCTGGTGCGGGTGGCGGCGGCCGGTCTCAATTTTGCCGATCTGCTGATGGCCGAGGGCAAGTATCAGGACCGCCCCGCCCTGCCCTTCATTCCCGGCATGGAACTGGCCGGAACGGTTGAAAGCGCGGCCCCCGGCGCACCTTCGCCCGGCAGCCGCGTGGCGGCCTATCTGCGCTGCGGGGCCTTTGCCGAATATGCCGCCGTGCCGGTGGACCGGCTTCTGCCGCTGCCCGATGCAATGCCCTTCGATCATGCCGCCGGGTTCCAGATTGCCTATGGCACCTCGCATCTGGCGCTGGCGGTCAAGGCCGGGCTGCAACCGGCCGAGACGCTGTTTGTCACCGGCGCTGCGGGCGGCGTCGGACTGACGGCAGTCGAGATCGGGCACCTGATGGGCGCGCGCGTCATCGCCCAGGTCCGCGGGGCGGACAAGGCGGCGATCGCGCGGGCGGCCGGGGCGGATGTGGTTATCGACCACGACCCGCCCGATCTGAAAACCGCGCTGCGCGATCTGGGTGGCGTGGACGTGGTCTATGATACGGTTGGCGGACCGGGGTTCGACGCCGCCCTGCGCGCCACCCGCCCCGGCGGCCGGATGCTGGCCATCGGCTTTGCGGGCGGACAGGTGCCGCAGGTGCCGCTGAATCAGCTGCTGGTGCGCAACGTCAGCGTGATCGGCCTGTGGTGGGGCGGCTATCTGTCCTTTGCGCCGCAGATGCTGACCGGATCCCTGGCCACCCTGCTGGCCTGGTATTCCAAAGGTCGGCTGCATCCGCATATCTCGCAATCGCTTCCCTTCGACCGTCTCCCCGAAGGGCTGGAGGCGATCCGCAGCCGCAAGGCGACGGGCAAGGTCGTGCTGACGCTGGATCAGCAGCCGTAAGCGCAGCGCAATTCCGCCATCAGCATCTCGATCACCTCGTCCTTGCGTCGCGCGCTGCGATAAAGGCCGATCTTCATCTCGCCCAGCCGTGGCAGCATGTTGTCGCCCGGAATGGCGACGCAGCCTTCGGGGATGCCCCCCTGCATCCGCACCGAAACCGCCAGATCGGCGGCCACCGTCGCCTCGACCGCCTGTTCGCTTTCGCCGCCCGTGGCCATCTCCCAAGGGATGCCCGCCTCATCCAGCGCCGCCTGGGTGCGCGGGCGAAAGATGCAGGTGTCCTTGAACCCCAGCCGCAGCGGCCGCCGCTGCCACGCCGTGCCATCCTGCGCGCCCACCCAGACCAGCTGTCGCGCGCCCAGCACCTCGGCCGCCGGATCGGGGGCCATCTCGGTCGTCAGGATCACGTCGAATTCGCCCTTGGCATGGGCTTCCTTCAACAGGATCGTGAACGAGGACATCAGATTGACCCGCACCCGCGGATAGGCCTGCGCCAGCCGCTTCAGGATGCCGGGGATCGCCGGATAGACGATGTCATGCGGCACGCCCAGCCGGATTTCGCCGTCGCAACTGCCCGCACTGAACCGCGCCAGCACCTCGTCGTTCAGCGCCAGCATGCGGCGACCGTAGGACACCAGTTGCTCGCCCTCGGGCGACAGGGCCAGCTTTTTCGCCGCGCGCAGGAACAGCACCTGGCCCAGGCTTTCCTCAAGCCGCTTGATCTGCATCGACACCGCCGATTGCGTCAGGTTCAGGAACCCCGCGGCCCGCGTCACCCCGCCCACATCGGCGACGGTGACGAAAGAGCGCAGCGAGGCGAGGTCGAGGTTGCGGGTCATATCACAAATCCTGATTCACGGCGTCACGATCATTCATTTCCATAATGAAGCACAGCTCCACATATTCATCAACAGGAATGATGATGGATGCATACCGCATCACCATTGATGATGGAGACCACCATGACCTTGCTGTCACAGGCCACCGCCTGCCCCGCCCGCCCCAAGCGCCGCCACCGTGGATTTTTCGCACTGTTCCATAACCTTGCGGCCCTGCGCCGCCAGCGCTGCGATCTGTCCCGGCTGGACGATCACGCCCTGCACGACATCGGAATCAACCGGTCGCAGGCCCTTGAGGAAGCCGCCCGGCCGGTCTGGGACGTGCCCGCGCATTGGCACAGATGACACCTTGCGACCCGCACCACGGCTTTGCGTTGAATTGCCACGCTTTTTCAGGACGGAAATCCTTGAAATCATGCGCGGCAGACCCGATATTCTGGCCATGAGGCCGCGCCGGCCTAAATCGGCGTTGCCCTTAGGGACAACATCGGAGGCTTGAATGGCACAATACGATACCGTCACCAGCGTGGGCGTCGGTGCCCGTGCGCGGATCGACGAAGGGCTGCGCGCCCATATGAACAAGGTCTACGGGCTGATGTCCGTGGCGATGGTGATCACCGCCGGCGCCGCCTGGGCGATTTCCGGCATGGCCACCACCACGAACCCGGCCGATGCCGTGGCGCAATTGTCGAACGGCACCATGCTGAACGACTTCGGCGTCACCATCTATGGCGGCCCGCTGAAATGGGTCATCATGTTCCTGCCGCTGGTCATGGTCTTTGCCTTCGGCGCGCTGATCAACCGGCTGTCGGTCGCCTCGGCACAGCTGTTCTTCTACGCCTATGCGGCGATGATGGGCCTGTCGCTGTCGTCGATCTTCCTCGTCTTCACCGGCGCTTCGATCGCGCAGACCTTCCTGATCACCGCCATCGCCTTCGCGGCGCTGTCGCTTTACGGCTACACGACCAAGAAGGACCTGTCCGGCATGGGCACCTTCCTGATCATGGGTCTGGTCGGCCTGATCGTCGCCATGGTGGTCAACATCTTCCTCGCCTCCTCGGCGCTGGCTTTCGCGATCTCGGTGATCGGCGTGCTGATCTTCGCGGGGCTGACCGCCTGGGACACGCAGAACATCAAGAACACCTACATCCAGCATGCCGCAGCGGGTGATCAGGAATGGCTGGGCAAGGCCGCCATCATGGGCGCGCTGAACCTCTACCTCGACTTCATCAACCTGTTCATGTTCCTCTTGCAGTTCATGGGCAACCGCGAGTGATGGCTGCCTGAGAGACAGCAAAGGGCCGGGGTTTCCCCCGGCCCTTTTTCATTGCGGTGGCCAGCGCTGCAGGAACCGCCGCGCCTCGGCGGGCGATTGCAGATGCACCACCTGCACGCCCGCCGGTGCCCCTGCCGCCAGACGCGCGATCCGGTCGCGCGCCAGGCGACGTGTCCGCCAGATGAAACGCCAGAACGGCAGCGTCTCGCGGTGAAAGCCTTCGGGGCAGCCTTCGGGCAGGTCGGGACGCTGGCCGCCGCGCAAGGTCCGCTTCAGCACACGCCACAGCCGCAAGCCCACCGGAAGGTCCAGCCAGATCAGCATCTCGGCCCGCGACAGCCGGTTGGGCCAGGTCTCGGAATGCCCGCCCTCGAAGATCCAGGCATCGCGCGCCTCGACCTCGTGGCACATCCGCGTCTTCTCCGGCCGGGGCCGCTCGACCCAGCCGGTCTGCCAATGGATATGGTCGATATGCACCACCGGCAGCCCGGTCAGCCCGCCCAGCGCGCGGGCAAAGGTGGATTTGCCAGAGCCGGGCTGGCCGACGATCATGATCCGCCGCATCGCATCCCCCAAAGCAAAAGGCCGCACCCTTCGGCGCGGCCCCAATCCCAGAAACAGGCGGCGATCTTACTTGATCTTGCCTTCCTTGTATTCGACATGCTCCCGCTTCACGGGATCGTATTTCTTCACGACCATCTTCTCGGTCATGCTGCGGGCGTTCTTCTTGGTCACATAGAAGTGCCCGGTGCCCGCGGTCGAGTTCAGGCGGATCTTGATCGTCACCGGTTTCGCCATAGTCGTCTCTCCTGCCACGGAGAAACATGGTTCCCCCGGAAAATCCTTGAAGCCCGCCTTTTAGCCAGCGTCCGGGCAGAGTCAACAGCGAAACCGCCCCCCGGCCACGAAATCGCGCGGCTGTCGCCGCAAGCTGTTGTCTCGCCTCTGCGCGTTCCGCGCAACCGGCTCGGACGCCCGGCATCAAGGCGACGCCCCAGGTCCGGCGGCTGTCCCGGCTTCGGCGTTGCAGCCTCCGGCGGGGATATTTGCAGAAGGGAAAGACCGTCCTACGCTTTCCCTTCTGCAAATATCCCGGGGGTGAGCCCGCAAGGGCGAGGGGGCAGCGCCCCCCCCCCGTGACGGCCCGAATTGCGCGGATGGCCTGTAAGCCGGATTCTGTCCAAGGGGTTTCCCCCTCTGGATGACCATTCCTCTTGCCCCGCCCTCGCGGACAGGGTCCAGCTGCCAACCCGGGCCTCTCGGGCTGAAGCATCCCTGCGGCGGTATCCCCCGTCTTTCGACATCGGACGCGGTCCCGCGCGAGGCCCCTATTCGGCATTGCTCCGGGTGGGGCTTGCCGTGCCGGTCCTGTTGCCAGTCCCGCGGTGGGCTTTTACCCCACCGTTTCACCATCACCTTGCACGCAAGGCTGTCTGTTCTCTGTGGCGCTTTCCCTGGGGTCGCCCCCGCCGGGCGTTACCCGGCACCCTTGCTTCATGGAGTCCGGACTTTCCTCGAGGGTTTTCCCCGCGGTCATCCAGCCATCCGCGCGACGGCGGCTTAGGCCGACACGGCCCCGCCGTCAATCCCGAAGCGCGCGGCAAGGTCGGCGGCCAGTGCGGCATCCGTCTGATCCTGCGGGCCAGTCGCCCAGGGGCGAAAGCGCAGGCGGAAGGCATGCAGCAAGGTGGCGTCGTCAAGGGCCGGATAGCCGAAGCGCAAGAGATCGGCGCGGAAATCGCCGGGCGTGGCCACCTTTGGCCAGATCGACAGGCCCGCCAGGGCCAGCCGCTGCCAGTCGAACCGCGGACCGGGGTCGCCCTTGCGGCCGGGTGCCATGTCGGAATGGCCGATCACCCGATGCGGCGGGATCTGCCAGCGCGCTCCGATGCCGCGCAGCAGGGTTTCCAGCGCCGCCATCTGCGCTTCGGCAAAGGGATGATCGCCGCGATTGGCCAGTTCGATGCCGATGGAATGGCTGTTGATGTCATCCAGCCCGGCCCATTGCCCCGCCCCGGCGTGCCAGGCACGGCAGTCCTCGGCCACCAGCGCCTCGGTCGCACCGGTCTCGGCGATCAGCCAATGCGCCGAAACCTCGGCCGCAGGATCGCAAAGCCGGTCCCGCGCCTCGGCACAGCTGATCATGGCCGTGTAGTGGATCACCACCAGCGAGGGGCGCACACCGCCCCGCCGTTCCCCGAAATTCGGTGACGGCAGCGTCACTGCAAGGCGGTGCGGAAGGGGCGCGGATCCCAGGAGCAGGCAAAACCGTCGCCATCGGGATCAAGCCCGCCACGGTCCTTTTCCGGGCCGCCCTTGGCCAGGAATTCCGCCTGCGCCAGATCGGGCGAGGCGAATTTGGCGCAGACCACCAGCGGATCGCGCATGCCAAGGCTGCTGCGCTTGTAAAGCTGCGTTCCGGGGTTGTTGGTGGTCTTCAGCGCATAGTCCACGATGTTCGGCCCCATCTCGCCGGGGCGCACCGGCAGATCCTTGGGCTGGACCACGACATATTGCGCACGGTTGCGCTCGATCCGTTCCTTGTCGCTTTCGATGGTCTCGCGCGAGGAGACGGCGCTGAAATCCTGTTCGTCGGAAATCCCGGCATGACCGGCGTTCTGGACTTCGCCCGATTCCACCTTGATCCCGGCCGGGGCATCGCCGCGCGGGCGGTTTGCGGGCAGGCTGCCCAGCGGGGCCCCCGGATCGACAGGGGCCGCGGCCGGGGCACGGCCCTCTGCGCGGTCGATCGCGGCCGAGGCCGCTGCCGGATTGAAACCGGGCTGCGGCGCGGGGGCAGCCGGGGCGGCGGCGGGCGGCGGGGCCTGGGTGCCGCGGATATAGCTGTTGTAGTCCTGGAACCCGACCCCGGCCCCGGAATCCGGCACCGAGGGTTGGCACGCGGCCAGCAGGGGAATGGCCACGAAGGCCAGGGCGGAACGGCGGAACATCACTGCCTCATGCGGAACGCGAACTGCGCTTTTTGCGCGCCCTTACCACCATTTTGACGGTTTGGAAACAAAACCGGCGGCACGTTCCAGCACATAGGCGTGATTGAGCAGCCCGCCCTCGTCCCAGGGCCGGCCGATCAGTTGCAGCCCCAGCGGCAGGCCCTGCGCGTTCAGCCCGACCGGGACGGACACCCCCGGCAGCCCCGCCAGGTTCACCGTCACCGTGAAGACATCGTTCAGATACATCTCGACCGGCGAGGCATTGGCCATCTCGCCCAGGCCGAAGGCGGCCGAGGGCGTCGCCGGGGTCAGGATCGCGTCCACCCCTTCGGCAAAGACGGTCTCGAAGTCGCGCTTGATCAGGGCACGCACCTTGCGGGCGCGGTTGTAATAGGCGTCGTAGAAGCCCGCCGACAGCACATAGGTGCCAACCATGATCCGGCGCTGCACCTCGGGGCCGAAGCCTTCGGCGCGGGTCTTTTCATACATCTCGGTGATGCCGTCGCCCTGCGCCAGCCTGGCGCGGTGGCCGTATTTCACCCCGTCATAGCGGGCAAGGTTGGACGAGGCTTCGGCCGGTGCGATGACGTAATAGGCGGGCAGCGCGTATTTGGTATGCGGCAGGCTGATGTCGCGGATCACCGCGCCTGCATCCTTCATCATCGTGATGCCGTGCGCCCAGAGCGTTTCGATCTCGGCCGGCATGCCGTCCATCCGGTATTCCTTCGGGATACCGATGACCTTGCCCCTGATATCGCCGGTCAGAGCCGCCTCGAAATCCGGCACCGGAATGTCGGCGCTGGTGGAATCCTTTGCGTCATGGCCCGACATCGCCTGAAGCATGATCGCCGCATCGCGCACCGATTTGGTCATCGGCCCGGCCTGATCAAGGCTGGAAGCGAAGGCGACCACGCCCCAGCGGCTGACCCGGCCATAGGTCGGCTTGATCCCGGTGATGCCGGTAAAGGCCGCGGGCTGGCGGATCGACCCGCCGGTGTCGGTGCCGGTCGCGGCAAGGCAAAGATCCGCCGCCACCGCTGCCGCCGATCCGCCCGACGATCCGCCGGGGGTCAGCGCGGCGGTGTCATTGCCGCGCCGCCAGGGGTTCACCGCATTGCCGTAGCACGAGGTTTCGTTGCTGGAGCCCATGGCGAATTCATCCATGTTCAGCTTGCCCAGCATCACCGCGCCGGCCGCGAAAAGCTGTGTCGTCACGGTGGATTCGTATTCCGGCCGGAAGCCCGCAAGGATGTTCGACGCCGCTTGCGACGGCACGCCCCTGGTGCAGAACAGATCCTTGATCCCCAGAGGGATGCCGCACATCGCCGGGGCCTCTTCGTCGGCTTTCAGCCGCTCATCGGCCGCGCGTGCCTGTTCCAGCGCGATCTCGGGTGTCTTGTGAACAAAGGCGTTCAGCCCGTCGCCCGCGTCGATCGCCGTCAGGCAGGACATGGTCAGGTCGACAGCCGACAGGTCACGCTTGCGCAGCGCGTCGCGCGCAGCGGCAATCGTCAGGGTATTCGCGCTCATTCCACCACCTTCGGCACGGCAAAGAATCCTTCGCGCGCCTCGGGCGCGTTCTTCAGGACCTGCGCCTGGATGTTGCCGTCCGTCACCACATCCGCCCGCCGCTTCAGCCGCATCGGCGTGACCGACACCATCGGTTCGACCCCGGTGACATCCACCTCGTTCAACTCTTCCATGAAGGACAGGATGCCGGACAGCTGTTCGGCCAGTTTCGGCAGCGCCGCATCCTCGACCCGGATACGGGCCAGCTTGGCGACCTTGCGCGCGGTTTCGATGTCGATGGACATGGGGGCCCCGGAATTTGCTGGTGGCGGATCGCCGGGCCCCGTTTAGCGGCCCCGGCGCGTTCCTTCAAGTCCGCCCCGCGTGGTCAGGGCATGGTCCCGGTAAAGCCGCGCCAACTGCCACAGCAGCGCGGCACTGCCCAGGATCCAAAGGAAATGCGTGCCAGGGGGCCAGATCCCGCACAGCATATGATCAACGCTGCGGGCCGCGATGGCGGCCAACATCATCGCCGCCGCCAGAAACAGGCCGCGTGCCGCGCTCTGGTTGTCCTGGCGCAGGGCCGTTGCATAGCCCAGAAGCAGCACCAGAACCGACAGATAGGCGCCCGACCCCGCCAGCCCGCGCACCATCCCCGCCAGGGGCAGGGTGGCCGCGGCGAAGGGCAGGATCAAGAGCGTGCCAATCGCGGCCAGCACCGGCGAAAGACCGGCAATGTCGCGGTTCAAAAGATAGAAATAGTTAAGCAGCAGCACCAGGATCGTCAGAAGATTCGCCCCCAGCGCCAGGGGGCTGGGGTAGCTGTGCAGCCACAGGGCCCCCGGACACAACAGAACGACCAGCCCTGCCATCAGGCGCAACTGCGGCATGTCCCGCGCCCAGCGGGCGACCTGCAATCCGACCGGCAGAAAGGCCAGACCGGCCAGAAGGTTCAGGGGTTCCACCAGCGCGCCCGGCCCGGTGCGCGCGCAATAAAGATTGATCGGTTCCAAGATCACCGGAAAACTCGCTCCATACCTGCCGTTCCTGTGCGCCATAGCGGCCCTTGCGGCAAGCAGGCTGTCACAATCTGGTTAACGCCGTAGCCGACAGTCTTGACGATATTTCCTGGCCGCAGCCTACGGACCGGGGTTGCGCAGCCGCGCTCAGGCATTACCCTGCCCCGCCCGAAACAGAAGGCCCGAAACAGTAAGGAGAAACCCGATGCAGATCACCTGGCTTGGCCATTCCGGCTTTCGCATCACCGTCGAGGGCGCAGTCCTTCTCATCGACCCCTGGCTGACCGGAAATCCGATGTTCCCGGCCGCCCGCCGGGACGAGGCGCTGAACGGGGCCACCCATATCCTGCTGACCCATGCCCATGGCGACCATGCCGCGGATGCCGCCGCCATCTCGGCCGAAACCGGCGCGCCGGTGGCCTGCATCCACGAGGTTTCCGAATGGCTGTCGGGGCAGGGTGTGCAGACCATCGGCTTTGGCAAGGGCGGCACGCTGGATCTGGGCGGGGCCAGCGTCACCATGGTCAACGCCACCCATTCCGCCTCGATCGACTTCGGGACCAAGGGCCTGCTGCCCGCCGGTTCCGCCGCCGGGTTCATGATCGCGGGCGAAGGCCACACGATCTATGTCTCGGGCGATACCGACATCATGGCCGACATGGCCTGGATGGGCGAATTGCACCGCCCCGATATCGGCATCCTGTCCTGTGGCGGTCATTACACCATGGACATGGCCCGCGCGGCCTGGGCGGCGCGCAAGTATTTCGCCTTCCGCTGGGTGATCCCCTGCCATTACAAGACCTTCCCGCTGCTGGCGCAAAACGCCGACGCCCTGCGGGCCGGCCTGCCGCCCGGCACCGAGGTGATCGAGCATGAGGTGCTGGACCCGATCCGGTTCTAGGGCGGATCAGTCCCGGCGTGCGGCAAAGAACGCCTTCAGAAGGGCTTCGGCCTCGGCCGCAGCGATCCCGTCATAAATCTCGGGCCGATGATGACATTGCGCGTGGGAAAACACCCGCGCGCCCACCGCCACCCCGCCCGATTTCGGGTCCGCCGCGCCGTAATACAGCCGCGCCACCCGCGCGGCCGAAATCGCGGCGGCGCACATCGGGCAGGGTTCCAGCGTGACGTAAAGATCATGGCCGGGCAGACGTTCCGCCCCGGCCGCCGCGCAGGCCGCCCGGATCGCCAGGATTTCGGCATGGGCGGTCGGGTCGTTCAGCTCGCGCGTGCGGTTGCCCGCCTGCGCCACCACCTGCCCCGAAGGCGACACGACGACCGCCCCCACCGGCACCTCGCCCCGCAGCCCCGCCGCCCGCGCCTCTTCCAGCGCAAGGTCCATGAACGACCGGAACGCCACCTGCGATTGCCCTTTCATCTGTCCTCAAATATCCTCGGGGGTCCGGGGGCAGACGGCCCCCGGAGGTTTCCTCCCGCGCAAAGGTTCCCGCAGATGGCAGACAAAGCAACCCCCGAAGGCGAACGCATCGCCAAGGTGCTGTCGCGCCGTGGCGTGTCGTCGCGGCGCGAGGCCGAACGGCTGATCGAGGCGGGCGAAGTCACGGTGAACGGCAAGGTGATCACCTCGCCCGCGCTGAACGTCACCGCCCGCGACCGCATCACCGTTTCGGGCCATGCCTTGCCCGAGGAAGAACCCGCCCGGCTGTGGCTTTACTACAAGCCCGAAGGGCTGGTCACGTCAGCCGCCGATGAAAAGGGCCGCGACACCGTTTTCGACCATCTGCCCCCCGACATGCCGCGGGTGATGTCGGTCGGACGCCTTGACCTCAATTCCGAGGGCCTGCTGCTGCTGACCAATGACGGCGAGTTGAAGCGCCGGCTTGAACTGCCCTCGACCGGCTGGCTGCGCAAGTATCGCGTGCGGATCAACGGCAACCCGACCGATGCCCAGCTGGAACCGCTGCGCCGGGGGATCACCGTCGAAGGCGACAAGTTCCAGCCGATGCAAGTCACCATCGACCGCATCCAGGGCGCGAACGCCTGGCTGACCGTCGGTCTGCGCGAAGGCAAGAACCGCGAGATCCGCCGCGCCATGTCGGCGGTCAACCTTTATGTCAACCGGCTGATCCGCACCTCCTATGGCCCGTTCCGGCTGAACGACCTGCAACCCGGCCAGGTCGAGGAAGTCCGCCCCCGCGTCCTGCGCGAACAGCTGGGCGCCGCGCCCGAGACGGCCGATCCAGACACCAAACGCCCCGCGCTGAAACGCGCCCCGCGCAAGACGGCAACGCCGCCGCGCCACGCCACCGAGATCGACGCCCCCACCCCACGCCGCACGGGCAAGCCTGCGGGCAAGGCCGCGGCATCCCGGACCTCTGCTCCCGGTGAACGCCCGGCACCCAAACCCACCGCACCCGGCTCGGCCCGCAAGACGGCTGCAAAAAGCGGCGCTGGCGCAGACAAGGTGTCGCTGCCGCGCAATGCCCGCCCCGGCGACGGGGTGAAGGCGCTGGCACGGGCCTGGAAAGAGGCTGTCACCCCCGGTTCCGAAGACAAACCGGCCCGCAAGACCGCAGGAAAACCCCCGGCCAAACCGCCGCTGAAACCTTCCGGCAAGCCCGGACCGAAGCCACCCGCCAAGGCCGCGCCCGGATCGGGCCGCAGTCCCGCCCCGCGCGGCACCCCCCGCCGTGGACGCGACGGGTAGGATGCCGCTTGACCGCCCGGACGCCCGGCTTGCCGTCGCGGGGGAACAAACCCGCGCATTCCCCTGCCTGCGTGCTGGCATGGGCCACGCCGCTGGGCTAGGATCACGTCCGATGTCCCTGGTGAAAAGCCGCCCATGTCTGACTCCGGCCTGAAAACCCTGTCTCTGGCGCTTCTGGTTGCGCTGGTCTTCTATGTCGCCGGTTCGGGGGGCATGTGATGGCGCAAAGGTTCGGCGGCAAATACAGCCCGCAAGGCCCCTCGGGCAGCCCGCAGCAACCGCTGCCGCGGGCCGAGGCTCCGATCCGCGTGACCGGGCGCTGGCGCGCGACGATCCTGTTCCTGTCGGCCTTCGCCTTTCTCTTTCCGGCCTTCGGGGATGAGCCGAACGCCATGCTGATGGGCCTTTGCGCCGGGGGTCTGCTGATCCTGTCCGCCTGGCTGTCGCGCGACGGCCTGCGCGCCCGCGCCGAATGGCAGGCCCGCAAGGTGGCCCGCCGCCCGGCCATTCCGCGCCTTCTGTTCGGCGCCGTCGCCACCGGGGCGGCGCTGGCGATCGGCGGGATCATCGCGCATGGCGTCTCGATCACCCCTGCGCTTTACGCCATCGCCGGGGCCATCCTGCATTTCGGTGCCTTCGGAGCCGATCCGATGCGCGACAAGGGGATGGAGGGGATCGACGCCTTCCAGACCGACCGCGTCGCCCGCGTGGTGGGCGAGGCCGAAACCACCCTTGCCGCGATGAAGGATGCCATCCTGCGCGCGGGCGACCGCCGCGCCGAGACGCGCGTCGATCAGTTCGCCACCCGCGCCCGTGCCCTGTTCCGGCAGGTCGAGGAAGACCCCGGCGACCTGACCGCCGCGCGGAAATATCTGACCGTCTATCTGACCGGAGCCCGTGACGCGACGGTCAAGTTCGCCGACCACTGGGCGCGCACCCGCGACGAGACTGCCCGCAAGGATTGGGAGGCCCTGCTGACCGATCTGGAAACCACCTTCGCCGACCGCTCCACCGCCCTTCTGGCCAATGACCGCACCGATCTGGATATCGAGATTTCCGTTCTGCGCGACCGGCTGAAGATGGAAAACCGCTGACCGATTCCGCCGCCTCCGGCTTCAACAGAAAGAGTTCCCCATGTCCGCCACCAGCACCCTGACCACCGAAATCGCGCAGGTCTCGGCCACCGTTCTGGCCGAGCCGATGGCCGAGGTCGTGCCGCTGTCCGCAGCGCCCGCCGACAAGGCCGCCGAAATCCGCAAGCGGATGGGAGAGCTGGACATCTCCAGCACCCAGTCGATCATCTCGTTCGGGTCTTCGGCGCAGGCCGAATTGCAGGTGATTTCGCAAGAAATGTTGCAGGACGTGAAGAACAAGGATGCCGGCCCCGCCGGGGATTCCCTGCAAGACATCGTCACCACGATCCGCGGCTTTTCCGTCAGCGAACTGGACCTGCGCCGCAAGGCCAGCTGGTGGGAACGTCTTCTGGGCCGCGCAGCCCCCTTTGCCAAATTCGTCGCGCGGTATGAGGATGTTCAGGGCCAGATCGACAAAGTCACCGAAGACCTGCTGGGCCATGAACACAAGCTCTTGAAAGACATCAAGTCGCTGGATGTCCTTTACGGCAAGACGCTGGATTTCTACGACGAACTTGCCCTTTACATCGCCGCCGGAGAGGCCAAGCTGGCCGAGATCGACAGCACCGTCATCCCCGCGAAAGAGGCCGAAGTCGCCGCCGCACCCGAGAATGACAAGGTGCTGAAGGCGCAGGAACTGCGCGATCTGCGCGCCGCCCGCGACGATCTGGAACGCCGGGTGCATGACCTGAAGCTGACGCGCCAGGTGACGATGCAAAGCCTGCCCTCGATCCGGCTGGTGCAGGAAAACGACAAGTCGCTGGTGACGAAGATCAACTCGACCCTCGTCAACACCGTTCCGCTGTGGGAAACCCAGCTGGCGCAGGCGGTGACGATCCAGCGCAGCAAGGAGGCCGCCGTTGCGGTCAAGCGCGCCTCGGACCTGACCAACGAACTGCTGGAAGCCAACGCCAAGAACCTTCAGGAAACCAACCGTGTGGTGCGGCAGGAAATGGAGCGCGGCGTCTTCGACATCGAAACGGTCAAGCGCGCCAACCAGACCCTGATCGACACCATCAACGAAAGCCTTGCCATCGCCGACGAAGGCAAGGCCCGCCGCGCCGCCGCCGAGGCCGAACTGGTGAAGATGGAGGCCGAGCTGCGCGATACCCTCGCCTCGGCCCGTGCCCGCAAGGCCGCCCCTGCCGCATCGCAAGCCTGAGGTGATCGAACTGCGCCTGCCGATCCTCCCGAAGGCGACCGCCTTCCGCCTGAGCGTGACCGCCGCCCTTGTGGCGACGGTCGCCGCCTGCGTGCCTGTCGATGCCCCGCCCCCGGCAACATCGCCAAAGCCGCGGCCCGAGCCCGCGCTGCCGGTGGCGGAATCCGCGCAAAGCGCCGCCGCCCGCGCCTATTTCGCGCAGGTCCAGCAGGCGCTGTTGTCGCAGGGCCTGTTGCGCACCGATGGCGGCGGGCCGGACACGCCGTTTACCGACACGATGCTGGCCGACAATTTCCTGCGCATCGCGCTTTATGACGAATACACCCGCACCACCGGCGGCTTCGTGCAGTCGGAATCCGCCTCGATCCTGCGCAGATGGGGCGGGCCGGTCCGGGTGGGGCTGCGCTTCGGGGCTTCGGTTCCCGCAGAGAAACGCGCCACCGACCGGGCAAGGGTGGCCTCTTACCTGCAACGGCTGTCGCAGATCACCGGGCATCCGATCTCGCTGTCGGATGCGGCACCGAACTTCTGGGTGCATGTGGTGTCGGAAGATGAACGCCAGGCGCTTGGCCCCGTGCTGCAATCCACCCTGCCGGGCCTTGGCGCCGCCGATATTGCCGATGTCACGCAGATGGCCCGATCGACCTATTGCCTGGTCTATGCACTGTCCGAGGGCAATTCCGGCGTCTATACCCGCGCCGTGGCGGTGATCCGGGCCGAACATCCCGATCTGCTGCGGCTGTCCTGCTTCCACGAGGAAATCGCGCAAGGTCTGGGGCTGGCCAATGACAGCCCGCGCGCCCGACCGTCCATCTTCAACGATGACGAGGAATTCGCCCTGCTGACCCGGATGGACGAATTGATGCTGAAGATGCTTTACAACCCGGCGCTGCGGCCTGGAATGCGGATCGACGAGGCCCGGCCCATCGTGCGTCGGCTGGCCGAAACCCTGCTGGGCGGGGCAAGCTGAGCCGACCGGAGCCTTGCGCGCTGCCGACCCGATTTCCCCCTTCTCTCCGGCCCGCGCTGGGGTAAGGTAGCGCGGTATCGCGGGCACCCTGCCCGCCCGGCCCACTGCGCCGCACCAGACAGGAGGCACCCGCCATGGTCTTCGATTTCCTCAAGGGCGAATTCATCGACGTCATCAGCTGGCTGGATGACACGCGCGACACGATGGTCTGGCGTTTCGACCGCCGCGATCAGGCGATCAAGATGGGGGCCAAGCTGACCGTCCGCGAAGGACAGGCCGCCGTCTTCATCCACGAAGGCCAGCTTGCGGATGTGTTCGGCCCCGGTCTCTACATGTTGGAAACCAACAACATGCCGATCATGACCACGCTGCAGCACTGGGATCACGGCTTCAAATCGCCCTTCAAGTCCGAGGTCTATTTCGTCTCGACCACCCGGTTCAACGATCAGAAATGGGGCACCAAGAACCCGATCATGGCGCGCGACCCCGAATTCGGCCCGGTCCGCATGCGCGCCTTCGGCACCTATTCGATGCGCGTCACCGATCCGGGCAAGTTCATCACCGAAATCGTCGGCACCGATGGCGAATTCACCACCGATGAAGTGTCGATGCAGATCCGCAACCAGATCGTGCAGGCCGCATCCCAGGCCCTTGCCGGGTCCGGCATCCCGGTGCTGGACATGGCGGCGAATCTTGAAGATCTGGGCAAGATCATCGCCAATGCCATCACGCCCCGCGTTGCCGAATACGGCCTGTCGATCCCGGAATTCTATATCGAGAACATCAGCCTGCCCGAAGAGGTGGAAAAGGTTCTCGACAAGCGCAGCTCGATCGGGGTTGCGGGCGATCTGAACAAATACATGCAGTTCAACGCGGCCGAGGCGCTGGCCAATCCGGCCTCGGGTGCCGGTGGCATGATGGGCGCGGGCATGGCCGCCGGGATGGGCCTTGGCATGGCACAGAACGTCGGCCCGTGGGGGGCGGCCCCGACGGCCCCTGCCGCCGCCCCTTCGGCCCCACCGCCGCCCCCTCCCGCCGCGAAAGCCTGGCATCTGGCCGAGAATGGCCAGACCAGGGGCCCGTTCTCCGAAGGCGACCTTGCCGCCATGGCCGCCTCGGGCGCGCTGACCCGTGCCACGATGGTCTGGACGGCCGGGCAGGACGGCTGGAAACCCGCCGCCGAAACCGATCTGGCGCGGCTCTTGTCGCAGGTTCCGCCGCCGCCGCCTCCGGGCTGACCCCACGCGGGGGGCCTTTGCGGCCCCCTTCCCTGCCGACCGCCTTCCTTTTTCCCGACAGCATTTCCCATGACCGACGCCTCGGAACACCGCTACCCTTGCGCGCAATGCGGCGCCCAGCTGCGCTATACGCCCGGCCAGACCCGGCTGACCTGCGATCATTGCGGCCATGTGCAGGACATCGCCCCCACATCCGACCGCCGCCGCGCCCGCGCCCTTCTGGAACATGACCTGCGCGCCGGACTGCGCGACGATCTGCCCGCCGAGGCCAGCGCCGAGGTCCGCACCACGACCTGCACCGGCTGCGGCGCGCAGATCGAGTTTTCCGGGGCTTCGCACGCCACCGAATGCCCGTTCTGCGCCTCGCCCGTGGTGCTGGACAGCGGCGCGCACCGGCTGATCAAGCCGCAGGCGCTGGTGCCGTTCCAGCTGACCGAAACCGAAGCGCGGGGCGAATTGACCAAATGGCTGGCCGGGCGCTGGTTCGCGCCCTCGACCCTCTTGGAATATGCCCGCAAGGGGCGGGCGATGAATGGCGTCTATGTGCCGTTCTGGACCTTCGATGCCGCAACCCGGTCCAGCTATACCGGCCAGCGCGGCGAATATTATTATGAAACCCGCACCGTGAACGTTCAGGTCAACGGCAAGACCGAACGACGCGAGGAACGGGTGCGCAAGACACGCTGGTATTCCGCATCGGGCCGTGTCGCACGCGATTTCGACGATGTTCTGGTGATGGGATCGGCCAGCCTGCCACAGCGTCTGGGCAACGATCTGACCCCCTGGGATCTGGGCGCGCTGCAACCCTATACCCCCGACTATCTGGCCGGCTTTCAGGCCGAAGGCTATACGGTTTCCCTGGCCGATGCCGATCAGGCGGCCAAGGCCAGCATGGCCCGCGTGATCGAAGGCGATGTCCGCCGCGACATCGGCGGCGATGAACAGCGCATCTCGTCGATTGACACCGACCATTCGGACGAAACCTTCAAGCACATCCTGCTGCCGGTCTGGATGGCCGCCTACAAATACAACGGCAAAAGCTATCGCTTCCTCGTCAACGGCCAGACCGGCGAAGTGCAGGGCGAACGCCCGTATTCGATCTGGAAGATCACCTTCGCCGTTCTGGTGGTGCTGATCCTTGCCGCCGGTGCCCTTTATCTCAGCGACCCCGAAATGTTCGGCGGCTCTGCCCCCGACTGGCTGGATTGAGCCCGTTGCGAAGGTTTGGACCGGCAAGCAACAGGGGGCGGCACCCGGCTGCGGGGCCTCTGTTCGGCGCTGTGGTGCGGGCAACCCCGTTCCCTCTGCACTCCTCTTCCATCTGGCGCGACGGCCGGAAATCCCCCACACTCCGGCATCTCCCGCCTTGCAAGGCCCGCCCATGATCCTGCGCACCGAAACCCCGGCCGACCATCGTGCCATCCGCGCCCTGACCAAGGCCGCCTTTGCCGGGGCAGACCACGCCTCGGGCACGGAACATGCGATCATCGACGCCCTGCGCGATGCGGACCAACTCACACTGTCGCTGGTGATCCAGGGCTCAGATGGCATTGTCGCGCATCTCTGCTTTTCACCGGTGCAGATCGCCGGGCAGTCCTGCGGCTGGTTCGGCCTTGGCCCGGTGTCGGTAGCCCCGCATCATCAGGGCCAGGGCCTTGGCAGCAGGCTGATCCGCGAAGGGCTGACCCGGATGGCCCGCAGCCATGGCGCGGGCGGCTGTGTCGTGCTGGGCGACCCGGCTTTCTACAACCGCTTCGGCTTTGCGCCCGATCCCGGCCTGACCTTTGCCGATGCGCCGCCGGAATATTTCATGCAGATCACCTTTGACGCCCCCACGCCCAAGGGCGAAGTCACCTATCACCCCGCCTTCACCGCCTGAGGCACCCAAAGGTTGACGCAGCACAGGCCGCTGAACAGCCATACACAAGCCATACGTCAGCCATACGCGAACCAGACGTGACCCATACCAAAAGTTTCTTTACGGATCAGTCAGTTAACCCATAGAACGCCCGCAATCCATGCAAAAGGCCGCACCGTCCGTTGCACCGCCCCCTTGCGCAACGCCTCTGCCCTTGACAGCCCCCCCGCCCCGGTCCATTCCGGCCCCGTCCACAGCCGGAGGAACCGATGCCCCCCGATCTGACCATCGACCTCAACCGTGTCCTCCCCCATGCCCGCATCCCCGAGCTGCCGAACCCCTATTTCGGCAAGGTCCGCGACTGCTATGACCTGCCGCCCGCGCCCGAGGCCCCCGAAGGCCGCCGCCTGCTGATCTCCTCGGACCGGATTTCCGCCTTCGACCGCATCCTTGCCGCCATTCCCTACAAGGGTCAGGTGCTGACCCAGACCGCCCGCCACTGGTTCGACGCGACCGCCGACCTTTGCCCCAACCATGTCCTGTCCTACCCCGATCCCAATGTGGTGATGGGCCGTCGCCTGACGATCCTTCCGGTCGAAGTCGTGGTGCGCGGCTATCTGGCCGGCACCACCTCCACCTCGATCCTGACGCAGTACAAGGCGGGGGCGCGCCGCATGTATGGCCATGTCCTGCCCGACGGCTTGCGCGACAATCAGGCGCTGCCGCAGGCGATCATCACCCCCACGTCGAAGGCCTTTGACGGCGGCCATGACGAACCGCTGACCGCCGCCGACATCGTGGATCAGGGCCTGCTGACGCCCGCACAATGGGACGAGGTTTCCGCAAAGGCGCTGGCGCTGTTCGCCCGCGGGCAGAAGATGGCTGCCGAACGCGGGCTGATCCTTGTCGATACCAAATACGAATTCGGCACCGATGGCACCGGCCGTATCCTGCTGGCCGATGAAATCCACACCCCCGATTCCAGCCGCTACTGGATCGCCGATGGCTATGATCAGGCGTTGCGCGACGGCACCCGCCCGCCCAGCTTTGACAAGGATGTGATCCGCGCCTGGGTCGTGGCCCGCTGCGATCCCTACAAGGACCCGATCCCCGAAATCCCGCCCGAGATGATCGCCCGGACCGCGCAGGTCTATATCGACGCCTGTCAGGCGATCACCGGGCAGCCCTTTGTCCCCGATCTGTCGGGCATCACCCCGCTGGAGCGCATCCGCAGCAACCTGTCGCTCTTCTTCGCCTGATTGTTTGCGCTAACAGGCCACAATCCGATACTGTCGGCGAAACCGGAGGAGATGCCCGATGATTCTCAGCAGTGGTGAGGCGCTGATCGACATGCTGCCGCGCGAAAGCACGGCCGCAGAGCCCTGCTTTGCCCCCTATGCCGGCGGCGCGGTGATGAATACCGCCATCGCGCTGGCGCGGCTGGGGGCGGAGTCGGGCTTTCTGACCGGGCTGTCGACCGATCTGATGGGCGATGTGCTGCGGGAAACACTGGCGGCGTCGAAGGTCAATCTGGACTATGCCGTGGTCTCGGACCGCCCCACCACGCTGGCTTTTGTCAAGCTGGTGAACGGCAGCGCGACCTATGCCTTTTATGACGAGAATACTGCCGGGCGGATGATGACGCTGGCCGACATGCCCATTCTGCCCGACAGCATCACCGCCTATTTCTCGGGCGGGATCTGGCTGGCGGTGGAACCCTGCGGCACCGCGCTGGAAGCGATGTTCCTGCGCCAGTCCGGCCAGCGCGTGACCATGCTGGACCCCAATGTCCGGCCCGGCTTCGTGCGCGACCGCGCCGCCTATACCGCCCGGATCGACCGGATGATCGCCGCCGCCGACATCGTGAAACTGTCGGATGAAGATGCGGTCTGGCTTTACGGCACGGCCGATCCGCAAGCCATTCTGGCCAGGGGTGCCAAGGTGGTGCTGATCACCGAAGGCGCGGCTGGCGCCAGCGCCCATACCGCGCGGGGCAAGGTCTCGGTCGCGGCGCCGAAGATCACCGTCGCCGATACCGTAGGCGCGGGCGACACGTTCAACGCGGGCTTTCTGGCCGCGCTGGACCGGGCCGGGCTGCTGTCGAAACCGGCCGTGGCGGCGCTGAACGACGCGCAACTGACCGATGCGCTGGGTCTTGGCGTGCGGGCCGCCGCCATCACCTGTTCGCGCGCGGGGGCCAATCCCCCCTGGGCGCATGAACTGTGAGAGCCATCCTTCAGCGCGTCACCCGCGCGCAGGTTTCGGTTGACGGACAGGTGGTCGGGCGCTGCGGGCCGGGGCTGATGATCCTGGTCTGCGCCATGCAGGGCGATGGCGACGACCAGCCCGCGCGGCTGGCCGCCAAGGTGGCGAAGATGCGGATATTCAAGGACGATCAGGACAAGATGAACCTGTCGGTCCGCGACATCGGCGGCGCGGCGCTGGTGATCAGCCAGTTCACCCTGGCCGCCGATCTACGCGGCAACCGCCCCGGCTTTTCCACCGCCGCCCCACCCGATCAGGGCAAGCGGCTTTACGAAGCCTTCGCCGCCGCCCTGGCCGCCGAAGGCGTGCCGGTGGAAACGGGCATCTTCGGGGCCGACATGGCGGTGGAACTGGTCAATGACGGGCCGGTGACGATCTGGGTCGACACGGCGGCCTGACCTCAGTTGAACGGATTCTTCGGCTGCTGCTGGGTGATCACATTGCCGCATTCGATCAGCGCGTCGATCGAGGCCCGGCTGCCCGACAGCGAATAATCCTGCACCGCCCCGCCGTCCTTGGTGCGCAGGTAAAGCCGGTTGCCCTTGGCCACCTCGACGATGAATTCAACGCCCGCATCGCTGTCGGGCAGGTTGAACAGCACCGAGTTGCGGTAAAGTTCGGCCGCGGTCAGGTTCCATTGCGGCTTGCGGTCGATCTGCACCTGAAGATCGGCCGTGTCGCCTTCGCCGAAATCCCAGGCTTTCGAATAGAACTGCATCTGCACCGTGGAATCCTGAAAGGTCCACAGCGAAAAGCTTTCCTGATCATTGCCGACCGTGGCCTGACAGCCCAGAACGCCGTCATCCCAGGCAACCAGCTCAACCCGCCAGTGCTTGTGCTGGAACAGGACTTCGGACTGCTGTGCCGCAGCAGGCAGGGCAAGCGCCGCCACGGCCACGGTTCCCAGAATGAATTCGCGCAGAAACATCGTCTTGGCCTTCTCAATCAATCTTCCCTTGGCCCCAGTCTGGCCCAGCCGCGGCGATTCATGCAAATGAAACTTCCCGTCATGGAACCGCCGCTTCCCCATCCCGGCGCAGGAAAGCGGCAGGCGGGCGGCCCCGTCTTTCCCTTTCGGCAAATATCCTCAGGGGTATGCCAGCGGTTCAAGAAACCGGTGGCATGGGGGCAGAATGCCCCCACCCTTGGCCATGGGTCAGGACTGCCATTCCCAGGGGCGGGTGAAATCGCCCAGAACGGCCGTCACCGCCGCATCCTCGGCCGCACCGGCGGGGGCAAGCCGGGCCACCAGACCGCGTTTCTTGTCCTCGACGACTTCGGCGACATGGGCGGGAATCCCGGCCCCCTGCAAGGCCGCATCATAGATGCGGGTGATCGCCATCCGCCGCAGATCGGGCTTGAAGACCTTGCCCACCGCGGTTTTCGGCAGCTCCGGCAGAATCTCCACATGCTTGGGCACGGCGGCGCGTTCGGCGATGTGCTTTTCGGCAAAGGCCAGCAGGTCGGCCACCGTCACCTGAGCATCCTTGACCGTCTCGACATAGGCGCAGGGCAATTCGCCGGAATGGGCATCGGGCTGGCCGATCGCCCCGACCATGGCCACCGCCGGATGTCCCATCAGCGCCTCTTCGATCAGGGCGGGGTCGATGTTGTGGCCGCCGCGGATGATCAGATCCTTGGCCCGGCCGGTGATGAAGAGATAACCCTCGGCGTCGATCCGGCCCAGATCGCCGGTGCGCAGGAAACGGCCTTCGGCGAACAGGCCCTTGTTCTTGTCTTCCTCGGTATAGGTCGACCCCTCGAACACACCGGGGTTGGCCACGCAGATTTCGCCCACCTCGTCCACGCCGCATTCGCGGAACCCGATGGCCCCTTCGCTGGTCAGGATGCGGACATGGGTATAGGGGAACGGCAAGCCGACCGAACCGATCTTCTTGGTGCCGCCCGGCGGGTTCACAGACACAAGACAGGTGCATTCGGTCAGGCCGTAACCTTCGACGATCTCGACCCCGGTTTCCTTCTTGAAGCGGTTGTACAGCTCGATCGGCAGCGGGGCAGAGCCGGAAAAGGCGTTGCGCAGGCTTGAGATGTCGGCATTGACCGGCCGCTGCATCAGGGCCGCCAGCGCGGTGGGCACCGTGATCATATAGGTGCATTTCCAGCGTTCGATCAGCTTCCAGAAATTGTCGAACACCCCTTCTCCGCGATAGCCCTGCGGCGTGGGAAAGACGACATGCGCGCCGCTGGCGATCATCGACATCAGGATCGGATAGGCCGCGAAGACGTGGAACAGCGGCAGCGGGCACATCACCACATCATCGGGCTTGAACAGCAGCCGCTGGCCCAGCCAGCCGTTATAGACCATGCCCGACAGCTTGTGCTGCGCCACCTTGGGCATCCCCGTGGTGCCGCCGGTGTGGAAATAGGCTGCAACGCGGTCTGCCTTCGGGTCTTCGAAGGTCAGCCGGTCGGCGGGCTGGCGGGCAAGTTCGGTGTGGAAATTCCTGACATCGGCATGGTGGCTGACCGGGTTCTTCGGCCGGATCAGCGGCACGATCAGCTTTTTCAGCCCGGTCAGATAGGTCAGCAGATCGACCTCCAGCACCGTCCTGACGCCGGGCGCGTGCTTCACCGCCTCGGCCACCTTCTGCGCCAGATCGGTTTTCGGAAACGGGCGCAGGGTGACGACGACCTTGGCCCCGGTCTCGCGCAGGATGGCACTGATCTGTTCGGGTTCCAGAAGCGGATTGATCGGGTTCACGATCCCCGCCACCGCACCGCCCAGCAGGGTGACGGCGGTTTCCATCGCATTGGGCAGCACATAGGCGACCACATCCTTCGGCCCGACGCCAAGGCTGCGGAAGAGGTTGGCCGCGCGGGTGGTCTCGGCATGCAGCTGCGCCCAGGTCAGGGTCCGCGATGCCGCATCGGGGGCGGACAGCAGCTGATAGCTGATCGCCGGACGGGTGCCATGCGCCGCTTTGGCACGGTCCAGGAAATCATGCATCGTCCGGGCAACGTCCAGGTCACTCCAGCTGGCGGCCTGCGCCTCGATCGCCTTCAGATCCGCGAGTGTTGCGAATTCTCCCATGGTCTCCTCCCCTTGCGCCCCTCTTCGCGGAGGCATCCTTCTGGCAAGATGGGGACAGCAAGGGGTTTTGCCAACCGTTTTCCGAAACCGGGACGCAACGTCCTTTGCCGCCCCTCTTCGGTGGTCTGCGGCCCCTCATCGGAAGGCCCCGCGACGACCGGTCGAAGACCGGCGAGAAGCCGCCGTGTCAGCCCGCGCCTTCGGTGAATTGCAGCCGGGCAAGGCGGGCGTAAAGGCCGTCCTCGGCGATCAACTGGTCATGTCGGCCCTGCGCCACGATGCGGCCGCCGTCGAAGACGACGATCCGGTCGGCCCGCTTCACCGTGGCCAGACGATGCGCCACCACCAGCGTGGTGCGTCCTTTCGCCAGCGCCTCGACCGCCGCCTGCACCGCCCGTTCCGATTCCGCGTCCAGCGCCGATGTCGCCTCGTCCAGAAGCAGCACCGGCGCATCGCGCAGGATGGCGCGCGCGATGGCGACGCGCTGGCGCTGGCCGCCCGACAGCATCACGCCGCGTTCGCCCAGCTGGCTGTCATAGCCCTGCGGCAGCGCGGTCAGGAAGTCATGTGCGGCGGCGGCACGGGCTGCGGCCTCCACCTCGGCATCGCTGGCCTCGGGGCGGCCAAAGCGGATGTTGTCGCGGGCGCTGGCGGCAAAGATCACCGGGTCCTGCGGCACCAGCGCCAGCGCGCGGCGGAAATCCGCGCGCGCCATGTCGCGCAGCGCAATCCCGTCCAGCGTGACACGGCCTTGCTGCGGATCGTAATGCCGCAACAGAAGTTGCAGGATCGTGGTCTTGCCCGCACCCGAGGGGCCGACAAGGGCCACCGTCTCGCCCGGCCGCACGGTCAGCGACACCCCGTTCAGCGCCGAGACACCGGGCCGGGCCGGATAGTGGAAGGTCACGTCTTCAAACCCGATCTCGCCCCGCACCGGACGCGGCAGCGGTATCGGCGCAGCCGGATCCTGCACCGTGTCATCGGTGTTCAAAAGCTCCACCAGCCGCTCCGTCGCACCGGCCGCGCGCATTAGTTCGCCCCAGATTTCCGACAGCGCGCCCACCGCCCCGGCCACCATCACGGCATAGATGACGAACTGGATCAGCTCTCCCACCGACATGGCATCCGACCGCACGTCGCGCGCCCCGACCCAAAGCACCCCGACGATTCCGGCAAACACCAGGAAGATCACGATCACCGTCATCACCGCGCGGGTCGAGATGCGGCTTCGGGCCGAGGTCAGGCTGCGCGCCGTGACATCGGCAAATGCGGCGCGGGTCTGGGGTTCATGGGTAAAGGCCTGCACCGCCTGCACCGCCGTCAGCGCCTCGGAGGCCGAGCCGGAGGAGGCGGCGATCCAGTCCTGGTTCTCGCGGCTCAGATTGCGCAACCGGCGGCCCAGCACCACGATCGGCACCACCACGGCGGGCACGATCAGCAGTACCAGCCCCGCCAGCTTGGCCGAGGTCAGCACCAGCAGCACCATCCCGCCCAGCAGCATCAGAAGATTGCGCAGCGCGACCGACACCGACGATCCGATCACCGACAGGATCAGCGTGGTGTCGGTGGTGATGCGCGACAGGATCTCGCCGGTCATGATGCGTTCAAAGAAGGCGGGGCTCATCCCCATCACCTTGTCGAACACCGCGCGGCGGATGTCGGCCACCACATATTCGCCCAGCCGCGTCACCAGCCAGTAGCGCAGCCCCGTGCCCAGGGCCAGCAGCGCCGCAATGGCCAGGAAGGCGCCGAAATACTTGTCCAGCAGCATCACATCGGCCGACTGGAACCCGTCGACGACCCGGCGCACTGCCAGGGGCAGGATCAGGCTGACGGTGGCAGTCAGCGTCAGCGCAAGCGAAGCCCCGATCACCATGGCGCGATAGGGCCGCAGGAACGGCATCAGCCCGCGCAACGCACCCACCTTGCGGGAGGCGGGGCGATCCTCGGTGATCTCGGGCTTGCGGGCCATGGGGTGCCTTTCCTGTCGCGCCGGGCGGGTTTAGGGCCTTGGGGCCGACCGGGCAAGCGCCGCCTTTTGTCGCGGGGGCGGTTGCCTTCCGCCGCCCGCTTGTGCAGCATCCGCCCGTCGATGCGGGGTCAGGGGGTGCCATGGCAGCGGACAACAGGGCGGGCGCAAGCCATTTCACCGCACCGGACGGGGCGCGGCTGGCCTATCGCGACGAAGGCACCGGGCTGCCGCTTTTGTGCCTGTGCGGGCTGACGCGCAGCATGGCGGATTTCGACTATGTGCTGCCCGCGCTGGCGGGCTGCCGGGTGATCCGCATGGATTATCGCGGGCGCGGCGACAGCGACCGCACCGGTCCTGCCACTTATACCGTGCCCCATGAGGCACAGGACGCGCTGGCGCTGCTGGATCATCTGGGCGTGGCGCAGGCGGCGGTTCTTGGCACCTCGCGCGGCGGGTTGATCGGGATGTTCCTTGCGGCGGTGGCGAAGGGCCGGCTTCTGGGCCTCGGCCTCAACGATGTCGGCCCGGTGATCCACCGGCCGGGGCTGGAGCGGATCAAGGATTATGTCGGCCGCAATCCGGCGGCGAAAACCTTGGCCGAGATGGCGGCAAAGATGCCCAAGGCGATGGCGGGCTTTGCCAATGTGCCCGCAAGCCGCTGGCTGGAGGAAGTGTCGCATTTCTACGACGAAACGCCGGGCGGCCTGACGATCAGATACGATCCTGCGCTGCGCGAGTCGTTCCATGCCGCCTTTTCCGGCCCGCCCGTGGATCTGTGGCCGATGTTCGACGCCTGCGCGGGCCTGCCGCTGGCGCTGATCCGGGGCGCGAATTCCGATCTGCTGTCGGCCGAAGTGGCCGCCGAGATGCAGGCCCGCCGCCCCGACATGATCTTTGCAAACGTGCCGGACCGCGGCCATGTGCCCTTTCTGGACGAACCGCAGGCGGTGGCCGCCCTTACCGCATGGCTGGGGGCGATGCGATGACCACGCTGGCCGCCATCGAGGCCGCCGCCACGCGGATGGCGGGCCATGTGCGGCAGACGCCGCTGTTGAACGCACCGCTCTTGGACCGGCTGGCCGGGCGGCGCGTGCTGGTCAAGGCCGAATGCCTGCAAGTGACCGGATCGTTCAAGGCGCGCGGCGGCTGGGCGGCGGTTTCGGCGCTGCCCCCCGGTGCGGGCGTGCTGGCGATGTCGTCTGGCAACCATGCGCAGGGCGTGGCTTTTGCCGCCGCCGCGCATGGGGTTCCGGCGGTGATCCTGATGCCGTCCGACGCACCTGCGGTAAAGATCGCCAATACCCGCGCCTATGGGGCCGAAGTGGTGCTGTATGACCGCGCCACCGATGACCGCGACGCGCTGGCCGCGCGCCTGTCGGCCGATCGCGGGCTGGTGCTGGTGCCCCCGTTCGACCACCCCGAGGTGATTGCCGGTCAGGGCACGGTGGGGCTGGAGATCGCCGAACAGGCGGCCATGGCCGGGGTGCAACAGGCCGATGTTCTGGTCTGTTGCGGCGGCGGCGGGCTGGCCAGCGGAATCGCCGTCGCCCTTGCGGCCCATGCCCCCGGCCTGCGGGTGCGCACGGTCGAACCTGCGGGCTTTGACGACATGGCCCGCTCTCTGGCCAGCGGGATGCCGCAGCGCAATCCTTCGGCTACCGGCTCGGTCTGCGATGCCATCCTGACGCCCGCGCCGGGCAGGCTGACGCTGCCGGTGCTGCGCAGGCTGGCCGGACCGGGGCTGGCGGTGACGGATGACCAGGCGCTGCGCGCCGTGGCGCTGGCCTTCACGCATCTGCGCGTCGTGGCCGAACCCGGCGGGGCGGTGGCGCTGGCGGCAGCACTGTTCGCCCCCGGTCTGGGCGATACGGTGATCTGCACGATCTCGGGCGGGAATGTCGATCCGGGGCTGTTTGCCGAAACGCTGACCCGCTACGGTTGACCTTTTCCTGCAACCCTGCCGCCATTTCCGGCGCAGACCGGCACAACGCTGAAGGTTTCGAACATGCCGCCCGTCTTCCTGCCCGACCTGCGCCTGAACGCCGTGATCGAAGGTCCGCCCGCGGCGCCTGCGCTTGTGCTGATCCATGCGCTTGGCACCAGCCTTGGCCTGTGGGACGGCGTTGCCGCCCGCCTGCCGCGTCACCGCATCCTGCGGCTGGACCTGCGCGGCCATGGCCAAAGCGACGTGCCGCCCGCGCCTTATGCCATGGGCACGCTGATCCGCGATGTCGAACGGCTGATCGAACATTTCGCGTTGAAAGACACCGTGGTCGCCGGGGTGTCGCTGGGCGGGATGATCGCACAGGGCCTTGCGGTGAAGCGGCTTGATCTGGTGCGCGGTCTGGTGCTGTCGAACACCGCCGCCCGCATCGGCATCGCCTCGCAATGGCAGGACCGGATTGCCATGGTGCGCGAACACGGGCTGGAGGCGCTGGCCGATGCCACGATGGAACGCTGGCTGGGCCGGGGCTGGCGCGACAACCCGGCCATGCCCGGCCTGCGGGCGGGCTTCGTGCGGACCGATCCGCAGGGCTGGATGGGCTGTGCCGCGGCCATCGCGGGCACCGATTTCTACGAGACCACCGCCACGCTGCGCCTGCCCACGCTTGTCATCGCCGGGGCCAGTGATGGATCGACCCCGCCGGATCTGGTGCGCGAAACCGCCGATCTGATCCCCGGTGCCCGCTTTCACCTGATCCAGCGCGCAGGCCATCTGCCGATGGCCGAACAGCCGGAATCCTATGCGGCAACCCTCGCCGCCTTCCTGACAGAGATTGGCCATGGCTGACATCCTGCTTGTCCACGGCTCGTGCCACGGGGCCTGGTGCTGGCAGCGCGTGCTGCCGTTGCTTGGCGCGCAGGGGCTGCGTGCCCGCGCCATCGACCTGCCCGCCCATGGCATCGACCCGACAGCGCCGGCGGATGTGACGCTTGCCGATTACGCACAGGCCATCCTTGGCGCGCTGACCGGCCCCACCCTGCTGGTCGGCCATTCCGCCGGCGGCTATGCGATCACCGCCGCGGCCGAATCCGACCCCGCCTGTATTGTTGGCCTGACCTATCTCTGCGCCTACGCCCCGGCCTCGGGCCAGTCGCTGGCGCAGATGCGCAAGGCCGGGCCGCGCCAGCCGCTTGCCCCGGCGATCCGGCTGGCCGACGACCGCCACAGCTTCACCATTGACCCCGACCAGACCGCAGCCGTCTTCTATCACGACTGTCCGCCCGAAGACCGCGCCCTTGCCGCCCGCCACCTCTGTCCCGAGCCTGTGGCCCCGCAGGAAACCCCGCTGACCCTGACGCCCCGCTCGCAGGCGCTGCCGCGCTTTTACATCCGCTGCGCCGATGATCGCACCATCCCGCCCGACTATCAGGCGCGGATGGCGCTTTCCGTGCCCGAAGCCAACCGCTTCACCCTGCCCTGCGGCCATTCGCCCTTCTTCGCCGCCCCCGAAGCCACCGCCCGGCTGATCGCCGAAACCCACGCCCGCCTGTCCTGATGGCCTGTTTGCGGCAAAACCCGTCGCGGATCGCCCTGAATCCGTCCGTGCCCCGATCTAACCTCTTTCAGAACACGAATATCCTGCGGGGGCGCTCAGTGGTTTCGCCATCGGCTCAAGGAACCGCTGAGCCCGGAGGCGCAAAACCCCCGGACCCGGCCAACCAAGGAAACGCCCGATGAAACTCAAGGATCTTGAAATCTTCGTCGTCGCCCCGCCCTCGCCCGGCTGGGGTGGCCGCTACTGGATCTTTCCGAAGATCACCACCGAATGCGGCATCACCGGCTATGGCGAATGCTATGCCTCGACCGTGGGGCCCAAGGCGATGAAAGCCGTCATCGAGGATGTGTTCGACCGGCACATGCTGGGCGAAAACCCCGAAAACATCGAATTGATGTATCGCCGGGTCTATTCCTCGGGCTTCACCCAGCGCCCCGATCCCACCGTGATGGGCGCCTTCGCAGGCCTTGAGATCGCCTGCTGGGACATCCTCGGCAAGGCGCGGAACCGTCCGGTCTGGGCACTGATCGGCGGGCGGATGAACGACCGGGTGCGCAGCTATACCTATCTCTACCCCGACCCCGATCAGGACCATGCCGAATTCTGGGTCAACCCCGACTGGCAGGCCGAGGCCGCCGCCAAGGCGGTGGCACAGGGCTTCACCGCGGTGAAATTCGATCCGGCCGGCCCCTATACCATCCGTGGCGGCCATGAACCGGCGATGTCCGACATCAGCCGCTCGGTCGCCTTCTGCAAGGCGATCCGGCAGGCCGTGGGCGACCGGGCCGACCTGTTGTTCGGCACCCATGGCCAGTTCACCACCCCCGGCGCGATCCGGCTGGGGCGCGAGCTGGAGCCCTACAACCCGCTCTGGTATGAAGAGCCGATCCCGCCCGACAATCTGCTGGAATTCGCCGAAGTGGCGCGCCACGTCCGAATTCCGCTGGCCACCGGCGAGCGGCTGACAACCAAGACGGAATTCGGACTGCTCCTGCGGGCGGGCGGGGTCAAGATCCTGCAACCGGCGCTTGGCCGTCTTGGCGGGATCATGGAGGCGCGCAAGCTGTCGGCCATCGCCGAGATCTTCAATGCCGAAATGGCCCCGCATCTTTACGCAGGCCCGGTGGAATGGGCGGCGAACATCCATCTGTCGGTCTCGATCCCCAACCTGCTGATTGCCGAAACCATCCAGACCGGCGGGGCCTTTCACCTTGCGCTGATCCGCCAGACGATCAAATGGGAAGACGGCTATATCCTGCCGCCCGAGGGCCCCGGCCTTGGCATCGACTTCGACGAGGATCTGGCCCGTGCCCATCCCTATACCGGCACCGGGCTGCATCTTCAGATGCAGGAAGCGCCCTGCGACCACCGCCACGGCAACCGCTTTGAAGGCGGTGCCCCGTCAATTCCGTCGAAAGGCTGACCGGTCCCGGCCGGGCGGGTGAAAATCTGGCCAAAGTTGCCTCGACATAGTTCATAATTTCCAACAATAACAGCGCTTTAGTTCTTACGGATTCCGGCTAGGGGCAAAGATCCCGCGAGAATAGGGGCAAGATGCCGCGAAACCGGGCCGAAGACAATAAAAAATCCCGCTGAAGCGGGCCGGTTCATGTGGAAGGGTTGGTTTAGATCAGACCTAAATCTTCATAAGAAGAGCAGAATTGACATCTATGCAGATGGCCGCAATCCCCGATTTTCCGGGTTGGCGGTGAGCTGGGATGCGCCCGACCAAGATCGCCGAGAACACCTTTTCGAAATGGCCGACACCACGCTGGCATGCATATGCAAGGGCGTGATATTTTCCGCTTAGTTCCTCGTCAACCTCCGGGAGCGCGTGCAAGATTTCAAGAAGATCGTCAAGGTGTCGCCGGGAAAAGACAACATGACGGACAGAACCGCGACCGGTTCTGGGAACAAGAGGTTTTACGATGCCTTCTCGATAAAGAATTTCGACTTGGCGTTTACTCGCGCCAAGATATTCAGGCAGCTCTTCAAGGGGCACAGCAGTGTTGAAATCTCTGATCAGGGGCACTGTATTGGCCGCCTCAAAAATCATGTTGCCACTTTCGATGTCGGTCGCATCCAGAGGGATTTCACCAAGCTTCTTGAGAAGCCGACATAGGCGCGGGCGATCAATCCGGACCTCGGCAGACAAGCTGGCAATCGTATGGAACCGCCGCTCCACAATCTCGACACCCAAAACCTTAGTGCCCGGTTCTACAGCGGAGTGCTTTACAATGTGATCGCGCAAGATATCCCGGATCGGCCCAGGATCGATGGCGTTGGCCCGGCGATCCAGCCAGTCGAACAGCGTGCCATAATAGGCCAGAGGACCCGCTTGGACAGCCGACGCCGAGGAAGTCTGGCGGATCGTGTTCAGCGCTTCTTCGATCGCCTCGGCGCCTTCCCGATAGATTGAAAAACCGATGTCGGTTGCTTCTTCGGTTTCAGCCGCCGTCATCTTTGTCAACTTGACCCGGTGGCCATGCTCAAGAACGCCTCCAAGCATTTCCGATGCGGCAAGGACCTGTTCAGTGGTTTGCCCATCCAGCCAAGGATCGCCGAAGCTGGACTCGCCGTGCATCCGCTCTTGGAGCCAGCCAAGGTATTCCGGCGCGTGCCCGTCGGCATCCTCGGCTTTTGCAATAGGTGACGTGCCAAGTGCGGCGCGGATGTTCGTCGCGTTTTTGACGGGTGCTTTTGAAAGCCACGCGCCGTGTCTGTCGCAGCGATGGACATGCCTAAAGCCCCAAAGGATCCGATGGCGGCGTTCCACCTTCGGACCATCCTCGCTTAGGCATGCAGGGCAATAGCGGGCGGTGCGTGGCGATAGAAAGGTCTTTGACATCTCCTCGCCGCGAAACAATGCACCCCGCGGAAACACCCGAATGACGCTGCGCTGCATTTCCTCGACGTCATGACCCGTGGCAGCTGCCAGCATGGCAACTGCGTCCACCCGGCCCGAAGTGAAATGCTCTCTGTGAATGCCACGGTCAGCGAGCAGGCGCTCCATACCACGACCGGTATGCATCAAAGACAGCCGGTCGATGTAGGACAACAGCGTTTCTTCAGGATCCAAGGAAAGCTTCGGGTATAGAACCGTCATGACAGCCACCCAATCGCCGCCAGCTCGCCCTTTACAGCCTCCCAGGCGATGGGGTGAAAAGGCGTCACCTCCATGTCTTGGTTAATCTTTCTGAAAATACGTTCGGAATGTTCCAACGACAGTTCGTCTTGCCTGCGGATCACCGCGTCACGCAGGATTTCTTTTGCCAGCGTGATACTGCGTCCAACCTGCCCATGCTCTGCGAGGAGTATCCGTTCCGCAAACGCGTCGTCCGCAAGCACTTTCACGCCCAGCTTTTCCGCAGACCTCAAAAAGCTCGTTTCGAAGAGCCGTGCCGAATTCGTCCGGGCGCGAATTTTTGAAAGCTGGTAGACCCTGCACCGGCGGAAGGTTTCACCAGACTTTTCCGACAGAATGGCATCGCGCAGCTCCGGCACACCGGCGATGATCAATGCCACGCCATGATTTGACTGCATCATGTGTTTCAAGGACTGGATCGCAGTGCGAACATCCTTACCAGGGCCAGGCTGCAGCATGTGCTGGCATTCATCAATGATAACGGTCTTTATCCCTACGAGAGGGAAGCGAAGGCGCGCGATATCCCAAGCATCGGAGGCACGGATCTTGGGATCAAACTTGGTATAGCCCGTTCTTTCGAGGAAGATTTCCGCAAGCTTCTTGATAGATGCTTCAGGGGGCACAGTGACGACAAGCGTGTTTCCGGTATTTTCGCCTGTGAATTCCGACAGCACAGAGCTGCCCCGGAGCAGGCGCATGAGCTGAGCCGTCTTGCCGCTACCGGACGCCCCAAGAACCATTAGTCCTTTGGTTTCACCGGTAAGGGGGTCAAGACGCGGTTGTGCCGTCATCTGCCCCTCCTCATCGACCTCAAACAAATCCTGCAGGTAATCCGAAAGCGCTTCATCCTGACCAAAACGCCAATAGCGATTGCTCAGCCATTTGAGCTTCTCTGGTATGGTGACGGGGTTGATAATGGTCGTGTCGTTCATGGTCTACTCCATTGAGTTTTCATCTGAGATGTTTAGGCTGGTGGTGAATTCATCCTCCTGATGGGCGCCTGCGGTTTCAGGAAGGCTGGGACCAAATTCCAGATCGCCCTCAAGGTCACCCAGCAGTTCGCGGTATTCTCCTGCGGCACGGCGTCGTTCTGCCGTGTCAGCGAACTTTGAAAAACGGGCCACCTCGCCGGCAAGGTCGGCAGCGATCTTTGGGAGGGATATCAAGCCCGCAAGGCGTTTGAGGCGGTAGGAATCTGAATTGACGTTATTGATGAAATTCCATCGCGCGGCAGTTTCATCTTTGTCATCAGCGGCACGTTCGCTCAGCCAGACCCGCAGGTCGGAGTCAGTCTTCCCGATCCACATCGGGTCGCATGCCGTGACGGTGGACCATGGGCCGTCGTCTGCCCTTACGCTGATTGCGCCGATATCGCCGTCCCACCTCAGTATCTCCACATCCTCGACGTTCGAATTCAGGTAGAGATTCATCAATTCATCAGTTTGGTAATCGATGTAGTCGACCCGCACCCCACTCCGGCCGAGCTTGCGCTTCTTGCGCACCCCAAAAGCCTCGCGCATTTCGGCGCTGGTCAAAGACCGCGGCGGATATTCCTTTGTTGCTTTTATCCATGCCTGTGCCGGCGACATCCCGAGTGCCGAATGTGACCTGGTGTGATATGCATCGACGGTCCAACGCACGAGCCAGCCCAAGAAAGCTTCCAGAGTGAGAGTAGCGCGTTTTGCCGGCTCATTCTCACCCCTTTCGACGACGTTGCTGAATGCGCGACCGGAAAACCGAAGAAGAAGGTCGGAATGAATCGTGCGAAAAATGCGCTCGATAAACGGCTTCAACCATGGCTTTCCGGCAGGTGCTCCGATGTTGGTTATGCCCAGATAGGCAAGAATGTCGTAGGCATCGTCGGTAACGTAGGCCGCGCCCCGATCGAGCACGATCTCTTCGGGTGCCCCAGCCATAGGCCAGCCGAATTTCGCACCCGCGGCATCGGCGATTGGAGATTTATCCGTATAAATCATCTCGAGGGTATGCTGGAGAGGTCTTTCCAGAGCCTGAGGCACAATCTGAAGTGCCAGCAGACACCGGGTGTGAACATCGATAGCCGCGGACAGCGTTACCCGGAACGCCGAGCCGTCAAGGCCGATCAGCTTCCGGATTGATGGCGGTAGGTGGTCAAAGAGGCCCGTGTTTTGCATAAGGACGAACAAATCAATTGTATATTCATCGACTTCCACGCGCTCCAGAGCACGAAAGGTTTCAATTCCTATACCAAGTGCATGCATGTCCTTGTAAGCTTTGTCCCAGCCGTGCATCCGAATGGCATGGTCGATCGGCGCGTGCTTTTTGATGAGGCCCAACACATAGTCATAGCCGACCATCTTGAGTTTTTCTGCAGGAACGGGCATCCGTTCCCGACGCTCATTCTCCGCCTTGATCGCCGCCTGAACGCTCTCGGCGAAAGATTTAATAGTGGGACGCTCTTGATCCCAAAGTATATTCAGGATTCTGCATGCGAACGCTTCAGTTGCGTTGTTGTATCGATCGTATTTACCGCAATTACGATACTTGTCGAAAAGTCCGTCATCGCCATCGATGCGCCACGCCCAATACCACTTCCACATGGTATGACCGCTTTTGAAACCCTGATGAAACTTTGCAGCCTGTTGAAGTTCCGCCTCTGTTTGCTTGATAATTGAACCACCGCGCCTCGGTTGGCGAATGAGCTTAGCGGATATATACTTGTCGTAACGATTTCTTCCATTCGTGATGATATCAACGACCTTTGCGTCGAAGTCATCACGAACTGGTTTCAAATCCCCCTCGTCCAGCATATCCTGAATCGCCAAGACATACTGCTTCCGGAAACGCATTCGTGCGATCTCAACCGAAACTCGTGCGCTTCGGCGCACCCTATCCGGGTCCACCGGCTTTGCCAGAGGACGCTTGAGTATCTTTAGGGTTCCATAGTCGTTTTCGATACAGATCGAATCGTAGGAAGTGATATTAAAATCTGACCCATGGATTTCACCAGTTGATTGATCAGTCCATGCATCCCAAGAAACCAAGTAGCCTTCTGCTCGCAGTTCCAGCACCTGCCCCTTGCGGGGGCCGATCTGGAATTCACAATCCTTCTCTAGCAGGATTTTGACTTGTCTTTTGAAGGGCGCTGCCATTAATCCGCAGCCCTATTAAAGATAAATGCCCTACCCGTTATTCTTTCTTTCTCAAGTTGGTGGATATAGCTAAAGCGGATCGCGCGCGCGACACTACGAAACCCATCTCCACCAATGCCTGACCTTTCAAGAAATTCACTGATTTGCACTGGCGAGGAGATATTCTGCAGTTCCCTGAATACGACTTCATCGATACTGGGCTGTGGATCCCTCGCGGCATGGAAGAGCTTCGCATTATGCAATGTGATGGGATGAATGTTGCGCTCTGTGATAGTTTTCACGTCGTCGCAGATATTGCCGATTGCTGCCTTCTTCACCTTGGCAATCATTGCCCGATACTCGTAGGTTTTAGCCTCACATTCACGCTTCACTGAGATGCAGGTTCGCCGAAGGCTTGTATTGGTAACGCGATAGTCGAAGAAATGGCGGCTCGCGTCTCCATTTGGTAGGACAAACGGAAGAGCAGCAAGTTGCTCTTCGATATCAAGAAAGTTCGGTTGATAGATCAGGCAGAGAGCTGCATCATGCTCAACAAGACTGCCGAAACCGAGACGCTGACGCTGACCACCCCTGTTGAACACCAACTCTCCAACAAAATGCCCCTTTGAGGATTTGGGGATTGGAAGCACGGCGCGGCTCTTCGCTGGTGTCTGCCGAAAATGTTTCTCCGCGCTTATCATTGCCCGAGGCTCCACTCATTGTGGAGTGCAACTGCTCGAGGCTCTGGATTTCGATCAATGTCTGGGATCCTGAATTGGTCACTTCGTTCGTGCGGTAGATTCCGGTGCGCGCTCGTTAAGCGAGTTGGGCAGCATGCATGGGGCTTTTTGTCAGGTATCATTGTCACATGTCATAGTTTTCAAGCCCGGTGGCGGATGCCCCGGCAATTGTTGTTTGACTGGACTGAGGACTTCCGGTATTGGATACCTTGTAAACGAAGGTTTCTCAGCCAGAGTTGAGGTGCAAAGTCCGGGCCCTGCAAGGCTCGGCTTTTGTGTTTTAGGATTACGTCATGGGTCCTCCTTTTCGTCCGGGCATGAGCTTCCAGTCCGCGCCTATTGGAGAGGCGCGGTTTTTGCTGATTTCCAGTAAGTTAAAAATGACTGTGCAGACGGGACGATTCGAGTCAACGCACTGATTTTTATGTGAAATCTGAAATTTCTTTCGGCTATCTTTTTTCTGAGCCGATCTGCATTTTGCATCGATCGGGAACTGCCCTAGCAGGAGACCTGTCTTGCAGGGAAAAGACATCGCGAGACATGCAGAGGATTTCGCCTGGGGATGCACCGGATCCGCCGTGCAGATGCGCGAAACCACCGCAGAAAGAAGGTTGAGGAAAGCCACATTGAACACGTGAGAAAGCCCGGTGAATGTAAATCGATGATCGATGAACTTTCGCCGAATGGCTGCACAGCCTGGCTAAAAGGGATGGCGGGTCCCGATATATACGCATCCCGCCACTTTAATTTCTCTGTCGATGTCCTATACCCGCCGGACCTTAAAGCGTTCCGGTTTCCCGAAGGTGTGCAACCTCCATGACAAGACCATAATACTGGATCAACCAACTGGAGTCGAATCCGAGTCGAAAGAATCGAAAAATAATGTCGATTCCGTTTTTTGGTCTATGGCAAAGGGAAAAAACTTCGGTCTAAAATTTATCCAGACCGAAAAAGCGAAGTCGACCGCCCGATCTTGGTGGTAAAATTCTCCCCATCTGTCGTCTGTCGCGTTCAGGAACGGCCGGAGAAGGACTCGGTGATTCGGGGGGCTTCGCGTGCCCCGCAGTCCTCCGCCACCACTTCGGGAAGCCCGTTCCAAGGAACCAGCCTATGAAATTCCGATATCGCTGAAGAAGTCTTGGGAAAATCCAAAAGATAATTTTATTTCAAAGGGTTATCCGCCGCTTCACGAAGGAATCGATTGACGGCTGAGTGATAGAGCGAATACACATCAGTCCAGCATGACACATAGCATTAGACCCATTCAGCGCGCGAACAGCGCAATCTGAACCCCGATCCGGGGCCGGTCTCTTCTGTCATCTATCCCGCAGAACAACGACGCCATCTTGGCCGGGCCATCGCCCGCGGTCCTCCAAGTCTTTCCAGATCACAGGAGACCATTATGACGATCACTCTACCGCTCGCGATCCTTGCCTCACCTATCCGGTCCACAGGATCGCGGTGGCCATTTCGACATCGTCGACGGGAGGTGGGACATGGATGACGTAAAGTCGGGTCGTTTCACGGTGCTGTCGCCCAAATTGGTCGTGCCCCCGCTCGAAGACATCGAGCAGCGGTTCATCGCAAACTGGGTGCGAATGAAGCAGAATGTGAGGCCGGGATACCGGCGCGCGCAGCTCAGCTACCAGGATGAGCGCAAGGCAAAAGGCTTGGCGGCCAATGCCCATGCCCGACGTCTTCGGGAGGCGGGTCTTGGTTCATTGCCGAAAGAGGCTCATGCAGGCGTCATGTCTCTGGCCCGGGACGGAGCTGCGCTTTCCGGGCCCGCAACCGATGACGAGGTTTATCGGTTGGTAGCGGAACTGCACTTAGAAAGTGGCTGGATGCACGAAGTGTCAACGTGGCTGATGCAGCAGTTGCTTGCCCATATCCACCGGGGCGGGCGCGGCCTTGCCCTGCCGCCTGTCATCCTCACCGGGCCTCCCGGAATTGGAAAGTCGCACTATGCACGTCGACTGGCCGACCTCGCCGGTGCTCCGTCGCGGATCATCGATGTAGGCGGTGGCAGTGCTGGTTTTCGGATCGTTGGCACGGAACGAGGATGGGCCACGGCGCAGCCCGGTATCCCCGTCGAGACCATCCTCGCGTCCCGCACCGCGAACTGCGTCATGATTGTCGACGAAGTGGATAAGGCGGGCACGATCTATAGCGGTGGTGGTCGACCCTCGAGCCTGACGACGTCTTTGCTTCCGTTGCTGGAGCCGGGATCATCGCGCCGGTTCGAGTGTCCCTATCACCGGCTAACATTCGATATGTCGCGGGTGATCTGGATCATGACATCGAACAACGCGGACCTGATTCCTGCGCCTCTGCGTGACCGTGCGCGTGTCTTTCACCTTGCCGGGCTGACGCCGGATGAGGCGGTGACCGTTTTCGAACGTATGACCCAGTGCAGCGACGACCGATCCGGACAACACGATTGTCGGGCCTTCATCAAACGGCTGGCGGCGCGCCCCGAAGGGGTCAGTTTGCGGCAAATACGTCAGCTTGCCGACGCTGTGACCGCGCCGCCTCGCCCGCTCACCCACTAGCACGAGGTCGGCTCCGATTTTCCGGGGCCGACCGTGTTGCTCAGCCAAGCGAAGCCGCGCCCGGTGACGAAAATGGAAATCGTTGCGCGGCCTCATTCAAACCGGTTCTCTGTCAGGAGACATGAAATGACGCACCCGGCATTTTCAGCGGCCACTGCCCGCACGGTCATCGGCTTTTTCAGCAGGAACGTTCCCATGCTGGATCAGAACGACGACTGGCATCATATGCACATCACTGCATACCAGATCGCCTGCGAGGCCATGGCCACACTGGGGCATGCCGAGGAGACGGAATGGGGTGCCCGGCCGGTCGCCGATCCGCGCTTGCCAGCAGACATGCCACGGTGGGACGACATCTGCTGTGCCGTTCTGAAAATGGGCGGCCAGTTGCGTTTGATCTCCTGCCGCGATCCGGAGGGTCCGTCGACGCCGATCCGCGCCATCCGTGACCCAGTGCGCCCGCAAGCAGTTCAGCCGTCATTAAACATCGCGGCCGCCCATGGGCTCGGACCTGCCCATGCCGCCCCGGAACTGGTTCCGATCCTGCAATCTCTTGGTTTAGTCCAAGCGGACAAATGGACTTCCGCAGCCGAACTGATCTTCTGGCGCGTTCAGCCGGAAGAATGGCGGCTTGCCGTTGCAAGCGACCCGCGCTTTCGTGCTGCAGTCGATCGTGCCTCAATGACGGTTCCGATCGATATCCGGGCCGAAATGGACAAGCTGACGACCTTCACCGAGGCCGATGTGGCGCGCCTAATGGCCCGCCAGAAATCGCGTTATGAAAGATTGCTGGCCGAAGCAGGCCCGGACACATCTCCGCCGCCGCCATTGACTTCCGACACAGTGCAGGCTCGACTAGGGACCAGCAGGCGACACTATCTTGACTGGCTGTTCTTCGAGTATTGGCGGCTGCCGGACGGCTGGCTGCCTCCCAATGAGCGAACGCGAGCACTTGATATTTTCCACGATCCTCTGGCCATGCAAATGCGATCAGCCGTCATGGCAAGGTTGTATCCGGATCAGCCGTGGTGCGCGGAAGGCATGATGGGAGGGGCACCATGAAAATCCTCGTTTTGGCGGACCTCCACTTGGATGAAATTACCAACCGCGAATACCTGCACCACCTCGGTGAAGCGATCCGGCATGCTGGAGCGGAAGCCGAAGCAGTGATCATTGCCGGCGATCTGACCGAAGCGGCCGCCGAAAAATGGCCGGATGCGCTGCGTTGGCTGGGCACCCTGTTTCCACCAGCAAAGACCGTGGTCCTGCCCGGAAATCACGACTACTACAGAGGCAACTTGTCATTTTTGGACGCCCAGCTCGATGCGATCTGCCGCGATGCCGGATGCAGTTTCGGGCAGTGCAAGCGCCTTGTTCTGGGTGACGTCAAGGTTCTGATGACAACGCTCTGGACCGATATGAAGCTTTTTGAAGGGATTGGTGAAAACGCCGTCGAGGATTCGATCTGGCAAGCCGGCCAGATGATGCCCGATTACGGGTATGATGCGATCGCTGTTGGCGATCCGGAACGGCAGCTTTGTCCTGAGGAAACGGTGAGGGTGCATGACAGACACAAAGCATGGCTGACGTCAGAGCTTGCGCGCCCGTGGTATGGCAGGACCGTTGTTGTGACACATCATGCACCATCAGGTGCTGTCGCAGGGCAATTGTCACCGCTTTCTCCCTGTTTCGCATCCAATCTTGAGGCTGAAATTGAGAGGTATCGGCCGGACGTTTGGCTTTTCGGCCACACGCACCGACCGGCCGAAGTCCAGATGCAGGGTGGGACGCTTCTGCGCAACGTGTCGGTAGGGTATGAGGATGAGTTGACTCATGCTGACGTTGCGGAACGTGTCCAGAGGGGGCTTATAGACCTGTCTACAGGAAAGTTCCGCTGCACTGGATAATCTGCTGTAACTTCAGTTGCTTATATAATTACTCCTCAGCTTGTGATCAACGCCGCTCGAAATCGCGACCGTATCAAAGGTGAAGTTTAAGCTACCAAGATTGGTGACGTCGGCCCGAGCAAACACAACTTGTAGGGGCGGGAACAAAATGGCAATATTGAGACATGTCTCATGATTTCTCTTCGGTGTCCCACACGCAATTCGAAACTCTTTCGGCTGATTTGATCGGCCGCGACCTAAACGTGCGGTTTGAGCAGTTCGGAGTCGGTCCCGATGGTGGCATCGATGGCCGCTATGTGAAGGGTCCCGATGTTACAATTCTGCAGGCGAAGAACTATGGTGGATCGGAGTTTTCTGATCTGAAGCGCGTCCTTCAAAAGGAACGAGCGAAGATCGATAAGCTCGCCCTGAACCGATATATTCTGTCCACGTCCGTTTCCATGACTGCGACGAGAAAAGCGGTATTGATGGAAATCATCGGACCGTCCTTGCTGACCCCGAGTGACATTTATGGAAAGGAGGATCTCGAAGCCCTTCTACGGTCCTACCCCGACGTGCTCGAGGCGCATCCAGAACTTTGGCCGACAAACGCCGCAGTGCTTGAAAGGGTCCTTAACAGGACACTGGACGAAAGAAATCGAAGATCGCAACCACCAGCCGTTCTTTCTGCCCTTCTCCCCCGTGTCAGCTCGGAATCTGCAGGTGCAGTCAACAACCTTCGCGACATTCTCTTCCTCCTCGGGGCCCGGCCCGCCGACGACCAGTTCATTCTTTGGCTCGGGCCAAAGCTTGAGGCGCATGGATATCAGGTCTTTTCCGAAATCATGACGCTGGAACCGGGAGATCGATGGCGCAAAGAGGTCTATCGCGCACTTGAGCACCGCGCAGCAAAGGTTCTCGTGCCGGCTAATTCCGTTACCCGGCAAGACGAAGGACTGATGGACTTGCTCGACAAGGCCAGAGAGATAGGCACAGCAATTGAAGACCCGCGGTTCGTTATTCCGTTGCGAATGAATGAAGGAAGCAAGATCGAAGGACTGAGGGATGCAGTTCCCGTCGACTTCGCGAATGGGTGGGGCAAAGGCCTGGAAAGACTTTTAGAGTCGCTCCGCCGTCAAAAAGTTCCCCACATGGCCCACGCCGGCGTCGTCGCGCCGCAATGGGATCAGTTTCGAACGCTCAGAGGGGTATCGCTCTTGCAAGAGCCGGAACCACTCACGTCAAACTGGATCTCGGTCGTGGAGATGCCTGACAATATTCATTATTACGAAGCAGTCGGCTCACTACGAGAAGGCGCTCTGAAAAATCAAGTTGCACGGCTGTCCTATCCCGCAGTGATACACGGTCGGGGCCTTATTACTTTCGCGGATCCGATTGACATTCAGGACAGCTTTGAGGGCGTCGCCAGTTTGCGATTGATGGCATCTATGCCAGTCACGAAATTCGTTGAGACGGGCATGGCGGGGGCGGATATCAAGGCGCGAGAAGCGTCGAACAAGATGACTGAGTTGATCAACAAGGCATGGGAACAATACTGCAAAAACAAGGGGATGATCGCATACGCTTACAGTAATTCGCAGGGTTTCCACATTTCAGCAGATCAAGTCGCCAATGGCTTCAGGGTGCCGTGGGGCAAGCAAGGGGGCGGACGCCGCTCATCAATGCTAAGAAATGTCGCGCGCAAGCATGTTTGGAAATATGGTGTCACCGCTATCCCCAGGCTGTGGCCCTTCTGGCATATCCGCTTAAAGGCGCGCGTGCTTTTCGCTGAAGACAACGGAACAGCCGAGGGCAAGACCATTGATGATTCCAAGAAAATGCACCGGCTCCGCCGAACTGGTTGCAAGGGCTGGCGCAATAAACAGTGGCATGGACGTCTTCTTGCCTTCCTCGAAATCATGTCAGCCGGATCGGCCTTCATCCGTGTCCCACTCGCACCCGGACACGACATACTTTTGTCCTCAGAGCCGATACTTTTCACATCACCAGTCAGCACAAGCCTTCCAGACGTTTCAGACGCTGACGGGGAAGAGGTCGACGATAGCACGCTCGGTCGTCCCGAAGCAGAGGAGGAAGACGCGTGAGATTTCGTGATCCCAGTCTTGCCGTTGTGCATCTTGACGAACCCGAACTCGATTTTCGTTTCGCACAGAGAAGTCGTCATCCAAAGGACGGTCTTTTCCTCTATGGACCACATGCTGCCGGTCGCAAAGTTTCGGAGGTCCGTATTGGCGTTGTGGCCACACATAGCGGCATCAAACATTTCCGTGGCTGGAGCAAGCGACTTCTTCAAGGAATTTCTGTTCCACCGCCAGGCCCGACCGAAAAGAAGGACCGGCTGCATCTTGCTGATTTCTCCGGTCTTGAGGAGACTTTCGGAATCACGTTCGACCCTGACGGCTGCAGCGAACTCATCGTTGATTTGAAGGATATCGACCGAGCGACCAAACTCGAAAATAAGTTTGAGGCTGTAGATGCTGTTGCGCGCATCTATACCGACCGGGTTAAGCATTTTCTTCGAAATGACGAGCGCTCCATAGATGTGTGGGTCTTTATCGTCCCAGAAATAGTCTATGATCGTTGCCGTCCGGAATCAAAAAGGTCGGGACTCGTATTGACGAAGGGCAGCGCATCAAAAAGGCAAAAGTCGCGCGTCCCCATGCCCTTGTTTGAAGCACTTCCCGACTTCGATACAAGTGTGGAAGACATTTTCGATGACGTTCCGGACTTTCGGCGGCGGATCAAGGCTGAATTTCTTTCCATCGCACCTTCACAAATACTGCGTGAGACAACTCTAAATCCGGACGCGTTCCTAAATGATGCCGGCTATCCAGTCCGAAAAACGCAGGACGCGGCAACTGTGGCTTGGAATCTCGCCACAGGGCTTTACTACAAATCCCAGCCGAAGCCGCCATGGCGACTGTCCGACATCCGACCGGGGGTTTGCTACATCGGGATGGTGTATAAAAACCTACCGAACAATCGCGACAACCATGTTTGCTGTGCAGCCCAGATGTTTCTCACCGAAGGTGATGGGATCGTGTTTCGCGGCGCGAATGGCCCGTGGAAAACCGATGAATACGAATACCATCTGAGCCCTTTGGCTGCTGAGGCGCTGCTCGGCACTGTTATCGAAACCTACACTGCCATGCATGGCGCTCCACCAAAAGAACTCTTCATCCATGGGCAAACGTCACTCAACGACGTTGAGTGGCAGGCCTTTTGTCGCGCGGCCCCCCCAGAGACGAACGTGATTGGCGTTCGGATCAAGTCGACCGGTGGAGATGCAAAGCTTTTCCGCGACGGGGACTACCCGGTGATACGTGGCACGGCGCTTCTTTTGGACGACAAGAACGCATATCTCTGGACAAGCGGCTATGTCCCACAGATTGACACCTATATCGGGCCTGAGACACCTAACCCCCTTTTTGTCACTGTGCTTCGGTCGAAGCATTCGATGCCAAAAATCCAGTCTGTTTTGAACGATATAATGGGCCTGACCAAAATCAACTATAATTCATGCAATTTCAATGATGGCCTACCGGTGACCGTTCGATTTGCGAATATGGTTGGCGATATCCTTGTAATGGGGTCGGCGAAAGAGGGAGGGCCGCAGCCGTTCAAATTCTATATATAAGGGGTTTCGTTAAGCCCGTATGGGCTTCAATGTTCAGTCAGCGGAATACCTTTTTCAGCTCCAGATAGAGAGTATTCCTTTGAAAGATATTTGTTATATACAATTCCTCCAAGCAAGCGCTAAAGATTGCCTTTCAATGTCGTTGATGGTGCGATATTCACGAAATCCACCCATAACCCTGGCCGCATCCAGCGTTACGCCAAAACTTTCTGATGACACGATTCTATCTTTTATTTCCTCAACCGGCACTGTGATCAGTATTTTATCATCCGCAGATCGTATTATCAGATTTCGCTTTTTTACCAGATGCGTTTTGCCATCAAGTATAAATTGAACGGCAGTAAGTGGCAGTTCATTCGGATCTGGATATGACGGCGTTTCCAAATCCATTGTTATGAGAAATCTCGCCAGACGATCTTCAGCATTACAGAAGGCAGTAATCTGTGCGAGCATTGAATCAGATCTTTGTGGCCTTGTTGCGGTCACGAGGCCCCCTGCATACGGCTCCATAAACCACTGGTTTAGACCGCTTCCTGAAACGATAGAAAGTTCGTCGAGCTCTTCTTCTGTAGGGAAATAGAGCTGGTCGCTGGATGTAGCTGAGGCGAAGGCTATGATTCTTGCATCAATGCCCATTTCAAGAGCGTATAAGACAATTTCGCCCGTGACAGCCTGCGCAATAGACATCGTGCTAGCTTCAATTAGCTTCACCTCATCAGCTGTCAGCAAGTCCTCGCTGAGTTCAATGCCGCCTGAAAATTGATGAAACCCCAAGACATTGAGATCAGTGGGATAATATGGAGATTTAACGAATCTTTCCAAGCCGCCAAGGAACGCATACGCACAAGAACTGGCACATACCCCGCTCTTGACTTCGTCCCACCAGTTGTCACAGGAAACTTCGGGACTTTCAAAAACACGCTCAGTCGTGCCAATGTGCGCAGTCATTCCCGCATCTCGAATGATACGTCCAATCTCGAGCCCAGAACTTAAATTTCCACCTGGAGAATTGAACACGATCTGGCCGGGAACATACTCTGTCGACGCAAGAAACGCGATCAATCGATCAGGAGTATCCCACTCAATCGTTCCAGTCGCGGAAATCCACGACGAAGTGTTCATATTGCCCTTGTTCGTCGCCACAGCGAACTGCATCGAGCCGTCGAATGCACCGCCTTGCAGGGCTCCTGGCTTCAGGCAATGATCTGTTGCCTGCTGCGCCTTTACTGGCGCGCAACAAATAGCGGCCATGAAGAAAATGAAAAAGGCCCTTTGACACGCGCCGACGATATGACGATGCCGAGTGAGCCGCACACCAAAAACTCTCATGCTGCGTCCTGCGCTCCCCTTACGGCCCTCTGGAACATCAGCGTCATCAACATGTCCCTTGCTTCCTTGTCCTGCATGAAGGCATTCCGCATCGCGTTGTCGCGCTGGAATGCCTGGATCGTCCGGCGCATGAACTCTGCGTCATACCGGGGACGCACGTCCTGCGGGAGGTTATTGCGCAGCAGTTCAGCCCAATCCTCGTCACCGACGATGTCCTCGTTCACAGCCTCGAACCGGATATAGTCTTCATCCGTGAAGTTCGTGCCATGGCGGGTGTTGAAGGCGGCAATGATTTCGGAAAGGGCCCGATGCTCTTCTTCCGTGAACGGGTTGGCCCCGAACCGGTCGATTGGGCTGAGAGGCGCGTTCGCGTCTGGCTCGAGACGAGCGTCCTGTGCCTCTTGACCCACGATCCGGTAAGCCGACAGTTCCAACATATCGTCGGTGACGTCTTCGCCCTGCGGGGCTTCACGGCTGGGCAGGATGCGCTGCAGCCATGATCCATAGAGGTGCAGGCGTTCAAGGTCCGTGTCGGAAAGGTTCACCACCTGTGCGATAAACGAATAGAACCGCAGGAAGGAGGCAAGCACCTGCCGGAATTCTTCCTGATGCTCTTCATTCAGCACCTCGTTGAAACGCTCGACGGCCTGCCTGACAATTCCCTCCAGCACCGGCCGTTCGTCTGCGCGCTGACGTGCCCCCACGAACCGGGACACGAAACGCGCAATTTCTTCTTCGCGCAGGATGCCGAAGGCGACAAGGCGGTCGCGCAGGCTGTAGACTTGGTTCGGATCCGACATTTCTTCCATGAAGGTGACATTGTAGTAGGGCCGGAAGGCATCCTTGATGTCATCAACCTCGTTGCGGAAATCCAGGATGAAAGTCCGCTGCTTTCCGGGATAGATCCGGTTCAGTCGGGCAAGTGTCTGCACAGCCTGCAGGCCGTTCAGCTTGCGGTCGACATACATCGCAACCAGCTTCGGTTGGTCGAACCCGGTCTGGTATTTCTCGGCCACAACCAGAACATTGTAGTCGGCCCCGTCGAAGTGCCGCGGCAATTCCTTTTCGCCGATACCGTTCATCCCGGCCTCGGTGTAGGGCTGGCCATCCACCGTCACCTCGCCCGAAAACCCACCAAGGCGCGCATATCGGTATATCCCTGCTCGGTGATATAACGGCTGATCGCCTGTTGCGTGCGGATCGCGTGTTCTCGGCTGGAGGTGACGACCATGGCTTTCGCCTGACCGTTCAGTTCTGGCAGGGCGTGCCTGCGAAAATGGTCCACGATCACGGCGGCTTTCTGGGCCATTGCGGTCTCGTGCAGATCGAAGAACCGCGCCACCTTCCGGTTCGACTTGCGCTCCAGCAGTCGGGGGTCATCCTCGATTGCCTTTTCCAGCGCAGCATACGACCGGTAGGTCTGATAGTTCCTCAGCACGTCAAGAATGAAGCCCTCCTCGATTGCCTGCCGCATGGAATAGAGGTGGAAGGGAATTGGCCCTTGATCCGACGGACGCCCGAACCGTTCCATCGTGACGTTTTTCGGCGTCGCGGTGAACGCCAGATACGACAGGTTCGCCTGAGGTCCACGCAGCCGCTGCAACTCAAGGAGTGCGTATTCTGTCGCATCCAGCTCAGCCTCGTCCGGCGTCATCACCCCTTCGGCAAGCGCGTGGGACATGCTGTCGGCGTGCTTGCCGGACTGGGAGCTGTGCGCCTCATCAATGATGATTGCGAACCGCTTTCCAGCCTGCTTTTGCAGAACCGAAAGTTGATCGGTCGAAAACTTGTGGATGGTCGAGATGACGATCTTCGCGCCCGTCTCCAGCGCCTCGCGCAACTGCCGCGATGTCCCGTCGATGGCCTGGACGTATCCTGCCGTCTGGGCGAAGGACTTGATCGTGTTCTGCAACTGGCGGTCCAGAACAACCCGGTCAGTCACGACAATAACCGTGTCGAAAATCGATCTGTCCTGATCGTCGTGCAGGGTGGCCAGATGATGCGCGGCCCAGGCAATCGTGTTCGACTTGCCCGACCCGGCCGAGTGCTGGAACAAATAGTTCCGACCAGCGCCATTGGCGCGTGCATCGGCGAGCAGGGTCTGGACCGCGTCCATCTGGTGCCAGCGCGGCCAGATCGTCGTGCGGCGCAGGCCGCCGTTCGGTTGCTGAACCTCATCAACGAGAACAAATCGGTGCAGCACGGCCAGAAGGGACTCGCGCGACAGGACCGCCTTGCGCGGTCCAACATCGCCGTAGAGATACCCGATCCGGAACTCACCCTCGATGTCCGGGTTGCCGGCGCCGCCGTCGCGCCCTTTGTTGAACGGCAGGAACCGGGTCTTGCCGTTGTTCAGCTCGGTCGTCATCGAAACGTTGTCCTGATCCAGCGCGAAATGCACCAGCGCCCCGCGCCGGAAGGTCAACAGGGGCTCGCCGTTCGGGGCGCGGTCCTTGCGGTATTGCGTCTCTGCGGTCTGATAGGTCGATCCGGTCAGGGTGTTTTTCAGCTCCATCGTGATGATCGGCAGGCCGTTCACGAACAGCACCACATCAATGGCGTTCTCGCAGCGCAGGGAATAGCGGACCTGCCGCATTGCGGTCAGGATGTTTGCCTCATAAGCGCGCAAGGATGCCGGGTTCAGGCCCGAGGCCGGACGAAAAGCGCAAAGGCTGATCTTGATGCCCGGCACGATGGTGATCCCGTTGCGCAGCACTTCAAGCGTGCCGACCGCCTTCAAACGGGCTTCCACCTGTGCGGTCAGCGTCTCGCGGGCGCGGCCCGGATACTGGCCCTCGAGTGCCGCCCAGGCATCGGCTTGCGTGGCGCGCACGAATTCCTCGATCATCGCCGGATCAAGGGCGGTCTTGCGATCATAGCTGTCGGGGCCGAACACCCGTTCACGCCAGCCCTGCCGTGACACAAGCTGATCAACAAGATGTTGCTCCACGGCTTCTTCGGTGTGCAGCTTTGCGCGGGAAATAGCGGAACTTGTCATGAAGATACCTTAGACAGAGATTTGGATCTAAACTTGTTGAACTGATAGCGGAGCGAGGCAGGTGCCAGTTTATGATCAACGAAGCGATCCTTCAGGGATCTTTCATAGGCGCTCCCGGCAAGATCCGTGCTGACCAAGAGCTTGCTGGTCCGGGGATCTATGGCGATCATGCTGGCATCGAAAAGCGCATGTATGTCACGCCGCAGCACCAAGCTGTTCTCCGGAACTTCGAACTCAGCAGCGCCCGTGTGCGGGATTACATGTGCCGCATCCAAGACGGCCGAGACCGAGAACCCTGTAACCACACAACGACTTTTGTGGCGCCGCATCGCTTCATCCCGGAATTTCTGCTGTCCGGGTCGGGCCTTAACAACCGCGGTCCGGCGCTCCTCTTCCGCTTCCTCAATCTCGCCAAGGTTGTCGTGGATCGCACGATCAAGCGGATCAAGATGTGCCAACGCTGCGGCCGCCTTCGCCGCGGCGATGTTTGATCCATAGCTTTCGATCAGTTTGTCGAAGTCTACTTGGTCGTCAGTGGACATAGACCAACACCGCAGGCGTCGATCTGCACGCATCGCCTCGAGAAGCTTGGAAGATTCATCTTTACCCTCGATCGAGCGAAATCCGAAAGGATGCGGCAAGAGCGACACTTCTTGGAGGACAATGTCCAACTGATCATCCAACACCGATACTTGTCCGGCAATGGCAGTCGCAGTCAGACCCAAGCCATTCCCGAAAGTCTTGTCTTCGTGGGTCCAAATGTAGAGGGCGTCCCCCGGTTTGATTTCTGGGCCAGGTGTCATGTCATACCGCGATGACATCTTCTTTCCTTCGAACGGCATGCTGAGCGTGCCGCCTTCCCAGTCTGATGCTGATCTTGGTCGGCAGACTCCGCCTGGCGCGTGCAGCAGGCCATTGATCTTCATGAGGAACGCCCCGGCGGGCGGCAGATGTCGCGCTTTTGCCTCCAGGGACAAGATCTCGTTCCGCGTCAAACCACCCAGCACAGTCAGGGCCTCGGCGACATTTGTCAGCGCAAGCCGAGTTATGGGCCGTCCCGAAAACTCGCGATAGTGTTTCAGATTGTGGTTCGCGCCATCATTGGCATCGTCGGTCCAGCCGTCTCCGTCAGGCTCCTTGTCGGTGCGCTTAATCACGGCAGAAAGTGACGCAGGCAGATCGGCCCGGTTCAGCCAGACATTGACGAGGGTCGAATGTCCCATTTCAAATCCGATGGGCAGGCCGGTGCGCTGGTGCTTCCAGACTTCCAGGTGGACCCGGTCCCCCTTTCCCGAAGGCGTCGGAACCTTGGTGAAATCCCGCACCATGACCGCCCGGACCAGTGCCTTGGCGCTTTCGATCTCGATCGTCATTGGGCAGCCTCTTCGTCGATCCGGTCGAGCGTGGCCGAGGTCGCGCCCGCCTTGCCGTAGGTGTCCACGTCGATCTGGCCGGTGACAGCGGCGGTGATCAGGGCGGCGCGGTATTCGCGGAGTTTTTCGACACTTGCAGCGACTTTTCCATGAACCTGACGATAGGTTCCGATCGAGGCGTCAAGGGTTTGGATGATCCTGTCCTGCTCGTCCAAGGGCGGCACGGGGGTCCGGAACGAACGGATGTCGGGCATATAGATTGTCTGATGGGTGGACCCCATCATCAGGCGCCGGAACTCTGGTTTCATGGCGCGCAGGACGTAATAGAGAAACTTCGGTCTGATGGTCGGCCCACAGATCCATGCCGCGAAATCCTGTGTCGTTGCCATCGGGCAACCCATGATCGCGACGAAGCCGACTGACGCGGTCCGCGACAGCACGACGGTATCTTTTGGCAACAGGCGGGCCGAGGAGTTTGCCATGCCAAACGCGCTGATTTTTTCGGACGTGTCGTCAAGGTAGACTTTTTCGCCACTGCGAAGCTGCCAGACATCGGCAAGCGACATCCATGGGATAACGCAGTCCTCCGGCACCCAGTAGCTGGGGTCCTGTCTGCTCGGCGTGTGACCGGTTTCCTGTCGCGCGACCATGGTGAATTTTGGGGCAAGCCATCCTTCCGGCAGGTCCCCGATCCAGTCCACTCCAGAATTGACCTTTCTGCCTGATAAAGTTTTCCCGGTTACAGCCGCTAGAAAAGAAGCCTCTTCGCGCGCGAGGATAAGCTCCGCGAAGGCAGCTTTCTTCGCGATCAGCGCATCAATCCGGGCTGTTTCGCGGTCGAGAAAGTCGGCGATCAGTTTCTGGGTGGAGAGGTTAGGAATAAGCAACGGAATATTTCGCAATGCCTCATGCTCCAGGTCCCACTGGCTAACACGAATCCCTTTGGAAATCCGCCGATATAGCGCGATGTAGGGCTCCGATCTAAGTAGGTAGTGCAAAAACTGATCGTTTTCGTCGCTCAAAGGTCGGTAGACATAATAAGCTGGACTTACGATACCCCTAAATCGAGAAATCGAAATCGAACCCTGCCACGCTTTCATTTTATTAGTGACCAGAGCTCCCTCAGTCACCAACTGGTAAGCCGAAAGATCTTCGGACGGCTTATTATGGTTGTCATCGCGAGATGCGGTCGGCACCACGCCATAATCGCGATAAACAGACAGCAATTCCTCCTCCGGGAAGCCCGTCTCTTTCTCGCGTCGAAAAAGAGACCAGAATGGCAAAACTCGCCACGATTTCGGCGGCTCAAGGGTCAAGGCGTCAATTGGGTCAATCACGCCACCACCTCGCGCAGCAATCCGGCAATCTCCGCCTCCAGTGACTTCAACTCGGCGTCGATCTCGGCCAGTGGCCGGGGCGGCACATATTGATAGAAATAGCGGTTGAAGTTGATCTCATACCCCACGCGACCGACCTCGCCATCAGCGGGGTCAGTATGGCTTTCGTCCACCCAGGCATCCGGCACGAAGGGCCGAACCTCGCGCTTGAAATACTCTACCCAGTCCTCGGTCAGCGGCACCAACTCGTGATCGCGCAGTTTCGCATCCGGTTCCGGGTTGCCCTTGGCATCGCGGCAGATTTCGGCCTCGGGATCAGTTTCGCCAAATATCGCGACCGCCTCTTTCAGGAACGCCGTTTTCTTGCGCCCCCCAAACATGTCCTGCAGGTTTTCCGCCACCCGCGCCATGGTCTCGGCAAGGTTTGCCGTCCAGTCCGCAGGCCCCACGGTCTTGCCCGGAACCTTTTGCGATTTCGCCTCGATCGCGTCAAACGCCGCTTCCATAGCCGTCAAAAAGTCATCACGCGACATGAAGGTTTGCCCGCCCAGTTCGGCGCGCAACTGGTCGATTACATCAGAACGCTCCAGCTTCGTCAGCTTCTGGAACGCCTTGGTGTAAGCAAGCCGGTTCAACCCCTCGTCGGTGATGTCGAACCGCAGCCGCAATGGCCGCTCCACCCGGATTTCGCGATAGCCGAACGCGGTGGTGTCGAAAATCTTCGACACGTCGCCATATCCGGCAGCGCCGTTCAGGAACTCGTCATAGATCCGCACAATCTCGGCCCGGGCATCGTCGCCGATCATCCGGCGCTTGGACCCGAGGGATTTGCGCATCCCCTCCCAGAACCGCGGGCCACTGGCGTCGATCAGCTGCACCTTGCCGCGGCGGGCCTCGGGCTTCCGGTTCGACAGGATCCAGATGTAGGTCTGGATCCCGGTGTTGTAGAACAAGTCGGTCGGCAGCGAGATGATCGCCTCGACCAGATCATCCTGCATCAGCCAGCGCCGGATCTCGCTTTCGCCCGAGGCGGCACCCCCGGTGAACAGGGGCGAGCCGTTCATGACAATACCGATGCGCGAGCCTTTCTCGTCGTCGCGCATCTTTGAGACCATGTGCTGAACGAACAGCAACTGCCCGTCCGAAATGCGCGGCAGGCCAGCGCCGAAGCGGCCATCCCAGCCCTTTTCCTCGGCCTCATCCCGGATTGTGGCCGCGTATTTCTTCCAGTCCACGCCGTAGGGCGGGTTCGACAGCATGTAGTGAAACGTCTGGTGCGGGTGCTGGTCGTCGGTCAGCGTGTTGCCATAGGCAATGCGCGACGCGTCATGCCCCTTCACCAGCATGTCGGATTTGCAGATAGCGAAGGATTCCCCGTTCAGTTCTTGCCCGAACAAGTCGATGTGCAGCCCCGGGTTGGTCTGGCGCATCGCCCATTCCGCCGTGGACAGCATGCCACCCGTCCCACAGGCCGGGTCATACACGCGGCGGATAATCCCCTTGCCCGACAGCGCCTCATCATCGGTGCCGATCAGCAGGTCCACCAACAGGCGCACCACCTCGCGCGGGGTGAAGTGTTCCCCGGCGGTTTCATTGGATATTTCCGAGAACCGGCGGATCAGTTCCTCGAACAGATAGCCCATTTCGAGGTTCGAAACGGTATCAGGGTGCAGGTCGATCTGGGCGAAACGGTCAAAGACCATCCAGAGCGATCCCTTTTCGTCGAGGTCCTTCAGGACTTCGGTCAGCTTGAACTTTTCGATGAAGATGTCGCGGACATTCGGGCTGAACCCCATCAGATAATCGACGAGGTTAGCACGCAACTCGCCTGCATCCTGTGCGCGCAGCGTGGTGAAGGTGAAGCGGCTTTGGTTGTAGATCTGCCCGCCCGCGTTGGCAGCGGCGGTCAGGATCATCGCCCGGGCTTGATCGTCCGTCTCTTCTGGTAAGCTTTCGGCCGCCGCCCGGACGGCATCTTTGGTGGGCTCAAGCAGGCAATCAAGGCGGCGAAGGATGGTGAGAGGCAGGACGATCTTGCCATACTCGGACTGTTTGAAGTCGCCACGCAGCAGGTCCGCGATGGACCAGATGAAAGAGGTGTTGGCGTTGATGGTGTCCTGGGTCACGGTTAGCTCTCCGGTTCTTGCGGAAGGCCCGCGATCCTTGTTGACAGAAAGATAGACGAAGAAACATGCCCCGTGAATCCCAGATCGCCAGAATGCTGTGGATTACGGTTCCGGACCTATCGAAAACTCGCCCCACGCGCCGACAAAACTGGATCCTTTGTGCGAAGCCTTCGGAAAACTTCTCGTTTCAATTTCATCTGTTGTCCGATGGCATCGCTATCGACAAGTGTGTGATTCACACGGTAGCCTGACATCAATCGTCTTTCACATCGAGCACGGCATACTTTTATAAATATAAAGGACGACAGCGCATGGCGAAGTTGGTTTTGTCGGATCGAGAAGTCGGGCTAATCAAAGGACTGATCCAGCACAGGGCGATGAACGATCAGCAAGTGGTGGCGATCTTCAGTTTTCTTGCTCGCAATTTCAATCATCGCGAGATTGGAGCCATCCGAAAAGGCGCAAAACCTCGATATGTAGCCATCGCAGCTGCTTCCGTTTCTGAGGTCGATGCGTTGCTCTACCAATATGCCAAGCTAGAAGCCGTGGCAGAGCAGCTAGGTTTTTACGCGACAACATATTCGGAGGCCCAGGTTCGAAAAGCAGTCGAAATATTCAAAACTGCCGTCCTCGTCTATAATAACAATTTCCTTTTCACGCGAACCGAAACTTTTATTGTCCTATCGATTATTGCGTGGACTTACCTTCTGCATGCTCGACTGACCAAAGAAGGCATCTCTCCAGTCTACAAAAACACCGATGGGACATCGATCCTGGTGGATGGTCAAGAAAAGCTGTGGGAATTGGGTTATTGCATAGAGCGGCCAGAGGCGGCCCTTTCCGCAGGGGAGAAAGCCAACCTCAAATATCTCATTGCGATCCGAAATGCGATTGAGCATCGCTCGTCGGAGGACGTTAACGACGCCCTTCAGGCGAAGATACAAGCAAATGCACTTAACTTTCTTAAATACGCTAAAGAGAAATTCGGATCGAAGTATGACTTCTCGCATGATCTAGCATTCGCGATACAGCTTCAGGCACTGACTTTGCAGGCTCCAAACGCCCTGAAAGGTGCAACTCCGGTTGCTACCGCTGTAGCGGCGGTGAATGCGCTTCTTGAAGGCCAGATGACACCAGCCGAGTATAACGATCCGGCCTATTCGTTCCGCGTCTATGTCGTTCCTAAGGTTACCAACAACTCAAAGGCTGCAGACCAAGCGGTAATCTACAGCCCCGTTGGATCAAACGTTGAGGTAGCCATCAAACACGTTGAACGGCCGAAGTATCGGATGAAAGATGCGCTTAAGAAACTTGACGACGATTATGGCCTCAACGTCACCAGCCATCAGTTTCAACAGGCATGGAAGCAAAACGACCTCAAAAACCCAGCGAAGGGATTGGCCATCCAACTCGGTGGGCAGTGGTTCTGGTATCAGGAAGGGATTGAGAGAATAAGAGAAATTCTGGCTGCCGTATAGCTTCTCGGCAAGCTTTCAAAACATAGAATTTTCACTTACAGGGTTATTAGAGGGGCCCACCGCACATTGGATTGACAAGAGCGGAGATGGTATCGCTCCGCGCCTTAAAGCGAGGTCGCCCGGACAGCACCTTTCGGGACACTCTGATGCCTTCTATTCCGGTGCTTTCGGGCTGACAATTTTGTTGTTCGGCTAAACGTATTTCCGCCCTCGACACATAGAAGCGCGGACCACTACTCCAACCACAGAACACCTGAAAAACCACGCCCGGTTAATCCGATGCATCATTTGGAACATCACAACCCGCGTTTTGGTGCCTATTATGGTATCCTCTACACAATGAAGATTCTAACATAAAAAGCACAATTTCTAGCGTAACTCATTGATATCTATAGAGTTACGTTTGTGTTGATCCGGAAAACCACCTAACGGATTCACAAAACCGCATCATCAGATTCACCAAAACGGCCATTTTCGGCGAAATTCGCCGATTTAATGCCAGAAACGGCATCATTTTCGCAGGATTTCCCGGAATTATCGTCAGCCTCGAACTCGGCCATGAAACCAGCCACCTCGGCGCGCCGATAGATGGACGAGCCCAGCCAGTCCGGCGCGAAGGCGGGAGCAATCCCACGCTCTCCGAGGGCGCGCTGAACAGCACGGTAATGAATGCCGGTGGCGCGCGAAATAGCGGCTCCGGTCGCGTATTCCACCTGAAACCGTTCGATCTCGGCCATCGCAACATAGGCTGCGCCGTCCAGCTCATCACAGTCCTCGGACGGAGCCAGCATCAGCCAGGGCCCCCCGGCTTCTGACGCGACGAGCTTCTTCACGGCAGCGACCTTGATGCCGAGCATCAACGCGACCGAGGTCAGCCGATGCAGGTCCGGCCCACGGCGCGCGGCGACAAGCGCGCGGGCGGTCGCTAGATGGAAACGAAGGTGGTCAAGCCGGCGGACGCCGCCGATCAACCGGGTTCCCGGAAGCCTGCCCTCGAGATGCCAGCGCAGGATCTCGGCGGTCGACGACCGCGGGCGTGCCGCCTTCGTCAGGTCAACATAAGCATCGTCTTCTCGCAGTATTTGATGTCGTTCGCGGGCCCTCGCTTCTCTTCGGGATCGGCACTGCGGCCCTCCCATCATGGGATCAGAAGAGTGGGGCGGTCCAATCTGACTCGCGTCCTGACAGCAGACTTGCTGTCGACCCTGGACCCATTGCGAACTCGCCTCACCCGTCGTCCCGCGAAGGACATCTTCCCACCGGCGGTGGATCTCTTCTCCTTTCAGGTCTCAATCAAATCTCGGCTGCACCCTCGCGCGACCAGCGGAACTCGCTGCCGTCGATCCACATTCTGTGCATGATGACAGCAATGCGACGAGCCAAGGCAACGACGGCCTTCTTCAAGCCTCCCCGCCTTGCGACCGTCATGGCCCAGGCTTTCAGCCACGACCACTTCTTCACGCGTGTCAGCATGGACTGTGCTGCCTCATAGAGCAGGCCGCGCATCATGCCATCGCCACACAACGAGACGCGGCCGACTCGTTCACTTTCGCCAGACTGTTTCAGCACCGGCGTTAGCCCCAAAGCCGGGCCGACGGATCGGGAGCTTCGGAAACGCGCCGGGATGTCGATGGTGCTGATGAAGGCGAGCGCTGTCACCGGGCCAACGCCTGGGATTGTCATCAGACGTTTGCAGGCCGCGTCATTCCCGACAAGCTCAAGGATTTTGCCGTGCAGACGAGAGAAGCTGTCGCGCAGCTTCCGTCTCGCGGCAAGCAGGACGTCGATGAACTCCTCTAGGTCAGGCATATCTTTGATGAGTTCCTTGATCCGCGCCTCGAACTTCGCCGCACCGACGATGCCGACCTTGAGCCCAAAGTTGCGAAGCAAGCCGCGGATGTCGTTCTCGATAGCGATTGCCTTCTCCTGCAAAAGTTTGCGGGCCCGCAGCAGAGCCCGACGCTTCTGGCTCGCAAGCGTCTTCACATGGACCTGACGATACAGGTTGACGCGCATCATCTGGGCAATTCCTCGCGCGTCGTTGCGGTCGCTTTTGTTGATTTGCGCTTTCAGGAACGCCTTGGTGTGGCGCGTCTCGACGCAGATCACAGGCAATCCAGCCCGCGCCATACCCTCGAACAGCCACTGCGACAGTGGGCCAGCTTCGAGCCCGATCCGTTCGATACGGAACCCCGTCTCTGTCAAGGCCTTCGACAGATCCTCGGGATGGCTGACAACCTTTGCTTCACGGCAAATTCGTCCGTTCTCATCGACGATGCAGATGGCGGTCTCTTTCACCGAAACATCCAATCCGGCATAGTGCTTCATGCTGCGCTTCCTCCCTGATGCTTGTGGCTGCTTCAAACAGACCACGTTTTACCATCAGCTCGAAGCGCAGCACCTCCACGAACGCCGTCGTCGGGAATGGGGCGCAAGCCGAATACCCCATCTGACCCTAACCACCACGCGTCGATGTTCACCAAAAAACGCGGACATTGGCACCTTCATTCCTGGTCTTGGTTCGGGCCCCCGCGTTACGAAGAGACGCAAAAATCAGACCAGCGAGATGGCCATCGACGCACCAGATCTGGTCGCACCGTGCGAGGCCCAACGCACAAAGCACAAATACTTACGCCTTCGCATGCGCGAAAAAAATCGCACGACTTGAGCATGAAATGTTTCTGGCTCAGGGGCTTAACGGCTGAAACATCCTCTGAAAAATTTATAAACCATTGAAACATAGTGAAAATAGTTCTTGCGCCCATCAAGAACAGGTCGCTATGCGCGGTGACGCGCCCCCTGCGGCACAGCCGAAACACCTTAATCTGCACCATTGCCGCGCTGCGGTTACCGGGCTTTTGCCTGACGCTCGCGTGCGTCTTCACCATGGAGAGATCGATGAGCGCACCCCAAGAGACGAAAGGCGCCACGCGATGACAACGTGGTTCACAGCCGATCTGCATCTCAGCCATGAGAACATCATTAGTTTCTGCAACCGGCCGTTTCCCGATGCGGCGACGATGGATGCCAGGATGATCGCCGAGTTGCAGGTGCGGGTTCGTCCCGAGGATGATCTCTGGATTCTCGGCGACTTTGCCATCAGCAAGGCAACGGTCACCCAACGGGCAGCAGTGCGCGCGATGTTCGACGTGATCCCTGGGCGCAAACACCTTATCGTCGGAAATCACGACCGGTCGTGGATCCGGGAACTGCCGTGGAACAGCGTTGCCCCGATGGCCGATATCGTCGTCGACGGGCGACGGCTGTTCCTGTGCCACTATCCGATGATCACCTTCCCCGGCGCGCGGCGTGGCGCGCTACAGCTCTTCGGCCATGTGCATCAAAACTGGCCAGGCACGAGGAACAGCATCAACGTCGGCGTCGACCGATGGGGTTTCTGTCCGGTCACGCTGCCGGAGATCGAGGAACGCGCCCGTCATCTGCCGGTCAACAGGCATTGGGACGAGGTCGAGCCCGGTTGTCCGCTATCGACAGAGTCTGGAGACTGAGATGGGGACACGGAGAATCCGGGCCGTGGCCCTTAACCGCTACGGCTCCTGCGGCAGATCACCACTCTAACCAATCCGTAGCGTTCCAGGGCGCACAGCCCGGGTTCGCCTTCGGGAGAAAACTTGATCGTCGTGCTTTTGATGTTCCATCCATGCGGGGGGGGGAGCCACCGGCAAACACGGGCTATCTTAGAAAGATTCTGGGCTTTGCCTTCGGGAGGAGAGCCCGCTAATCGTTTTCAAAAGCGTCGAAATGGTCTGGGGCCGGTCAAGGCTCATCTTCGAAAGTGTTGCGTCCAAAGCTGTCTCCACGCAGGAAGTGAGCATGCATGATGCCCTCAGCACAGTTGTATTTGGTCATTTCTGCATCGCTGTCGCCTGCCGTTATCCTTGCGGAAATCCAGTAATTCAAGCCAAGCGGTCCTGTCTGCGTCCTGCTATTAACTGTGTTTGAGGAAGGTATCGTGAGGCGGCTGCAGATTTCCTGGCCGTTCCTGGTCAAATTCTGAGGTCCGTAATCCCACTCGTTCGACTTTCCCCACAGAACTACGATTGTATACCCGTTCTGAAACATGCCCTCCATCGACGAGAGCGGCATCACCTGCAGCTTTCCGCCCGCGGGTAGTTTCATGTAGCTCGACCCGTTGCTCTGAACGACATCGCTCCTATTGATATATCCGGCCTCCGTCATTGCTTCGACAGAGACGCCGTAAAAGTCAGGAGAATTCCGATAATGTGAATTTATGGCGCTCGTGAGCGAGATGATCGTTCGCGAAGTCTCCATGGTCCGACTACCAAGCTGGGTTTGATTGAATAATATCAGCCCACCGGCAATCAGGCCAAGCGTGATGGCAATACCGAGTATGACCTCGATCAGCCCGAACCCTCGGCTTCTTGTAGTTGCGCAATTTTTACGGCGTTCCATCGAAGAACCTCCCGATCATGAACTCCATATCGGGTTAATTTGAACAATCGCCCCAATCAAGGCATTCTCTGCCAAAATATCTGAAATGAGGTGGAAAACCTCAGCGTAAATGGATCGGAAAATATTAAATAGGAAAATTTGCGACGCGCCGAGTCTCTAATTATAGATTTAATATTTCCGATACCTGGCCGCTTGTCCCGCGCTGATCCTTTGGGCGAATCGGCAATATGATCGTTCAAGAATTCACCGTTGAACTTTCTTCGACCTCCGGAATTATTTAACCGATAACACGTAAAATTCAGGAATATTATGGTCCTCGGCAACCCTTTGCGAATGGCATGATCATAGCATTGCAATTTCATGAAAAAATCGCTGATCAACCTCTTTCACAAACCATTCCGAAATACGGTCCGGATAGTATTTCGCATTCGGGCAGTCTTCCAGTCAGCGATCCCGTCGGTGAGCTTTGACCGGATGTCCGGAGCAGGATAGAGTAGCAGGATGGGAACGACACGGCTCAATATTGATGCAACCAAGGTCCGGCTTAAGGATGAACAGCGCCAGCATATCGCGGCGCTCGTGGGCTTGAACCGCATGACCGCGTTCATACGCGAAGCGATCGAGAACGAACTCGCGCGCCGCGAAAAGCAACGGTCAGGCAGAGTGAGCCGCACGGCCGCAACGAACAGGGCAGGACTGGCGGCCCTTCGCTTTCCCCTTCGTTTTGGCACGGGTGGCGTGGCGTTGGGCCCCAGCGAGGCCCTTGGTTTTCGGCAACCAGATGTCTGAGGATACCAGCTTCGTTGAAATGAAGGGGGCGCTCGGCTCTCTTCTTCTGCTTTGGTCTGCTGTTGAGCGGGCAGCCCGCGCTGAAGTGGCCAGGCTTCATGGCGGCGTCGCGCCGAAGTCCGCGCATGGTATCGCCAGCGTGCTGAACGCATGGGAGGCGGCGATTGTGGCGATGAAGCCTTCAGAGCCGTTTCGCGTCCAGCTTGCGGCCACCCTCCGAACTGCCCTTCAGGAGCCGCTCAACATCCGCAACGGCGTATGCCACGGCCTCATCGGGATCTCCTCCGCCTATGACGGCAAGCCTGCGGTGCTGACATGGGAGTTGAACGGCGAAACGCGCAGCATCACATGGACTGAATTGCAGATCATGTTCAGCTGGTTGTCAAAAGTTCAGTTCGCCATCCCCATGATCGTAAGCATGCCGAGCACAGGGCTAGGCAACAGAATGACGAACACAGCAGAAAACCGGCAGTGGTGGCTGGACGAGTATGGGATCGCGCTTTGCGGTTAGCCCGCTCGCCGTCCGGCCGACGCTTGAAACGGGCAATACCTTTGAACAGGAGCCACTATTCTCGTTGAGAAAGCCAGGCAGACGTGCAACTTCTTGATGAGTAGGCTTCCATATGCACTGGGGACTTGAAGGGGTGCCCGGTGCGAATGGGGTCAAGAATAGCTAACTGGATTAAAGAACATTAATGTCAGTAGTTCTCCGCACAATTCAGGCATTTCCGCGCGGGCGAACTGTTGAGGAACTCCATGTTCTGCTGGGCAAGGCATTGTTGCAGAAGTCCGGCTGCGGCCAGACGCGCCCCTTTCCCCGTTGGGTTCAGGCCACGCGTTCAATCTCGGCAGTGCCGAGTGCATTGAAGCGGTTCATGAGTGCTACGCGGATCTGGACCTCGGCGGTTTGGCGATCCGGGTCGCGTGATGCAATGCGTTCCCCGAACGACTTGAGACACCTCATCTTGGCCTCGATCCGGCTTCGGGCGTGATATCCTGACCAGCGTTTCCAGACTGCCCGCCCCAGGCGTTGTGTCGCCTTGAGGATCTCGTTGCGGGCCCTGGCGGCGGGACAGTTCTCCCGCCATCGCCGCCCGTTCTTGCGGATGGGTATGATCGCCGTTCCACCGCGCTCGAGGATCGCGCTATGGCATCGCCTTGTGTCAAAAGCGCCATCGCCGGTCACGGTGCCGATCTGTTCATCGGCAGGGATCTGGTCCAGCAGGTGGGGCAGAACGGGGCTGTCGCCCTTGTCGCTCGAGGTGAACTCTACTGCACGGATGTCGCCGGTGGCCGTATCCATCGCCAAATGAACCTTGCGATATTGGCGCCGACGCTGCGTGCCGTGCTTACGCGCAAGCCACTCCCCATCCCCGAGGAACTTTATTCCGGTGCTGTCAACAAGCAGGTTGAGCGGACCGGACGCACGGCGGTTCGATATTTGCACCGTGATGCGCTTCTGCCGACGGCTCAGGGTCGAAAAGTCAGGCACCGGCCAGTCCAGACCGGCCATCGACAGAATGCTTGCCACCATCCCGGTCGTTTGGCGAAGTGGGAGCCCGAACAGAACCTTCACCATCAAACAAAACTGGACAGATGCATCGCTGAACACCGGCGGTCGGCCATTGCCACCGGCCTTCGGCGCAAGCCACGTCATGTCTTTGTCCAACCAGATCAGCAGGGAACCGCGCCGCTTCAGGGCCTCGTTGTAACTCTTCCAGTTATTCGTCCGATAGCGGGCAGGATCAGGTCTCGTCATCTCAGACCATTAACCCCATGGATTCCCCGTGTGAATCCTGCTCCCTGGGGACTTCTGCAACAAAGCCCGTTAGACCAGTAAGAGCACTCAGTCGAGGTTCGTGGATATCGATCAAGCCGCCGAACAGGGCTACGTCCAGCCGCGGTCCAATTTTCTAACACTTGGGAATGAGCTTGCGGTTCACTGACCTGAAGCACTAGGGCAACTCATTGGTGATCCTCGAGCACGGCGCCATCGAGCCGATACATCGCTAAGGCCATCAAGCATCGATAGTAGCCGGTTCCATCGATGAAGGTTGAAAACCGCCGCCGTTCTTGCGAACCAGAACACCTTCACCGCCAGACCAGAAAAGCTTTGCCTGAAAACCGAAGATCAATGGCCGGTGGGACAAGCGATGCCGGAAGCGACCGTATCGCTGCAATGCGTGCGAGTTTCTACCTGATGTGCCTCTCTAAATTATGTGCCGAAAGGTCCCGAAGTAACCACATGCAGTAGTGCCAGAAGCATCGCCGGATCTTTACCCGGATTTCGAGGCAACTTTGCCCAGATTAACAGCGGGTCTCAATGCGTCCAGGCACCCTTGCGGTCGGTGGCGAAATTCTCGCCATAGCCGCGCGGGCGGATATTGGCGCGCCGCGCCTTCGGTTCCGTCACCGTGGCCTCGATCCCCTTCGATGCGGCATAGGCCAGCGCTTCCTCGCGGCTGTCGAACCGCAGGCGGATCTGCGACTGGGTATCGCCGGACGAGGTCCAGCCCATCAGCGGATCGACCTCGCGCGCCGAAGCGGGGGCAAATTCCAGCACCCATTGATGCGTCTTGGCAGTGCCGGACTGCATCGCGTTGCGGGCGGGCTGGTAGATACGGGCGCGCATGGGAACCTCCGTCAGGATAGGGGCTTTCTGGCGGATCGGGGGGCAAAGCGCAAGCGGCACCTTGGCCGGGAACCATGGACATTCCGGGGAAAGAGCTGTCGGTCGACCACGGGGAGTGTGGGTGGGGTGTGGGTGCGGCCGACCGACAGCTTCAGTGTGCTGCTTGCCCGGCCATATTGCCGCACTGCTCCAGACGGCACAACCAAAAGATGCGCATTCTTGCAGAATTTTCCCTAAAATTGAATCACCCCGGTTAACCCTTCGGTAAACCCCCATTCCCGCCCATTGCCCCATCCGACGCTTGAACCGGAACAAAAACGGATCAAATCTGAGAGGCCGCACCAGAATCACTTGCCATCCACCGCTTGCCGCCCCGCCGGAGACCCCCGATGCCGCACAACAATTCCAATGCGCTTGACCCGCGCCCCGATGTGCTGACCAAGCCCAAGCTGGAAGGTGGCAGACGTTTCGTGATGCAGACACCGTTTCAGGCGGCAGGCGACCAGCCCACGGCGATTGCCGAGCTGGCGGCGGGCGTGCGGTCGGGCGACCGCGATCAGGTGCTGCTGGGCGCCACCGGCACCGGCAAGACATTCACCATGGCCAAGGTGATCGAGGAAACCCAGCGCCCGGCCATCATCCTGGCCCCGAACAAGACGCTGGCCGCGCAATTGTATGGGGAATTCAAGGGCTTCTTCCCCGATAACGCGGTGGAATATTTCGTCAGCTACTACGACTACTACCAGCCCGAAGCCTATGTGGCCCGGACCGACACCTATATCGAGAAGGAATCCCAGATCAACGAACAGATCGACCGGATGCGCCACTCGGCCACCCGCGCCCTGCTGGAACGCGATGATGTGATCATCGTTGCCTCGGTCAGCTGCATCTACGGCATCGGCTCGGTCGAGACCTATTCGGCGATGACGCAGGATCTGATCGTGGGCGGGCTGTATGACCAGCGCAAGGTGATTGCCGAACTGGTGGCGCAGCAGTACCGGCGGCTGGAAGGGTCGTTCCAGCGCGGGTCGTTCCGTGTGCGCGGCGACAGCCTCGAGGTCTGGCCGGCGCACCTGGAAGACCGGGCCTGGAGGTTCAGCTTCTTTGGCGAAGAGCTTGAGTCGATTGTTGAATTCGACCCGCTGACCGGGGCGAAGACCGACAGCTTTCCCCAGATACGCATTTATGCCAACAGCCACTACGTCACCCCGCGCCCGACGCTGCAACAGGCGGTGAAAGGCATCAAGGACGAGCTGTTCCACCGGCTGAAGCAGCTGAATGCCGAGGGCAAGCTGCTGGAGGCGCAGCGGCTGGAACAGCGCACAAATTTCGACCTTGAGATGATCGAAGCCACGGGCAGTTGCGCCGGGATCGAGAATTATTCCCGCTGGCTGACAGGCCGCGCGCCCGGAGAACCGCCGCCGACGCTGTTCGAATTCATCCCCGACAATGCCATTGTTTTCGCGGATGAATCCCACGTCACCGTGCCGCAGATCGGCGGCATGTACAAAGGCGACTTCCGACGCAAGTTCACGCTGGCCGAACATGGCTTCCGCCTGCCCAGTTGCATGGACAACCGTCCGCTGAAATTCGAGGAATGGGATGCGATGCGGCCGCAGTCGGTGTTCGTCTCGGCCACCCCCGCGGCATGGGAGCTGGAACAGACCGGCGGCGTCTTCACCGAACAGGTGATCCGGCCGACCGGCCTGATCGACCCGCAGGTCGAAATCCGTCCGGTGGAGATGCAGGTCGATGACCTTCTGGACGAGGTGCGCCGCGTCGCCGCCCGCGGCTTCCGCACGCTTGTCACCACGCTGACCAAACGCATGGCCGAGGATCTTACAGAATACCTGCATGAGCAGGGCATCAGGGTGCGCTACATGCACTCGGACATTGACACGATCGAACGTATCGAGATCCTGCGCGATCTGCGGCTGGGGGCCTTCGACGTGCTGGTCGGCATCAACCTTCTGCGCGAGGGGCTGGACATCCCGGAATGCGGGCTGGTCGCCATTCTGGATGCAGACAAGGAGGGCTTCCTGCGCTCGGAAACCTCATTGATCCAGACCATCGGCCGGGCGGCGCGGAATGCCGAGGGCCGGGTGATCATGTATGCCGACCGGATCACCGGCAGCATGGAACGCGCCATGGCCGAGACCGACCGCCGGCGCGACAAGCAGAAGGCCTATAACACCGCGCATGGCATCACCCCGCAGACGGTGAAAAAGAATGTCGAGGATGTGCTGGCCGGCCTGTGGCAAGGCGATACCGACCAGAGCCGGGTCACGGCAAAGGTGGAAAAGGCCGCCGTCGGGCAGAACCTTGCCGCGCATCTGGACGCGCTGCGCGCCGCCATGCGCAAGGCCGCCGAGAATCTGGAATTCGAGGAAGCCGCAAGGATGCGCGACGAGATCAAGCGGCTTGAGGCGGTGGAACTGGCCGTCGCCGACGATCCGCTGGCCCGTCAGGCTGCGGTCGAGGAAGCGGCGGAGCTTGCAGTGAAATCCTCGGGCCGGTCGACGGCGGGGCGGCCGGGGCAGCGCGGCGGGGTCAAGCGGCGGGGGCGGCGGTAGCACCCGCCCAACCCGGCGAGGACAGTGCCGTCGCCGGACCTCGCAGGTTCTTCCCGGTGGATTACGCCCGCTTCACCACCTTCAAGAGCGCCAGCAGGATCACCGCGCCGATGGTGGAATGGATGATGGCGGCGACGATGCCCGACCCGATCGAGATGCCGATCTTCGGCAACAGGAAGCTGGCGATCAGCGCGCCGACAATGCCAACCGCGATATTGCCGATCAGCCCGAACCCATAGCCCGAGACGATCTGCCCCGCCAGCCAGCCCGCAACCGCGCCGATGACGATCAGGATGATGATGCTTTCGATACCCATTCTGCTCTCCCATGAAAACGGGGCGGCTGCCCCCGGCGTCTAGTAATTCTCGATGATGTCATACATCACCGGCTCGAACCCCCGGCACAGCGTGTTGATGTGGCGGTTGCGTTCGCGCATCTCGTCGGTCCGCAGCATGGCCTGGTAATCCTCGCGTCTTTTCCATTGCGAATAATTGCAGATCCGGGTGCGGGCATCGTTGATGTGCAGCCCCGCCGCGATGAAACCGGGCTGTTTCGAGATGCATTCGGCATAGGCCACCTGCAGCGCCTCCATCAGGTCGAAGGCATGCGCGGGCGAGGTCTCGAAAGTGGTGATGACGGTTTGGCCATGGAAGTCCTTGGCGATCTGCGGCATAGCTTGGGTCCTCCTCTGCCCCGCAGCCTGCCATGGGACGCCGCCAAAATCATGCCCCTTGTCGACCCCGAGCATCCGTTCTTTGCAAAAACCTGGGTCCGCTGGTTCTGGGTGCTGCTGGCCCTGGGGGCTGCGGCGCTGGAATTCGTCATGGGCTCGCCTGGCTGGGGCATCCTGTTCGGGGCCGCCGGCGGCTATCTGGCCTGGGTTCTGCTTATCCGCAGGTGACGCTGCCGCGCATTTCGCCCGAATCGCCGCGCAGCGTGGTTTCGCGCAGCCTGCAGCCTGTCACCTCGGGGATCAGCGCGATCATCGTGGCGCGAATCTGCTGATGCTCGCCGTTGCGGGCGCGGCCAAGGCGGATGATCTCCACCCGCTCGCCCTTCTGGAACAGCACATAATCCCGGCCGTCGCGGCGGATGTCGGTGCGGGTGGCGCCAAAGAATTCGGGCGCGGGGCTGGCGCCGCAGGCGGCAAGCAAAAGCATCAGGCAAAGCGCGCGGTACATCCCCGCAGCCTGCCCGCAATCCGGTTAAGGACAGGTTAACGACGACCCTGCCTCAGCCCGCGAAGAACCTGGCCAGATCGTCGATCCAGGCATCGGCAAAGGCATCGAACCGGGCATTCGGCTGACGTCGCTCCAGCGTCCTGGCCATCGGATCGGCCACACGGATCGTGCTGCCGGTCAGGTCTTCCAGCACGGCATGGCCGCAGAACGGCACATGCACCTCGGAATAGCCGCCCTCATGCACCAGAACCAGCCGCCCGTCGCACAGATCCGCCGCCGCCTGTTTCACCCGCGCCGTCATCTGGCGGAAGGTCTCGGTCGTGGCCAGCATCCGGCCCAGCGGGTCGAAGGCCGAGGCATCATAGCCGCAGGCCACCACGATCGCATCGGGGCGGAACCGGTGCAGCGCCGGCATCACGATCCGGTCGAACGCCGCCAGATAGCCCCTGTGGCCCAGACCGGGCGGCAAGGGGATGTTGATGTTGGTGCCAAAGGCGGTGCCTTCGCCGCGGACATCCGCGGCCCCGGTGTCCAGCGGATAGTTCCATTCCTGATGCAGGCTGACCGTCAGCACATCGGGGTCGTCCAGGAAAATCGCCTCGGTGCCGTTGCCATGATGCACATCCCAGTCGACCACGGCGATCCGGGCCGCCCGGCCCTCGGCCCGCGCCGCCTGCACCGCAATGGCGATATTGGCCAGCAGGCAGAACCCGTTCGGCCAGTCGGGCAGGCAATGATGCCCCGGCGGGCGCGACAGCGCATAGGCATTGGCCGCCTCGCCCGCCAGCACCGCCCGCAGCGCGGCAACCGCCAGCCCGGCCGACAGCGCCGCAATCTCGTAACCGCCGGGGCCGAAGGGGGTGCGCAGGCCCAGTTCCCCCCCTCCGGCATCGGAAGCGGCCTTGAAATCGGCCAGATAGCGCGCCGGATGCACGCGGCGCAGCTCTTCCTCGCTGGCAGGCGCGGCCGATCCCGTCCGCATCTCGTGCCACAGGCCCGAAACCTCGGCCAGGTTCTTCAGCCGCCGCTTGGTCTCGGGGTTTTCCGGCAGGCCCGCAGGCAGCGGCTGGACAAAGCCGCCGACCGGCAGCGTCAGCGCATAATTGCCGCCGCCATGCCAGAAGCAACGCTCGTCCCAGAAGAATGCTGTGGTCATCGCGGCCCTCCCCTTTGCTGCGGGTTTGACATGGGCGGCGGCGAAGGTCAAAGACGGTCATGGCCCGACCTGCCCTGCCCGATCTCTCCACGCTTGCCCGCCCCGGTGCCGAATTCGCGGTGCGGGTGACGCCGAACGCCCGCCGCGCGGGGCTGGAACCGGGGGACCCGATCCGCATCGCCGTCACCGACCCGCCCGAAGACGGTCGCGCCACGGCCGCCGCGCAAGAGATGCTGGCCCGCGCCCTCGGCGTGGCCAAGACCCGGCTGACCCTTGTCCGCGGGGCCACAACCCGGAACAAGCTGTTCCGGCTCGACTGACCGCGACCGCCGCAGCCTGCCCGCCCGCTGATTTCACCTTTGTCCAAATACCCAAGCCACCCGGACCAGCGGCCCCGCCAGAATCTCCTTTGCCCGAGCCGGTTGCGCGGAACGCGCAGAGGCGAGACAGGACCCTGCAGCCGCGCCCGGCGCGGCTGCACCGCCGGATCCTCGCGGTCAGGGCGCACCCGGCCGGAACGGTGCGCTGTCGGCCAGCCGGTCCTCCAGCAGTTGCGTCAATCCCTTCAGCCCGTCCCCCGGACGATGCAGCGCCTGGGCCGCCCGGTCCAGCGCCGCATCCCTGGTCTGCCGGGCCAGACCGGACAGGAACCCGGCCAGATAGCGCCGCTCCTCGCCGCCGGGTCCGGCGACCACGGCCTGCGCCGCCTGCGCCAGATCATCATGCAGCGCGGCGGGATCGGCCCTGACCTCGCCCTCTCCCCAGCACACCGCGCCGCTGCGGCTGCGGGAAAGGTCCCCCTCGGGAAAGGCCGCAAGCACGGCCTGCTGGAACGCCGCCAGCCCGGCCAGCGGCTTGTCAAGAAACCCGTCCGCCCCGGCGTCAAGCGCCGCAGCCCGGCCATCTGGATCGCCGCTCATCCCCAGAATCGCCGGCCTGTCCGCCCCCGGTGCGGCCAGAAGGCGGATCAGCCCTTCTCCCCTTCCGTCCGGCAGGCCCAGATCGACCAGCACCGCATCGGGCCGGTAGACCCGCAGATGCGCCCGCGCCTGATCCAGCGTCTCGGCCCGGCGCAGCCGCGCGCCCGAGCGTTGACACAAAAGCCGCAGCGCATCGCTGGCGAACCGGCTGTCTTCCACCGCCAGCAGCGTCAGCCCCTGCAACGGCTGGCCGCCCGGAGCGGACCCCGAAGCGAAACCCGGAACGACAGGCGCAAGAACGATCGGATCGGGCGCAATCCGGGCAGGGATGGCAAGGCTGGGCGAAACCGGGGCGGGCATGGCAGCTTTCCTTCTGGAGAACGGGCCCCAGCCTAGGCCGCGCAGGGTTTATCAACCGTAAACGTGCCCGCCCTCCCCCACCATTTCCTGCGCCTGCGGCACCTCGGCCACTTGCCCCCGGCCCATGCCGCGCCCATAAGGCCCCATTCCCGCCCGAAGGAGATTCCGATGATCGGCCGCCTCAACCATGTCGCAATCGCCGTGCCGGACCTTGCCGCCGCCTCGGCCCAGTACCGCGATACGCTGGGTGCCACGGTCGGCGCGCCGCAGGACGAACCCGATCACGGCGTCACCGTCGTCTTCATCACCCTGCCCAACACCAAGATCGAACTGCTTTTTCCCCTGGGCGACAGCTCTCCGATCACCGGGTTTCTGGACAAGAACCCCGCAGGCGGCATCCACCACATCTGCTATGAGGTGGATGACATCCTGGCCGCGCGCGACCGGCTGAAGGCGCAGGGGGCCCGCGTGCTGGGCAACGGCGAACCGAAGATCGGCGCGCATGGCAAGCCGGTCCTGTTCCTGCACCCGAAGGATTTCAACGGCTGCCTGATCGAACTGGAACAGTCATGACGATCACCGCCGCCCTCGTCCTCTATTCCTTCATCTGGTTCATGACCTTCTACATCGTGCTGCAGGTGCGCACGAAGACGCAGGCCGAATCGGGGGAGGGCGTGGTGCCCGGAACCCCCCCCGGTGCCCCGGCCAAGGAAGACGTGGGCCGCAGCGCCCGGATCGCCACCCTGATCGGCACGCTGATCTGGCTGGCGGTCGTCGGCATCATCCTGTCGGGCTGGATCACGCTGCGCGATCTGGACATCTTCAACCGGCTGGACATCCACAATCTGAACTGACGGGCTGAACTGACGGACAGAACTGACGGATCAGCGCCCCGCCGCCGCCAGCCGATGATAAAGATGGGTAAAGGTCGCCGCCCCCAGCACCGGCACCAGCAGATTGACCACAGGCACCGACAGCGGCATCGCCATCAGCGTGCCCGCCATCCAGACCGTCGTGAAGTTGCGTCGGCGCATCGCCCTGGCCTCGTCCCGCGGCAGACGGCGCAGCGCCACGGTCATGAAGAACTCGCGCCCCAGCAAAAGCCCGTTCAGCGCCCAGAAGGCCAGCGTGTAGAAGGGCCCGCTCAGCGGCAGAAGGAAGACCAGCCCGACCACATTGATCACCAGCATCAGTCCCAGCAGATTCAGCGTCTCGACCAGCACCGACCGGCTGTCGGGCGTGGCGGGCGGCAGCCAGGAGTAATGCCGCGCCTCGACCGCCGCGGCGACATCTTCCAGGAACAGCCCTGAAAACGCCGCCGCCACCGGCATCATCAGGAACACCGACAGGCCCAGCATGAAGACCAGCGACGCCCAGCCCAGCACCTGATGCAGCCCTGTCACCGGGCCGATCCCCGGTAATTCCAGCGAATCCGGCGTCAGCGCCTGAATCGCCATCAGGAACAGCACATAGACCCCGCCCAGCAGCGCCAATGCCAAGAGCATCCCCAGCAGGATCACCCGGCGGAACCGGCGGTCGCCGAACTGGCCCAGCGCCTTGACGAAATCGCCGAAGATCACGGCGCGGCCCAGCTGACCAACCGCGCCGCATCGGGGCGCGGCCGGTCGGGCGCATCGGCGGGCGGCGTGCCGATATGCACGATCCCCGCCACCGTCTCGCCTTCGGCACAGCCGAAGGCCTGGGCGCGGAATTCGGCATCATGCGCGGGCCAGCCGGTCAGCCAGCAGGCCCCCCAGCCCGCCGCCGTGGCGGCATTGACGATGCCCAGACACAGCGCGCCCGCCGACAGCACCTGCTCGACCTCGGGAATCCGGTCCAGCGCCTTCGGCGCGGAAATCACCGCCACCGCCAGCTGCCCCAGATCATATTGCCCGCGCCCCTTGGCAATCTTCTCGGCATCGCCCCCCAGCGCCTTCGCCCGCGCCTCGGCCAGATCGGCCAGCCGGGCAAAGGCGGGCTTTTCGATCACCACCAGCCGCCAGGGTTCCAGCTTGCCGTGATCCGGCACCCGCAGCGCCGCGGTCAGGATCTCCATCAGTTGCTCGCGCCCCGGCACCGGCGCGGTGAACAGCTTTGCAGGCCGAGAACGGCGGGTCAGCAGAAAATCGAGGGCGGCCTGATTGCGGGCGGGCATGATTTCTCCGGGTCTGTGCGCGTCACGACCCTAAGCTGCACCGCCCGTCGGCACCAGCCCCGCCGGTTCCTAATCGCGCGGCTGCCGCCGCAAGTCTTCCGTCTCGTCGTCGGCCTTCGCCTCCTCCTCGGGGGATGAGGGGCCTTTCCCCTCAAACTCCCCAGGATATTTGCAGAAGGGAAAGAGGAAGCGTCCCGGCTTTCCCTTCCTGAAATATCCCCGCCGGAGGTGCGAGCGGGCTGCGCCACCGGTTCGAGCAGACCGCGAGCGGCACCGAGCCGGTTGCGCGGAACGCGCAGAGGCGAGACAGAAAACTGCGGCCGCAAGGCCGCTCCGCAAGAAAACCGCCGCGATCAGAGTGCGGGGTCAGAGCCTGCGCGCGTCAGCCGGGTCAGGTCGGACAGCCGCTCCTTCTGCCGACCCTCCGCATCGAAATTCGCCGGCGACAGCCAGGCCCGGAACGCCTCGGACAGCGCGGGCCAGTCTTCCGACGTCACCGCGAACCAGGCGGTGTCGCGGTTGCGGCCCTTGACGACCAGATGATTGCGGAAGATGCCCTCATAGCTGAAGCCCAGCCGTTGCGCCGCCCGGCGCGACGCCATGTTCAGCGCGTTGCATTTCCATTCATAGCGGCGATAGCCCGCCCGGAACGCCCAGTCCATCATCAGCCACATCGCCTCGGTGGCGGCCAGTCCGCGCTGCATCTCGGGGGCGATGCAGATATGGCCGACCTCGATCGACCCGGCCTCGGGCGCGATGCGCAGATAGCTGGCGATGCCGCCGCAATGGCCCGATGCCTGATCGCGCAGCACGAAGAACCGCGGATCCTCGGCCGCGTCGCGCTCCTTGGCCCAGCGGTGATAAGCCCCGGCCGAGACAAAGGGACCATAGGGCATGTAATCCCACAGCGCCTCATGGCCGGAAAAGGCACGGAACAGATCGGCGGCATGGGCATCGGCGTTGAGCGGCTCCAGCCGGACCACGCGGCCCTGCATCGCTTCCTGCCCCGGACGCGGTGGCGGGGTCCAATCCCGGACCTCGCGCCCCAGCCTTGCCTCGTCACTCATCACCCGCCCCTCCCGCCGTGTCGCCGCAGGCTATGCGGCGGCGCGGGGGGCCGCAAGGGCCGACGGCTTCAGCGGATCAGCCCGGCCGGGGCCTCCATCGCCAGGCCGGGAAACACCGTGCCTTCCAGCACCGCCCGATCCAGCCCGTACAGACCCGCCATCGCCTGTGCCGCCCAGTCGCGCAGGTCCGAGGTCGGCATCAGGTCGCGCCTTGCATAAAGGTCGGCCTCGGCCAGCCCCGGCCAGCGGCCCAGCACCTGCCTGCCCCGCACCGCGCCGCCCGCCGCCAGCATCAGCCCCGCCGTGCCGTGATCGGTGCCGCCCGAGCCGTTTTCGCGTAACGTGCGGCCGAATTCCGTCATCGCCAGCACGGCCGTGCGGCCCCAGACCTGCGGCCCCAGCTGCGCCTGCATCCGCAGGATCACCCGTTGCAGCGCGTCCAGCGGGCGGCGCATCGCCTTGTCCTGGCCCTTGTGGGTATCCCAGCCGGTCAGCGAGAAACTGGCCAGCCGCGTTGCCCCGCGCAGGCGTTCGGCGGCGAAATCGACCAGACCGTCCACCTCTTCGCCCGGTTCGGCCCCCGCCATGCCCTGTTCCGTCAGCGCCAGCGCCTCGCCCACCGCGTCGCGGAACAGGGGATCGTCATGCACCACATGATCCAGCAGCAGCCGCGCCTGCGCCGACAATGCCAGCCGCTGATCCGGGGCCCAGCTGCGCGCCTCGGCCTTGCCCGACAGGATCAGCATATCGCCGCGCCCCACGGCATAGGCGGTTTCCGCTGTCGCCCCCGGCACCGCCTGCAACAGCCGGTTCAACCAGCCGTCGCGGGCAGATCCCGGCCCTGCGCTGGCCGACCCGGCCTCCAGCATGTCCTGCCCGTCGAAATGGCTGCGCTTGTCACGGTAGGGTGTCGAGGTGGCATGGACAAAGGCCAGTTCCCCGGCCTGCCACAGCGGCAGCAGCTCCGACAGCCGGGCATGCAGGTGGAAGAACCCGTCCAGATCCAGCGTAGCGGCCTGCCCCAGACCGGGCCGGGCGGCCAGGAAATCGCGGTCGCCGCGCGGTTGCAGCACGTCCAGCCCGTCCATCGCGCCGCGCAGGATGATCACCACCAGCCGGTTCTCGCCGAACCCCGCCCCTTCGGCAAAGCTGACCGAGGTCAGCAGCGGATGCGCCGCCGCCGAACAGGCCGTGCCCAGCGCGCCGCGCAAAATGCTTCGCCGGTTCAGCAGAAGGCGATGCATCAAAGGGGCGGCCATCGTCATCTCCTGTTGAACTCGGGCGCGGCGAAGATCAGCGCCAGCGCCTCGGGTCGGTTTTCGGCGGCCCCGATGGCAAAGCCCAGCGGGCCCGACACCCGGCTGCCCAGCGCCCGCGCGGCCAGATCCGCCGCCTCGGGCAGCGCCGGGACCAGTTGCCCCGGCATCTGCAAGGCCCAGTCGATCCGCGCCGCCATGCCCTGCGGAGTGATCCAGTCCGCCGCCGCCTCGGGCCAACCGTCCGGTCCCGGCGCCCCCTGCCAGGGCTGGCCCATCGTGGCCATCGGGGTCTGGATCAGCGGCAGGAACTCCTTGGCCGGCATGGCGGTGATCGCATCCCCGGTGAGGCCCAGCGCCCGAAGCGCCGCCACGATGAAATCGAACGGCTGGCGGGCCTTCGCCGCCTCGGGGGCCCAGGCCGCCGGATGGGCCAGCATCGCCGCCAGCACCGCCGCCAGATCGCCGCCCGTCGCCTGCCATTCCGCCGCCATCGCCGCCACCAGCGCCGGATCGGGACTGTCCGCGACGAAATGCACCGCCAGCTTTCCCGCGACATGCCGGGCGGTTTCGGGCTGCTGCGCCAGATCGTGCAGCGCAGCCAGCACCGGGGCCAGATCGGCAGCCGGTCCCGCGCTGCCATAGTCGGTGCCCAGCACGGTTTCGGCCCCCGGTTCGGCCCGTGCCGCATCGAAGGCAAAGCCACGGTCGACCGTCACCGTCAGCCCGGTGAACAGTTCGGCCAACTGGCGCACATCCTCCTGCCCATAGGACGCCCCCACGCCCAGCGTGTGCAGCTCCAGCACCTCACGCGCCAGATTCTCGTTCAACCCCTTGCCCTTGCCGATGCCGCGCGGCGAATTCGGCCCCTGCGCCGCCGCCTGATCCAGATAGATCAGCATCGCCGGATGGGTGATCGCCGCCACCAGCATATCGCCGAACCGGCCGGTCAGATGCGGGCGGATCGCCTCTTCCTCCATCGCCGAAGGCCAGGCGAAATCGGCCCTGCTTTTCGGCACAACGGTGAAATGATCGGCCCAGAACCGGACCAGCCGTTCGCGGAAACCGTCGCCCCCGACCGCCCGCGCCACCGCTGCCTGCACCGCCTTCTGTTGCAGCGCCTTGCCCGCCTTGACCCCGCGCCGCTGTGCCTTCTTGCGGGCATTCTCGCCCGGCCCGTCGCGCTTCATCCGCCGGGCCTCGCGCTGTGCCTGCATCACCTCGATCACCTCGGCCAGACCATAGGCCGGCCAGCGCGCCGCCGCATGGTCGGGGCCGGTCAGCGCAGCCATCAGCCCCGCCGCATCGGCAGGGCCTGCGGGCAGCCCATAGCCAAAGCGGAAGGCGGCAATCTCTGCGGGGTCGGGCATCTTCTCACCTGTGGTCCGGCGGCAGGATAGGCGCGGAACCGCAGCCGCGCATCAGCCGTCGCATCGCCCGGCGGGCAACGGCGGCGTCAAAAGCGGAAATCCGCCGGATAGGAATGGATTCCGTCGAAATCCTCTTTGCCCAAGGGCACCCCCGCCGCCCGCAACGCGGCATAGCCCATGGTCATATGGAAAAAGAAATTCGGCAGACCGAACAGGTAAAGGAACTGCTCGGCGGTCTGGTCCACCTCGGCAAAGCCTGCCTTGTGGCGGATCACCCGTGCTTCGGCCCCGTCGAAATCGGCGGGTTTCAGCGATCCCAGCACCGCCCGTGCCACCGCCAGCCTGGGGCCCAGCCCTTCAGGCAGGTCCGGCACCTCGCGCCCGGCCAGCGGGCAGGCGGTGCGCAGGGCAAAGCCCGCCGCAATGGCAAACTGGCTCCGGGCCGGAAAGGTATCGGCGATATGGGCATCCAGCGCATCGGGCCCCGCGACCGCCACGATGTCGCTGATGCGCGACAGATAATGGCGGAAGACGGGGACCGAGGCCTGATACATCAGCTTTCCTTCGGAACCACCCGCAGGTTCAACTCGCGCAACTGTTGCAGCGTCGGCTCGCTGGGCGCGTTCATCAGCAGGTCTTCGGCGCGTTGGTTCATCGGGAACATGATGACCTCGCGGATGTTGGTGGTATCCGCCAGCAGCATCACCAGCCGGTCGATCCCCGCCGCACAGCCGCCATGCGGCGGGGCGCCGTATTTGAACGCCTTGACCATGCCGCCGAACCTTTTGTCGACCTCGGAATTCGGATATCCGGCCAGTTCGAAGGCCCGATACATGATTTCCGGCTTGTGGTTGCGGATGCCGCCCGAGATCACCTCATAGCCGTTGCAGGCCAGGTCATACTGCCAGGCGTAAACCTGCAAAGGATCGCCGTTCAGCGCCTCAAGCCCGCCCTGCGGCATCGAGAACGGGTTGTGGCTGAAGTCGATCTTGCCGTCGTCGGTCTTCTCGTACATCGGGAAGTCGACGATCCAGGCAAAGCGGAAACAGTCCTTTTCGGTCAGCCCCAGCTCATTGCCGATCTCGTTGCGCGCCTTGCCGGCGACCGACTGGAACACCTCTGGCTTGCCGGCCAGGAAGAACACCGCATCGCCCACATCCAGCCCCAGCTCGACCCGGATCGCCTCGGTCCGCTCCGGCCCGATCGCCTTGGCGATGGGGCCTGCGGCTTCGGTGCTGCCATCCTCGGCCTTGCGCCAGAAGATGTAACCCATGCCCGGCAGGCCCTCTTTCTGGGCAAAGGCATTCATCCGGTCGGCAAACTTGCGGCTGCCCCCCGTGGGCGCGGGAATGGCGCGCACCTCGGTGCCCTCGTTTTCCAGAAGGTTGGCGAAGATCGCAAAGCCACTGCCCCGGAAATGCTCGGACACATCGGCCATGCGGATCGGGTTGCGCAGGTCGGGCTTGTCCGACCCATACCATTTCAGGCTGTCGTTATAGGCGATGCGCGGCCAGTCGGCATGAACCTTGCGGCCCTTGCCGAAATGTTCGAACAGCCCCTGCAGCACCGGCTGCACGGCGGCGAACACATCGTCCTGGGTGACGAAGGACATCTCGATGTCCAGCTGATAAAAATCCGTGGGCGAGCGGTCGGCGCGCGGGTCTTCGTCGCGGAAACAGGGCGCGATCTGGAAATAGCGGTCGAAACCGGCCACCTGGATCAGCTGCTTGAACTGCTGCGGCGCCTGCGGCAGGGCATAGAACTTGCCCGGATGCAGGCGCGAGGGCACCAGGAAGTCGCGCGCGCCTTCGGGGCTGCTGGCCGTGATGATCGGGGTCTGGAATTCGTTGAACCCCTGATCCCACATCTTGCCCCGCAGCCAGCGCACCACGTTCGACCGCAGCATCATGTTCTGATGCATGCCCTCGCGCCGCAGGTCGAGAAAGCGATAGGTCAGCCGGGTTTCTTCGGGATATTCAAGCTCTCCGAACACCGGCAGGGGCAGTTCATCGGCCTGACCCAGCACCTCGACCTCGGTGGCATAGACCTCGATCTCGCCGGTCGGGATCTTGGCGTTGACCAGGCTGGCATCCCGCGCCTTCACCCGGCCGTCGATGCGGATCACCCATTCGGCACGCACCTTCTCCAGCGCGGCAAAGGCCGGGCTGTCGCCGTCGCACAGCACCTGGGTGATGCCGTAATGGTCGCGCAGGTCGATGAAAAGAACGCCGCCATGGTCGCGCACCCGGTGGACCCAGCCCGAAAGCCGCACGGTCTCGCCCACATGGGCCTTGTTCAGCGCCGCACAAGTATGGCTGCGGTAGACATGCATCATCATTCCCTTTCCAAGGGCTCGATCTTCCATCGCGCCGATACACCCAAAGGCGGGCGCCAAGTCAACCCCGGCCGTAGCGCCCCGGCCCGACGGCGGATGCCTCCGGCGGGGGTATTTGGGCAAAGATGAAAACCGCCTTCCTTTCACCTTTGTCCAAATACCCTGCTCCCGGCGCTAACCGGCCCAGACCGCCGGGATCAGCCCGCGCAAGGCATTGCCGACCCAAAGCCGCACCTTCGGCAGGTCGTCCGCCAGCAGCACCTCCTCGGGGCAGGCCAGTTCGGCGCGCAACACGCCGGGCAGCAGGCCGCAGGACAGGGGTGGCGTCCGCATGCCCTGCCCGCGGTCGAAGAAGAGGGTGGTGATGGCGCCCTCGCAGACCTCGCCGCGGTCGTTGAGGAAGATCACCTCGTCCAGCCCCGGCGGCAGCTTTGCCCGTGCCGCATCGTAGACGCCGCGCCGGGTGGATTTCACCCGCAGCCAGGGATCGGTGGATGCCAGCCGCGCCGCAGCCAGCCCCAGCCGCCAGTCCGCGCCGGTGGGCGGCAAGGGATGCACCTCCCAGACCGCATCGCCCGCAGCCCCCAGCGTCAGCCGCAGCCGCGCCGGATGCGCCGGGCCCTGCGGGGAGACCTCGGGGCAATCCCAGCCCAGCAGCGCGCAACTGCGCCGTAGCCGCGCCCGGTGCAGCACCCAGCGCGGGGCGGCCGCGCCGTCCCAGAACACCGTCTCGATCAGCCTCAGCCCCGGTTGACGGCCGCCTTCACGAAGCGCGCCTTCCACAGCGCCTCCTCCCATTCCCCGGCCACGGTCGACCCATGCGTCAGCCCGCCGCCCACATTCATCACGATGTCGCGCCCCGTCACCGACAGGGTGCGGATCGCCACCGAGAAATTCGCCGCCCCGCCCGGCGACATCCAGCCCACCGCACCGCAATAGACCCCGCGCGGAAACCGCTCCACCTCGCGGATGATCTCCATCGCGCGGATCTTCGGCGCCCCGGTGATCGACCCGCAGGGAAACAGCGCCTGCATCAGCGAAGGGAGAGTGGCGGGCCGTTCCAGCACCCCCTCGACGGTCGAGGTCATCTGGTGAACGGTCGCATAGGTCTCGATGGCGAAAAGCGCGGGCACCCTGACGCTGCCCACCTGCGCCAGCCGCGAGATGTCGTTGCGCAACAGATCGACGATCATCAGGTTCTCGGCCCGGTCCTTCACCGAAGCCGCCAGATCGGCCACCAATGCCGCATCCCCTGCCGCATCCGCCCCGCGCGGCCGGGTGCCCTTCATCGGCCGGGTGACGATCCGCCCCCCCGATCCGGCCTTGCCCGGCTCCAGCGCGAAGAACAGCTCGGGGCTGCGCGACACCACCACCGGGCCGACGCCCAGATCGACGAAGGCCCCCTGCCCCACCGCCCCGGTGCGCCGGAACGCCCCGTACAGCCCCAGCGCGGTGCCGGTTTCCAGCCGTGCCGCCATCGGAAAGGTCAGGTTGACCTGATAGCAGTCGCCCGCCGCGATATAGCCGAACACCCGCCGCGCCGCATGGCCATAGGCCCGCCGCCCGATCATCGGCACCGGGGCCGACATCGCCGTCGACCGCCCCTCTTCGGCCGCGCGGTCCAGAACCGCGTCGGCCTCCTCGGGCCCGCCGAACACCCCCAGCGCCAGCAGGGGCCCCGCCCGCCGCCTCGGCATCAGGCGGCGCAGGCGCGGTTCCAGCGCATAGCCCGCCTCATAGCCGACATAGCCCGCGATCCAGCCCCCGGCCGCGCGGGCGGCCTCGGCGCGGCCCAGCGCCGCCGCCACCTCGTCCGGCGCATGGGCCAGGATCACCCGCTCCGGCGCCGAAAACAGCGCCGGACGCCCCATCGGTCCATGTTCGACAAGGATCACCGCGCGCTCCTGCTTCATCTTCTCCGCATTACGCCCGGCACGCCGCCCGCGCCAGAGCCTTTCCCGACGCGGCCCCCCTGCTTTGCGACGCCTCCCGCCCCTCTTTCAGAGTGGAAATATCCTCTGGGGGTCCGGGGGGCGAAGCACCCCCGGCGTCGGCCCCGACACCTGCCCTTTGCCCCTTGCGCCCCCCCGGATTCTCTCTATACCCCCCGACAATTTGCGCGACATACGGGGGCCGCCATGCCGAAAAGAACCGACATCCAGTCGATCATGATCATTGGCGCCGGTCCCATCGTCATCGGCCAGGCCTGCGAGTTCGACTATTCCGGCGCCCAGGCCTGCAAGGCTTTGCGCGAGGAAGGCTATCGCGTCATCCTCGTCAACTCCAACCCCGCCACGATCATGACCGATCCCGGTCTGGCGGATGCCACCTATATCGAGCCGATCACCCCCGAAGTGGTGGCCAAGATCATCGAAAAGGAACGCCCCGATGCGCTGCTGCCCACCATGGGCGGGCAGACCGGGCTGAACACCGCGCTGGCGCTGGCCGACATGGGCGTGTTGGAAAAGTTCAAGGTCGAACTGATCGGCGCCAAGCGCGATGCCATCGAAATGGCAGAAGACCGCAAATTGTTCCGCGAGGCGATGGACCGGATCGGGCTGGAGAACCCCAAGGCGACCATCGTCGCCGCGCCCAAGGTGAACGGCCGCTTCGACATCGCCGCCGGCATCGCGCAGGCGATGAAGGATCTGGACCACATCGGCCTGCCCGCCATCATCCGCCCCGCCTTCACCCTTGGCGGCACCGGCGGCGGCGTGGCCTACAACCGCGACGATTACGAGGCCATCGTGAAATCGGGGCTGGAGGCCAGTCCCGTCGCGCAGGTTCTGGTCGATGAATCCCTGCTCGGCTGGAAGGAATACGAGATGGAGGTGGTGCGCGACCGCGCCGACAACGCCATCATCGTCTGCTCGATCGAGAACGTCGATCCGATGGGCGTTCATACCGGCGATTCCATCACCGTCGCCCCGGCGCTGACCCTGACCGACAAGGAATACCAGATCATGCGCAACGGCAGCATCGCCGTGCTGCGCGAGATCGGGGTCGAGACCGGCGGATCGAACGTGCAATGGGCGATCAACCCCGCAGACGGCCGCATGGTGGTGATCGAGATGAACCCGCGCGTGTCGCGGTCTTCGGCCTTGGCGTCGAAAGCCACCGGCTTCCCCATCGCCAAGATCGCCGCGAAACTCGCCATCGGCTACACGCTGGACGAGCTGGACAACGACATCACGAAAGTGACACCCGCCAGCTTTGAACCCACAATCGACTATGTCGTCACCAAGATCCCGAGGTTCGCTTTTGAAAAGTTCCCCGGATCGGAGCCGAACCTCACCACCGCGATGAAATCGGTGGGCGAGGCGATGGCCATCGGCCGCACCATCCATGAAAGCCTGCAAAAGGCGCTGGCCTCTCTGGAAACCGGCCTGACCGGTTTCGACGAGATCGCCATCCCCGGCGCCGCCGATCCTGTTTCGGGCCGCGCCGTCGTGTCGAAGAAACTCTCCGAAGTCACCCCCGACCGGCTGCGGGTGATCGCACAGGCGATGCGGCACGGTTTCTCGGATGATGACATCCAGTCCATCACCGCCTTCGATCCGTGGTTCCTGGCCCGCATCCGCGAGATCGTGGATACCGAGGCGAAGATCCGCAAGGACGGCCTGCCCGTCACCGCCGAGGGCCTGCGCACCTTGAAGATGATGGGCTTCACCGACGCCCGACTGGCGAAACTGACCGGCCGCGACGAAGCCCAGGTCCGCCGCGCCCGCCGCAACCTTGGCGTTCAGGCGGTCTTCAAGCGCATCGACACCTGCGCCGCCGAATTCGAGGCCCAGACCCCCTATATGTATTCCACCTACGAAGCCCCCGCGATGGGCGATGTGGAATGCGAATCCCGCCCGACAGCCGCGAAGAAGGTCGTCATCCTCGGCGGCGGCCCGAACCGCATCGGCCAGGGCATCGAATTCGACTATTGTTGCTGCCACGCCTGCTTTGCCCTGACGGCCGCGGGCTATGAAACCATCATGGTCAACTGCAACCCCGAGACCGTGTCGACCGACTACGACACCTCGGACCGGCTTTACTTCGAACCGCTGACGCTGGAGCATGTGCTGGAAATCCTGCGGGTCGAGCAGGAGAACGGCACCCTTCACGGCGTCATCGTGCAATTCGGCGGCCAGACCCCGCTGAAACTGGCCGATGCCCTGCATGAAGAGGGCATCCCGATCCTCGGCACCACGCCCGATGCCATCGACCTTGCCGAAGACCGCGAGCGGTTCCAGCGCCTGTTGCAGGACCTTGACCTGAAACAGCCGCACAACGGCACCGCGCGCAGCCGGGACGAGGCTTTCGCCGTGGCCAAGGATGTGGGCTATCCGCTGGTCATCCGTCCCTCCTTCGTGCTGGGCGGTCGTGCGATGGAAATCGTGCGGTCGGACGAGCAGTTGGACCGCTACATCTCCACCGCCGTGCAGGTTTCGGGCGACAGCCCCGTTCTTCTCGATAGCTACCTTTCCGGTGCGGTCGAGGTTGACGTGGATGCATTAAGCGACGGTAAAGACGTGCATGTCGCTGGAATCATGGAACATATCGAGGAAGCGGGCGTCCATTCCGGTGATTCCGCCTGCTGCCTGCCGCCGCATCACCTGTCGGCCGAAACCGTCGCAGAGCTGAAGCGCCAGACCGTCATCATGGCCAAGGCGCTGAATGTCGTCGGGCTGATGAACGTGCAATTCGCCATCAAGGACGGCGTGATCTACGTTTTGGAGGTAAACCCCCGCGCCTCCCGCACCGTTCCTTTCGTCGCCAAGGCCACCGATTCCGCCATCGCCAGCATCGCCGCGCGTCTGATGGCCGGGGAGCCGCTGTCCAACTTCCCCGCCCGCGCGCCCTATCCGCAGGGTGTCGGCCCCGACACGCCGCTGCCGCTGATGGACCCGATGACGCTGGCCGATCCGAACACGCCCTGGTTCAGCGTGAAAGAGGCCGTCCTGCCCTTCGCCCGCTTCCCCGGCGTCGATCCGCTGCTGGGCCCGGAAATGCGCTCGACCGGCGAGGTTATGGGCTGGGACCGCACCTTCCCGCTGGCCTTCCTCAAGGCCCAGATGGGCGCCGGCATGATCCTGCCCGAGACGGGCCGCGTCTTCCTGTCGGTGAAGGACAGCGACAAGACCAACGACCTTGCCGCCGCCGCCAGGGACCTGATTTCGCTGGGTTTCCAGATCGTCGCCACCAGGGGCACCGCGCAATGGCTGTCCGGGCACGGCGTCCCCAGCGAGAGCGTTGCCAAGGTCTACGAAGGCCGCCCGAACATCGTCGACCGGCTGAAGAACGACGAGATTGCCATGGTGATGAACACCACCGAGGGCACCCAGGCCGTCTCCGACAGCCGGGACATCCGCCGCGTCGCCCTGATGGACAAGATCCCCTATTTCACCACGGCGGCCGCCAGCGTGGCCGCGGTGTCGGCGATGAAGGCGCGGGGCGAAGGCTATGGGGTGCGGACGTTGCAGGGGTGAGGGACGGCGGCGCATCTTGCGCCGCGAAATCGCTCCAGTGGAGCGATTTCAGTCCCGAACGCCCGCGAAAGCCTTCGAGGGCCGGGCAACCGCGCCCCCGGCCTTGGCCGAGGTCAAAACGCTCCAGTGGAGCGTTTTGAGCGGTCAACGGGCGCGCACGCCTGCGCACCCCGGCGAACGATTTATCTAATAGCCTGAACGATAGCCTCTTCGGCTTCTTCAATCGCCTCGTTCAACGCAAGAATTTGATCGCGGAGTGCTGTGGCGTTCTTCTTTGAAACCGGCTTTCCAAGCGAAAGCGCCTCGTTTAAAAGATCCTTAACTTTTCCCCTAACACCTTGCTTGCCATATGATATCTCCATAAGTATTCGTTCTGCCCGGAGCGTCAAGTTTCCCTGAACTCTACCATCTTCAGGGGCGATACGGCGAAGCATTCGGTGCACTCGGAACTCGTATTCATTGAACTCTGGGAGGATCATTGCAATCTGATCCTCCGTTGGCGAGATTCCCTCAGCAAGATCGTTTAGAAGTTTTATAACACCTCGCGGAGAAAAGTAGATCAATCGAAGGGCCTCAACTATTTCTTGAAGCTCTTGCCTTCGACGCAACTCAATGCGTTCTCCAGCATTTGACTTTACGAAGGCCGCCAATTCCTTCGCGCCCTTCAACGTTTCCAAAACCCATTCCATAGCCAAAGCGCCTCCAATATTGGTGGTTCGATTTTGCGGAATCCGTTAATAGCTGGCAGCACATCCAAGCTGAGTTGCGACCATCCTACCGATTAGGTCAGCGTCGAAGCGCCCCCCCTCACTCCGGCCGCCCCTCCAGAAAGGCCACCGCCCGCTCCGCATCCCCACTCTTCCCCCGCTCGGCAAAGAACTCCGTCGCCCCGCGCGCGCCGATCTTCTCGGCCAGCGCCAGCGCGATGTACTGGTTCACCGAAACCCCATCCTTCGCCGCGAAATCCTCGGCGGCCTTCTTCAAGGACCGGGGCAGGTTCAATGACACGCGCGCTTTCATGTGGTGATCCTCCGCAAGGCGTCCGCCGGGGACATCAGGGCCAAACCGAACCGTGCCGGGACCGCCCCGAAATCCCGCACATTATGAGTTACAATGGAACCGCCGCAGTTGATCGCTGCTTCCAGCACCATGTCATCATCCGGGTCGCCCAGTTGCGGGCGCCACTGGAAATCTATCCCGACCGGCACCACCGTCGCCGCGATATCGGTCAGAAACTCGGCCATCGCCTGCCGCGTTACCCCCGCATCCAGCAGGAACTCCGCCCGGTTCAGCACCTCTTCATACTCATAAAACAGCGGCACCGAGCAACACCAGATGAACCGCCGTCGGAACCCCGCAATCAGCAGCGGGTTTGATGCCCCCGTCCGGCTGCGAACGCCGGCGACCAGAATGTTCGTGTCCAGCACCAGCTTCATGCGTCATATATAGCGTAACATCATATATGACGCAACCCTGCCTCACCCCGCCGCCCTCAGCATCTTCAGGCTCTGCTCCAGCATCTCCACCATTGCCGCGTCCGGCTCTGCCTTGGCCAGTTCCTTTTTCAACTGGTCCGAGCAGGTCTTGACCAGGGCTCTCTCCTCGAACGCCTCCTCCCGCTCTGCCGCATAGTAATCCACATCCTCCGGCCCCTGCACCACGCCCGCCAGCCGCGCGTGCATGAAGGTGGCCAGCACCTCGGCCATCCGCAGCGTGTGGCCCTTGCCCATCGCGCGAAAGAAGCGCAGCACGTCGGCTTCGACCCACAGCGTCACCTTCTCCTTGGGCGACGGGCCGGGCGACAGGGCGATCCTGTGCCAGGCCTCGGGCACCGCGTCGCGCCCCGGTTCTGGGTCGCGCAGCGCCGCCTCCAGCCGCCGCAGCCGCTCGGCCATCAGATGAAAATTCGCCCGCGCCTTGTCGTTCCGTTTCAGCATCGCATCACCTCCGGCAGCCGCCAGACTGCCCCGGAACCGCCCGACAGACGGTAAACGCAGCGTACGCACGCCAGCCATACGTCAGCCATACGTCAGCCATACGTGAACCATACGCTTGACTTCCGCCCCGATCTCCCCCATCTCCCCCCTGTCCGACAGCCCGTGCCGCGTGAGCACTGAAAGGCCCGGACACAGGTTCCCACCATCACGCAGGGGCGCCCGCAGCGCGCACGGGTTCCGGTTCCTCCGGGGCCGAGGGGGCGCTGTCCCTTGACGTATGGACTGACGACATGACCACATTCGCCGATCTCGGCCTTTCGCCCAAGCTGTTGCTTGCGCTGGAGAAAACCACGCTGAAGGCCCCCACCCCCATTCAGGCCCAGGCCATCCCGCACATCATGGCGGGCAAGGATCTGATGGGTCTGGCGCAGACCGGCACCGGCAAGACCGCCGCCTTCGGCCTGCCCTTGCTGCACCGCCTCTTGGACATCCCGCATCCGCCGGGGCCGAAGAACATCCGCGCGCTGATCCTTGCGCCGACGCGCGAGCTGACCCTGCAGATCAAGGACAACCTTGAGATCTTCACAAAAGGCACGCATATCAAGGTGTTGATGGTTGTCGGCGGTGCCTCGATCAACAAGCAGACCCAGGCCCTGACCCGCGGTGCCGATGTGCTGGTGGCCACTCCCGGCCGTCTGATCGACCATCTGGAACAGGGCAATGTGTCGCTGGAAAAATGCGGCTATCTGGTGCTGGACGAGGCAGATCACATGCTGGACATGGGCTTCATCCACAGCTTGCGCAAGATCGCCAAACATATCCCGCTGCGCCGCCAGACGCTGATGTTCAGCGCGACAATGCCAAAGGATATCAACGAGATAGCCGATACCTATCTGCGCGATCCGGTCAAGGTGCAGGTCAATCCGCCCGGCAAACCGGCCGAGAAGGTCACTCAGGGCGTGCATTTCCTGCCCAACGGCGACAAGGCCCGGCAGCTGGAGACCTATCTGAAAACCCATCCCGGCGAACAGGCGCTGGTGTTTTCCCGCACCAAGCACGGTGCCGACAAGTTGGCCAAGGTGCTGGGAACATGGGGATTCCGCGTGGGTGCCATCCACGGCAACCGCAGCCAGAACCAGCGCGACCGCATCCTGACCGAATTCAAGGCCGGTGAGGTTGACGTTCTGGTCGCCACCGACGTCGCCGCCCGCGGCATCGACATTCCGACCGTTCGGCATGTCTACAACTTCGACATGCCGAACGTGCCGGAAAACTATGTCCACCGCATCGGCCGCACCGCGCGGGCGGGGGCGGAAGGATCTTCGATCAGCTTCTGCGCCCCGGCCGAGATGGTGGAGCTGCAAGCGATTGAAAGGCTGCTGAAAAAGTCTCTGCCGGTGCTGGGCGGCGCGCCCTGGGCGGCGGATGTGGTGGCCGCGGCCCCGCGGCCCGGCCAGAACCGGGGCCAGCGTCCCGGCGGTGGCGGGCGGCAGGGGCAGAAGCTGACGGCCAACCCGGCCAAGCCGCCGAAATCGCGACCCCAGGGGGCGGGGCGCCCGCAATCGGCCAAGCCACGCCCCGCAGGCGGCGGGCAGGCCCCCCGGCGCAATCCGGGTCGGCCGGGCTGAGGCTCAGCTGACCTCGTCCTCCAGGTTCAGCTTCATCTGAAGCAGAACCTGCTGGATGGCCAGCGTCTCGCGCAGCATCCGCTTGGCCTCGTTGACCGAAATCTTGCCGTCGGAAATGGCGGCGTTGTATTCGCTCATCAGCATGGCGAACCGCTGCGCCAGGGCGACGACATCCTGGTTCACGCCCTTTGATGTGGCATCGTTGCGTTCCGCGTCATAGCTGAGCGTGATGCCCTTCAGATCGGCCAGCGCGGCGGTCACATGCGGAAACCGCGCGGCCGTCTCCAACTGGGCCACGACATCGATCGGCATGAACCTGTCGTCATGTTCGTTGCTGTCGGAATAATACCGGCCCAGCGTCGCCTTGGACTTTCCGGTCAACTCGCAGGCCGCTTCGATCCCGACATCCTTGACCAGCGCTTCGGTGTGTTTCTTCAGATAGCTGGCAGTCGACATCCTGAACTCCGGGGCACCACCCCAAGGGTGGGGAAATCACTCATACTTTTCCCATTAATCGCCTGTTTGCAGAATGTCATTGATAAAGGTGTTCCGGGCAACCGGAACCGTAGCGAGTGGCCGGTGTCCCCAGCATCGGCATGGGTGGGGGTCCGTCGGGATTGCGCCCCGCAAGGGGTGGCGGCGAGAAACTCTCGTGTTGCGGCGGACCCGTCTAACAAGTTCGGCAGGCTGACCTGCCCTTGCCAGTGATCATCGGGTCCGCACGGCCCCCCGCCCCTGTTTTCCTGTCACTGTTGTCGCATGACGGCCAGCCTTGCCATCGGGCCCAGCCAAGGCTAGGCCATCGCCATGGCAAAGCTTTATTTCCACTATTCCACCATGAACGCGGGCAAGTCGACGCTGCTGTTGCAGGCGTCGCACAACTACCGTGAAGGCGGGATGCAAACCTATCTGATCACGGCACAATTCGACAATCGGGCCGGTCAGGGGCGGATCGGCAGCCGGATCGGCATCGGCGAGGCGGCCGATACCTTTGCCCCCGGCGAGGACATGTTCGCCAAGTTGAAGGCGCGGCTGGCGGCGGGCCCCGTGGCCTGCGTCTTCATCGACGAGGCGCAGTTCCTGTCAAAGGACCAGGTCTGGCAGCTGGCCCGCGCGGTCGATGACCTGAAGGTGCCGGTGATGTGCTATGGGCTGCGGGTGGATTTCCAGGGCAACCTGTTTCCCGGCAGCGCAGCCCTGCTGGCCTGGGCCGATGAAATGCGCGAGGTCCGCACCATCTGCCATTGCGGCAAAAAGGCCACGATGGTGGTGCGCAAGGGACCGGACGGCCAGGCGCTGAAGGACGGCGTGCAGGTGGTGATCGGTGGCAACGAGACCTATCAGAGCCTGTGCCGCAAGCACTGGCGCGAGGCCGTGGGCGAATAGGGCCGCGCGCCCCGCCCCGACAATCAGCGCCGGTCCCCGGCCTCGTCTGCGGGCTGCGGCTCTCCGGCCCTTGCCCGCAGGGCGATCAGCAGACCGGCGGCGACGATCAGCGCCATGCCGCCCCAGGCCAGCAGGGACAGGTGTTCGCCCCAGATCACCCAGGTCCAGAACGCCGAGGCGGGCAGGATGGCATATTCCAGCACCGAGACGCGGCCCGCATCGGCGATCTGATAGGCGCGGATCATGCAGCCGACCCCCAGAAGCGACCCCGCCGCCTGCACGAAGGTCCAGAGCAGGAAGCCGCCCGAAGGCCAGACCGGGCCACGCAAAAGGAAACCGTCGGCACCGTCGGGCACCGGCATCGGCATCGCCCATATGAGCATCACGCCGATGGCCCCGAACAGGCCAAGGGCAACGAAGAACCCGGCCAGCAGGGTTTCGGCGCTTTCCCCCGCACACCATTGCCGGGTCGCAATATTGCCCATGGCATACATCGCCCCCGCCGCCACCGGCAGCACCGCCGCAAGTGACGCCCCCGACAGCGCCGATGGCCCCAGCACCAGGATCACCCCCAGAAAGCCGATGCCCACGGCAAGGATGCGGAACGGCCCGATCCTCTGGCCATAGACTAGCCACGAGATCAGCAGAACGAAGATCGGCGCGGTAAACAGTCCCGCCGCCACAATGGCCACCGGCAGAAAGGCCAGCGCGCCGAAATAGATCAGCATCGCCGCGCCGTGGATGGCCGACCGCGCCCCCACCGCCCGCCAGGACCGGGGCCGCAGCCGCAACCCCAGGACCGGCACCGCCGCCGCCAGAAGTATCATCGCCATGGCGGATCGCGCGGCATGGAACTGCCAAAGCCCGTTGTCTGCCGCGATCATCTGCACGAAATTGTCGGTAAATCCGATCAGCGTGGCATAGATCAGGATCAGCCCCGCAGCGGCCAGCGTTCTTTCGGATTTCGCTATTGTCATCGTCCTGTCGCGTTCCGGCTTTCCCTGCCCATCAAGCCTGATAGGCTGTGTCTCGCGCGCCTGATTGCGACATTCTGCGGAGGGGTTTCATGGGCTGGTTGCCGGACGAGACTGGGCTGGAGAAATGCGATGCGAATTTCACGCCCCTGACGCCGCTGTCGCATCTGCGCCGCGCCTCCGACATCTTTGCGCAGCGCACGGCCGTGGTCTGGAAGGGCACCCGTCTCAGCTATGCCGACTATGCCCTGCGGGTGACGCTGCTGGCATCGGCGCTGGCGCAGCGCGGCATCCGGCCCGGCGACGTGGTGGCGACGCTGCTGCCGAACATCCCCGCCCAGGCTGAAGCGCATTTCGGCGTGCCCGCCTGCGGGGCGGTGCTGAACACGATCAACACCCGGCTCGATGCCGATACGGTGGCCTATTGCTTTGGTCATGCCGGGGCCAGGATCGTGCTGTGCGACAGCGCCTTTCTGCCGCTGGCCGAAGAAGCGATCCGTCGGATGGACGGCCCGGCTCCGCAGATCGTCGAAGTGGTGGATCATGGTTTCACCGCCTCGGGCCGCCATCTGACCTATGAGGCGTTGCTGGGCGAAGGCGACCCTGCCTTCCGGTGGCTGATGCCGCAGGACGAATGGGAAAGCCTGGCGATCAACTACACCTCTGGCACCACCGGGCGGCCCAAGGGCGTGGTCTATCACCATCGCGGCGCCTATCTGGCCACCACGGCCAATGCGCTGGCCTGGCGGATGCAGCTGTTTCCGGTGCTGCTGACCATCGTGCCGCTGTTTCACTGCAACGGCTGGTGTCAGGCCTGGATGGTGCCGATGCTGGGCGGCACGCTGGTCTGCTGCCGCGACGTGACGGCAAAGGCGATCTATGACGCCATCGCCGACGAAGGTGTGACGCATTTCGGCGGCGCGCCGATCGTGCTGAACACCATGGTCAATGCGAAACCCGAAGACCGCCGCGATTTTTCGCATGTGGTCGAGGTCTTTACCGCCGGGGCCCCGCCCCCCGCCGCGACTCTGGCCGCGTTCGAGCCGCTGGGCTTCAACGTCACGCAGGTCTACGGGCTGACCGAAACCTATGGCCCGGCAACGGAATGCCTGTGGCAGACCGAATGGAACGCGGCCACCGGCGATGACCGCGCCGCGCTGAAGGCCCGCACCGGCGTGGCGATGGCGATGCTGGACGGGGCCGAGGTACATGACCCGCAGGGCACGCCCGTGGCCCGCGATGCCGCGCATCTGGGCGAAATCGCCATGCGCGGCAACATGGTGATGAAGGGCTATTACCGGAATCCGCAAGCCACGCGCGAGGCGTTCCAGGGCGGCTGGTTCCGATCGGGCGACATCGCCTTCCAGCACCCGGACGGCTATCTGAAGATCACCGACCGCGCCAAGGACATCATCATTTCGGGTGGGGAAAACGTCTCCTCGGTCGAGGTGGAAGGCGTGCTGATGAAGCATCCCGCCGTCTCGCTTTGTGCCGTGGTGGCCAAGCCCGACGACAAATGGGGCGAGGTTCCTTGCGCCTTTGTCGAGCTGAAACCGGGGGCCGAGGTCAGCGAAAAGGATCTGATCGCGCATTGCCGCAGCCACTTGGCCGGGTTCAAGACCCCGAAGCATGTGGTCTTTGCCGATCTGCCGAAGACCAGCACCGGCAAGATCCAGAAGTTCGAACTGCGGGCGGTGGCCAAGCTGGTCTGAGCGCCGGCGGCGGTTGTGGCGCGCGCGCGGGGCGGCTAAGGTCGCGCCGGGGCAAGGAACCGCGAATGACGGCGCTGACGAAGTATTCAAGGCTGGAAAGCACCGGGCTGTGGCGCGAGACCGCCGATGGGCAGCGGCGCGAGGTGATCGTGCGGATGGGCGAGGCGACGCTGATGCTGGCCGATCCGCGGTCGGATCAGGTTCTCGGCCACTGGTCGCTGCCTGCGGTGACGCGGCTGAACCCCGGTCAGCGACCGGCGCTTTTTTCGCCGGGCGAAGATGCGCCGGAAGAGCTGGAAATCGCAGATGACGCGATGATCTCTGCCCTGAAGACGGTGCAGGCGGCGGTGCGCCATGCCACGCCAAGGCCCGGCCGCCTGCGCGGCGTGCTGACTTTGGGCCTGACCGCTGCCATTCTGGGCGTCGCGGTCTGGGTGCTGCCCGGTGTGCTGGTCCGGCATACGGCCTCGGTCGTACCGGCGGCGAAACGGGCCGAGATCGGACAGCGGGCGCTGGACGACATCACCCGGCTGACCGGCCAGCCCTGCAGCGGCGACATGGGCCTGCCCGCCCTGTTCCGCTTGTCAGAGCGCATCTTCGGCCCCGAGGATACGCCGATCCTCTATGTCCTGCCCGAAGGACTGCAGCGCCCCGCGCATCTGCCCGGCGGGGTGATCCTGCTGCCCCGCCTTCTGGCGGAAGCGGGCGAGGATGCACAGGCACTGGCCGGGGCCGCGCTGGCCGAAGACGTGGCGGCAAAAGCCCGCGACCCGATGCTGGACATCCTGGATCATGCCGGCCTGGTCAACACCTTCCGCCTGCTGACGACGGGAGACCTGCCGCCCGATGCGCTGGCCGGCTATGGCGAGGCTTTCCTCCGTGACACCCCCGCCGCACCACCGCAAGGCGCGCTGGTCGCCGCCTTCGAGACCGCACAGATCCCGCTGACCCCCTATGCACGGGCGCTGGAGGGGCTGGGACTGCCTGCCGCCGGGCTGGAGGCGGCAGACCCGTTCAAGGGGCTGATCCCCAGTCCGCTGCTTTCCGACAGCGATTGGGTCGCCCTGCAATCCGTCTGCAGCGGCTGACCCCGATTTCTTTCAAGAAATCGGGCCGGAATTTTTGAAAATTCCGGCGCGCCCTACTGGACGATCCGCGCATCGCCGAAGCCAAGGCCCCGCGCTGCCGACAGGGCCCGCTTCGCCTCGTCCGCCGAGGCAAACGGCCCGGCATAAACCACCGTCAGCGCCCCGCCTTTCAGCTTGCCGCGCGATACCGGCAGGCCCAGACCCTTCAGCCGCCCCGCAACGCCTTCGGCGTTGGCGGGCACGCCGAATGTGCCGACCTGCACCAGGAACCGGCCGGTGGCCGCAGGTTCGGCGGGTTTGCGGGCCTTGGCCGGAGCCGTCTTCGCCACCGCCTCGGGGGCCGCGGCCTTCGCCGATTTGGTGACCAGAACCTGCCCCGTGGCGGCCATCTGCACCACCTTCTGCCCGTCCTTGGACGACAGCACATAGCCGTCATGCGGCGTTTCGCTGCCATCGGCGTGGCGGACGATGATCTTCACCGGCTTGCGCCTGATCTTGCTGTCTTCGCGCAGTTCCGCAGGGGCCGTGCGGGTCCAGATCTCGTCCATGGCCAGAAAACCCTCGACCGTCTGCTTGCCCCGGTTGGGGTTCAGCCGGTCATCGTCCCAGGCCAGCTTGTAACCTGGCGGCGGCTCTGCCAGCGGATATTTCGCCGATGCGCCAGACTTTGCCGTCCTGACCACCGTCACATCCTGCGCCTCGGGATAGACCGGGGCCTCGGCCGGCACCGCAGCCCGTGCGGCGGCCTTTTCGGTGGCCGTCGCCGGCCGCGTCACTTTCGGCGCAACCTCGGCCATCGCCACTTTCGGCACGGTTTCAACTTCGGGCGCGGGTGTGACCTTCGGACTTTCGGCCACAGCGGTCGTTTCCGCGGCGGGTGCCTTCGCTTCGGGCACATCCGCGGCCACGGCAACCGCCCCGCCCGATGGCGGATAGCCGCAAAGCTGCTTGCGATCCCGGCTGACGCGCGGCACCCAAGTCACCTGGCCGCCATAGCCGCCACGCAGGAAGACACATCCCCTGCTGTCAACGTATTGTTGCCCCTTGTAGGACGATGGCGGCAGTTCTGCCGGACCAGACAGGTCTGCAAGGGCAGGCGATACAGCAAAAACACCGGCCAGAACGCTGGCCGACAGGACTTTTCCAAACATGACTACCCCCAAGTAGCTTGGAGGATTATTGGAACAAGAGTGTTTCCGAGTAAAGGGGCACCCCCCTTATTTCGTGCCGAACATGCGGTCGCCCGCATCCCCTAGTCCGGGCACGATATAGCCATGGTCGTTCAGATGGCTGTCGACCGCCGCCGTCACGATGGGCACATCGGGGTGCGCCTCTTGCATGCGGGCAATGCCTTCGGGGGCCGCCAGAAGGCAGAGAAAGCGGATTTCCTTTGCCCCCGATTGTTTCAGCAGCGACACCGCCGCCGCGCTGGAATTGCCGGTCGCCAGCATCGGATCGACCACGATGGCGATCCGGTCCTCCATCTGTTCCGGCAGCTTGCAGTAATATTGCACGGGTTGCAGCGTCTCGGGGTCTCGGTAAAGCCCGACGAACCCCACCCGCGCCGCCGGGATCAGCTCAAGAATCCCGTCCAGCAGACCATTGCCCGCCCGCAGGATGGAAATCAGCGCCAGCTTCTTGCCGTCGATGGTGGGCGCATCCATCGCCTCCAGCGGCGTCTCGATCCGCTTGGTGGTCATCGGCAGTTCGCGCGTGACCTCATAGGCCAACAGAAGAGAGATCTCGCGCAACAGCTTGCGGAAGCTGGCGGTCGAGGTGTCCTTCTCGCGCATCAGCGTCAGCTTGTGCTGGACCAGGGGGTGCGAAACGACGGTCAGGTGATCCAGCATTCAGGCCTCCAGCTTCTTGGCAATCCTTGCCTTCGTATCGGCATCGCAGAAGGCCGCGTCAAGCGACTGGCGCGCAATCCGCAGGAATTGCCCCTCGTCCCAGTCGAAGGCGCGGTGCAATTCTTCATATTCCCGCGTCATGGTGGTGTGAAAAAACGGCGGATCGTCGGTCGAGATCGTCACCTTCACCCCGCGCCGGTCCAGTTCGTTGATCGGATGGCTGCGAAAATCGGGATAGATCCCAAGCGCGACGTTGGAACCGGGGCAGACCTCCAGCACCACGCCCGTTTCGGCCAGCTCATCCACCAGCGCCAGATCGGTGATCGCCCGCACGCCGTGGCCGATGCGGTCGGCCTTCAGATGCGTCAGCGCATCACGCACCTCCTGCGGGCCATTCCATTCGGCGGCATGGACCTCCAGCTTCAGCCCTGCCTCGCGGGCGCAGTCGAAGGACCAGCGGAAATCCTCCAGCTTGCCGGCCTTTTCATCCCCGGCGATGCCGAAGCCGCGGATGAAGCGCCCGGCGGTCTCGGCCGCGCAATGCACGGTCTCGCGGGCCTTGTCGGGGCCGAAATGCCGGATGCAGGTGATGATGCCGCGCAGGGTGACGCCCAGCGTCTTTTCGCCCTCTTCCGCCGCCTCTTCGATGGCATGCAGATATTCGCGCCAGGCCGCCAGATCGCGGCCGCCGCAGAAATCGGGCGACAGGAAGGTTTCGCAATAGACCACACCCGAGGCCGCGCTTTCCTCCAGCACCGCCAGGGTCAGGCGGCGGAAATCCTCGGGGCTTTGCAGGGTTGTGCAGGCCGCTTCATAGACCTTCAGGAAATCCCAGAAATCCTTGTAGCGATACTGTCCCCGCGCATCGAAGATGCCCTGGATGTCGATGCTCTTTTCCTGCGCCAGCCCCCGGATGAAGGCAGGCGGTGCCGCCCCTTCCAGATGCAGATGCAATTCGACCTTCGGCAAATCCCGCAAGACACTCTCCTGATTTCACCTTTGCCCAAATACCCCACGCCGGTCCGTCACAGGAAACTTCGCCCCGGCCCTTGCGGCACCACCCCCAGATGCGCCGCCACACTTGCCCCCACATCGACAAAGCTCCGCAGGCCGATGGGCCGTGCCCCCAGCCCCCAGCCCACCACCGGCACCCGTTCGCGCGTGTGGTCGGTGCCGCGCCAGGTGGGATCGTTGCCATGATCGGCGGTGAAGATCGCCAGATCGCCGGGGCGCAGTTGCGCCAGGAACCGTGGAACCTGCGCGTCGAACCATTCCAGCGCGCGCGCATAGCCCGCCACGTCGCGGGGATGGCCATAAAGGCTGTCGAATTCGACAAAGTTGGCAAAGGTCAAGGAACCGTCCTCGGCCTCAGCCCCCAGCCGCACCAGATGTTCGAAAAGATCGGCATCCGACTTGCCCTTCCACAGCTTGCCGATGCCCCGCATCGAAAAGATGTCGCCGATCTTGCCCACGGCATGCGTGGCACGCCCCGCACCTGCCACCCAGTCCAGCAGCGTCGGCGATGGCGGGGCGATGGCAAAGTCACGCCGGTTGGCGGTGCGCCTGAAATCTCCTGGACCGCCGACAAAGGGCCGCGCAATCACCCGCCCCACCTTCATCGCATGCAGGTAGGGGGCCAGATCGGCGCAAAGCTTCAGCAGACGATCCAGTCCGAACGTCTCTTCATGCGCGGCGATCTGAAAGACGGAATCGGCCGAGGTATAGCAGATCGGCCAGCCGGTCCGCAGATGCTCGGCGCAATGCGCCTCGATGATCGGCACGCCCGAGGCGTGGCAATTGCCCAGGATGCCGTCCGTTCCGGCCAGACGACAGACCTCGGCCACCAGATCGGGCGGAAAGGCAGGCACGGTATCGGGGAAATAGGTCCAGTCCCAGGGGACCGGCACGCCCGCCAGCTCCCAATGCCCCGAAGGCGTGTCCTTGCCGCGCGACACCTCTTGCGCCGCGCCCCACAGGCCCTGCGGCCGCGCCGCGAACCCCGGCATCGCCGCGCCGGAGGCCAGACGCACGGCTTCGCCCAAGCCCAGCGCATCAAGGTTGGGCATCCTCAGCAGGCCGGACCGCCCGGTCTCCGCCCGGCCCGCCGCGCATTCTGCGGCGATATGGCCAAGCGTATTCGCCCCGGTATCGCCGAACTCTCCGGCATCGGGGGCACCGCCCGCCCCCACGGAATCCATCACGATCAGAAACGCGCGCGCCATCTCAGGCGATCCTCTTCAACACAAGATCCGCCTCGTCGGGGGCCGATGTCCCGATCCGGTAGGCCGCCTGCACCGCCCTGACCGCCGCTTCGGCGGCCTCGGTCGTGGCGGCATGAACCATGGCCAGCGGCACCCCTGCCCCGGCTTCCTCGCCCAGGCCCGCCAGATCGGACAGGCCGACCGAAGGGTTCACCCGCTCGCCGTCGCGCAGGCGGCCGCCACCCAGATGCACCACGGCATGACCCAGTGCTTCCCCGTCGATGGCCCAGACATAGCCGTCGTCCAGCGCAGGCACCTCCAGCACCACGGGGGCGGCGGGCAGGCGGTCGGGCCAGCGGTCGACGAAATCCATCGGCCCGCCCTGCGCGGCAACCATTTCGCCGAACCGTTCGGCCGCAGCACCGGATTCCAGCGCCTGAATGATGCGGCCTTCGCCATCCTCGGCATCCGCCGCCAGGCCCACCAGCGCCAGTGCCTCGCCGCCCAAAGCCACCGTCAGATCCCACAGCGCGGAATTGACCGAGGTGCCGGTCAGGGTTTCCATCACCTCGATCACCTCCAGCGCATTGCCCGCGGCGGTGGCCAGGGGTTGCGTCATGTCGGTGATCAGCGCCGTCGTCATGCAGCCCGCCCCTTGGGCGGTGGCAACCAGCGCCCGCGCAAGGGCTTCGGCCCGCTCCGGCGTCTTCATGAAGGCACCCGAGCCGCATTTGACATCCAGAACCAGCGCCTCAAGCCCCGCCGCCAGTTTCTTCGACAGGATCGAGGCGGTGATCAGGTCGATCGATTCCACCGTGCCCGTCACATCGCGGATCGCATAAAGCCGCTTGTCCGCCGGGGCCAGATCGGCGCTGGCCGCAACGATGGCGCAGCCCAGATCGGCCACCTGATCACGGAAAGCCTGTTCAGTAAGACCGGTGCGGAAACCGGGGATCGCCTCCAGCTTGTCCAATGTGCCGCCGGTATGGCCAAGACCGCGGCCCGAGATCATCGGGACATAGGCCCCGCAGACCGCGAGCGCCGGGGCCAGGAGGAGCGAGATGCAATCGCCGATCCCGCCGGTGGAGTGCTTGTCCACCACCGGGCCGGGCAGGTCCCATTGCATCACCCGGCCGGAATCGCGCATGGCACGGGTCAGCGCAACCCGGCCCTCGTCCCCCAGCCCTTTCAGCAGCACGGCCATGGCAAAGGCCCCGGCCTGCGCATCCGTCACCGCACCCGAGGCCAGCCCGCCGGCGAACCAGCCCAGTTGCTCGGCGGTGGGCTGGCCACCATCCCGGATGCGGGCAATGATCTGGCGCGCGTCCATCCGGTCCCTATGCCCTGTCCATATGGGCGGCGGTGAAGACGCCGGGCAACAGTTCGGCCACGGTCAGCGTCTTCCGTTTGCCGTCGACGGTGGCCAGCGTGACCACCACCCCGGCATCGGCGAATTCGGCAATCTTCTGGCGGCAGCCGCCGCAGCAGGGCACGGGTTCGGGGCTATCGGCGATGACGGCGATCTCGGCGATGCGGGCATCGCCGCCCGCGACCATGGCGGCGATGGCCCCCGCCTCGGCGCAGGTGCCTTCGGGATAGGCGACATTCTCGACATTGCAGCCCTGATAGACCGCGCCGCTGGTGGTGCGGACCGCCGCCCCGACCTTGAACCGCGAATAGGGCGCATAGGCACGTTCCCGCACCTCTGCCGCTGCCGCCACCAGATCCATCGCCGCCTCCGCTTTCCTGACCACACGGTCAGGATGCAGCCGGAACGGGCGGCCCGCAAGCTATAGAATATCGGTCGGCGGGTTGCCGGGCAGCGAGACTTCCAGCAGTTCCAGATCCGCCGATGGATCGGAATAGCGCGTCGCCATGCCGGGCGGGATGACGAAGGCATCGCCGGGCGACAGGCGGAACGGGTCTTTCCCCTCGCCCTCCAGCAGTATCGAGCCGCGCATGACGAAGGTGAAGAGGATGTCGCCCTGATGCCGGGTCCAGGGGGCCGGGCCTTTGGGACGCGCAACCATCACCGAGGCAACGCCCTTGGTCGCCGCATGGATCGTGGTGTCGCGCGCTTCGAACCCCGGAATGCGGAACGGCGCAAAGGTGCCATCGGCCCCGATGTTGTGAACAAAGCGTTGACCATCCCATTCCCGGTCCGGGCGGAAATGCGGGGTCGGCAGTTTCATCTCATGGTCGATCTCGGTCACATGCTCGGCCGGGACGCCGATTTCCACCACCTGCACCCCTTCGGAATGCAGCACCTTGTGGCGGATGGTCGGCGGCTGGATGAAGCAATCACCGGCATGGATGCGGCGGATGTCGCCCTGATCTTCATAGAGGACATCGACCCAGCCTGCGACGCAGAAGATCAGCTGAAACCCGACCTTGTGGAAATGCACCATATCCGGCACCGGGCCATCGGGCACGCGGATATGGCTGGCGATCATCGCGCCGCCCAGTCGGCTGGGGATCAGGTCGCGGTATTCCATCCCGGCCCGCCCGATCACCCAAGGGGCCTGATCCGCCAGGCGGCGCACGACAAAGGCATGTTCGGTGGCCGGGGTGACGACCGGCGGGTTCAGCTCATCCACCTCGATCCGGGTGCCGTTGGGCGCAGTCAGCAGCTTTTGCCCGCCCGCAAAGCCGGGATCGTCGGTCAGGATGCGCAGGGTTCCGGGGGCTTCGGACGCGCCCTTCTCGATCCTGATCCGCAGCCCGTGGCCGGACAGGACCGCGACCTGCGGGTCATCGGCGGGAAAGATCATGTCCAGCCGGAAGCCCAGCTGCCGGGTGTAGAACGGCAGATCGCTGCGCAACTCTGCCGTCGGCAGGCGGATTTCGGCGCGGATTTCGGGGCGGTCATCTGATCGGGGCGTCGTCATGTCTGTCTCCGGTCTGGGCGGGTGGCGGGGGTGGCGATGTGGCAGGCATGGGCCTCTTCGGCCTGAAAGACAAAGTGCAGCATACGGTCGGCGGCAGCGGTGGCATCGCCGCGCTCGAAAGCGGCCAGCAGCGCCGCAAGGCCCTGCGCGATGGTCGCGCGCGCAGCGGTATCCGTCATGGTGGCAAAGCGCACCGACTGCACCTGCGCCGAATAGCGCTGGATTGCACCGCGCAATTCGCCATTGGGCACCGCCATCAGCCAGCCGTTGCGAAACCGTTCGGCCGCGCGATGAAAGGCCACGACATCGCCCTGCCGTCCGGCTTCGGTCAGCGCTGCCAGGGACTGCCGCAAATCGGCAAGCCGATCGGGGCTGCACGCCTGTGCCGCCAGCGCCGCCGCCTGCGGCTCCAGGAGCTTGCGCAGGGCGAATATCTCGGCGATCCGGTCGGGCGACAGCTCGGGCAGGGCAAATCCCCGGCTGGTGCCCTGCAGATAGCCTTCGCTTGCAAGCTGCATCAGCGCCTCGCGCACCGGCATCCGCGAAACCCCCATTTCGGCGGCAATCGCATGGTCGATCAGCCGGTCGTCCGGCCCGATCTCGCCCCGCAACAGGCGAAGACGGATCGCATCATGAATGCGAAGGCGGTGGCTGGTGCGGATCATCCGGTGGTCCTGTTCCGGGACAAAAGTATACTTTTATAACGGAACGTCAATAGATTCATTCTTCATCTTGCACTCAGATAGCCTTCATCTGCGCAATATCTCTAAGTCATGAGTAGAATAAGTATATAGTTGACTTCCATCTCTGCGGAAACCCCTTGGCCCGGCCCGACGGACGTGATCAGTATGATCGCAAGCGGGATTTTCCGGCTTCGCCGAAAGCAGTTGCCGCAAAGCCTTGTCTTTGCCGATGCGGTAAAATGGTTTAACGGTGAACCATCTTGAGGAGGATGAGATGGCAGAAGATCGGCAGGATGGCAGGCAGGATGAGGCGAAGCAGGCCACGCGGCAGGCGGCCCTGGACTATCACGAGTTTCCGAAACCCGGAAAACTGGAGATCCGCGCCACCAAGCCCCTGGCCAACGGCCGCGATCTGAGCCGTGCCTACAGCCCCGGTGTCGCCGAGGCCTGCCTTGAAATCAAGACCGATCCCGCCACCGCCAGCCGCTATACCAGCCGTGGCAACCTTGTCGCCGTGGTGTCGAACGGCACCGCCGTTCTGGGCCTTGGCAACATCGGCGCGCTGGCATCGAAGCCGGTGATGGAAGGCAAGGCGGTTCTCTTCAAGAAATTCGCCAACATCGACTGCTTCGACATCGAAGTGAATGAAACCGACCCGGAAAAACTGGCCGACATCGTCTGCGCGCTGGAGCCGACTTTCGGCGCCATCAACCTTGAAGACATCAAGGCGCCCGATTGTTTCATCGTTGAACAATTGTGCCGCGAGCGGATGAACATCCCGGTTTTCCACGACGACCAGCACGGCACCGCCATCGTTGTCGGCGCGGCGGCGACCAATGCGCTGCATGTGACGGGCAAGGCGTTCGACAAGATCAAGGTGGTGTCGACCGGCGGCGGGGCGGCCGGGATCGCCTGTCTGGAAATGCTGGTGAAGCTGGGTGTCCGGCGCGAGAATGTCTGGCTGTGTGATCTGGACGGGCTGGTCTACAAGGGCCGCACCACCCAGATGACCCCACAGAAAGAGGCATTTGCCCAAGGCACCGCGCCCGCAACGCTGGCCGATGTGATCGGCGGGGCCGATCTGTTCCTGGGCCTGTCGGGCCCCGGCGTGCTGACACCGGCGATGGTGGCGCAGATGGCCAAGGACCCCATCGTCTTTGCCTTGGCCAACCCCACCCCGGAAATTCTGCCCGACGAGGTGCGCGCCGTCGCTCCCGGTGCGATCATCGCCACCGGCCGCAGCGACTTTCCCAATCAGGTCAACAACGTGCTGTGCTTCCCCTTCATCTTCCGGGGGGCGCTGGATGTCGGGGCCACGACGATCAATCTGGAAATGGAACTGGCCTGCATCGAGGGCATCGCTGCCCTGGCCCGCGCCACCACCAGCGCCGAGGCCGCCGCCGCCTATCGCAGCGAAACCCTGTCCTTCGGGGCCGATTACCTGATCCCCAAGCCGTTCGACCCGCGGCTGATCGGTGTCGTCGCCAGCGCGGTGGCGCGCGCAGCAATGGAAACCGGCGTGGCCACGCGGCCGATTGCCGATCTGGACGCCTATCGGCACAAGCTGGACGGATCGGTATTCAAATCCGCCCTGATCATGCGCCCGGTGTTCGAGGCGTCGAAACTGGCCGACCGCCGCATCGTCTTTGCCGAGGGCGAGGACGAGCGGGTGCTGCGCGCCGCCAATGCGATGCTGGAAGAGACCACCGACAAGCCAATCCTGATCGGCCGCCCGGATGTGATCGCGCGGCGGGCGGAGCGGGCGGGCCTGCCGATCCGGCCCGAGCGCGACTTTGAAATCGTCAACCCCGAGAACGACCCGCGCTATCGCGATTACTGGGAAACCTATCATCAGCTGATGGAGCGAAGGGGGATCACGCCCGACGTGGCCCGCGCGGTGATGCGCACCAACAGCACGGCGATTGCCGCGGTGGCCGTGCATCGCGGCGATGCCGACAGCATGATCTGCGGCACCTTCGGGCAATATCTCTGGCATCTGGAATATGTGAGGCAGGTGCTGGGGCGCGGGGGCCTGCGGCCGCATGGCTCTCTATCCCTGATGATCCAGGAGGACGGGCCGCTGTTCGTCGCCGACACCCATGTGAATGCGGTGCCGACGCCCGAGCAGATCGCCGAAACCGCCTGCGGAGCGGTGCGTCACGCCCGCCGCTTTGGCGTGACGCCCAAGGTTGCCCTGTGCAGCCATTCCAATTTCGGCAACCTCGACAGCGATTCCGGCCGGAGGATGCGCGCAGCCCTGGACATTCTGGAAAGCCGCGAGGCCGCCTTTGAATATGAAGGAGAGATGAGCGTGGATGCCGCGCTTGACCCCGAGTTGCGCAGCCGGATCTTCCCCAATTCACGGCTTGAGGGTGCGGCGAATATCCTTGTCTTCGCCTATACCGATGCCGCGAACACGGCGCGGAACGTACTGAAGATGAGGGCCGGGGGTCTGGAAGTCGGCCCGATCCTGATGGGCATGGGCAACAAGGCGCATATCGTGACGCCGTCGATAACCGCGCGGGGCCTTTTGAACATGTCGGCCATCGCGGGCACGCCGGTGTCGCATTACAGCTGACGGGATTGTTGTCTGGCCGCCCTGCGCCCGCCGCGCGGGGTGTATTCAGAAGGGGAAGCCGCAGGGGTGGAGAATCACCCCCTGCGGTGTTTGCGTTTCATCGCGCAGAATTTGCAAATTCGGCCCGGAGATGAGAGGAACTTCCCATTGGCCGGTGGTTTGCAAAACTTTGCGCCCTGCTACGGCAAAATTCTGCAAATTCTGCGCATAGTGGCGCGACTGTTGCCGGTAACAGCGTTGCGTCACGCCGGTGACGTGCCGTAACACGGGGCCGGGACCGAGGAGGAGGATTGCAGCATGGGTTACGCCGATCTCTATGCACGCTGGAAGGCCGATCCCGAGGGTTTCTGGCTGGATGCCGCCGGGGCGATCGACTGGGTCGCGCGGCCGACGACCGCGCTGAATGCCAGCCGCGCGCCGATCTATGAATGGTTCGCCGACGGCATGGCGAACACCTGCTGGAATGCGGTGGACCGGCATGTTCTGGCCGGGCGCGGCGATCAGCTGGCAATCCTGCATGACAGCCCGGTGACGCATTCGAAGAAGGGCATCACCTATCGCGAATTGCAGGCCCGCGTCGCCTCGCTGGCGGGGGCCTTGCGGGCCAAGGGCGTGAAAAAGGGCGACCGGGTGATCATCTACATGCCGATGATCCCCGAGGCGCTGGAGGCGATGCTGGCCTGTGCCCGGCTGGGGGCGATCCATTCGGTCGTCTTCGGCGGATTTGCGGCCAGCGAACTGGCCGTCCGCATCGACGATTGCACCCCCAAGGCCATCATCGCGGCCAGTTGCGGGATCGAGCCGAACCGCGTGGTTCATTACAAACCGCTTCTGGATGCCGCCATAGACATGGCGACCCACAAGCCGGACTTCTGCGTCATCTTCCAGCGCGAGCAGGAAGTGGCAAGGCTGATCGAGGGCCGCGATGTCGCCTGGCACAGTTTTCAGCATGGGGTGGAACCGGCCGATTGCGTGCCGGTCGAGGGCAATCATCCGGCCTATATCCTTTACACCAGCGGCACCACCGGGGCGCCGAAAGGCGTGATCCGCCCCACCGGCGGCCATATGGTCGCGCTGATGTGGACGATGCGCGCGATCTATGACTGCGGGCCGGGCGATGTGTTCTGGGCGGCGTCGGATGTCGGCTGGGTCGTCGGGCACAGCTACATCTGCTATGGCCCGCTGCTGGCGGGCTGCACCACGGTGGTTTATGAAGGCAAGCCGGTTGGCACCCCCGATGCCGGGGCGTTCTGGCGGGTGATTTCCGAAAACAAGGTCAAGGTCCTGTTCACCGCACCCACCGCGCTGCGGGCGATCAAGCGGGATGATCCGCAGGGTGAATTGATTGCCGATTACAACATGAAGACGCTGAAGACGTTGTATCTGGCGGGCGAACGGGCCGACCCCGACACGATCCAATGGGCGCAGCGGCATCTGAAGGTGCCGGTCATCGACCATTGGTGGCAGACCGAAACCGGCTGGGCGATTGCCGCCAACCCGATGGGGATCGAACCGCTGCCGGTCAGGATCGGCAGCCCCTCGGTTGCCATGCCGGGCTATGACGTGCAGGTGCTGGACGAAGGCGGGCATCCGGTGGCGCCGGGCACCCTGGGCGCGATTGCGGTCAAGCTGCCGTTGCCGCCCGGCACCCTGCCGGGGCTTTGGAATGCCGAAGCCCGGTTCCGAAAAAGCTATCTCGATCATTTCCCCGGCTATTACGAAACCGGGGATGCGGGCTATGTCGATGCGGATGGCTATCTCTACATCATGGCGCGCACCGATGACGTGATCAACGTCGCCGGGCACCGGCTGTCGACCGGCGCGATGGAAGAGGTGCTGGCGGGCCACAAGGATGTGGCCGAATGCGCGGTGATCGGCGTGGCCGATGATCTGAAGGGCCAGTCGCCGCTGGGCTTTCTGTGCCTGAACCGGGGATCGGATCGCGACCCCGCCGAAGTGGTGGCCGAATGCGTCAGGCTGATGCGCGACAAGATCGGCCCGGTGGCGGATTTCAAGCGCGCCGTGGTGGTGAACCGGCTGCCGAAGACCCGGTCCGGCAAGATCCTGCGCGGCACCATGGTCAAGATCGCCGACGGCCTGGACTGGAAGATGCCCGCCACCATCGACGATCCGGCCATTCTGGATGAAATCACCCTCGCCCTGCGCAGCCTGGGTCTGGCGAAGGCCTGAGACGGCCGCCTGCCGGTCCGGGATCCATCAGTTGCCCTAAGCCGACGAAGAGGCGCGGCGCACAGGCTGGACTTGGCGGCCCCTGCCGTGGCATCCCTTGGCGGGATCGGGAAAGGGATGCCATGGCAGCGCAGGATCAGGAACGGATCCAGGAGAGTCGGCTTGACCGGCTCCTGGCGCTGGCCGGTCCGGCGGGTGCGGCAGAGCTGCTGGAACGGCTGGCCACGGATCTGGCACGGGTGGACGGGGCCCTGACCGCCGCCGTGGCGGCAGAAGACCGCGCGGCGGTGCGCTCCGAAACCCATGTGCTGATTTCGGTCGCCGGGGCCGCAGGGGCACTTGGCCTGGCCGAAGATGCCCGGCGGCTGAACACGGCCGCGCATGACGACAAGGCGCCCCTGCCCCCGGCGCTGATGCAGGACATCACCCGCGACCTGCGCGCCTTGCAGGGCCTGATCGCCGCCCGTGCAGCCCGCCGCACCAGCAGCGAGGGTGGCTGATGGCCGACGCGCGCGCGCCGATCCTTGTCGTCGAGGATACGCCCTCGTTGCAGACCGTCTACCGGTCGGTGCTGGGCGCGGCGGGTTATCCGGTCGTCCTGGCCGGCACCGCCGCCGAAGGGCTTGCGGCCTTTCGGCGGCATCTGCCCAAGGTTATGCTGCTGGATCTGGTCTTGCCCGACCGCGACGGCATGACCCTGATGCGCGATGTGCTGGCCGAGGCCCCGGCTCTGCGCGTCATCGTGATGACGGCAAACAGCACCGTACCGCGCGCGGTCGAGGCGATGCGCGCCGGGGCCTGGGATTTTCTGGTCAAGCCTTTCGAAGAGGATCGCTTTCTTCTGGCGGTGAAAGCCGCCTGTGATGATGAGGCTGGCCCCCCCGCGCGCCAGTCTCCCGGCCGACGCAAACCCGAGGCCGAGCCGGTCGGCGGCTCGGTCTTCATCGGATCCTCCGCCCCGATGGCGGCCATCCACCGCACCATCGGATCGGTGGCGCGGTCGATGGCCACGGTCTTTGTCACCGGAGAAAGCGGCACCGGCAAGGAACTGGCGGCGCTGGCCGTCCATGCCCGCTCGAACCGGGCAACGGGGCCGTTCATCGCGCTGAACTGCGGGGCGATCCCGCCCGATCTTCTGGAATCCGAAGTCTTCGGCCATATGAAGGGCAGTTTCACCGGGGCGATCTCTGACAAGCCGGGCGCGGCAGCGGCGGCGGATGGCGGCACGCTGTTTCTGGATGAAATCTGCGAAATGGCCTTGCCCTTGCAGACCAAGCTGCTGCGGTTCCTGCAAACCTCGACGATCCAGCCCGTAGGGTCCACCAAGCCGCGCAAGGTGAATGTGCGGATCATCTGCGCCACCAACCGCGATCCGATGCAACATGTCCGTCAGGGCCTGTTCCGCGAGGATCTGTTCTACCGGCTCTATGTGGTGCCGATCCATATGCCGCCCCTGCGCGACCGGGGCGGGGACGTGGTTGAGATTGCCGAAGCCGCCTTGCTGCGGTTCTCGGCCGAAGAGGGCAAGGAGTTTACCGGGCTCAACGCTGCGACGCGGGATTTTCTGCTGGCGCAGAGTTGGCCGGGCAATGTGCGCCAGCTTCTGAACGTGATCCGCAACGTGGTGGTGCTGAACGACGGCGGAGAGGTGACACCCGCGATGCTGCCTGCGGGCCTGGCAACCGAAACGCTGCCGCCGGGGGCCACGGGGGCCCTGTCCGCCGCCGAAGGCTTTGCGCCGGGACGGACACTGGCCGAGATCGAGCGGCAGGCCATCGAGGCCGCGATCCGGCGGCAGGGCGGGTCGGTTCCCCTTGCGGCGAAGGAACTGGATGTGTCGCCCTCGACGCTTTACCGCAAGCTGGAAGCCTGGCACGGCAAGCGTCGCTAGGGCGCGCCAAATTTCTTGAGAAAGAAATTTGTCAAAATCCTTGTTCAAGGATTTTGCAGCCCTTCAGATGAACTGTTCGCCGATCAGGCGCTCCTCCAGCCCGTGACCGGGGTCGAACAGCAGCCGGTGGGTCACGTCGGGAACCGAATGTACCTCGACAAAGGCCACGTCGCGCACCGAAGACCGGCTGTCGGCATCGGCCATCACCGGGCGCTTCTGCGGCTCCAGCACCTCCAGCCGGACGGTGGCCGATTTCGGCAGCACCGCACCGCGCCAGCGCCGGGGGCGAAAGGGGGCCATCGCTGTCAGCGCCAGCACATTGGACCCGATGGGCAGGATCGGCCCATGCGCCGAATAGTTGTAGGCGGTGGATCCGGCGGGCGTCGCCACCAGCGCCCCGTCGCAGACCAGTTCTTCCAGCCGCTCGCGCCCGTCGATCAACACCCGCAGCTTGGCCGCCTGCGGGCCTTGCCGCAGCACCGAAACCTCGTTGATCGCCAGCGCCTTGGTCACGCGGCCCTTCACGGTCTCGGCCCGCATCGACAGCGGGTTGATCAGCGTCTCTTCGGCCGCCACCAGGCGTTCGGGCAGGCCATCCTCGGCATAGGCATTCATCATGAAGCCGATGGTGCCGCAGTTCATGCCATAGACCGGCAGGTCGCGGCCTGCCGGGCTGTGCAGGGTTTCCAGCATGAAACCGTCCCCCCCCAGCGCCACGATCACATCGGCGCGCCGGGCCTCGGTCTGGCCATGGCGGGCGGTCAGCACAGCCAGCGCCTCAAGGGCAGCGGGCGCGCGGCTGGCGGTGAATCTGATCTTCTGGCGCATGGCTTTCCCCTTGGCGCGACCTTGGCCGGGGCGGGGCCCAAACTCAAGCCCCCGGTTTCCGATCGGCGACAGATGGTGCCGCAGGGGGAAAGGTTTCGCAGCCGCAGTGCATCGGGTCGCTTTCCGCCCTTTCCCGGCCTGCGACCATGGCCTAAATAGCGCCAACCCGTTTCTGCCCCGAAAGGACCTTACCGATGTCATCCACTGGCTTTTTCACCGGCTCGCTGTCCTTGCGCGATCCTGCGGTTTTCGGTTCGATCCGGGACGAGCTGAACCGCCAGCGCCATGAGATCGAGCTGATCGC